>CDZK01003249.1_pt1 | contig 183907 bp, 165 predicted proteins | sample 557401 | NCBI WGS metagenome assembly CDZK01 (sample SAMEA3182108, study PRJEB8094) | gut metagenome | biome: human; feature: gut; material: Stool; isolation source: human stools | place: Canada | collected 2013-04-25 | reverse complement strand
GAAAGAAAACGGGCGGTGTGACCGTCCAAAAGAAAGGCGTTTGATTGGCAGCCCCAAGCTCGAACAACCTTTATGCCTCCGGAATGCAACTGCCTGCGTGCGGCGGAGCCGCGTCAGCTTTGCAAGACGATTTGCCTCTGCTTCTACTACCCGCTGTTGCGCAGCCGTTGGCAGCTCTGCTGCCTTACGGATGCGGCACACCCCTTGCGGGTGCCGCTCTGCTGATCTTGCGCAAGTGCAGCCTAACCGCCGTCTACCGATAATACGATATCGCGGTGAGCGTCAGCAATGCCGCCTTGGCAGGCAAACACAAGATTGCACCAATCCGAAGTAGACGGGGATTGCTAAAGGGTAACGAATCGCAGGCAAAGCGGCAGCGAAGATAGAAGCACACCAAGTCGTTTAGATTCATCACTTGGCAGGCACCCGATTCCGCAGGCTGTGCACTTCTTCAAGCTACAAACTCACAATGTCGGGGGTCGAGGGGGACTCCCCTCGTCCTTCTCTGGGGGATACAAAGGGGGTATTCTCTTCGAGAAGAGAATACCCCCTTTGACCCGCGCTCCCCACGGCAGTGGGGACCAAAACGCCGCCCCTTTGGGGCATAGAAAGGAATCTATCATGCGAGCAGTATTGACTAAGGTTAAACACGCCTCCGTTACGATCGACGGAGAACTCAAGGGCAAGATCGGCAGGGGCTTTTTGATCCTGCTGGGCGTTGCGCCTGACGACACGGAAGAAAAATGCCGCAAGATGGCGGACAAGCTCTGCTCGCTGCGCATTTTTGATGACGAGAACGACAAGATCAACCTCTCCCTCGACGATGTCGGCGGCGAGCTTCTTATCGTCTCGCAGTTCACGCTCTACGGCAACTGCCGCAAGGGCCGCCGTCCCGAATTTTTAAGCGCCGCGCGGCCTGAGATCGCCATCCCGATGTATGAAAAGTTCGTGGCCATCTGCCGCGAAAAGGGCTACCATGTCGAAACCGGCGAATTCGGCGCCTACATGGAGGTCGAATCGCTCAACGACGGGCCGTTCACGCTGATCGTGGACTCCGCCGACTTAGACGCACCGAAAAAGCAGTAAAGAAAGGGGTTATTTCTTCATGAAAGTCATCACCACTGTCGTCGGCTCCCTGCAGACGAATTGCTACCTGCTCATCGACGAGGAAACGAAGTCCGCCGCGCTCATCGACCCGGGCGACGAGGCGGAAAGACTGCTCGCGCTCGTCAAAAGCGAGGGCGTCACGCTCAAATACATTCTCCTGACCCACGGACATCGCGACCACACGCTCGCCGTGCCTGCGCTCAAAAAGGCGCTGCCGGACGTGCCCGTCTACATCGGCGAGGCGGACGCCCACTCCACCGGCATCTACCACTACCCGATGGCCGACCTCGTCCCCGATCTCAAATACTATGGCGAGGGCGATACGCTGCCGCTCGGCTCGCTCACGATCAAGGTGCTCGCCACGCCGGGCCATACGCTCGGCGGCGTGACGCTGCTGGTCGGCGACGCGATGTTCCCCGGCGACACGCTGTTTGCAGGCTCGATGGGCCGCACCGACCTCCCCGGCGGCAACGACGCGCAGATGCTCGCCTCGCTGCGCCGTCTCGCCCAGATCGAAGGCGACTACACTGTTTACCCCGGCCACATGAATTCCACAACGCTCGCGCGCGAAAAGGCGATGAACCCGTATCTGCACCATGCGCTGCGATAAAGGACACGAAACCACATGAAACTTGAGCTCATTGGGCATGATGAAAAATACGCTCTGGAGCAGAGCTTACTCACGCTCTTCCCCGGCGAAAAGCCCGTTTACGGCACGGTCGACAAAACCGCCGACACGCGCTGGGCGCGCGTGACGCTCACCGAAGAGGACGAGCGCGTGCAGGTGACGACGGAGCTGGGCGTGGACGGCAAGTCCGCCGCCCACAGCTACGACTATCCCCTCTCCGGCACGGAGTATGAAAAAGAAGGACAGCGCCGTCACGCCGTCGGCATCAGCTTTTTCGGCGCGGCGAAGGACCTGCTCGGCATCTCCCCCGCGTGGGGGAGCCTGACCGGCGTGCGGCCCAGCAAGGTCGCGCTCTCGCTCATCCGCGAGGGCGGCAAAAAACGTGCGGAAAAGGAATTGCAGGAACTCTACTGCGTCACGCCCGCGCGCGCCCGCCTCGCCATTGAGGCGGCGGACGCCGGCATCCGCGCCGCGGCGGAGCTGGAGCCGAACGATATCTCGCTCTATGTCGGCATCCCGTTCTGCCCGACGCGGTGTGCGTATTGCAGCTTCGTGGCGCAGAGCGTCGAAAAGTCGTTCTCGCTCGTCGAGCCGTATTTAGAGGCGCTTTTCGACGAGATCACCGCGGCGGGGCAGCTTGTGCGCGAGTTGGGGCTGAACGTCAAGTCGTTCTACATGGGCGGCGGCACGCCGACCACGCTGACCGCCGACCAGATGGACCGTCTGCTCTCAAAATTGGAGCAGAATTTTGATTTTGGAAGTCTCGCCGAGCTCACGATCGAGGCGGGCCGCCCCGACACGATCGACCCCGAAAAGCTGCGCGTGCTGCGCGCGCACAACACCACGCGCGTTTCCATCAACCCCCAGACGATGGAGGACAACGTCCTCGCGGCCATCGGCCGCCGCCACACGGCGGACGACATCCGCCGCGCGATGGAGCAGGTGCGCGCCGCCAACTTCCCGCACGTCAACATGGACCTCATCGCAGGTCTGCCCGAGGACACGCCCGAGGGCTTTGCCAGGAGTCTCGACGAGGTCATCTCGATGGGCGCGGACAACATCACGGTGCACACGCTGTCTCTCAAAAAGGGCAGCCGCATCATGCTTGAAGGCAGCCGCATCCCCGGCGCGGACGAGGTCGCGCAAATGCTGGACTATGCCGACCCCACGCTGCGTAAACATGGTTTTGCCCCCTATTACCTCTACCGCCAGAAGTACATGTCCGGCAGCTTTGAAAATGTCGGCTGGACGAAGCCCGGCGGCACGGGGCTCTACAACATCTACATCATGGAAGAGCTGCACTCCATCCTTTCGCTCGGCGCGGGCGGCTCGACCAAGATGGTCGGCGGCGGGCAGATCCGCCGCGCGTTCAACGCCAAATACCCGCGCGAATACATCGACCGGCCCGAAAAGCGACGTGCGAACCTGATGGACTTCGCCCGCTTTTACGCCGAACAAGGAGAATAACGATGAATAAGAGTGATTTCTTTACCGCCGACGCGGTCAAGCCGCACTTCACCTATGATGATTACTGCGAGAGCGCCGATATGATCGCCGCCCACCTCGGCGATTTCCGTCCCGAGGTACTGCTGGTGCTCGGCAGCGGCCTGGGCTTTCTCGGCGACCGCGTCGAGGCGCGCACCTGCGTGAGCTATGCGGACATCCCGCACTTCCGCGCGTCCACCGCGCCGGGACACGAGGGCCGCTTCGTTTTCGGCGAGCTGCGCGGCAAGCGCGTGGCGGTCATGCAGGGCCGCATGCACTGCTACGAGGGCTACACGATGGAGGACGCCGCCTATGCCTGCCGCGTCATCCGCTTACTCGGCGCAAAGACGATGATCGTGACGAACGCCGCGGGCGCGGTGAACACCGAGTATTCCGCGGGCGATCTGATGCTCATTTCCGATCACATCAAGCTTTTCGACTTCGGCCCGCTCTGGGGGCCGAATATCGAGGAATTCGGCACGCGCTTCCCCGATATGTCCAACGTCTACTCTCCCCGCCTGCGCGAGCTTGCCAAGGAGGTCGCCAGGGAGCGGGACCTCACGCTGCGCGAGGGCGTCTACATGTACTTCCCCGGCCCGCAGTTTGAAACCCCCGCCGAGGTGCGCGCCGCGCGCGTGCTCGGTGCGGACGCCGTGGGCATGTCCACCGTGCCGGAGGCCATCGCTGCCGCGCACTGCGGGTATGAGATCCTCGGCGTGACGCTGTGCGCCAACATGGCCGCGGGCGTGCTGCCCCAGCCTCTCTCCGGCGAGGAGGTCAACGAGATGGCGGAGCAGTCGGCCCCGCATTTCTCCTCGCTCATCCTCGGCTGCCTTGAGCGGCTGTAAAACAGTTTATTTCAGCTAAGAAGGAAAAGGTCGAAATTTTAATGGCTACGGAAAAGAAACAGTCCTTTTTCGGCGGTGCGGCGGTATTGGCCGTCGGTGTCGTCATCGTGAAGATCATCGGCGCGCTCTTCAAAATTCCGCTCGCGAACATCCTGAGCGAAACGGGCAACGCCGACTTCAACAACGCCTACAACATCTATGCCGTGCTTCTGACCATCTCGACCGCAGGGCTTCCCGTGGCGCTCTCAAAGATGATCTCGGAGGCGAAGACGCTCGGGCGCGAGCGTCAGGCGCGGCGCGTACTCAAGGTGTCGTTTGCCGCGTTTTTAACGCTCGGTGTCCTCTCGTTTGTCATCATGTGGTTCGGCAACGAGAAGTGCGCGGCGCTTCTCAATAACCCGAACGCCGCCTACGGTATCAAGGCGCTTGCCCCGGGCGTTGTGTGCGTCGGCTGCCTTGCCGCGTTCCGCGGCTTTGCACAGGGCAGCTTCCGTATGACGCCGACCGCCGTCTCGCAGATCATCGAGGCGGTCAGCAAGCTCTTCATCGGCCTTGGCCTTTCGATGTACGTCGTGAGCCTTGGGTACGAGGACTACATCGCCGCGGCCGCGGCCATCGTCGGCGTGACGGTCGGCTCGGTGCTCGCGCTCGTCTACATGCTCATCGACTACTTGCGCCACCGCCCGCGCACCCCGGGCACAGACACGCCGGATGCCTCCGGCGCGATCTTAAAGCGCCTGCTCTCGATTGCCATCCCCATCACGCTGTCGGCCTCGATGGTGTCGATCATCACGCTGATCGACACGTCGCTCGTGCAGGGCCAGCTCCAGAACGCGCTGGGCTACACGCTCAAGGAGACACGCCACCTCTACGGCACGTATTCCTCGGGCATGAACCTCTACAACCTGCCGTCGTCGATGATGACGGCGCTGACGATCTCCGTCATCCCGACGGTGTCGGCCTCCCTTGCGCGCAACGACCGCGTGCACACGTCCCGCGTCATCAACTCATCGCTGCGCGTCACGGGTCTGATGGCCTTCCCGATGGGTCTTGGCCTCTGGGCGCTGGCCGAGCCCATTATGAAGCTCTGCTACCCGCGCTATGACAGCGAGCTCGGCGGCTCGCTTTTAGCCGTGCTCGGCATCGCGAGCATGTTCGTCTGCCTGATGCTCATTTCAAACTCCATCCTGCAGTCCTACGGCCGCGTGCATGTGCCGGTTTTCACGATGCTCATCGGCGGCGTGGTCAAGATCATCTTCAACTACAACCTCACCGCCGTGCCGTCCATCAACATCCACGCCGCTCCCTTCGGCACGCTCGTGTGCTTTGTGATCGTATCGTCGCTCAACCTCCTTTTCGTCTACCGCACGATGGAGGATAAGCCGAATTACTTCAAGGTCTTTGCCAAGCCCCTCGTCGCGTCGCTCGTTATGGCCGTGTGCGCCAGATTCTCCTATCGCTTCTTCGCCGCCCACATCGCGCTTGGCGGCGCGACCACGACGCAGATCGTGAACGTCGGCCTTGCGGTCGTGCTGGCGGTCATCGTGTACGTCGCGCTTGTCCTCGCACTGCGGATCGTCACGCGCGACGACCTCGCGCTGCTGCCCAAGGGCGAAAAGCTCGCCCACATCCTGCACGTGCGCTGAAAACCCCTGAAAAATCAGGGAAATTGCGCAAAACACCTTGCAATGAGAGGGAATATATGATAAATTATCCTGAGAAAGCTGTCTACACATATGACGACCTTGTTGACATCCTGCGCATTCTGCGCGCGCCGGGCGGATGCCCGTGGGACCGCGAGCAGACGCACGAGTCGAACCGCCGCAACTTCCTTGAAGAAGCGTATGAGGCCGCCGAGGCCTTCGACCTCGATGATCCGGAGCTGATGAAAGAAGAGCTCGGCGATGTGCTGATGCAGGTGCTCTTCAACATCCACATGGAAGAGGAAGCCGGCCGCTTCACGACCGACGATGTGACCGACCACGTGGTGCGAAAGCTCATCTTCCGCCACCCGCACGTGTTTTCGAACACGCGGGCGGACGACAGCGAGCAGGTGCTCGTCAACTGGGACAAGCTCAAGCGGCAGGAAAAGGGCCAGCGCACCACGGCCGACGCGATGGATTCCGTCGCCCGTTCACTCCCCGCCCTCTGGCGGGCGGACAAGCTGCAGAGCAAGGCCGCGAAGGCGGGCTTTGAATTCCCCGATGTCTCCGGCGCGCTCGACAAGCTCGACGAGGAGACACAGGAGCTGCGCTCCGCCGTTGAAAACGGCACGAATTTTGAAGAAGAGCTCGGCGACGTGCTGTTTGCTGCCGTCAAGGTCGGCCGCTTCTGCGGCGTCGACCCCGAGGCGGCGCTTTCAAAGACCTGCGAAAAATTCATCGCGCGCTTCCGCAAGGTGGAAGAGACGGTGAATGCGCGCGGCGAGGATATGTCCGCTCTCCCGCTCGATGAGCTGATGGCGCTGTGGAACGACGCCAAGGAACAACTCAGATGACCAAAAGCGGCAACGCTTTTTGCTCATATACACCCCGGAGGCCCCGTCTCCGGACACTATTCAGGAGGATCAAACGATGAACAAGACTGAACTCATTGCTGCCGTGGCGGAAAAAGCCAGCATTTCCAAGAAGGAGTCCGAGGTTGTGATCAACGCTGCCCTCGACACCATTATCGACTCCCTGAAGAACGACGAGAAGGTCCAGCTCGTCGGCTTCGGCTCTTTCGAGACCAAGCACCGCGCTGAGCGCACCGGCCGCAACCCCAAGACCAAGGAGAGCATCACCATCGCCGCTTCCAAGGTCCCGACCTTCAAGGCTGGTAAGGCGTTCAAGGACGCTGTCGCGGAGTAATTCCCCAGTCAAGCTCTTTCATCATCAAAACGGCGGCGCGATGCGCCGCCGTTTGAGTTGGTGGAGCCCCTTTGATCCCGCACTTTTCCGAAAAGGAGACGAATTCCATGCGTCTTGACAAATATCTCAAGGTCTCGCGCCTTATCAAGCGCCGCACCGTGGCCAACGAAGCCTGCGACGGCGGCCGCGTGACCGTCAACGGCAAGGTCGCCCGTGCGTCGTACGACGTGAAGGTCGGCGATGTGATCGCGCTGCACTTCGGCGAGCGCGTGCTCGCGGTCGAGGTGCTCGATGTATCCGAGACCGCCGGCAAGAGCGAGGCCTCGCTCCTCTACCGCGAAGTGAACGCACAGTAAACCGTACTATTTTGGGTGCGCCCTTCATACGTTATCGTATGGAGGGCGCTTTCTTTGCGCCCAAAGCGAAAGGACGGGTTCTGACTATGACTTACGACACTTCCCCCGCTTCTCCCCAGCGCATCGAATTATCCGGCCGCGAGAGCCTGACGGTCTCCGGCGTAGAGGATGTCGACCGCTTCGATGAGACCGAGATCGTGATGAACACGTCGCTCGGCGTGCTCGTCGTCACAGGTGACAGCCTGCACATCGGCAAGCTGAGCCTCGACGGCGGCGAGCTGCATGTCGACGGGCGCATTGACGCCATCGCCTTTGAGGATGCGCCGTCAAGCCGCGGCGGCCTGCTCTCGCGCCTGTTCGGGGGTTGAGGCACCGTGGGCGTGTCGCTCTCCGAGCAGGGGCGGTGCTTTCTCGCCTCGCTCCTGCTCGGCTTCATCCTTTCTCTTCTCTATGACCTGCTGCGCGCCGTGCGGCTGCAGCGGGCGACGAAGCGGCGCTTTACGAGCGCGCTCGATCTCCTCTACTGCGCGGCGTTCGCGCTGCTGACGTTTCTCTTCGCGCTGCGCATCGGCGGGGGCGAGCTGCGGCTCTATATGCTTTGCTCGGCACTTTTGGGCGCGGTGAGCTACTTCACGCTCTGCGCACGGCTTTTCCGTCCGCTATGGGCCTTCTGGGCAGAGGTGCTGTTCTCCTTTGCGCGATTAGCGGCGGCGCCGCTGCGGTGGCTCCAAAAAGTTTATGGTAAACTTGCCAAACTTTGCAAAAGATACTTTCTTTTTTCCAGAAACCGGCTTATAATAAAGTCGTATGAGCGCCGCGCCCGTTATTCGCTGCGCCGCGCAAGGAAAAAGGAGGCTCATCGGCATGACAGAGCAGGCCAAAAAAAGCAAAAAGCGCACCAGCTTTCTCACGATGCTCGTCATCGCAATTCTGATCGCACTGGTAGGGGTGCAGCTCATTCATCTGCGGAGCCAGATCGACGACGCGCGCAGCCAGCTCACCGCGCTGCAAAGCGATCTTGACGCTGCCAAGCAGGAGAACGACGCGCTCTCGTCGGCGCTCGAAAAGGCCGACGACCCTGAGTTTTTGCAGGAGCTTGCCCGCGATCAGCTCGGCTACGTAACGCCGGGAGAAAAGACATTCTATGACGTCAGCAACTAAAAAGAGAACATTATTGAAGCGCCCGTTGAGGGCGCTTTTTTCTTGCGTGAAATAAAAAGGAGCCGCCGGCCAAGATGGCCCGCGGCTCAAATGGGTGGGATATTGGAAAGCTTCCGATGCTTATGATACCGCCCGTCCGCCAAAACGTCAATGGGAGCTTTTGCCGCATTCTGCCGCCTTTTGTCAATTCGCGTCGTGTGCCTTACATTTTGTCAATATGTACAAGAATGTTCAATTCATATATCGTTCATTTGAAATTTTCGTTCATTTGTGCTATGATATAGAAAAGGAAACAGAAGAGCCCTTCGCCCTCTCTTTCCTTCCTCACCAACGAAAGGAGCCAACACTATGAAATTCACCTACACCTGCAAAAAAGTCTCCCTGAACGATTCCGTCAAGGCCTATGCCGAGAAAAAGGTCGGCAAGCTCGAGAAGTTTTTCAAGGAGGAGCCCGAGGCTTCTGTCACCTTCTCCGTCGAGAAGAAGAACCGCTGTGTCGCCGAGATCATGCTCCGCGGCGCCAACGGCACGCTGTTCCGCGCGGTATGTGAGGACCCGGACGGCGACATGCGCGGCGCGATCGACGAGGCCACGGCCCAGATCGAGCGCAAGATCCGCAAGAACAAGACCCGCCTTGCCAAGAACCTGCGCGCCGAGGCTGTGCTGCCGGAGCTGCCCGAGGAGTTCGAAGCCCACGAGGAGGGCACGTTCGACATCGTGCGCACCAAGCGCTTCACCGTCAAGCCCATGAGCGTGGAGGAAGCCATTTTGCAGATGAACCTGCTGGGCCACAGCTTCTTCGTCTTCCGCAACACCGATTTCGGCGATGCGATCTGCGTCGTTTATCGCCGCAACAACGGCGGCTACGGCATCATCGAGACCGAGGACGACGAGGAGTAAGCCGTTCAGAAAGCATATAGAAGGGCTGCGCATTCGCGCAGCCCTTTTTTTGCGCGTTTTTCCGTGGTATACTGAGTCTGTATTTTTTGGAAGAGGAGAAGTCCTATGAACACGTTTTTCTGCCGCGCGTTCCAGTGCTGCTTTGCCGTCGGCGCGCGCTTTCTCCCCTGGCGCACGCCGGAGGTCTTTTCAGGCGAGGGGAGCCTTCTTCGCGCCGCAAACATTCTGCGCGAAAACGGCCTGCGCCGCCCGTTCGTCATCGCGAGCCGCCGCCAGTGCGCGGACGAGCACTTCCGCGCCTTGCAGGAAAAACTTGACGAGCAGGACATCCTGCTCTCCATCTTCTCCTCGGTCGAGCCGAATCCGTCGGTCGAGACGGTCGAAAAGATCGCCGCGCAGTACAAGATTGATAGCTGCGACTGCTTTCTCGTCATCGGCGGCGGCTCGCCGATGGACGCAGCCAAGGCCGCCGCGGCGCGCCTCGCGCGGCCGGACAAGCCGCTTTCGCAGCTTGTGGGACTCTTAAAGGTCCGCCGCCGCATTCCGCCGCTCATCGCCGTGCCCACGACGGCGGGCACGGGGTCGGAGACGACCATCGCCGCCGTTGTCACCGGCAGTGACCACCACAAGTATGCGATCTCCGACCTCTGCCTCATTCCACGCTACGCGATCTTAGACCCCGCGCTGACCGTCGGGCTGCCTCCACACATCACGGCGGAGACCGGCATGGACGCGCTAACGCACGCGGTCGAGGCGTACCTGAGCCGCTTTTACAACACGAAGCAGACGCGCCTGCTCGCGGAAAACGCCGTCGTGACCATCTTCACGCATTTGGAGCGCGCGTACCGCGACGGCACGTCGCTCCCCGACCGCGCGGCGATGCTGCAGGCCTCGTTCGACGCAGGCGCGGCGTTCACGCGCGCAAGCGTCGGTAACGTGCACGCCATCGCGCACACGCTCGGCGGGCTCTATGGCGTACCCCACGGCCTTGCAAACGCGGTGCTTCTCCCTCTCGTGCTCGAAGACTACGGCAAAGCGGCCTGTCCGCGCCTTGCCCGTCTTGCCGCACTTGTCGGCCTCAAGGGCGAGAGCGAAGAATCTCTCGCCAAGGCGTTTATTGCCGAAATCCGCGCGATGAACGCCCGCATGGGCATCCCCGACCACTTCAACTGCATCCGCAAAGAGGACATTCCCCTCATGGCCACCTGGGCCGCGCAGGAGGCAAACCCCGTCTACCCCGTGCCGGTCATCTACGACGAAGCGCGCTTTGCGCGCGTCATCGAGCGTTCACACCACAGCCAATAACCTTGTCAGCATTTTAGCGATACTTCCCCGCCGCCGTCTGGTATAATGGTGCTGCAATCCAAAAGGATCGGACGGTTTTTTATGATCGGAGTTTACGACTACACCGTGATCGCAACCTATCTCTCGCTGCTGCTGGGGCTTGGCGGCCTCTATTCCGCCGCGCAAAACGAGCCTCTCGACGCCATGCTGTGCCTGATGCTCGCGGGGCTGCTCGATGCCTTCGACGGGCGCATCGCCCGCACGAAAAAGGACCGCACCGAACAGGAAAAGCGCTTCGGTATCCAGATCGACTCGCTCAACGACCTCGTGTGCTTCGGCGTGCTGCCCGCCGCCATCGGCTGGAGCATGGACTGCGATAGACTCTGGTTCCTTGCGACGATGTCGTTTTTCGCGCTCTGCGCGCTCATCCGCCTCGCCTATTTCAACGTGACGGAAGAGGAGCGGCAGAACCAGATGAGCGAGCACCGCGCCTACTACCTCGGCGTGCCGGTCACGGCGAGCGCCGTGCTCGCGCCGCTCTTCTATCTGCTCTCGCTGCACTTTTCCCTGAACTGCGCGGTCGTCTACGCGCTGGGGCTGTTTCTGCTTGGTGTGCTGTACATCACACCGATTCGCGTCAAGAAGCCGCAGCTGCGCGGCGTGGCGTTTCTGTCCGTGTTCGGGCTTGGCGAATTTGCTGTTTTGCTCCGCGTATTGACGCGTTAGCGCTCCCATCTCTCTCCTCCGGGCCGTCCGAAAGGTTTTCTTTTGGGCGGCCCCCTCTCTTTTTACTTTCCCGATTGACGGCGGGAAGTCCGCGTGCTATGATAGTCGGCAACTACCGTTTGCATGTTCTGTCAGATCGCGAGGAATTTTTATGAAAAAGGCCGACCCCCGTCTCATGCTCATTATGTCGATGACCGTCTTCGGCACGCTGGGGCTTTTTGTGCGCAATATTCCCGTCTCGTCCGGCGAGCTGGCGCTGTACCGCGCCGTGCTGGCCGCGCTGCTGATCGGCGTATACTTACTTGTCAGCAGGCAGAAGATCCCCTTCGCGCGCATCAAAAAGGAGGTGCCGCTGCTGCTTCTCTCCGGTGCGGCGATGGGCGTCAACTGGATCCTTTTATTTGAGGCCTACCGCTATACGAGCGTTTCCGTCGCCACACTGAGCTATTACTTCGCGCCCGTCATCGTCACGCTCGTCTGCCCCATCCTCTTCCATGAAAAGCTGACAGGGAAGAAATTTCTCTGCTTTGTGATGTCCACGCTCGGCCTTGTGCTCATCACCGGCATTGGTGACACGCGCGGGTCGGATGACCTCAAGGGCATTCTCTTCGGCCTCGGCGCGGCGGTGTTTTACGCGACCGTCATCCTGCTCAACAAGTCCATCCATCAGGTCGAGGGCATCCACCGCACGTTTTTGCAGTTTTTGTCCGCCATCGTCGTGCTCATCCCCTACGTGCTCTCGACAAATGGCATCACACTCAGCTCGCTGAACGCCGTCGGCTGGGTGAACCTTCTCATCGTCGGCCTTGTCCACACGGGCATCACGTATTGCCTGTACTTCTCGTCGCTCAAGGAGCTTCCCGGACAGGAGGCCGCGATTTTGAGCTACATCGACCCCCTCGTCGCCGTCCTCGTCTCCGTCACCCTGCTCGGCGAGAGCATGACCGCAATGCAAGTCATCGGCGGCGCCCTGATCTTAGGCTTCACCCTGCTCAACGAGCTCTCTCCCGTCCCCAAGGCGAAAAAGGAGTAACTCCCGCAAATCACGCCAAAACGCGTCGCAGACTTTCGCGCCGCGCACGGCGCGAAATAAATTGAAATCGTTTTTTGTCGCGACATGTGCGTGACAAAAAACACCTCTCAGCCCGCAAGTGTGGAAATCGCCCGCCGTTGGCGGGCGATTTATGCGCGCAGCGGGCTGTGATCTCCCTAAAAATAGAGGCCGCTCAGCCATGACTGAGCGGCCTCTATTTTTAATTTAGAAATTCTGCTGGGTCGCAGGGTACCCCATCTTTGCTGACCGAAAAGTGCAGATGCGCCGGCATCGAGAACTCGGCGATCGAGCTGCTGCCCACCGCGCCGATGACCTCGCCCGCGGAGACATACTGCCCCTCGCCGACGCCCGGCGAGCTGCGGAGATTGGCGTACGTCGTCTCGTACCCGTCGTCGTGCGTGATGGTCACGAGCGTGCCCATCATGTCGTCGTCGCGCACCGCCGTCACAACGCCGCTGCACGCGGCGATCACCTGCGTGCCGACCTCGGCGGCGATGTCGATGCCGTCGTGCGTGCGCCAGTCGCCAAGCGTCTCGTTATACGTGAGCTCGTCGACCGAAAACGCCGCGACCTCCTCCCCCACGAGCGGCGCGACCACGAGCCGTGGGGCGACGGGCTGCGCGTCCGTCTCGCGCTCGCTCGCGGGGACGGTGTCCTCCACGCCCGTGGCCTCATCCATCACGGTGAGGTCCTCGGGCGGCTCCTCCACCGGCTCTGCCGGCTTTGCCGCCTCCTGCGGCAGCTCCGCCTCCGGCATCTGCGGCGTCTCGTCCTGCACGGGAAGCTCTACCTGTGAGGAGACGTTCTCCGCGTCCTTGTCCGTCGTATTTTTCGGCAGCAGCGTCCAATAGCCCGCGACGGCCAGCGCCGTCACACCGAGGAACAGGGCTATGTATAAGCCCGTCCCGCCGAAGAAGTGCCGCTTTGCGCGGCCGTTCGATCCTGCCATGTTTCATCCTTTCCGCCGCTTTGCGGCTCGTGCGAAAATTGCGAGCAAAAAAGCTCTGACGGTAGTGTGTACCGTCAGAGCTTTTTCTAAACATGGCAGATTCGATTTTTTAGCGGACGATCAGCGTCTTGCCGTCCATTTCCGCGGGCTGCTCAAGGCCCATCACGTCGAGGATCGTCGGCGCGATGTCGGCGAGGCGGCCGGGGCGCAGCTCGGTGCCCGCGCCGCAGAGGATGAAGGGCACCACATTCGTCGTGTGCGCGGTCATCGGGCTCTTGCCGTCGGCTTGGAGCATCTGCTCGGCGTTGCCGTGGTCGGCGGTGATCATCGCGATGCCGCCCATCTTGAGCGTCGCCTCCACGACCTGACCGACGCACTCGTCGACCGTTTCGACGGCCTTGACGGCGGCGTCGAACACGCCCGTGTGGCCGACCATGTCGCAGTTGGCAAAGTTCAGAATGATGACGTCGTACTTGCCGGACTCGATGCGCTCGACGCACTTGCTCGCGACCTCGTAGGCGCTCATCTCGGGCTGGAGGTCGTAGGTCGCGACCTTCGGGGACGCGACGAGTACGCGGTCCTCGCCGGGATACGGGTCCTCGACGCCGCCGTTGAAGAAGAACGTGACATGCGCGTACTTCTCAGTCTCGGCGATGCGCAGCTGGGTCATTCCCATCTTGCTCAGATACTCGCCAAGGCCGTTTTTCACGCTGATGCGCGGGAAGGCGACGAGCACGTTCGGCATGGTCGCGTCATACTCGGTGTTGCAGACGTAGGTGAGCGGGAAAAACTCGCGCTTGAAGCCGTCGAACGCGGGGTCGACGAACGCGCGCGTGATCTCGCGGGCGCGGTCGGGACGGTAGTTGAAGAAGATGACCGAATCGTTGTCGGAGATCATGCCGTCCTTGTCGCAGACGATGGGCTCGACGAATTCGTCCGTCACACCGTTTTTATAGCTCTCCTCGATGGCGTGAATGGGGTCGGGATCCTGCACGCCCTCGCCGTAGACGAGCGCGTCATAGGCGTTCTCGAGGCGGTCCCAGCGCTTGTCGCGGTCCATCGCGTAATAGCGGCCCATGACGGTTGCGATCTTGCCGACGCCGAGCTCACGGCACTTTTCCATGGTCTTTGCGACAAAGTCGCGGCCAGAGGTCGGGGGCGTGTCGCGCCCGTCGAGGAAGGCGTGGATATACACGCGCTTTAAGCCCTTGATGTGCGCCATCTTTAAAAGCGCGTAGAGGTGGTCGAGCGTGGAGTGCACGCCGCCGGTGGAGTGCAGACCGTAAAGGTGCAGCGCAGAGCCCTTTTCAATGCAGTCGTCCATCGCCTTGTTGTAGGCGGGATTTTCAAAGAATGTGCCGTCCTCAATGGAGCGGGTGATGCGCGGCAGGTCCTGGAACACGACGCGGCCGCCGCCGATGTTGGTATGGCCGACCTCGCTGTTGCCCATCTGGCCCGCGGGCAGGCCCACGTCAAGACCGGAGGCCTGGAGCGTCGTGTGGGCATACTCGGCAAAAAGGCCGTCGAGCACGGGGGTGTTGGCCGCGCGCACCGCGTTGCCGACGGTATCGTTGGACAGGCCGAAGCCGTCCATGATGATCAGCGTGGTGGGAGTCTTATTCATCGATCTTCCTCCTTACTCCTGGTTGGCAGCGTGGACGATCTCCATCAGCGCCTTGGGGTCGAGCGAAGCGCCGCCGATCAGGCCGCCGTCGATGTCCTCGTGCGAGAGCAGCTCGTGGGCGTTCGAGCCCTTCATCGAGCCGCCGTACTGAATGGTCACGCTGCGGGCGATGCGCGCGCCGTACTGCGCGCGGATGAGTGAGCGGATATAGGTGCAGACCTCGGCCGCCTGCTCGCCCGTGGCGGTCTTGCCGGTGCCGATGGCCCAGATGGGCTCATAGGCGATGACGCAGCGGCGCATCTGCTCGGCGCTCACGCCCGCGAGGGCGGACTTGACCTGCAGCGCGATGAGCTCCATCGTCACGCCCATCTCGCGCTGGGCAAGGCTCTCGCCCACGCAGATGATGGGGTTCAGCCCCGCCTCGAGCGCGGCGAGGACCTTTTTGTTGACGATCTCGTCCGTCTCGCCGAAGAGCGCGCGGCGCTCGCTGTGGCCGACGATGACATAGCGCACGCCGAGGTCGGCGAGCATGTCGGCGGAAATCTCGCCGGTGTAGGCGCCGCTCTTTTCAAAGTAGACGTTCTCCGCGCCGACAGCGATGCGGCTGTCCTTGAACGCGCGCACGGCGGCAGAAAGGTCGACCGTGGGCGCGCACACGACGATGTCGCACCATTTGGTTTTGGGAAGGATGGCCTTGAACTGTTCGGCAAAGGCCTTGGTCTCGCTGGGGGTCTTGTTCATTTTCCAGTTGCCTGCGATGATGGTTTTACGGTATCTGCGATTCATATTGGGTCTTTTCTCCTGTTACTGTCTAAATCTAAGATCTATGCGAATATATGAAAATCAATAGAGATTTTTCTCACTTGTCTAAAAGGCACGCAACGCCCGGTAATTCCTTGCCTTCCAGGAACTCGAGCGACGCGCCGCCGCCGGTGGAGATGTGCGTGATCTTGTCGGCAAAGCCGAGCTGCTCGGCTGCCGCCGCGCTGTCGCCGCCGCCGATGATCGTGACCGCGCCGCTCTCGGCGAGCGCCTTGGCCATGGCCTTCGTGCCGGTCGCAAAGGTTGGGAACTCAAAAACGCCCATGGGGCCGTTCCACACGATCGTGCCCGCGCCCTTGGTCGCCGCGCAGAAGAGCTCGACGGTCTTGGGGCCGATGTCCATGCCCATCATATCCGCGGGGATGTGCATCGCGTCGACGACGTGGGGCTCTGCGTCGGCGGCAAACTCCGTCGCCGCGACGGTATCGACCGGCAGCAGGAGCTTGACGCCCTTCTGCTTGGCCTTTTCGATCATCTCGAGCGCGTAGGCGCACTTGTCTTCCTCGAGCAGGGACTTGCCGATCTCGCCGCCCTGCGCCTTGGCGAACGTGTAGGCCATGCCGCCGCCGATGATGACGGTGTCGGCCTTGTCTAAAAGGTTGTTGATGACGGCGATCTTGTCGCTGACCTTTGCGCCGCCGAGCACGGCGACGAACGGGCGCTTGGGATCGTCGAGCGCCTTGCCCATGACCTCAAGCTCCTTGGCAACGAGCAGGCCCGACACGGCGGGAAGATAGGCGGCCACGCCCGCGGTGGACGCGTGCGCGCGGTGCACCGTGCCGAACGCGTCGGAGACGTACAGCTCCGCCATCGAGGCAAGGGCCTTGGCGAGCTCGGGGTCGTTCTTGGTCTCGCCCGCTTCAAAACGGGTGTTTTCAAGCAGCATGATCTCGCCGCCCTTGAGCGCCGCGGCCTTGGCCTTGGCGTCCACGCCGACGACGTCGTGCGCGAAGATGACATCCTTGCCCAAAAGCTCGGACAGGCGCTTGGCGACGGGCGCAAGCGTCAGCTTGTCGAGGGACTTTTTCCACTTCTCCTCGGTCAGCGTCGCGGGGTCCTTGCCCTTTTCGGTCTGCTTTTTCACCCACTTGTCAAACTTGGCCTCGGGCTTGCCGAGGTGGGAGCAGGCGATGACCGCCGCGCCGTGGTCGAGCAGATACCGGATGGTCGGCAGCGCGGCCACGATGCGCTTATCCGAGGTGATCTCGCCGGTCTCCTTGTCCTGGGGCACGTTGAAATCGCAGCGCAGCAGCACCTTCTTGCCGCTCACGTCCACATCGAGAACAGTCTTCTTGTTATAATTCATGTTGTTTCCTCCTCATAATATACACATACGATTTGGTTACGCAGTTAAAACGAATTTGGGATCTTACGTTTTTTCGAGCATTTCCCCCTCGTGCTTGAGACCGGGAAAGCCCGTCTGCCGCAGCGCTTCATACGTCAGGATCGCCACGGAGTTTGATAGATTCAGGCTGCGCGCCTCCTTCCGCATCGGAAGGCGGATGCAGCGCTCATAGTGCGCCACGCGGAAAGGCTCCGGCAGGCCCGCGGTCTCCTTTCCGAAAAAGAGCCAGCAGCCGTCCTTAAATTCCGCCTGGCAGTAGTCCTGCGGAGCCTTGGTCGTGGCGAGCCAGCAGTCGCGTTCCGCCTCGGGATGCTTTGCAAAAAGGTCGGCTAAATTTTCGTACACGCTGATATCCACAAGGTACCAGTAGTCCAGCCCCGCGCGCTTGACGGCGCGGTCGGAAATGTCGAACCCGAGGGGCTTGATGAGATGCAGATGCGCCCCCGTCGCCGCGCAGGTGCGCGCGATATTGCCGCAGTTTTGCGGGATCTCCGGCTCGACGAGCACGATATTCAGCATGACAGCACCTCCTCCACGCGAAAGTTTTATCATTGTACCGCAAAAATATTGCGAATTCAACCTAAAATGCAGTCTTTTGAAACGAAATTTTGAAAATGCAAAAGTAAAGCCGCCAAATCAAAAATTTTTTGTTTTTTTTGTGAGAAACGGTGGATTTTTCGGGCATCTTTGCTATAATGTCGTTAATAGAGAGTAGAATTGAAAGGAGATGAGCTCCGATGGATCAGAAGTTGGCAGTTCTCTTTATGCCGGACGATATGACCCTGACAAAAGAACAAACACCGCTGATGCTGAGGCCCATTTTGTTCTGCCCCATTCTCACGTGGATGGTCGAAGAACTGATGGGGCGGGGCATTGAGCGGTTTTTTATTGTGTCTGACAAACGGGCGCACGACATGATGCGTCCCTACGTCCCCGAAAACGCTGATGTTGTCTACGTCGACGGTGCCAGACACGGGGAAGAGCTTTTAACGCTCCTCAAGGATGAAAAGGGCAGCGTGCTCATCGTCAACGGCGCGGTGCTGCCCGTGGGCGTGTTCTCCGGTGGCGCGGTCTACTCCGCGGACGCGAAGGAGTGCTGCAAGGTGCTCAAGGAGCACGGCGCCTTCGCCGCCTTCCCCAAGGGGGCGGAGATCACGAAGGGCTTTTTGCCCGTCGGCGACGACGAGGAGCTCAGATCCGCACAGGACATGTGCCGCCGCAAGATCGCCGATAAGCACTTTGCCGCGGGCGTTTCCATCATGGACCCCAACAATACCTACATTGACCCCCGCGTCAAGATCGGCAGCGGCACGGTCATCCTGCCGGGAACGATCCTGCGCGGCCGGACCGTCATCGGCAAGAACTGCACCATCGGCCCGAACGCCATGATCCGCGACTGCACGGTCGGCGACGAGACCGAGGTGAACGCCTCGCAGCTCAATGAGAGCACCGTCGGCGCGCACACGACCGTCGGCCCCTTTGCCTATGTCCGTCCGAACTCGAAGATCGGCGATCATGTCAAAGTCGGCGACTTTGTCGAGATCAAAAACAGCGTCATCGGCAACGGCACGAAGATCTCGCACCTCACCTACGTCGGCGACAGCGATTGCGGCGAGCGCATCAACTTCGGCTGCGGCACGGTCACGACGAACTACGACGGCTTTAAAAAGTTCCGCTGCACGATCGGCGACGACGCCTTCATCGGCTGCAACACGAATCTCATCGCCCCCGTCACGGTCGGAAACGGCAGCTACATCGCCGCCGGCTCCACCATCACCGACGAGGTGCCCGCCGATTCCCTCGCCATTGCGCGCGAGCGTCAGGTCAACAAGCCCGGCTGGGCGGAACAGTGGCGCGCGGCGCACGAGAAAAAGTAACTTCAGAAAAATTTTTATAAACAGAGGAGTACATCAACATGATCTCTCACGGTAAGGACATCAAGATTTTCACCGGCAACGCAAACCCCAAACTGGCAGCGGACATCTGCAAGATCATCGGCACCAAGCTCGGCGAGAGCGAGGTCAAGAGCTTCGCAGACGGCGAGGCCTCCGTCTCCCTGTACGAGACCGTGCGCGGCAGCGACGTGTTCCTCGTTCAGTCCACCTGCAAGCCCGTCAACGACAGTCTGATGGAGCTTCTCATCATGGTCGACGCCTGCCGCCGCGCTTCCGCCGGCCGCATCACCGCCGTCATGCCCTACTTTGGCTATGCCCGTCAGGACCGCAAGGCCAAGAGCCGCGACCCCATCTCCGCCAAGCTCGTGGCCAACATGCTCGTCGCCGCAGGCGTTGACCGTGTGCTGACGATGGACCTGCACGCCAACCAGATCCAGGGCTTCTTCGATATCCCCGTGGATAACCTCTTCGGCAACCCCATCTTCGTCGACTACTACGCCAAGAAGTTCGGTTCCGTGTGCGAGGACATGGTCGTCGTCTCCCCCGACGTCGGCTCCGTCGCCCGCGCCCGCACCTTCGCCCAGAAGCTGCACATGAACCTCGCCATCGTCGATAAGCGCCGCCAGAAGGCCAACCAGTGCGAGGTCATGAACGTCATCGGCGACGTTGAGGGCAAGGAGTGCATCCTCTTCGACGACATGGTCGACACCGCCGGTTCCCTCTGCAACGCGGCCAAGGCCATCGTTGAGGTCGGCGGCGCGAAGAAGGTCTACGCCTGCGCGTCCCACGGCGTTCTCTCCGGCCCCGCGCTCGAGCGCCTGGCCGCGAGCAGCATCGAAGAGCTCGCCCTGCTCGACACCATCCCCGCCCCTGCCGGCGAAGAGGAGCTCGCCAAGTCCCGCATCAAGTACCTGACCGTTGCGCCGATGTTCGCCGAAGCGATCGAGCGCACATATCAGGAAATTTCTATCGCGAAACTTTTTAACTAAAACTCCTTTAGGAATTAGTTAAATAACTTTGCTGGTATGACCCGCTGCGTGGGGGCGTAAGTCCTTTGCGCCGCGCAAAGAAGCGAGTAAAGGGGGCCATTCTCTCGCGTGAGAGAATGGCCCCCTTTGACCCCCAAGAGAACGCGAGGGGCTCTGCCCCTCGACCCCGCACATTGGCAGTCTCGATCTTGAAGAGCTGCACGCGCTGCGCAATGTAAGTGCGGTGTACATGGCTTCGCCATGAATCCCTACGTTTCGTGACAACTCTCAACCGCGCCTTACTATCGTGAGGCGCGAGTGACGTTTGCTCGGCGGCAGACTGCGTGCGAAATAGCGGCAATGCTGCGCTCGCCGCATTGTAGGGACTGGCGGTAGACGGGAATTAGGCTGTACTCCTACAAGATGAGCAGAGCGGCACCCGCAAGGGGTGTGCCGCATCCGTAAGGCAGCAGAGCCGCCAACGGCTGCGCAACAGCGGATGATAGAAGCAGAGGCAAATCGTCTAGCAACTCCAAACGCGGTAACGCCGCGCTATGGGCAGTGCAATCGGCAAGCATTGCAGCTCTTCGAGCTACCCGCTTGCAATGGGAAACGCCTTTCTTTTGGACGGGCGACGCCCGTTTTCTTTCTCGGGAAAGAAAATGGGGGTCGCATCACGCGGCACATGTGCCGCAAAGCCTTTCGCACCTGTGCGAAAAAGCATCCGCGCCCTCACGGGCGCAAAAAGTGAGGAACATTTTCATGATTTTCAAAAAATCCGGCCCGCCGGAATGGCTGCTCGTCTGTTTGGGCAACTACGGCAAGCAGTATGAAAACACCCGCCACAACATCGGCTTCATGGCCGCGGAGCGTCTGATCGACAAGCGCGATCTTCGCTGCAACCGCCTGCGCTTCCGCGCGCTGACGGAGGTTATCGAATTTGGCGGGGCGAATGTGCTTTTGATGATGCCGCAGACCTACATGAACCTCTCCGGCGAGGCTGTGGGCGAGGCGGCGCGGTTCTATAAAATTCCCGCCGACCACGTCATCGTCATCTCCGACGATATTTCGCTCCCGCTCGGCAAGCTCCGCGTGCGCGGCAATGGCAGCGCGGGCGGACACAACGGTCTCAAGAACATCATCGCGCACCTCGGCACCGACGCTTTCCCGCGCGTCAAGGTCGGCGTCGGCGCGCCGGAGCACGACATTGTCGACTGGGTCATCGGCCCGTTCACGGCCAATGAGCGCAAGATCATCGACGGTGTGCTCGACCGCGCGCTCGGCGCGGCGGAGTGCATCATCACCGACGGCGTGAGCGCCGCGCAGAACCGCTACAACGGCTGAACGCTTTTTGCCGCCAAAATTTAAAAAATCGACATAGACTTTTTGCCAAAAGCCTATATAATAAAATGACTGACAACCACGGGCATGACCCGCCGCGGCTGCGGCGGATCTGCCCTTTTGCGCGCTGCGGGAGGAGGGATACGGCATGGCGCAGGCAATGAACAAACTCAACGAAGCGCTCGCATCTCTTCCCGAGGTGCGCGAGCTGCTGCTCTCGCTTGACGCGGGCACGTCGCCCATCGCCGTGTCGGGCCTTTCGGGTGTGCACCGCGCGCAGCTCACCGCTGCCGTGCGGCACAAGACACAGCGCCCGCTTTTGATCGTCTGCGCGGATGAAAACGAGGCAAATCGCATGGCGGGCGACCTGCACGAGCTGCTCGGCGAGGACGTGAGCCTGCTGTTCGCGCGCGAATGGCAGCTGCGCGACCGCGTGTTCGCCTCCCACGGCTGGGAGCAGCAGCGCATCGGCTCGCTGTGCAGCCTTGCCGCCGGAAAAGCGCCGATCCTGGTTGCGACGGTCGACGGCCTGATGCAGCGAACGCTCCCGCCCGACGCGCTGCGCGGCGCGGTGACGGACATTTCGCTCGGCGACCGCTTTGACCTGAACGCGCTCTCGAAAAAGCTTGTCGAAAGCGGCTACACGCGCGCGGAAACGGTCGAGGGCGTCGGCCAGTTCGCGCTGCGCGGCGGCATTCTCGACGTCTGGTCGCCGCTGAGCGCGCCCGTGCGCGTCGAGTTTTTCGACGATGAGGTCGACGCGATGGGCGAATTCGACGTGACGACCCAGCGCCGCACGCAGAATGTCAAATCCCTGACCGTCCTGCCTGCGGCAGAGGTGCTGCCCGCCCTCTCGGACGGCGGGCGCGAAAAAATGCTCGAGCGCCTTGGGCGCGCCGCGCAGAAAATTGCGAAAAAGGCCGAAGACAGCCCCATCGTCCAAACGCTGCGCAGCGACATCGAGAGGCTTCGTAACGACCTGCCGCTCGGCGGCATGGACCGGTATCTCGCCGCGTGCTACCCTGACGAAGTCTGCGCGCTCGACTATCTCTCGCCCGACACGCTGATCGCCGTCAGCGACGGCATGCGCGTTTTGGAACGCAGCAAGAACTACCACTGGGAGCTCTCCGAGGACGTGAAGCCCCTCATCGAAGAGGGCGTTTTGTGCGGCGAATTCGCCGCGCTCGCGCTCAGTCAGGAGGCATTGAGCCACCGCATGGGTGCGTTCCCCGCGCTGCTGCTCGATTCGCTCCCCACGTCGCGCAATCTGCTGCCGCCGCGGGCCATCCTCAGCATGAATGCGCGATCGCTGCCGTCGTACGGCGGCAGCCTCGAGACCGCCGCGGGTGATATGGAGCGGTATCTTGGCGCAGGCGGCGGCGTGCTCGTTCTCTGCGGCAACGAAACGCGCGCGAAAAATTTCCAGCGCCTTTTGGAAGAGCGGAACATCCGCGCGCAGCTCAACTTGAAAAACGACCGCCTCCCCGCCCCGCACGAGACCGTCATCGGCCTCGGCGCGCTGAGCGCGGGCAGCGAATATCCACAATTAAAGCTCGTCATCCTGACCGAGGGCCAGCTGACCGCTCCCCTCTCCGGCAAGCGCGCGAAAGCGCGGCCAAAGAAGGAGACATCCTCGCGCGCCGCGCTGCGCTCCTATGAAGACCTCTCCCCCGGCGATCTCGTCGTGCATGTCCACCACGGCATCGGCCGCTTTGCGGGCATCGAGCGCATGCGCGTCGACGGCGTGGACAAGGACTATATCAAGATCTGCTATGCGGGCAACGACAGCTTATACGTCCCCGCGACGCAGCTCGACATGGTGTCGAAATACATCGGCGGCCATGGCGAGGACGAGGACGGCCAAATACGCACGAAGCTCAGTAAGCTCGGCGGCACGGACTGGTCGCGCGCGAAAACGAAGGCGCGCGCTGCGGCAAAGGACCTTGCCAAGGGTCTCATCGCGCTCTACGCTGAGCGCCAGCGCCGTCCTGGCTTCGCCTTTTCGCCCGACTCCCCGTGGCAGAAGGAATTTGAAGAGGCCTTCGACTACGAAGAGACCGACGATCAGCTCCGCGCCATCGCCGAGATCAAGGCCGACATGGAGCGCAGTACGCCGATGGACCGCCTGCTCTGCGGCGACGTCGGCTACGGCAAGACTGAGGTCGCGCTGCGCGCCGTGATGAAGTGCGTGCTCGACGGCAAGCAGGCGGCCATCTTAGTGCCGACCACCGTGCTCGCCCAGCAGCACTACGCGACGGCGCTGAACCGCTTCCGCTCGTTCCCCGTGCGCATCGAAGTGCTCTCGCGCTTCAAAACGCCGGCGCAGAAGAAACAAATTTTGCAGGACGCCGCCGCAGGAAAGATCGACTTACTCATTGGCACACACTCGCTGCTGCAAAAGAGTTTGCACTTCAAGGACCTTGGCCTTCTCATCATCGACGAGGAGCAGCGCTTCGGCGTAACGCACAAGGAAAAGCTCAAGGAGCTCTCGCGTCAGGTCGACACGCTGACGCTCTCGGCAACGCCCATCCCCAGAACGCTCAACATGGCGCTCTCGGGCATCCGCGACATGTCGACCATCGAGGTCCCGCCCGTCGACCGCCAGCCGGTGCAGACCTATGTGCTCGAGCATAACTGGAGCGTCATCGCCGACGCCATCCGGCGCGAGCTCGCGCGCGGCGGGCAGGTCTACTACATGCACAACCGCGTCGAGACCATCGACCGCTGCGCCGCGACACTCAAAAAGCTCCTCGGCGACGACGTCGCTATCGGCGTCGCGCACGGCAAGATGGACGAAAAGGGCCTGTCGTCCGTGATGCAGCAGCTCTCGGACGGAGAAATTCAGGTGCTCGTCTGCACGACGATCATCGAGACGGGCATCGACATTCCGAATGTCAACACCCTCATCATCGAGGACGCCGACCGCCTCGGCCTCGCTCAGCTGCACCAGATACGCGGCCGCATCGGCCGCAGCGCGCGCCGGGCGTATGCCTATATGACCTACCGCGCGGGCAAGATCCTCACCGAGGTTGCGGCCAAGCGCCTGACGGCCATCCGCGAATACGCGGAGTTCGGCTCGGGCTTCCGCATCGCGATGCGCGACCTTGAGATTCGCGGCGCGGGCAATTTGCTCGGCCCCGAGCAGTCGGGCTACATGATGAGCGTCGGCTACGATATGTACTTGCAGCTCTTGGAAGAGGCCGTACTCGAGCAGCGCGGTGAAAAAGCGCCGCAGCGCACCGAATGCTCGGCAGACCTCACAGTCTCGGCGAACCTGCCGGAGAGCTACATTCCCTCGGGCGAGCAGCGCATGGATATCTACCGCCGCATCGCGGCGCTGCGCACCGCCGAGCAGTCGCAGGAGCTGCTCGACGAGCTCATCGACCGCTACGGCGAGCCGCCCCAGCCGGTCCTCAAGCTCATGGACGTCGCGCTTTTGCGCGCGGAGGCCGTGCAGATCGGTGTGAGCGATATCTCGCAGCGCGGCAGCGAGATCACCTTCACCTTTGCCGCGTCCGAGGCAGTCCCCGTGGAGGCCGTGATGGCCCTCTGCTCACTGCCGAAGAACCGCCGTCGGCTCACGCTCTCCGCCACGGGGACGGAGCCGAAGCTCCTGCTGCGTCTTTCGCCGGGCGAGGACGCATTGGATACAGCCTTGACGCTGGTCGGAGACCTGCGTGTGAATAAGGAAGAAAACGAAAAAGAGGTAACATTATGATCAAAAAGAGATTGCTTTCGTTCCTTGGCGCGGCGGCCATCACCGCGGCGCTCACCTTTGCCGTCGTGTCGCTCTCGCCCTCGAACGGCTTCACCTCCGGCACGATGCAGGAGGGTCTCTGCTACGAAGCGACCGGCGTCGCGCCCGACGCGATCGTCGCAAGCCTGAACGGCAACGGCGCGAGCGCCGACCTTGTCGCATACTGGATCGGCTACGACGTGTCGTATCTCAACAGCTACATGCAGTATTACACCGGCTCGTCCATCAACTGGGACGACACCCTCTCCGACGGCATGAGTGTCGCCGACTATGTGAAAGCAAGCGTGCTCTCGTCCGTCAAGCAGCACTTGGTGCTTGAAAATCTCGCCAGCAAGTACGGCGTGACGCTTACCGCCGAGCAGGAGGCCGCCATGGCCGAGAGCGACCAGAGCTACATTGACCAGTACGGCAGCGAGGAAGCTTTTGAGGCCGAGATCGCCAAGCTCGGCATGCGCCGCGAGACCTATGACCGCGTCGCGCGCTCGAACTACCTGTATCAGGATCTCTATGAGCTCTACAATACCGAGGGCAGCGCGCTCTACGCCTCCGACGAGGACCTCGCCGTCTACGCCGCCGAGCAGGGCTACATCACGGCGGACCACATCCTGCTTGCGACGAAGGACGTGACGACCGGCGAAGCCCTCACCGACGAGCAGAAGGCCGAAAAGAAAGCGCTCGCTGAGGAGCTCGTCGAAAAGCTCAATTCCTACACCGGCGACGACATCGCCTCCTACTTTGCCGAGCTCGCCGACGAGTACAGCGAGGATCCCGGCCGCGAGAGCCATCCCACGGGCTACACCTTCACGACCGGCTCGATGGTGCAGGAGTTTGAAGACGCCGCCTACGCGCTTTCCGAGGGCGAGGTGAGTGAAGTCGTCGAATCCAGCCTCGGCTATCACATCCTGCTCCGCCTGCCGCTCGACAAGTCCGCCGCAGCCGACGAGGTGCGCGAGGAGTACTTCACGAACTTCATCGCCGAGCAGGTCGATGCCGCCGCGATGGCGACGAGCGCGGACTATGATAAGCTCGACCCGCAGACGATCTACGAGGCGATCGTCGCCGCGCAGGCGGAGGGTTAAATCGCAGCGCGGCGCACTGTACGGCGCTTGCGCCCGCAAGGGCGCGTGAGGGACAGCCCGAAAGGGCTGCTTCCTTTTTGCGTCTCGGCAGGGGCACTGCTTTTTTCCCTGCACCGTGCAGAGGACAAAATAAAAAGGAGACCTCTTTCGAGGTCTCCTTTTATTTTCAGGGGTTAGCGGTGCTTTAGCACTTCTCGAAGATGGTGGCAACGCCCTGGCCGCCGCCGATGCAGAGGGTGGCAAGACCCTTCTTGGCGTCGTCGCGCTTGAGCATTTCGTGCAGCAGGGTGACGATGATACGAGCGCCGGAAGCGCCGACGGGGTGGCCGATGGAGATCGCGCCGCCGTTGACGTTGACCTTGCTCATGTCGAAGCCGAGCTCACGGGCAACAGCGATGGACTGGGCCGCGAAGGCTTCGTTGGCCTCGACGAGGTCGATATCGTCGATGGTCAGGCCGGCCTTCTGCATGGCCTGACGGGAAGCGGGCACGGGGCCGACGCCCATGATCTTCGGGTCGACGCCGCCCTGGCCCCAGCTGACGAGCTTGGCCATGGGCTTGAGGTTGTACTTCTTCACGGCCTCGCCGGAAGCGAGGACGATGGCGGCAGCGCCGTCGTTGATGCCGGAGGCGTTACCGGCGGTGACGCGCTGGACGTGCTTCTTGGTATCGGCTTCGTGGATGCCGGTGGGCTCGAAGGTGTGGACGATCTCGTCCTCAACGCCCTCGGGGCCGACGGGGAACGCGCCGCGCAGCTTGGCAAGACCCTCGACGGTGGAACCGGCGCGGGGGAACTCGTCCTTCTTGAACTCGACGATCTCCTTCTTGACCTTCACGGGAACGGGGACGATCTCATCGTCAAAACGGCCGGCAGCCTGAGCAGCCTCGGTCTTCTGCTGGGAGGCGGCGCCGAAGGCGTCGAGCTCTTCGCGGGTGATGCCCCAAACATCGCAGATGTTCTCGGCGGTGGTGCCCATGTGGTAGTTGTTGAACGCATCCCACAGGCCGTCCTTGATCATGGTGTCGACAAGCTTCTTGTCGCCCATGCGGGCGCCCCAGCGGGCGTCGGGAGCGGCATAAGGAGCGGCGCTCATGTTCTCGGTGCCGCCGCAGACGACGATATCGGCGTCGCCGGCGAGGATGGCGCGGCCAGCCTCAATGACGGACTTCATACCGGAGCCGCAGACCATACCGACGGTATAGGCGGGGACGGAATAGGGGAGACCGGCGCCCACGCTGACCTGACGGGCGACGTTCTGACCGAGACCGGCGGTCAGGATGCAGCCGAACATCAGCTCATCGACATTCTCGGGAGCGACATTCGCGCGCTTGAGGGCTTCCTTCACGACGATGGAGCCGAGCTGAGCGGCAGGGGTGTTCTTCAGGGAACCGCCGAAGGAACCGACAGCGGTACGGCAGCAGTTGACGACGTACAATTCTTTCATTTGACTTCTCCTTTAAAATTTGTAAATCCGGAATGAGATCCGATTTTCTTCGATTTTGATTATACACACAGAAAAATGAAAAATCAACTGCAAAGTTGCGAAAAATATAGGCAATTTTGATTTTTTTCTTTCATTTCGTTAACTATTTAACAAGAATGAAGAATATCTTGCACCACAGGATCGTTTTGCACCCAAAGGCGCAGGGAAAGCAGCACCGCTGGCGCTGCATGGGAAAGGGGGCCATTGTCTCGCGTGAGACAATGGCCCCCTTTCCCGCGTCTCCACACGCTGTTGGAATAAAAAGCAGCAGCTCTGCCCGGCTGTCCCCCCGCGCCCAAGGGCGCAAAAAAGGGACGCCTCTTTCGAGGCGTCCCTTTTAATAAGTAGTTTCTACGAAACAGAAATAACTTAGAACTTGGGCTTCTGGGCCTTGACCTTGGGCTCCTGGCCGTTGCAGACGGCGACGATGTCGTTGGCAACGCTGGTGCAGCAGTTCAGAACGCTCTGCTCGGTGGTGGCGGCCATGTGCGGGGTCATGATGACGTTGTCGAGGTTGAACAGCTCGCGGCTGGACTCCTGGATGGGCTCATGCTCGAACACGTCGAGACCGGCCTGGAACAGCGTGCCGTCCTTCAGGCACTCGACAAGCTCGTTCTCCTTGATCAGAGCGCCACGCGCGCAGTTGATGAAGGAAGCGGTGGGCTTCATCCAGCTGAACTGCTCACGGCCGATGGAGTGCTCGGTGGAGGGAACGACAGGCAGATGCACGGACACGAAGTCGGCCTGCTCCCAGACCTCCTTGGCGGTGGCCTTCAGCTCGCACAGATCGCCGATCTTGTCCTGCGTGAGGTACGGATCGTAGCCGATGACGTTCATGCCGAAGCCGTACTTGCACTTCTGCATGGCGAGCTGGGAGATACGGCCGCAGCCGATCATACCGAGGGTCTTGCCGCCGAGCTCATAGGTGTGCTCCATGCCCATGCGGACAAGGAAGTTGCCGCTGCGGAACTGACGGTCGACATAGGTGAAACGCTTGGCGCACATGAGCATCAGCATGACGGCGTGCTCGGCGACGGCGTTGGCGTTGCCGGCGGGCGCGTAGACAACGGTGATGTCCTTGGCGTGGGCGTGGTCCATGTCGATGTTATCGAGGCCGGCGCCCTGCTTGCCGATGACCTTGAGGTTCTTGCAGGTGTCCATCATCTTGGCGGTGATGGGCTCGGTGCGGCACATGATGGCGTCGGGCTGGAACTCGGCGAGCTCCTTGACGTAGGTCTCCTCGTCGTTATGGCTGCACAGCTTCACTTCAAAGTCGTTGGACTCGAAGATGTGCGTGGCCACCTCGTTGAGCTCGATGGTGTAGTAAACTTTGAACTTTGCCATGATAAAGATCTCCTCTCAAATTTTTATTTATTGAATTGCCAAATGATTTCATACGGTTTCTTCATTATACCTTGCGCTTTGCACAAAAGCAAGCGATTTTCAGAAAGATTTGCAAGAACTTATTCAAATAATTGAACAGTATCTTTCATTTTGACGATTTGCCGTCATGTCTTTCCCCTGTTTTCTGCAATTTTCGCTGCAAAACAAAAAAGGACATAAAAGGCGCTTGACAAACTACTACATATGTAGTATATAGTTATCAACGACAAATGTAGTAGATCATCTAAGGAGGTCAACCCATGGACGATAAGAAGAGACTGCCCGACGCGGAGCTTGCCGTGATGCAGGCCATCTGGGCCGTCGGCGGCGAGGTCAGCCGCGGCGATCTCGACGGCGCGCTCGCGAGCCACGGCTGGAGCGCCAACACCGTCAACACCTACCTTACTCGCCTGTGCGAAAAAGGATTCCTCTCGATCCGCCGCGAGGGGCGGAACAATTTGTACACGCCGCTCGTCTCAAAGGACAGATACCTCGAATTTGAGAGCCGCAGCGTCCTGAAGCGGCTCTACGGCGGGTCGCTCGGCAGCTTCGTCGCGGCGCTGAACGCCGAGCAGCCGCTCGAGCAGAGCGAGATCGACGAGCTGCGGCAGTTTTTGGACGATATGAGCCGTTAAACGGCGATAAAAAGGAGGACGCACCATGGAAACATTTCTGCTGAATCTGTTGAAAACTTCCCTGTTAGGTTCCCTCGCCATTCTGGCGATGCTGGTACTCAAACCCCTCTGGCGCGAGCGCTACCGCGCGAAAACGCGCTGCTGGCTGTGGCTGGCGCTGGCGGTCTTTTTGCTGCTGCCGGTCGATTTTTCGGTAAAAAACGCGCCGGTGCAGGCCGCGCCGCCGAAAGACTACACCCTCTTTGTCGGCACGGATAAGACGACCATCCAATCGACCGACAACCTGTTTGGCGACATGGCCGAAAAAAGCGGCCAGTCCCCCGCACAGGTGCGCGACACGATCATCCAGCGCCCCGTGACGAATCCCGAGCAGAAGACGACGCGCTACATCCCCGTGACGACGATCTTGTTTTACGGCTATCTCGCGGGCGCGGCGGCGTTCCTGTTGTATCAGGGTGTCTCCTACGCCCTCTTCCGCCGCACGGTGCGCCGCTGGAAGAGAGACGTCTCCCGCGCGGACTACGCCTCCCTGCTCTCTGACACGGCGCGCGACTTGGGCGTGAGCGCGCCGGAGATGATCGTCTGCGAGGCCATCTCCACCCCCGCGGTGACAGGTCTTCTTCGCCCGCGGCTGCTCCTGCCCCACGAGCACTACGACGTGCAGGAGCTGCGCTACATCCTGCGCCATGAGCTGTGCCACCTCAAGCGGCGCGATATGCTCTTAAAGCTCGTGCTGCTCGCGGCCAACGCGATGCACTGGTTCAACCCCGTGGTGTATCTGATGCTGCGCCAGGCGGACGAGGACATCGAGCTCGCCTGCGACAGCGCGGCGACCGACGGGCTCGAACTCCCCGAGCGCGCGGCTTACAGCCGGACACTGCTCGCCGCCGTGCAGTCCAGCGTGCGGGCGCTGCCCGCGACGACGTGCTTCGGCGGCACGGTCGAGCGCCTGAAGCGGCGCATCACGAACGTGCTGGGCGCGCAGAAAAAGCGCGGGCTCGGCGTTGTCGCCCTCGTGCTGGCGCTGACGCTGACGGCGGGCTGCGCCGTCAGCTGGGGCGAGCGCGCACAGACGCAGAAAAATGATGACCCGTTTGCCGACAAGAGCTATACGGTCGACATCCTCTTATATGAAGCGCCCGGCTTTACGGATGGCTTTACGGATGGCGCATACCCCTCCTTCCGCACCACGACAAATACTGCCGGAGAAAAGTATGTGACGCTGTGCGACGCCTGGGGCTCCACATCCATTTACGGCCCGATGGAGGAATACACGCTGGAAAAGCAGTCCTTCTACGCGCTCTTCGGCAGCACCAAAGCTTCGCCGGTCGACGATCTCATACAGAACAACAAGTCCGCTTGGAGCGGCCATTGCGAAGAGGCAAGTGACGGTCAACCGAATCAGGTCTATCTTCTGAAGCAAAAGGACGGCTCGGTCTACCTCGGCCTTGCCGGCGATTACGAAGAAGACGGCAGCGAACTCTTTTGTTCGGTTTTCCGCTTGAACGAACAGGTCAATCCGATCTACGCCTCGATGGACGACTATGCCGCCGCGTGCGTGGAAGACCTCAAAAAAGGCACGATGACCTATTCCGTGTCGGAAAACAACGACTATGCGTCCCGCTCGATCGAAGACACGGTCGCCGACGTGCGCGTGACGCAGCTGGAGCAGGCAGATTCGCTCGGCAACCTCTCCCCCGACGGCACGGTGCTGGAGCTGTGGTACTTCCAGTATGAGATGAAGCCCACGAACGAGGCGGGCATGCAGATCGACGTCATCGGCGGGCAGGAGCTGACGGACGACGGATATCTCAACGAGAACTGGACGCACTATCTCACCGTCCTGCACTACACCAGCGGCGAGCAGACCGGCTATCAGGTCATCGGCACCTATACCGGCAACGACGGGCTGTGGTACAACGGATGCAGCTACAGCGGAGAGGAAAAGTATTACCTGCACGACTTCTATGTCGACTACGCGGGGCTTGATCTGCCGAAGATGTTCATTCCCGACCTGCTGAACGACACGGCGGCGGACGGCTACGGCCGCGCCAACCAGTGCGAGGCGCGGCTCATTTCGGGCGACGGCAGCTACTACTTCTATGCGCCGATCACCGCCTGGGCGTGCAATCCGGGGACGGAGTTCTGGTACTCCCGCTACGACACCGGCTCCTACTTCAACGCAAAGAAGCTCGAGCAGAGCCTTGACGAAGCAAAGGCGGAATGGGAAAGCACCGGCGCAAAGGCCGAGAAGACCGACGCGGGCTGGCGCTTTGTGACGCACGAGGGCATGAGCAACACAATTGTCACGCTCTTTGATGCGCCGGACGGCACCTGCTACGAGGTCACAACGCACTGGACGTTCGACGGCAGCACGGAAGAGAATCAGTGGGGCTGGAACCGCGACCGCGCCGTTGAGGGCGAGGCCGAGGTACTCCGGGCGATGGTCAGAAGCTTCACGGTGAACTGGGACGCCGACGCGGCGGCTGATCCCGCGCTGGACGATTCCGATTTTCAGGCCGATCTTCAGCTCGTGTCGAACGGCGGCGCAGCGTGGATGTTTCTCTACCGGGACAATGCGGCGATCACCGACCGCGATATGCTGAACGTCACGCCAACGGTCAGGCTTGACGAGTGCAGCTATGCGCTATTGCATGATAAGTTCACCCCTGCTGACGGAGCACGGTCGCTCACGCTCTGGCTCAGCAACAACGATTCCTCGCACCTTGCGTTCTTCGAGGGCACGGACATCATGCTCTACCAGCGAGACGACGCATACTACTATAAGGTCAGCGATTACGGCGACTATGCAACGCTCTACGACGCGATGCTCGCATGGTTCAACAGCGCCCAGTCTGGCACTGAGCCATCCGACGCATCTTCGGCCACCACGACAAATGCCGTCAGCCGCGACTCGCTTATCAAGGCTGCCGACAGCTACGTCGATCTGGGCGGTTACCTCTGGTACACCGCGGGCGGTAAATTCTATCGCTGGCACGAGGGCGGCTCAGTCGAAACGATCGATACCCTGCCGATCGACTCTCTGACCGACTCACCCGTGCGCGCGACACTTTCGATCAGAGGCAGCAGAGTGGCGCTTAACTATCATATCGGCGGCGCGACGATGGGAACGTATGTTACGGAGCTCTACAATTCTGACGGCGAGCAGTACGTAAAGATCGACGGTTACGAATCCATCGCCTTTGATAACCACGGCAATATTGTCAAGACGCTCCAGTTCCCGCCCGCGCAGAACAACCTGTCCATTTCCTATGACAGCGGCAAGACTTGGACGAGTATCGGTGATGCGGACTATTTCTACGGCAGCGTCACGGAGGATGGCAGCAGCATCAGCTACTTCCCCGGTGCCCTTGAGATCCGCGACGGCTATGTCTACACCACCGCCGTCTACGATATCGACCATCAAAAGACGAGCGACCCGCTCGTGACGCACTCTGTGCGCGTGAATCTGAAGACCGGCGCGCAGGAAATTCTGGACTGAAGCAGTCAAATTTCAAAAAGGCGGCCCGAAGGCCGCCTTTTTCTCCGCTTTTTTGCGTAAAATGATGGGAATATTGCAAAAAGGTACTGGAACATCTCAAAGATATGTGGTATGATGGGAATATTCCAAAACGTATTTCTCGGGAGGTTCCCATCATGGAACACAATCCGATTCTCAAAAATCCGCTGTCGCTCGACAGCGAGATCCCTCTCTATTCCCAGCTCATGGGCATCATCAAGCGCAGCATCACCTCCGGCGCGCTCAAGGTCGGCGACCTGCTGCCGAGCGAGGCCGAACTCTGCCGCTCGTATGATATCAGCCGCAACACCGTGCGTCAGGCCATCGGCGCGCTGGAAGAAGAGGGCTTCGTCGTGCGAAAGCGCGGCAAGGGCACGTTCGTCACTGACCCGAACACGCGCCGCAAGGGCGTGCAGTATTCGTTCACGACGGAAATTTCCCAGCTGGGAAAAACGCCGTCGTCCACGCTGGTCGACTTCGCGGTCATCACGCCTTCTCCCAAGATCGTGACGCTCATGGGCCTTGAGCCGGGTGTCAAAGTCTATCGCTTCACGCGCGTGCGAAACGTCGACGGCGAGCCGCTCATTTTGGAGACGTCGTACTACCCCGAGTACATCTATCCGAACCTGACGCGCGAGCTTTTGGAAACGCACAGCTTCTATAGTCTGCTCTACCACGTCGGCGTCATCCCGTTTTCCGCGTCGGACACGTATGAGGCCGTCGTGCTCGCGCCGCACGAGGCGCAGCTTCTGCACTGCGCGCCCGGCTCGGCGGCGTTTTTCCATCAGCGCCGCACCACGACCGAGAACGGGCATACCTATGAATACACCACGAGCTATATGCGCGCGGACCGCGTGAAGCTGGACGTGAGATTCCAGAAGGGATCGACGTCCTTCATGCGCACGGTTGATTAAAAAAGGCAGCCTTTCGGCTGCCTTTTTTGCGCCCACAGGGCGCGGGGATCTTATCGCAGCGCGGCAGCGCTGCATCGTTGTTCCCCACACCGTGTGGGGACGCGACAAAGGGGGATATTCTCTTTCGCAAAAGAGAATGGCCCCCCTTGGTGCTGCGGCGCGCACGCCGCATTTTCCCTCCGCGCTCTGCGCGGAAAGCAACCGCTCCCCCGAGGGAGCGCAAAAAAGAAGCAGCCCTTTCGGGCTGCCACTTTTTTACTTTTCACAAATGACCGGCTTTTGGCGGTCAGACTCCACAAAGGCCTTGGCCTTTTCGACCGCCTCCGCGCGGGGGAGCTTCACCTGCTCACCGGTGCGCATGTCCTTGCAGGACACGACGCCCGCGGTGATCTCGTCCTCGCCGAGGAAGTAGACGTAGGGCACCTTAAGCTTGTCGGCGTAGTTCATCTTGGCCTTGAACTTCTTCTTTTCCGTATAGATCTGCGTGCTGACGCCTGCGGCGCGAAGGTCGGTGGCGAGCGAGATGGCCTCGCTCAGATCTTCGGTCATCGGCAGGATGAGCACGTCCGCCGGCGCGGTGCAGATGTCGCTATTCAGAAGGCCCTGCTCGCCGAGGACATAGAACAGGCGCGTCACGCCGATCGAAATGCCGACGCCGGGGAGCTTGCGGTCAGTATAGTACTCCGCAAGGTTATCGTAGCGGCCGCCGGAGCAGACCGAGCCGATCTCGGGGTGGTCGAGCAGCGTCGTCTCGTACACCGTGCCGGTGTAGTAGTCGAGGCCGCGCGCGATGGTCAGGTCGACCGCGAAGTTCTCCTGCGGCACGCCGAACGCGCCGAGGTACTTGGCGACGGTCGTCAGCTCGTCGAGGCCCTGGTCGAACATCTCGTTGCGGCCGCGGTACTTTTCAAGAGAAGCGAGCACCTCTTCGTTCGTGCCCTTGATGCCGATGAAGGCGAGGATCTCATCCGCCTTTTCGCCCTCGATGGCGTAGTCGTCGACCAAGATCGCGCGCACGAGGTCAGGGCCGATCTTTTCGATCTTGTCGACGGTGCGCATGATATCGCCGGACTTGTCGGAAAGGCCCAGCATCGCGTAGAAGCCGTTTAAGATGCGGCGGTTGTTGATGCGGATCTGGAAACGGGACAGGCCGAGGCGGGAGAAGACGGTATAGATGATGGCGGGGATCTCGGCGTCGTTCGTGATGTCGAGCTCGCCGTCGCCGATGACGTCGATATCTGCCTGATAGAACTCGCGGAAGCGGCCGCGCTGCGCGCGCTCGCCGCGATAGACCTTTCCGATCTGGAAACGGCGGAACGGGAAAGCGAGGTCGGCATAATGCAGGGCAACGTATTTCGCCAGAGGCACCGTCAGGTCGAAGCGAAGGGACAGGTCGCTGTCGCCCTTGGAGAAACGGTAGATCTGCTTTTCCGTCTCGCCGCCGCCCTTGGCGAGCAGCACATCGCTCGCTTCGATGATGGGCGTGTCGAGCGGGGTGAAGCCATAGACGCCGTAGGACGAGCGCAGCACCTCCATAAGGCGCTCCATCTGGGTCTGCGGCGCGGGAAGCAGCTCCATAAAGCCGGATAAGGTGTGAGCTTTGATCGTTGCCATGATAGTGTGTGTCCTTTCCTATGTAGAATGTATGGACAGCGTACTGTACTGCGGTGGCACAGCAGCGTATCGGAGTGGTTGACAGATATTTTACGGTACGGCGCAGGGATTGTCAAGCGTCCGCGGCCGTTTTTTCCACTTTTGAGACAGTATAGCATTTTCCGCGCGGAATTGCCATAGCTTTCGCCGCCTGCGGTGCAAAAATTTTTCTTTCCGTCGCGGACAGTGTTCACGAAAAATGAAGATATCCGACAAAAAGCACGAATTGCGCTTGACGGAACTGCCGCTTTTTGTTACCATAGAGACAATATCAACGGGCAAGCTCCGAAAATCGAGGTTCGCCCGCAAGCAGCTTCCGGGCAGCCGTCATTCGGCGTCCGCCGCGGCCACACCGCGCGGGCAGGAGTCGATCCGATCGGATCGTTGAGGAGGAACGTTGGATGTACCAGAGCAAAATGAAAAGCGAAGAGACCGATCACCTGTTCAAGGCGATCTTATCTTTGAAAACGGAGGAAGAATGCTACCGCTTCTTCGACGATCTCTGCACCTTCAGCGAGATCGAGGCGATGTCCCAGCGCTTCGAGGTGGCGTCGCTTCTCGCCGATGGCAAGACCTTCACGCAGATCTCGCAGAAGATCGGTGTTTCGTCCACGACCATCACGCGCGTCAATAAGTGCCTTTGCTACGGGGCGGACGGCTATAAGCTGCTGCTCGAGCGGGCCAAAGAAGAAAAGTAAGCCATTCGTCATTTTGATCAGAGCAGGCGCTAAGCGCCTGCTCCTTTTTGTCCGTTTTGCTTTATTGCAATGCCGTAAAAGCATATCAACATAACATCACGTCATCCCGATATAGAAGAATTGACTAAAATATTTTTTGGAATCTACGCGAATTTTATTGCTTTTGCTGAACAGGTATGTTACAATTAGTTCACAAATAGATTAGGGCATGGGAAACAGCGTGCAAGAAACCGTTGCCCGACGGTGCTGTTGCCTAAGTTCTGTGTCTGTTTTTCTGTGGGACCCCTCCACAGAAAACGCACGTCCCCGCGTGCGGTGTGCAGCGTGTTCGTCACGGGGAGGAGCGGCTTCCCGCTTCCTGACGGGCAAGTATTTTTATGAAGAGAGAGGTATTTTATCAATGGCAAATGAAAAGAAAGTCGCACGGGAGCCCAGTTTTCTGCTGGCGTTAATTCCCATTGTGGCAATGATCGGGTTCATGCTTTACTGCTTCCTCGGTCATTCCGAATCCGGTTACCATGACGCCCATATGCCCCTGGTCATGTCCATCGTCGTCGCGTGCATCGTCGGTCACTTCTGCGGTCACGACTTCAAGGATATGCTCGCCGGTATGATCGAGCGCCTGAGCGCTTCCATGGAAGCGGTCCTGATCCTCTGCACCGTCGGTTTCCTGGTCTCGAGCTTCATGGCCTCCGGTGCGATCCCCTCCCTGATCGTTTACGGTCTGGATCTGCTGACCCCGAAGCTGTTCCTGCCCATCGGCTGCATCCTCTGCGCGATCGTCGGTATGGCGTGCGGCTCCTCCTGGACCACCACCGCCACCATCGGTCTTGCGTTCCTCGGCATCGGCGCGGGCCTTGGCATCAATCCCGCCCTCACCGCCGGTATGATCATCTCCGGCGCGTATGTCGGCGATAAGTTCTCCCCCCTGTCCGATACCACCAACCTCGCCGCGGCTGTTGCCGAGACCGGTCTTTTCGACCACGTCACCGCGATGGTCTCCTCCACCGGCCCGACCTTGGTCATCGCCCTCATCCTCTACACCATCATGGGCCTGAACATCGACGCCAGCGCCTACGATCCGACCGTCGCCCAGTCCATTCAGGACGCGTTCCGCGAGGCCTTCGTGATCTCCCCCGTTCTGCTCATCCCCATCATCGTGGTTATCGTGATGTGCATCCTGCGCGTGCCCGGCCTCGTCGGTATCGCCATCTCCGTTGCCACCGCGACCATCTTCATGATGATCTTCCAGCCCACCTCCATCTACGGCTCCCGCGCCTTGGGCGACATCTTCAACATGCTGCACAACGGTATCGTCGTTGAGACCGGCAACGAAGTCGCTGACTCCATCCTCGGCAAGGCCGGCGGTATGAACGGCACCATGTGGACCATCAACCTCATCCTCCTCGCGCTCGCCTACGGCGGTGCTCTGGAGCGCTGCGGCTGCGTCGAGCGTCTGTTCGGCGGCCTGAAGCACAGGATCCACTCCGTCGGCAGCCTCATCCTCGCGACCCTGCTGACCTCCATCTTCTGCGACGCCACCATGTGCGACCAGTTCCTCGGCATCGGCGTTCCCGCCCCCATCTATGCTGACAAGTACGACGAGCTCGGTCTCGGCCGCAATATGCTCTCCCGTTCTCTGGAAGATGCCGGTACCCTCTGGGCCGTTATGTTCCCCTGGACCGGCTGCGGCGCTTACCAGACCGGCGTTCTCGGCATGAGCCCGCTGGTGTTCTTCCCGTATGCGTTCGTCAACCTGCTCAACCCCGTTTACGCCTATGTGACCGCTCTGTTCGGCCGCAACATCTTCTGGGCTGACGGTTCCTACACCAATATCTTCGGCAAGACCAAGGCCGGCAAGCCCGCCGGCGCTCCCGAAGAGGCTCACGCCAAGGCCCTTGCGAACCTCGAGGCTCGCCGTGCTGCCGGCAAGGCCCCCAAGATCAACGCGTAAGCCCCCTTCCCCGCTTTACTTAGAAAGGAATCACCGCTGTGAAACATTCGCTTCCCTGGGAATCCGTCCCGCCCCCGATCTACCCCGCGCAGTCGTCGCTCAAGCCACGTAAAAAGTGGGTGCAGACCGGCGGATGGATCTTGGTTGTCGTGCTGCTGCTGTTCGGCATTTCGACCCGCAGCAGAAACCCGCTGCTCGCCTTCGTCTCGCTCGCATTCTCAGTGCTGTATCTGCTGACGCTGATGACCAAAAAGGACGCCGCTCTCACGAGCCGCGGACTTGAGATCTTCTACGATATGCAGTTCACCACCAACTACGAGTTCTTCCCCTGGGAGGACATCAATGCGATCGTGTGCGAGGACCGCGGCCATGCCGACATGGTGCGCCTGCACATCGGCCACGGCAACACGGAAAAGGCTCTCTTCTTCCCGCGCGAGGATCTCGACGAGATCTACGCGTTCATCAAAAAGAAGAATCCGGCGATCCGCATCATGGATTATGCCGCGCCCGAACCGAAGTCCAGCAAGAAGCACAAGAAGTGAACAACTGTGACCTTTCCACAAAGAATGAAGGGCGCCCCGCTTTTGCGGGGCGCTTTTTTTATCTATTCTGTCCAATTCTATCACTGTACCCTGATAGTGTGTTATCTCAATATGGTGATAACGCACAACAAAGAAAACTTTTTTCGGCAAAAAACTATTGATTTTGCACAAAAATATGCTATACTGTTTCCAGAACGATCCTGTGGGACTTTTCCACAGGCGGAGCGCCATCCACGCACGGGCATGCGCGGAAAGTAAGGGGAACGCTTCGACACGTTTCTTGCACTTGGGCGGTTCGGGCAACCGGACACGCCGACCGGGCCACACCGGAACTTTGAGAAAAGAGAGGACACTACCATGATCATGAATCCTACCGCGATCAAGCATGTCGTCGTCGATGGCCACAGCCTGACGCTCGAATCCTTCGTCGCCATCGCTCGCTACAATGCGACCGTCGAGCTGGCTCCCTCCGCTCTGGAAGCCATGAAGAAGTCCCGCGCTCTGGCCGAGAAGATCGCCGCTGAGGGCCGCGTCGCTTACGGCATCACCACGGGCTTCGGCGAGTTCCAGAAGGTCGCCGTCCCCAAGGAGATGAGCAATCAGCTCTCCACCAACCTGATCCTCAGCCATTGCACCGCCGCCGGCGAGCCGTATGCTGACGAGATCGTCCGCGGCATGATGCTGCTGCGTGCCAACGCTCTGTGCGGCGGCGTGAGCGGCGTTCGTCCCATCCTCGTCGAGATGCTGCTCGAGATGCTCAACAAGGGCGTGACTCCGGTCGTCCCGCAGAAGGGCTCTCTCGGCTCCTCCGGCGACCTGGCTCCTCTCGCTCACATGACGCTCCCCATGCTCGGCAAGGGCGAGGCCATGTACGAGGGCGTGAAGATGCCCGGCGCTGAGGCCATGGCCAAGGCCGGCATCAAGACGCTCGACACCCTGGTCTCCAAGGAAGGCCTCGGCATGACGAACGGCACCTGCGCGATGACCTCCGTCGGTGCTCTCGCGCTGTACGACACCATCTGCGCCGCCCAGCTCGGCGACGTGATCGCGTCCATGTCCTTCGAGGGCCTGACTGGCCTGCGCAACGCCTTCGACCCCCGCATCCATCAGGTGCGCGGCCAGAAGGGCCAGATGCTCGTCGCCGCGAACATGCGCAAGCTGCTCGACGGCTCCGAGATCCTCGACAACTGCCAGAAGGACCGCGTTCAGGACGCTTACGCCCTGCGCTGCATCCCGCAGCTGCACGGTGCCTGCCGTGACGCCCTCGATTACGTCCGCGAGAAGGTCGAGATCGAGCTCAACGCCGTCACCGATAACCCGCTGATGTTCCTCGATGACGAGGCCGTCATCTCCGGCGGTAACTTCCATGGCGAGCCCATGGCCCTGCCGTTCGACTTCCTCGGCATCGCCGCGAGCGAGCTGGCCGACGCTTCCGAGCGCCGCACCGAGCGTATGGTCAACCCCGCACTCTCCAACGGCCTGACCGCGTTCCTGACCACCGAGGCCGGCGTCAACTCCGGCTTCATGATCGTTCAGTACGCTGCCGCTTCCATGGTCAGCGAGAACAAGATCTACGCTCACCCCGCTTCCGTCGACTCCATCCCCTCCTCCGCCAACCAGGAAGACATCGTCTCCATGGGTACCACCGCTGCCCGTAAGGCCAAGATGATCCTGCAGAACACGCAGGACGTCCTCGCTGACGAGCTGATGACCGCCTGCCAGGCCATCGACATCCGCCGCCGCCTGAACACCCACGGCCAGGGCATGACCCCGCTGCATGAGGCTCTCTATCAGCACGTGCGCGAGAAGGTCGCTTTCTATGAGATCGACCGTGAGATCTGGCCCGACATCCGTGCGGTGGAAGCGATGATCCGCTCCGGCGAGCTGCTGGATATCGTCAAGGAGTATATCCCCGACTTTGAATAAGTCAAAATTGCGTCGGAGACGCAATTTTGAGACCTTTCATTTGGGCCGATGGCCCAAATGAAATAGGGGCTTCAAATATTTTCGCTCACCGCGAAAATATTTGTAAGGTGTCCCTGCGGACGCACATGTCGTCCTTCGGGACGTATCCAATTTGTTTGCGGCGTGCGCGCCGTAAATAAATTCTGTGTCGTCAGAAAAAACGGATCAAAATCATTCACGCCGTGCGCGGCGTGAATAGGGCACATGTCGTCCTTCGGGACAGGTTAAGATCATTTGCGGCGTGCGCGGCCGCAAATGTGATGCGTCTCAAAAATGGTTATTGCTACCGATTTGGGGACAATAATGCTGAAAGATTTGTGTTTTGACACGAATTGACAGGATGTAAAAGAAGGTGTAAAGTTATTTTGGCTTTACACCTTCTTTTTTTAGGAGGAGCTTACTATGGAACTGAACATTTTACGGGCGGACCCGGCGGGGAACATTACGGTGTTCGTGCTCGATCCGGTCGAAAAGGCACAGCGCGCGGCCATCGCGGAGAAGATCATGGCGATCCCCGCACTCAAGGCCGAGCAGGTCGGCTACGCCTGCGCCGCCGAGGACGACGTCGACGGCCACATGGAGATGATGGGCGGCGAATTCTGCGGCAACGCGACGCGCGCCTACGGCATGTATATTGCCCAGCAAAAGGGCGGCCTTTCCTCGGTCAGGCTGCGCGTGAGCGGCTGCGACCATGCCGTCACCGCGCAGGTCGATCTGAAATCCGGCACGGCGCGCGCTGAAATGCCCTGTCCGCGCAGCGTGAAGCGTGTCACGGTGAATGGTCACGAGGGCACGCTCGTCGACTTAACAGGCATCGCCCACTTCGTCGTTGAGGGCGTGGAGCCGAGCGAAGGGTTCTTCCGCGCGGCGGAGTCGATCTTTTCCGGAATTGCAGGGCTTGACGCCTGCGGCGTCATTTTCCTCGATGCGGAAAAGCGCAGCATGACCCCGCTCGTCAAGGTCATCGAGACAGGCTCCCTCGTCTGGGAGGGCAGCTGCGGCAGCGGCAGCGTCGCCTGCGCCGTCGCGCAGAGCGAACGCATGGAAAACGGCGGTTTTTCGTGCGAATACCGGCAGCCCGCGGGCACAGTCCGCGCAAGCGTCGAGCGCCAAGGCGGAAACGTCATCGCCGCGAGCATCGGCGGCGAGGTCACGCTGGATGAGCCCATGCGCATCACGCTGTGACGCGGCAGAGTGAAATGAAAGCCGGGCGCTGGCAACTTTCGCTTTTCTCGTTTTGGCCTTTGCCGCAAGCGTTGAAAATTCGTCCAAAAATCTCCCGTTTTTTCTTTTTAAGGCACGCGAACCAACGCTTAATTTTTTAAGGTTTTTGGAAAAAAGAGGCTTGCAAAACAGTTTACCTTTCTCTATCGTTCGGCTATAATTGATTTTGTCAATAAGAGACAATTCTCCGCTTTTAAATACATAATTATTTAGGAGGTATTCCCCATGACCGACATTGAGATTGCCCAGGCACATGAAATGAAAAAAATCGTCGACGTCGCCGCCAAGGCCGGCATTGACGAAAAGCACCTTGAGCTCTACGGCAACTACAAGGCCAAGCTCGACTTAAGCGAGATCCGCAAGCTGCCCCGCAAGGCAAAGCTGATCCTCGTCACCGCCATCAGCCCCACCCCCGCGGGCGAGGGCAAGACCACCACGTCCGTCGGCCTTGCCGACGCGCTCAACAAGCTCGGCAAGAACACCATGGTCTGCCTGCGCGAGCCCTCTCTCGGCCCCGTGTTCGGCGTCAAGGGCGGCGCTGCCGGCGGCGGCTACGCTCAGGTCGTCCCCATGGAGGATATCAACCTGCACTTCACCGGCGACTTCCACGCCATCGGCGCTGCCAACAACCTGCTGGCCGCTCTTCTCGACAACCACATCCAGCAGGGCAACGTGCTCGGCATCGACCCCCGCAAGATCGTGTGGAAGCGCGCTGTCGATATGAACGACCGCCAGCTCCGCCACATCATCGACGGCCTTGGCGGCAAGGCCAGCGGCGTGCCCCGCGAGGACGGCTTTGAGATCACCGTCGCGAGCGAAGTCATGGCAGTTCTCTGCCTTGCGACCGGCCTCGCCGACCTCAAGGAGCGCCTCGGCAAGATGGTCGTCGCCTACACCTACGACGACAAGCCCGTCACCGCGCACGACCTGAAGGCTGAGGGCGCGATGGCCGCGCTCTTAAAGGATGCCATCAAGCCCAACATGGTCCAGACGCTCGAAGGCACTCCCGCGTTCATCCACGGCGGCCCGTTCGCAAACATCGCCCACGGCTGCAACTCCATCCTGGCCACTGAGACCGCAATGCGCCTGAGCGACTACACCGTCACGGAAGCCGGCTTCGCCGCCGACCTCGGCGCCGAGAAGTTCCTCGACATCAAGTGCCGCGCCGCGGGCTTCCACCCCGACGCTGTCGTCATCGTTGCGACCGTCCGCGCGCTCAAGTATCACGGCGGCGTGCCCAAGGCCGAGCTCAACAGCGAGAACCTTGAGGCGCTTGAAAAGGGCCTGCCCAATCTCCTCCAGCACGTCGACAACGTGAAGAACGTCTACGGTCTCCCCTGCGTCGTCGCCATCAACGCGTTCCCGACCGACACCAAGGCCGAGCTCGACCTCGTCGAGAGCAAGTGCCGCGAGCTGGGCGTCAACGTCCGCCTGAGCGAAGTGTGGGCCAAGGGCGGCGAAGGCGGCCTTGCGCTGGCTGAGGAAGTCGTGCGCCTGTGCGACGAGCCCAACCACTTCCAGTTCGTCTACGACGTCAACGACAGCATTGAGGACAAGCTCAACGCCATCGCTACCAAGGTCTATCACGCTGACGGCGTGGTCATCGCCGCTTCCGCCAAGAAGCAGCTTAAGCAGCTCACCGAGCTCGGCTTTGACAAGCTGCCCATCTGCATGGCCAAGACGCAGTTCTCCTTCTCCGATGACGCCAGCAAGCTCGGCGCGCCCCGCGGCTTCAAGATCACCGTCCGCGACCTCAAGGTCAACGCCGGTGCGGGCTTCCTGGTCGCCAAGACCGGCGACATCATGACGATGCCGGGGCTTCCCAAGGTCCCGTCCGCCGAGAAGATCGACGTCGACGAAAACGGCAAGATCACCGGCCTGTTTTAATTGTACAAGCTCAGGAACAGGTGGAGCGCGCCTCCGCCTGTTCCTGATGAATTTTTAATTTTAACCCAGGGAGGGCACTATGAAGATCGCAGATATGAAAGTAACCGAGCTCATCAACGAAGTCGGCGCGGGCACTCCCGCCCCCGGCGGCGGCGCGGTGGCAGGCCTTGCCGGCGGCGTCGGCGTGGCGCTGACGATGATGGTCAACGGCCTGACGCTCGACAAGAAGGGCTTTGAAAACGACCGCGAGCGCCTTTTGGACGCCATTGCCAAGGGCAATGAGCTCAAGGAGCGCTTCATCGACGTGATGAACCGCGACAGCGAGGTCTTCGATGTCCTGATCGAATCTCTGGCTCTCCCGAAGGACGACGATGAGCACAAGGCCATCCGCCGCGGCGCGGTGCAGGCGAGCTTCCGCAACTGCACGCTGGTGCCGCTGACAATGATGGAAATTTGCTCCGAGGCTATCGACCTGTGCGCCGGTCTCGTCGGCACGACGAACCCGAACGTCGTCAGCGACCTCGGTATTGCCGCGCTCACGCTCAAAACCGCGATGGAGAGCGCATGGCTCAACGTGCTCATCAACCTCTCGTCCTTAAAGGACAAGGCGTTCCGCGACGAGTGCTGCCAGAAGGGCGAGGCGCTGCTCGCGCACGCTGTACCCATCGCCCAGGAGAGCTATGAAAAGGTGATCAAGGTCATCACCGAAAAGTAAGCGCTCCGCCTTTTCGTCTTTCGTCATTCCACGCCGTCCGCCGCGTCAAGCACGCGCCGCGGACGGCGCGCTTTTTTCTTTCCTGAATTTTTGCAATTTACAGTAGCATTTTGCGGATTTTGTGGTACAATACCATCGGTTCATATTTTGATTGATTCAAATACTGCACGAAAGAGGCTTTTTTCATGGATTTTGTTGCAAACGGCTCCAAAAACGTTGAAATTGAGACGTCCACGGGCGTCTATCTGCGCCACGCCATCCAGACGCACTTTGTCGAGATCGGCGAGGATTACATCGAACTCGTCAATCGCTACGTCAAGCCCCTCTACGAGGAGGGCGACCTGCTGAGCATCAGCGAAAAGATCATCGCCCTGTGCCAGAAGCGCGTGGTCTACCGCAAGGATATGAAAATTTCGTGGCTGGCGAAATTCCTCAGCCGCTTTGCCATCCAGCACAACAGCGCCGGCATCGGCGTGGGCGAGGTGTGCAAGATGCAGTTCGCCATCGACGAGTGCGGCGCGTGGAAGGTCCTCTGGGCCGCCATCTGCGCGGGCTTTGGCAAGCTCGTCGGCAAGCACGGCATCTTCTACGATATGGTCGGCATGGAGGTCACGGGCCTCGACGGCTTCTACCCCGACGTGTTCCCCGTCTACGGCGACTACGGCATCCGTATTCCGGAAAATCCCTCGGGCGTGTGCAACGAGATCTATGAGAAGACCGGCGTGCGCGCGATGATCGTCGACGCGAACGACTTCACGCGCGACATCCTCGGCAAGGGCGACAACGTGACCCTCACCGACGAGCAGCTGTGTGAGATCATCCGCGATAACCCCGCGGGTCAGGATGACCAGTGCACGCCGTTTATTCTGATCAGGAAAAAACAGTAATTTCCCCCTGCGGGGGAAGCGTGTTGTTTCCCTGCTGGCAGGGGAACGGATAAGGGAGGGATATCTCTTTTTCGAAAAGAGATATCCCTCCCTTGCACCCTCCCAGAGAAAATTCACATTGCAAGCGAGCAGTTCGAAGAGGTGCGGCGCTTGCCGAATCGACTGCCTGCGCGCGGCGTTGCCGCGTTTGCCTCTGCTATACGATTTGGCCTACTCCTATTATCCGCTGCCGCTCTGCTGATCTTGTAGGAGTGCAGACTAATATCCGTCTACCGCGGCACTCCTCAATGCGGCGAGCGAAGCAATGCCGCATTCCGCAGGCAGTCTGCCGCCGAGCAAACGTCACTCGCGCCTCACGATAGTAAGGCGCGGTTGCAAGTGGTAGCGAATAGTAGGGGTTCATGGCGAAGCCATGTACACCGCACCTGATTCCGCAGGCTGAGCAGTTCTTCGAGATTGAGACTGCCAATGTCGGGGGTCGAGGGGCCCTCCCCTCGCGTTCTCTTGGGGGTCTAAGGGGGCCATTCTCTCACGTGAGAGAATGGCCCCCTTATTCCGTGCAGCGCCAAAGGCGCTGCCTTCCCCCGCCCCCCTGCGCAGTGCAGGGACAAAAGCAGCGCTGCCGCGCTGCATCCCCCTCGCACCCGTGCGAGAACATGGCACTATGTACTATTTCTTTTTAGGATAAGGAGCCCGCTCCTCCGTGAGCCCCACAAGATAATCCACACTCGTGTGGTAAAACCGCGCGAGCCTGATGAGCACATCGCTCGGGACGTCGCGCTTGCCGGTCTCGTAGTTGGAATAGCAGACCTGCGAGCAGCTCAGATAGTCCGCCAAGCTCTTTTGCGTCAGGTCGCTGTCCTCTCTCAAGTCTCGAATGCGTCGATACATTTTGCTTCACTCCATCCAGAATTCGTGTTTAGATTCTGTAAAGAAGTATACGTAAAACAAAATGTTATATTGTGCTATATAACAAAACGTTATATAATTTTTCAAGGGTGGTTCTATGACGGACTACAAGGCAATGTATCTGCTCCTCTTCAACGCCGTGACTGACGCGCTGGAGAAAATGGACAGGCAGAACTATGGTGAGGCCAGCGCGCTGCTGATCGCCGCGCAGCAGAAGGCCGAAGAGCTCTACATGGACTCGGACGGCGAATAACACTTGAACAACGTAAAAACGGAGAGGCAAATGCCTCTCCGTTTTCTCGTTCTGCTGTTTTTATCGGTCGAGCCCCGTATCGAGCCAGCTGGGCTTTTCCTGCTCGACGGGCGGCTCTGTCGTCGTGCCGGGGTCTGTCACGCCGGGGTCAGTTGTGGTGCCCGGGTCAGTCGTGGTCCCGGGGTCAACGGGCGTTGTCGGGTTCGTCGGCGTGGTCGTGCCGGGATCGACAGGCGTGGTGGGGTCCGTCGGCGTGACTGCCGCGGACTTGCCGACGAGCACGATGCGGTTGCGCGCCTTATAATTGCTGCTCGCCTCGAACGTGGACGAAATGAGCTTGCCGTCACCGGAGTAGACGTTGCGGTAGGTCTTGACCTTGTAGCCGGTGTAGGCGGTCTGCTCGACTTTGCGCTCGCCGGGGGCGAGCTCGTCGGTCTCAACGATCTCCTCCGTGAACGGGATGGTTTCAAGCACTTCGGTCTTGATCTTCACGTAGCTGTCGTCGACCTTCGTGCCGCGCAGCGTGACCTTGAGGAAGTCCTTGCCGCCGCTGGTGTAGTATTCGGCGATGACCTTGATGGGGTACATCGTGTTGTTGCGGAACTCAAACTCGGGCCCTCCCTGCGCGACCGTCGCGTCGAGGCCGAGGCCGATGTAGTCGGACGCGAAGCCGTGGTTCGTGCGCTGCACGATCTCAAGGTTGGCGTAGAGCGCCGCGGCGTAGAGCGTGGAGCTCGCCTGACACGCGCCGCCGCCGACCATATCGACGGTCTTGCCCTGCAAGTAACCGGGCGCGGCGCTGTAGCCGTTCGCCGCGGTAAAGGGCGTGACAAGCGGGCCGTATTTCATCGTTTCGCCGGAGTTCAATATGTAGCCGGTGATGCGCGAGGCCGTCAGCTTGACGTTCGCGCGGCGGCCGGACGCGCCGCCGACCTTCGTGGTGTAGGTGCTCAGCACATCGCGGAACAGGACCTTTTGGAGCTGCTCTGCCGTGACGTCCGGCGTCTCGACCGTGGCGTTCGGCAACTCGACCGTCTCCCCCGCCGCCGCGGCGTTGTAGGCGGATTCAAGGTCAGAAAGCGTAAATTCCACGCCCGCGTGGCCTGGCGTGACCGCGCCGGTCTCCTTATCATACGTCGCGTTGACCTTCTGGCCGATAACGGCCTCGCGCTGCGCGCTCAGGTCGACCTCCTGCGCGGGGATGACGTCGTAAACGCCGCCCTCGCTCGCGGGCTCAAGCACGATCTCGGACGGGTCTCCGCCGCTCAAATACGCGCCGTTTAAGTACACGCCGATCTGATCTCTTGCGACGTCGGTCGTCGCGCGGCCGTCCTGCGGCTTCGTCACGCTGACCTTGCCATCCTCTGTCACGTTGATGGCAAACTCCACGGGGTCGCAGTTGATGCTGTCGCACACCGTGTCGACAAGATTCTCCATCAAATCGGGCGAGTAGGCCGCGTCGACCACCTGCGCCGCATCCTGCGGCTTGAAGAGTGCGCGCAGATACTTCGCGCCCGCGGTCAGAAAGCTGTCATTGCAGCCGTAGACGTTGTAGATATGCTTGGCAAGTCCGTCGAAGTCGACATACTCCGGCATCTCGTCGAGCGAAACATGCGCGACCTCCGTGCCGTCGGGCAGGACAAAGTCGACGCCCGCGCCCTTCGCCTGCGCGACGCTCGCTTTGAGCTGCTCGGCGACCTGCTGCTCGGTCATCCCGCCGTAGTTGGTATCGCCCATCATCACGTTGGGATAAATTTTATGGCTGGCCGACGCCCACGCGCCAAGGCCCAAGTACGCCACCACGAGCACACCCGCGACAATGCCGACGACCTTGCCGGTCTTTCCCGATGTTTCACGTGGAACGCGCGGCGGCTTTTCCGCGCGGGGCTCCTTGGCCGCCTTTGCGGCCTTTTCCGGCTGCATCAGGCGCTTGCCGCCCTTTCTTCTCTTCTTTTCCTCAAAGGCGCCGTTCATTTCATCCATGCTGGCTCCTCCTGTTTCTTCCGATCTTCCGGACAGGGACTTCCCTGCCAGTCGTTTCAGTATACCACAGTTTGTGAGAAAAAGAATCACAATTTGGTGACAATTTTGCAGGATTATCCGGCCTCTTTTGCACGTTTCGGGATGCGGATGGTCAAAAGGATGCCGTCGTCCGTGTCCTCACGCTGCATGTCGGCCTCGACGCCCGCGCGCTGCATCAATCCGAGCGAGTGGCGGATGGTGTTCAAAAAGATGCGCACATCCTTGACGATGTAGGTCGGCAGGCGCGGCGGGGGCGTTTTCTGCTTGAGCTTCAGAAGCTCTTCGATATACGCCTCGCTCTGCGCGACGTTGTAGCCGCGTGCGGCGATAACTTGCAAGGCTTTGAGGCGGTCTTCCTCGTCCGTCAGGCGCAGCAGCGCCCGTGCGTGCCGCTCGGAGAGGTCATGCTCGCGCAGGAGGCGCACACAGTCGGGCGACAGGCGCAGCAGCCGCAGCTTGTTGGCAATAGCGGACTGGGATTTCCCCAGCCTTTCCGCCGCCTGCTCCTGCGAGAGGCCGTAGGTCGCGATCAGCCGCGCGATGGCCGCAGCCTCCTCCAAGTAGTGCAAATCGCGGCGCTGGAGGTTTTCGATCAGCGCGAGCAGCGCGCTCTCCTCCTCGCTCGAGCGCGCGAGCAGGCACGGCACCTCGCGCAGTCCCGCGAGCTTTGCCGCGCGCAGCCGTCTCTCTCCCGCGATGAGCTCGTAGCCCTCGTCCGTGCGGCGGACGGTCAGCGGTTGGAGGATGCCATAGCGGCGGATGCTGTCGCTCAGCGAGCGCAGCGAGGCCTCGTCAAACTCGATGCGCGGCTGGTTGGGGTTAGGGCGCAGCGCGTCGATGGGCAGGTCGAGCACGCGGCGCGGGAACAGCGGCTTTCTTGCGGACATTTCCATGGATTTCCCCTCCTTTTTCTCCACTTTTAGCACAAAAAGTGTGCAAAAACGGGCGAAAGTCGGCGGAGAGATCAAAAAATTCGCACCTTGCGGTGCGAATTTTCGTTTTCCCATTTATTTCCCGTCGTGCTTGACGTGGATACGGCTGATCGCGCGGGCGATGCGGGCATTGGCGATGGCCTGCTCCTGCGCGCTGCGCTTCGCCTTGAGCTCGGCGCGCGCCTCGGCAGCCATTTCCTCGGCGCGGTGGAGGTCGATCTCCTCCGGCCGCTCGATCGTGTCCACCAGCACGAGCGCCTCGCCGTGCTCCATCTTGAGCACGCCCTCGGACACGGCGGCGATCTGCTCGACGCCGTCGGCGTCCCGCAGCGTCAGCTTGCCGGGAACGACCGCGAGCACAATATCCTCGTGCTGCGCCATCAGGCCGTACATGCCGTCGATGCTCGGCACGGTGAGCGATGTGCACGCCCCGTCAAAAAACGTGCGCTCGGGCGCGAGGACGCGGAGAGGAAAGGTCTTCATCACGCTTCCCCGCTTTCCATCTTCTTCGCCTTGGCGAGCGCGTCGTCAAGCGTACCGACGTTGTAGAACGCCATCTCGGGATAGCCGTCCATCTCGCCGGAGAGGATGGCTTCAAAGCCGCGGAGTGTCTCCTCAAGCGGCACATAGACGCCCGGAAGGCCCGTGAACTTTTCGGCTACGAACGTCGGCTGGGCCAAAAAGCGCTGGATCTTTCTCGCGCGGTTGACCGTGACCTTGTCCGTGTCACTCAGCTCCTCCATGCCGAGGATGGCGATGATATCCTGCAATTCGCGGTATTTCTGCAAGGTCGCCTGCACGCTGCGCGCGATGCGGTAGTGCCGCTCGCCCACGATATCCTCTTCCAGAATGCGGGAGGACGATTCGAGCGGGTCGACCGCGGGATATAAGCCCTGTTCGGCGATCTTACGGCTCAAAACCGTCGTCGCATCGAGGTGGGTGAACGTCGTCGCCGGGGCAGGGTCGGTCAGATCGTCCGCGGGAACGTAGACCGCCTGCACGGACGTGATCGAGCCGCTCTTGGTCGAGGTGATGCGCTCCTGCAGCTCGCCCATTTCGTTGGCGAGCGTCGGCTGATAGCCGACGGCGGAGGGCATGCGGCCGAGCAGGGTCGAGACCTCGCTGCCCGCCTGCACAAAGCGGAAAATATTGTCGATGAACAGCAGCACGTCGCGCTGCTCCTCGTCGCGGAAGTATTCAGCCATCGTAAGGCCGGTGAGCGCCACGCGCATACGAACGCCGGGCGCTTCGTTCATCTGGCCGAAGACGAGCGCGTTCTTGTCGATAACGCCGCTCTCGTGCATCTCGTTCCAGAGGTCGTTGCCCTCGCGGCTGCGCTCGCCCACGCCGGTGAAGATCGAATAGCCGCCGTGCTCGACGGCGATGTTGTGGATGAGTTCCTGAATGAGCACCGTCTTGCCGACGCCCGCGCCGCCGAACAGACCGATCTTGCCGCCGCGCGGATAGGGCTCCAAAAGGTCGATGACCTTGATGCCGGTCTCCAGGATCTCAACGCTCGGGCTCTGCTCGTCGAAGGCGGGGGGCTTTCTGTGGATGCTGCGGCGCGGCTCCGCGCCGCCGATCGGCGCGCCGCCGTCGATGGTATCGCCAAAGACGTTGAAAAGCCGTCCGAGCGTCGCCTTGCCGACGGGCACGCGAAGGCCGCTGCCTTCGCCCGTGACGGTCATGCCGCGGCTGAGGCCCTCGCTGCCGGAGAGCATGATGCAGCGCACCGTTTCGGCGCTCAAATGCTGCTCCACCTCCATCACAAGGCGCTTGCCGTTCAGCTCGACGGACAGCGCCTCGCGGATGCGCGGCAGCTCGCCGTGCGGGAATCGCACGTCCACCACGCTGCCCGATACCTGAATGATCTTACCTGTGCGCATGCTGCGCCTCCTTCTTCATGTGGTTCTTCTTGCTGCGCGCGCCGGCGGAGACCTCCGTGATCTCGCTCGTGATGGCGCCCTGCCGCTCGTGGTTGTACTCGAGCTGCAGCTCGCGCAGCATGTCGTCCTCGTTCTGGTTGGCCGAGTCCATGGCAGAGGCGCGCGCGTTCTGCTCGGCGCAAAAGCTGTCGACCATCGCCGAGTACAAAAAGCCCGTGATGTACGCCGGCACGACCCTGGCGAGCACCTCCTCTGCCGAGGGCTCAAAGCGGATGGGCTTTTCCTCCGTCTCCTCTTTGGCAAAGTGCTCATCCTCCAGCGGCAGCAGGCGCACGGTGCGCACGTCCATGTCCACGCCGTTGCCAAGGTCGGTGTAGATGATAAAGAGCTTGGAGATCTCGCCCCGGTCGAAGAGATTCAAAAGCTTCGCCGTGATCTCTCGCGCGCGGCGGAGCGTGGGGCTCTGCGCATCGTAGCGGAAGCTCTTTTCCACCGGCACGCCGTGGCCGGAGAAGAAGTGCCGCCCGTTACCGCCCACCACAAAAAGGCGGCTGTCGGGGTGCTTTTCAAGGCGCTTCATCGTCTCCTGAATAACATTCTGGTTGTAGGCGCCCGCGAGGCCGCGGTCCGCCGTCACCACAAGATAGGCGTACGTTCCCGGCTGGGCCAGATCGTCCGCGTTGCCCCGGTAGAGGTACGGGCTCTCGATCTCGCCCGCGTGCTGGAAGATCTGCTCGATCTGCGTCGAGACCGCGTCGAAAAACGGGCGCGTCTTGGCAAGGTCTTCTTTCGCCCGCCGCATCTTGGTCGAGGCGATGAGGTACATCGCGTTCGTCACCTTCTGCGTGCTCTGGATGCTCGCGATGTGCTCGCGGATCTCCTTCATGCTCGCCATGTACCTGTCACCTCACTTTTTATTTGGAAAAATAGTTTTGCACAAATTCCTTTGCGATCTCGATGATCTGCGACTGCTGATCGTCGCTGAGCTGGCCGGTCTGCTCGATGGCATTGCACAGCGCGCCCTGCGTCTCGCCAAAGTGCTGCAAGAGCGCGGGGATAAATGCGTCAAGCTGCTCCGGCACGATCTCCTGAAAAACATGGTTCAGCCCCGCGACGAGCAGGATGACCTGCTCATACTGCTTGTAGGGGTGGAACTGCTTCTGCCGCAGCATGCGCATCAAGCCCTGACCGTAGGATAAAAGCTTTGCCGTCGACTCGTCGAGGTCGCTTGCAAACTGCGTGAACGACTCCATCTCGCGGTACTGCGAAAGGTCGAGGCGGATGGTCTTGGCTGCCTTTTTCATCGCCTTGGTCTGCGCGTCGCCGCCCACGCGGGACACGGACAGGCCCACATTCACCGCCGGACGCTGGCCGGAGAAGAACAGGCGCGTTTCCAGAATGAGCTGACCGTCAGTGATGGAAATGACGTTCGTCGGGATATAGGCCGACACGTCGCCGGACTGCGTCTCGATGATCGGCAGCGCCGTGATGCTGCCGCCGCCCTTCTCCTCGCTCAGATGCGCCGCGCGCTCGAGCAGGCGGGAGTGCAGATAGAACACGTCGCCCGGATACGCCTCGCGGCCCGGGGAGCGCTCCAAAAGAAGGCTCATCGCGCGGTACGCGATGGCGTGCTTGGAAAGATCGTCGTAGACGATCAGCACGTCGCGGCCCTTATTCATAAAGTATTCGCCCATGGCGCAGCCCGCGTAGGGCGCAATGTACTGTAACGGCGCGGGATCGCTCGCCGTGGCGTTGACGATGATCGTATAATCCATCGCGCCGTGCGTTTCCAGCGTCTTTTTGAGCTGGGCGACGGAGCTCGCCTTCTGTCCGATGGCGACATAGATGCAGATGACATCCTTGCCCTTCTGGTTGACGATGGTGTCGAGGGCGATAGCGGTCTTGCCGGTCTGGCGGTCGCCGATGATGAGCTCGCGCTGGCCGCGGCCGATGGGGAACATCGAGTCGACGGTCAGAATGCCGGTCTCAAGCGGCGTGTCGACGCTCTGGCGGTCGATGATACCGGGAGCGGGACTCTCCACTGCGCGGTAGCCGTCGGCGCGGATGTCTCCCCCGCCGTCGATGGGCACGCCGAGCGCGTTGACCACGCGGCCGAGGAATCCCTCGCCCACGGGAACGCCCGCCGTGCGTCCGGTGCGGCGGACCGTGCTGCCTGCGCAGACGCTCGCGTCGTCGTCAAAGAGGATGCAGCCGACGCTGTCCTCGGATAAGTCCTGCACCATGCCGCGCACGCCGCCGTCGAAAAGCAGCACCTCGCCATAGGCGGCGCCCTCCAGCCCGTCCACGCGGGCAATGCCGTCGCCGACGGTCAGAACGGTGCCGACCTCCTGTGCCATGGCCTGCGGCGTCCACGAGAGCACCGTCTCCTTCAGCAGCGGGATGACGTCGCCCTGCGTGGCAGCGAGCTTTTCGAGCGCGTCCTTGAACTGGCTCAGGCGTCCGCCCGCGCTCCAGTCGTAGACCTCCGCGCCCACCTCGAGGCGGAAACCGTCGGGGTAGTCATCGCTCTTTTGCCAGGTGAGCGTCGTGCCCTCGCCGTACTTTTCGGCGAGGAAGGCCAGAAATCGCTTCTCCTGCTCCTGCGACGGACGCGCGGCAGAGAGCAGTACGGCCTCTAAATGCTCCGTGCGCTCAGCCATTGTCCTTGCGCTCCTCCGCCGTGTCCAGGAACTTGTCGTAAGCGTCCGACGTGCTGGAGAGCACCAGCTTTTCCGCCGCGGCGCTCATCAGCTCGGAAATTTCGCCCTTGGCCTGCTCCATCACGCGCTCATGCTCGCGCGCGGCATCTTCCCGCGCCTTGCGCACGATCTCGCCCGCCTGCTGCTCGGCCTGCGCGCGGCGCTCGTCCACCGCGTGCTGCAAGGCTTCGTTCGCCTCGCGCTGGCGGCGTGCGATCTCCTCGTCGGCGCTCTTGAGCTGCGCTTCATAGCCGGCCTTCGTCTTCTCGGCCTCGGCAAGCACGGCCTTGGCGTCCTCGTCCATCTTCTCATAGTGCGCCTTGCGGCTGTCCATAAAGCTCTTCACAGGCTTGTAGAGCAGAAAATACATCGCGCCGAACAGGATAACAAAGTTCAGCGCATGCAGCAGGATCTGCTGCAAATTGATATTAAGCGGCATTCAAAGCCCCTCCTTTTTGGGAGTGTTCTTCATCAAAGGACGAAGATAATGAGGATCGCCACGATCAGGGCGTAAATGATGACCGTCTCGATAAACACAAGGCCCATCATCATCGTGGTTCTGATCTGACTTGTGGCCTCGGGCTGGCGGGCTATGGCCTCGCTCGACTTGCCGACCGCAATGCCCATGGCCAGCGCGCCGCCAAGGCACGCAATGCCGATCATCACGCCCGAGCCCATCGCCTTGGCGGAGGTCACGTCGTTGTCGTTGCTGCCGGCCGTGACGCTCACGGTCTCAGTCACGTTGCTGTCGCTCCCGCTTTCGTTTGCGGCGAGGGCCGGAATGGTGCAGATCATCAGCGCGCACAGCAGCATCATCAGCGCTGCGAATTTCTTCATCGTTTTCATGGCAATTTTACCTCTTTCTTCAGGCAGCCGTTTCGCTGCGGGATTCTTTCATCTTTTTTGCCTTGGGCTTTTTCTCGTGCTTTTCGGTCGATTCGCCGTAGAACGTCGACACCAGCATCGTTAAAACATACGCCTGGATCAGTGCGTGCAGCAGCGTGAACATCACGCCCACGATGACCGGCAGCACATAGGAAAGCGCCGCGTAGTAATACACAAGCTCCGTCACGAGCGCGCCGGAAAGCAGCGCGCCGAAGAGTCGAAAGCTCATCGAAATCGGCAGCGAGAAATCCTTGAGCGCGTGCAGAAATCCGCCCACGCCCGCGGCGATCAGTCCGCCAAACAGGATCACGCCGTAGCTCATCACGCCCAGCGCGATTGCCCCGTTGATATCGGACAGCGGCGCGGGCAGGCTGACGGCGTGGCCTGATGTGGTCACCACCTGAATGCCGAGCAGCTCAAAGAGCGTGCTGACAAAGATGTAAACACCGGCGGTGAAGATGTACGCCCGCAGGAATTTATTGCGGTGCGGGCTGCTGCCCTCGGCCAGGCCGTCGAACATGCCGACGATCTGCTCTAAAACGAGCTGGAACCTGCCGGGCACATATTTGAATTTTGGGATCACAAAAAGCCGGCACACAAGGGCGAATACTATTAAAATACCCGTCACGATGTAGGCGGAGATGAGCCCCGGGTTCACCTCGATCAGGCCAAACAGGCTCACCTTGTTCTGCTCGTGCAGCACCGCGTCACGCATGACCTCCTGGATCGGTTCGCTCTCGCCGCCTGACGGCGTGAGCAAACATCCGGCCAGCAGCGCCAGCACGATCACGGCGAACACGATCAGCTCGCGCGTTCGCTTTTTCTTATCCACGCGCCCTACCCCCTTTTGTTTCTATCATCCAATTTCTGCTTGGGATGCAGCACTTATTTATACCACCTGCACGCAGGAAATGCAAGTCTTCCTTCATGATTAACCGCCGCTTTACAGCATCTTTTCGTCTTCTTAACAGAGCCCTGACCCCTCCCCTTTTTCTTCAATAAATAGAGCGGCGGAAGGAGACAGTGCTGCCCCCTTCCGCCGCTCTATTCCACTTTTCTCGTTATCGTCACAATACGAAGATGATCAGGATGGCCACGATCAGCGCATAGATGATGACCGTCTCGATAAACACAAGACCCATCATCATCGACGTGCGGATCTGCCCCGCCGCCTCGGGTTGTTCGGCCATGTTGTTCGCCGCCTTTGCAACAGAATGCGCCATGCCCAGTGCGCCGCCAAAGCACGCCACACCGATAAGCGCCGCCACCGCCCAGATCTTGCGCACCTTGGTGGTGTTCTCCTCCGAGCGCGCGAGCTCTTCCTCGCTCAACGTCTGTGCGGCGGGCTCCGCGTACGCTGCGCCGCCCGCGGCGGCCAGCGCTGGAATCGTCAGCGCGCACAGCAGCGCCAGCACGGCGAACAGCGACCAAATTCGTTTCATCATTCGACTCCTTAACGCAAAAATGCAGTTTCTTTGCGAAATCTTTATAAAGACTATATATCACCCGTGCGCCGATGGCAAGTCTTTTTATAAAAAGCACAAAAAGCAGGATCCTCGCCCTTAATTTTTCGTTTTTTCTTTCTCTTGAGAGTAGCATTTTCCGCGCGTTTCTGCTATCGTGTAGAAAAACAAATCACGTTGAGAGGAAAATACTCATGTTCTGGGACAACGTCGCGGGGGTCTATGACCTCTTCGCCGACATCTTTAATAAAGAAACGCACAAGGCGCTCATTGCCGCCGTCAGTTCCCGCATCACGCCATACGACGCGGTGCTCGAATGCGCCTGCGGCACGGGCCTGCTCACCGGCGCCATCGCCGAGCGCTGCCGGACGCTTCTCGCGACAGACTTCTCCGCCAACATGCTCAAGCGGGCGAAGAAGAAATACGGCGCGCTGCCGAACGTCACGTTCCGCCAGGCCGACATCCTGCATTTAGACGAGCCGGACGGGCAGTTCGACGTGGTCATCGCCGCGAATGTCATCCACCTGCTCGACGAGCCGTACAAGGCCCTTGCCGAGCTCGACCGCGTCTGCCGCAGTGGCGGCACGATCATCGTCCCGACCTATATGAACCGCAGCGAGCAGGGCAAGACGAGCGGCTTTGCCTCGACCGTCGGCAAGGCGGGCGCGGACTTCAAACGTCAGTTCACGTTCGACACGTATAAGCAGTTTATTGCCGCGGCGGGCTACGACGATGTCGACTACGCCTACTGTCCCGGCCGCGTGCCCTGCGCCGTCGCCGTGATCCACAAGCTGTAAAAAGCAAGAAAAAGGCTCCGCAGAGTATTCTGCGGAGCCTTTTTTACATTTTGTATTCATTTTCTCTTCTGCCGACGGATGTCTTCGCCGAAAAAGAGCAGCATTTGATACTCTCCCTGCAATCTTGACAGCACCGGCGCGCCGTAGCGCCGCCCGAGCTCGTCGGGGCTCAGGTTCGTGGAGATGACGGTCTTCTTCCCCGTGATGAGGCGCGTGTTGACGATCTGATACATCGCGCTGTGGACAAAGCTCGTCATCAGCTCGGTGCCGAGGTCGTCTAAAATCAGCAGGTCGCAGCCGAGCGCGCGGCTCACGGCGGTGTCGGCGTTCTCGCCGTCGTCGCGGCCGAACTTCTGCGCCTCGAAGCGGGCGAAGATGTGCCCCGCCGTGTCGTAGACCACGCTGTGGCCGCTCGCGCTCACGACTCGCGCGATGGACGCGGAGAGGAACGTTTTCCCCAGTCCCGTGCCGCCGGTCAGCAGCAGGTTGCCGCTCTTGGGCGAAAACTCGTGCGCGTAGTCCTGGCAGATGTCGTACACGCGCTCCATGTTCGTGCGCGGCGACACGCCGAGGTCCTCGTCCGGCACGGACGAATAGTAGTCGAAGTTGAAATTTTCGAAGCACTGCGAGCCGAGGTCCAAAAGGCCCGAAAGCTCCTTGTTCTGCTCCTTGGCGTAATAGCCGCGCAGGCACGAGCAGACCTCGCTGCCGAGAAAGCCCGTGTCGTTGCAGCGCGAGCACTTGGGCTTTTCCTCGAGATAGTCGCCCGGCAGTCCCAGGCGCGTCAGGAGAAGGCGCTTTTCCTGCTGCAAATTGAGATTCTCCTCCCGCAGCGCCTCAATGGCCGGGCGCGGGTCCGTCCCGCGGCGCAGACCGGAGGCGATGATCTTCGCCATCGTGTGCGACAGCTCGCGGTCGATCTCCTCAATGCGCGGGCACTTGGTATACACCGCGCGCTCGCGCGCGCGAAAATTCTCCGCGCGGCGCTGCTTGTCCTCGTCGAAGCGCGCCAGCGCCTGGCGCATCAGCCGCCCATCGTAAGACATCCTTCTCCCCCGCTTTCGTTACTGATTCAAATATTCCTTCATCCAGGCGTTGCCGCCGTCGTTGGTGTTCTTCTTCGGCTTGCTCTGCTCCCTAGCGTTCTCGGCCCTGACCTCGGCGAGCGTGTGCAGGCCCTTTTCGTGCCAGCGCTTCAAAATGCCGTTGCAGTACGGCCAGCGGAATTCGTGGCAGTGCAGGATCGTCCGGTCGTAGGCCTCAGCCACGGTCTCCGCCGGAAATCCCATCTCCGCCCACGCGGAGAGATACTTTTCCTCGCTCGGCGCGCTCGCGCGGCCCTGCATTTGCAGCGCCGCCATGTACTCGGGATATCTGCCGCGCAGGGCTTGCTCGCGCTTCATGTACTCGCTGGCCTTTTCGATGGAAAAGAGCTCCTTGCGCGCCCAGACGTAGCCCTCTTTTTCGATCTCGCGCATGTTGGGCAGCCGCCCCTCGCCAAACTGCTGCTCCTTTTTCGCGATGCAGTAGTTGACGAGCGTGTAGACCACGTCCGCGGGCAGACCCAGATTTTCGTACAGCCCTAACAGCTTCTTGACCGACGGGGTCGAGAGCGGGCCGAGCTTGTGCTCCACCTCGCGCAGAAGGCAGGCGAAGCGCCCGTCGCCCTCCAATTTGCGCGCGATGTCCTCGCGCGTGTACTCGGGCGGCTCGCTGAGCTGCTGGGGCGGCGGAAGGGGCGCTTCCTCCTTCTTCTCCGGCGCGCCGACGAGCTTCATCTCGTAGAGCGCCTGCTCCGCCGCGCGAAGACGCGTTTCGTCCCACTTGAGCTCGCGCGCGAGCTTGCCGGAATCCGCCGCGCCGCGCGCATGCAGGATGGCGAGGTACAGCAGCGCCGCGTCGCCGCTGCCACCCGCGATCAATCGCTTGACCGTCGCCGATGAGAGCGTGATGTTCTCCTCGGTGCTCAAATGCAGCACATAGCCTGCCATGTTCCCCGCCTCCTTTCGTCCATTTTCGATTCCATTATTCTACATGAAATTTTCCCGTTCGTAAACATGAAATTTTTTGCTTCCCCCTTTTCACATTTTCACTCCCGTGTTATACTGTTAGAGATTATATGGGTGGAATTTGCCCTTTTTTGTGCAACGCCGAAATAGAAAGGAGCACACAAATCATGGAAAACCGCATCACGATCTCCATCTGCGACGAGGAATACACCTTTGTCGCCGAGGAAGCCCCCTCCTATATGCAGAAGGTCGGCTCCTACGTCAACGACAAAATGAGCGAGCTGCTCGACGCTGCCAAGGTCGGCCGCACGGACGCCGCCGTGCTGACCGCCGTGAACATCACCGACGAGCTCTTCAAAGAGCGCGAGGCCGGCGACGCGCTGCGCCGTCAGGTCAAGCAGTACCTCGACGAGGCTTCTCAGGCCAAGAATGAGGTCAGCGAGCTCAAGCGCGAGATCTTCAAGCTCCAGCAGCAGAAAAAGTAAGCCCTTGACGACGGAGCTGTTAGCGCCCGCGGGCGGGCAGGAGGCGCTTGTTGCCGCCGTGCAGAGCGGTGCGGACGCCGTGTATATGGGCTTTGGCGCGTTCAACGCGCGCCGCAGCGCGAGGAACTTCTCTGACGAGGAATTCCGCGCGGCGGTCTCTTATTGCCATTTGCGGGGCGTGAAGGTCTATCTGACGCTCAACACGCTCGTCACCGACCGCGAGCTCCCCGCGCTTGCTGCGGAGGCGCGCACCGCGTCGGAGTGCGGCGTGGACGCGATCCTGGTGCAGGATTGGGGCGTTCTGGCGACGCTGCAAAAGCTTATCCCCGACGTGCCGCTGCACGCCTCCACGCAGATGAGCCTGCACACGCTCTCGGGCGTTCAGGAAGCGGCAAGGCTCGGCATGACGCGCGCGGTGCTCGCGCGCGAGCTTTCGCGCGGGGAGATCGCCGAAATCTGCCAAAAAAGCCCCATCGAGATCGAAACGTTCGTCCACGGCGCGCTGTGCATGTGCTACAGCGGCCAGTGTGAGATGTCTGCCGTCATCGGGCGGCGCAGCGGCAACCGTGGCGCCTGCGCCCAGCCCTGCCGTCTGCCCTACGGCTTTTCCGGCAGGGCGGACGGCCATCCGCTGAGCTTGAAGGACGCGAACCTCGCGCCCTTCGTGCCGGAGATGATGGATATGGGTGTCGCCTGCCTCAAGATCGAGGGGCGCATGAAGCGCCCGGAATATGTCGCCGCCGTGACGGAAATATACGCGCGCCTTCTGCGCGAGCATCGCACGCCGACGAAGGACGAGCAGAAAAAGCTCGCCCTCGCTTTCTCGCGCGACGGCTTTACCGAGGGATACTATCGCGGCGTGCGCGGACGCGAGATGTTCGGCACGCGGCCCGAAAATGCAAGATGGCCCGAGGACTGGTTCAGCGAGATTCGTGCGCGCTATGAAAAGGAAAATCTGCGGCTCGTGCCGCTCACATTGGAATGCACCATCCGCGCCGGTCAGCCGATGACCCTGACGGCGGAAGATGCAGACGGCCACCGCGTGACCGTCACCGGCGCAGTGCCCGAGGCGGCGCGCAGCCGCGCCGTCACCGCGGAAGAGGTCGAAACGCGCCTCAGGAAAACCGGCGGCACGGCGTTTTCGGCGGCGCAGTGCGCCATCACACTCGACGGTGGCCTTGCCGTCAGCGCGGGCGCGCTCAATGCCCTGCGCCGCGAAGCGCTTGCGCAGATGGAAGCGCAGCGCACCGCTGTGCCGAAACGCCGCGTATTCGACTTTGTCCTGCCCGAAACGGTCAAAAACGGCGCGGACAAGCCGCTTTTGACCGTCTCCCTCCACAAGGCCGAGCAGCTGAGTGAGGAACTGATCGCGCTCGCTCCCGCGCGGGTGTATGTGCCCGTCGAACTACTGGCGCAGCTTGACCTTGCGCCCTATCGCGGCAGAACGGAGTTTTTCGCGCTCTTGCCGCGCATCTACCGCACACAGGACGAGCCTATTTTGCGCACGCTGCTCGAGGACGCCGCCAAAAAAGGCGTCACGGGCGTGTCGATCGGCAACCTCGGCCACCTGCCGCTCGCGCGTGGACTTGATTGCAAGCTGCACGGCGGCTGGGCGCTGAACCTCTACAACTCCGCCGCGCTCGCTTTCTGGAAAGAACAGGGACTTTCGAGCGCGTGCGTCTCGTTCGAGCTGCGCGACGCGCAGATTCGGGACCTCAGCAAGTGCCTGCCCTGCGAGGCCATCGTCTATGGCCGCCTTCCCCTGATGCTCACGGAAAACTGCCTGAATGCGAACGCGTTCGGCTGTCGATACTTTACTGAGCGCCCCGCCTCCGTTCCCTGCGACGGCGCGTGCGCAAGCGCCCCCGAGCTCACCGACCGGCGCGGCGAGCACTTCCCCGTGCTGCGCGCGTGGGGCTGCCGCAGCGAGATCGAGAACGGAAAGATTCTTTATCTCGCGGACAAGGCGAAGGACTGGCAGACGCTCGGTCTGCGCTTTGCGCAGCTCCGTTTCACGACCGAGAGCGCCTCTGAATGCGTCCGCGTGCTGCGCGCGTATCAGGGTGAGACGGTCGAAGCGCCGGAGAATATCACCCGTGGTCTCTTCTATCGCGGCGCAGAATAAATTCCAAATTGTAATTTTTTATCTTAATTATACTTTTTATTATCAAATAGTGAGGCAATATCATGGCAATTGTTTTGGCATCCCAGTCCCCGCGCCGTCAGGAGCTGCTCGCCCGCATCGGCGTGGAGGACTTTAAGACCCTCTCGCTCGACATTGACGAGAGCTATCCGGAAGGTCTTTCTCCCGAGGACACGGTGCGCTACATTGCAAAGAAGAAGTGCGACGCTGCCGCCGCGCTCTGCGCGCCCGACGATCTCATCATCACGGCGGACACGATGGTCTTTTTGGGCAATGACCGCCTCGGAAAACCGCGCGACGAGGAGGACGCGCTGCGCATGCTGCGCGCGCTTTCCGGCCGCGCTCACACGGTCTGCACGGGCGTGAGCGTTCGCCGCGGCGCGCAGGAAGAGCGCTTCGCCGTGTCCACGCGCGTCTTTTTCCGCCCGATGACGGACGACGAGATCCGCGCCTACATCAAAACCGGCGAGCCGATGGACAAAGCCGGCGCCTACGGCGTGCAGAGCCGCGGCGCACTCTTTGTCGAGCGCATCGACGGCGACTTTTTCAACGTCATGGGACTTCCCGTTGAGCAGCTTGGCTTAGTGCTCGCGCGTTTTGGCGTCAAGCTCCTCTAACCTCTCCCCTGCCCTACGATGAAAGGAGGGTAAGCCTTGAAAGAATTTTTCCGTCAGCACGGGCTGCGCATTCTGGCCGTCGCCGCGGCGGTCGCCGTGGCATTGAGCCTTTTGACCTACTTTTCCTCGACGTCCTCGGTGCTTGAAAACATCGCGGGCGTGCTGACGTACCCGTTCCGCGCCGCCGCCACCGCCGTGAGCGACTGGGCGGCCGACAAGCGCCAGTATTACGAGGACACGACCACACTCAAGGAGGAAAACGCGGCGCTCAAAAAAGAGATCGCGGACCTTCGCGCCCAGCAGCGTCAGGCGCAGGCCGACAGCGAGGAAAATAAGCTCCTGCGCGAGCTTTTGAAGCTCCAGCAGCAGCGGCGCGACTTCACGTTTGTCTCCACCGCCGTGCTCGCCCACAGCGAGAGCAGCTGGACGTCGTCGCTGTCTCTCAACCACGGCACCGATCAGGACATCGCCGTGGGCGACTGCGTCGTCAGCGCCGAGGGGTATCTCGTCGGCGTCATTTCCGAGGTCGGTCTCAACTGGTCGACAGTGCTGACCGTCATCGACACGGACACTGAGCTCGGCGCGCGCATCTTCCGCACCGGCGAGGTCGCCGTGGCGGAGGGCGACTTCTCCCTGATGGGTCAGGGCAAACTGAAGCTCTCGTACCTCACGTCGGACGACGAGGTGCTCATCGGCGACCAGATCGTCACGTCGGGCCTTGGCGGATATTACCCGAGCGGCCTTGTCATCGGTTCGGTCGAATCGCTCCAGACCGGCGACGACGGCCTTGCCCGCTACGCGGTCCTCGCGCCCATGATGGACTTTAACGCCCTGACCGAGGTGTTCGTCATCACGGACTACGACATTGTCGACTGAGGGAGGCGCGCATGAATCTCACCCAAACCACCGCACTTAAGTGGACGTTTTACGCGCTCGCCGCCGCGGCGCTCTTTTTCCTGCGGCGGCTGCTTCTCGGGTCGATGACATTTTTCGGCGTCATCCCCTTTCTGCCGCCCGTCATTTTGGCGGTCATGGCATCGTTCGAGCTGCCGCGCTCAGCCGTCATCGCGGGCATCGTCTTCGGCGCGCTGTGCGACCTTGTGCTCCCCGCGCCATTCGCGTGCTTGTACACGATCGCGTTCACGCTTGCGGCACTGCTCATCTCAACAGTTGTCAGTAATTTGCTGCAGCAGGGCTTTGCCCGTGCGCTGCTCTCGACCGTGCTGACATTTCTGCTCGTTGACCTCTTGCAGGCGTTCGCGCTGCTGCCGCGCAGCGGCTCGACCGCCATTTTGCCGATGCTGCACCTGTTCGCGCGCGAAACGGCGCTCTCGTGCCTGCTTCTTCTGCCGGTCTATCCGGCGCTGCGCGCCATCCGCCGCATCTTCCCCGACTGATTTTCCCCATTTTTCCCAAGCCTCAAGGAAAGGAGGCCGCTATGGATCCCAAACGCTTTACCCGCCGCCTGATCGCACTCGGCGCGGCGATGTTTCTCTGCGCGCTCGTATTCGTCGTCACGCTCTTTGACGCACAGATCGTCAACGGCGACGATTACCTCGATAAGTCCATCCGCACGAACGCCAAGACCGAGACCGTCAATGCCTCGCGCGGCATCCTCACCGACCGCAACGGCAAGGTGCTCGTGTCGAACCGCGCGGTCTACACGCTGAATTTTGATTCCTCGCTCGTCTCTTCCGACGAGCTCAACGACGCGCTGCTGCGCGTCATCGAACTGATGAACGCGCAGGGCGTTGAAATTAAGGACGCGCTTCCGCTCGCCAGGACCTCGCCCTACGCCTACGACACCGCGAACGGCAGCGCGAAAACGCTCATCAAATACCTCGTCTCGCTCAAGTGGATCAATGAAAAGAACGTCGGCGACGACGGCCTCCCCACTACGCTGACAGGCTCTGCGCTGTATCTGAAGCTGCGCAGCGAGTACGGGATCGACGAAACGCTCCCGAATTCCACGGTGCGCACGCTCATCGGGCTGCGCTACTCCCTCGCCTCCGCCAAGATGAACGGCTCCACGACCTTCGAATTTGCGAGCGACGTGGATGTTTCGCTCATTTCCCTCATCAAGGATGGCAACTATGCCGGCGTGCAGGTGGATACCTCGTCCGTGCGCGTTTACGAGACCGACTACGCCGCCCACGTCCTCGGCTACACCGGCAGCATTCAGGACTGGGACGATTATAAGGACAAGGACGGCTACACGCTCGCGAGCACCGTCGGCATCTCCGGCGTGGAAAATGCGTTTGAAGACTATCTTCACGGCAACGCAGGCAAGCGCCTTGTGACCTTCGACAACGACTCCGGCAAGATCACCGGCGAGCTCTACTCCGTGGAGCCGAAGCCCGGCTCCACCGTGGCGCTGACGATCGACATCGACTTTCAGGCTCAGGTGGAGGAGGCACTCAAAAATACCGTCTCTTCCATGACAAAATCCGACGGCATCGACCGCGGCGCAGCCGTGGCCGTCGTGCAGGTCGGCACGGGCGACGTGCTGGCGCTCGCGTCGTATCCGACCTATTCCCTCTCGACGTTCCGTCAGGACCTTGCAGAGCTCTCCACCGACCCCTTGCAGCCGATGTGGAATCGCGCCACGCAGGGAAAATACGCCCCCGGCTCGACCTTAAAGCCCTTGACGGCCATCGCCGCGCTCGAATCCGGCGCGACGACCGTGCGCGAAAAGATCTACGACTCCGGCAAGTGGACGTACCCCGGCTACTCCGCGAGCTACACCTACTGCTGGAAGCGCAGCGGCCACGGCTCGCTCAACGTCCGCGGCGCGATCATGAATTCCTGCAACTATTTCTTCGCCGAAATGGGCTACCGCATGGGCATGGACACGCTGCGCGAGTATTACGCGAAATTCGGCCTCGGCTCCCCGACCGGCATTGAGATCGGCGACACCGCAGGCCGCCTTCCCTCGCAGAACGAGGGCGAGAACCTTGCCCCGTGGGCGGCGTTCGGTCAGGCGAATCAGGAATACTCCCCCCTCCAGCTCGCAAATTACATCGCAACGCTCTGCGGCGGGGGTGACCGCTACGCCACGCACCTTTTGAAAAACGTCCGCTCCAGCGGCTCCGGTGCGCTCGAATACGTTTACGACGCCGAGCCGGTCGAGACGATCGCCATGAGCAGCGAAAATCTCTCCGCCGTCCTCGCCGGTATGCACGACCTCGCGACTGACGGCGCGGTGTCGCAGTATTTCAAGGCCTGTATCGTCGACGCCGCGGCCAAGACCGGTACGATCCAGACTGGCGACACGAAGAACAACAACGGCGCGTTCGTCTGCTTCGCCCCCTACGACGATCCGCAGATCGCCGTCGCCATCGTCATCGAAAAGGGCGGCTCCGGCGCAGCATTGGCCTCCACCGCCGTGCAGGTGCTCAACGCTTACTTCTCCAACACGTCCGCGTCCTCCGCGATCACGGGCGAAAATACACTGCTGGGTTAAGCGCGCCGTTTCGGCGCGCTTTTGCCTGTTTCAGCCGCTTTATTTGGCAGAAAGGAATGTGTTATGTCAACTAAATGGTTTGATCCGCGCGATCTTCTCTTCAAATCTCCCTTTGGCGCGGTGCCCTGCGGCGCCGATGTCTCGTTCTGCTTTCGCCCCGAGCGCGGCGCGGCGGTCACGCGCTGTGAGCTGCTTGCTCACGGCGAGTTTGCCGACCAATGGACGACGGTGGAGCTTACTCCCGCGCAGGAGGACGGCCACGTCGTCTATCGCGGCATCTTCACCGCGCCGGATGACGTGGAGCTCGTCTGGTACCACTTCCGCCTCTCGTGGGCGGACGGCGGCACGAGCTGCTACGGCAAAAACGGCCTCTGCGCGTGGGACGCGGTCGAGCCCTGGCAGCTCACGGTCTACGACGACACACACAAAACGCCCGCGTGGTTCGGCCGCGGCGTGACGTATCAGATCTTCCCCGACCGCTTCCGCCGCGCTGAATCTCGTGATGTTGCAGGCCTTGTCGGCCCGCGCACGCTGCACAAAAATTGGGACGAGCTTCCCGAATACCGCCCGAACGCCGAGGGCGAGATCACGTGCAGCGACTTTTTCGGCGGTGACTTGCAGGGGATCACGGAAAAGCTCGACTACCTCGCCTCTCTCGGTGTGACGACACTCTACCTCTGCCCGATCTTCGAGGCCTCGACCAACCACCGCTACGACACGGCCTGTTATGAGCGCATTGACCCGCTGCTCGGCGATGAAGCGGACTTCCGCACGCTCTGCGCGGAGGCGAAAAAGCGCGGCATCTACGTGATGCTCGACGGTGTCTTCAACCATACGGGGCGAAAGAGCGTCTATTTCAACGCCGACGGCTTTTACGACGACCTCGGCGCGGCGCAGGGCGAGCAGTCGCCCTACTACCGCTGGTACAACTTCCACCCCTTCCCCGACGAGTACGACGCCTGGTGGGGCATCAAGAACCTGCCCGCAGTCAACGAGCTGGAAAAAAGTTACGTTGATTACATCATCGAGGGTGATAACTCCATCATCAAGCGCTGGCTGCGCGCGGGCGCATCCGGCTGGCGGCTCGACGTCGCCGACGAGCTCCCCGACGAGTTTATTGCCAAAATTCGCGCGGCGATGAACGAGGAGAACCCCGACACTTATCTTCTCGGCGAGGTCTGGGAGGACGGCACGACGAAGATCGCCTACTCCCAGCGCCGCAAGTACCTGCTGGGCCGCGAGACGAACGGCCTGATGAACTACCCGTTCCGCACGGCGCTGATGGCCTATTTGCTCGGCGGCGGCGCGGAATACTTCCGCGACAGCATGGAGGAGCTGCGCGAAAACTATCCTGCGCCCGCGTTCTACGGCGCGATGAATTTCCTCTCGACCCACGACACGCCAAGGCTTTTGACGATTCTGGGCCTCACCTCCCCCGCGCCGCAGACGCGCGACGAGCGCGCGGTCTATCACCTCAGCGATTCCGACCTTGCGCGCGGCATGTCGCTTCTCAAGCTCGCGGCTCTGATCCTCTACACCTTCCCCGGCTCGCCGATGCTCTACTACGGCGACGAGGCCGGCATGCAGGGCTTTGAAGACCCGTTCAACCGCGGAACCTACCCGTGGGGACGCGAGAATGCCGAATTGGTGCGTCACTTCCAACAGCTCGGCGCGCTGCGCAAATCGCACGAGGCGCTGCAAAGCGGCACGATCGTCTACCATGCCGCGCAGGGCCGCGCGCTGGCGTTCTCGCGCCGCACGGAGCACGACCACTGCCTCACGGCAGTCAATGCGGGCGACGAGCCCGTCACGCTCACCCTTCCGTGGGACGGCACGCTCGCCGAGGACGCCCTGTCCCATCAGGAGTTCTTCTGCGGTAACGGCCTGCTCCGCCTGACGCTCGAGCCCTACGGTACGATGCTGCTGACCCAGCCGCAGGAGTGATTTGTTTCACGTGAAACACTGATTTCAGGTCATGGTAAAGGTCAGCGCCTTTACCATGACCTTTTTCTGTACTCAGCACTGCCCCAGCGGTGATACCCCATCACCGGCCCAAACAGGGGCAAATCGGGACGTAAAGGCCTGCGCCTTGTCATGTTTCACGTGAAACAAATTTGCAAAATTTGAGCTTCCCTGTTGAAATTGAGCCGTTTTGTGCTATACTGAACAAGAATGAAAATGGATCAATGCTTCTATGACTAAGGTGGGTGTTTTTTTGGCTAAAATCGTTGCAATCGTCAATCAAAAGGGCGGCGTCGGCAAAACGACGACCTGTGTCAACCTGACCTCCTCCCTCAAGGAGAAAGGCAATCGCGTCCTGCTGTGTGACTTCGACCCGCAGGCCAACTCCACCTCCGGCATGGGTGTGGACAAGGCCGCCTCGCGCGGCGTTTATGACGTGCTCATCAACGGTGCGGACGTCACGGCCAGCGTGGCGCACACGCGCTACGGCGATGTGCTCCCCTCCTCGAAAGCCTTGGCGGGCGCGGGTATCGAGATGATCGACCGCGAAAACCGCGAATTCCTGCTCAAGCAGGCGCTCGATATTCTCTCGCCCAATTACGACTTTATCCTCATCGACTGCCCGCCGTCGCTCGAACTCTTAACGGTCAACGCCCTCTGCGCCGCGAATTCCCTGATCGTTCCCGTGCAGGGCGAATATTTCGCGCTCGAAGGCCTGTCCGACCTGATGCACACGGTCCGCATGGTGCGCCGCAGCCTGAATCCCGGCCTTGAGCTCGAAGGCGTGCTGCTCACGATGTTCGACGGGCGCACAAATCTCGCCCTCCAAGTTGCGGAAGAGGTCAAGCGCTACTTCCCCGGCAAGGTGTATTCGACCGTCATCCCCCGCAATGTGCGCCTTTCCGAGGCACCGAGCCACGGCAAGCCGATCAACTACTACGACCGCACCTCCCGCGGCGCGGAGGCTTACAGCGACCTCGCCAACGAGTTTTTGAAGCAGAACCGCTGATACATTAAATATAAGGGCGCATTCCGCCCGCCTCATCCCACAGAAAGGAGAAGTTTCCATGGCAAACGCAAACCGCGGGCTCGGCAAGGGGCTCGGCGCGCTGCTGGGCGACGCCGCCCTGCGCACCGACACGTCCGACAACCTCTACCTCCCCATCTCGCAGATCGAACCCTACGCCAATCAGCCGCGCCGCCACTTCGATGAAGAGGCTCTGCAGGATCTGGCCGATTCCATCCGCGAGCACGGCATTATCCAGCCGTTGACGGTCCGCCGCCTTTCTTCCGGCTACTATCAGATCATCGCGGGCGAGCGCCGCTGGCGCGCCGCGCGCATCGCCGGTCTTGCCGAAGTGCCCGCCATCGTCATCGAGGCGGATGACCGCAAGATGACCGAGCTCTCGCTCATCGAAAACCTCCAGCGCGAAGACCTTGACCCTATCGAAGAAGCCGAGGGCTACAAAACGCTGATGGACAACTACCATCTCACGCAGGAGGAGGCCGCCGAGCGTGTCGGCAAGTCCCGCTCCGCCGTGGCAAACAGTCTGAGATTGTTAGGGCTTTGCCCCGAAGTGCGGCAAATGCTGCAAAACGGCGGCCTCTCCGGCGGTCATGCCCGCGCGCTGCTGCCGCTCAAGGCCGATTTGCAGCTCGACGCGGCAAACCTGATCGTCAAGCAGGGTCTCAGCGTCCGCCAGACCGAGGCGCTCGCCAAGCGCCTGAGTAACCCTAAGGAAGAGCGCAAGCCCACGAACGACGAGCTCATCGCCGAGAGCTACGGCCGTCTGGCCGCACAGGAGCTCAGCGATAAGATCGGCCGCACCTGCCGCATCGTGTCCGGCAAGAAAAAAGGCCGCATTGAGCTCGACTATTACGGCATCGACGACTTAAACGATCTGCTCGAAGCGCTCGCCGCCATCAAACGCAGAAAGAACGGAGGCGAATAACCATGTCCGATTTGATTCACGAGGGCCCCAAGGACCCGAACAAGCCGCCCGTGCCCGGCGAGGAAAAGCCCACCACCGAGCGCGAGCGCATGAAAAAAGTATATACTTACGTTGCGATCCTCTTCACCGTGGCATTTTTGCTGATTTTGTGGACATTTCTCATGAATCAGCGCAGCATCAACGAGATCAAGGACGGCAACACCGCCCTGCAAAGCACCTTACAGCAGAACGACTCGCTCGAAGCGCACATCGCTGAGCTTGAAGAGCAGCTTGCGACCGCGGAAGAGGACAAAAAGGCGCTCGACGAGACCGTCGGCCTTCAGTCCAACCAGCTGCGCGCGCTCGACTGGCTGCTTGAGATCGAAAACGCCTACAACACCGGCGATCTCGACGCCGCGAAAGACAACATCCGCTCATTCGAGGAGACCGGCACGGTGGAATTCCTGCCCAAGGAGCCGCTGCGTACCGGTATCACCGGCGACGACGCCCCCTCCCCCGCCGCGCGCTACCAGTCCATTGTGGACAAGCTGTTTCCGGACGGCGTAAAATAAGAAGTCAAATGGTCATTTACTTTACAACGATAACGAGGTAAATCATTATGCTGGATATGAAATTCCTGCGGGAAAATCCCGATCAGGTCAAGGAAAACATCAAGAAGAAGTTCCAGGACGAAAAGCTCCCCCTCGTCGACGAGGTCATCGAGCTCGACGCCAAGAACCGCGCCGCCATCACCGAGGCGAGCGAGCTGCGCGCCAGCCGCAACGCCCTCTCGAAGCAGATCGGCATGCTGATGGGTCAGGCGAAGAAGGACCCGAGCAAGCTCGAAGAAGCCGAAAAGATCAAGGCAACCGTCAAGGCGAACGCCGACCGCCTCTTCGAGCTTGAAAAGCTCGAAGAGGAGTATGAGCAGAAGATCCACAAGATCATGCTGCTGATTCCGAACATTATCGACCCCAGCGTCCCCATCGGTCCGGACGACAGCTGCAATGTCGAGGTCGAGCGTTTCGGCGAGCCGAAGGTTCCCGATTTTGAAATTCCCTACCACACGCAGATCATGGAGAGCTTTGACGGCGTCGACATGGACGCCGCGGGCCGCGTCTCCGGCGCGGGCTTCTACTACCTGCTCGGCGACATCGCGCGCCTGCACGAGGGCGTGCTCGCCTACGCGCGCGACTTTATGATCGACAAGGGCTTCACATTCTGCATCCCGCCGTTCATGATCCACGGCAATGTGGTCGAGGGCGTCATGAGCCAGAACGACATGGACGCCATGATGTACAAGATCGAGGGCGAGGACCTCTACCTCATCGGCACGAGCGAGCATTCGATGGTCGGCCGCTTCATCGGCGAAATTCTGCCCGAGAGCAGCCTTCCCCAGACGCTCACGTCCTACTCCCCGTGCTTCCGCAAGGAGAAGGGCTCGCACGGCATCGAGGAGCGCGGCGTTTACCGCATCCACCAGTTTGAAAAGCAGGAGATGATCGTCGTCTGCAAGCCCGAGGACAGCATGGACTGGTACAACAGAATGTGGAAGTGGAGCGTCGAGCTGTTCCGCTCGATGGACATTCCCGTCCGCCAGCTCGAGTGCTGCTCCGGCGACCTCGCCGACCTCAAGGTCAAGTCCTGCGACATCGAGGCCTGGTCCCCGCGCCAGAAGAAGTATTTCGAGGTCTGCTCCTGCTCGAACCTCGGCGACGCGCAGGCCCGCCGCCTGAAAATTCGCGTCAAGGGCGAGGACGGCAAGATGTACCTGCCGCACACGCTGAACAACACCGTCGTCGCACCCCCGCGTATGCTGATTGCATTCCTTGAGAACAATCTTCAGGCCGACGGCAGCGTGCTGATCCCCAAGGTCCTCCAGCCCTACATGGGCGGCAAGACCGTTCTCATTCCCAAAAAGTAAATCCAATCCGCAATATTATTCCGTTTTTATACGATAAGTTTTCGTTTTTAGCACATTTTCAGCAAAGAGGTGCTTCCCGTGAAGAAGTTTTTTGAAGAGTTCAAGGCCTTTGCCATGCGCGGCAACGTGCTCGATATGGCCGTCGGTGTTGTCATCGGCGGCGCGTTCGGCAAGATCACGACCTCGCTCGTCAATGATATCATCATGCCGCTCATCTCCATGCTGACAGGCGGCATCGACTTTTCCGCGTGGAAATGGGTGCTCAAGGAGGCCGTCATGGAGGGCAGCAAAGTCGTCACACCCGAGATCGCCGTCAACTACGGCAACCTGATCGCCGTCATCCTCGACTTTATCATCATCGCCTTCGCCGTGTTCTGCATGGTCAAGGCCATCAACAAGATGCACGACAAGCTCACGGGGCCCGCCGAGCCGGAGAGCGAAAAGGCCCCCGAGCCGACGAAGGAAGAAGTTCTGCTCACCGAGATCCGCGACCTTCTGAAGGAGCAGAGCAAATGAACGAGCTTCTCTTGCAGGGCCTTTCCGAGTTGGGGCTGGATGTAAGCCGGGTGGAAACGCTCGAGCGCTTCTCCTCCCTGCTGCTGGAAAAGAATCAGGTGATGAACCTCACGGCCATCACCGAGCCCGACGCCGTCGCGCAGCTCCACCTGCTCGACAGCGCGGCGCTGCTGCCTTTTGTCGATCTGACGGGTAAAACCGTCGTCGACGTCGGCACTGGCGCGGGCTTTCCCGGGATGCCGCTGCGCATTTTAAAAGACGACTTCGACCTCACGCTGCTCGACTCGCTCGGCAAGCGCGTCACCTGGCTGCAAGAGGTCTGTGACGAGCTGCAATTAAAGCGCGTCGCCTGCGTCCACGCGCGAGCGGAGGAATTCGCCATGCAGCACCGCGAGCAGTTCGACATCGCCACCTCGCGCGCTGTCGCGCAGCTTTCGATCTTATCCGAGCTGTGCCTGCCGCTCATCAAGGTCGGCGGACAGTTCATCGCCATGAAGAGCGTCGACACCGAGGACGAGATCGACGCGGCGAAGAGCGCCATCAAGACGCTCGGCGGCCACATCGTCAAGGTCGAGGACTACACCATCCCGACGAGCGACGTCGTCCACCGCCTTGTCATCGTCGAAAAGGTCTCCCCTACCCCGCGCGCCTATCCGCGCGCCTTCGCCAAGATCAAAAAAGCCCCGCTGTAACGCATCAAATTCACAAAAAGGAGGTACGAGCCTTGTCTCAGGTCATCGCCGTCGTGTCCGGCAAGGGCGGCACGGGAAAAACTTCGTTCACGACGCTCACCGGCATGGCGCTCGCGCAGCTCGGCAAAAAAACGCTGCTGCTCGACTGCGACATCGGCCTGCGCAATCTCGACCTCTACCTCGGCGTATCGGATCGCGCGCTCATGGACTTCACCGACGTGATCGCCGGACGCACGACACTCGCTCAGGCCGTCGTGCGCCATCCGCTCTACCCGAACCTGTATCTGCTCACCGCACCCGTGAGCTTCGGCGTGCGCCTGCCGAACAAGCGCGAGATGCAGCGGCTTATCGACGAGATCCGCCGCCATTTCGACTTCTGCCTCATCGACGCCGCCGCCGGCATCGGCGAAGCCTTCGCGCTTGCCACCTGCTGCGCCGACCGCGCCGTGGTCGTCACCACGAACGACCCCTCGAGCCTGCGCGACGCGCAGCGCACCGTGATGGAGCTGCACCGCTTCCCGAGCGGATACCTGCACCTTGTCGTCAACCGCGTGCGGCGCAAGCTCTTACAATCCCTCCACACCACGATCGACGACGCCATCGACGCCGCGGGTCTTCCGCTGCTCGGCGTCATTCCGGAGGACGAGAATGTCCCTGCCGTTTTGGGGCGCGGACTTTCCCAGCGCCTCAAGTATCGCTCCGGCGCGCTCTGCGCCTGCGAAAACATCGCCCGCCGCCTGTGCGGCGAACGCGTGCGTCTGATGCGGCTGTAGCACCGGTTCACAAAGGCAAACACGCTTTTCCCGCAAACATCTTTTCAAAGCCTGCTTGCCCTTGTCAACCGATGAAAGTGCCGCTACAATAGAAAAATTCACATCAGAAAGGATTGTGACACTACATGAACATCGCTCTCATGGCACACGACAACAAAAAGGAACTGATGGTCCAGTTCTGCACGGCTTACGCCGGCATTCTGTCCCATCACACGCTCTGCGCCACCAGCGTGACCGGTAAGATGGTCAGCGAAGCGAGCGGCCTTCCGATCCACCTGTTCATGGCGCGCATCCACGGCGGTGCCGAGCAGATCGGCGCGCGCATCTCCTACAACGAGATCGATATGGTCCTCTTCTTCTGCGACCCCGCCAACCCGCAGTATAACGACAGCCTGACCTATATCACCAAGCTCTGCGACCAGAACAACATCCCCTTTGCCACCAACCTCGCCACCGCTGAAATGCTCATCATGGGCCTTGCCCGCGGCGACCTCGACTGGCGCGATATCGTCAACCCGAAGACGAAGCCCTTCACCACCTGAGCACAAAATCAGGCGATTTTTCAATACAGTTAGTAATTTTCAATTTATAATATACAAACAGGAGTAGATTTTACCATGATGCAATCCCGTACACACAACTGCGGCGAGCTTCGCGCGCAGCATGCCGGTGAGCACGTCAAGCTCGTCGGCTGGATGGAGAACGTCCGCGAAGTCGGCGGCAGCCTCGCCTTTGTGGTGCTGCGCGACTTCTACGGCACGACGCAGATCGTCGTCGAGACGAGCGAGCTGCTCGCCCAGATCAAGGGCTACAACAAAGAGAGCACCATCTCCGTCGAGGGCACCGTGCGCGAGCGCGCGAGCAAGAACCCCAATCAGCCCACCGGCGACATTGAGGTCGTGCCCGAGAAGATCGAGCTGCTCGGCCGCTGCCGCTACAACTCCCTGCCGTTCGAGATCAACCGCAGCCGCGAGGCCGACGAGACGCAGCGCCTCAAATACCGCTATCTTGACCTGCGCAATCCCGCCGTCAAGAAGAACATCATCCTGCGCTGCAATGTCATCGCCGCGCTGCGCAATGCCATGATGGAGCACGACTTCCTCGAGATCACCACCCCGATCCTGACGGCCTCCTCCCCCGAGGGCGCGCGTGACTACCTCGTCCCCGCCCGCAAGCACCCCGGCAAGTTCTACGCCCTGCCGCAGGCGCCGCAGCAGTTCAAGCAGCTGCTGATGACCTCCGGCTTTGACCGTTACTTCCAGATCGCGCCGTGCTTCCGTGATGAGGACGCGCGCGGCGACCGCAGCCCCGGCGAGTTCTATCAGCTCGATATGGAGATGGCGTTCGCCTCTCAGGAAGACGTCTTCGCCGTCTGCGAGGATGTCCTGCCCCCGATCTTCGCAAAGTTCGGCACCTATGACATCGCCTCCCAGCCCCCGTTCCGCCGCATCAAGTACCTCGACGCGCTCGAGATTTACGGCAGTGATAAGCCGGACCTGCGCATCGACCTGACCGCGACGAACGTCTCCTCCCTCTTCGAGGGAAGCAGCTTTGAGGTCCTTGCGGACAAGACCGTCAAGGCTGTCGCGATCTCCAACTGCTCGCTCACGCGCAAGCAGATCGACAAGCTCCTGACCGACTGCGAGGTGCAGGCAGGCGCGAAGGGCTACTGGTTCAAGGTCGACGAAAAGGGCGACCTCGCCGGCGGCATCGCGAAGTTTGTCGACAAGGAAGCTGCTTCCAAGCTCCTGCCGCTCGAGCCTAACACGCTCGTGCTCGTCGCGGGCGGCGAGCTGGCCACCAAGCTCGTCGGCGTGATGATCAAGACGTTCGGCCCCGCGTGCGAGGGTCACATGGACAAGGAGCGCTACGAGTTCTGCTGGATCGTCGACTTCCCGATGTATGAGATCGGCGACGAGAGCGGCGAGCTCGAGTTCTGCCACAACCCGTTCTCCATGCCCGCCGGCGGCCTCGACGTGCTGCTCAAGGCCGAGCGCGGCGAGATCGACCCGCTCACCATCACCGCCGACCAGTACGATCTCGTCTGCAACGGCGTGGAGCTCTCTTCCGGCGCGGTCCGTAACCACGACCCTGAGATCATGATCAAGGCCTTCGAGCTCGTCCGCCTCGGCGAAGAGGACGTGAAGGCCAAGTTCCCCGCCATGTACAACGCCTTCTGCTACGGCGCGCCCCCGCACGCCGGTATCGCCCCGGGCGTCGACCGCATGGTCATGCTGCTCGCCGGTGAAGATTCCATCCGCGAGATCATTCCCTTCCCGATGAACAAGAACGCCCAGGATATCATGATGGGCGCGCCCAGCGAGGTGACGCAGAAGCAGCTCGATGAGCTGCATATTGCCGTCACGGCGCATGAGGAAGAATAATTCAGCTCTCACTGCGTGAGGGTGCAATGGTTTCCCTGCGCCGCGCAGGGGAACGGCAAAGGGGGGCTATTCTCTTTCCTCGGAAAGAGAATAGCCCCCCTTATACCCCCCAAGAGAAAGGGACGAGGGGCCTTCCCCCTCGACCCCGCACATTGGCAGTCTCGATCTTGAAGAGCTGCTCAGCCTGCGGATTGCACAGCCGTTGGCAGCTTTGCTGCCTTACGGATGTGGCATACCCCTTGCGGGTAATCGGGTGCGGTGTACATGGCTTCGCCATGAATCCCTGCATTTCGTTACTGCTCTCAACCGCGCCTTACTGCCGTGAGGCGCGAGTGACGTTTGCTCGGCGACAGACTGCGTGCGAAATAGCGGCATTGCTTCGCTCGCCGCATTGATGGGTGCCTCGATAGACGGAAATTACTGCGCACTTCTATAAGATCAGCAGAGCGGCACCCGCAAGGGGTGTGCCGCATCCGTAAGGCGTCAGAGCCGCCAACGGCTGCGCAACAGCGGATAATAGGAGTAGGTCAAATCGTCTAGCAACTCCAAACGCGGCAACGCCGCGCGCAGGAAGTAGCATCGGCAAGCATTGCAGCTCTTCGAGCTGCTCGCTTGCAATGTGAAAACCTTTCTCTTGGGGGATTTAAAGGGGGATATTCTCTTTTGTGAAAGAGAATATCCCCCTTTGCCCGCTCCCCTGCGGGTACGCAGGGATTCTCGGTTTGTCTTGACAAACAATATCAGTCATGGTATGCTGAGCGCAATAAAGGCAGCGAGAAAGAAGCCTTTTCTTTTCACCCGCTCAAGAGAGGGGACGGCCGGTGCAAGTCCCTGCGGAACGGAAAAGGCGGCGCTTTTGAGCCGCGCGGTGGAAATGCCGCGCCGGTCCCTCCGTTACAAGGGAACGAAGTGCCCCGCATCCAGCGGGGAATTCAGGTGGAACCACGGACAATGATTTGTTCGCCCTGAGCCTACTTTAATAGGCTCAGGGCGTTTTTTATCTCCTGAGCCAAGTACCGAAAGGAGAAATTCACCATGAAAAACACCGAAAAGACGATGGACAAGATCGTCGCACTGTGCAAAAACCGCGGCTTTGTCTTCCCCGGCAGCGAGATCTACGGCGGCCTTGCCAACACCTGGGACTACGGCCCCCTCGGCGCCGAGCTCAAGAAGAACATCAAGAACGCCTGGTGGAAGAAGTTCGTGCAGGAGAATCCCTACAACGTCGGCCTTGACGCCGCGATCCTGATGAACCCGCAGACCTGGGTGGCAAGCGGCCATCTCGGCGGCTTCTCCGATCCGCTGATGGACTGCCGCGAGTGCCACGAGCGCTTCCGCGCCGACAAGGTCATCGAGGACTGGTGCACCGAGACCGGCTTCGAGCTTCCCAAGCCCATCGACGCCTTCTCCCAGCAGGAGATGAAGGACTTTGTCGAAGAGCACAACATCCCCTGCCCCACCTGCGGCAAGCACAACTTCACCGATATCCGTCAGTTTAACCTCATGTTCAAGACGTTCCAGGGCGTGACCGAGGACGCAAAGAACACCGTCTACCTCCGCCCCGAGACCGCGCAGGGCATCTTCGTCAACTTCAATAACGTCCAGCGCACCACGCGCAAAAAGCTCCCGTTCGGCATCGGCCAGATCGGCAAGTCCTTCCGCAACGAGATCACGCCGGGCAACTTCATCTTCCGCGTGCGCGAGTTCGAGCAGATGGAGCTCGAGTTCTTCTGCAAGCCGGGCACCGACCTTGAGTGGTTCAACTACTGGCGCACGTTCTGCCACAACTGGCTGCTCTCCATCGGCCTGAAGGACGAGAACCTCCGCCTGCGCGACCACGATCCCGAGGAGCTGTGCTTCTACTCCAAGGCAACGACGGACTTCGAGTTCCTCTTCCCGTTCGGCTGGGGCGAGCTCTGGGGCGTTGCTGACCGCACGGACTACGACCTCACGCAGCATCAGAACACCAGCGGCGTGAAGATGGTCTATCGCGAGGGCGAGGGCAAGGACATGGTCGAATACGTCCCCTACGTCATCGAGCCGTCGCTCGGCGTGGAGCGCAGCGTGCTCGCGGTCCTGTGCGACGCCTACGATGAAGAGGTCGTCGGCCAGGACAAGAAGGGCAACGACGACGTGCGCGTCGTGCTGCACTTCCACCCCGCACTCGCCCCCTTCAAGGCCGCGATCCTGCCGCTTTCCAAGAAGGACGTGCTCGCCGGTCCCGCGATGGAGCTCTACAACGAGCTTTCCAAGGAATTCATGGTCGACTACGACGAGACCGGCTCGATCGGCAAGCGCTACCGCCGCGAGGACGAGATCGGCACGCCGTACTGCATCACGTTCGACTTCGATACCGTCGGCGACGAGGCCAACGGCATCGCGGCCGACCACTGCGTCACCATCCGCGAGCGCGACAGCATGGAGCAGGTCCGTATCCCCATCGATCAGGTCAAGGACTTCCTGCGCGAAAAGTGCGCGTTCTGAGAAAAGTTTTCCACAGAATAGCAAGAAGGACAGCTCTCGAAAGAGAGCTGTCCTTTTTCTAATTCCGTTCGGCAGTGCAAAATTTCAGCAAGGCTGAAATTTTCATTCAGGCATCAAGGACGTGCTTTCCCCTTGTCCCGTCCTCATTCATATAGTACCCGTCTATAATGGTCCGATAACCGCCGCCAAAGCTCCAGTTGTTCTCTTCAATAAATGCGAGGAATTTATCAATAAAGTCATCCCCGGAAACCTCTTCAGGAACGGTGACACATCCTTGAATTTCGATCTCTTTGATCAATGAAAACACCTCCGCAATTGTTAGAATATCGAATATTTTGATATAGCTGCAATTCGGTTTGCGGGGGTATTTTACCACACACCCCTGCCTGCCGACAAGAACCCCACAAAGCGGGAAACTTGTCCGGTTGCGTTTTTCCTGTCGAAATGATATACTTTATCATTATGCTTTCAGAAAGGGGACGTCCCCAACATGCGTTTTTTCTCTTCTCTGGTGCGGCCTGACGAGTCGACGGGCGCGGTGATGCGCTGGGTGCACCGCATCTGGGTCTTCTTCTGGCTCACGGTGCTGGGCGCTGGCATTGGCCTTCTCTCGCTCTACCTCACGGCACATTCCTACGCAAGCATCGACGCGACGGCGCTTTTGCAGTCGTACTTCAAAATTCCGCTGCTCGTCATGATGAACCTGCTCGCGCCGATCCTGCTCGTCTACCTCGGCTTTTTTCTCTTCGCGCGGCCGTGGGCGGCTTACCTGCTCTCGGCGCTGCCGTTTTTCACGCTCGCGCTCGCGAGCTACTACAAGGTGCAGCTGCGCGGCGACCCCGTGCTCGCCACCGACCTGCGGCTCATCCGCACGGCGGGCGGCATCATGGGCAACTACACGTTCGAAATTTCCGCGCCCGTGATCGTCGTTCTTGAGGGGTTTGTGCTGATGCTCGTGCTCTCGTGCCTGATGCTCCGAAAAGAGCGCATGAGCCCGCGCTCCCGCCTTGCGGGCATCATGCTCATGCTCTCTGTCACGCTCGCGTGCTATTTTGAGCTCTACACCAGTTCTTCTATCTACAAAGAGACCGCCAACAACGACCTCATTTCCCCGTGGTCGGCGGTCGAGGTCTACATCTCTCGCGGCACGACGTATCCGTTCCTACACAGCGTGCAGGACATGTTCCCCGAGCCGCCGGAGGGCTACCGCGAGAGCGAGGCCAAGCAGATCCTTGAGCAGTATGCGGACAGCGACATTCCCGACGATCAGAAGATCACGGTCGTCGGCATCATGCTCGAGGCATTCTCCGACCTGTCCGACTTCCCCCAGTTAAATGAAATCTCCGCCGTGCGGAATCTCTACGAGCCGCTGCACGAGCTCGAGAGCCGCAGCGTCTCGGGCAACCTCCTCACGAATATCTTCGCCGGCGGCACGACGAACACCGAATGGGGCTTCCTCACGGGGTACAGCCAGCACGAGGAGTTCCGCGGCCCGATCAATTCCTACGTCCGCTACTTCAAGGATCAGGGCTACGACGCGCTCTACCGCCATCCCGGCTACTCGTGGTTCTACAACCGCAGCAACGTCAACGAATACCTTGGCTTTGACGAGTGCGTCTTTAACGAATCGGGCTTCGGCGACCTCATCTCCATCGAGGACGCGCTCTTCAAGTCCGACACCGTGCTCGTCGACTACCTCTTAAACGACATCGACTCGCGCACGGAGGACGATGACCCTCTCTTCCTCTTCTCCGTCTCGTACCAGAACCACGGGCCGTACAGCTCCGAGACCTACTGGGAGGAGTACGTCACGCCCGCCAAGACCGGCTGGTCGATGGAAAGCTGCTGCGTCATCAACAACTACCTGGCCGGCATCCGCAGCACGATCGAGCAGATGTGCCGCCTCACGCGCGAGCTGGAAGCGCGCGATGAGCCCATCGTGCTCGTTCTCTTCGGCGACCACAAGCCGTGGATGGGCAACGGCAGCAGCGTCTATGCCGAAATGGGCGTTGACCTCGACGTGTCCACGCAGGAGGGCTTCTACAACTACTTCTCCACGCCCTACCTCATTTACGCCAACAAGGCTGCCAAGCAGACGCTCGGTCAGGACTTCCGCGGCGACGGCGGCGACATTTCCCCGTGCTTCCTGATGGACAAGCTCTTCTTCGAGTGCGGCTGGACGGGCGACGGCTTCATGCAGCTCCAGCGCGAGACGCGCGCCGTCACGCCGCTGATGCACGAGGACAGCTACCGCATGGTCGACGGTTCCATCACGCTCGACGTGCCCCCAGACGTCGCCGAGATCTGCCGCAAATACCTCTGCGCGCAGTATTACCGCGAACAACACTTTGTTTCCGAGTCGTAAAAAGGAGAATCGCCATGAAATCTCTCAAAATCACCGCACTTTCCCTCGTCCTGGTTCTGCTTCTCGCCGCCTGCGGCGCGAAAAACGACACCCCCGATGAACCCGCCGTCGATCCGACGCCGGAAATGCCGACCGAGCAGCCGGTGGAAAAAACGCCCGATGAGCGCATCAACGACATCATCGCAGGCATGAGTCTTGAGGAAAAAGTCGGCCAGCTCTTCTTTGTCCGCTGCCCCGAAACGGGCGCGGCGGAGGACGTCGAAACCTATCACCTCGGCGGCCTGCTGCTCTTCGGCAGGGACTATAAGGACGCAAACGGCGACTGGCTCGCGGAGGACGACTTCACCGCGGCGCTCGCGTCCTATCAGGCCGCGGCGGCCATCCCGCTTTTCATCGGCAGCGATGAAGAGGGCGGCACGGTCACGCGCGCGAGCAAAAACCCGAATCTCTTCTCCGAACCTCTCCCCTCCCCGCAGGAGCTCTATGCCGCGGGCGGCCTCGACGGGCTGCTCGAACGAACGCTCAGCTACAACCAGAAGCTCAAAGCGTTCGGCGTCAACGTGAACTTCGCCCCCGTGTGCGATGTGTCGACAAATCCCGACAACTTCATCTACGCGCGCTCGTTCGGGCAGGACGCGCAGACGACCGCGGACTATATCTCAAGCGTCGTGCCCGTCTATGCGCAGTCCGGCGTCGCCTGCGTCTTAAAGCACTTCCCCGGCTACGGCAACAACGCCGACACGCACACGGGCATCGCGCTCGACGCGCGCCCGTACACCACGTTTGAAAAGTCCGACCTCGTCCCCTTTGAATCCGGCATCGCCGCGGGCTCGCCGTTCGTGCTCGTGAGCCACAACATCGTCGAGTGCATGGACGGCGCGTATCCCGCGTCCCTTTCGGCCAAGGTCCACACGCTGCTGCGCGACACGCTCGGCTTCACCGGCGTCATCGTGACGGACGATCTCGCGATGGATGCCGTCAAAGCCTACGCGCAGGACGGCAGCGCCGCCGTGCTGGCCATTCAGGCGGGCAACGACATGATCGTGACCACCGACTATCAGACACAGATCCCGCAGGTGATCGCTGCCGTCCAGTCCGGCGAGATCGCCGAAAGCGATATTGACGCACACGTTTTCCGCGTGCTGCACGAAAAACAGGCGCTCGGCCTGATCGACTAAAGGAGAACCCCATGGAAACAAGAAAACTCTACTATGAAGATCCCTTTCAGAAGGGCTTTGCCACCACCGTCGTCTCCTGCGACGCTGTCAAGGGCGGCTACGCCGTTGTCCTCGCGGAGACGGCCTTCTACCCCGAGGGCGGCGGCCAGCCGTATGACACCGGCGTTTTGGGCGAGGCGAACGTGCTCGAGGTCCACGAGAAAAACGGCGTCATCACGCACCTTTGTGACAAGCCCTTCGAGGTGGGAAAGAGCGTCTCCGGCAAGATTGACTGGGCGCGCCGCTTCGACCACATGCAGCAGCATTCGGGCGAGCACATCTGCTCGGGCCTCATCTGCGAGCGCTTCCACTGCGACAACGTCGGCTTCCACATGGGCGCGGACGTCGTCACGATCGACTTCAACGCCGACATTTCGTGGGATGAACTTATGGAGATTGAACAGCTCGCCAACCTGTACATCTATGAGGATCACCCCATCGACATCCAGTTCTATCGCGGCGCGGAGCTCGACAAGGTCGAGTACCGCAGCAAAAAGCCGCTCGAGGGCGACGTGCGCATCGTCTCCTTCCCCGGCGCGGACTGCTGCGCCTGCTGCGGCACGCACGTCGTGCGTTCCGGTCAGGTGGGACTCGTCAAGTTCCTCTCCGTGCAGAAGTTCCGCGACGGCGTTCGCATCGAACTTCTTTCCGGCAAACGCGCGCACCGCTACCTTTCGGAGTGCTGGGCGCAGGACGTGCGTATCGCACAGGCGCTCTCCGTCAAGCCGAACGCGAGCTTTGCGGGCGTCGAGCGCGTGCTCGCTGAGCTTTCCGCGCTCAAGCAGCGCTGCGCAAAGCTCGAAGAGTCCGTCTTCGCCCAGACCGCCGCGCAGTACGAAGGCAAGGGCGACGTGCTGCTCTTCGAGGACGAAATGTCCGGCGACAGCCTGCGCAAGCTCTGCGACGCGGTCACGAACCACTGCGGCGGCCGCTGCGCGGTCTTTGCCGGCGCGGACGGCGCGTACAAGTACGCCATCGGGCATGTCGGCGGCGATCTTCGTGAGCTCACGAAAAAGATGAATGTCGAGCTGAACGGCCGCGGCGGCGGCAAGCCGAATTTTGTGCAAGGCAGCGTGGCCGCTGCGCGCGGGGCGATCGAAGCATTTTTCGCAGAATAATTTGCAATGACTCCCGCACCAATGCGGGAGAAGTTTCCCCTGCACCGTGCAGGGGAGCGAGTCAAAGGGGCCATTCTCTTTCGCAAAAGAGAATGGCCCCTTTGGAACCCCAAGAGAAAGACTTTGATTGGCAGTCTCAGGCTCGAATGGCCTTTGTGCCTCCGGAAGGTGACTGCCTGCGCGCGGCGTTGCCGCGTTTAGAGCTGCTATACGATTTGCCTCTGCTTCTATCATCCGCTGCCGCTCTGCTGATCTTGTAGGAGTACAGACTAATTTCCGTCTAACGAGGCACTACTCAATGCGGCAAGCGTCAGCAATGCCGCATTCGGTAGGCAGTCTGCCGCCCAATGCGACGTCACACGCGCCTCACGATAGTAAGGCGCGGTTGCAAAACGGTGACGAAACGCACGGATTCATGGCGAAGCCATGTACACCGCACCTGATTGCGCAGCGCGTGCAGCTCTTCAAGCTACAAACTGCCAATGCCGGGGGTCGAGGGGAACTCCCCTCGCCTTTCTCTGGGGGATTTAAAGGGGGTATTCTCTTCGGAAAGAGAATACCCCCTTTATTGCCCGTTTCCGCACAGTGCGGAAAACTCCCGCCCGCGACGCGGGCTTTGTTTTTGCTTGAAAAGGAAAAATCAGAATCCAAACCCGCTGAGGCCGAGTCCGCTCGTCAGCGCGTTCATCTTCCCGTCCATCGCCTCTTCGGCCTGGCGGAGCGCTTCGTTCACGGCGGAAATGATGAGGTCTTGGAGCATTTCCACGTCCTCGGGGTCGACTGCCTCGGGCTTGATGGTGATGTTCGTGACTTCCTTCTTGCCGTTGACCTCGGCGCTGACGACACCGCCGCCGACGCTCGCCGAGAAGGTCTTCTCCTCGACCTCCTGCTGCGCCTTCTGCATGTCCTCCTGCATCTTCATGATCTGCTGCTGCATCTGCTGCTGCTTGAGCATCTGGCCGCTGCCGTTGGAAAAGCCGCGGCGTGCGCTGTAACCCTTTGCCATCGTTGTTGTCTCCTTTTATTTTACTGTAAAATTGTCGAATTTACTGCCCATGCGCAGGAGGTCCTGCATCTTGTCTCGCTTTTTCGCGCCCGGGCGCTCACCCACGAGGAAGCGGACGCGGATCTCCCGTCCAACTGCGCGGGACGTGACCTCGCTCAAAACGTCTGTCACGACCTTCTGGTCGAGCATGGACTTCTGCACCTCGGTCGAGCAGTAGACGGTGAGAAGGTCATCCTTCACATCGCCCTGCGCCATGCCGATGAACGCGCGCTTGTCGGGCGTCAGACGGTTTTTATAGCTCTCCATGAGCTGGTAGAAAATCTCATCATCCCCGCTGTCTCCACTCGTCGGCGCTTCCTGCGCAGGCGCGGGTGCTGCTGCTATCTTCGGCGCTGCGGCCTTCGGTGCGGGCGCGACCGGCTCGCCGTAGGGCGGCGGTGCGTCATAGTCGTCGGGCAGCGGCGGCTCGTCCCACGGAAGCGGCGCTTCCTCGGCGGGCTTTGCGCTCTCTGTGGGCGCTTCCGCGGCCTCTTGCGGTGTAGGTGTGACCGTCTGTACCGCCGCGGGAACAGGTGCGCTCGCCGGTGCAGATGCGGGATGCTTCGCTGCGAACTGCACGCCCGCGGCGATCTGCTCTTCGAGCCGCGCGATGCGCGCGCCGAGCGCCGCCAGGTCGCCGGAGAGTGTTTCGTCGCAGAGCTTCAGAATGCAAAGCTCTGCGTCCGTGCGGCGGTTCACGCTGAACTGGAGCTGCGCCGCCGTCTCCTGCAAGATCGTACAGAGCTGGATGAAGCGTGCGCTCGTCCCCTGCGCGCGCAGGTTTCGGAGCGTTGCGGCGTCATAAGCGCCGCTGAGTAAGCTCTCGCCGCCCTCCCCCGCCGTCGCGCTGATGAGCAGCTCGCGCGAGAGGGTCGAGAGCTCGCCGAGCACCGCGCCCACATCCTTACCGCCGTCGTAGAGCTTGCCGAGAAGCTCGAGTGCCCCGCGCGCGTCGCGCGTCAGGATCAGCGACATGAGCTGTGCGGTCTGCACGTTTCCGGCCAAACCCAGCGCGTCGAGCACGGCGTTCGCGTCGATCGCGCCGCCCGTGGCCGCGCACTGGTCAAGAAGACTCAGCGCGTCTCGCAGCGCGCCGTCCGACAGTCGGGCCAGCAGCGCCGCGCCGTCCTCCTTTAAGTCGATATTCTCCTGCCCCGCGATGTAGTTGAGCCTGCCCACGATGTCCTTCGGCTGGATGCGGCGGAATGAAAAGCGCTGGCAGCGCGACAAAATCGTCGCGGGCACCTTGTGCAGCTCCGTTGTCGCCAGAATGAACATCAGATGCTCGGGCGGCTCCTCCAAGATCTTGAGCAGTGCGTTGAACGCGGGCGTCGAAAGCATGTGGACTTCGTCGACGATATACACGCGTTTTTTTACCTGCGCGGGCGAATAGATGGCCTCATCACGCAGCGCGCGCACGCTGTCCACGCCGTTGTTCGACGCCGCGTCCAGCTCGACCACGTCGAGCAGCCGCCCGCTCTCGATGCCAAGGCAGCTCGGGCAGCGGTTGCAGGGGTTGCCGTTTTCCGGATGCTCGCAGTTGACCGCGCGCGCAAGTATTTTGGCGCAGGTCGTCTTGCCCGTGCCGCGCGTGCCGGTGAAAAGATAGGCGTGCGACAGCCGCCCCTCCGCCACCTGGCGCTGCAAGGTCTCGGTGATGTGCTCCTGACCAACCACGTCGGCAAATGTTTTGGGACGCCACTTGCGGTAAAGCGCCTGATACATCCGCAGCCCTCCCTTACAATAGAAATACTCCCCCGTATACAGCTGCGGAACCGGCGTCCTTGCGGCACATGGATGGTCCCGCTTAATGCTGCTCGGTTCCCCGCCTGACATGGTTCGCAGGTACCCATTGCGCAAGACCGGTTCCGCAGCTGTATGCGGAGGAGTTGTTGAACAAATGGTATTCTACTATATTTCAGAAAAAATATCAACAGAAAAATGAAAAAGGGGCTTCACAAATTCAAAAAAGTGTGTTATGATAATCCGCGCTGGGAGACCAGCATTGCTATTTGGGCCTGTAGCTCAGTTGGGAGAGCGTACGGTTCGCATCCGTAAGGTCGTGGGTTCGAATCCCTTCAGGTCCACCAAAAAGAAGAGCACCGCAAAGCGGTGCTCTTCTTTTTGGTATCCGTAGGACATTTAACAGCGCACAAACAAATGAATTGCTTGTGCACCAAGGTTTTCGCACAGCGAAAACGCTTGTGACGCGCCACTCGGCGCGTTTTTTGTTTCACGCGCCGCAGGCGGCTTAACCCAAGGGTAATTAAAATGCTCGGTGGAAGTGAATCCCACCTCCGCCAAGATTTTGCTGCGCAAAATGCTTGCACGGCGCAAATGCGCCGGTTTTGGTATCCGTAGGACATTTAACAGCGCACAAACAAATGAATTGCTTGTGCACCAAGGTTTTCGCAAAGCGAAAACACTTGTGACGCGCCGCTTGGCACGGGTTTTTGTTTTTCCGCAGACGGCTTAAAGGTTCACTTGGGCCGCTTTTTTTACAGTCCCAGGCTCTCGACCCATTTCTGCACGCTTGCCATGCTCTCGCGGCTGCTCAGGCGCTTGCCGGGGAGCCACTTTGTCCCCTTCGAGCAAGCGGATCTCAAAACGTCCTCGCCGCCCATGCCGCTGCCGCCGGAGGTGGCAAAGGGGATGACGGTCTTGCCCGAAAAGTCGTAGCTTTCGAGGAACGTCTCGATGATGCGCGGGGCCTGATACCACCAGATGGGAAAGCCCACGAACACCGTGTCGTACTGCGCCATATCCGCGACCTTGCCCGCGATGGCGGGGCGGCTCTTGGGGTCCTTCATCTCGATGGTGCTGCGGCTCTTTTTATCCATCCAGTCCAAATCGGCAGCGGTGTAGGCCGTCTCGGGCGCGATCTCGAAGAGGTCGCCGCCGGTCACACCGGCGAGGGTCTTGGCAAGCTTCGCGGTCTGGCCGCTGGCGGAAAAATAGGCAACTAAGGTTTTCATTCTACTGCACTCCTATCTATTGAAATTTCTCACTGTTTCGCTTCCGGAAGGACCTCGTTGATGCAGGAAAGCGCGTTGAGCGTGCGCGGGAAGCCGATATACGGCAGGCACACCGTGAGCGCCGCGAGCAGGACCTCCTTCCCGTTGCCGACGGTGGCGTTCCCGCCGACATGGGCCTTGACCTGCCCTTCGCAGCCGCCCTGAGAAGCGAGGATCGCGAACGTCAGCAGCTCGCGCTCGTGGATGGGCAAAAACTTTCTCGTATAAAAATCGCCGAAGCAGTAGGCGGAGAGATAGTCCTGAATGTTCTTCTGGTTCTCCGGCGCGGCGGCGCGCATCGCGTCGATCTGGTCGCCGAAGATCGACTTCTGCGCCGCAATGCCATCTAAAAGGCGGCTCTCCTCCGTCACGGTCTGGCCGCTCGTGAGCGGCAGGACGATGCCCTTTTCGGCGAACACGGCGTTCACCGCGTTCACCGCGTTTTCCGCCTTGCCGAGGCCGATGTACGGCGCGCAGTGGTAGACGGCCTCCTTGATCTCCTCAGGCTTCACGCCGCACGCGAGCGCCGCGGCGGTGTGGCGCTTGACCTCGTTCATCGTCTGATTCGTCGTCGCCACGACCAAAATGACCAGCTCGCGCAGTCTGGCGCTGAGCTTTTCCTCCGCGTAAACCTCGCCGTAGATGAGCCGCTCCTTGATGGCGGCAAACTCGGGGTCGGTGACGCCGAGTGCGGACGCTCCGCCGTACAGCGCCTTTGTGGTCTTTTCCGCCTGTTCTGCTCTGTTCATTGCAATGCCTCCTAATGCGTATCCTTTGCAGTCGCGGCACGAATGCTCGCACCGGCTGCTTTTCTGTTTTTTCTGCCTACATTATAATGTTTTGCCCGTTATGTCAAATCCCCATTTTGAGAAATGCAAATTTTGCGCACACCGCGGGGGAACCGCGCAAAAAAGGAGCATTCTTTCGAATGCCCCTTTTTTTACATAAGATTGGCAAAAATCGACGCGCCGACGACCGTAAGAAGGCCCGCCACGACGATGGACAGGCTGCTCATCGCGCCCTCGACCTCGCCGATCTCGAGCGCCTTGGCCGTGCCCAGCGCGTGCGCGGCCGAGCCAATGCTCACGCCCTTGGCGATGGGGTCGGTGATGCGGAAAAGCCTGCACACCGAAACTGCGATCACGTTGCCGAAAATGCCGGTGATGATGATCATGGCGACCGTCAGCGTCACGTAGCCGCCGAGCTCTTCGGAAACGCCCATGCCGATGGCCGTCGTGATGGACTTAGGAAGAAGCGTCACGTATTCCTCGTGTGTAAGATGAAAGAGCTTGCTCATCACAAACACGCTGCAAAGCGTCGTGATGACGCCGGAGAGAATACCGGCGAAGATGGCCTTCCAGTTGCTCTTCAGAAGCGATAGCTTTTCATAAAGCGGCACGGCGAGGCACACGGTCGCGGGCGTGAGCAGGTAGCTCAAATACTTCGCGCCCTCGTAGAACGTGTCGTAGCTGATGTGCGCCGTCAAAAGCACCGCAATGGTCAGCACCACCGAGATGAGCAGCGGGTTGAAGAGTGCGAACTTGAACTTTTTTTGCAGCAGCACGCCGATGCCGTAGGCAGCAAGACTGACAGAGACGCCGAAAAAGACGGACTGTTCAAAAAATGTCATTTCTTCTCCGCCCCCTTCTTGCCCTTTTTGAGTACCGCCTGCGTCACAAGGCCGGACACGGCCATAACGACGATCGTTGTCACCGCGGCAATGATGAGATAGGCGACAAGATTCGCCTGAATGACGTCCCACGAAGCCATCAGCCCCACGGCGGGCGGAATGAACATGATGGGCATGATCTCAATGAGAAAGCAGGCCGTGTCGTGCACATCACTGAGCTTGATGACGCCGAGCATCAGGCAGAGAAACATCAGCACAAGGCCGTAGATGCTCGCCGGAACGGGCAGGGGCAGAAAATAATTCAGCAGCTCCCCAACAAGCGAGACGATGAGGATGATGCCGAACTCCTTGACATATTTCATGATTTTTCCTCTCTTTGTGTGTTAATTTTCATTGTACGGCGCGCACTTTCCCCTGTCAATCGACGAACGGGCGGGATTCCGCCCCGCCGCGCGGCTTTTTCTTAACAAGGTGTATAAAGGCGGCGCAAACGCCGCGCTTTCGCCGCCCGTGTGCAAAATCCCATCTTCTGCAAAAAATCGTCGTCCGCTTTGCACAGAACAGCCCGCGCGGATTTAGTCGAAGCGCCGAACTTGCAGTTTTTTCTCCAAAAGGCGAGAAAATGCGCGCTTTTTTACGTCTAATGAGATAAAAGCCGATGCTTCGCCGCCGCTCTCTGCCGGGGCGGCGAAGCGCCGAGTGGAAAATTCATACAGGGAGGATAACACCATGCAGATATCCACACAGTCGCGCAAAAGACTTTTGTTCGCCGCGCTCTTCCTCGCAATTCTCGTCCCTCTTTTCTTCACCCTCGAAATCCGCTCGCAGCTGCCGCTCCTCGGTTTCGAGGCCGGCTCGCCCCTGATCGACTGGGTACATCAGAATACGACTGGCAGCGGTTTCTTGCGGAAAGTGACCGGGGACGCCACCTTTTACAGTCTTGTGCTCCTTGCAAAGGACTCTCGCCTCGGGGCGCTGCTGTTTTTCCAGAGCATCGTCTGTGCTGCGATCGCGCTCGTTCTGCTCTGGCTGACGCTATACTGCAAAAGGTCCTATCTTGCGCCGTTTACGGTCTCCTACACAATTTTGTCCGCGCTCATTTACCTGGCCACCATGGGCGACTACGCCATCAACTCGCAGGCGGAGGAATACTGCGTCCTGATGCTCTGGGGCGCTTATCTGCGGGAGGGGCGCGGCCTCGGCTCGGTACTCGTCTATCTGACTGTCGTAGGCTGCTATTTTGTCAGCCTTGCGTGCAGCCGCAGGGCGGCATAAGGCAATCCCCGACTTTTCCACAGCAAAGAAAAACGGCGCGGTCTCCCGCGCCGTTTTTTGCTTTTCCGTTTTCACATCAGCGTCATATAGCTGACGCCGTCGAGCGCTTCAAGCGCCTGGATCTCCTCGTCCAGCGTCGTTTTGCCGTTCACCCAGAGGGTGAACGTGCCGCACACGGGGCCGCCGCTCTTCTCCTGCGTCTCGCTGAAGAGGTTCAGGTCCCAAATGTAGTGTCCGTGGCCCTTTACCTGGCGGATGATCTGGCCGACCGTGCTCTTTTTCTCCATCTCGAAATACACAGTGGAGACGCGCTGCGTCTTGCGGATGCGAAGGTCCACGCGCCGCAGCACTTGCATCGCAAGGAAGATGAACGCATAGCAGATGATGCCGCCCGCGTAAAAACCCGCGCCGAACGCCGTGCCGATGATGGCGACCGCCCACAGGCCCGCCGCGGTCGTCAGGCCGCGCACCTCCTGATTGCGCGTCACTAAGATCGTGCCCGCGCCGAGAAAGCCCAGCCCCGTGATGACCGAGGCCGACATGCGCACAAGGTCCGTCTCGCCGATGCCGGCAACAAAGATATTCGTCATCATCACGAGCGCCGAAGCATCGCTCACGATGATATACGTCCGAAAGCCCGCCGCCTGATTGTGCCGCTCGCGCTCAAAGCCGAGCGTGCCCGCGCAGAACGTGGAGAGCAGGATGCGCACCACGATCGAGAGCACCGTGATATCTGCGAGTTGCTGAGAGATCGCTGCCATAGGATCTATTCCTCACTTTTTGCAAAAAACTGGAAATACCCGCACAGTAAACTATGCCTGCCGCGCAGGAAAGATACCTTTCCGCCGCAGCCTCAGTCGCTCGCCTTTTTGAGCTCGACGTTTTTCTCGTAGGCCACGGTCACGGCGTCTAACACCGCCGCGCGCATGCCGCGCTCTTCGAGCGTGCGCACGCCCTGGATCGTCGAACCGGCGGGCGAGCAGACGCTGTCCTTGAGCACGCCGGGGTGCTGGTTCGTCTCGAGCACCATCTTGGCCGTGCCGAGCATCATCTGCGCGGCATACTGGATCGCCGACGCGCGCGGCAGGCCGCACGCGACGCCGCCGTCGGCCATCGACTCTAAGAAGATCGCGGCAAAGGCCGGACCGCAGCCCGCGACCGCCGAGCCCGCGGCATGCAGCTCCTCCGCCAGCGGGAAGAGCTTGCCCGCGGGCGCCATGTAGCGCAAAAACGCCTCCTGCTGCGCCTTGTCGCAGTTGCCGCTGCACGCATAGAAGATCACGCCCTCGCCCACGGCGGCGGGCATGTTCGGCATGATGCGGATGACGGGATAGTCCCCGCCCGCAAGCTCCTGAATGCGCGCGATGTCCAGTCCCGTGACCATACTGATGAGCACCGGCGCGCTCTTGCGCTCCTTGAGCGCCGGGGCGATGCCCTTGAGCACGTCCACGATCATCTGCGGCTTCACGCCGAGGAAGATGTGGTCCGCCTCGCGCGCGATGATCTCGTTGCTGCTCACAACGGCCCCGATGCGCTCTGCGAGCGTCTCCGCCTTTGCCTTCGTGCGGTTGGCGAGCAGCACCTCCACCTCGCCGCTTCTGGCCGCCGCGCTCGCCAGCGCGCCGCCCATATTTCCTGTGCCGATAAAGCCGATCTTCATCATCTGCCGTGTCCTTTCTACACCCATCAGGAGCCCAAGCGCAGCCCTGTACCGCGCACCGCCCCTGTTTTTATTATCAGTAAAGGATATATCAACCCCCGCCGCCTTGTCAAGCACCGCGCCCGTCAATCACCCGTTCCGCGAAAATATTATGTAATATCCATTGCACTGAGTACCGTTCTTTGGTATACTGATGCGGCCTGCCAAACCAAATATGACTTTACGAGTCCTGTCACAGGGGATATCACCTTGTATGCCAAGTGGAACAAGAATTCCGGCGGTGGCGGCGGCTCCACCACCACCTACTTCTATTTTGCCATTGAAAAGGTGGACACGCAGGACGGCCACGCCCTGAACGCCGCGACGGTTCGGAACTACCGCGGCTCCACACCTGAGCTGCTGAACGGCGAAGACCACTTTGCCTATATCGTCGGTCACAATGATGGCAATGTTTACCCAAATGGACTGATCTCCCGTGCGGAGACCGCCGCCGTTTTCTTCCGGCTTTTGAAAGATGAGGTGCGTGACGGCAATCTTCTGACCAGCAATACCTATTCCGATGTTCCGGATGACTATTGGGCAAATACCGCCATCTCCACCATGACGGGTCTGGGCATCGTGCAGGGGTGCAGCACCGACACCTTTGACCCCAACGCCCCCACCACCCGCGCGCAATTTGCGGCCATCTGCGCCCGGTTCGATACCGGCGAGAGCAGCGATACGCAAGCTTTCTCCGACATTGATGGGCATTGGGCGGAGCAGTATATCGCGCGCGCCACCGAGCTTGGGTGGATCAAGGGCTTCGAGGACGGCACCTTCCGCCCGGACAGCTACATTACCCGCGCCGAGGCCATAACCATGATCAACCGGGTACTGAATCGGATCCCCGAGGAGCCGGACGACCTGCTGCCCGGCACAACGGTCTGGGCAGACTGCAACCCCGGCGACTGGTTCTACCTGGCGGTCCAGGAGGCCACCAACTCCCACGCGTTCAAGCACAAGACTGGGAACTATGAGACCTGGACCGGCATGAACAAAAAACCCGACTGGACCCGGTATGAGCACTGATATTGGGCAAAATTTCAGAAATACACATATCGGTTGCTGCTCCTAAATAAAAGCACAAGCGGCGCACCAAATCTGGTGCGCCGCTTGTGCTTTTGCCTTGCTCTAAACCATTCTTTTAAATGTTGCCCTTAAGAGAGGCTGGCCCATAGGCCAGCCTCTCTTTTTTGAAGTTATAATAGCATCGTGACCCCATTATCTTCGATCCCGATCTCCACGACCGGCGCGCCGGGGTCGTACTCGCCGTCGAGCGTCCAGGGAATGTCCTCGGCCGTCTCCGCCGTCACGTGCTTGACATGGCGGAAGATGAGCCCCTCGGAGTCGTAATAGTCCTTGTTGATGAGCGCTAAAATGAGCGCCTGCATCGCAGCCGGCGTTCTCGGCACAGGCACGAGCAGCAGCTCGAACTTGCCGTCGTCGAACGACACCTCGTCTGGCGAGAGCTTCATCAGCCCCGCGATCGACGTCGAATTGCTGATCGCACCGAAGAGGTATTCCCCATCGAAGACCTCGCCGTCCGCCGTGATCTTCATGCGGTACGGGCAGAGCGTGTCGAGATTCTTGACGCCCTCGAGTAAGTAGGCAAAGTGCCCGAACATATTTTTAATGTCCTGCTGGACGGTGTAGGTCGTTTTTGTGAACGCGCCGAACGACGCGACATAGACGAAGTTCCGCTCGCCGAATTTGCCCACATCGAGAGATCTCGGTTTCATGCGCATGGCGGAGGCCGCCGCCTCGGCGGGATTCGACGAGATATTCAGGCTCGCGGCAAAGTCGTTCGTACTGCCGCCGGGCAGATAGCTCACGAGCGGGCGGTATTCTCGCGGAATGCGCATCACACCGTTCACCGTTTCGTTGAGCGTGCCGTCGCCGCCGTGGCAGACGACGACGTCGAATTCCGGCCCGAGCGATTCGGCGAGCTCCGTCGCTTCTCCGCGGTGCGTGGTCTTGCGCACGGAGACGAGATAGCCCGCCTCAGAGTAGATCGCGGCGGCGTCAAACAGCGGCGCGAGGGATTTGGTCTTTCCCGCGCGGGGATTGACGATAAAGAGCAGCTTTTTGTCGTCCATGGGTTCCTCCTCGTTTGCTCTTCACAGCATCAGACCGGCAAAGCACCCTGCACCCTGTCGGTCAAAATCACCCTCTGCCAAAAAAGTCAAGTTCTGTTCATCTTCATTAACAGAGAGTAAAGATTATCATAACACACGAAATGAGCGGTTGCAATTCCCGACAAAAAATAGTAAGCTGTTTTTGATATCTTTTTAGCAGTCATTTAACGCCTTTTGCCCAAAAAAAGGGGGAGCCCATGAAGCAGAACAAAACCTATCTTCACCTCGGCGTAACGCTGATCGTCTCGGCCTGCGCGGTGCTGATGTTTTACGACACGTTTTTCCAGTCCCGCGTGCTGCTGGACTTTTTCGACAAGTTGATGAGCGTGCTCTCGCCGGTCATCTACGGCCTTGTGTTCGCGTACCTTCTCGCCCCCATCGTCGACTTTTTCGACCGGTATATCCAAAAGGGGCTGCCGAAGGTCAAGTCCTCGCTCGTCCGGGGGCTGAGCATCCTCGTCGCGTGGATCTGCGTCATCGCCCTCATCTACCTGATGTTCAGCATCCTCATCCCCGAGCTGGTCGACAGCATGAAGACACTGGCCGACAACTTTGAAAGCTATTATAAAACCGTCTACAACTGGGTCAACAGCCTTGTGGAGAATCAGACGATCTTCTCCGACGACATCTACTCCGACCAGCTGCTCTCCGCACTCAACGGCTACTACGATAAGCTCGTCAAGTGGGTCACCGACACGGTCATCCCGCAGGCGCAGGTCGCGATCGTCGCCGTGACGGGCGGCATCTGGAGCGTCGTCATCTTCCTCAAGAACATTCTCATCGGCATGATGATCTCGGTCTATCTGCTCGCGCGCAAGGAGAGCTTTGCCAAGCAGTCGAAGAAGATCCTCTACGCCATTCTGCCCGAAACGCCGTACCGCCGCACGCTGCGCGCCGTGGCCGAGGCTGACCGTATCTTCAGCGGCTTCGTGCGCGGAAAGCTGCTCGACTCGCTCATCATCGGCATCCTCTGCTTCATCTGCTGCTCGATCTTCAAGTTCCCGTATACGCCAATCATTTCGGTGTTCGTGGGCGTGACGAACATCATTCCGATCTTCGGCCCGTTCCTCGGCGCCATTCCGAGCGCATTCCTCATCCTGCTCGTCAGCCCCAAGCAGTGCCTTTATTTCATTCTCTTCATCATCGCATTGCAGCAGTTTGACGGCAATATTCTGGGGCCGAAGATCCTCGGCAAATCCACCGGCATTTCGAGCTTCTGGGTCATCGTGGCCATTGTGGTCGGCGGCGGCTTCGGCGGGGTGCTCGGCATGTTCCTCGGCGTTCCGATCTTCGCGTGCATCAGCTCGCTTGTGAACTGGTTCACGAACCGCAGTCTCACGAAAAAGGGCGTGACGGACGACGCGATGTTCGCCCCCGCGCCGCTCGCCTCTCCGGATGAAAAAAAGGACTGATCTCCCCATGAAAACCCTGTACCGTGACAACAAAGGACTGCACCGCTGGCTTTTCGCCTGCGGCGCAGTCCTTGTGCTTTTCTATCTTTTCCGCGGAAACCGCGCGGCCGTCAATTTCTGGGTCTATTCGGTCACGCTGCCCTTCGAGCAGTTTCTGGGCCGCGCGTGCGCGGCGCTGCCGTTTTCGGTCGCGGAGCTTCTGTATGTGCTCGCGGCGGTCACGGCGGTCGTGCTGCTCGTGCTGATGGTGCGCTATCTTATAAAGTCGCGCCAAAGAGGGCGCGCCGCGTACCGCTGCGCGCTCTTCGTGCTCGATTTGTTTCTCACGGTCTGCGCCGCGTTCTCGCTTCTCTGGGGCGCGAACTATTATGCGGACGACTTCTGCGACAGAAGCGACCTTTCGCCCGAGCCCGTCGCGTATGAAGACTTAGTGCGCGTCACGCAGTATTTCGCGGACCATCTTGCCGAGGCGTCGACGCACATCGCGCGCGACGAAAACGGCCTCTTCACCGCCGACCGGCAGGAGATTTTAGACTACGCCGACACGGTGTACGACTGCCTGTACGACGAATTTCCATTCCTCGACATGCCGGACCAGAAGCCCAAGGGCATTTTCTTTTCGAAGATCATGAGCGCGATGAACTTCACGGGCTTCTACTTTCCGTTCACGGGCGAGTCAAACGTAAACATGGACTCGCCCGCGATGCTGCTGGCCTCAACCTGCGCGCACGAGCTCTCGCATCAGCGAGGCATCACGTCCGAGCAGCAGAGCAACTTCCTCGCGGTCCTCGCCTGCACGCGCTGCGACGACGCAAACTACAACTATGCGGGCTGGATGCTCGGCTACATTCACCTCGGCAACGCGCTGTACCGCGTCGACCCCGACGCATGGCAGCAGATTCGCGATTCGCTTCCCGACGAGATCGTGCTCGATCTGCGCTACAACAGCGCCTACTGGGCGCAGTACAAGGGCCTCACGGCCACCGTCACCCAGTCGCTCAATGATAAGATGATCAAATCCTACGGCGATGAACTCGGCACGCAGAGCTACGGTGCGGTCGTCGACCTGCTCGTGAATTACTACGCCTGAGCACTGCTCGTCTCGCGGTACGATTTCAAGAACTCTCTCGTCCGCTCCTGCTGCGGGTTTTCGAAGACCTGTTCGGGGCTGCCCTGCTCCACGATGACGCCGCCGTCTAAAAACACGACGCGGTCGCTCACGGCGCGGGCAAAGGGCATCTCGTGCGTCACGATGACCATCGTCATGTGCTCGTCGGCAAGAGAGCGGATGACGCGCAGCACCTCGCCGGTCAAAAGCGGATCGAGCGCGGAGGTCGGCTCGTCGAAAAAGAGGATTTCCGGCTTCATCGCGAGCGCGCGGGCAATGGCCACGCGCTGCTGCTGCCCGCCCGAGAGCTGATAGGGGTAGGCGTTTTCCTTGCCTTTTAGTCCCATCTTGTCGAGCAGCGCCATGGCCTCGGCCTCGACCTCGGCTCTATCGCGCTTTTGCACCGAGATCGGCGCGTCGCAGACGTTTTTCAGCACTGTGTAGTGCGGGAAGAGGTCAAACTGCTGGAACACCAGCCCGAACTGCCGCCGCACCTGCGCGAGCGCGGCTTTTCCGGCGTAGACGCTTTTGCCGTTTTCCTCGCGCGCGGCGACGTTTTCGCCATACGCGAGCGTGCCGGAGTCCATCGTTTCAAGCAGCGTCGCGCAGCGCAGCATCGTCGACTTGCCGCCGCCCGAGGGGCCGATGATCGATACGACCTCGCCCTTTTCCACCTTGAGCGACACGCCCTTTAAGACTTCGAGCGCGCCGAACGCCTTTCTGGCGTTCCGCATTTCAAAAACTGCCATTGCTCTCCCCTCCCTTTAGCGGTAATAGCGCAGCGCCTGCTCCCATTTTTCCATGGCGAAGGCGACCATATAGTTGAAGACATAGTAGAAGACACCCGCCGCCACCAGCGCCAGCATGCCCGGCGTATTCGGCGAGGCGACGATCTGCTTGGCGCGCGTGAACATCTCCACCGTGCCGATGACGGACGCGAGCGACGTGTCCTTGACGAGCGTGATGACCTCGTTCGTCACCGCAGGGATAACGCGCTTGACCATCTGCGGCAGGATGATCTTGAAAAATGTCTGTGCCTTGGTATAGCCGAGCACCTGCGCGGCCTCATACTGCCCGCGCGGGATGGATTCAAGTCCACCGCGGTAGATCTCGGCAAAATACGCCGCATAGTTGATGACGAACGCGACGATGACCGCCGTGAAGCGCCAGTTGCCCGGCACCGTGACGCCAAGCAGGAGCTTCGGCCCGTAGAAGACGACCATCAGCTGCAGCATCAGCGGCGTTCCGCGCATGATGGAGATATACGCCTTGATGAAGCCGCGCAGCGGCGTCAATCTGCTGCGGCGGCCAAACATCACCGCAAGGCCCAGCGGCATCGAGAATAGCAGCGTCAGCACGAAGATCAAAAGCGATGTGACAAAGCCCTCGGATAATAGCGAAAGCATCGTGGATACAGTCATGGAATGATTCTCCCTTATTCGGTCATAAGCGGGAAAAAGCGGGGGCTTTCGCCCCCGCTCCCTCCCTGAGAAGAGGATGGGCACCTATGAGTTATAATTGGTTTTTACAGTCGCCCGAGGTAAACGTTTTTACTTGTTGATAAGGCACAGGCTGTCGAGCACGAGACCCTGATCGACGTACTTCTGCGCGATCTCCAGCATGGTGCCGTCCTCGGCCATCTTGAGAAGCTCGGCGTTCACCGCGTCGCGCAGCTCGGTGTTGCCCTTGAGGAAGCCGATGGCGTACTGCTCGGTGGAGAGGGGCTCGTCGAGGATAACATAGTCGCCGTCGTTGTTCGCGATCTGATACTGCGCAACGCCGAGGTCAGCGGCCACGGCGTCCACCGTGCCCTGGGCGAGGTCCATAAAGCCCATGTTGTAGTCGCCGAGCTCCACGACCTCCTTGAGCGACGCCTTGAAGTCCTCATTTTCGTTGATCGCGTCGACCGCGGAGGACGCGGCCTGCGCCATCACGCTCTTACCGGCGAGGTCCGCGAGCGAGGTGATGCCGCTGTCGGCCTTCACGACCATCACGATGGAGTTATCCACATAGGGATCGGAGAACGTGTAGTCATTTTCGCGGCCGGTGTAGGTAAAGCCGTTCCAGATGCAGTTGATCGTGCCGCTCGAAAGCTCGGCGTCCTTGCTGTTCCAGTCGATGGCCACGGCCTCGTACTCCCAGCCGAGGCGCGCGCACAGCTCCTTCGCCATCGCGAGGTCAAAGCCGTCGTACGTGCCGTCAGCGGCGATGAAGCCGAACGGTGGAAACTCGGCATCAAAGCCGACGATCAGCTTTTGCGTCTCGCCGCCCTGCGCGTCCTGCGCATCACCGGTATCGTCGGCGGTGTCGTTCTTGCTGCCGCAGGCGGCAAGGGCCAGTACCATCACGGCGGCAAGCGCCATGGCTAAGAATTTTTTCATCGTTTCTTCCTCCTGTAAGTTCCGGCGCTTGGCCGTTCGATTTAGTGTGGTAACACGATAACATAATAACGTGTGACAGTAAATACACGCACTTTACAAAGATGGAGTGGTAAAGCGAATCGTTTTTTGCCGCTTTCCACAGTTTTCACGGTTTTTGGACGGCAGCGCGGTGTTTGCCTCCCGTTTTTCCCCGCTTTGCGCTTGTTTCTTTTTTTGCCGTGTGCTACAATGCAAGCAAGAATTTTTGATCGCAGGAGGCCATTTTTATGCTGTCTATTGATATCTCCCATGCCGCATCGTTTCTCTCGTTGCCGTATGAAGCGGCGCTGCGCCCGCGTCTCGAGCGCACGGCGGGCTGGCTGCAAAACGGCGGTGGAAAGGGCTCTGATTTCATCGGCTGGGTCACGCTCCCGCGCGACTATGACAGAGGCGAGTACGCCCGCATCCTCGCCGCGGCGAAGAAGATTCAGGGCGATTCCAAGGCGCTCGTCGTCATCGGCATCGGCGGCAGCTATCTCGGCGCGCGCGGCGTCATCGAATGCCTCTGCTCCCCGAACTATAACTTAAAGAAGAAGTCCACGCCGAACATCTACTTTATCGGCAACGGCCTCTCCTCCGACGCGCTGCGCGAGGTGACGGAGCTCATCGGCGACGACGATTTCTCCGTCAACGTCATCTCGAAGTCCGGCACGACGACCGAGCCCGCCGTCGCGTTCCGCTTCTTCCGCGAAAAGCTCGAAAAGAAGTACGGCAAGGAAGAAGCCGCGAAGCGCATTTACGCCACGACCGACGCGCACAAAGGCGCGCTCAAGTCCCTCGCCGATCAGGAGGGATACGAGGAATTCGTCGTGCCCGACAACATCGGCGGACGCTACAGCGTGCTCACCGCCGTGGGCCTTCTCCCCATCGCCGTCGCCGGCGTTGATCTGGATGAACTCATGGGCGGCGCGCAGGAGTTGATGACGCTCTGCGCGAAAAACGATTACAGCAATCCCGCGTGGCAGTACGCCGCCATGCGCCACGAGCTCTACCGTCAGGGCAAGAAGGTGGAGCTTCTCGCGTGCTTCGAGCCCGCGTTCCGCTTCATGGCCGAGTGGTGGAAGCAGCTCTACGGCGAGAGCGAGGGCAAGGAGGAAAAGGGTCTCTTCCCCGCGAGCGTCGACTTCACCGCCGACCTCCACTCGATGGGCCAGTACATCCAACAGGGCGAGCGCATGCTGATGGAGACCGTTGTGCGCTTTGCGCCCGCGGAGCAGCAGATGGTCGTCCCCTTTGACGAAGTCAATGGCGACGGGCTCAACTTCCTTGCGGGAAAGACGATGGACTTCATCAACCGTCAGGCCATGGACGGGACGCTGCTCGCCCATGTCGAGGGCGGCGTGCCGAACATCATTTTGAACCTCGATGAGAACAACGCCCGCACGATGGGCCATCTCATTTACTTCTTTGAATACGCCTGCGGGCTGAGCGGATACCTCCTCGGCGTGAATCCCTTCGACCAGCCGGGCGTGGAGGCCTATAAAAAGAACATGTTCGCGCTGCTCGGCAAGCCCGGATACGAGGAAATGGGCGAGGAGCTGCGTAAGCGCCTGCGCTGAATTTTTTGAATAAACCTGAAACTTTCCATTCAGCATTGCAAATTTGTTTCATTTATGCTATGCTGATGCCATCAGAAAGACCATCCCCCGCAAAAGAGGCGGGGATCTATTGAAAGGAGTGATTTCTATGGTCAGACTCATCATGGGTGAAAAGGGCACCGGTAAGACCAAGAAGCTGATCGAAATGATCAATACCACTGCGCAGGAGGATAACGGCAGCGTCGTCTGCGTCGAGGCAAAGTCTACCATGACCTTTGACCTGCACTATCACGTTCGTCTGATCTCTGCCTACGAGTACGACCTGTCCAACTACGAGGCCCTGCGCGGCTTCCTGTTCGGCCTGTACGCGGGCAATTATGATATTTCCCACATCTTCATCGACAACCTGTTCAAGATCACCGGCGGCGAGTGCAACCAGGCGACCGACGATTTCCTGAACGAGCTCGAGCGCTTCAGCAACGCCACCGGCGTCAAGTTCACCATCTCCGTCTCCGGCGACCCCGCCCTTGCCACCGACGGCATGCAGAAGTATCTGTAAATTTTACTTATGCAAAAATAAGAAGAACGCCTCGGAAGAGGCGTTCTTTTTTCTTTGCTGAAAGGCGGGATTTTTGGCAGCGCGGTGCTCTGCACTTTGTTCCCTGCGTGCCGCAGGGTGCGCAGTAAGGGGGATACTCTCTTTCGAGAAAGAGAGTATCCCCCTTTATCCGTGCAGCGCCAAGCGCTGCTCTCCCCGCGGCACCAGTGCCGCAGCTTCCTTTGCACTTGTGCGAAAAAGAGGAAAAGGAAACAAGAAGCCCCCGCCGGGAGAGGCGAGGGCTTCTTGCTGTGTTGTGTGTGTATTTTTAGGAGGGAGAAAATCACATCGGGGGGAGCTCCCCTTTGCAAGTATTAAGATACCAGTCAATCTTGGCTAAAGTTTGAATCGGTTGTAAACAAATTATGAATACCACCGGAAATTTTGCACATTTTCAGCCCATGAGCGCACAGAGCTCGGAAAAATCGAGCGGCTGGAGCGCAAGGTCGATGCCGTAGCCGATGACGCGGGCGAGCTCGCGGATCTGCGCGTCGATGTCGCGCGTCGTGACCATAACGGTCTCGTGGCCGCGCAGGGCGGCGGGATCGACGTCCGACTTTCCGGCCTCTTCGAGCACGTCGAGCGTCAGCGTCGCCGCGTCGACGACCGTGGGGACACCGATGGCATAGACCGGCACGCCGAGTGTGTCGCGGCTGAGGGGACACCTGTGATTGCCCACGCCGCTGCCTGGGACGATGCCCGTGTCAGAGAGCTGCACCGTGGAGCAGAGCCGCATGAGCGAGCGGGACGCGAGCGCGTCGATCGCGATGACCGCGTCGGGCTGCACCGCGCGCACCGTGCCGCGCAGCGTCTCCATCGCCTCAATGCCCGTCCGGCCCAAAACCCCCGGTGTCAGCACGCTGACAGAGCAAAATGCGGAAAACGCGCCGTTTTGCCGCAGATGGCGCGTTACAAGCACATGCTCCGCACTCCTCGGCCCGATGGCGTCTGGCGTCATATTCGCGTTGCCAAGTCCCGCGACGAGCACGCTTTTCACATTCTCGCCGAGCAGCGCTCGAAGCTCCGCCCCCACGGCGCGCGACGCGCGCTCGAGCACATCGTCCGCGTTTTTTTGCAGCGGCGAGAGGTCGAGCGTCACATACCGCCCGCGGGGCTTGCCGAGCTGGCGCGCCGCGCCCTCGGTGTCGATGCGCACGCTCGTCACGCTGCACCCGTGGCGAAAAACCGTCCGGCTGTCCACGCCGGAGAGCGTCTGCGCGCGGCTTCTCGCGCAGAGCAGCTCGTGCGCCTCCATGGCAAGATCGGTGCGGTATTGGAGCATTTTGCCTCTCTCCTTTTACTAAATCTTGTTTTCTTTCCCTATTTTATCCACAAAGTTTTGTGTCATACAAAAAAATCAGAAAATTTTGAAAAAATGCTTGCAATTTCTTGCATTCTTTGCTAAAATACCATTCTGCACGGTGGATTTTTTGTCCGCCGGCGCGAATTCCAACCGGAGGAGGTGTTTGGTTTGCCGAATATTAAGTCTGCCAAGAAGCGCGTTCAGGTGTCTGGTGTGCGTAATGAGCGCAACAAGGCCGACAAGTCCGCACTGAAGACCGCACTCAAGAAGTTCGAGGCGGCTGCCGCTGAAGGCAATCGCACCGAGGCCGAGAGCGCTTACAAGGTCGCAGTGAAGTCTGTCGATAAGGCTGCTGCTAAGGGTATTCTGCACAAGAATAACGCCGCGCACAAGAAGAGCGCGCTGACCCTGAAGCTCAACAGCGTTGGCTAATCGAGCGAAAATGAGAGCCATCCGAAAGGATGGCTCTTTTTTTGTGCCCAAAGGGGCACTGGCTTATCCGCGCGATGCGCGGAGGGGTAATGCAGCGCTTGGCGCTGCTGCCAGGTAAGGGGGCCATTCTCTCACGTGAGAGAATGGCCCCCTTTGTTCGCACCCCTGCGGCACGCAGGGACTAAGGTGCAGCGCTGCGCGCTGCTTACTTTTTATTCGGATTATAATAATCCGTCTCCTCCGGCAGGACGATCGGCAGCCCGTTCTGATACACCGGAAGCGTCTGGAACTTGAATCTCGACACCTTGTGCTTGCGGTCGATCTGCTCCTTGATGGCGGGGTCGACCTCGCCCTTGCGGATGTACTCGTTCACCGCGTGGTAGGTAAAGCCGAGGTTGTCCTCGTCCGTCTTGCCGGTCAGGCCGTCGGACGGCGGCTTGATGAGGAAGCGCTCGGGCAGACCCAGCTCCGCGCCCAGCGCGATGACCTCCTCGGTCGTGTACATGCCGAGCGGCGAGAACGCGCCCGCGCTGTCGCCGTAGATCGTGCAGTAGCCGACCCAGTCCTCGGAGAGGTTCGAGGTGTTGATGACGATGCCGCCCTCCTCGCTCTGCGCGATGGCGTACAGCGTCGCCATGCGGATGCGGGACGGCAGGTTCACCTTCGTCTGGCGGCTCGCGTCGATGCCCACGCGCGCCATCTCGTCGAGAATGCCGCTCGTGCCGCCGTGAATATTGAACGTGTAGTGGCGGATGTTCAGCACGTCGACAAGGCCGTTGGAATAGTCGATGTCCGGCTGCACGCCGTCGGGCATCAGCACGCCGACGACATTCTCGCGACCGTAGGCCGCCACGCTCAGCGCCGCCGTGACGGAGCTGTCCTTGCCGCCCGAAATGCCGATGACGGCGGTCTTGCCTCCGCAGGCCTTCATCTGCGCGCGCATCCAGTCGAGAAGTCCCGGAAGCTGCTGCTTTGCGTTGAATTCTGCCATAGTCATTTGCTCCTTCATATTACTTCAGCAAAGTGGGAAGGCTCCCCTCCCTGCTGAGAAAAAATTTGCTTTTGTTGTACCACACTTCCGCTAAGCTTTCAAGTACCCTTCGGCCTGCTTTAAAAACATTTCCCGATATTTTCCGTTCTGCGCCATCAGCTCCGCGTGCGTGCCGGATTCTATGATTCTTCCATCGGAGAGAAGATAAATTCGGTCCGCGTCCACGACCGTGGAGAGCCGGTGCGCGACCATAACGGTGGTCGTCGGCGAGCGGTCGAAGATCAGCTTTGCAATGCGGTACTCGGCGATCGGATCCAGCGCGCTGGACGGCTCGTCGAGGATGAGCAGCCCAAATTCGCTGTGCAGCAGCCGCGTCAGGCATAGGCGCTGCGCGTCTCCGCCCGAGAGCACCGCGCCGTTTTCATCGAACTCCTTCGTGACCTGCGCGTCCAGAGAAAGCCGCAGGCCGACCTCCTCAAGGCAGGATTTGAGCCGCGCATCGTCCGCGTCGGCGTAGGCCGTCATATTTTCGCGGACAGACAGCGCGTACAGGCGGGACTGCTGAAATGCGATGCCGATCCTGCCGCGCAGCGTGCTCACGTCATAGTCCGCGATCGGGCGGCCGTTGATCTGCACCGTTCCTCCGTCCGCGTCGTACAGGCGAAGCAGGAGCTTTGTGAGCGTTGTCTTTCCCGCACCGTTTTCGCCGACGATGGCGATCTTTTCTCCGGGCGCGATGGCAAGACTCAGATCACGGATGGCAAACTCATCGCTGCCGCCGTAGCGGTAGGACACATGGTCGAATCGGACGGAAAACGGGCCGTCTGACGCTTTTTCGCCGTCTGTCGACGCTTCGATGGTCGAATCTGTGTCGAAAAAGCGCTGCACCTTCTGCGCGTAGGCAACGCCTAAGGCGACCTGCGAGCTCCACCAGCCGAGCGCGTTGAGCGCCTCCTTGAGCGCGAGCGACGAGGCGATCAGCGTCGCATAGACGCCAATGCCGCCGATATTGCCAGACATCACGCCCCATGCGACATAGACCGGCACGGCAAACGTCGTGCCGAGCTGCGCGAGGTTCGCCAGAATATCGGTCAAAAATTCCTTTGCGCCGTATTTTCGATAGATCGCGGCCCTGCTCTTCACAGAGCCGTCGAACAGCGAAAAAAGCGGCTTTTTGATGTTTGACGCGCGCAGGTCGGCGACCGCCGTATGGTCCGCCGCAGATAGTCAGCCTTCCGCTGGTCGTTGACCATGGCCGTCTCACGCTCCACGGACACCCTGCTCCAGTAAATTTGCGCATACGCGACAAACGCAGAGCAGCCCAGAACGATGAGCAGCAGCGCAACGCCCTGCGACGCGATCAGCGCGCCGTAGACAATGCATTTCGCGACGCCGCTCAAAAGCGAGAAGAGATTTTGCAGCGTCTCCGACGACTGCGAGGCGAATTTCTCCGTCGCCAGCTTGTAGCTGTCGAAATAGCTCGGATCGTCAAAGTGCCGGTAGTCGACCATCAGGGCTTTTTCGTAGATCGACCGCTCGATCGTCCCCTCGATCTCCTGCTTTTTCCACCGGAGGTAAAAATCCTCGTACACCGCGTGGAGCAGATTGAGCGCCAGCGCGAGCAAAAGGTATGTCAAGCCCGTCAAAAATGCCGCTTCAAACGGCTTTCCCGCTTCGATCATTTCGATCACCGCCTGCGCCAGCGTCGCGGAAAAATACCCCGCCGCCGGCACAAACAGCACCGATGAGATAAACGAGCCGACCATTAAGGTCTTGCCGTACTTCCACCAGGGCGCTAAAAGGAAGCAAATGCTGTCCCAACCCTGCCTGAGCTTTCCAACCGTCTTCTCCGGAATCAACCTTCTTTCTGTAGTTGTCGTTGGTTTTATTCTTACTTAAACTGATTCACCGTCGCGGCATTATTTTCCCACGCGGCAGGCCGCGCGGGAGCCCTGTTTTATTCCATGTCTTGCGGCGGCGAAGTGAATCCGCCGCTCGCGCCGCCGGACTTCCGGCGAAAGGCCACGCTATCTCTTACTTAAACTTGTGCCACTCATTAACAGCCATCTCATCGCAGCGGTTGTTGTACTCATTCTCCGCGTGGCCTTTGACCCAGTGGTAGTGCATTTCGTGCCGGGCGATGAGGGACAAGAGCTGCTCCCACAAATCGACGTTCAGCGCGGGCTTTTTGTCGCTTTTGACCCAGCCGCGCTGCTTCCAGCCGTAGACCCAGCGCTTTTCCAGCGCGTCGATGACGTAGCGCGAGTCGGAATAGAGCTCCACGACGCACGGCTCTTTTAAGAGCCGCAGCGCCTCGATGACGGCGGTGAGCTCCATGCGGTTGTTCGTCGTGCTCGCCTCGCCGCCGGAGAGCTCGCGCTCGTGCGCGCCGTATTTGAGCACCGCGCCCCAGCCGCCGGGGCCGGGGTTGCCCGAGCACGCGCCGTCGGTATAGATAATGACCTGTTTCATGCGTTTCCTCAATAAGAGCTGATCTCGAGCGATGCATCGTCCTCGCCCGGCGTGATCGAACGAATTTCGACCGTGTACTTCATTTCCGGCGAGACGACGATCTCGACGCGGTCGCCGACCTTTTTCCCCAGGATGGCCTTGCCGACGGGCGATTCCTTGCTGATGAGGCCCTTGAGCGCGTTCTGCCGCAGGGTGGTCACGAGCTGGATATTCTGCTCTTTCCCCAGTTTTTCGTTATAGAGCGCCACGTGGTCAAAAAGGCCGACGGTGCCCTCTTTTTCGTTCACTTCGATGACCTTCGCCGTCGCGATCATGCGCTCCAAGTAACGGATGCGGCTCTCGTTGCGGTTTTTCTCCTGCTTGGCGACCTTGTACTCGTAGTTTTCGCTCAAGTCGCCGAACGCGCGCGCCGTCTGCACATCTTCGATGAGCTTGGGGCGAAGCTCCAAACGGCGGTGCTCCAGCTCTGCCTTCATCTTGTCAATGTCGACCTGTGTCAGTTCGTCATACATGGTGTATTCGCTTCCTTTTATTTTGCTTACCCTCTGCTCTGCGCGTGCGCCTTCTTGACGCGCGCGACGCGCTGAGCGTATTCCTCGCGGTCCAGAATGCCCGCGTCATATAAGACCTTCAAACTCTCAAGCCGGTCCTCGCAGCTGTCCATGTGGACAGAATGCACCTCGCCGCTGTCGGCCTGCTTCCTGCGCGCGATCTCCCAGCGCTTTTCGCTGCTCTTGCGCTCCTGCGCGGCCAGATTCTTGTGAAAATCGCGGATCTGTACGCCGCTCGGGCGCTTTTTGCTTTCGCGCTCTTTTGCGCGCATCGTGTCGAGGTCATCAAGCGTGCGGTTGGCCTTTTTGATGAGCTCGTCGGGCGTCGACGAAATGCTGCCCGTTTCCCGATCATTGACCTTTTTGTCCTCGTTGGCGACAGCCGCCTTAAACCCCCAGACAAGTGCGATGATAATAAGGATCAAAACTTCTCCCATTGTCCGCGCTCCTTTCTCTTACAGCCGGTCCAGAATGTCCCTGCGTTTTTCCTGATACTCCTCTTCCGTGATGAGCCGACGGTCGTAAAGGGTCTGCAATTCCTCGAGCCGCGCCTCAGCGTCGGACTTGCCTCCCTTTGCACCGTCGTCCGACTCGTCGGTGATCTCGTAGCCGCCGTTGTACTTCACAACGCCCGCCGCGAGCAGGAAATTATAGATGCCAATGCCGAAGGCAGCCAAGCACCAGACGAGCCGAAACGCCAGAAATTCCGTTCCAAATCCATATGCCATATCAGACATACCGAACAAGCCGAAAAATCCCATCGCACAGCCGACAATGCCGCCAAGGATGCTTGCGCCCTTGCTGGGTTTATAGTGGATGTTTCTTCTCATGGTGACCTCCCCTTTTTTTCTTTTCTCTTTCAAAGGAAATGCAGCGCGTCACGCTGCTGCATAGCACACCCCCCATTTTCTTTCCCGAGAAAGAAAACGGGCGGTGTGACCGTCCAAAAGAAAGGCGTCTGCATTGTATGTCTTCCCTTGAACAGCCTTTTTGCCTGCGGATTGCACTGCCTGCCAAGTGTCGTATCTAAACGACTTGGTTTGCTTCTATCTCCGCTGTCGCTCTGCCTGCGTATCGGCAGTCTCCATCAATTCCTGTCTATTTCGGATATACTACTGTACTTCATTATAGTGGACAGAAGCGTTTCTTTCCAGCAAATTCAAGTTTACATGCAGAGTTTTTCCGCAAGTTTGGTGTTACACACCGTGTTCTGCCTTTCGGCAGACCAATTCGTCCAGTGAAAGATCATAAAAATCGGCCAGCGCAATGAGCGTCGACATCCGCGGTTCACTTTTTCCGTATTCATACGCCTGATAAGCGCGGACGGTCACACCGATCGACGACGCAACATCGCTCTGCTTTAGTCCGCGCTCCTGTCTCAGTTTTAAGATATATTCGGGAAAATTCATTTCTGTTTCCTATTGACATGAAGTTTTCTTCGTGTTACAATAAAGTAAACATGAAGAAAACTTCGCTTATTGTTGAGGTTATTGTATGCTGCATCTTTACGAATCCCTGTTCCGTGCCGGATATGGCGAACATCCGGAACGCTTTTTGTCAAAGGACGAACTCGACGATTATCGGGCATCCTTGTCCTATTACAATTCACAGTATCTTGAATTGCTCGCCATGCTTAACACCGAACAGTCCGTTCTCTTCAAAAAATTACAGGACAATCGCTCTGACATTATCGGTCTTGAGCGCGACGCTTCTTTTCGCTGCGGCCTGTGTGTCGGCCTAAAGCTCGGCAGTCTTTCTTCTCTTCTGCTCTAATCAATGCGGCGAGCGAAGCAATGCCGCTATTTCGCACGCAGTCTGCCGCCGAGAAAACGTCACTCGCGCCTCACGATAGTAAGGCGCGGTTGCTGTCAGGTCGCGACTCGCAGGGATTCATGGCGAAGCCATGTACACCGCACCCACACTGCGCAGCGCGTGCAGTTCTTCAAGCTACAGACTGCCAATGTGCGGGGTCAAGGGGCGGCGCCCCTTGCGTTCTCTTGGGGGTCCAAGGGGGCCATTCTCTCACGTGAGAGAATGGCCCCCTTTCCCGTGCAGCGCCAAAGGCGCTGCCACCCATCCGCGCGACGCGCGGAAAAGAGGGCCGAGGCCTTACGCCTCGTCATCCTCCTCATGCTCTGTGAGCGCCATGGAAATGACGCTGTCTCCCTCTTCCTTGAAGCGCATGACGATCACGCCCTGCGTGGCGCGGCCTGTTGTGCGGATGGCCTCCACCGGTGTGCGGATGAGGATGCCCGCGCGCGTGACGAGCAGCAGATCCTCGCTGCCGTCCACGACCTTGACGCCGACGATGCCGCCGGTCTTCTCGGTCACCATGTAGTTCTTGATGCCGAGGCCGCCGCGGTTCGTGATGCGGTACTCCTCGACCGGCGTCTTCTTGCCGTAGCCCTTTTCGGTGATGGTCAGGACTTCCTTGCCCTCCTGGGCGCGGGCGGCGCCGACGACGTAGTCGCCCTCGCGCAGCTTGATGCCGCGCACGCCGACCGCCGTGCGGCCCATCGCACGGACATCGGTCTCGTCAAAGACGACCGCCATACCGTCGTGCGTGGCAATCAGAATTTTCTGCTCGCCGTCCGTCTCGCGCACGCTCACCAGCTCGTCGCCCTCGTCGAGATTCAGCGCGCGGATGCCGTTGTTGCGCAGATTCTTGAGCGTCTCGACCGGCAATCTCTTCACCGTGCCGTTGCGCGTCACCATGGTGAGGAACAGATTCTCGGCATTCAAGTCGCGGAAGTGGATCATCGCCTGCACGCGCTCGCCCGTCTCCACCTGGATGATGTTGACGATGTTTGTACCCTTGGCGGCCTTGCCGCTCTCGGGGATCTGATAGCCCTTCTTACGGTACACCTTGCCGGTGTCCGTAAAGAAGAGGATATAGTCGTGGGTCGAGGCGGTGAACACGTCGACCACCGTGTCCTCGTCGCGGGTGGTGATGCCCTTTTTGCCCATGCCGCCCTTACTCTGCGCGGTGTATTCGCTCGCGCTCGTGCGCTTGATGTAGCCGTTGCGGGTCAGGGTGAAGACGCACTGCTCCTCCTCGATGAGGTCTTCAATGTCGATCTCGTCCTCGACCTCCTGGATCTCGGTCTTGCGCTCATCGCCATACTTGTCGCGAATTTCGATGAGCTCGTCCTTGAGGACGCTCTTGAGCATCGTCTCGTTGGAGAGAAGCTCGACAAAGTAGGCGATCTTCTTTTCGAGTTCGTCGTACTCGTTCTGGAGCTTTTCGCGGTCGAGGCCCTGCAAGGCCTTCAGGCGCATATCGAGAATGGCCTGCGCCTGCACGTCGGAGAGCGAGAAGCGTTCCATCAGCTTTTCCTTCGCGTCGTCGTAGCTCGTGCGGATGATGTGGATGACCTCGTCGATGTTGTCCTGCGCGATCAGTAAGCCCTGTAACAGGTGCTCGCGCTCGCGCGCCTTTTTGAGGTCATACTGCGTTCTGCGCGTGATGAGCTCTTCCTGGAAGGTAAGATACTCGTCGATGATATGGCGCAGGGACAGAATCTTCGGCTGCTTCTGGTTGTCGACGAGCGCCAGCATGTTGATGGCGAAGCTCGTCTGAAGCTGCGTCTGGGCGAACAGGCGGTTTAAGACCACCTGCGGGTTCGCGTCATGCTTGACTTCAATGACGATGCGCATACCCGTGCGGTCGGTCTCGTCGCGAATGTCGGAAATGCCCTCCAACCGCTTGTCGTTCACCTGGTCGGCCATGTTCTTGATGAGCATGCGCTTGTTCACTTGATACGGAAGCTCGGTGACGATGATGCGCGTGCGGTCGCGGCCGAATTCTTCAAATTCCGTGCGGGCGCGCAGGATGATCTTACCGCGGCCCGTGGCGTAAGCCGCGCGGATGCCGCTGCGGCCCATGATGATGCCCTTGGTCGGGAAGTCGGGGCCCGTGACGTGCTGCATCAGGTCATAAAGCGTCGCCTCGGGATTGTCGAGCACGCAGACGCAGGCGTTGATGACCTCCGTCAGGTTGTGCGGCGGGATGTTCGTCGCCATACCGACGGCGATACCGGAAGAACCGTTGACCAGCAGGTTCGGGAAGCGCGCGGGCAGCACGCGGGGCTCCTTGCGGCTCTCATCGAAGTTCGGGTCCCAGTCGACGGTCTCCTTGTCGATGTCGCGCAGCATTTCGTTCGCGATCTTCGACATTCTGGCCTCGGTGTATCGGTAGGCGGCCGGAGGGTCGCCATCAATGGAACCGAAGTTGCCGTGGCCGTCGACGAGCATATAGCGCATGGAGAAGTCCTGCGCGAGACGCACGAGCGCGTCGTACACCGACGCGTCGCCGTGCGGATGATAGCGGCCCAGCACGTCGCCGACGCAGGTCGCCGACTTTTTGAACGCCTTGTCGCTCGTCAGGCCGTCTTCGTACATGGCGTACAGGATGCGGCGGTGGACAGGCTTCAAGCCGTCGCGCACATCGGGCAGCGCGCGCCCGACGATGACCGACATCGCGTATTCGATGTAGGAGGACTGCATCTCGTGCACGAGCTCGCTCTGCACGATCTTTTGGTTGGGGAATTGAATGTCTTCGGGTTTGTAATCCACGTTTTTGTGTGCCATTTTCTTCGTCCTCCTCTCTTAAAAGTCCAGATTGACCGCGTATTTCGCGTTCTGTTCGATGAATTCCTTGCGCGGCTCGACCTTCTCGCCCATCAACACCGTGAACGTCTCGTCGGCGAGCACCGCGTCCTCGAGCGTGATGCGCTTGAGCGTGCGCTTTTCGGGGTCCATGGTCGTCTCCCACAGCTCATGCGGGTTCATTTCACCAAGACCTTTGAAGCGCGAAATATCGACCTTTGCGTTCGGATTGTCGCCGCGCAGCTCGGCGGAAACGGCGTCGCGCTCCTCGTCCGAGAAGGCAACGCGCTGCGTCTTGCCGCGCGTCAGCTTGAAAAGCGGCGGCACCGCGGCATAGACATAGCCGTTTTCAATGAGCGGGCGCATATAGCGGAAGAAGAACGTCAGCAGCAGCGTCCGGATGTGCGAGCCATCGACATCGGCATCCGCCATGATGATGACCTTGTGATAGCGGAGCTTATTGATATCGAAATCTTCGCCAAGGCCGGCGCCGAGCGCGATGATGACGGGCTGGAGCTTGTCGTTGCCGTAAATTTTGTCGGCGCGCACCTTTTCGACGTTGAGCATCTTGCCCCAGAGCGGCAGGATCGCCTGGAAGCGCGAGTCGCGTCCCTGGGTGGCAGAGCCGCCTGCCGAGTCGCCCTCTACGATGTAGAGCTCGGTGAGCTCGGGGTTATTTTCGTTGCAGTCGCGCAGCTTGTCGGGCATCGCCGCGCCGCCGAGGGCGCTCTTGCGGCGGATGGATTCGCGCGCCTTGCGCGCGGCCTCGCGCGCGCGGTTGGCCGTCATGGCCTTATCTAAAATCGTGCGCGCCACGACGGGGTTTTCCTCAAGGAACTGCATCAGCCGGTCGGAGACGATGCCGTCGACCAGTGTGCGGATCTCGGAATTTCCTAGCTTTGCCTTTGTCTGGCCCTCGAACTGCGCGTTCGTGAGCTTCACGGAGATGACGCAGGTCAGGCCCTCGCGGCAGTCCTCGCCGCTGACCTTGTCGCCCTCCTTGATGATACCGTTTTTGATGCCGTAGGCGTTCAAAACGCGCGTGAGCGCGGCCTTGAAGCCGGTCTCGTGCATGCCGCCCTCGGGCGTGTGGACGTTGTTGGCGAACGACAGGATATTTTCCTGATAGCCGTCGTCATACTGGAGCGCCAATTCTGCGAACGAATCGCCCTTCATGCCGCTCATGTAGATGACGTTATTGTGCAGCGGCTCTTTCTTCTTGTTGAGCCACGTGACGAATTCGCGGATGCCGCCCTCGTAGCACATCGAGTCACGGCGCTCGCTCTCGGGCTTTTCTTTACTCTCAAGGCGCTTATCCTCGATCGTGATGCGAAGGCCCGCGTTCAGAAATGCCTCCTCGCGCATGCGGGTGTGCAGCGTTTCGTAGGAGTATTCCAGCTCTTCGAACATCTCGGGGTCGGGCTTGAAGGTGACGGTCGTGCCCGTGTGGTCGGTCGAGCCGATGATGGTCATCTCCTGCGTGATCTTACCACGGGAGAATTTCATCTCGTAGATGTTGCCGTTTTTGTGGACCTGCACCGTCAGCCATTCGGACAGCGCGTTGACAACGCTCGCGCCGACGCCGTGCAGACCGCCGGAGACCTTGTAGCCTCCGCCGCCGAACTTGCCGCCTGCGTGCAGCACGGTGTAGACGACCTCGAGCGCGGGACGGCCCGTCTGCGCCTGAATGTCGACCGGAATGCCGCGGCCGTTATCCACAACGGTGATGGTGTTGCCCTCGTTGATCGTTACCTTGATTTCCGTGCAGTAGCCCGCGAGCGCTTCGTCGATGGAGTTATCCACAATTTCGTAGACGAGGTGGTGCAGGCCGCTCACCGACGTCGAGCCGATGTACATGCCCGGGCGCTTGCGCACCGCCTCAAGCCCCTCGAGAACTTGAATTTCCGAGGCGTTATAGTCGTTGTTTTCATCCACCGCCGTGGATTGCAGGATCTCATTTTCTGCCATTTGGGTTCTCCTTTCGTCATCAGGCAGGAAGAACCGGGTCGGAGCCCTTTCCGGCCCGTTTCTCCCTGCCTCGAGCACTATTTTGATGGGAAAGCCGCTTACATCGCGGCTGTTGTTTTCTTCTTTTGAATCACGCAGTAAATACCGTACACCAGCGCCTGACTCATTAGGTACAGAAACAAAATGCCCGTGATTGGCCCGACGGGAAACGTCGAATCCGCACCGTGGAACTGCCAGAGCACTTCGCATGCAAGCCAGAAGAGCGCCGACACCTTCATTTTCTTCCGAAAGAGCCACTTGTCGCCCTCGTCCGTTTTGAGCCGCCACGTGAAATACACCGTCAGCAGCGTGAAAAAGCCGAGCGCGATGGGCAGTATCCAGCGCTCATCGTGTGGAAGGGAAAAGGGACTTGCCAGCATTGTCAAAGCAACGGGGATCTTCATGTCTGCTCCTCCATTCTCTTTTGCAGTGTTTGGCTCGAAAGCTCGGATAAATAAACCAATTGCGGGTGATACGGGTGGTCGCACACCAAAAACGACTTGGGAATGTCCTCGCAGGCGTCGATGACCAGACTTTCGTCCTCCGCCCGGCGGAGAAATTCTGACGTTCTCTTCGATTGCGACGTGATTTCGAGATCAAAGACGCCGATGATGTGCTTTTCTGGCAGCATGACATTGTTGCCGATGTGCAGGTACATGGTACCTCCTCAGATATCGCGCCCAAAGGGCGCGGGGTCATGCGGCGTGCGCGCCGCAGTACCACACCCCCCATTTTCTTTCCGTGGAAAGAAAACGGGCGGTGTGACCGTCCAAAAGAAAGGCATCTGATTGGCAGCCTCGATTTTGAACGACTCTTATGCCTCCGGAATGATAGTGCCTGCCAAGCAGTGTATCTAAACGACTTGGTTTGCTTCTATCTTCGCTGTCGCTTTGCCTATCTTGTAGAAGTGCGCAGTAATTTCCGTCTATCGCCAGTCTCATCAATGCGGTGAGCGAAGCAATGCCGTATTCGACACACAGTCTGCTGCCCAACTACCGTCAATCGCGCCTCACGATAGTAAGGCGCGGTTGCGACTGGTCACGACTTGCAGAAGATTCATGGCGAAGCCATGTACACCGCACCCACACTGCGCAGCGCGTGCAGTCATTCAAGCTACAAACTGGCAATGTAAGCGGGGTCGAGGGGGAAGGCCCCTCGTGTTTCTCTTGGGGTTCCAAAGGGGGTATTCTCTTCCAAAAGAGAATATCCCCTTTGTGGGGCAGTCCCGTGACGCACGGGACAAACTTCCGCGCAAAGCGCGGCTATACAACTTTCCCATCGGCGATGTGAAACACCTTGCCACTGAGCAAGGTTCCAAGTCTATCCTCTTCACAGCACGTGATAAACACCTGCCCGCCAGGGATGCGGTTGAGCACATATTCCTGCCGCCGTGGGTCCAGCTCGGACAGCACGTCGTCGAGCAATAACAGCGGTGTGCGGGATGTGATCTCGCGGTAAATCTCCCGCTCAGCGAGCTTGAACGCCAGCGCCGCCGTGCGGGTCTGCCCCTGGGACGAAAACTGCCTTGCGTTCACGCCGCCGATCGTCACGGCGATATCGTCCTTATGCGGGCCGGAAAGGCACATTCTTGATGCCCGTTCCGCCGCCGCGTGCGATTCCTGATGCGCGCGCAGCTGGTCGTAAATCGTTTCAATTGGCGCGAGCGGGTCTGAAATGGTCGAAACCGTCTGGTATTCGACGCCCAGCTCTTCCCTGCCGCCGGAGCATTCGCGGTGCGCGATGCCCGCATATTCCTTCAATCGCTCGCAGAACCGCGCACGGTAGTAGATGATGACCGCGCCGCTCTGCGCCATGCGCAGGTCAAATTCCGGCAAAGTATCAAGAAGCGACGGATACTCTTCGCTGTCGCGCAGAATGCGCGTCTTGTGCTCGTAGGCGCGGTGATAGTCGCTGAGCGCCTGCGCGTAGCGCGCGCGCAGTTGGCAGAGCGCGTCGTCCATGAACTTGCGCCGCGCCGCCGCGCCGTCGCGGATCAGCAGCAGATCCTCCGGACAGAAGTAGACCGCGCCGAGCACGTCGCTGAGGTCGCTCCCCTTTTTCACGGGCACCTTATTGATGAGAATTTTTCGTCTTCTCCCCGCGGCGAGCGCGATCTCGAGCAGAAAATCCCGGTTGCGCGCAAACGCGTTCGCCTTGATACTGCATTCGCTCTTGCCGAACGAAATGAGCTCTTTTTCCGCCCTCGCGCGCGGCGAACGGGCAGACGAGAGATAGACGATGGCTTCGAGCAGATTCGTCTTTCCCTGCGCGTTCTCACCGACGATGACGTTGCAGTCCGGCGCGAACGTGACATTCAGCGCGTCGTAATTGCGAAAGTTCCGCAGCGCCAACGCGTCAATTCGCATGGGAGACCGTCAGCTCTTTGCCGTCGAACGCGACCATGTCGCCCGGACGGATCTTCTTGCCGCGCATCGTGCAGACCTCGCCGTTGACCGAAACGTCGCCGTTCTGAATGACGATCTTCGCCTCGCCGCCCGTGCCGACTAAATTCGCCAGCTTCAAGAGGTCCTGCAATTTGATAAATTCCGTGGTGATGGTAATGTCAGTCATAAAAAGTCCTTTACAAAGCGATTCCTATCAGAAATCGTTGTACTATTTTATACGATATGGATTCAGTTTTTTGTCTCAATTTGCCTTCAGCCGCACGGGCAGCACCATGTAGAGGAAGTTCTCTTCGCCCTCGACGGGAACGATGATGGCCGGCGAAATGCCGGTGTTGAGCTCCATTCTCACGGTGTCGGCGGGCGCGTAGCGCAGCGCGTCCATCAGATAACGGTTGTTGAAGCCGATCTCAAGCCCCTGACCGTCGCCCGCGATGCGGCAGACGTCCTTTGCGTCGCCGTTGGCGGTCTTGGCGGACATCGTCACCTTGTCCTCGCCGAACTGGCAGCGCACGGGGCTCTTGAGCTTTTCACTGATGACGACGCTCACGCGCTCGAGGCTCTGGAGCATCGTCTTCGTGTCGACGACGACGTTGATGGGGTTTCTGCGCGGGATGGCGTTCTTATAATCGAGGAATTCACCCTCTAAGCGGCGGCAGATGAGCTCGGTCTCACCGACCTCGAAAAGAATATGGCGCTGGCCGAGCGTGATGGTCACGACCTTGTCGATCTCCTCGCAGATGCGCTCGACCTCATTGAGCGCCGTGCCGGGCGCGACGAACGAGAACGCGCCGCCCTCGATCTTTTCAAGTGCTTCCTTGCGAAGCGCAAGGCGGAAGCCGTCGACGGAGACGACGGTCAGCCCCTCGGCAGATACCTCGAACAGCGAGCCCATGTGCACGGGGCGCGCCTCGTTCGTCGAAACGGCGAAGCTCGTCTGCTGGATCATGGACTTGAGCGTCTTTTCGGCGATCTGGACGGCGTACTTCTCCTCGACCTCGGGCAGCTCGGGGAAATCGGCGGCGGAGAGGCCCATGATGTCGAAATCCGCGTCGCCGCAGGTCAGGTGGATCAAAAATTTGTCGTTTGCGGTGAAGGTCACGACGTCGTCGGGCAGTCTTCTTAAGATCTCGCTGATCAGGCGCGCGTTGACGACCAGCTCGCCGGACTCCTCGACCTCGGCCGTAAACTTCGTGCGGATGCCGGTCTGCATGTTGTAGCCTGAAACGGTCAGGCTCTCGCCGCCGCAGGTCAGCAGCAGTCCTTCGAGCGCAGGGATGGAGCTTTTCGCCGCGACGGCGCGGGAGGCAGTATTGACTGCATTTTGCAGCAGCAGCTTTTCGCAGGAAAATTTCATAGCGGCGTTCCTTTCGTAAAACGGATGATTTGTTCTCTTTTGGAAAAGAAAAAGGATAGTTTTTAGAAATAGCAGCAGTAGGGGCGCAAAAATGTGGAAAACCCAATTTTTGCCCGAAGTGGCAAGGAAAATTTATCCCTCATGGGCTGTTGAAAAGTTCTATCACTTTCCACACCCAAAATTTTGAAAAAATGTTTCCACAGCTTCCTTCTGCACAACCCTGTGGATAATGTGGAAAACTTTGTTATCTCTTGGAGTTGATGTTAATAGTGATCTCTTTGATCGTCTGGTTGAAGACGGGATCGGATTTCATCTTCTTTTCGATCTGCTCGAGCGAGTGGAGCACGGTCGTATGGTCGCGCTTGCCGAACTCACGGCCAATATCGGGCGTCGACAGATTCGTCATGCGGCGCACGAGGTACATCGCGGCCTGACGGGCGTTGACGGCCTCGCGGCTTCGAGACGGGCCCTTGATGACCTCTTCGTCGATGCCGAAGTAGCGTGACGTTTCGGTGATGATCATCGCCGCCGTGGGGGCGAGATTCGCGTTCTTTTTCATAAAGTCCTCGACCGCGCGGTGCGCGGCGTCGGCGTCCATCTCGCGTCCGATGAGATCGCGGTAGGCGAGAATCTTGTTCATCGTGCCCTCGAGCTGGCGGACGTTGGACGTGACATTCTCGGCAATGTAACGCGCAATGTCGTCGTCGATGACGGTGCCCCACTGCGCAGCTTTATTCTTCACGATGGCAAGGCGCGTTTCAAAATCGGGCGGCTGCACATCGACAAGTAAGCCCCACTCAAAGCGCGTGCGCAGGCGGTCGTCGAGAAGGTGCATGTCAGAGGGCGGTCTATCGGAGGTCAGGACGATCTGGCGTCCGGCCTCGTAGAGCGTGTTGAACGTATGGAAAAATTCGTTCTGCACCTGCTCCTTGCCGGCGACGAACTGCACGTCGTCCACGAGCAGCAGGTCCGCGTCGCGGTACTTCGCGCGGAATTCGCTGCCGCGGCCCGCGCGCACGAGCTCGATGAATTCGTTGATGAAATCATCGCCCTTGATGTAGATGATCTTCGCCGACGGGCGCGTCGTGCGGATCTGGTGGGCGATGGCGTAGATCAGGTGCGTTTTGCCAAGGCCGGAGTCGCCGTAGATAAATAGCGGGTTGTAGTGCCCCACGCCGTCGGCCACGGCGCGCGCGGCGGCATAGGCCATCTTGTTCGATTCGCCGACGACGAACGTGTCGAACGTGAATTCGCCGGAATCGAGCAGCGCGGTGGACTTTTTGACCTCGGGCTCGAAAAGGGCGGTGCTCTCCGCGGTGGAGAGGAGCTTGACGTCGAAATCGGCGGAGTAAATGTCCCGCAGGGAATCCTTGATGCGGTCAGAGAACATGGATTCGATCGTGCTGCGCTTAAAATCGTTCGGGCAGTGGAGATAGAGCGTGCGGTCCTTGATGGACACGGCCTCCACCTCGTCGAACCACGTGGAGATGGTCGTCTCGGACAGGTCCTGGCTGAGGCGGGAGAGAACGATCTTCCAGATGTCTGCAACAGAGTTCACGGAAGCGCTCCTTTCTTTCTTCGGAATAAACGGCTGTGACAGCCGAAAATTTACTCCCTACATTATACCAAAAAACGCGCGCGAACGCAACACATATTCTAAATATAAAACGCTGTTTTTTGCAGTGCAAAAGCCCTGAAAAACAGGCAAAAGGACACAAGAGATAGTTGCATGTTTCGATACGCGCCACAATGTTTTGCGGGAAATGGAAACATGCACCAATTTTTGCATTTTTGGTTGACAGAATGCGGCAAAACCGATATAATACTCCCCGTATGCCGCATCAATACGGCACTATTTTTATCAACTGCGGTCCGCGGGGAGCTTTCTCCGCCCGCCGTCGAGTAAGTGCAGCACCTCCAAAAGGGGTGCTGCCGGTAAAATTTTTTCAGGAGGTAAAACGAAATGGCTACTTCTCGCACCTATCAGCCCAAGAAGCTCCAGCGCTCCAAGGAGCACGGCTTCCGCAAGAGAATGTCCACTGCCAACGGCCGCAAGGTTATCGCCCGCCGTCGTGCACGCGGCCGCGCCCGTCTGACCCACTAAAGCGGGAGCAACTTGCGTATCGTATGCTACACATGAAACAATGAGGGACGGCCGATGAGAATGTGTTTCGATCGCCGTCCCTTGCAGGCTATGCGGAGAAATCCGCAAAAGCAGGGAGATCACGCGTGAAAAGCACCACCACCGTCAAGAAAAATTACGAATTCCGCCGGATGTATGCAAAGGGCAAGTCCGGTGTTTCGTCCTGCCTTGTGGTGTATTACCGGAAAAACCGGCTCGGACACAACCGCCTCGGCGTCACGGTCAGCACCAAGCTCGGCCACGCCGTCGTGCGCAACCGCGTCCGCCGCCGCATCCGCGAGATCTTCCACCTGAGCCAGGGGAAGATGAAGCAGGGCTACGACTGCATCGTCGTCGCCCGCACAAGGGCCGCCCACGCGGACTACTGGGAGCTCAAGCGCGCGTTTGAAAAAACGTGCAAAAAGCTTGATCTGTGGGAAACGCAGGCATGAAACGCTTTCTGCTGTTTCTCATCCGGTTTTACCGCAGGGCCATCTCACCCTACCGTCCCCCCTGCTGCCGCTTTATCCCCACGTGCTCTCAATACGCGCTCGAAGCGATCGAGAAGTACGGGGCGGTCAAGGGCGGCTGGCTTGCCTTCAAGCGTATCATGCGGTGCCATCCGTTCTACAAGGGCGGAAAAATCTACGACCCGGTCCCGTGACCGAACCTAAAACCACGGAGGAAACCGAAGAATGTCAACCATCGGCTACTACATTTGCGTTCCCTTCGCCTGGGTTCTGCGCACCTTCTATGAGCTGACCGGCTCCTACGGCTGGGCTCTCGTGCTCTTCACGATCGTCGTGAAGCTCATCACGCTGCCCTTCCAGATGAAGTCGAAAAAGAGCATGATGCGCATGAATCTCTTCCAGCCCAAGGTGAAAGAGATCCAGACGAAATACGCCAATAATCCCACGCGCATGAACGAGGAGATGCAGCTCCTCTACACACAGGAGGGCGTGAACCCCATGAGCGGATGCCTCTGGAGCTTCCTGCCCTTCCCCATCCTCATCGCTCTGTATTCCATCATCCGTCAGCCGCTCAGCCGCTTCATGATGCTCTCCAAGGACGTCGTGACGGAGATCACGACCCTTGCCACCACCCTGGGCTACAATGCCGAGCTCGTGCGCAAGGGCTATGAGGAGATCGGCCTTGCCAAGTTCATTTCCGACAACTTTGCGGATTTTTCCGGCAAGTTTGACGGCCTTCTCAACGTGAACTACAACTTCCTCGGCCTTGACCTTACGGTCATGCCGGGGGATGTGTGGAAAGATTTCTTCACCGGCGGCTGGCCCGTGATCGGCGTTGTGCTGATCCCGTTCATTTCCGGTGCTTTGAGCTTTCTGCAGTCCAAGGCGTCCATGGCCGGCAACGTCGCCGCTGAGGGCAACGACGCCGCGGCCCGCTCCAGCCGCATGATGATGTGGATGATGCCGCTCATGTCGCTGTGGATCGGCTTTACGCTGCCCGCGGCTCTCGGCGTCTACTGGATCGTCAACTCGCTGCTCTACGCCATCCAGGAAAAGGTTCTGACCAAGTACTATAAGAGCCACATGGAGGACGAGCTCAGCGAGAAGGAAAAGCAGAAGCGCGACGACCGTCTGCGCCGCATGGAAGCCGCCCGCGAGCAGCAGCGTAAGTACGCTGCCGAAGAGGCCGAGAAGAAGAGCCTCAAGGAAAAGCGTGCGGAAAAGCAGGCTGCCAAGGCCACGAAGAAGAAAAATTCCACGAGCGAAAGCGGCCGCGTCGGCGACCGCCCCTATGCCCGCGGCCGTTCCTACGACCCCGAGCACTACGGAGAATAATTGTAAGGAGCTTGTCTGAATGATCAAGTTTATTGACGTAACGGGCAAGACGGAGGACGAGGCAATCCAGAGCGCGCTCGCGCAGCTGAAGATGGACAGAGACGACGTTTCTGTTGAAATTCTTGAGCGCGCGAAAGCCGGATTCCTCGGCATCGGCAGCGCGCCCGCGCGCGTTCGCGTGAGCTATGACGACGGCAAGGCCGAAGAGGTCAAGCCGGTGGAAAAGCCTGCCGCACCCAAGCCCGAAAAGAAAGTTGAACCCGCTTCTGCGCCCAAGGCCGTGCCCATGTACGCGCCCGAGGTGCTGCAGAAAAAAGAATCCCGTGCAAACGACAAGCCGCGTACCGAACGCGGCGACCGTCCCGCGCGCGAAGACCGCCGCGAGAACCGCGCTCCCCGCGCCGAGCGCGCGGAGCGTCCCGCCCCGCAGCCCAAGCCCATTGTCGACCTCGGCGAAGAGTGCCACGACGAGAAGAGCGAGCAGATCCGCGCGTTCCTTAAGGGCCTTCTTGAGCACATGGATTCCGCCGCTGAGGTCAAGGTCTACGAGAGTGAGAAGGGCCGCTACAAGGTCTTCCTCGAAGGCGAAAAGCTCGGCGCGCTGATCGGCCGCCGCGGCGAAACGCTCGACGCCATCCAGCAGTTGACGAACTACAGCATCAACCGCGGCAGCGAGAAGAACCGCGCCCGCGTGCAGGTCGACGCAGAAAATTACCGCGAAAAGCGCGAGCAGAGCCTCGAGCGCCTGGCGGAAAAGGTCGCCGGCAAGGTGACGAAGTACCGCCGCAATGTCACCCTCGAGCCCATGAACGCCTACGAGCGCCACGTCATCCACACCGCGCTCCAGGATACGCCGAGTGTGACAACGTTCTCCATCGGCACCGAGCCGAACCGTCGTGTGGTCGTTTCTTACGACCGTACCAAGGTGTGAGTGATTTCCACATTCTGTGGAGAAATAGGGTCCCCTGCAAGCAGGGGGGCGCGAATAAAAGGGGGATACTCTCTTTCACGAAAGAGAGTATCCCCCTTTTGATCCCCCGAGAGAAAGGTTTTGAATTGGCAGTCTCGGGCTCGAATGGCCTTTGTGTCTCCGGAATGGGAATGCCTGCGCGCGGCGTTGCCGCGTTGGGTGTTGCTAGACGATTTGATTTGCTTCTATCATCCGCTGCCGCTCTGCCGATCTTGTTAGAAGTGCAGACTAATTTCCGTCTATCACCAGTTTCATCAATGCGGCGAGCGAAGCAATGCCGCATTCGGTACGCAGTCTGCCGCCAGACTACCGTCACTCGCGCCTCACGATAGTAAGGCGCGGTTGAAAGTAGTAACGACTCGCAGAAGATTCATGGCGAAGCCATGTACACCGCACCTACACTGCGCAGCGTGTGCAGTTCTTCAAGCTCCAGACCGGCAATGTCGGGGGTCGAGGGGGCCTCCACTCGCCTTTCTCTTGGGGGTTCAAAAGGGGGATATTCTCTTTCGTGAAAGAGAATATCCCCCTTTTACCCGTTCCCCACGTGGGCGTGGGGGTGAGAATCACTTTTTTTGATTTTTAAGTACCCCCAACGATTTGCACAGCGTGTAGGAAAACACCACCAGCGCGGCGGAGATCGCAATCGCGAGCACGTTGCGGCTCTGCTCGGAAAGGGCGAGCGCGCCGGCGGCGAACAGCACAACGATCACAATGCCGGCAAGCATGGCCGCACCGCTGATGATCAGGGTGATCTTCGTGCCTCCGGTCATTTCCTTTTTCATTTTGATTCCTCCTTGAGCTCGAGCAGCACGGGGCAGTGGTCGCTGCCCATGACCTCAGCTAAGATATCCGCGTTTTCGATGCGGGAGCGCAGGCGTTCGGAGACGATGAAATAGTCGATCCTCCACCCCACGTTCCGTGCGCGCGACTGGGCGCGGTAGCTCCACCACGAATAGGCGTCCGTCTTGTCGGGGTACAGCGTGCGGAACGAATCGAGAAAGCCCGAGGACAAAAGCTGCGTCATCTTGCCGCGCTCCTCGTCGGAAAAGCCGGGGTTAAAGTGGTTCGTCTTCGGATTTTTGAGGTCGATCTCCTCGTGTGCGACGTTTAAGTCCCCGCAGTACACGACGGGCTTGATCGTGTCGAGCTCGCAGAGGTACTGCCGCAGCGCATCCTCCCATTCCATGCGGTACGAAAGGCGGCGCAGCTCGTCCTGCGAGTTCGGCGTGTAGCAGCAGACGAGGTAGAAGTCCGGATATTCACACGTGATGACGCGCCCTTCATGGCGGTGGATGTCCTCGCCAAAGTCATAGGTGACGGAAAGAGGCTCCTGCTTGGTGAACACCGCCGTGCCGGAGTAGCCCTTTTTGTCCGCGCTGTTCCAGTAGATGTGGTACTGCGGCAGGTCAAGTTCGATCTGATGCGGCTGCAGCTTCGTCTCCTGTAGGCAGATGACGTCTGCGTCGATGAAATTCACAAAATCCAAAAAGCCCTTGCCAATGCACGCGCGCAGGCCGTTGACGTTCCATGAGATGAGTTTCATTGGGGAAAAGTCCTCCGAAAGTTTGATGGTGAGACCATTGTACTATCCGGGGGAGGGAAAAGCAATAAAAATCACGGCGAGCCTCCCTCCATGCCGCGCAAAATGCCGCGTTCTGTTAAGCCAAAGCGGCAAAAACCCTCATTTTCTGCGGACTTTTTATCTCTCCACAGAGAAGCGTTTACAGCGCTCGCTGACATACGGTAAAATAAACTCAATCACACGGTCTGGAGGAGTTTTTGCATGAAAAAGATCTTTCTCTCCGCGATCCTTGCCGGCGCGGTCATCGCCTTTGGCGGCACGGTGTTTCTGTCGGTGGAAAATACGGTCGTCGGGTCGCTTTTTTTCACGATCGGCCTTTTCGTCGTCTGCACGCGCGGGCTGCATCTGTTCACCGGCAAGGTCTGCTACGTGTTCGATAACGATATGGCCTACGCCAAAACGCTACCGGTCATCTGGCTGGGGAATCTTGTCGGCACGTCGCTCATCGCGCTTGCCGAGAAGTGCACGCGGCTTGTATCCCTCAGCGCCCGCGCGCAGGGCATTTGTGAACTGAAGCTCTCCGAGCCGCTGTTCGGCGCGTTCATCCTCGCCGTTTTCTGCAACGTGATGATCTACATCGGCGTGGAGGGCTATCGCTCCAACCCGCACGAGCTCGGCAAGTATCTCGCGCTCTTTTTCGGCGTGTGCGTGTTCATCCTCTGCGGCTTTGAGCACTGCGTGGCGAATATGTACTATTTCACGATGGGCGGCGCATGGAGCGGCCGCGCGGTTTTATATCTGCTCGTGATGACGGTCGGCAACGCTGTCGGCGGCGTAATCGGGCCTTTGGCAAGAAAGGTCTTGTCCCGCTGAGGGACGGGAATTCCCTGCGTGCGGGAGTGCGCAGTAAGGGGGCCATTCTCTCACGTGAGAGAATGGCCCCCTTGAACCCCCAAGAGAACGCGAGGGGAGGGCCCCTCGACCCCCGACATTGCCGGTCTGAGGCTTGAAGAGCTGCACACGCTGCGCAATCGGGTGCGGTGTACATGGCTTCGCCATGGATCTTCTGCGAGTCGTTACGTCTCGCAACCGCGCCTTACTACCGTGAGGCGCGTGTGACGGCAGCATGGCGGCAGACTGCGTGCGGAATGCGGCATTGCTGCGCTCGCCGCATTGTGAAAATCAGAGTTCGATCTTGCCGTGTTTTTCCTCGTAGGCTTCGATCGCGTCGCGGATTAAGATCAGAATTTCGTTGTTTGCGCTGCGGCCCTCGTAGTCGGCAACGACGTGAAGTTTATGGAGCATCGTTTCATCAATGCGAATAGATAAGCTCTTAATAGCCATAGAAAAACCTCAAAATACAGTTATTGTGTATTTACAATAAGCTCGTTTTGAAGTATTATGCGCTTAGTAGATATATAATATATCTAAAATATGTTCGGAGGTTTTGCTATGACAGACTATCAGAAAATGTACTTGACTCTGTTCAACGCCATCACCGACGCACTTGCTCAGATCGAAAAGCAAAATTACGGCGATGCAAAATCCACACTCATCGCTGCCCAGCAAAAAGCAGAAGAAATGTATATCACAGCACAGAACTAAAAAACAGCAAACCCGACCGCGGCGAGTGAAGCAATGCCGTCAGCACGCAGTCTGCCGCCATGCTGCCGTCACACGCGCCTCACGATAGTAAGGCGCGGTTGCAAAATGTGACGAAATGTAGGAACCCGTGGCGAAGCCACGTACACTGCACCCGATTGCGCAGCGCGTGCAGCTCTTCAAGCCACAGACTGCCAATGTAAGCGGGGTCGAGGGGCAAGACCCCTCGTCCTTTCTCTTGGGGGATTCAAAGGGGGAGGTTCTCTTTTGAAAGAGAACCTCCCCCTTTGCCTGCGCATCTCCCGACGGGAGATAAAATTCAAAAAACACTTGTACGATTTTTCTCTCCGTGATAAAATACAATATTAAGACAAAAATAGGAGAAGACTGCCGCGTTTTGCGGCAAAAACACCCCGGAAAGGAGAGCACACATGCCGGTACACGAAGGACATCGCTCGCGCAAAAAAGAGCAGTTCCGCGCCCACGGGCTCGATGCGTTCGCCGACCACGAGGTGCTTGAGCTTCTCCTTTACTACGCCGTGCCGCGGCAGGATACGAACCCCATCGCGCACCGGCTGATGGAAAAATTCGGCTCGCTCGACGCGGTGTTTGCCGCCGATCGCGCGGCGCTTGAGGAGGTCGAGGGCATCGGCGAGAACGCCTCGACGCTCATCTCTCTCATGTTCCCGCTGATGCGCCGCATCCGCGCGTCCTCCGGCGTGCACGAGACGATCCTCAGCGATACCGAGCAGGCGGGCGCGTACTTTTTAGACCTCTTTCTCGGCGAGCGGGAGGAAAAGCTCTACGAAGCGTGCCTTGACGCCAAGGGCCGCCTCCTCGCTTGCCATTTGGTCGCCGAGGGCGACACTGAGAGCGTCCAGCTCAATATGCGCAAAATTGTGGAAAACGCGCTCAAGTGCGGCGCGAGCAGCGTGCTGCTCGCCCACAACCACCCCAGCGGCGTGGCACTCCCCTCCCCTGCGGATAACGCGACGACGCTGTCGGTCTTCGACGCGCTGCGCACCGTGGGCGTCGAGCTCGCCGACCACATCATCGTCGCGGACGACGACTTTGTCTCCCTGCGGCACAACGGACTTCTGCCCGAAAGAAAGGGAAACGGATATGGAATTTAAGCTGCACGCGCCCTTCAAGCCCACGGGCGACCAGCCTGAGGCCATCGAAAAGCTGGCGCAGGGCGTGAAGATGGGCCTCGACGAGCAGGTCTTGCTCGGCGTCACGGGCTCGGGCAAGACGTTCACGATGGCGAGCGTCATCGAAAAGGTCCAGCGGCCGACGCTCGTGCTGGCGCACAACAAGACCCTCGCCGCGCAGCTGTGCGCGGAATTCAAAGAGTTTTTTCCCGAAAACGCGGTGGAATACTTCGTTTCGTACTACGACTATTACCAGCCCGAGGCCTATATCCCCCACACCGACACCTATATCGCCAAGGACGCCTCGACGAACGAGGAGATCGACCGCCTGCGGCTTTCGGCCACCTGCGCGCTGCTCGAGCGGCGCGACGTGATCGTCGTCTCGTCCGTCTCGTGCATTTACGGCCTCGGCGAGCCGGAGGACTTTGAAAAGCTGATGATCTCGCTCCGCCCCGGCATGACGATGGAGCGCGACTTCCTCTTAAAGCGGCTCATCGAAATTCGCTACGAGCGCAACGACGTCGCCTTTGAGCGCAACCGCTTCCGCGTGCGCGGCGACACGGTGGAGCTCTACCCTGCGTACTACCGCGACAAGGCCGTGCGCGTCGAGTTCTTCGGCGACGAGATTGACCGGATCAGCGAATTCAACCCCGTCAACGGTCAGGTGACGCGCACGCTCCAGCACATCGCCATCTATCCCGCGTCACACTATGTCACGACGAAGGACAAATTGGAGCGCGCCATCGTCGAGATCGACAAGGAGCTCGACGAGCGCGAGGCACAGTTTTTGGCTGAGGGCAAGGCCGTCGAGGCCCAGCGCATCCGCCAGCGCACGCGCTACGATATCGAGATGCTGCGCGAGCTGGGCTACTGCACGGGCATCGAGAACTATTCCCGCGTCATCAGCGGGCGGCCCGTCGGCTCGCCGCCGCTGACGCTCATCGACTACTTCCCCAAGGATTTCCTGCTTTTTGTGGATGAATCGCACGTCACGCTGCCGCAGGTGCGCGCGATGTACAACGGCGACCGCGCGCGCAAAGAGAGCCTTGTCGAGTACGGCTTCCGCTTGCCCTGCGCGTTCGACAACCGCCCGCTCAAATTCGACGAATTCGAGCAGCGCGTCCACCAGCGTATCTACGTTTCGGCCACGCCCGGCGACTATGAAAAGGACCGCGCGGGCCAGATCGTCGAGCAGGTCATCCGCCCGACGGGCTTACTCGACCCGAAGGTCGAGGTGCGCCCTGTCGAAAACCAGATCGATGATCTCGTCGGCGAGATCAACGCAAGATCGGCGCGCAATGAGCGCGTGCTCGTCACCACGCTGACGAAAAAGATGGCCGAGGACCTGACGCAGTATCTGACCGGCGTCGGCATCCGCGTGCGCTACATGCACGCGGACGTCGAGACCATCGAGCGCATGGAGCTCATCCGCGGCCTGCGCCTCGGCGAGTTCGACGTGCTCGTCGGCATCAACCTCCTGCGCGAGGGCCTTGACATCCCCGAGGTCTCGATGGTCGCGATTTTGGACGCGGATAAGGAAGGCTTCCTCCGCAGCGAAACGAGCCTCATCCAGACCATCGGCCGCGCCGCGCGAAACGCCGACGGCCTTGTCGTGCTCTACGCCGACACCATCACCCCCTCGATGCGCCGCGCGATGGACGAGACTGAGCGCCGCCGCCAAATTCAGGACGACTACAACAAGGCGCACGGCATCATTCCGCAGACCATCCGAAAGGACGTGCGCGAGATCATCGAAATTTCCAGGAAGGACGAGGAATCCGCCCGCCGCCGCGGCAAGCGCAAGCTCTCCGAGCGCGAGCGGGACGAAGAGATCAGAAAGCTCGAAAAGCAGATGCAGGAGGCGAGCCGTATGCTCGAATTCGAGTACGCCGCCATCCTGCGCGACCGCATCATCGAGCTGCGCAAGGAAAACACGAAATAACGAGAAAGAGACAAAACCTGTGAAAAAATACGCTTCCTACGCCTGCATTTTAGCGGCCGCCGCCTGCTGGGGCTGCATCGGCCTATTCAACCGCCCGCTGCTCAATGCCGGCATCGCGCCGGAAAATCTTGTCGTTATCCGCAACCTGGGCGGCCTTGCGGTGCTCGCGCTCTTCTTCCTCTGCACCGACCGCAGCGTCTTCAAAATGAAGGCAAAGCACCTGCCGATCTTTATTGCGACGGGCATCATCAGCGTCGTGCTCTTCACGCTCTGCTACTTCAACGCGCAGAAGCTTTGCTCGCTCTCGGTCAGCGCAATTTTGCTCTACACTGCGCCCGCGATGGTGGTTTTGATGAGCGCGCTCGTCTTCAAAGAGAAGATCACGGGCAAAAAGCTCCTTGCCCTCGCGCTGGCGCTGCTCGGCTGCGCGCTCGTGACGGGCGTTTTCACGGGCGGACTGTCGCTGACGACGAAAGGAATGCTCTTCGGCCTCGGTGCGGCATTTTTCTACGCGCTCTATTCGATCTTTGCGCCCTTCGGCCTGCGGCACTACAGCCCGCTCGCCGTCGTGTTCTGGACGTTCGTGTTCGCCGCGCTCGGCGCGCTGTTCGTCACCGACTGGGGCAACCTTATGACGGTTCTGAGCGTGCCGCAAAACGCCCTCCTCGCTGCGGGGCTCGTGCTGCTCTCCACCGTCGCGCCCTACATCCTCTACACCAAGGGCCTCGCCAACGTCGAGAGCGGCAAGGCCAGCATCATGGCGAGCATCGAGCCGGTCGTCGGCACGCTCGTCGGCACCCTCGTCTTCGGCGAGCCCATCAGCGCGGGCGTATTCTTGGGCCTCGCCTGCATTTTGGCTTGTGTTTACATTCTGCGGTGATTTTATCCCCGTTTTCCACATAGGAGGTCCCTTATGGCAAAGAATAAAGAAGAAAAAACCAACGTCATGCGCGTGCTCGAGCAGAAGAAGATCGCCTACACGCCGCATTCTTATCCCCATGAAGAGGGCATGGCGGTCGACGGCGTCACGGTGGCGAAGTCCATGGGCTTTGACCCCGCCATCGTCTTCAAGACCCTTGTCGCGCGCGGCGCGAGCAAACAGTATTACGTCTTCGACGTGCCGGTCGCGGAGAATCTTGACCTCAAAAAGGCCGCGAAGGCTGTGGGCGAAAAGTCCATCGAAATGATCCACCAGAAAGAGCTCCTGCCGCTCACGGGCTACGTCCACGGCGGCTGCTCGCCCGTCGGGATGAAGAAGCTCTTCCCCACGGTGTTCCATGAAACCGCGGAAAACCTTGAAACAATGATCGTCTCGGCGGGCAAGATCGGCTATCAGGTCGAGCTTGCGCCGCACGACCTTGCCGCGCTCGTGCGCGCGAAATTTGCGGATATCATTGTTGAATGAGGTTGACATAAAAAATTCAGAAGAGTACGCTGGTCTCGCAGCTGCGAATCCAGCAACAGGAGTTATCGATTCATGCCAAGTAAGATTTTTGTCAAAGGCGCAAGAGAAAATAACCTCAAGAACATCGACGTCGAAATTCCCCGCGACGCGCTGACCGTCATCACGGGCCTGTCCGGCAGCGGAAAGTCGTCGCTCGCGTTCGACACCATCTATGCCGAGGGCCAGCGCCGCTATGTGGAGAGCCTGTCGTCCTACGCCCGTATGTTCCTTGGGCAGAAGGAAAAGCCCGACGTCGACTATATCGAGGGCCTTTCCCCCGCCATTTCCATCGACCAGAAGACCACCTCGCAGAATCCACGATCCACCGTCGGCACGGTGACGGAGGTGTACGACTATCTGCGCCTGCTCTGGGCGCGCGTCGGCACGCCGCATTGTCCAAACTGCGGCAAGGAGATCCGCCAGCAGTCCATCGACCAGATCATCGACCAGCTCATGGCGCTGGGCGAGGGGACGCGCGTGCAGATCATGGCGCCGGTCATCCGCGGCAAAAAGGGCGAGCATGTAAAAATTTTCGAGGACGCGCGCAAGTCCGGCTATGTCCGCGTCCGCGCCGACGGGAACATGTATGACCTCAGCGAGGAAATTTCCCTCGAAAAGAACAAAAAGCACAATATCGAGGTCGTCGTCGACCGCCTCATCCTCCGCCCCGACGTCGTTCACCGCCTGACGGACTCGTGCGAGACCGCGGCGGCGCTCTCAGGCGGCATCATTCTCGCAAATATCCTGCCCGACGACCGCGATATCCTCTTCTCGCAGAACTATGCGTGCGAGGACTGCGGCATCTCCATCGAAGAGCTGACGCCGCGCATGTTCTCGTTCAACAACCCGTTCGGCGCATGCCCGACGTGCACAGGCCTCGGCACGCAGCTCAAGGTCGACCCCGAGCTCGTCATCCCGAATAAGAGCGTTTCCCTGCTCGACGGCGCGATCTGCGCCTCGGGCTGGAACAACGTGCGCGGCGACGGCATCTCGCGCATGTACTTTGAAGCGTTGTCGAAAAAGTACCATTTTTCCCTCCGCGACCCTGTGGAAAAGCTCTCCAAAGAGGTCATGGACGTCATTCTCTACGGCACAAAGGGCGAAAAGCTGGAGCTCCAGTATGACCAGCCGCGCGGCAAGGGAGTTTTGTATCAGGCGTTCGAGGGTATCATCCCCAACTTAGAGCGCCGCTACAAGGAGACGCAGAGCGACGGCGTGCGCGAGGAGTTAGAGTCCTGCATGAGCGAGTGCCCCTGCCCCACCTGCGGCGGCAAGCGGCTCCGCCGCGAATCCCTTGCCGTCACGGTCGGCGGACTTAGCATCAGCGACTACTGCGAAAAATCCGTCGTCGACGCGCTCGACTTTGTGGATCAGCTGACGCTGACCGAGCAGCAAATGCGCATCGGCGAGCGCATTTTGAAGGAGATCAAAAATCGCCTCGGCTTCCTGCGCTCGGTAGGACTCGAATACCTGACGCTCTCGCGCGCGAGCGCGACGCTCTCCGGCGGCGAGGCGCAGCGCATCCGTTTGGCGACGCAGATCGGCTCGAGCCTGATGGGCGTGCTCTATATCCTCGACGAGCCGTCCATCGGCCTGCACCAGCGCGACAACGACAAGCTGCTCGCCACGCTCAAGAGACTGCGCGACCTCGGCAACACGCTCATCGTCGTCGAGCACGACGAGGACACGATGCGCGCGGCGGACTACCTCATCGACATCGGCCCCGGCGCGGGCGCGCACGGCGGTCAGGTCGTGGCCTGCGGCACACCGCAGGAGGTCATGGCAAACCCGAATTCCCTGACCGGCCAGTATTTGAGCGGAAAGAAAAAGATCGAAGTGCCGAAAGAGCGCCGAAAAGGCAACGGCAATTTCCTCACCGTGCGCGGCGCGCAGGAAAATAACCTCAAAAACATCGACGTCTCGATCCCGCTCGGCACGTTCACGTGCGTCACGGGAGTGTCCGGCAGCGGCAAATCGTCGCTCGTCAACGAGATCATCTACAAAAAGCTCGGCGCGGACTTAAACCGCATGAAGGTCCACCCCGGCCGCTGTAAGGCTATCGAGGGCGAGGAATTCCTCGACAAGGTCATCTGCATCGACCAGAGCCCCATCGGCCGCACGCCGCGCTCCAACCCCGCGACGTATACGAATTTATTTAACGACATCCGCGACCTCTTCGCCTCGACCCCGGACGCGAAGGCGCGCGGCTATGCCGCGGGCCGCTTCAGCTTCAATGTCCGCGGCGGCCGGTGCGAGGCCTGCTCGGGCGACGGTCAGCTCAAGATCGAGATGCACTTCCTGCCCGATATCTACGTGCCCTGCGAGGTCTGCAAGGGCAAGCGCTACAACCGCGAAACGCTCGAGGTCCACTACAAGGGCAAGAGCATCGCGGACGTGCTGGAAATGACCGTGGAGGAGGCGCTTGAATTCTTCCGCGACCTTCCAAAGCTCGAAGCGAAGCTCCGCACGCTCAGCGAGGTCGGTCTCGGCTATATCCGCCTCGGCCAGTCGTCTACGACGCTCTCCGGCGGCGAAGCCCAGCGCGTCAAGCTCGCGACCGAGCTTTCTAAGCGCTCCACGGGGCGCACCATCTATATCCTCGACGAGCCGACCACGGGTCTCCACACGGACGATGTGAAAAAGCTCCTTGAGGTTTTGCAGCGCCTTGTCGACGCGGGCAACACCGTGCTCGTCATCGAGCACAATCTGGACGTCATCAAGTGCGCGGATTATCTGCTCGACCTCGGCCCCGAGGGCGGCAGCGGCGGCGGTACGCTCGTCACCTGCGGCACGCCCGAGGAGGTTGCCTCGTGCGAGCAGTCCTACACGGGCCAGTATCTCAGGAAAATGCTGCGTTAAGATTCACCCATCGCCCGTCCGCGCCGTAGAATGGCGCGAGGTGATGATATGCGGCTTTTACAGGACGGCGTTGTCGCGGCGCTCGCTGCCATCGGCTTAACGGCGGTGATCTTTCTGCTCGTTTCGGCCATTGTGCACCCGCGGCGGCGCGGCACCATCCCCGCCACGGCGGTCATCGAGACGTGCGGCGAGGCAAAGACGCTCGAATACACGGTGCGCGCGCTGCTGCGATCGCGCTATGAAGAGGGCGGCTTTTCGCGCGTCGTCATCGTGGACTGCGGCCTTGCCGACGAGCCGCGCCGCGTGGCGGAGCTCTTGTGCCGCAGCGAATACGAGGTCTACCTCTGCCAAAGGGAAGAACTGACCGATTTTTTCACTTAGGAGACAGTTATGGGAGAAGAAACGACCATCATGGGCACGGTCCTGTCCGTCGTTTTCCAGAATGAGGAAAACGGCTATGCCGTGCTGCGCCTTGTGACGGACGACGGCGAGCTTTTGACGCTCGTCGGCTGCGTCCCCTGCGCGGCGCCGGGCGAAAACCTGACGGCGACCGGCTCGTTTTCCTCCCACCCGCAGTACGGCGAGCAGTTTTCCGCGAGCGAGGTCGAGCGGTATCTGCCGTCGAACGAGACGGAGATTTTAAACTACCTCGCTTCCGGCGTCGTGCGCGGCGTCGGCCCCGCGACGGCGGAAAAGCTCGTCGCCAGATTTGGCATCGAGACGCTGCAGGTGCTTGAATCCGAGCCGGAAAAGCTCACGGCCATCAAGGGCATGACCGCCCGCCGCGCGCAGGAGATCTCCGCCGCGTTCAACGAGCAGATGGGTCTTCGCCGCGTGATGGAATTTCTGGCGCATTACGATCTGCCCGCCGCGCTCAGCGTGCCGCTCTACCGCCGCTTCGGCGCAAACGCCATGGCCGCGCTCGAGCGTAACCCGTACTTACTGTCTGACAGCGCGTTCGGCGTGGACTTCTCCGTCTGCGACGAGATCGCGCTCTCCATGGGCTTTGGCGGCGACGCGTCGCTCCGCACCGAGGCGGGGCTGACATTCGAGCTCTCTCACAACCGCGACGCGGGCGGGCACGTCTTCCTCCCGCGCGAAAAGCTCCTCGCCGCGACGGCCCAGCTTTTGGACTGCGACATTGACGCCGCGGAAAAGAGCCTCGACGATCTCATCGCCATCCACCGCATCGTGCAGGAAGGCGTCGCGAACGTGACAGCCTGCTATTTGCGGCAGTCGTGGGAGGATGAGACCTACGTTGTCACGCGCATCGAGGCGATGCTCGCGGACAAGCCCGACGCCCTGCGCGGCGTCGAGCGCGTCATCAAAGAAATCGAGCGCGAGCAGGGCGTGCAGTACGCGCCGCTCCAGCGTCAGGCTGTCGAGCTTGCGGCAAAGGAAGAATTGCTGCTGCTGACCGGCGGTCCCGGCACGGGCAAGACGACGAGCGTGCGCGCCATCGTCGCGCTCTTCGAGCGCATGGGCCTGAATGTCCTGCTCGCCGCGCCCACGGGCCGCGCCGCCAAGCGCATGGGCGAGCTCTGCGACCGCGACGCGCAGACCATCCACCGCATGCTCGGCATGACCTTCAACGACCAGACCGGCGAGGTGACGTTCACCAAAGGCGAAAAGGAACCGCTCGAGGCCGATGCGCTCATTGTGGACGAGACCTCGATGGTCGACCTCTCGCTGATGCGCGCGCTGCTCGCGGCGCTGCGCCCGGGCTGCCGCCTTGTGCTCGTCGGCGACCCCGACCAGCTTCCGAGCGTCGGCGCGGGGAACGTATTTTCCGATTTGATCCGCAGCGGGCGCATCGCGACCGTTGCCCTGCGCGACATTTTCCGTCAGGCCGAGCAGTCGATGATCGTGCGCAACGCGCACCTCGTCAACACCGGCATGCCGCCCAAGCTCAAAAACGCGGCGGCGAACGACTTTTTCTTCCTCCCCCGCCGCGACAGCGTGCGATTGGTCGAAACCGTGGTCGAGCTGTGCAAAACAAGGCTGCCCGACAAGATGGGCATCCCCGCGGACGAATTGCAGGTGCTCACCCCGACGCGACGCGGCGACGCGGGGACGCGGTCGCTGAACTTTGCCCTGCAGGCCGCGCTGAACCCGCCGAAGCCCGGCAAACAGGAGCGCCGCTTCGGCGAGCTCATCTTCCGCGAGGGCGACCGCGTCATGCAGACGCGCAACGACTACGACGTCGTCTGGCAGAAGGAGGACGGCACCGCCGGCACCGGCATCTTCAACGGCGACGTCGGCAAGATCGCAAAGATCGACCCGAGCGGCGAGCTTTTGGAGATCGTCTTCGACGACCGCACCGCGACCTACACGTCCGACATGCTCGCAGAGCTCGACATGGCCTACGCCATGACCGTACATAAGGCGCAGGGCAGCGAATACCGCGGCGTCGTGTTCGTCGGCGCGCCGTGTGCGCCGTCGCTGATGGTGCGCGGCGTGCTCTATACCGCCATCACCCGCGCGCGAGAGCTGCTCGTCATCGTCGGCGACGATTCCGCCGTGAACAAAATGGCGGAGAACGACCGCCGCAGCCGCCGCTACAGCGGCCTCAAGTGGCGGCTTCGGAAAGGTGGGGAGGAAAAATGAGCTTTTTGGAATCGCTTGCGTCCTTACTTTTTCCACCGCGCTGCGCGTTCTGTGGAAAACCCGGCGTTCACGGCGTGTGTTCTGAGTGCGAAAAGGCGCTCCCCTACTGCAAAACGCCGCTCCATGAGAGAGCGGAGATCGGCGCGTGCCTTGCCCCGCTCAAGTACGAGGGCATCGTGCGCGAGGCGCTGCTGAACTACAAATTCCACGCGAGCCAGAGCCGCTGCACGGGCTTTGGCGATGTTTTAGCGCAGGCCGTTGCCGAGCATTTCGGCGGAGAGTTCGATTTGGTTACCTATGTCCCCGTGTCGAAAAAGCGCAAACAAGAGCGCGGCTACGACCAGTCGTATCTCTTGGCGCGCGAGACCTGCCGCCACTGGAGCGTCGCACCCGAAACGCTGCTGCAAAAGACGAAGGACAACGTCGCGCAGTCGTCGCTTTCGTCCCGCGAGGAGCGGCAGAAAAACGTCGTCGGCGCATACGTTGCCGTCAATGAGGACAAGATCAAGGGTCAGCGCATTCTGCTCATCGACGATATCCTCACCACCGGCGCCACGCTCCGCGAAGCCGCGAGAGTTTTACGGGAAGCTGGCGCGGAAAAAGTCATCTGCGCCACCCTCGCCGCGGCGGACGAAGACTAAAGTCTTCAAAAAAGAGGCGACGCCTCTTTTTTGAGAAAGTTTTGCTGCGCTTCGTGCCTCACAGGTTCGACATGCGCTCCGCGCAAAGTGTTTTTACCCACGTACACGCCGCGGGTAAAAACGATTCAAATGTTTCGCGCCTGCGGACGCGAAAATCAGCGGCGCAGGGGTATGTTTTTCCTTATTTTCCCCTGATACCGTGCGGAAAATCGCGCACAATGCTATTGCAAACTCAATTTCGAGCCGTTATAATAAAAACATCATGGGAAAGTATGAGCATCGCTCATTTTAGTTTTCAGAAAAATAAGAGGTAACACGCTATGTTTTCTTTTACCAAAGACATCGGCATGGATCTTGGCACCGCGTCGGTGCTGATCTACATTAAGGATAAAGGCATCGTGCTCAACGAGCCCTCGGTCGTGGCGCTCGACAAGAACACCGGCAAGCTCTTGAAGGTCGGCGCGGACGCGCAGGCCATGCTGGGCCGCACGCCGGGCAACATCATCGCCATCCGTCCCCTGCGCGAGGGCGTCATCTCCGACTACGAGGTCACTGAGCGTATGATCAAGGAATTCCTGCATAAAGTCATGGGCTTCCAGCTCTTCAAGCCGCGCATCATCATCTGCGTTCCCTCCGGCATCACCGAGGTCGAGGAGCGCGCGGTCATCGACGCGGGCATTCAGGCCGGCGCGCGCCGCGTCTACCTCATTGAAGAGCCTGTCGCCGCCGCCATCGGTGCGGGCATCGACATCACCCAGCCCGAGGGCCACATGATCATCGACATCGGCGGCGGTACGTCCGATATCGCGGTCATTTCGCTCTCCGGCGTCGTCGAATCGTCCTCCATCAAGATCGCAGGCGACCAGTTCAACGAGGCCGTCGTCAAGTATATGCGCCGCAAGCACAACCTGCTCGTCGGCGAGCGCACGGCCGAGCAGATGAAGATGCAGATCGGCTGCGTCTTCCCGCCGGAAGAGGAAATGACCATGGAGGTCAAGGGCAGAAGCCTTATCACGGGCCTTCCCGAGCTCATCTCCGTCTCGTCTGCGGAAATGCTCGAGGCCTTTGAAGAGCCCGTCGAGCGCATCATGGAGGAGGTTCACCTCGTGCTTGAAAAGACCCCGCCCGAGCTCGTGGCCGATATTTCGAACAACGGCATCGTCATGACCGGCGGCGGCAGCTTAGTCCGCGGCTTTGATAAGCTCGTCACCGCCCGCACCGGCATCCACGCCATGGTGGCCGAGAACGCCATCCAGTGCGTGGCCGAGGGCACGGGCAAGAGCCTCGACAGCATTCAGGACATGCAGGACGGCACGATGAACCTGAGCCGCCGCAAGCAGATCAACTAAGAAAATTCGGGAGGATATCATGGCGGTCTTATCAAATCTCCAGCCGGAAAAGGTATTCTACTATTTTGAAAAGCTCTGCTCCGTTCCCCACGGCAGCGGAAATACGAAGCAAATCAGCGACCTGTGCGTCGGCTTTGCGAAGGAATTGGGCCTTAAATACCGTCAGGAGGCGTGCAACAACGTCATTATCTGGAAGGACGGCTCTTGCGGCTATGAAAACGCCGCGCCCATCATTTTGCAGGGCCATATCGACATGGTCTGCGCCAAAACCGATGACTGCACCAAGGACATGACCCGCGACGGGCTCGACGTCCGTACCGACGGCGAATGGGTCTGGGCAGACAAGACGTCGCTCGGCGGCGACAACGGCATCGCCGTTGCGATGATCCTCGCGATTTTATCCGACGAAACGCTCCCCCATCCCCCCATCGAGGCGGTCTTCACCGTCGACGAGGAGGTCGGTATGGACGGCGCGTTCGCGCTGGACTGCTCGGACTTGAAGGGCAAAAAGCTTTTGAACCTCGACTCTGAGGAAGAGAGCGTTTTCACCGTGTCCTGCGCGGGCGGCGTGCGCCTTGATTGCACGCTGAACGCGCCGCAGGAGCGCGCGGCGGATATGACCGGCTACCGCGTGACGATCTCGGGTCTCAAGGGCGGCCACTCCGGCATGAACATCAATCAGGGCCGCGGCAACGCCAACTGCCTGATGGCGCGCACGCTGTATAGCGCGATGGAGCGCTGCCCCTCGCTGCGCGTGCATGAGCTGACGGGCGGCGAGTTCGACAATGTCATCTGCCTGCGCGCCGACGCGCTTGCCGCAGTCTCCGCGGCTGATGCGCCCGCGTTCGAGGCGTTCATCAAGGAATTCGACGCAACGCTCAAAAATGAGTACGCCGTTACCGACGGCGGCATTTCCCTCGTGTGCGAAAAGGCTGACGTTCCGGCCGCATTCTCCGCAGCGGACACGTCGAGACTGCTGCATGTGCTCCTTGCCCTGCCGCAGGGCGTGCAGGAGATGAGCGCCGACTTCCCCAGTCTTGTGCAGACTTCTCTCAACCTCGGCGTGATGCGCACGGACGAGCACGGTGTGAAGTGCTCCTTCTCCGTCCGCTCCTGCATCGCCTCGCAGAAGGATATGCTCATTCAGCGCGTGAAGGCCATCGTCGAATTCGGCGGCGGCACCGTGGGCGAGCGCAGCAACTATCCCGGCTGGCAATACGACCGCGATTCTGCCCTCCGCAAGGAGATCGAAGCGGTCTACCGCGACCTCACCGGCCACGACGGGAAGATCGAAGCCACCCACGGCGGCCTTGAGTGCGGACTCTTCATCGAAAAGATCCCCGGCCTCGACGCGCTGTCCATGGGACCGGAGCTGCACGATGTGCATTCGGTGGAGGAGAGGCTGAACGTCGCCTCGACGGAGAGGGTTTACAAACTCGTTTGTGAAGTTCTCAGGAGAAGTAAATAAGTTCCCGCTACGCGGGAGCTGATGGTTTCCCCTGCACAGGGGAACGAAACAAAGGGGCCGTTCTCTTTCGCGAAAGAGAATGGCCCCTTTGGAACCCCAAGAGAAAGGCTTTTGATTGGCAGTCTCAGGGTTGAATAACCTTTATGCCTCCGGAGTGGGAATGCCTGCGCGCGGCGTTGCCGCGTTAGCGTTGCTATACGACTTGGCCTACTTCTATTATTCGCTGTTGCGCAGCCGTTGGCGGCTCTGCTGCCTTACGGATGCGGCACACCCCTTGCGGGTGCCGCTCTGCTGATCTTGTAGGAGTGCGGACTAATTTCCACCTACCGGAGTACTCATCAATGCGGCGAGCGCAGCAATGCCGCATTCGGTAAGCAGTCTGCCGCCGGACAAACGTCACACGCGCCTCACGACAGTAAGGCGCGATTGCAAGACGTAGCGACTCGCAGAAGATTCATGGCGAAGCCATGTACACCGCACCCGATTCCGCAGGCTGAGCAGTTCTTCAAGCCCCAGACCGGCAATGTCGGGGTCGAGGGGGGGACGCCCCTCGTCTTTCTCTGGGGGATTCAAAGGGGGCATTCTCTTCGAAAAGAGAATACCCCCTTTGGTGCCGCGGCGCGCACGCCGCTCCCCCTCCCGCGCTAGCGCGGGAAAAAGGATGCAGCGCTGCCGCGCTGCGATTGAATCCCCTGCGCCCTATAGGCGCAAAAAAGGAGCAGCCCTTTCGGGCTGCATAAACTCCCCGCGCCCTTTGGGCGCGAAAAAAGCCGCGCTTACGCGCGGCAATAAAAAAAGGAGCCTCTTTCGAGGCTCCTTTTTCAGTGGCATCAGCCATTATATCCAAAGAAGTTATTGAAGAAATCCCAGGGATTGGAGTAGTAGCCGTTGCCGCCATTGCCGTACCCGCCGTTGCCGTACCCGCCGTTACCATTGTAGCTGTTGTCGGTGCTCTGGTCGGAATTGTTCGTTTCCGCCGATTCGGGAACAGCGTCGAAGGTGAGCTCTACCTCGATCGTCTTACCCTCGCGGTAGACGGTCAGCGTCACGGTGTCGCCCGCGCTGTAGCTCTTTTTAGCGGCGACGAGGTCTTCATAGGAGGAGATCGTTTTGTCGTCCATCTTCGTGATGACATCGCCCAGCTTGAGCCCCGCCTTGTCGGCGGCGCTGTCCGGGTCAACGGAGCAGACGAACACGCCCTCGGTCACGTCGTAGCGGTACTGCTGCGCCATCTGCGCGGTCATGTTCTGCGGCGTGATGCCCATGTAGGCCTTGCTCGTCACATAGCCGTTTGCCATGATGTCCTTGACGAGAGAGACCACGTCGTTGATGGGAATGGCGAAGCCGATGCCCTCCACGGTGGTGTTGGAGTAACTCGAATACTTGGCCGACACGATGCCCACGACCTCGCCGTAGCTGTTGAAGAGCGGGCCGCCGGAGTTGCCGGGGTTGATGGAGCAGTCGACCTGGATCATGTTGAACGGTGTACCGTCCACATTGATGGCGCGGTTCACGCAGGAGACGATGCCCTCGCTCATCGAGAACGTCAGCTCGCCGAGGGGATTGCCGACAGCGGCGACGGATTCGCCGATGGCAAGCTTGCTCGAATCGCCCAGCACCACGGGCGTCGCGCCCGTCACGTCGATCTTGAGAACGGCGATGTCGTAGTCCTTATCGCTGCCGATGACGGTCGCGTCATACGTTTCGCCGTTGTAGAGCGTCACCTTCACGGTGCTCGCGCCGGAGATAACGTGGTGGTTCGTGAGAATGTAGCCGTCCTCCGTGATGAAAAAGCCCGTGCCGCTCGCGGCGGTCTGCACGGTCTGGCCGAAGTAGTTGGTCGTGGCGGAAACGTTGATGGACACCACGCTGTTGACGTTCGAGGCATAGACCTCCGACATCGACATCTGCGTCTTGCCGTCGACCTTGACGGTCTGCACCTGCGCGACCTCGCGGTCGCTGACCTGAACGCTCGTCTTGTTCACCTTGGTCGTCGCGCCGCTCACGCCTGCGCCGATGAAGCCGCCGACGAGCGCGCACACCAGCGCCAGCGCCACGATCTTGCCGGAAAGACCGCTGCCGCCCTTTTTCTTCGGGCTGCCGCCGGGATTCTTATCCCACGGGTCTTCGGCGTAGTTCTTCGTGTCGATCGGGGCGTTGGGGTTCTGCTCGTCGCCCTTGCGATAGCTGTAGTGATACAGGTTGTTTTCGTCTTCGTACATGATGTTGACCTCCTATGGACTGAGACCCTTGCTTGCAGCCTCTTTGCTTTCGATGATGCTATCATAGGGCATATTTATGTATATTTCTTGAACGCTATTTGACGATTTCTTAAATTCCCGATGACTTTTTTAAGTTTCTGTGATAATCGCGCGATTCCCCTTGCGATTTATTTCCCGTCATACTAAAATGAAACGCGACTGAAGAAAAAGGAGGCGGCGCACATGCTTCGCATCGACAATCTGAAGCTCCCCGTGGGAGCAAAGGAAGACAAGCTGCGCGCGGCCTGCGCGCACGCGCTGCGCGTGAGCGAGGAGGCGCTCGTCTCTGTCAAGCTCCTGCGCCGCTCCATCGACGCGCGCGAGGGCGTGAAGCTCGTCTGCTCTGCCGCGGTCGAGGTCAAAAACGAATCCGGCGTTTTACGGCGCTGCAAGAATAAGAATGTGCAGCCCTACGCGCCGAAGAAATATACGCCGCCCGCGCCTGTTTCAGCGCCGGAGGTCTCCCCTGTCGTTATCGGCGCGGGGCCCGCGGGCCTTTTCTGCGCGCTGCTGCTGGCCCGCTGCGGCGCAAGACCTATCTTATTAGAGCGCGGGCGCGCGGTCGAGCAGCGAAAGCGCGATGTCGAGCACTTCTGGTGCACGGGCGAGCTTGATCTGACCTCGAACGTGCAATTTGGCGAAGGCGGCGCGGGCGCATTTTCCGACGGCAAGCTCAACACCGGCACAAAGGACCTGCGCCACGGCTATATTTTAGAGGAGTTCGTCCGCTTCGGCGCGAGCGAGGATATTTTAGTCGACGCCAAGCCTCATGTCGGCACCGACAAATTATATGTGGTGCTGCAAAATCTCCGCCGCGAGATCATCGACCGCGGCGGCGAGGTGAGGTTTTCCCACAAGGTTGTGGATATCGAGCAGAACAGCGGCAGCGTCACGGCGCTGCGCGTGAGCGCCCCCGAGGGGGAATACACGCTGCCCACAAAGCACGTCGTGCTCGCGCCCGGCCACAGCGCGCGCGATACGTTCGAAATGCTGCAAAAGCGCGGCGTGCCGATGGAGCCCAAGCCCTTTGCCGTCGGCGTGCGCATCGAGCACCGCCAGCGCGACATGGACTTAGCGCAATATAAGGAGGCGGCGGGCCGCTACGGCCTCCCACCCACGTCGTACAAGCTCTCCTGCCACACGGAAAAGGGGCGCGGCGTGTTCTCGTTCTGCGTCTGCCCCGGCGGCGAGGTCGTCGCCGCCGCGTCGGAGGAAAAGTGCCTCGTGACAAACGGCATGAGCGAATTTGCGCGCGACGGCGAGAACATCAACGGCGGACTTTTGGTCTCCGTTACGCCGGAGGATTTCCCGTCCGGCGATACCCTCGCGGGCGTCCAGTTCCAGCGCGAGCTGGAGGACGCGGCCTATCGCCTTGGCGGCGGAAATTACGCCGCCCCCGCCCAGCGGGTCGAAGATTTTCTCAAGCATCGCCCGTCAACGGGAGCGGGAAAGGTCGTGCCGACCTATCTTCCCTCCGTCCGCTGGTGCGACCTGCACGGCTGTCTCCCGCCCTTTGTGTGCGAGGCGCTCGAGGAGGGCCTTCCGATGCTGGGGCGGAAATTAAGGGGCTTCGATGCGCCCGACGCCGTTTTGACGGCGGTGGAGACGCGCTCTTCGTCGCCTGTGCGCATCGTGCGCGACAACTTGAGTTTTCAATCCGCCCTGCGCGGTCTATATCCCTGCGGCGAGGGCGCGGGCTACGCCGGCGGCATCATGAGTGCCGCGGCCGACGGTCTGCGCGTCGCAGAAATGATTTTGGAGGAATTGAACCATGAATGAAAAAATCGGCGTCATCATCGACTTCCTGACTCCGGCATACGAAAAGACGCTGCGCGACACCGCCGCACGCTGCGGCTACGACATCGTCTTCTTCCCCTCGTCCAAGGCGGCGGAGGGCAATGTGGACGACTGCACGATCCTCTACGGCCATCCGTCCCAGCGCGTTATCGCGGGCGCACGCAATCTCAAGTGGTACGCGAGCTGCTGGGCGGGCGTGGACCACTTCTGCCGCGACGACCTGTATCAGAATCCCGACTGCCTGCTCACGAACGCCTCGGGCGCTTACGGCACGACGATCGCCGAGCATTCCGTCATGGTCTCGCTGATGCTGCTGCGCCGCCAGATGGAATACACCGAGATCATCCGCGAGGGCGGCTGGCGCGTGCTCCCGGGCGGCATCCACTCGCTCCACGGCGCGCGCGTCACGTGCCTCGGCACGGGCGACATCGGCACGGAATTTGCCCGCCGCGTGCGCGCGTTCCATCCCGCGAGCCTGACCGGCGTCAGCCGCAGCGGCCGCGCGAACGCGGACTTTGACGCCGTTCATCCCGTCACGGAGCTCGATCAGCTCCTGCCCGAGACTGACCTTCTCTTCATGTCTCTCCCCTCGGTGAGCGACACGGTGAACATCCTGAACGCAGACCGCATGGCGTTGCTCCCGAAAGGCGCTTACGTTGTCAACGTTGGCCGCGGCACGGCCATCGACCAGGATGCGCTGATCAAAGCGCTGGATTCCGGGCACCTCGCCGGTGCGGCGCTCGATGTCGTCGTGCCCGAACCGCTGCCTGCGGATCATCCGCTGCGCGAGGCCAAGAACCTCCTGCTCACGCCGCACGTCGCGGGCAACATGACGCTCGGCTACACCTGCGAGCGCAACGTGCAGCTCTTCTGCGAAAATCTGGAAAATTACGCCGCGGGCCGCCCGATGCATCACCTCGTCGACCGCAGAAAGGGCTATTGAATCGCGTCGCGTTCCGCCGCTTTGCGGCGGGCGCAGCACATAAAAAGGCAGCAATATGAAAAATTCCCGCATCAAAAACGGTATCATGCGCATTGTGCAGGGTATCATCATCGGCGCGGGCGCGATTTTGCCGGGCATCTCCGGCGGCGTGCTCGCAGTCGTATTCGGCATCTACCGCCCCGCGATGGAGCTGCTCACGCACCCCAGACGCGCGCTTCAACGCTACTGGCGGATGCTGCTCGCCGTCGGCATCGGCTGGGCGATCGGCTTTTTGGGCGGCGGCAGCGTGATCCTTGCGCTGTTTCACCAGTCGGAAACCGTCGCCACGTGCCTCTTCATCGGGCTCATCCTCGGCACGCTGCCCGACCTCTGGCACGAGGCGGGTACGCAGGGGCGCAGCAACGGCTCGTACATCTCGCTGATCGTCAGCTTCCTCGCCCTGTTCGGCGCGCTGATGGCCGTCAAGTTCAGTTCATTTGCCGAGATGCCCGCAAACTTCTGGGGCTTTCTCTTCTGCGGCGTGCTGTGGGGCTTCAGCTTCATCATCCCGGGGATGACGTCGTCGTCCATCCTGATGGCGGTCGGCCTTCTCACGCCGCTGATCGACGGCATCGCGCAGCTTGATCTTGCCGTGCTCATCCCCTGGGGGCTTGGCATGGCCGGCGTGATGGCGCTGTTTGCCCGCATTGTGAGCAGGCTTTTCGACACGCACTACTCCATCGCTTATCACGCCGTCATCGGCATCGTGCTTGCCTCCACGCTCATCATCATTCCGACGGACTTTGCCTCGACAGCGGAGATGGTCTGGGGCATCGCGTGCGCCATTCTCGGCGCGGTGCTTGCGTATTTTGGCAGCAAGCTCCAGCCGCAGGAAGACGCGGAGATTGAGGCGAAATAAAAGCAGATACAAAAAGCTGACGGTCAAAAGATCGTCAGCTTTTTACGGTATCATCATTTGTGAGCGCTTCGCTTTTGCGCTTGCGCTTGTAGTGGTACATCGTCCGGTCGGCGCGTTTGATCGCATCCTCTACGCTGCCGAGCACCGGATTGAAGCACACATAGCCGACCGACACGTGCGGCAGGTGCTCGTTTTTCACTCGCCGTGCCGTCAGCTCGCGCAGGAATTCCGAAAGATACTTTTCCGCCGCAGTGTCGGAGATTTGCGCGATGACGCAGAATTCGTCGCCGCCGATGCGGTAGCAGTAGCCGACCTTGGAGAACACGGCGTAGATCGTGCTGCCGACCTCGGCAAGCACCGCGTCGCCCACGCCATGGCCACATGGCCAAAGGTGTCGTTGACGGACTTGAACTCATCCACGTCGAAATAGTAGATGACTGCGTGCCCGCGCAACGAGGCGAGACGGCTCTCATAGCTGCGGCGGTTCAGAAGATGAGTCAGCGTGTCGATTTTCTGCGTGAGCTCGGAATACAGGATGTAAACCATCAGAACATCGACCGCTGAGCACGCCCACATGATGCGCACTCCGGCACCGTACTGGAGGAACAGCCCACAGAAGAAAAAACCGGCAGGATGATAACGAGCGCCCGATACAGGCCATAATGGTGCGAACTCTCGCTCAGCAGCTGACCAATGAACAGCAGAACGCCGCTGGCATAGGCCAGCACGTAGACCCAGTAAAACGTTTCGTGATGATAAACGTTTTGTGCGTCGACCGAGAAGATGAAGCCGAAGAAAGCCGACAGCACCTCGAGCCCCGCGTGGACGCCGATGAGGGTATATTATGCTTGAGCGGCGTCATCAGGTCGCTGCAAAGCACAGTGATGATCGGCGCTGTGGATAACTCAATGGTCTTAACGAGGATGTGCAGCGTCCGCAGCGACGGGTCGGCTCCGTCTATCCAAACGCCGAATCATTCCGATACCATGCATGCGATCACCAGTACGGAGATCGTGTAAACCGTCTGCTTTTTGTCATGCTCCATCAGATCATTGCCGCTCACGAGCATGTCCATGATAATCATAATAAAGACCGAAAGGAAGATGGTAGCCGAGTAGAAATCCGACATGGCGCGAACCTTCCGTTCTGATAGTTATATTCTTACGATATCGCAGTTGAGAAAGACTGCAACTAAAACTAAAAAAACGTCGAATCCTGTCGTTTTCCCAAAATTCACACAGAATCTGCCAGCAATTCGCTGTACTGCGCAAGGCTCTGCGTGGCGAGTTGCTGCATCGTCGACCAGTCCGCCGCGCCCGCACTTCCCTGCACCGCCACGGTGCGAAAACCCGCGTCCTTCGCGTTTTGGATCGCCGCAAGCGAGCCGGAAAAGACGATCGTATCGTCCTTTTGCGAGTGCAGGCGCTTCATCGCGCGCTCGAACATCGTGCCGCTGTCCGCCTTGCAGAGCGCGACGGATTCTGTCAGCACGAAGCGGAAATACGAGTTAAGCCCCGCCTTTTCGAGCGCTTTTTGCGCGTCCTCCGCGCTGAGCGCCGTCACCGCGCCGAGCCACACGCCCTCCATCTTAAAAAGTGAAAGTGCCTTGTCGAGTCCCTCGCGCGCCGCGCCGTCGGGGGTGAAGAGGGTATCGCCCAGTGTAAAGATTGCGCTTTGCAGCCGCATATTCGGTTCCTCCTGCGTTTGAATGATGATTGCCTCTTATTATAATGCGCCCCGCCGTCATTTGCAATCGCGGCGAAGAAGAATATCCTATGCAGCGCGGTTCTGTATAAATTTGCGAATACATTCACAAAAGGAGCTGAAAGACGGGGGCTTGACGCACTGCTTTGTGAAAAATGATGAACAAAAATACAGATTCAACGCTGAAATTTGGCAGGATTAGGTATGAATATTCTCTTGACTATGTATTTTTATTGAGTTACACTAAACCCATCAACTTTCCGCCGCTGTGTGTGGCGGCATAAGACCACTCTGGAGGATGAAAACCATGAAACATTATCCAAACTCTGTCAGCAAAGCGCTCGCGCTGCTGATGGCCCTGGTAATGACGCTCTCGCTCGCGGTCACGTCCGCGTTTGCCGTCAGCTACCAGGACATGAACCCCAAGGACGATGCGCTGCTGGGAACGAAATTCCCGGTCGACGCGACCATCACCCTTGTCACCGATGAAAACGGCAAGGACGTGTCCCTCTCCATCCCCGTGTTCGGCATGACGAAGGATGCGCTCGCCGCGGCCGTCAGCGCCGGTACCGTTTCGCTCTCGCTCGAGCGCGACGATTCCCGCCCCTACGTCAACGAGGCGCTGTTCCCCTACGCTTACGCGGGCGGCCCTCTGAATGACTGGCTGACCGAGGGCGACGAGCACCAGTTCACGGACATCAAGCTCTCCGCAAGCGAGAAAAACGGCAAGACCGTCCTCGACGTGAGCTTCCACGTGAATAACTACTTCTACTCCACCAACCGCAGAACCGGCGTGACCAGCGTCGACTACAGCGTGCCCCATGTGAACGGCGGCTACTACATCGACCTGTGCGGCTACTTTGATCTCGTCGCCAAAAACAGCGGCAAGGATCTCGGCTCCGTGAGCGTCAAAGTTGCGCCGTATGAAAACTTCAACACCATGTGGGAGATCTACAAGGAGCTCGATACGATCGTGGCAAACGGCACGAAAAACGGTCTCTACGTGGAAGAATTCTCCATGGGCCAGTCCACCGCGGGCCGTGATATGCCCTATCTCATCGTGGCCGACTCCAAGGCGAGCGTGAGCAAGTGGCTCGCCCTGACCGAGCAGGCCGAGACCGATCCCGATGCCGTGCTCGCCCAGATCAAGTCCGGCGCGCTCGACGATATCCGCGTGCCCGTGATGTATTCCAACATCCACTCCAACGAGGTCGCCGCCACCGACGGCGTGCTCGACTTCGCCAAGATGATCACGAGCGAGAAGACCATCGACTACAAGACGCTCACCGGCTTCACCGCCGCGGGCAAAAAAGAGCTCAAGGAAGAGATGGGCCCTGTCGGAGCGGAGGGCAGCGTTGCCATCCCCGACCTCGTCAAGGATAAGGCCAGCTACTTAGGTTACCTGACGGCCGACAACAACGGCAAGTCCGGCAAGGTCGACCTTGAAGAGTATTACACCGTCGAAAATAAGAGCGTGAACGTCAAGGACGAGCTTTTGTCCGACGTGTTCTTCATCCTCGTCCCCGAGGAGAATGTCGACGGACGTACTTACCTGACGAGACATTCCACCAATGGCTATGACCTCAACCGCGACAACTCCTTCCAGACCACGAGCGAGACGGCCAACATGCAGCAGCTCATCGGCACGTTCAACCCCATGTCGCTTGCCGAGTTCCACGGCCGTGTGCAGGCATTCCAGTGCGAGCCCTGCGATCCCCCGCACGAGCCGAACTTTGAGTACGACCTGCTCGCCGAGCACCTCATCACCGGCGGCGAGGCGCTGGGCATCGCGGCGGTCGCCAATAACGATGGCTACAACAGCTATGTGATCCCTCAGCGCGATTACCTGAGCTACACCGGCAACGGCACCGAGACCTACTGGGAAGACCCGTGGGACGATATGTCCACGAGCTACACTCCTCAGTTTGCCATGCTGCAGGGCACCGTTGCCTATACCGTTGAGCTGCCCGCCTACAACGACGATACCGCGCAGGCGGCGCAGTATGGTATCCTCGGCAACGCCGCCTATGTTGCCGCCGAAAAGCTCTCCTACCTCACCTCTCAGGTCAAGATCTTCGAGCGCGGTGTGAAGAACTTCAATTCCGACGCCTACGCGCTCGTCGGCCAGTGGCTGTGCGACCAGAACGACGTCGAGGGCGCGGAGATGGACGTCTTCCGTCCCGAGTACAAGGGCGCGGGCCAGAACGGCAACTTCTATCCCGAGTGCTACATCATCCCGCTCGACGGCAAGAACCAGACCAACCTTCAGGCCGCGGCCGACATGATGGAGTGGCTCACGAGAAACGACGTCAAGGTCAACGTGACTGAAAAGGAATTCACCTATGACGGCGTTACCTACCCCGCCGGTACGATGATCGTCTCGATGTATCAGGCCAAGCGTTCTGTCGCCAACGGCGCGCTCTATGACGGCACGCTCATCAACGGCTGGACGATCCTCTACTCCGAGGGCATCACCTCCTTCAATGAAACGCGCGGCTTCGACATGGTCACCGTGGCCGAGCCCGCCGCCTACAAGAGCATCTCCGCCGTCTGCGGCGACGCGATGGACCACGACGACGCGCTCGCTTACACCAAGGCGCTGACCTCCTACTTCACAGGTGACAAGAACAAAGACGTCATCCTCTCCAACGCCTCCGAAGACTCCACCGCCGCCGTCAACGAACTTCTCAAGGCCGGCAAGACCGTCGGCATGGTCACGAGCGGCGACCACATGGGCGATTTCATCTGCTCCTACGCCGACTATCAGACCGTCGCGGGCAAGTATCTGCTCTCTGCCGCGGGCGTCGACAAGACGAGCGTGAAGGCGAAGATCATCACCAAGTCCCCGACCGTCTACGTCCCCGGCACGCCTGCTGAAAGCGAGAAGGGATTTGTCTACACGCCGCAGATCAGCCAGAGCGCCGGCTGGAACTATGATACCGCCGCGATGAACCTCATGGGCTTCACCACGACCTCCGACGTGACCAAGGCGGACGCCGCCGCAGGTGCGACGAAGCTCGACACCGCCGCAAAGACCGCCGTGAAAAACGGCCTGCCGTACATCGGTTACAGCTATTCCGCAGCGTCCTCCGCCTCTGACCTCATCGCCGGCGTGGAATACACCGAGCTGGACGGCGCGATGGACTGCCTGACCCCCGTTGTCTATCCCAACAAGACCCTTGTGAACGCGAGCTACATTGCTGACGGCGACGATATCCTCTATGCCTACGGCCTCGGCTACTTCTCCAAGGTTCCCGCCTCCGCGACGGTCCTCGTCAAGAGCGATAAGACCAAGACGCCCACCGAGGGCTTCATCCCCACGAACACCGCCGAGCGCGCCGCGGGCTTCAAGGCCTACTTAAACGGCGGCGTGCAGGGCTTTGCCTACAAGGAAAACGGCATGAACGTTGTCCTCTTTGCCAACTCCCTCACCCATAAGGTCCACCAGAGAGACGAATATGCCTACCTCAGCAACTTCCTCTTCTCCTCTGTCCTGAGCGACAAGAACTATGACGGCTCCGCGTCGCTTCCCTTTACCGATGTCGCCGACGACGCCTACTATGCCGACGCCGTTGTCTGGGCCGTTGCGAAGAACATCACCTCCGGCGCGACCGCCACGACCTTTGCGCCGAACGCGGGCTGCACGCGCGGCCAGATGGTCACCTTCCTGTGGAGAGCCAACGGCAGCCCCGAGCCGAAGTCCATGACCACGTCCTTCACCGACGTGAAGAGCGGCGCGTATTACGAAAAGGCCGTTGCGTGGGCGGTGGAAAACAATGTGACCACCGGCACGAGCAGCACGACCTTCTCCCCGGATGCTTCCGTCACGCGCGCACAGGCTGTCACCTTCCAGTGGAGAGCGGCCGGCGCACCGGCGGCTGAGGGCACGAACGCCTTTGCCGATGTGAGCGCGAGCGCCTTCTACGCCCCCGCCGTGCAGTGGGCCGTCAACGCGGGCGTGACCACCGGCACGAGCGACACCACCTTCTCCCCGAACAGCAACTGCCTGCGTGCGCAGATCGTTTCCTTCCTCTACCGCGCCGCCAAGTAAGCGGCCACTATCTGATGAAAAAAGAGGGAACGGTTTTTCCGTTCCCTCTTTTTGTTTTTTTCCGAGAAAGACACGATGTCTTTCCTTTTGCCGAAAACAAGAAAAACCTCACTTCCGAAGAAGTGAGGTTTTGGTGGAGACTGCTGGACTCGAACCAGTGACCTCCTGCGTGTGAAGCAGGCGCTCTAACCAGCTGAGCTAAGCCTCCAACTGTGGTGACCCGTACGGGATTCGAACCCATGTTACAGCCGTGAAAGGGCCGTGTCTTAACCACTTGACCAACGGGCCATATGAGACACGGGATGCTTTCGCATCCCGTGCATCTGGTAGCGGCACCTGGATTTGAACCGGGGACACTGCGGGTATGAACCGCATGCTCTAGCCAGCTGAGCTATGCCGCCAAATATTCCTGCTCGACAGGACAGAAGCTACTATACCAAATAAGATAGCCTTTTGTCAATAGTTTGTCCAAAAATTTTTGCGATTTTCCAAAATCGGGGAGAGGGGCGCGCCCTCTCCCCTGCTTTTCATCAGCGAACGACGTTTTTCCCCTCTGACCAGACGGAGACGATGTTGTGCCGGTGCATCATGTAGATCGCGCGCTCAAAGCGCTCGCGCACCGAGAGCGGATGCGCGGCCTCGGTAAAGTCGGAGTCGTCGACGACAATGGCGTGGAGATAGTCGCCGGGGACAAATCCGCCGTGCCCGCCGAAATACTCGTGTCCTGCGCTGGAGCCGAGGTAGTAGCCCTCCTCGACGGTCAGAAATTCGTCCTTTCCGTCGCTCTGCATGTGGCGGAACTTCGACGCGCGGATGGACATGGTGATGACCTTGTTCATCGCCAGCAGCGCGCCGCCTGCGATATCCGACCCGAGCGTGACGAGGTTGCCCTCGCGCAGCAGCGTCCGCACGGGCGCGACGCCCGAGCAGATGTTGATATTCGACCCCGCGCAGTGCGCCGTGACGACGCCATGCTCGCGCATGGCCTCGCGCTCGCGCTCGTCGGAGTGGACGCAGTGCGCCATGACGGTATGGTCCTTCCACAGCCCCGCGCGGTCGTAGCTCTCCCAATATTGCGCGCAGTCGGGGCAGAGCTCTTTGACCCACGCGATCTCACCCTTATTTTCAGACAGGTGCGATTGGACGTACAGCCCGCGCTCCGCGGCGAGCTTGCCGAGCCAGCTCATCAGCTCGTCGGTGCACGATGGGGTGAAGCGCGGCGTCAGGATGGGCTTGACGGTCTGGAAGCGCCCGCACGCGTCCAGCCAGCGCAGCGTTTCGCGCTTGGACTGCTCGGTCGTCTCCTGAAGCTCGGGGCTGCCGTTGCGGTCCATGTTGACCTTGCCGACATAGCCCGTGACGCCCGCCTTTTCGAGCTCTTCCATCAAAATGAGCGTCGCGTCCGTGTGGAGGGAGGAAAACATGCAAACGCGCGTCGTGCCGCTCGTGATGAGGTCGCTCGCGAGCTTTTTGTAAATGCGGCGGGCGTAGTCGCTGTCTTCAAAGCGCGCCTCGGTCTTGAACGTGTAGGTGTTGAGCCAGTCGATCAGCGGCAGGTCCATGCCCATGCCGAGCATGGGGTACTGCGGCGCGTGCAGGTGCATGTCGACAAAAGACGGCATGATGAGGCTATCACCGTAGTCGATGACTTCCGCGTCGGCGTTCTGCGGCACGGCCTTTTCAACGCTTTGGATGCTGCCGTCGTCATGCAGGACGATGCAGCCGTGCTCGACGATCTCGAGCTTGTCGAGCGCCGGTGCGGAAACGAGATTGCCCTTGAGGATCTTCATATCAGTCACTCCTGTTTTAGCTTTGTGCAAAAGAAAAAGCGCCCCGCCCGGGGACTTCTCCCCCGGCTGAGCACCCATAGCAGAGCCTTTCGGCGGCTCCGTAGAAACTTTCGCGCCATGTAAGCGAAACTATATGAGTTTTTCTCCGCTGCCATCACCATACCACGCGAAAGCGAAAATTGCAAGCGAAAAGCGGCGGGCGCGCTATGTCATATCGGCGCAAGTGCGCACATAGGATTGTCCCAAGAGGTGAATCACGATGCAAAAGAAACGGACAGGACGGATGCTGTGTTCGCTCGCGCTCTCGGCGGTGACGCTCTGGGGCGTGAGCGTCACGGCGCCGGCGAAGGACGCGCGCGATGCGCTCCGCTCGCTCAAGGACGAGACGCTGGGCGTGATGCTGCTGAGATATGAGCGCGGCGACGGCGGCGAGGACTTTCTCAGCTTGCAAACGTCGCTCGCGCTGCACGCGACGCCGCTTCTGCGCGAGGGCGAGGAGAACATCGCGCAGGCATGGTCGGCAGAGCTTGAGCAAAAGCCCGATGACAGCGCGGACGAAACGGGCGACGCGCAGGACAACGAGGGCACGGTGCTCACGCAGGAGGAGACGCCGGACGAGATCGCCGTGACGGAAAACGGCTCGCCCGCCCGCACGCTCAAGGCGTCCGACCCCTCGGGCTATACGGTATTCGGCAATGTGTACATCAACAACGGCTCGGATGCCGCGCTCGACGCCTCGATGCTTGCAGGCGATTATGCAGCAAAGCTCGGTGCGGAGGGGCCGCAGGTGCTCATCATCCACACCCACGGCTCGGAGAGCTACACCATGCCGCCGGGGCAGGAATACGACGTGTCCGACACGTTCCGCACGCTGGACACGAACTGCAACATGATCCGCATCGGCGACGAAATGGCGCAGGTGCTGACCGACGCGGGCATCAGCGTCGTGCACGACCGCTCGCTCTACGACTATCCGAGCTATTCGGGCGCTTACAACCGCTCGCTCGCGTCGATCGAGAGCTATCTGCAAAAGTACCCCTCGATCTCGTTCGTGCTCGATGTGCACCGCGACGCGGTGCAGGACGCGAACGGCCAGCAGTTCAAGCTGCTGTGCGGCGAAGATAAAAACGCCGCACAGCTCGAATTCGTCATCGGGTCGAACGGCGGAGGCCTGAGTCACGATCTCTGGCGCGAGAACTTAAAGCTCGCCTGCGCCGTGCAGGAAACGCTGTACAAAGACTATCCGACCCTCATGCGCCCCGTCACCGTGCGCAACTCCCGCTACAACCAGCACATGACGACGGGCTCGCTCCTTGTTGAGGTCGGCACGGCGGGCAATTCGCTCGAAGAAGCCGTCAACGCCGCGCGGCTTTTTGCCGCGGGCTTTGCCAAAACGATACAAAACGGGACGTAACGGCGCTCCCGCCGCCAAAATAGACGGAAAGAGGCAAAAAAAGCACAAATTCTTGTCAAAGTTGCCGTGTTGCATTCTGCACAAAAATCCTGTTAAATGGAAGTTACCATTTCAATCGAAAAATTTCGTCAGAAATTATTTTTTCAGGAGGGGTAATTCCATGGAGCTTCTTCAGGAGCGCATCCGCCGCGAGGGCAGAGTCCTGCCCGGCAACATCGTCAAGGTCGACGGTTTCCTCAACCACCGCGTCGACACCCGTCTGCTCGAGGACATTGCGGACGAGTTCGCCAAGTATTTCGACACCAGCAAGATCACTGTCGTTCTGACGGCGGAGGCCAGCGGCATCGCGCTTGCGACCATCTGCGCGCAGAAGTACGGCGTTCCCATGCTCTTCGCCAAGAAGGCCAAGAGCGACAACATCGAAAGCGGCCTGTACCAGAGCGAGGTGTTCTCCTACACCTACAAGAAGAGAGTCACGCTGCTCGTCTCTCAGGAGTGGCTGAACGCGGACGACCACGTGCTCATCATCGACGACTTCATGGCCAACGGCTTCGCCGTGCAGGGCCTTGTCGATATCGTCAACGAGGCGGGCGCGAAGCTCGAAGGCATCGGCATCGCCGTGGAAAAGGGCTTCCAGGGCGGCGGTGACCGCTTCCGCGCGAGCGGTATCCCCTACAAGGCGCTCGCCGTCATCGAAAAGGCGGACGAGAACGGATTTGTCTTCCGCGAGGAATAAGTTCTTCAAAAAAGAGAGGCTGGCCATTTGGCCAGCCTCTCTTTTTTGAGGGGGGATGGCAGCCCGCTGCGTGCATAATTTGCCCGCCATTGGCGGGCGAATTCCACACTTGCGGGCCGAGAAGTGTAAATTCCAACGCACACGCCCCAGGGCGGCTTCTCTTGCCGCTTTGCGGCAATTCACCTTCTGTCGTTGGAATTTACGATTGAAATTTATTTGCCGCCGTGCGCGGCGCGGAGAGCCTGTTTTCTGCCCGTAGGGCAGAAAATGCGGCGGGTGCGAGACGGGAGTTGGTGCGTGGATTTTTAGTGCGGAGGGCCTGTTCACTGCCGGAGGCAGCGAATGCGGCACGGGAGGGATTTTGCCTGTTTGCCGCCGGAGGCGGCAAATGCGGCGAGAACAATTATAGTTAGTTGCCGTTCATTGCTTCTGTGGGGACAAAGTAGTTTTCTGAGGCGATGATCGTGCCGTCGTTCAGGGTGACCATCATACGGTCCATGTCTTTGTCGATGTCGATGCTTTTCACGTCGAGCTGTGAAAAGTTGCCCGCGTAGAAAAATGTGAGGATCGGATACTCGTTGTCCGCCCAGTTGATCTTGGCTTCTGCGCCGTCTCTGCACGAGGGCTCGTAACTTTCCATGGCAAAGGTCCCGACGAAGCTGGTGGAAGACCACGTCTTTTTGAGCGTGCCGGAAATGGTGATGGAGGAGGGCGCGTAAGTCGTACCGTTGTCCTCGTAGACCCTTGCGGGAACGGTCTTGTCAATAGTTTTTCGCGTCCCGCGGATGCCGAGCAGGACGATCGCGCAGAGGATGGCGAGCAGAAGAATGAGGGCCGTTTTTCTCTTTTTGCGGTTCATCGTGCGCATCTCCTTGTCCTGTTAAGTTTTGATGTGAAATTGCCCCTCAGAAAAGCGTGCAAACCCACGCGAGGGCGGCGGAGAGGGGGATGTAGAGCAGAAAGTGCGTAAGATGCGCTTTTTTGTTGTACCCGAACAGCTGCGGGGCAGCGATGCCCTTGACCTCGGGGTAAAAATGAGGAAAGAAGTTCGAATGGCACAGCAGCACCCAGTCGAAAAAGAGAATGTCGTAGGCCTCCATGACATAGAGGATCACGAGATACCGCGTGAAAAACGCGCCGAAGGTGACACCGTTCCGAACGCCGTCCCACGCGGCGAGGACTGCCGCACCGAGAAACAGCAGCATCGCCAAGATGCCGAGGCACCAGCCGAGGATATGCGCGCCGCGGAAGCGCTCGGCTTTTCTCTCAGGAACGGCGGCGAAGACCTCACGCGGCGCGGAGGAGAAGAATTTCTTCTCCTGAATGAGCCCGACGCCGGCGTACAGCAGGAGAAAATACGCCGCCATGACGAGAAACGATGCAAGCAGGGTGATCTTCATTTCTGTTGATGTCTCTTTTGCCGTCGTTTTTTGCCGCTTTACAGGCGGTAGAGCTCCGGCCGCCGGTCGTGAAAAACGGGGACGGCTTTGCGGAGGGGTGCGATGGAGGAAAGGTCCAAGTCGGCGGTGACGATCTCCTCTTCCCCGCCGCCTTGGGCTAAGACCGCGCCCAGCGGGTCGATGATGCGCGAAAAACCGCCATACAGCGTGCCGTCGCGCTCGCCGCAGGCGTTGCACGAGACGACAAAGAGCTGGTTTTCGATCGCGCGGGCGGCGGTGAGCGTCTCCCAGTGGTATTGGCGCGCCGCCGTCCACTGGGCGGGCAGGAACATGACCTGCGCTCCGCGCAGCGCCAGCGTGCGCCACAGCTCGGGAAAGCGCACCTCGTAGCAGATGAGAAGGCCGCAGCGCACGCTATCCAGCGTGAAGGTGACGAGGTGATCGCCGGGGGTGTAGACCTCGTGCTCGCCCATCGGCGTGAAGGGATGGGTCTTGTCGTATTCGGCAATGCACGCGCCCGCGCGGTCGAAGACGCAGGCGGTATTGTAGATGTGCCCGCCGCGGTTGTTCGACACGCTTCCCGCCACGATGTTGACGTTCAGCTCGCGCGCGAGCGGGGAAAAACGAGCGCGCACGGCTTTCGCGTTTTCATCGCACGCCGCGGCAAGGTCGCCCGCGGGCATGAAGCCTGTGTTCCACGTCTCGGGCAGGACGACAACGTCGGGGCCGTTTTCCCCGACAGCGCGGCGCACGAGCGCCTCCGCGCGGTCAAAGTTCGCTTTGCTCTCCAGCGAGTGCATATTCATCTGGATCACGCTGACCTTCATGGTGGTGTCCTCCAAAATCGTTTTGATACGGTCATTATACGAAAAGAAAGCCTGCATTGCAATGCACAACAAAAAGAGGACGGCAAATGCCGTCCTCTCGTTTGTAAAAGCGTCACAGACTTTGCCGCCCGCAAAATAAGCGTCGCAGACTTTGCGCCGCGCACGGCGCAAATAAATTGAAATCGTTTTTTGGAACGACATGTGCGTGCCAAAAAACACTTTGCACGGAGCGAACGTGCGCGCCTTTGGCGCGTGCGCTGAGCGCAGTGAAATTCTGCTCAAAAAACTGACTTTGTCAGTTTTTTGAAGTGCGCAGCGCTCTGATTGCATTGAGAACCGCTAAGACCATCACGCCGACGTCGGCGAAGATGCCCATCCACATGTTGGCGATACCGATGGCGACGAGCAGCAGGCACGTCAGCTTCACGCCGAGCGAGAAGACGATGTTCTCGTACACGATGCGGATGCACTTGCGCGAGATCTGGATGCCCTTGGCGATCTTCATCGGATCGTCGTCCATCAGCACGACGTCCGCGGCCTCAATGGCGGCATCGGAGCCCATCGCGCCCATCGCGATGCCGATATCCGCGCGGGAGAGCACGGGTGCGTCGTTGATGCCGTCGCCGACGAAGGCGAGGCAGTCATCCTTGCCCTTTTCACCCAGCAGGCGCTCGAGGCGCGCGACCTTGTCGCCCGGGAGCAGCTCCGCATGGACCTCGTCGACGCCGAGCTCCTGCGCCACATGGTCAGCGACCTTCTTGATGTCGCCCGTGAGCATGACGGTCTTCTGCACGCCCGCGCGCTTGAGGGCCGCGATGGCATCGCGCGCGTCGTTCTTTACCACGTCGGAGATCACGATATGGCCGGCGTACTCGCCGTCGACCGCCATGTGGACGATCGTGCCGACGCTGCGGCACTCCTGCCACTTGACGCCGAGCTCATCCATGAGCTTGCCGTTGCCCGCGGCCACACTGTGGCCGTCCACGGTCGCGACCACGCCGCGGCCGCCGCGCTCTTCGATGTCCGTCACGCGGGAGCGGTCGAGCTCCACGCCGCAGGCCTTCTGTAAGCTCCTGCTGATGGGGTGCGAGGACGCGCACTCGGCGAGTGCCGCGTATTCAAGCAGCTTGCGGTCCTCCATCGGGCTGTGGTGCACGCCCGTGACCTCGAACACGCCCTGCGTGAGCGTGCCGGTCTTGTCGAAGACGACGATCTTGGTCTTGGACAGCGCCTCCAAGTAATTCGAGCCCTTGATGAGAATGCCCTCGTGTCCTGCGCCGCCGAGGCCCGCGAAGAAGCTGAGCGGGATGCTGATGACCAGCGCGCAGGGACACGAGATGACAAGGAACGTGAGCGCGCGGTAGATCCACACGCCCCACGAAGCGGCGTTGCCCATCAAAAGATTGATGACCGGGGGCAAAATGGCCAGCGCCAGCGCGCTGTAGCACACGGCGGGAGTATAGACGCGGGCAAACCGGGAGATGAACGCTTCGGAGCGGGATTTGTGCGAGCTGGAGTTTTCCATCAGCTCCAAAATCTTGGACACCGTAGACTCGCCGAAGGCCTTCGTGGTCTTGACCTTCAGAACACCCGTCATGTTGATGCAGCCGCTGATGACCTCGTCGCCAGTCATCACGTCGCGCGGGAGGCTCTCGCCCGTCAGCGCCGCAGTGTTGAGCGTGGACGAGCCCTCGACGATCTCGCCGTCGATAGGAATTTTCTCGCCCGGCTGGACGGTGATGACCGTGCCGACGGCCACGTCGTCGGGGTCGACCTGCTCGAGCTTGCCGTCGCGCTCAATGTTCGCGTAGTCGGGACGGATGTCCATGAGCGCCGTGATGTTGCGGCGGGACTTGCCGACGGCGTAGCTCTGGAACAGCTCACCGATCTGGTAGAAGAGCATGACCGCCACGGCCTCGGCATAGTCGCCGCTCTTTTCATAGATGGCGAGCGCGATGGCGCCGATCGTGGCGACCGCCATCAGGAAGTTTTCGTCGAACACCTGATGGTTGCGAATGCCCTTCCATGCCTTGCGCAGAATGTCGTAGCCGATGGTGACATAGGCGGCGAAGTAGAGCGCGGTGGAGACGAGCATCGGCATGGGAATGAATTTCGCGGCGAGGAACAGCACCGCCGCGATCAGGATGCGGTAAAGCATCTTTTTTTGCTTTTTCGTCATAAAGATGACCTCCTTGAAGGGGGAGAATTTGAATTTTGCCTAAGAAAGCGCCCCGGTGCGTTCGTCCGGGGCGTGAGAGGGAGAAGATCTCTTACAGATAGATCTCGCAGTCGTCCTCGACCTTCTTGCAATTCTTGAGGACGGCCTTCATCACGGCCTTGGGGTCCTGACCCTCGGCGAACTCGACGGTCATCTTCTGGGTCATGAAGTTCACGACGGCGTCGGCAACGCCCTCGGTCTTCTTGGTGGCTTCTTCCATGAGGTTGGCGCAGTTGGCGCAGTCGACTTCGATCTGATAGGTCTTTTTCATGGTATGTTTCTCCTTTTCGGCACAAAATATTTAACGATTAAGTGCTTGTTTAATCTTGATGACCGTACTATAATGTCCGCAAAGGCAAAAGTCAAGGGCTGCACGCATGTCTCTTCCGTTCGGGCGAAACAAACTTCCAAACGGGATACGGACGCGCCTGCAGGACCCAAAAAGAAAGGCGGAACAACGATGAGCGAAGTGCATTTACCCCACCAGCACAGCGACGAGGGCACGATGCGGGAGCTGCAGGAATCGGTGGAGACGATCGGCAGCTTCCAGACCGTGGCGGACGTGTTCAAGCAGCTCTCCGACAGCAGCCGCGTGCGCATTTTCTGGCTGCTGTGCCACTGCGAGGAGTGCGTCATCGACCTCTCCGCGATGGTCGGCATGAGCTCGCCCGCGGTGTCGCACCATTTGAGGCAGCTGCGTGAGAGCGGACTTCTCGTCTCGCGCCGCGTGGGGAAGGAGGTCTACTACCGCGCTGCGGAAAACGAGCAGGCGCAGCTATTGCACCGCATGATCGAGCGCACGATGGAGATTTCCTGTCCCGAGGAGGAGAGCCGTGCCGCCACCGGCGCGCCGCACCTGCCCCCGCTCGACGCCGAGGTGTACGAGGGCGGCGGCACGAGTGAGCAGATCGAGACCATCCGCGCCGTGCACGACTATCTGACGCAGCACCTTTCAAGCCGCACGACGATCGACGAGCTGTCGCGCCGCTTTTTGATGAACCCCTCGACGATGAAGGCGCTCTTCAAGTCCGTCTACGGCAGCTCGCTCGCCTCGCACATTCGCGAGCACCGCATGCAGCACGCGGCAAAGCTGCTGCTCGAGGGCGACGAGAACGTCGCGCAGGTCGCGCGCGCCGTCGGCTACGAGAGCCAGAGCAAGTTTTCCACCGAATTCCACAAGGCCTTCGGCATCCTGCCGACGGAGTACCGGAGATCGCAGAAAAAGTGAATTATAAGAGGTCGAACGTCCCCGCTTCCCACGGTGTTTCGCGGAAGCCGACGCGCCAGTCGATGTGGTCGACTATCTCAAAGTGCAGCGACGAGCACGCGGTGTGGAGCTTCCCCTGCGCCGCTTCGCCCACGACGATGGCGACCGGCCCGTCCGCGCCGCCGATGATGCCGACGCAGAAGTCGTTCTGCGCCTCGGGCGCAAAGAAAGCGGTCTCACGTCTGACCTGGCGTGGGCGGTCGTTTTCGACGCAGTCCTCGACGAAGATCGAGTGTTCCGGCGGCTCGGGCGTGAGCGTAAAGCTGATGGCCGTGAAATGCGTCGGATAGTCGAACCGCGGGTCGAGATTCATCCGCTCGCGCGGCAGTTCCTGCGGCTCGACCTCCTGTACGGCGAGCGTATACTCTGTGCCGCGGTAGGAGAAGGCAAACGTATCGCCAGCCTTGTCCGCGCGAAAGCGCGGGCCGGGGACGCGCACCTCGTCCGCCATCATCGTGACGGCGAGCGACTTGAGCTTCGGCGCGCGCTTCGTGACGAACGAGAATGCCGCGCGGCGGAGGCTCCAGCCATACGCGCGGTCAAGGCCGTAGTGCGCCATGGCGGGCTCTGCGTCGGCGCAGAAGCCGGGCTGCTCCGGCAGGAAAATGACGCCGCAGCCGTGGCTCGTGCGGAGCTTCGCACCGTTCAAGGTGAGGCTGGGGGTAAAACCGAGGCTGAGCGGGTGCTCGCGCTCCATCTGTTCGCGTTCGTCGCGCGAGAAGTCGATGGACTCGTCGCTTTCGGGATCGATCCCCCACTTTTCCATAAAGCCGCGCAGCGCGGAAGCCTCCGCGCGCATACAAAAATCAACGACAATGCCCTTTGAACAAACGTAAACCGACGGCACGAACCAGTCGCGCCCCGCCCACGAAAACCACTTTTGTACAGGCACTTCCCTGCCCGCGCGCTCGCGCCCGTGGTGGCCCCAAAAGCTGCCGTCAAAATAGACCTTCCAGTCCACTTTCTGTTCGGGCGCGTCGGGATTCATTTCGGGGTCGTAGAAGTCCTCGGTGAATTTGAGCTTGCTGAGATCGAACTCCGCTTGCAGCTTGCGCAGGTATTGCCACGGCCGCTCCATCGGCGTGAGGGAAAAGACTGTGGAAATCTGCGAGAGCACCGCCTTCTGCTCGTCCGTCGGCGGATTCTCGGCAAGGAAGGCGTCGAATTGCGCCTCGTCCCACTGCCACGCCTGCTCGAGTGCCGCACTGTCGCCGGTCGCGAGCAGCAGGCGCAGAAAATCGTTGAAATCGCGCGCGATGACGTGCACGCAGTCCTTGCCACCGTTCATCGGGCTTATGGCGAAGACCGTTTCGCCAAAACCGCGGACAAAGCAGAAGTGGATGCCGTCCACGCCCGCCCAGCCGAAGATAGAAGCGCCCTTGGGCGTGCAGAAATAGGGATCGTTGTCCTCCCGCCGCATCACGCTGAGAGACGATAAGTCAAGATGCTTGCGCAGAAATTTTTGATAAAACGCCGCCATGGAAAGCCCTCCTTTGGAGTTCAGGTTTTCCATAGTATACCACACGGGTGCGGAAAAGTCACCGGAATTGTAAAAGCTGTGGATTTTTCGCGCCGGAAGCCGCGCTGCGGCCTTGCCACGCTCTCGCGAACATGATATACTATATTGCTAAACTATCGAGATTCGGGAGGAAACATCCCTTGGAACGCAAAGAAGTCATCGTCAGCGAGCAGGAGCTCGCGCGTCAGAAGGAATTTACGCGCAAGATGCGCGAGATGAACGACCGCCGCACCCGCACGCCGCTCGCGCTGGTCGACACGTTCGGCTGCCAGCAGAACGTGGCAGACGGCGAGGTGCTCATGGGCATGCTGCGCGAGATGGGCTACGAGCTCACGCGCGACGAAAATCAGGCCGACGTCATCCTGCTCAACACCTGCGCCATCCGCGAGCACGCGGAAAAGCGCGTTTACGGCCACTTGGGCCGCCTCAGCCACACGAAGGCCGCCAAGCCGGACCAGATCATCTGTCTCTGCGGCTGCATGGCGCAGCAGAAGGTCGTGGCCGACAAGGTAAAAAATTCCTACCATCACGTCGACCTTGTGCTTGGCCCCCAGGCCGAGTGGCGGCTTCCGGAGCTGCTGCACGAGGTATATACGAAGAATAAGCGCGTTTTCTCCATCGAGAACGAGCATGGCCGCATCGCCGAGGACCTTCCCATCGTGCGCGAGGGCGGCGTGCGCGCGTGGGTGAGCATCATGTACGGGTGCAATAACTTCTGCTCGTACTGCATCGTGCCCTACGTCCGCGGCCGCGAGCGCAGCCGCGAGCCGGAGAAGATCATCGAGGAATGCCGCGGCCTCATCGCCGAGGGCTACAAGGAGATCACCCTCCTCGGCCAGAACGTGAACAGCTACGGCAAGGACTTGGGCACCGATTACGACTTTGCAGACCTGCTCGCCGCCATCAATGAGATCCCGGGCGACTATTGGCTCCGCTTTATGTCGAGCCAGCCGAAGGACGCGACCAACAAACTTTTCGACACGATGGCACGCTGCGAGCACGTTGCAAAGCAGCTCCACCTCCCCGTCCAGTCCGGGTGCGACCGCGTTCTGAAAGCGATGAACCGCCCCTATACGCGCGCAAAGTACGAGGAAATGATCGCCTACGCGCGAAGCGTCATGCCAAGCATGGTGCTCACGAGCGACGTCATCATCGGCTTCCCGGGAGAGACCGAGGACGAAGCGATGCAGACGGTCGATCTTGTAGAAAAGACGCAGTTCGACGCGCTCTTCACCTTTATTTTCTCCCCGCGTCCCGGCACGCCGGCGGCGAAGATGGACGACCCCGTCTCGCGCGAGGAAAAGCAGGTCTGGTTTGAAAAGCTCGTCGACGCGCAGAACGCCATCAGCGCGAAAAAGCACGCAGCCTACATCGGCAGGACGGTCAAGGTGCTGGTCGACGGCGAGAGCGACGACGAGGCCTTCCCCCTCGCCGCGCGCACGGAGGGCAACCGCCTCGTGCGCATGAAGGGCGACAAGGCCCTAATCGGCACATTTGCCAAAGCGAAGATCACCGACAGCAACACCTGGGCGCTCTACGGCGAAGCGGTAGAGGAATAAAGAAAAGGGGGCTTTTTGATGAAAGTCGTCATTTTGATGGAAAACAGCACGTGCAGAGACACCGTCGCCTGCGCGCACGGCCTGTCGATGTATATTGAGACCGACAAGCACAAAATTCTTTTCGACATGGGCCCCGACGCGCAGTTTATCGACAATGCCAGGGCGCTCGGCGTCGATTTGACGCAGGTCGACATCGCCTTTTTGTCCCACGCGCACAACGACCACTGCGGCGGCCTCGAAGCGTTCTTGAAGCTGAACGACCGCGCCAAGGTCTATATGCAGAAGGCCGTCTGGGGCCAGTACTACGTCGTCACGCCCAGCAAGTGCGCCTACATCGGCATGGACGCGGTGCTCAAGAATTACGAGGACCGCTTCGTTCTCTGCGATGGCGTGCAGAAGCTTGACGAAGAACTGACGGTTTTCTCCGCCGTTCCGGGCCGCGAGCTGTGGAGCGGCGCGAACGACACGCTGCGCGAGAAGATCGGTGAGGACTATCCGCGCGACACGTTCCGCCACGAGCAGGATCTATTGGTCACGGAAAACGGCAAGACCGCGCTGTTCGCGGGCTGCGCGCACTGCGGCATCGTGAATATCCTGAAAAGCGCCGAGGACGTGCTCGGCAGAGCGCCCGACGCGGTGTTTGCGGGCTTCCACCTCTATAACCCCTCGCTCGGCAAGAGCGAGCCGGACGAGCTGGTCGACGCCGTGGGCGAAAAGCTGCGCGGCGACAAGGTCGCGCACTACTTCACGGGCCACTGCACGGGCAAGGAAGCCTATGAAAGATTGAAACGTAAGCTCGGCGACCGCCTCGGCGAAATGCCCGCGGGCTCCGACTTTACCGTGTAAATTTCAGATTTTAGAGAGAAAGAAAGCGAGGACGAATCATGGCCGAGATCACGCCGATGATGAAGCAGTATTTGGAGATCAAGGAACAGAATAAGGATTCGATCCTCTTTTTCCGCTTGGGCGACTTCTACGAGATGTTCAACGAGGATGCTCAGCTCGCCTCGCGCGAGCTCGATTTGACGCTGACGACCCGCGACCGCGGCAAGGCGGCGGAGGATCAGACGCCGATGTGCGGCATTCCCTATCATTCGAGCGACGCCTACATCGCGCGCCTGATCGCCAAGGGCTACAAGGTCGCCATCTGCGAGCAGACCGAGGACCCTGCGCTCGCCAAGGGCCTTGTCAAGCGCGATATCATCCGCGTCATCACGCCCGGCACGGTCATCGACAGCGCATGCCTCGACGACCGGCGCGGCAACTTCCTCTGCGGCATCTTTTTGGACGGGCAGAACGCCGGCGCGGCCTTCTGCGACATGACGACCGGCCACACGCACGTGACCGCCTTTTCGGGCGACGACCGCGCAGAGCACCTGTATAACGAGTTATCCCGTTTCTCCCCCGCCGAGGCGGTGCTGAGCGCGGGTGCTTACGACAACGGTGAGCTGGTCGAATACCTTCGCGATAAGCTGTCCTGCGCGGTCGAGCGCGGCGAGAACCGCTTTGAGCTCAAAGCGTGCGAAAAAGCCATCCGCGCGCAGTTTGGCGAGGAGCGCTTTGCAAGCCTTCCGCGCAACAACCCCGCGGCGTCGCTCGCGCTGGGCGCGCTGCTCTCGTATCTGCACGAGACGCAGAAGACCGATCTTTCCTACATCAAGGATTTAGAATACTACGAGCAGGGCCGCTTCATGGAGCTTGACCTCTCCGCGCGGCGCAACCTCGAGCTGACCGAGACCATCCGCGCCAAGGAAAAGCGCGGGAGCCTCCTCTGGGTGCTCGACAAGACGAAGACCGCCATGGGCGCGCGCAATCTGCGCGCATGGCTGACGCGCCCGCTGCGCGATGTTGCGGCTATCGAGCGCCGCCTCGGCGCGGTCGAGGCGCTGACGAAGAACACCGTCGCGCGCGAAGAGATGATTTTGGCGCTCTCCGGCATCAGCGACATGGAGCGCCTCATCGGCCGCATTGCCTACGGCACGGCGGGCGGGCGCGACTTTGCGTCGCTGCGCAACTCCATCGAGCGCATCACGGAGGTCAAAGCCCAGCTTACGGCGTTCACGACGGGCAGGCTGCATGAGTTAGACAACGAGCTCGACACGCTCACCGACGTGGCGCAGAGCATCCGCGACACGCTCATCGACGAGCCGCCGTTTTCCGTGCGTGAGGGCGGCTTCATCCGCAAGGGATACAATGCCGAAGTCGACCGCCTGCACGAGATTTTGTCGGGCGGCAAGGGGCTTCTCGCCGACATCGAGACGCGCGAGAAGGAAAAGACCGGCATCCGCACGCTGAAGATCGGCTACAACAAGGTCTTCGGCTACTATATCGAGGTCTCGAATTCGTTCAAGGACCTCGTCCCCGACACTTACATCCGCAAGCAGACGCTCGTGAACGGCGAGCGCTACATCACCGAGGAACTTAAAAACCTTGAGCAGGAGATTCTGACCGCGGGCGACCGCGACAAGGCGCTCGAATTTGAAATTTTCACTGCCCTGCGTGAGTCCGTCACCGCCGAGAGCGTGCGCATCCAGCGCGCGGCGGGGCTCATCGCCGAGCTCGACACGCTCTGCTCGCTCGCGTCCGTCGCGGTGAACAACAACTATTGCCGTCCGAGCGTGGACGACAGCGGCGTCATCGAAATTCACGACGGCCGCCACCCCGTCGTCGAGCGCGTGCTCAAGGACGCGCTCTTCGTCCCGAACGACACCTATATGGGCGAGCGCGAGGACCGCGCCGCCATCATCACCGGCCCCAACATGGCCGGTAAGTCGACCTACATGCGTCAGGTCGCGCTCATCACGCTCATGGCGCAGATCGGCTCGTTCGTGCCCGCCAAGAGCGCGCGCATCGGCGTGGTCGACCGCATCTTCACGCGCATCGGCGCGAGCGACGACCTCGCCGGCGGTCAGTCGACCTTCATGGTCGAGATGACCGAGGTGAGCGAGATTTTGCATCAGGCGACGCCACGCTCCCTGCTCATTCTCGACGAGATCGGCCGCGGCACGTCGACGTTCGACGGCATGAGCATCGCGCGCGCAGTGCTCGAATTCTGCGCCGACCCGAAACGCTTAGGTGCAAAGACGCTGTTCGCCACGCACTATCACGAGCTCACGGAGCTTGAGGGCATTCTTCCCGGCGTAAAGAATTACAGCATTTCCATCAAAAAGCGCGGCGACGAGCTCATCTTCCTGCGCAAGATCGTCCCCGGCGGCGCCGACCGCAGCTACGGCATCGAGGTCGCAAAGTTAGCGGGCCTTCCGAACGAGGTCGTCAAGCGCGCGAACGTCATCTTAAAAGAGCTTGAGCAGGGCGGCGCGTATCAGGCAAAGCCGCGCGAGGAGACCGAGCAGGTCAGTCTCGACGCGATCGGCGAGGCTGAGGTGCTCGCGGCCATCCGCCGCGCCCAGCCGGACACGATGTCCCCCATCGAGGCGATGCAGCTCCTCTACGAGCTCAAGCAGAAGCTTTCGTAATTTCCCCGGAAAAGAGGTCTCCCCATGGCAAAAAAGAAAACCGCCTCCGGCGGCATGAACCGCACCGAGCGCGTCGCCGGAACGATCTTCTTCCTCGTCTATCTTCTGGTGATGCCGCTTTTGGCAACAAGAATATTCGACCTTCTGGAGGTCGTGCTCGACACCACCATCAACGATTCCCTGCGCAATGTGCTCTATTACTACACGCTCTTCGCCGTCACGGTGCTGCTGTTCCACTCGTATCTGGCGCACACATCGGGCCGGTTTTTAGACAACCTGAACCGCGCGCTTTCGACGATGCTGCTGGGCCTTCTCGTTTTCTACGGCGCGAACGAACTTTTGTTCCGCGTGTGCAACGTGCTTTTTAACAGCCGCACGAACTTAAACGACATGACCATCGCCGCGCAGGTGGCCTCCGCCCCGCGCATGACGGCGCTGATCGTCGTGCTGCTCGCGCCGTTTGTGGAGGAGGTGCTCTTCCGCGGCCTCGTGTTCGGGTGTCTCAAAGAAAAGAGCAGAATATTCGCCTATATCCTCTCCTGCGCGCTGTTCGCGTTTTTACACGTGTGGACGGCGGCGGTGTCCAACTGGGACTTAGGCTATCTCATTTTGATGCTGCAATACCTTGTGCCCGGCCTTGTGTTTGCCTGGGCGTATGAGCATTCGGGCACGCTGTGGACGTCGATCCTGCTCCACATGCTCGTCAATGCCCTTTCCCTTTTCACCATCGCTTCCTAAAAGGAGGAAATCAATGCCCCATATTCAGCAATTATCGCCGCATGTCGCCGACCTCATCGCCGCGGGCGAGGTGGTCGAGCGCCCTGCGAGCGTTGTCAAGGAGCTGCTGGAAAACGCCATCGACGCCGGCGCGCAGAGCGTGACGGTGGAGATGAAAAACGGCGGCATGACCTATCTTCGCGTCAGCGACGACGGCTGCGGCATCGCGCCAAGCGAGCTGCCGACGGCTTTTCTGCGCCACGCGACGAGCAAGCTGCGCACGGCGGAGGATTTGGCTGCCATCGGCACGCTGGGCTTCCGCGGCGAGGCGCTCGCGGCGATCTCTTCCGTTTCTCGGCTCGACATTTTCTCGCGCGAGCGCGGCGCGCTCAGCGGAGCAAAGCTCCATCTGGAGGGCGGCGTCCCCGGCACGGTCGAGGACGCGGGCTGCCCCGAGGGGACGAGCATCATCGTGCGCGACCTCTTCTACAACACGCCCGCGCGCTTAAAGTTTATGAAGCGCGACAGCGCGGAGGCCACGGCCATCGCGGGCCTTGTCGGCCATCTTGCGCTCTCGCATCCGGAGGTGTCGTTCAAGCTCATCAAGGACGGCACGCAGACGCTTTTGACCCCCGGCGACGGCGCGCTGCGCTCCGCCATTTACGCCTCTCTCGGGCGTGAGTTCACGCTCTCGCTCCTTGAGGTCAAGGGCGCGGACGGTGACATGGGCGTCACGGGCTTTGTGACCTCGCCCATCGCCTCGCGCGGCACGCGCGGCATGCAGACGTTTTTCGTCAACGGGCGGCTCGTCAAATCCCAGCTTCTCACCGCCGCGCTCGAAGAAGCGTACTCCAACCGCATGATGAAGGGCAAGTTCCCCGGCTGCGTGCTGCTCGTCGAGCTGCCGCGCGACATGGTGGATGTGAACGTCCACCCTGCCAAGACCATCGTGAAGTTCGTGGGCGAAAAGCGCGTGTTTGATCTCGTTTACCACGCGGTCATGGCCGCGCTCGACAAGCGCGAGGAGGCCGAGCGCCCCCAGCCGAAGCCCGCGTCTCAAGTACAGAATCCGCGCGGCGATTTCTTCGCCAACATGACCTCGCAGCAGTACCGCGAGAGCAGGAAGACGGCGGAAAAGCCCGCCTATACACCTGCCGGTGCGCGTCCCGTGTCCGCGCCGCAGAGCGCGCCGGTGAAGCCCGCGCCCGCCCCGCAGTGGCAGACGAGAGTGCCCGCCATCGACACGCAGAGCGGCGGCAAAGCGGCGCTTTCCGACTATGTGCGCCATGAAACGCCCGCGTCCGCGCCAGTACTGTCAGCACAGCAGTCACAGCCTGTGGAAAAGTCTGTCCATTCTGTGGAAAACCATGACGACGAGGTCGTCACGCTGCCGATGCCCGAGGAAAACGCCCGCCCCGTCGTGACCGGCCCGATCATCGGACCGGCGGCGGAGACTGCGGCAGAGCCCGAGCCGGAAGCGCCCGCCGTCCCCGTGTTTGCCCCTGCGAAGCAGGAAGAGCCCGAGATCGAGCAGACGACGTTCGTTCCCCCGTCCGCCGCGCCGTGGCGCATCGCGGGCGAGGTGCTCGACACCTACATCGTCTGCGAGGACGAGGATAAAAACGTCTGGCTCATCGACAAGCACGCCGCGCACGAGCGCGTGAATTTCGACCGCATGAAGGCCAACCAGGAGCCACTGATGTGTCAGGCCCTGCTCGCTCCCCTCGTGGCGGAGTTCGCCGCCGAGGAGTACAGCGCGCTTGCGGCGAATTTGGAGCTTCTGCGCGAGTTCGGCTTTGAGTGCGAGGAGTTCGGCGGCGGGAGCCTGATCCTGCGCGCCATCCCCGCCGATATCGACAGCGGCGACGCCATCCCCGCGCTCGAAGAGCTTGCCGACAAGCTCGTCACCGCCCACACCGTCGACCCCGCCGCCGCGCGCGACGCGCTGCTGCACACGATGGCCTGCAAGGCGGCCATCAAGGGTGGATGGAAGAGCGATTTAAGCGAGCTGCGCGTGCTCGTCGACAAGGTGCAGAGCGGCGAGGTGCAGTTCTGCCCGCACGGACGGCCCGTGAAAGCCAAGCTCACGAAGTACGAGCTCGAAAAAATGTTCAAGCGCGCGTGAGCGCAGGAGGGAGAAGATGAAACTCGTATGCGTCGTCGGCCCGACGGGCTGCGGCAAAACGTGGCTCGGCGTCGAGCTTGCGAAAATGCTCGGCGGCGAGGTCGTCTCCTGCGACTCGATGCAGATCTACCGCGGCATGGCCATCGGTACCGCCGCGCCGACGGCGGAGGAGATGCAGGGCATTCCGCATCACATGGTCGGCGTCGCCGACCCGCGGGAAAACTACTCCGTTGCCCGCTATGCGGACGACGCGGCGAAGTGCGTCGACGATATCCTCTCGCGCGGGAAGCAGCCCGTCATCGTCGGCGGCACGGGGCTTTACCTCAATGCCCTGCTCGCCGGTCACGGCTTCGCCGGCGGTGACAAGGACGGCAGATACCGCGCGGAGTTGGAATCCCGCTGGGACAAGGAGGGCGGCGAGGCGATGTTCGCCGAGCTCCGACGCATCGACCCCGAGACCGCCGGAAATCTCCATTTGAACGACAAAAAGCGCATCCTCCGCGCGCTCGAGGTCTACTACGAGACCGGCAAGACCATGGCACAGCACAACGCGGAGACGAGACTCATCCCCCCGCGCTACGATTCCGTGCGCATCGGCCTTGCCTATGAGGATCGGGACGACATGAAGCGCGCCATCGACCTCCGCGTCGACAAAATGGTCGAGGCGGGTCTTTTCGACGAGGTCAGAGCGCTGCTCGATTCCGGACTTCCCCGCGACGTGACGGCCATGCAGGCCATCGGGTATAAGGAGACGCTTGCCTACTTGGACGGCGAGGCCGCGCGCGAGGAGGCCATCGACGAGATCAAGCTCCGCTCCCGCCAGTATGCCAAGCGCCAGCTCACGTGGCTGCGGCGCGACCCCGGCATCCACTGGTTTTATTGGAAAAAAACGAGGATTCTCCCCGATTGCCTCGCTTTTTCGACAGAAATTCTCCATACCTATGGCGTATCCTGACTTTAACGCGGACAAGCCGTCCGCAAAAAAGAAAGGAAAGAAAAGCCATGAAAAAAATCGCAAACCTTCAGGACCTATTTCTCCTCTCTGCGCGCCGCAATCGCACGAGCGTGACGGTATTTCTCGTCAACGGCTTCCAGATGCGCGGCGTCATCACGGGCTTTGACAGCTTTGTCGTCATCTTGGAGAGCGACGGCAAGCAGCAGATGCTCTACAAGCACGCGATCTCAACGATCGTGCCCATCGCGGCCATCGATCTCAAAGGCGCGGAGGAAAGCGAGGAGTAAGCACGCCTGATCCGGGAGTGTGCCATGAAATCTACATCCGTTTCCACAAAGATCATCACGATCCTGCTCCTTTTGGCGGTCATCGGGTATTTCGCCGTGCAGGGCTACAACTACTTTGTCAGCCCCGAGACGACGACGCTCGTCTACCGCTATCACAGCGAGCGGTCCATTGCCCTGCGGGGCTACGTGGTGCGCGACGAGCAGGTCGTGGACTGCAATGAAACGCTCATCGAGCTCAAGCACGCCGAGGGCGAGCGCGTGGGCCAGGGCGACACCATCGCCTCCGTCTACCGCTCGGCCGACGCGCTGAACGCCACGCAGCAGCTCGAGACACTGCGCGCGCAGAAAGAGCAGCTTGAGTACGCCAAGAGCGCCTCGAGCGACGCGGCCACCGCGCTGCGTCTGGATACCGACATCCGCGAGCAGATCATCTCCGTGCGTGCGGCCTACGAGTCGGGCGCGTACAGCTCGCTCGACACGCTGATCCCCCAGCTCAAAACGACGGTCTTGAAGCGCGAATACGCCTACAACGGCAGCGATGACTTAACGGCGAAGCTCGACGAACTGAACGCGCAGATCACCGCGCTCTCGGGCGCGGCGAGCGGCGGCACGACGCGCATCACAGCGCCCGTGTCGGGGACTTACAGCGCCGTGGCCGACGGGTACGAGAGCGTGCTGACGCCGGAGGTCCTTGAGACGATGACGCCCTCGCAGCTTTCGTCCGCCGCGCCGCAGAGCGTTTCGACCACGGTGGGCAAGCTCATTCAGGGCAGCGCGTGGTACTTCGCCGCGAACGTGAACGAGGAGGACGCCGCGTCCCTGAAGGAGAACAGCAGGCTGACGCTCCGCATGGCGTCGGGCGTCGGCTTTGACCTGCCCGTCACGCTCACGCGCATCAGCGCCGTGGAGAACGGCAAATGCCTGATCGTGCTCAAGAGCACGCGGTACTTATCCTACATGACGCTGCTGCGCGAGCAGAACGCCGAGCTCATCATCAGCGCGTACGACGGCCTGCGCGTGCCGAAAAACGCGCTGCGCGTGGATGAAAACGGCGTGTCAGGCGTTTACTGCCTCGTCGGGCGCGTGGCGTACTTCAAGCCTGTGAGCATCGTCTATCAGGGCAGCGACTACTGTCTGGTGGAGCCCGGCACGATCGAAGCCGCCACGGAGAGCCAAAAGTCCCTTTACACCCTGCGCCCGAACGATGAGGTCATCGTTTCGGCAGGGGAGCTATATAACGGAAAGGTCGTAGATTAGAAATGAGCATTGCTGAAAACATCGCGCGCGTGCGCGCAAACATCGCCGCGGCCGCCAAAGAGGCGGGCCGCGACGTAAGCGAAATTACCCTCGTTGGCGCGAGCAAGATGAACGACGCGGACGCCTGCCGTCAGGCCATCGCCGCGGGCATCGACGTGCTGGGCGAGAACCGCGAGCAGGAGATGACGAAAAAGCTCGCCGAGCACGCCTATGACGGCGCGCCCCTGCACTTTATCGGCCACCTCCAGCGCAACAAGGTGAAAAATGTCGTCGGCAAGGTCGCGATGATCGAATCGGTCGGCTCGCTCGAGCTGCTCTCTGCCATCGACAAGCAGGCCGAGAAGCTGGGCATCGTGCAGGATATCCTGCTTGAGGTGAATATCGGCGGCGAGGAGGCCAAGAGCGGCTTTGCGCCCGAGAGCCTGGAGCAGGCGGCGGAAGAGGCCAAAAAGTGCGCAAATGTCCGCGTGCGCGGCCTCATGTGTATCCCGCCGGTCGCCGAGGGCGAGCACGGCAGCCTGCCCTACTTTGAAAAAGTTCATGCACTTTTTGTTGACATCAATGCCAAGTTGTATGATAATACACTTGATATACTGTCAATGGGCATGAGCGGAGACTACGAGGACGCGGTGCGCGCAGGCGCGACGATGGTGCGCGTCGGCACGGCGATTTTCGGTGCCCGCAATTATACGATTTGATCGAGGAGGTCTTGATACCATGGGTATTTTGGATGATCTGAAAAAGTGGGCTCACCCCTATGAGGATGAGGACGAGGAATATGAAGATGATTTCCCCGATCTGAGAGACCGCGGCGACACGGGCGCCTTTGCCGACCGCCGCAGCGCCGAGCGCAAGGCGGAGGACCGCCGCAACAAGGTCGTGAACATCAACGCGACCACGCAGCTCAAGGTCGTGCTCGTCAAGCCCGAGCGCTTTGAAAACGCGAGCGAGATCGCCGACCATCTGAAGGAAAAGCGCACGGTGGTCATCAACCTTGAGTCCACGAACAAGGACATTGCAAGAAGACTGATCGACTTCCTCTCCGGCGTGGCCTACGCAGGCGAGGGCAAGATCAAAAAGGTCGCGGCCAACACGTACATCATCACGCCCTATCATGTGGATATCATGGGCGATCTGATCGACGAGCTGGAAAATAACGGCCTCTACCTGTAAAGAAACGGAGAGTGGGATAGCATGCTGACACCGCAGGAAGTTTCCGGCCGCGCTTTCAGCAAAGCGGCCTTCGGTGGATATAATATGGCGATGGTCGACGAGTTTCTCGACGAGCTGACCGACGATTATACCTCGCTCTATAAAGAAAACGCCGCCCTCAAGGCCAAGCTCAAGGTGCTGGTCGACAAGGTGGAGGAGTACCGCGCGACGGAGGATTCCATGCGCGCCGCCCTCCTGACCGCCCAGCGTATGGCCAACACCATGGTCGAAGAGGCCGAGGAGAAGAAAAAGGCCGTGCTCGCCGGCGCGGAGGACGAAGCCCGCGCCAAGATCGGCGCGCTGCAGAGCGATGTCGAGCTCGAGCAGCGCCGATTGAACGCGGCCAAGGCCGCGACGGCAGAATTTTTGCAGAAGACGCGCGAGCTTGCGCAGGCACAGCTTGCGCTCATCGAGCGCGCGCCTGACTTGACGCCCGAGGAGATCGCGGGCGGCGAAAAGACCGAGCAGAAGACCGAGGCCGACGTGAACGCCATCGAGGAAAATATCCTCGCGTCCTTCCGCCCCGCGGCGGAGGAGGCCGCGCCCGAAAAGGCGCAGGAGACCGCTCCGGCAGAGGAGCAGAGCGCGCCGAAGGCTGAGGAGCCCAAGGCAGAGAAGCTTGAGCCGGACGACAGCCCGTTTGTGGAAACGGCCAGCCATGCCATCCGTCTGGATGACCTCAAGTTCGGCCGCAACTATCACGGAGAAGAGTAACAGCAAAAGGGCGGTTTTGGCCGGCTCCACAGAGGAGCCGGTTTCAGACCGCCCTTTTATTTTTTCTTTGGCCGCAGCGCGGTGAAAAGGAGACGACATGAACAAAAAGCCCATCATCGCCTTTCTCTACGACTTTGACAAGACTCTCTGCACGACCGACATGCAGGACTATACGTTCATCCCCTCGCTCGGCTACACGCCCGGCGAGTTCTGGAGCATCGCGAATTCCTTCGGCTTTGAGAACCGCATGGACGGCCTGCTCGCCTACATGTACACGATGATCGAGGAGTGCCGCAAAAAGGGCATCCGCCTGGACCGCGACTACCTCGTCTCCTGCGGGCATGCGATCGAGCTGTTCCCCGGCGTGCAGGACTGGTTCTCGCGCATCAACGCCTTCGGCGAAACGCTGGGCGTGGAGATCGAGCACTACGTGCTCTCCTCCGGCCTGCGCGAGATCATCGAGGGCAGCGGCGTGAGCCACGAATTTAAGGAAATTTACGCCTGTGAGTTTTTCTACAACGAAGAGGGCCTCGCCTCGTGGCCGAAGCTCGACGTCAACTTCACAAACAAGACCCAGTTTGTCTACCGCATCAACAAGGGAATACTCGACGTCGCGAAGGACAAGGAGCTCAACGCTTCGATGCCCGACGACTCCAAGCGCATCCCGTTCACGAACATGATCTACATCGGCGACGGCCTTTCCGACGTGCCGTGCATGAAGATGATGCGCGCCTACGGCGGGCAGGCGGTGGCCGTGTATCAGGACAGCAACCGCGCGGGCGTGGAGGACCTGCTCGCCAAGGGGCGCGTGGACTTCATCTTCCCCGCGGACTACCGCGACGGGACGCTCTTTGACGAGACGATGAAAAATATCGTCCGCAAGATCGCCATCGCCGACGCGCTGGCCGAGGAAAACCAGCAGCAGCTCCGCTCGCTCGGCCGGAGCGAGGTGCCGCAGCAGGTGGGGCTGTTCTGATGGTCAATTTGCGCTGCCCCGTCTGCGCTGGGGCGCTTGAAAAACGCGCGGGGGCCTATCTCTGCCCGAAAAACCACAGCTTTGACGTCGCCAAGAGCGGATACGTCAACCTCCTGCTCAACTCCTCGCAGGGCCACCACGGGGATGACAAGCTCATGGTACGCGCCCGCCGCGACTTTTTGGACAAGGGCTATTACGACCGCTTCATCGCCGCCGTTGCGGACGCCGCGGCGGAGTTCACGCCGCCGGAGGCGACGGTCCTCGACGCAGGCTGCGGCGAGGGGATTTATTCTCTTGCCGTTCTGCGCGCCATCGAAAAAGCGGGCAAGCACGGCAAGCTTTTAGGCGTCGACATTTCGAAGACCGCGCTCCAGTACGCATCGAAGCGCTCGCCGGACTTCACGCTCTGTGTCGCCTCGTGCGCGCATCTGCCGGTCGAAGACGGCAGTGTCGACGAGGTGCTCAATATCTTCTCCCCTTTCGTGCCGGAGGAATTTGCGCGCGTGCTGAAGCCGGGCGGCTATCTTCTGCGCGCCTATCCCCTGCGCGAGCATCTGTGGGAACTCAAAGCGCTCATCTACGACACGCCGCGCGACAACCCGCCCACGCCGCTCGAGACTGAGGGCTTCACGCTCGTCGAAACGCGCGAAGTGCGCGATATCATTCATTTATCCTGTAATGAGGATATTCTATCTTTGTTCCGCATGACGCCGTACTATTATAAGACGGGGGCCAAGGATCAGCAAAAAGCTGAGCAGGCTCAGGAGCTTAGTGTCAAACTGGCGTTTGGGCTGGCGATTTATCAAAGGGATTGATATTCTCCCGCACTATGCGGGAGGGGAAAGCGGCGTGCGCGCCGCGGCACAAAAGGGGGCCATTCTCTTTCACAAAAGAGAATGGCCCCCTTTAGATCCCCCAAGAGAAAGGTTTAGATTGGCAGTTTGGAGCTTGAACAATCTATGAGCCTCCGGAATGCAGCTGCCTGCGCGCGGCTTTGCCGCGTTAGCATTGCTATACGATTTGACTTGCTCCTACTATCCGCTGCCGCTCTGCTCATCTTGTAGAAGTGCAACCTAATCACCGTCTAACGGTGCACCCATCAATGCGGCGAGCGCAGCAATGCCGCTATTTCGCAAGCAGTCTGCCGCCGAGGTAACGTCACTCGCGCTTCACGATAGTAAGGCGCGGTTGCTGGATGTGTCGAAACGTAGGGATTCATGGCGAAGCCATGTACACCGCACTTACATTGCGCAGCGCGTGCAGCTCTTCAAGATCGAGACTGCCAATGTGCGGGGTCGAGGGGGAAGGCCCCTCGTCCTTTCTCTTGGGGGATTAAAAGGGGGATATTCTCTTTCTGAGAAAGAGAATATCCCCCTTTAACGCACTCCCGCACGGTGCGGGAGCTCCCCCGCCGCGCAGCGCGCGGCGTTACAATCTTTTTCCATACATGAAAAGATCACATTTGAGCATGCCATTGTACAACTTACGTTTCTTATCGGCAAAGCGCCCGTAGCAGCGCTCAAAATCTGGATGTGACGACAGCACATACACCCGCCATGTGTCGGGTAGCTTATCCATCGCCTTAGGTCAGTTTACAAGGAACTACACGCAGACCACGAAACGGGGGCTGCTGACAACAAATAAAGGCTGAGTATCAAGCACCGAAAAAGTGCGAGATATTCAGCCTGTTTTGTTGTCCGGGGTTTCCAAAGGGGCTTGCCCCTTGGCACACGACTTTGCTTGCAAAGTGTAGTGTGTTATACGCTCTGTCGGCGTTGCTGCGAAAATGAGGTTGCCGCCGGGTCGGGCAAGGGCATTTGAAGCAGCAGGAAAACAGGGCTGTGATTGCGTGTCGTGGAGCCGCAAGCGCAGGGCTGGTTTCGTCAGCAGACAGGGCGTATATGAAAGCCCCCGTTCCTCGTCCCACGCCGGACTTCGGGACAAAATGTCCCGAACTTGTGGACACACTCACAAAAAGCAAACAGATTTTTCTCTCAAAATTGGAATGGGCGGGGAAGCCATTTTAGGGCTTTGCTATCTCCCTGATAAATGAGAAGTTAAGTTTCGTCCATATATATTTTTACCTCGATGTATTCATGATTTCTTGCATAAGCAAACGACGCTGATTTTCTGATATAGTCAAATATATTTTCGTCTAAATCTTCGTCCCATGTTGTTTCGCTGAAAATTTTATTTTCAGCGGTTGGCTTATACAAGATGACTACATGGATTTGATAAAACTCTTCATCATCATTTGAAAACTGTCGAACTAATGAAATTTGAAAAAATGGTTCTTTTGAAAAAGCAGTAAATGTTCCGGTTTCAAATAAAACCATATCTTCTTCAAGCGGTGTGCTGCACATCTGCTCAAAAACATCAACTATTTCTTCCACAGACATTTTATCCGTTATCTTATCTTCTAAAAACTTAATCAAGTTCTCCATTGATTTTCCTCCTGTAAATTCTTATTTATTGTTCTCTACTTCCGTCCCCGCTGTGGATTTGGATTTTTCAGCAAATCTGACTTATCAGTTCTTAGAAATGGGCGGGAAGCCATTTTAGGGCTTTCCCGCCTTGATTGCCCATTAGCAAAGACGGGCGGGGCTGTCAACGGCGGCGCTGAAAGCGCCGTTCATCTTGACCGTTGACTGGCTCGGCTGGCTTTGCTATCTCCCCAACAAGTTATTGTTTGTTGTTTTCCCAATTATCTAAACGGGCTTGCATAGTTTCTCGCCATTCTTCACTTGGACAAGCAGTAATCAATTTTCGATACTCCTCACTTGATGGCGCTTCTATCAAATAAGACTCTACCAATTTCAGCAAATCCCACTCTACTCCATACATTCCACCTTCGGGGAAAATGTCAATCAATACGCCTACCTCTTCTCTTGTCAGTGGCGTTTTTACATTGGAGAGCAATTCATCATACATATTGATGGTTTCTACTGTAGGGTCATCTTTCACTGCGTCTGGCATTTGACCGAGAAGTCTCAATTTTATAATTGCCTCCTGCACCTTTACTCCCTCCAATTTCTCGTTCTCTACTTTCTCCCCCGCTGGGGATTTGGATTTTTGAGCAAGTCCGACTTTTCCGAAATCTTTTTCAGCCACTTCTTTTCTTCCCCGGACAGCTTCTTAAAGTTCAGCCGCAGCCGTTTGCAGATAAACGCCAAAGACGCTTGCTCCGGGTCGCTGTCTGGGCTGGCGTTTTCGGTAGCGGCTTCCAATAATCCTTTCAGCGGGTTGTCCTCCGGGACGCTGAAAAAATCTTCCCTGTGTGTTTCCCGCAGGTCGGCGGCTATCTCGCTTATATCCTGCTGGATTATGTAGCGGCAAAAGCTATCATCGTCAATATGGGCGGCGATAAGCTGTCTTAACTGCGGGTCGGTCAAGCCGGGGTTGCGCTGTTTCATAATCGTTGCACTCATGGTGTCCACAATGGCGTTTGCGCTCTGTACCTGCTTCACCGCCGTTCCGTTCACATAGATTTCAAGGTCGGCCATGAGCCGGGGAAAATCCGGGTGCGCCGCCAGCTCACACAAGAGGGAATTATCCACCCGCCCACTTTTCAATAGTTCAATCATATCGTCACTCAAACGCAGTTCTGCAAGATCGGCGTTTGGGTGATTTTTTGTTTCGGACAGCCCCAGCAGATAGTCGGCGGTCACGCCGTAAAACTTCGCCAGCTTGATAAGGGCATAGTGGCTGATGTCCTTGAAGTCCTCCGCTTCATAACTGCCCAACGCAGACTTGGAGAGGTGCGTCTGCTCCGCAAGCTGTTCCAGCGTCAGCCCACGCTCCACACGCAGGTCTTTCAATCGTTCTTGTATGGATAGTTCCATGCTCTCCCTCCTTGTCTGCTCGATAAATTGGAAGTTGTTAATCTTCTAACTCAAAATCATCTTCGTTTACAAGACCACGAATAAAATCCTCAAAACTATCTGCTAAAGGAGTGATTTCGTAATTTCCTTCTTGGTCAATATGCACTACTTTAGGCTCCCCGTGTGGGCCACACTCCCGGTAATCTAAAAAAATCATATCATGTCCAGCACTGGGACAGTCACAAATAGCTACCCCAATAGCAGGGTACTCCCATTCATCAATCATAAATTGGCTTCCCAACTCTCCACACAAAGAGTTGGGTTTCTCTCTCCCGATACCAAAAATTCCTGTAATAGCTACATGGTCATCTGCCCAACTGGTAGGTTTATCCGTAGGGAAACAAGTATTGAAAGGAATGCCTCCGTTATGTTGTTTCATCAACCAAATATAAGAAGCTGGTAACTTATAGCCTAATTCCTGCTCAACACTGGCAATCAGTTCATCAGAAGGCGATTCACTGACATATTCTTTCAAGGCATACGCACTGTCCTTCCAAAAGTTTGTAAAATCAAAGTTATCAAACATATTTAGTTCCTCCTCCAAAATCCCGATTTATCACTTTCCACTTATCATTCTACCACAATTCCGAGAGCGTGGAAATAGAGAGTTTTCCGGGCAGATTTCCGACCTTATGGATATACGGGGCGGGCGGTCTTTTAGGTGTAGACTTAGGGTAGTTCATCGATGAGCTGCACCTTGAAAAATGAATGACCGTCCGAAAATGAATACCCCGGCAGGGGAAGCACCGCAAGGAGCCAACTTCTGGACACTTTGTCCAGAGGTCACTTCGGGACAAAATGTCCCGAAGTCCGGGGAGCGTGCCAACGCCGGAACACGCCGCAGGAATGGGGTAGGAAGCCTTTTCAGAGAGAACGGCAACGGAAAGCAAAATGGAGGGAACACATGAGAGAGAACCCATATAAACGACTGCCACCCATAGAGCGCAAGCAGGACGGCTCCCCCTACCGCATGACCCCGGCGCAGAGGAAACGGGCCAGCAGCCTGATACGCCGGGAGTGCTGCAACTGTGACGGCGGCAACTGCCTTGCGCTGGACGATGGTGACACCTGCCCCTGCCCGCAGATGGTCACATTCTCCATCTGCTGCAAGTGGTTCCGCTGGTCGGTCTTGCCGCAAATCGGAACGCTGGAAGCAGAGATTTTCCGGAATAAGGAGCTAAAACGCTGTGCGGTCTGCGGCAGAGTGTTCGTCCCAAAGTCCAACCGGGCGAAATACTGTCCCGACTGTGCCGCCAGAGTTCACAGGCGGCAGAAAACAGAAAGTGAACGGAAAAGGAGGTCTTGTGTGGACAGTTAGGAGCTGAAAAGTCCTTGATTTACAAGGCTTTGCAAGCACAGAACAGGAGCAGGCAATAGAAACTACCGTCTGCCCCCGGAAACAGGCTTCTAACCGTCCACAAACACGATATGACAAACACCATTTATATCCATCAGCCGGAAAAGGCGGCCAGCTTTACCCGGCTTCCGAATTTCCTTTTTGAAGCCCCCACATTCACGCCCCTGTCCAACGAAGCAAAGGTGCTGTATTCCTTTATCCTGCGCCGGACAGACCTGTCCCGGAAAAATGGCTGGGCAGATGAATATGGGCGGATTTACCTCTACTATCCCATCAATGAGGTAGTGGAGCTGCTCCGCTGTGGGCGGCAGAAAGCCGTCAATACCCTACGGGAATTGCAGTATGTAGGGCTTGTGGAGATCCAGAAGCAGGGCTGTGGAAAACCCAACCGCATTTACCCAAAATCCTATGAAGCGGTTCCAAACACCGACTTCAAGAAATCCGGTTATGGAACGCCGGAGGACTGAAAACCGCACTCGATGAGTACGATAATCAATCCTCTTGAAGTACGAAAACCGGACGGTATATAGAAATACAGAGATTAAAACGATTTATTTATATCTTATCCATTCCCTTCCTATCCGAGATATTTTCTGCGGGATTTTCCTGTGGAAAAGTCCCGGAAAGGAATGGAATGGGGAAAGGAGTTTCATGGCACAACACGCAATTTTGCGATTTGAAAAGCACAAGGGCAACCCGGCAAGACCGCTGGAAGCCCACCACGAACGGCAAAAGGAACAGTACGCCAGCAATCCCGACATTGACACCAGCCGGAGCAAGTACAATTTCCACATCGTCAAGCCAGAGGACAGGTACTACCACTTCATTCAAAACCGCATTGAACAGGCAGGCTGTCGCACCCGCAGGGACAGCACCCGGTTTGTGGATACGCTGATTACCGCCAGCCCGGAGTTTTTCAAGAAGAAGTCCCCAAAGGAGATACAGGAATTTTTCCAGAGGGCGGCTGATTTCTTAATCGGGCGGGTAGGGAAAGAAAATATCGTATCGGCGGTGGTACACATGGACGAGAAAACGCCCCACCTGCATTTGGTCTTTGTCCCGCTGACAGAGGACAACCGCCTGTGTGCAAAGGAGATTATAGGGAATAGAGCCAACCTCACAAAATGGCAGGACGATTTTCACGCTTATATGGTGGAGAAATATCCCGACTTGGAGCGTGGGGAAAGTGCCAGCAAGACAGGCAGGAAGCATATCCCCACCCGTCTGTTCAAGCAGGCGGTCAATCTCTCCAAACAGGCAAGAGCCATTGAAGCCACGCTGGACGGTATTACCCCGTTCAATGCCGGAAAGAAGAAAGAGGAAGCCCTCTCCCTGCTGAAAAAGTGGTTTCCGCAGATGGAGAACTTCTCCGGTCAGCTCAAAAAATATAAGGTCACAATAAACGACCTTTTAGCAGAAAATGAACAGTTGGAAGCCAGAGCCAAAGCCAGTGAAAAAGGCAAGATGAAAGATACGATGGAACGGGCAAAGCTGGAAAGCGAGCTGAAAGACATTCAGCGGCTGGTAGACCGTATCCCGCCGGAGGTGCTGGCAGAATTGAAACGGCAACAGCGACACACAAGGGAACGGTGATCAATGACAGAAAACATTTCACGCCGCAGCATGGCGGCACTGCACTTTGAAAATTAAATACGGAGGTACTATGGAGCATATCAGATACAAGAAAGAAACCGAAGTCGTGACTTTTCAGGGAAAGGAAATCACGCTGGAAAATCTCTCCCCGGTGTTCACGCCGGAGCAGGAAGCGGCAAAACGCCGGGAGCTGGAACAGCAGCTTTATGAGGTGTTCCGCAAATATGCCGATAAGCGGAAGAAAGAGGAAGCCGGGGCGTAAGGTTTTCCGAAGCCATCGTTGATTTACGGGGCTGCTGGCAGTATAATAGAATTGTCAGCAGCTCCGTTTCTTTTTGAAGAAAAGGAGCGACAAAATGAATAACAGAATAGACGCAATCTATGCAAGGCAATCGGTGGACAAAAAGGACAGCATTTCCATTGAAAGCCAGATTGAGTTTTGCAAATACGAATTGAAAGGCGGGAACTGTAAGGAATATACAGACAAAGGATACAGCGGCAAGAACACAGACCGTCCGAAGTTTCAAGAACTGGTGCGGGACATCAAGCGGGGGCTGATTGCAAAGGTCGTGGTTTACAAGCTCGACCGTATCAGCCGTTCCATTCTGGACTTTGCCAATATGATGGAGCTGTTCCAACAGTACAATGTAGAGTTTGTGTCCTCTACGGAAAAGTTTGATACCTCCACCCCGATGGGGCGGGCGATGCTGAATATCTGTATCGTGTTCGCCCAGCTTGAACGGGAAACCATACAGAAGCGGGTAACGGACGCTTACTATTCCCGTAGCCAGAGAGGTTTCAAGATGGGCGGGAAAGCCCCTTACGGCTTCCATACAGAGCCGATTAAGATGGACGGTATCAACACAAAAAAGCTGGTGGTAAATCCAGACGAAGCGGCAAATATCCGGCTGATATTTGAAATGTACGCCCAGCCCACTACCTCCTACGGGGACATTACCCGGTACTTTGCGGAACAGGGGATTTTGTTCCATGGCAAAGAACTGATACGCCCCACGCTGGCGCAGATGTTACGCAATCCTGTCTATGTGCAGGCAGACCTTGATGTGTACGAGTTTTTCAAAAGTCAAGGGACAGTCATTGTCAATGACGCTGCCGATTTTACAGGCATGAACGGCTGCTATCTGTATCAAGGGCGAGATGTGAAGCCCAGCAAAAAGAACGACTTGAAAGACCAAATGCTGGTACTGGCTCCCCATGAGGGCATTGTCCCCTCCGACATCTGGCTGACCTGCCGGAAGAAGCTGATGAACAACATGAAAATACAGTCTGCCCGGAAAGCCACCCACACATGGCTGGCGGGAAAAATCAAGTGCGGAAACTGCGGGTATGCGCTTATGAGCATTAACAATCCTGTGAGAAAGCAATATCTCCGCTGCACAAAACGGCTGGACAATAAAAGCTGTGCCGGATGCGGGAAAATCATCACTTCCGAACTGGAAGCGGTGGTCTATCAGCAGATGGTAAAGAAACTGGCAAGCTACAAGACGCTGACAGGCAGAAAGAAAGCGGCAAAGGCAAACCCGAAAATTGCAGCACTGCAAGTGGAGCTTGCCCATGTGGACAGCGAGATTGAAAAACTGGTGGACAGTCTGACGGGCGCAAACAATGTCCTGCTCTCCTATGTGAATGTGAAGATAGCGGAACTGGACGGACGCAAGCAGGAACTTGTGAAGCAGATAGCTGAGCTGACGGTGGAAGCCATCAGCCCGGAACAGGTCAGCCAGATTTCCGGCTACCTCGACACTTGGGAGGATGTATCCTTTGATGACAAGCGGCGTGTGGTGGATTTGATGATTACCACCATAGCCGCCACAAGCGATAGTTTGAATATCACATGGAAAATCTGACGGGCGGAACCCCTCCCGTCAGATACCTACCCTGTGTAGTCCCTTGTAAACTGTACTTT
>CDZK01044673.1_pt1 | contig 195171 bp, 167 predicted proteins | sample 557401 | NCBI WGS metagenome assembly CDZK01 (sample SAMEA3182108, study PRJEB8094) | gut metagenome | biome: human; feature: gut; material: Stool; isolation source: human stools | place: Canada | collected 2013-04-25 | reverse complement strand
CTCTTCTACTAAACCGAACGATATCGCCATCTCTCGAAGAGGAAGAAGTGACTTGATCCGTCCAAGTTCCGATGTTTTGAAGCTCTCTTCGTATCGCTGATAAAAATCAAACTCTGTAAATGCAATCTCTTGCTGAATGTCAGATAAATTTCGTACTTTTGCCATGAGTTATTTTTGCTCATTTCCTCCGAAAGTCACTTTTCCAGGGTGTTCGGAGGAATTTTTAATTCCTGTAGCTAAGATATGAAATTTTTATCACATTGACAATCAATTTGTTATAATTTTAAGCCTATTTCGCGACTGTCCCTATTTACGGTAGCGATACCGGAAGTGCTTTCACAAAAAATCATTAACCAGTATGAAAAAACTAACGCTTTTGTTGGTGTCTTTTTTCGCGGTTTTCGCTTTGGGCCTCACGGGTTGTAGCGACGACCCGGATGTGAAACAGGAGACACCAGTCATTAAGGCCTCGAATCCCGCAGACATCGCAGCCGTTGCGGGTAAGGTAACAGTACCTTACACCGTGGATTATGCCGTAGATGGTTGTTCTCTCGATGTGACGTGGGATGCGACTTGGCTGCACGATCTGTCGGTCAGTGCAGATAAATTCACTCTTCAGGCAGACGCCAATCCGGGTGCTGCGCGGGAAGCTAAACTCACGCTGACTTACCCGGAGGCAACGAGTGTGGAATTGACGGTTCGTCAGATGTCTGCTTCGGAGTCTATTTCGATCAGTCCGAAGACCTTGTCGTTCTCGTACAAGGGCGGCGAGGAGACTGTTACCGTTACCAGTTCGAAATCCTGGACGCTGGAAGGTAGCGCAGATTGGGTTGAGGCGGACAAGACGGAAGGCGAATCTGGCGAGAGCGTCGTGAAGTTTACGGTTTCTACGACCAATGAGACAGATGCGGCCAAGGAGGTGACATTCAATTTCGTAAGTGGCAGTGAGAAGGCCCCTCTCAAAATCCAGCAGAATCAGGAGGGGAAGCTCATCATCGACGAGGATTCGAAAACGATATCTGTGTCCAATACGGAGCAGAATGTAACGGTGAAACTTCAGACGAACATCGAGCCTGTGACGGCTACGATCGAGGAGGGAGTCGATTGGATCGAGGCTGTGGATACCCGCGCTATGATCGACAAGGAGTTCTCGTTCAAGGTGTTGGCGAATACGGAGGGTGGCCCGCGTGACGCGACGATTATCTTCAAGAATGCAGATGCTTCGGAGCATATCGTAATCAAGCAGGCGGGCAAGGAACTGACCTATCCTGCCGTGATTCCCGATAAGGTGCTGAAGACCTACATCATGACGAACTTCGATACGAATAAGGACGGTGAGATTTCGAAGGAAGAAGCCGAAGCGGTAAAGGCGATCGAGCTTACGGGGTCGGAGATCGCATCGATCGACGGTCTGGAATATTTCCCGAATTTGGAAACGGTCGATTTCACTACGCACCGTTTGTTAAAGGCCGATTTCTCGCAGTGTTATGCTTTGAAGGAGCTTAACCTGAGCAGCGGCGCCGGCCTTTCGTCGGTCGTGCTTCCTGCCAGCTTGGAAGAACTCTCCGTTATGTCGTGTAATAAGCTCAAAAAGATCGATCTTTCGGTTGCACCTAATTTGAAAAATCTCTATGCTTCGAGTGCTGGTTTCGTGGTCGCTCCCGATTTGAGCAAGAACACCAAGCTGGAAATCATCGGCTTCAGTTCGGCTAAATTCAGTACGATCGACGTTTCGAAGAACACGGAACTGAAGTCGCTGAATGTCGGCGGCGACGTGTTCAACAGTTTGGATGTTACGAACAATACAAAATTGACAAATTTGGCGGTAACGGGTACAATTACAACGCTCGATCTTACGAAAAGCGCACAGTTGGAAGTTCTGAATATCAGCAACACCAAGATTTCAGAGATCGACGTAACGAACTGTCCTTATCTGCGTTCGATCGACTTCGGCAGCACCCCGATCGTCGAGATCGACCTTTCGAGAAACCTGCTGCTGACTTCGGCATTGGCATATATGGCGAACTCCCTGAAAACGGTTTGGTTGAGTAAGGGGCAGACGATCGAGAGCACGTCGAATATCGAGAGCTTTATCCAATACAAGGATTATGAGGCAGGGCCGGATGCTATCGCTAACATCGAAGACGAAGCGTATAAGACTTATCTGCTGACTTTCGATAAGAACGGGGACGGTAAGCTCGACAAAACCGAGGTCGAGGCGATCACCGAGATCAATATCAAAGGTTTGGGTATTAAGTCCCTTAAAGGTGTGGAATATGTCAATTTCACGAATGTGCGGAAACTGGATTGCTCGGACAACGAGCTGACTGAGCTTCCTGTTGCCGGATTCTTCACCAATCTCGAGGAGATTGATTTTTCGAACAATCAACTGACCGGGCGAATCGAACTGAATAAATGTAAGAAGTTGCGTATTCTGAAAGGTAGCGGCAATATGCTCGAGGAGGTTGCTTTCGAAAACTCGGTATTGGAGTCTGTCGATTTGAGTAACAACCAACTGACCCGCTTCCAGTGTTCGTATAATACGAGTACTTTGAAAAGCGTAAATGTGGCGAATAATTTGTTGAGCGAGTCTTCCGGTTTCAGTTGTTCCGACAATGCGGTTCTTACGGATTGGAACGTAAGTAATAACAATCTCAAGTATGTTTATCTCCATTCGACTCCGATGTTGGAGAATTATAATGTCAGCGGAAATCCGCTTGTGGAACTTACTTTGTTTGGTGCCGGTTACGGGACAGCTTTGAAGACGCTCGATGCGAGCAATACTGCATTGTCGAGTCTGGATATTTCGGGTAATATGTCGTTGCAGTCTCTGAATGTAATGGGGTGTGCGACGCTGACCAAGATATTTGCCGGAACTCTCGACGTGGAAGCTATCAATATCGAGAAGGAGAGCTATACGATTATCGAAACGAGTACGATTGTCGATGCGATCAAAGATAATGCATTCCGTGAGTTCCTGATTGAGACCTATGGTTCCAATGGGGGTATTACGCAGGAGGAAGCTGATCGGGTTACGGATTTGGAGCTTAATGCCGACAATGCGGCGGAAGTGAAGTCTTTGGCTGGTATCGAATATTTTCGGAATTTGAAGACGCTGAAGGTGTCTGGGTTGGAGTCTTTGGATGATACGAATTTGGCTGTTGGTAATATCAATTTGACTTCGGTTGATATTTCGTTGGTGAAAGGTTTGACGGCAATCGATTGCAACGGTCTTCAGAGCCTGACGACTTTCTCCTTGGTGGTGACAGGTGCGGCCGGTACGGAGGTTGGGCCGAAGCGTGTCGAACTGGATAAATGTCCGAAGATCGAATCCGTGACGGTAAAGGATTGTCGGGCGATTGTTGCTGTGACCGTAACTGGTTGTACGGAATTGACTTCTCTGAATCTTTCCGGCTCTTATTTGGAGAAGTGGGAGAGTGAACCTAATAGTGGTAAATGGATCTATCCTTCGATAAATATCTATACCAATACAAAGTTGACAGATCCTGCTAATTTCATTCCTGCGGCTAATCTGGTCGATATTTGGGCTACTTCGGCGCAGATCGAAGCATTCCAGAAGTATTTTGAGACAAATTACAAGTGGACCGGTACTTGGCATAGTAACGATGAAATGCCGTCCGCATCGGTCGTTAGATAATTGAAGCCGTGTCGGGCATCGATGTCCAGATATGCGGAACGCTAATTGGAGTCCCGGTCGGAAAATACCGACCGGGACTTTTTTGTTCGGTTGTGGACGATATGTGGTGTGGAACGTATTTTGTCTGAAAAACGAAATAACCCGAAAGGGTTGTGTGTCGGATTGAACCAGTTGCGGTCGGTTTTATCGGAGCTGGTCGGACTGTTGGGGGACCGATGTTCCGTGTTTGCCGGGGATGAATATTTGTTTATCCTTGTCGAAGATAGGAAGCGGTTGGGCGATTTTTGTGTATAAGTCTGTACGATTGTTCTCATTTTTCTCTGTCTTCGATTTGGATCGGATAATTGGATATTTCATTGCGACAAAATGCAAATAAATTTGCTTTTGTACCCGGCTTATTCGTATCTTTGCAAAGATGCGCGAATCGAGGCCGTGTGTTTCGTTCGTGCTGTTTTGTAAAATCCCGTTAAACCGACGACCTGGTGCCTATGAAGACCCGATTGAGTGCAATTTGTTTGACTTTAACCGCAACGACGATGATTTCCTGCCATGAAAAGAAGACGGAGGATGCTCCCTGGATCCTGGACCGCTTCGACGATATTAAAATTCTCCGCTACGAGGTGCCGGGCTTTGCCGAGCTGCCTCTTCGGGAGAAAGAGTTGATCTACTACCTGGCCGAAGCCGCCAAATGCGGCCGCGACATCATGTTCGACCAGAATTTCAAATACAACCTTCCCGTGCGCCGCACGTTGGAGGTGATTTATGAGAATTACGACGGTGACCGTACGACGCCCGAATGGAAAGCGCTGGAGAAGTACCTCAAAAAAGTGTGGTTCGCCAACGGAATTCATCACCACTATTCCAACGACAAGTTCGTACCCGAATTTCCGAAGGAGTATTTCCTCGCGGTTGCCGAGTCGATCCCCGTCGAGAAGTTCGGCGATGAGCTCAATGCGCTGCGGGCTGTCGTTTGCGAGGCGATTTTCAATCCCGAACTCTATAAGACCCAACTCAATCAGGCCGAAGGTCAGGATTTGGTGACGACTTCCGCCAACAACTATTACGAAGGCGTGACACAGGCCGAAGTGGAAGAGTTCTACCGTAGCATGGCCGATCCGGCCGATCCCGAACCGGTCTCCTACGGATTGAATTCGAAGCTCGTGAAGGATGAGGACGGAACGATCCGCGAGCGGGTGTGGAAAGTAGGCGGTATGTATTCGCCGGCGATCGAGAAGATTGTTTACTGGCTGGAGAAGGCGCAAGGCGTTGCCCAGGAGCCGCAGAAGGCGACCATCGCAGCCCTCATCGACTATTACAAAACCGGCGACCTGCACGATTTCGACCGTTATAACATCCTGTGGGTGCGGGATACCGTATCCAACGTCGATTTCGTGAACGGGTTTATCGAAGATTACGGCGACCCGCTGGGACGCAAGGCGTCGTGGGAGTCGCTGGTCAATTTCATGGACAAGGAGGCCTGTCATCGTACGGAGGTTATCTCCGAGAATGCGCAGTGGTTCGAGGATCATTCGCCTGTAGATTCCGCCTACCGGAAAAAGGTGGTCAAAGGGGTTTCGGCCAAAGTGATTACGGCAGCGATGCTGGGCGGCGACTGTTATCCTGCGACACCGATCGGTATCAATCTGCCCAATGCGGATTGGATCCGCAAGGAGCACGGTTCGAAGTCGGTGACCATCGACAACATTACCTACGCTTATGCTCAGGCGGCGCATGGCGACGGATTCCTCGAGGAGTTCATGCTGCGTCCCGAAGACCGTGAACGTATCGACAAGTACGGCAAGTTGGCCGACGATCTGCATACCGACCTGCATGAATGTTTGGGACACGGTTCCGGGCAGTTGGCTCCGGGTGTGAAGGGCGGTGAGTTGAAGAACTATACCTCGACGCTCGAGGAGGCCCGTGCCGATCTTTTCGGGCTCTACTACCTGGGCGATCCGAAAATGGTCGAATTGGGGCTGATTCCGTCGCTGGATGTGGCGTATGCGGAATATGCCCGGTATATCATGAACGGTATGATGACGCAGCTCGCACGTATCGAGCCGGGCAAGAATGTCGAGGAGGCGCACATGCGCAACCGCAAGCTGATCGCCGAATGGTGCTACGAGCAGGGGAAGGCCGACAACGTGATCGAGTGGATCGAGCAGGATGGTAAAACGTATGTCGTGGTGAATGATTATACGAAGCTGCGCGAGCTGTTGGGTCGTATGCTCCGCGAGGTGCAGCGTATCAAGTCCGAAGGCGATTTCGAGGCCGGCAAAGCACTGGTCGAGAAATATGCCGTGACGGTCGATCCGAAGCTGCACGCCGAAGTGCTGACCCGTTACAAAGCCCTCGATATCGAGCCTTACAGCGGTTTTGTGAATCCGCAGTACGAGCTGGTGGAGAAGAACGGCAAGGTCGTGGATGTGAAGGTTTCTTATCCGAACGACTACGTGAAGCAGATGCTCGAATACAGCCGGGATTACTCCTTCCTGCCGAATCTGAATTAAGATTGAACGATACATTGAAATCAGGGGAAACTGGTACACAGTTTCCCCTGATTGTTTTTCTGCGGCGAATGGAAAATCGTAAGATGCGTTAATGTAGGCCGGATTGTCGTGTATCGTATTTCGAATTCGGAATTCGTGCGTTTATCATCCCTTAACATGCAGATACTGATATACACAACATAGCATCCTTTTGGGGAAGGTAATGAATCGAGATCCCCTTCGGGAAGAGAATTTGGGAGAGGGGGGGAGAAGTGTAGAGGCCGGTGTCTTTTGTTTTGACGTCGGAAGGTGGAAACTATCGTGTTTCCGTCGTTTCCTGGGACTGTAGCTCCTGTGCTCGTCGTTCTCGGGCGTGCGAGATGAGTTCCCGTAGGTCGTTTACGAGTTCTTCTCCCTGGGTACAGGAGACATAGATCCGATTTTCATAGATATCGGTGATTTCGACGAAATTCCGCCATTCGGAAGCGTAGATTTTGACCCTTTCGAGATTTTTCAGGTCGAAATAGTGTCCGTAGAACCCGAAAAATCCGTAACCGCCGAAATAGGGCACGTAGCCTCGGAGTTCCTGCTTCTCGACTTGCCGTACGGAGGCGATCTCTTCGGGATGAAGCTCCGTGATGTCGAGCAGACAGAGGATATGCAGTCCTTCGTCGTCCACGAGGATGCGACGCGGAATGGAGAGTGACATCAGGGCGACGAGCGCCACGATGAACGAAAAGAACCAGGCCGAAAGATAGCCTCCTTCATATAGAAAGTAGAGCCCGATCCCCAGTGCGAGGAAGATCGTGAGGTAGATCGTCGTGAGCGAAAGCGTGTGGCGGCTGAAGCTGTATTTATAGATTTTCTTCACGGGATGCTCTGGATAAAAGAATTGCTTCGGCGATCGGAAGATCGTCCGCTGTCGTGATTTTCAGGTTGCCGCGCTCTCCGTGGCAGAGCGTGACCGCATGTCCCGCCCGTTCGACGACCGAGGCGTCGTCGGTGAAGTCGGGGGAGTAGTCGAGTTCATAGGCACGACGGAGCAATTCCGCGTCGAAGACCTGAGGCGTTTGTACGATTCGCAGCGTATTGCGGTCGATCGGGTGCGATCCGTCGGGCGTGAGCTGCCGCAGGGAATCGACGGCTTCGACGACCGGAATAGCAGTACCATGGGCCGCCGCACACTCCACGGCTTTCAAAATCAGGTCGGACGATACCAAAGGACGTACGCCGTCGTGGACCGCGATCAGTGCGACGGTTCGGGGCAGAGCGGACAGGCCGTTGCGTACCGAGTGGAACCGTTGCGGCCCGCCCGCCGTGCAGGTGTGCTTGGCTATGTCGAAACGGGCTGCCAGATTCTTCCAGAAATCGATCTGTCCTTCGGGAAGGACGACGACGATCTGCGTGCTGTGCAGCGTTCTTGCAAAGGCGTTTATCGCATGGCCCAATACCGGCAGCGATCCCAGCATGCGGAATTGTTTGGGAAGCGGACCTCCCAGGCGGCTGCCGCTCCCGCCGGCGACGATGATTACTCCTGTTCCTTGCTGTTCCATATCAGTTTCTTTCCGAATCCGAGGGTATTGTCCGTGAATTTCATGTAGGAAATCTCCACAACCCACAACGTCAGCTCGGCGAGTGCTGCGAACGGGAAGCGGCGGATATATGTTTTTCGTGCCTCTTCGTCCGCTTCCCGCACCGTTCCGCAAAGCTGGAGCCCCTGAAGTTTGCCCACTGCCTTGCTTTCGAGCGCGATGCCCAGCGCTACCTGCCGGTTCGCCTGCATCTCCTCCGCATGGCGCGTCGTCTTATCGGCCGCGAATACGAGCAGATTGCGCTCTGGGTCGTAGGCGTAAAACGCGTGCGAGCAATAGGGCTGTTCTCCGGCGACGGTCGCCAGTGTCAGGACGTGGTGTCGGCCGATGAAGCGGACAATGCGCGGGTCGATCATAATTTACTGCTGAAAACCAGGCTGTCTGTCGTTTTCGACGGAGTGAGTACGATCGAGTCGAGTTGTTTGATCTTGTCTTCTTCCTTTACCTTGCCGTCCAGCTCAGCCATAATTCGGTCGCGGACATATTCGTAAGCGGCACGGTTGGCTTTGTGAATCGGTTCGCCCGGTTCCTGCGGAATCTTCAGCGGATCGATCGGTTTGCCGTTACGCCAGACGCGATAGTCCAGATGCGGGCCCGTCGATGCTCCGGTGCTGCCGACATAACCGATCAACTGCCCCTGCGATACGCGGCTGCCCTGACGAATCCCTTTGGCATAGCCGCTCAAGTGCAGATAACCGGTCATAAAACCGTTGTTGTGTTTGATCTTGAGGGTATTGCCGCCTCCGCCGCCCCAGCCTTTGAAGATGACCGTGCCATCCGCTACGGCGTGTACCGGAGTACCTTTCGGAGCTGCGAAATCGACGCCCGTATGGGCTCGGTAGGTTTTGTAGATGGGGTGGAGCCGCGAATAGGTGAACCGGGAGCTGATGCGCGTATATTTGAGCGGCGTGATAAGCATCAACTTGCGCAGGCTGTTGCCGTCCTGGTCCCAGTAGGCGATTTTATTGCCCTGGCGGAACGGAATGGCGTAATAGGTCTTGCCGCCGTAGTTGAATTTGGCACCCCATATACGCCCGATGCCGGCCGGTAGGGTGTCGATGTAACGCTCGTCGTAGATGACCGTGAAGTTATCTCCTTTCTGGATGCTGAAGAAACTGATCGTCGATTGATAGATGTCCTCCATTTCTGCGGCGAGAGAGGCTGGCATGCCGGCGCCTACGATCGCCTCCCAGAGCGAGGAATCGATCGTGGCAGTCTTTTTCTGGCGACGTATTTCATACTCTTTTTCGCCTTTGGTGACACTGATCGAGTCGTCGGCCAGTCCGAAAACGACATACTGGGAAATGCTCTGTTCGTACACCAGATAGTCCAGATGGGGCGCGTTGAGCGAATCTTCGTGGATGAAAGCCGTGTAGCTGCGCCCGGCCCGGATGTTGCGGAGCGGGAATACGTCTTTGGACGCTTTGTCGAGCTGATCGATCTGGGCGGCGGAAACACCGTATCGGTTCAGAATCTGACCGAGGGTTTCGCCACGGTCGATGATCTGCTGTTCGAGCCGGTAGTTGTCGGCGGGAATGCCGTATAAAAGGTTGGGTTCTATGATTTCATCGGAATTTTCTTCGGCATCCGTTGCCGTGCGGCCGCATCCTGCGAAAAAGAGCAGGCCTGCTAACAATGCGACAGCTGGTTTCAGTTGTTTGATCATGTTAATAATTAAGGTATAAAACTGCGAACCGGGTCAAATTTTTTGGAGTCCGGTCGGGATGTATCCTGATTTTTAACGGAAGTTTTCTTCCGGTAAAGATAAGAAAAAAACAAAATTTCCGCTGCTCTGCGGTCGGATTATCCAAGTTTTGGGGTGTTTCTTTTGTAATTCATTGAATTGTTGCTATCTTTGATTGCTATAAACCAGTATTGAGAATGTCGAATTTTTTTTTGATGCCTGTTTCTTTCCTTTATAAGTTGGGGGTCTTGTTGCGCCACCGGCTTTTCGATTGGGGAATTCTGAAACAGGAGAAGTTCGATATTCCGGTTGTCTGCATCGGCAATATCACCGTAGGCGGTACGGGCAAAACCCCGATGGCCGAGATGGTGATCGCCTACATGGCTCAAAGGCATCACGTAGCGTTGATTTCCAGAGGATACGGGCGGCGAACGAAAGGATATATTGAGGTCACTCCCGAATCGCACTACCGCGAAGTGGGGGACGAGCCGTTGCAGATCAAGCGCAAATTTCCCGATACGGTCGTGGTCGTGTGCGAGAAACGGGCAGAGGGGATCCGCCGTCTTCGGCAGGAGCATCCGGAGGTCGATCTCGTCGTGATGGACGACGGCTTCCAGCACCGTTACGTAGAGCCTAAAGTCAATATCGTCATGATCGATGCGACACGGCCCGTGCAGCATGATCGGATGTTGCCTGCGGGCAATCTGCGGGATTTGCCCGAACAGTTGCACCGGGCGCATTATTTCATCGTGACCAAATGCCCTGAGAATATGGCTCCGATAGACCGGCGCATTCTGCGCAAGGTTCTGGTTCAGGTCGCCTATCAGCGTGTTTACTTTACCCGTTTCGAAAGTTTCCGGCCTCGGCCGCTCTTCCCTGAGTTCGTGGATGAGGAACTGAATTACGGACAGCAGGTGATCGCCATGTCGGGTATCGGCAATCCGGGACCTTTCGTGGAGGGATTGAGGAATAATTACAAGGTGATCGAGGACGTTCGTTTCGACGACCACCATGTTTACCGGGTGAAAGATATGAAATTGGTAGCGAATTTGCTGGCAAAACACCCGAAAGCGGCGATCATCATGACCGAAAAGGACGCGGTCAAGATGAGCCATCCCGAAAAGATACCGGCGGAAGTACGCAAGAGAATGTATTTCCTGCCCATCAATATTTCATTCATAGATGATTCGGAAACGGATTTTCTCCAAAAATTAGAGTGCGATGTTAGAGAGAATTAAAGAGACTGCGGCCTTCATTCAGGCACGCATCGAAAACTTCCAACCGGAAGTAGGCATTATTCTCGGTACCGGATTGGGCGATTTCGCCGACCGTATCGATGAGAAATATTCGATCGACTATAAGGAGATTCCCAATTTTCCCGTTTCGACGGTCGAGGGACATAAGGGAAAATTGATTTTCGGTTTGCTCGAAGGGCGCCGCGTAGTGGCCATGCAGGGGCGGTTCCACTATTACGAAGGTTACACCATGCAGCAGGTGACGTTCCCCGTGCGGGTGCTCAAGCTGCTCGGGATCCGCTACCTGTTCGTATCGAACGCCAGCGGCGGCGTGAATCCTTCGTTTCGGGTAGGCGATCTGATGGTCATCACCGACCACATCAACCTGATGCCCAATCCGCTGATCGGCCCCAACATGGCCGAGTTCGGCCCCCGTTTCCCGGATATGCACAACTGTTACGATCAGCACTTGATTATCCGTGCGACCCGTATTGCCGAGGAGAAGGGAATCAAGTTGCAGTACGGCGTTTACGTGGGCGGTACGGGTCCGACGTTCGAAACGCAGGCCGAATACCGTTATTTCAAGGCGATCGGCGGCGATGCCGCCGGTATGTCCACCGTGCCCGAAGTGATCGTGGCCCGGCACATGTCGATTCCCGTTTTCGGGGTATCGGTCATTACGAACTGCGGGTTGAGCGATGAGGTCGGCGACCACGAGGATGTGCAGCGTCAGGGGGCCAAAGCCGGCGTGAAGATGGCCGAGCTCTTTATGGAGATGATAAAAAACTTATAACGAGGCGATATGGTAAATAAAGTGATTTTGATCGGCAACGTAGGTGTGGATCCCGAGGTCCGCACGCTCGAAAGCGGAGCGAAAGTTGCCCGGGTTCGTCTGGCGACGACCGAACGGCTGTTCGACCGCCAGGCCAACGAAACCAAGGAACATACCGAGTGGCATACGATCACTTTGTGGCGCGGTTTGGCCGACGTAGTGGATCGCTACGTCAATAAAGGATCGCAGATTTACATCGAGGGGCGCCTGCGTACCCGCGAGTGGACGGACAAGGATAACAACAAGCGTTATACGACCGAAATTCTGGCCGACGATATGAAGTTGTTGGGACGCCGTGGGGATAACCAGTCGGCGGGAGCTCCGGCAGGCGGGTATGCCCAGCCGCAGGGACAGCCGTCCTATCAGCAGCCGGCGCAGCCTTCGTACCAGCAGCCTGCGGCCCAGACTCCCGTTACGCCTGCTGCGGACGATCCGGACGATCTCCCGTTCTGATTTTCCATACTATTACAATTGAATATCCGCCGGGCCGGTTTTACCTGTCCGGCGGATTTTTTTCGGCCCGATATGAGGGCGGGATTTTACCTTTCGGGAGTCGGGTGCGTGTCCGGCGGTTATCCGACAATATTTGGGGGAAGGGGATTGTTGGAAGCGGGGCAGGTCGGTGAATATTTCCCGAGGCTGAGAATGATGACGACCGGATTTGCCCTCCCCCCGGCCTTATAGGTCTGTATTTCGGGCGCCGACGGTATCGCAGCGCTGCCGGATGGAGATAGGGGGCGATCCGGTTCAGGGCATCCACTCCGCTACACCCGTCAGGGGATGTGCTTCGCGCCAGCGAACGAAATCGGGGTAGCTGCGGATGCCGTCCCGCAGGACGGCCATGTAGTATTCGATGCCTGCGATTTTTTCCGTATCGAGCGTTTCCCACTTGAGCCGCAGGATCGCCTCGCGCGTTTCATCGGTCAGGGCCGCCGAAATGCGTCGGGCCACCTCTTCGAAGTAGCCGTCGTAGCGGGAGCCTTTCTCGATATGGATCATATCCAACTGCCAGAGTTCGCCTTCCTGGTCTTCGTACCAAGCGTGCCATTCGAGGCACCGCTCTTCCGTCGCCAGCAAGTTGCCGTATTCGATTCGTTTGACGGCAGGATTGGCGGCAAGCTTCGCTAAAGCGGTAAAATCATCTTCTGGCCGGAGGACAGCCGAATAGATATGGAAGTCGATGTCCCGGTGCTTCATGAAAAGACCGGTGCTGAGCGAGCCGACCAGGTTTATTTCGGCTCCGGCGGATTCCCAGATGTCGATGATGCCGGTATCTCGGATGATCCGTCGGGCTTTCTCTGTGTTGCGGGCGGCGATGGCAGCGATTTGTTGGGATGTCATTGGGGAAATTTTAGAGGTGGATAGCTGTGGCGGGAGCATGGGGTGTCGGGAGAAATCTTGCTGACGGGCCTTATTTCGTGCGGATCGGCAGCCGCTCCCAGAGCCATTCGGGAATCAGCCTCCAGAAAAATACCAGCACGGCGTAACGGCGGTCGATGACGATGCGCCGTTTCCGTTGTTCCAGCGCCCGGACGATTCGTGCGGCGACTTTTTCGGGGCGCATCAGCATCGGGTATTTCCCTTCGCGCAGCAGGGGTGTGTCCACGAATCCGGGCCGGATGTCGGTGATGCGGATGTCGAGCCGTTGCATCCGTGAGAGTTGTGCCAATGCGTCGAGATAGGTGTTCTGGTAGCGTTTGCTGGCGGAGTAAGCCGCCGCTGCGCCGAGGCCTTTGGTCCCGGCGATCGAACTGATCGCTGCCAGATGTCCTCCGCCCTGCCTGCGGAAATAGTCGAAAGCCGTGTCCATGATGCGCGTGAACCCTACGGTATTGGTTTCCGCCGTTGCGATTTCCCGTGCGGCGTCGAGCTGCGGGTTGTTGTAGCCGATGCCCGCGCAATGCAGCAGCAGGTCGCAGCCGCCCAGATCGGCAATCAACCGCAGCAGCCGCTCTTCCGCTTCCGGGGCCGTGATGTCGATCGAACGTATTTTTACCCGGTCCGGCGCCGCTGCCCGAAGTGCTTCGAGGTTTTCCGTGCGGCGACCTGCGGCCCCGACCTGCCAGCCGGCGGCGATATACAGTTTGGCGATCTCCAGTCCGATGCCGGAAGTGGCCCCGAGGATGACGATTCGATTCATGGGGATAATCGATGAATTTTTACAATTAAAGACAGTGTGAGCCGAGAAGAAAACGGGGGATTTGCAGTTTTCAGGGGCGTGTTCTTATCCTTTACAAAGATAGTACGATTCGTCGGATTTTGCGATTTTATATAAATATATATTGTATATGTATTGACCGTTAATACAGAAAATAAAACAGTTCGTCTGGCGAACCCGCCAGACGAACTGTCCAATATTATGTTCTATACAACAATTACATATAGAAAGGCCGAACGTATGATACATTGTAAGACGGTGCGTATGGCTTGGGTTCGGCAACCTTCACTTCGGCCTTGACAGTCTTTGCGACAGGAACCTTTGCTTCAAAACTCTTGGCATTGAGTGTAAGACCCGTATTCTTGCCGATCACATCGGACTTGGGGAGTGCGAAAGAACTCTTTGATGTTGCGTTGATCTGCTCAACAAGATCGATCAAATCCTGAATGTCACCCTTGTTCTCTGCGGTTGCGAGAGTGGAGAGACGACCAAAAGTACCCGGGTTGCCATCGTTGTCTTCTGCATAGGCAAATGCTGTCTGCGGCTCCTCCCAATTAACAACATAGAATGAGTACGGCTGTGACTGATCGATCTCCAGCCAACTTGCTTTCAACTGACTCCAAAGGGATGCATCGGGGTATTGATCGACATCTGTCATTTCGCCCCACCACATTACAGCAGATAGTTTCCGTGCACCATCGAAACCGCTATACTTGACGACAGTGATAGCCTTACCTCTCGTTGCGTCTGGTTGTCCGAAGATTTGACCGGCCTCGTCGTCACCTGACCAGTAGCCGATAAGCTCGACGGAAGGATTGATGTTGCCGAGTTTGCCGGTAGTTGTGATGTTTTCGAACTTGTGAATTTTGACAACATGGCCTGTTTCAACAGAGAGCGCTGCTACAAAGCCGGAGCAAGCAGTTTCAGGAGTCAATCCTGAAGCATCGGCAAGGAAAACACCTTTATAGTAATATGTACTAAGAACTTGAGCAACAGTAGTGTTAGGATCAAACATCTGTGACGTTGCGAACATCTCATCGAAACCTGCGTTTATATCTGCGGTAAGTTGGTCAAAATCAAGAGTCTTAAACTCTTCTGTTGGCATGAATTTCACCGTATAGTATGTGGTAGTCTCGGATGGTGTTACCTCTGCAGAGAAACCATAAGGGGAAATGTCGGAAGCAGTTATCTGGAAGGTGGTCGATTCCGGATCCGGAGCCGCAAGGGAGCGGAAAGTCTCCATCACAGGCTCTGTAGTTACACCGCCGGCATAGCCGAAGGCAATGACGTAGTAGTAGGTGTCGGCAGCATCGAGTTTGTATTTATACGGGCTGCCGGGGCCGCCCGTGTAATCCTGAACGCCTTTATATAGCATGGCTCCGTTGTTCATAAAGTTGCCATACTGTGCTACGATGTCGTTCATAACCTCCGTAGCTGTCTTCTTCCCATCCCACGGAGCCACCATCCAGCAGAAGGTAGCGGTTTCATCTGTCGGAACGATCTTGATAGCGGCATTCATAGCCTCGACCTCACCAACGGTAATTTCGAAAGTAAAATCTTGGGCCTGGGCATTACCGGTGGTATAGGTGGTTGTAGTAACATCGGTAGCGATGGTCACCTGACCTTCCGGAGTTATGATAAAGCCTGCGATTTGGTTGATATACTCCGTGTTGGCGGTAAGTCCCTTGCCTTCGAGTTCCAAAGCCCCCTTGTGGAAGATCGCATTCATAATTTCAGTATCCGACATGCCTTGCTGACGCCGGGCTTCGATTTCCTGCTGGAGACAGAAGAGCATGAATTGCCGTGTTTCCATCTTGTATTGACCGGCAGGATCGGTGTATGTGTCGTAAGTGGCTTTGGGAAGAGTGGTGAAGTACCACACGTCATCGTTGTTCGAAGGGATGATTTTGAATGTTGCAGAGTTGCCGTCCACAGTCGTCTTAACCTCGAATGTTATGTTGAGATCCTGGAACTCTTCAGTCGTAACGTCTTTCTTAACTACGTCAGAGTTAGCCTTATATCCGTTGGCCGGATCTACTCCGAACAGGATGATGTAGTATTTGGACGCCGGGGACAGATTCGAGAACTTGCCATCGGTGATAGCCCCCTTATCAACGATTTCCGGCATATACTCTGCTAAAGTCTTGCCCTGTGCGCCGGCTTCAGCCTTAAGCTCCTCCAAGATGGCCTCCACGAGAAATTCATCGCGAGTAAACGACTCGACTGTTTTGGCATCGGCCAATATGCACAGGTACTCGGCCTTAAGGTCGGAGGGAGTTACAGTGTAGGCAATGGAGGATGAGGTAATCTCGCCAACCGTTACCTCGAAAGTCAAATTACCACCATCGTGGGGGGGGGAAATTCGCTCTTCATCATTACAAGCGGCAAACGATAGTGCGAATACCATCATAAGCGCCATCAACAAATTAAATTTTTTCATACGTGTTTTGGTTAAGGTTTGTAAATAAGGTTCTAATGATTAGGTGTTGTATCGTATTTTCCACACCTCCTGAAAATTTTCCGCAGCACATTTTCACTAATAGTACAATCTTTATAAAGTAAAAATACATCTATTTTTTCTTTTATACAAGTTTTTTTTGAAAAATTACCCTCCTTGAAATTTAAAAAAATGCTATCTTTGTGTGAATTTTGGAAATGGGGTATTTTTTAATTTAGTCGAAGATGAAACTGAAATTTTTGTTCTGTGCAGCGGCGGCTTTTCTGTCGGCCGGGTGTAGCGATGAGGACGGTAGCGGCGATTTCGGAAATTTGAAATTTCCCGATACCGGGGAGTTGGATCAGACTTTTAAGGCCGATCAGACGAGTAGCAGGCTGACTTTCGAAGCGGCGGAGGCGTGGACCTCGGAGGTTGTGTACGGCGATTCGCGTGCTGACGAGACGACCGGGTGGGTAAGTCTTTCGCCCGATCACGGCGGGGCGGGACGCGTGACTGTCGAGATTGCATTGACCCCTAACGATACGGGTGAGGAGCGCTCGGCTTCGATCGTCATTCGCTGTGGAGAGAATCGTGTCGAGGTTTCGGTCCGGCAGCAGGCGGCAGGCGGGGAGGACCCGTCGCCCGAACCCGATCCGTCACCTGAACCGAAACCGGGGCGACGGATCGTGGCGTTCGATTCGTTCTCCGATAACGGGGACGAACCCGGCGGGGAGCTGCATCATGATTTCCGCTGTAATATCGAGTACGACACCGAGGGGCGTGTTGCCCGTGTCGTGATCGACGATTCGCCGGAAACCGGTGCCGGCGAGATGGAAACGCCGATCGAGTTTACTTACCTGGATGCGACGACGATGAAGGTCGTGGCCCGTGACGACGATTTCGAAGAGGTCTATACCGTTACGCTCGATGCGGCGGGTCGGGCCGTAAAGGTGGTGAGCGAGGGCGAATCGGTAGTCTGGACTACTTCCTACGATGCGGCGGGTTATGCCCAATCGTGCGTGATAGAGGACCCGATGGAAACCTCCTACGATTTCCGCCCCCGGGCCGATTTCACCTGGAGCGGCGGTAATCTGATGCAGACGGTCGTACCGGCCGTTGCTGGGAGCGGGATGGAGGACTATGTGTACGATTTCGCCTACTCCGATCTCTCGAATGATCCGGAGCGGTTGAGCATAGACCTCAATGCGTTCTTCGGAGCCGTGCCTACCGATCCCGAGGACGACGGTGTCTGCGGTATCTTGGCGCTCGCGGGACTGATGGGGGAGCGGAGTGCGTTTTTGACCACCTCCTCGGCCGATGAGTACGACGTACCGGGGATGCCGGATGATCCCCAAAGCGAGTACCGTTATGTTTCCGAAGGCAGTGCGCTGCCGATGGTCTGGACCTGCGACGGCGAGGGTTATCCCGTTCGGGCAGATGCCACCTATGAGCTGCGGGTTTATAAGGAACACAAAGTGACGGGCGAACGTACCCTGGTGCGTACTACCTCCTACCGTAGCCGTTACGAAGTTCTTTATGCGGAGTAGTCTGCATGGAGTAAGGGGCGGAACGGGATATTCGAACAGGTAAGCCGCCTTGTTATTCCCGGTATTGTGGTTCGGGCGTTTGTTTCGGATTCGCTCTTCTTACTCTGAATTGTTCTGTATCTTAAATGGGATGTGTCCTGTTATTTCATCGGACACATCCCATTTTTGTTCGGGGTGCTGTAGGGTAGATGCACGGCGTTCGTTCCTGGGATGTTGGCCGATGCCGACGGAACGGCGGCCCGCTTGTTTTGGAAATAGTCGATTGGCCGAGCGGCGCTTCGGAGATTCTCGAAGATACGATTCCCATGATGTGAAAGTGTCTATGAAAAAGGAGCGCAATGATTATTGCGCTCCTTTTTTCGTAACGATTCGGACCTATGCTTCGAATTCGATCTGTACGCATTCGATGCCGACCCGGCGCAGCAGGTCGAGTCCCTCTTCGGAGCGGTAATCGTCGCTGTAAACCACCCGTCGGATACCGGCCTGAATAATCAGTTTCGAACATTCGATACAAGGGGCGGCGGTGATGTAGAGCGTCGAGCCGTCGCAGTTGTTGGCGCTTTTGGCCACCTTGGTAATGGCGTTGGCTTCGGCGTGCAGGACATAGGATTTGGTCTTACCCGTTTCGTCCTCGCAGATATTCTCGAAGCCGGCCGGCGTGCCGTTGTAGCCGTCCGAGATGATCATCTTGTCTTTGACGATCAGCGCCCCGACCTTGCGGCGCACGCAGTAGGAGTTTTCCGCCCAGATACGTGCCATGCGCAGGTAGCGCATGTCGAGCTGGTGTTGTTTCTCTTCCTTGTAACCCATCGTCGGTCCGTTTTTGCGGTTATAAACCCTTGCCGTGACAGTTCTTGTATTTTTTGCCGCTGCCGCAGGGACAGGGATCGTTGCGGCCGGCTTTTTTCTCGACATGCACGGGCATCGGCTTCTGTTTTTCGGCCTGTCCCGCCTGTGCCGCAGCCTGCATGCGCGAAGCCTGCAACTTATTGACATCGACTTTGGCTCGCTCCTGGCGTTCGTGCTGTACGTTCTCGGCCGTATTCTCCCGTACCGGGATGTAGGCCTTGTTGAGGGTGCTCAATACGTCGGCATTGACTTTGTTGAGCATTTTCGAGAAGAGCTGGAACGACTCGAGTTTGTAGATCAGCAGCGGGTCTTTCTGTTCGTAGGTGGCGTTCTGCACGCTCTGGCGCAGGTCGTCCATTTCGCGCAGGTGCTCGCGCCATGCGTCGTCGATCGTGGTGAACATCACCACCTTGGAGAATACCTTGAAGATCTCCTCCCCGTCCGAATCCTTGCAGCGCTGCAGGTTCACCGGGACGTTGTAGCCCAGGTGTCCGTCCGTGATGGGGAAGTAGATATTGGTGTCCAGCTGGCCTTTGCGGTCTTCATAAACACGCTCCATAACGGGGCGTACCATATCGGCGATCGCCTTCATCCGGCGAGTATAGGCGGCCTGCAGGTCGGCAACGATCAGTTCGATCAGCTCGCGGGGCTTGGCTTTTTCGTACGCCGCCTCGTCGAACGAAGGCTGGATGGCCGCTTCGCGGATCATTTCGATACGGAAATCGTCGAATTCGACGCCTTCGTGATTCTCCACGAACGTCGTGGCGAAGTCGTACATGATGTTGTTCAGGTCGATCTCGATCCGTTCGCCGTAGAGGGCATGGCGGCGGCGCGTGTAGATCACCTCGCGTTGCGAGTTCATCACGTCGTCGTATTCCAGCAGGCGTTTGCGGATGCCGAAGTTGTTCTCCTCGACCTTCTTCTGGGCGCGTTCGATGGCTTTGGTCATCAGGCCGGCCTGGATCACTTCGCCCTCCTTGAGGCCCATGCGGTCCATCATCGAGGCGATACGGCCCGAACCGAACAGACGCATCAGGTCGTCTTCGAGCGATACGAAGAATTGCGACGATCCGGGGTCGCCCTGACGCCCGGCACGTCCGCGCAACTGACGGTCCACGCGGCGGCTTTCGTGCCGCTCGGTGCCGATGATGGCAAGACCGCCCGCCTGTTTCACTTCGGGTGTCAGCTTGATGTCGGTACCGCGGCCGGCCATGTTGGTGGCGATGGTCACCTGGCCCGAACGTCCGGCCTCGGCGACGATCTGCGCTTCCAACTGGTGCTGTTTGGCGTTCAGTACGTTATGTTTGATGCCGCGCAGCTTGAGCATGCGGCTCAAAAGTTCCGATATTTCGACCGAGGTGGTACCCACGAGCACCGGACGACCCTGTTCGACGAGTTTGACGATCTCCTCGATCACGGCGTTGTATTTCTCGCGCTTGGTCTTGTAAACCAGGTCCTGACGGTCGTCGCGGATGACCTTGCGGTTGGTCGGGATGACCACGACATCCAACTTGTAGATACTCCAGAACTCCGATGCCTCGGTTTCGGCCGTACCGGTCATGCCGGCCAGCTTGTGGTACATGCGGAAGTAGTTCTGCAGCGTGATGGTAGCGAAGGTCTGCGTCGCGGCTTCGACCTTGACGCGCTCCTTGGCTTCGATGGCCTGATGCAGCCCGTCCGAATAGCGCCGGCCGTCCAGAATACGGCCCGTCTGCTCATCGACGATCTTCACCTTGTTGTCCATCACCACGTATTCGACATCTTTCTCGAACATCGCGTATGCTTTCAGCAACTGGATGACCGTATGCACGCGCTCGGCTTTGACGGCGTAGTCGTTGATTACGGCATCGCGCTTCTGGGCCTTTTCCTCCGGAGTAATCTCCTCCTTCTCGATCTCGGCGATGCGGGCCCCGATGTCGGGCAGGACGAAGAAGCCCTCCTCGTTGAAATATTTCGACAGGGCTTCGTGGCCTTTGTCGGTGAGTTCCACCGAGTTCATCTTCTCGTCGATGACGAAGTAGAGGTCGTCGGTAATCTCCGGCATGCGGCGGTTGTTGTCCTGCATGTAGATATTTTCGGTCTTTTGCATCTGGGCCTTGATACCCTGTTCGGAGAGGAACTTGATCAGCGGTTTGTACTTGGGAAGACCTTTGTGGCTGCGGTAGAGCTTGATGCCGCCCTCTTCGTTCTTGCCTTCGCCGAGCAGCTGGCGGGATTCCGCGAGCAGGTTGGTCACCAGGTTTTTCTGGAGGTTGTAGAGGTGCTCGATGGCCGGGCGGTACTGTTCGAAGAGCTGGTCGTCGCCTTTGGGGACGGGACCCGAAATGATCAGCGGGGTGCGGGCGTCGTCGATCAGCACGGAATCGACCTCATCGACGATGGCGTAGTGGTGCTTGCGCTGCACCAGGTCCTTGGGCGACGAAGCCATGTTGTCGCGCAGGTAGTCGAAGCCGTATTCGTTGTTGGTGCCGAAGGTGATGTCGGCCATGTAAGCCTTGCGTCGGGCGTCCGAGTTGGGCTGATGGCGGTCGATGCAATCGACCGTCAGACCGTGGAACTGGTACATCGGCCCCATCCATTCGGAGTCGCGGCGTGCCAGATAGTCGTTCACGGTCACCATGTGGACGCCTTTGCCGGCGAGTGCGTTCAGGAACACGGGGAGGGTAGCCACCAGGGTTTTGCCTTCGCCCGTCGCCATCTCGGCGATCTTGCCTTTGTGGAGCACCACGCCGCCGAAGAGCTGCACATCGTAGTGGATCATGTCCCAGCGGACGTCGTTGCCGCCGGCGAGCCAGTGCGTCGCATAGATCGCCTTGTCGCCCTCGATTTTGACGAAGTCCTTGGTGGCGGCCAGCTCCCGGTCGAAATCGTTGGCCGTGACTTCGACCGTTTCGTTCTGGGCGAAGCGGCGGGCCGTGTCCTTCATGATGGCGAAAGCTTCGGGCAGGAGTTCGTCGAGTTTCTGTTCGATCTTCTCGTCGATGCGTTTTACCGTTTCGTCGATCTCCTTGGAGATTTTCTCCTTGTCGGAAAGCGACGTGTCAGGCAGCTCGAGACGGGCTTTCAACTCGACGATACGGGCTTCGTCCGCAGCGATGAAGTCGGCGATCTGTTTTTTCAGGTTACTGCTGCGGGCACGCAGTTCGTCGTTCGAAAGCGCCTCGATCGTCGGATAAACGGCTTTGATTTTTACGAGATAAGGTTCTACTTCTTTGCGATCTTTGTCGGCTTTGGATCCGAAAAAAAGCTTGATTAAACTGGCGGCTATGTCCATATTTTCGATGTTGTTATTTCGTGTGGAAATTAAATCTGTCAAAGATATTCATTATTTCGGAAAATACAATACGAATTTGCCTCGAATAAGGGGGATTTTTCATTCGCTATCGGTGTCCGGGAGGGTCGCCTCGGCATATTCCGGACGGAAGGCCCGATATTTCCGGGGATCTTCGCCGTTTCCGGGGCGCTGCGTATGCGGCGTGCGGGATTCTACTGTCGTTTCCGGGGGCTTTCCGGCTGTAAGCGGGACTTCTCCGCATCGGCCCGGCTGCGGCTTGTTGTCACCAGATAGACACCGCTGAAAATCAGCAATACGGAGCAGATTTTGGTCGGATCGAATGTTTCCATACCCCAACATACGGCCACTAATGTAGCGACCAGCGGCTGGATGTAGTTGTACATGCCGGCGACGGTCGGACGCAGGTTTTTCTGTCCGACGATGATCAGCATGTAACTCAAAAACGTGCTGCCGACGACGATGAATGCCAGGGAGCCGATCGCTGCTGCGGAAAGGGCCTGCCAATCGGTCGAAAGCAGGTCGCGGCCGGTGAAGGGCAGGATGCAGAGCGTGGCGAAGGTGAACATCCATTTCATGATGGTCGTGAGCGAGTAACGGGTGACGAAATTCTTGTACAACACGAAGTAGAGTGCGTAACTCAACTGCGCGAACAGGACCAGCAGGTCGCCCGCGACGGAGTGCCCTCCGGCACTGTCCGTATTTCCGCTGCCGAGGACCAACAGCAAGGCTCCCGAGGCTCCGGCGGCGATGCCGAGTACCTTTTTCGCGGTGATCGGTTCCTTGAGGAAAATTGCGGCGAGAATCATCGCCCACAACGGCATGCTCGTGGTGATGATCGAGGCGTTTACGGGCGAAGTCATGCCCACGCCCAGGATGAAGCTGCCCTGGTTGAGGACCACGCCCAGCAGCGATGCACCGAAGAGTTTGGCCAGGTCTTTCGGCGGTACGTGTTCGGACTTTCGGAAGAATGAAAGGATCCAGAACAGGATCATGGCGCCCACGATCCGCAGGTCGGTGACAGCCAGCGGTGTAACGATACCGCCGAGCATTACGAATTTGGCGACGGGGGACATCAGCCCCCAAATAGCGTTGGCGCCGAACATGGCGCCGTGTCCTTTCCAGTTGATCGTCTGCATGATTTTTACGGTAATTCGCCGGTCCCGGGACCGTTGCGAATCGGATTTTTTTGACAGTTGTTTTTTTATCCCCGCCGTCAGCTTTTCGGATTTTGAAATCCGACCGTCGTTATTCGCAGGCCGGGCTTTTTCCCAAATGATTTCCTTTGAAAAATCAGGACTGCCGGCAAAAGCGGAACAGATGGCTGCCGGTGGGAAGCGTATCCTCCCGATTATTGCGATCGGGTGATTTTATCGATGATCCGCCGCGCGACGGGACAACATTCGCAACGTTGTGCGGCGCAATATTCCCTCGACAGCTGGATCAACCCCTGCGTGTCGAATGCGTTGCGGGGATTGACTCCGGCTGCGATCCACGGCCTCGTGTATTTGTTCTCTTCGGCGGGAATACATTCCAGCAGGGCGATAGCCCGGTCGCGGAGTTCTTCGTTCTGGATGTAGGAGCCGTAAACGTATTGCAGGATGCTGACCACGTTGATACCGAAGACATCCGTTTTGTGCTGTCCGACCCGCTTGGGGTTCTCCTCCGGTCCTTCCGGGGTATGTCTGGCTCCGGACCAGTAGGGCGACGCTTCGGTACGGAACAGGCGGTTCACCTCCTGGCGGGTACGGCAGGCCAGCAGTTGCTCGAAAACGAAATCATGCTGCGAGAGAAACGAGGCCAGTTGCGCGATGCGCAGCCGCGGAAGGTTGCCCGGTCGGATATTGGCCGTTTTCCATGCCGAAGGGTCTATCGGTTCGATGTCGTATCGTGCACGGAAGTAGGCGAAGTCATCGCGCAGGCGACGGATGTAATCGTCCGGCCGAAAGGTGTCGAGCAGTCCCGAGGTGCCGAACAGCAGGGCTTCGATCCGAGGCAGCGAATGTCTTTCCCGAAGCACCATCGTATAAGTAGCACGCCGGGCGAGCTCCGTATAGGTGTCCTGATTGGAGAGGTCGCCGATGTAGCGGAACAGCAGCGTGTAGAAGGTCTGGTTCCAGTTCTGCCCCGAAATACGGTAGATTTCTGCGGCTGCATCGTATTTGCGCCGGAGCCGGTCGTACACCAGCCCGGTCAGCAGGTCTGCGAGGTGCAGCGGATCGAGCGTCGTGAGGAATCCGGCGCAGGCATGGCCGGCGGCTCCGGTTCGGAGCCGTTCCAGGATCTCTGCCGTTTGGTCCGCGCGGGGTTCCACCGGTTACAACATGTTGAGTTCGAGCAGCGCCTCTTCGGACATCATGCTCTTGTCCCATACGGGATCGAACGTGAGGATGACATTGACGCTCTTCACGCCCTTGACTTTGGCGACCTGTTGATTGACGTCTTCGACCAGCATGTCCGCCATCGGACAGTTGGGGGCGGTGAGGGTCATGCGGATATTCGCCACACCGTCCGGTTCGTAGTCTATTTCGTAGATCAGCCCCAAGTCGTAGATATTGACCGGGATTTCGGGGTCGTAGATATTCTTGAGCGTGGCGACGATATCTTTTTCTACCTGTAAAATCTCTTCTGGTGTCATGTTGCGTAAGAGTTATTTTTTTGAAAAAGCGAGCGCATAGAGCCGCATCTGCTTGATCATGGCCAGCAAACCGTTGCTCCGCGTAGGGGAGAGGTTGGCGCTCAGGCCGATGGCGTCGATGAAATAGAGGTCCGTGTCGAGTATCTCCTGCGGCGTCCGACCGCCCAGCACCCGGATAAGCAGTGCGATGATTCCTTTGGTGATGATCGCGTCGCTGTCGGCCGTGAACCAGACTTTGCCGTCTTCGTAACGGGCGTCGATCCAAACCCGCGACTGGCAGCCCTGGATCAGGTACTGATCCGTGCGGTGCTCGGGTGCGATGGCCGGGAGCGTGTCGCTCAATCCGATCAGGTATTCGTATTTGTCGAGCCATTCATCGAATACCGAAAATTCTTCGATGATCTCGTCTTGTCGTTTGTCGTTTGCCATGGTTAAATATTGCTTGAAATAACTTCTTCGAGTACCGTTCCCTCCGAAGCCGCCGGAGCCTCGATACCGAGCAGACGGCAGAGCGTCGGGGCGACCGCCGTCATATCGACGGGGCGGTCTATCTGCCGGGGAAGGATGCCTGCGCCGTAGAAGATCAGGGGAACGCGGGTGTCGTAGCCGTACATCGAACCCGACGAGGAGCGTTTGTGGTCGTGCTCTTCGATCCATCCCGGCATCAGGTTGATGATGACGTCGCCCGAGCGGCGGGGATAGAAGCTGTTCTGCATCTTGCGGGCATAGCCGCTGCCGAAGTAGCTGGTCCGCATGGCCGTAGCCGAGAGAGCGTGCGAAACGCCCCGGAACTGCATGGCGAACGTGGCCACTTCGTTCTGAATATCTGCCAGGCTGAGGTCTTTCTCATACACGAGGTTGTGATTCAGGTACAGGCATTTGTCTTCGTACTCCAACACCCAGTTGCCCGGTCCGTAGCGGGCGCTGAGAAATCCGTTTACGATCACTTCGAACTGGCGCGTATTGAACCTGTCGCACGCTTCGCGGCCGAAATCGTAGGAGGGGCTGCTGCCGTGATCCGACGTGAGTATGACGAGTACTTCATGAGGCTTGAACAGCGTATAAACGTATGTCAGGAACTCTTCCAGATCTTGATCGAGCCGGTAGTACATGTCTTCGGCTTCGATCGATTCGGGGCCGTAGGCCTCGCGGATCGCACGCGGGGCGTCGAGGCAGATGTTCAGCAGGTCGGTCCGGTCCCGTTTGCCGAGGTCGAGTTGTGTCAGGGCCGTTTTGGCGAATTGAAGCGTCAGGCAGTTGCCTGCCGGCGAATACAGGATGTTGTCGTAGCGGCTTTCGGAAGGGGCTTTCGACGAGATCCGTTTGACGGCGTCGGCCGAGGTGTCGGCCGAACGCTTTTTCTTGGCCATGGAACTCATCAAGACGATGTCCGAACAGCGTTTGTTGCGGTATTTGTCGTCGTTCAGCAGGGAGTGCCACGGTTCGCCGATGTAAGAAAGGTAGAGTTTGTCCGCATTGAATCTTTTGACCCAGGCCGGTAAAACGGGCAGGTAGTAGGTGGAGGTGGTCCAGTTGCAGGAAACGCTGTCCATCCAGAAGGTCATGCCTTCGCGTCCGCCCATCACCACGGCCGAAATCGGGTCGAGAGCTACGGTTACCGACCGACTGTCGGGAGATTGCCGGAGCAGGGCCTCCCCGACGGTCGGGGCGATCAGGTTGCGGGGCGAGTAGGCGCCGTTGCCGTGGTAGTATTCGGGATCGCGGACGCTGGGGTCGTCGATGAGCCCGACCGTTTTATTGACGATGTAGTCCCGCCAACGGGTCGAAATCACGCCATGCGTCGAGGGCATCGCTCCCGTGGTGAGCGTGGCCAGCGATACGGGGGTCGAAGTTTGCTGATAGTCGTAGGAACCTTCCGTGAAGCGGGCGCCGCCCTCTGTCAGACGCAGAAATCCGCCCGTGCCGAACTGGCTCCGGTAACGGTCGATGTCGTCCGGACGCATGGAGCTTACGACTAAATTGATGACCAGACGGGGCGGAGTGTTTGCGAGGATCGGCAGAACACCCGGCAGCAGGAGCAGGACGAGCAGGATTTTCTTCATTTTTTCGCGTGTGACTATCGAACGGCAAATTTATGAATTTATTTAGTATTTTCTTCATTTGTTTTGTGCCGTCCTTCAAAAAAAGAAATCGAATGCCGGAGCCGGATTTCATTCTCGGTTTTCCAGCAGTGCGAAAAATTCGCCGGCCTGCCGTCCGTCGATGAATCCGTGGTGTACGTCGAGCGATACGGGCATCGTAAGCCGATCGCCGGACCGGGTCAGTTTCCCGGTGGAGATGCGGGGTATGGAGTCGCCTCGATTGGCCGACCGGGCATGTTTCATTTCCGTAAAGGCGAACCAGGGAACAGCCGAAAAATAGATCAGATCCGTGCGCCCGGCTCCCGCTCCCAGACAAAGACCGTCCGCTGCCTTTACGCGTTCCGTTTCCCGCTCGGCCGCCCGGATGAATTCGTGCAGGTCGGAAAAGTACTCGAAGAACCCGTAGCCGAAGCTGCCGTCCTCGCGTCCGATAGTCGGGCTCGCGTGGATTCGGTCGTAACAGACCACTTCCCCGTTTTCGATCCGGTATCGGAATGCCTCGATCCGGTTTACGGCCGTTAGAATACGGTGCAGGGAACAGAGGAAGAACGAAGTACGCCTCTTCTTGGCTTCGAGGTAGCACTCCGTAAAATCGACCGGAACGACCGTTCCCCAGAAGGGATCGTCCATTCCGTTGAAAAATTCATAATGTTCGCGTCTTTTCCAGGTCGTCGTGTCGATTTTGTACTTCATATCGTTTTTATAGAAACTGGTTGAAAAATTCTTTTTCTCGGTTGAGGTCTATTTCTGGAAGCGATTCGATGATTTCCAGTTGTTTGCGGCAGAATCGACGGTATTCGTCGCTTTCGGGGTGTAGCGGCCGGTGGCCGGCGGCGGTCGTCAAGGCTTCGACTTGCGGGAGTTTTCTGCGGGCCTCCTCGGTGAGGGTCGCTGCGGTGAAGAGTTCCCAGATGTATCGCTGTGCCTGTTGCGAGGGGTGTACCAGGTCGTCGGCATAGAAACGATAGTCACGCAGGTCGTCCGTAAGGATTTCGTAGGCAGGGAAGTAGGTTGTGTCGGCATGTCGGCGGCAGATTTCGTCGATGGCCAGGCGAAGGGTCGCTTTGCTCAAAAAGTTGTCGGGCAGACCGTCCCCGAGGTGCCGGACGGGACTGACCGTGAGGATCACTTGCTTTCCGGCGAGCGGGCCTGCCTGCAGATCGTCGTAGCGGGCGACGATCTCTTCGACGGTCAGACGCCGGCGCCGAAAGAGTTCTGCAGGTTGCTTGTGGCAGTTGGCCACGATCTCTCCGGTCGAGCGGAGCTCGTACACCCACGCTGTCCCGAAGGTAAGAATCACGCGGTCGGCTTCGCGCAGGGCGCTGGCTCCTGCCCTGCGGGCCAGATTCATTTTCGAGAGAGCCATTTTCTGCGAACCGTCCGAAAAAGCTCCGTGAAAACCGTAGTGGAACCAGAGCCCGTTGCGACAGCCGAGTTCTTCGGGGACGACCTCTTGCGGCGCGGCGTAGGATTCGAGGGTTGCAGCGAGCGAAAGGGGGTTGAACAGGATGCCGGAGGGATTGCTCGTGATCCGAAACCGGGCTCCGGACAGCCGGCCCGAGATGTGTTCGGCGAAACAGGATCCCAACGCCAGCAGACGGTTTTCATAGCCGATCCGGACGGAGAGCGGCGCGATTCGTATTTCAGTGCGGAATTTCATGCCGTAAAGATAGACGGAAACGGCGTAAAACGGAAATTCCCGACAGGGAGTTTTTTCGAGCGGAAAACAGAGGAGGGGGCGGGAAACAGAAAATAAATTTTCGATCGCTCTCGCCTTTCCCTGTCTTTGACATAGTTTTAGATGGGATGCGCCGAGAGAAAACTGCGAACAAGTTCCCGTTTTCTCCCGGCTTTCACTATCTTTGTCATATGATTCGCAAGGCAAATTGTAAGATCAACATCGGGCTGGACGTGCTGCGCCGTCGTGAGGACGGGTATCACGAACTGGCGACCGTAATGATTCCTGTGTACGGGCTGTACGATGTCGTCGAAGTGGAATATGCGGCGCAAACTTCGTTTCGGGCCTGTGGTCTTACAGTCGATTGTCCGGCTGCGGATAATCTCTGTATGAAGGCCGTACGGCTGATGCAGGTGCGCTACGGTGCGGGCGATGTTTCGGTTGCGCTCGACAAGCGGATACCTTTCGGTGCCGGGCTGGGGGGCGGATCGTCCGACGCGACCGCCGTAATCCTGGCGCTCGATGAATTATTCGGGTTGAAGCTTCCGGAGCGGGAGCTGATCGACTGTGCCGCAGCACTGGGAAGCGATACGGCCTTTTTCGTGCGCAATACGCCCCAACTTTGTACGGGACGCGGCGAGGTGATGACTCCCGTGAAACTCGATCTGCGGGGGCTGTGGATCGCTGTGGTAAAGCCTGATTGCGGTGTTTCCACGCGCGAGGCTTATGCCGGGATTCGGCCTGGCGTTCCTGCCGTCCCGCTTGCGGAGCGGATCGCCCGACCTGTGACCGAATGGCAGACATTCCTGAAAAACGATTTCGAACCCCATATTTTTGCCGCCCATCCGGAGATTGCCGCAGCCAAAGCCGCGCTTCTGGATGCCGGAGCCGTTTATGCCGCCATGTCGGGTTCCGGATCGGCCGTTTTCGGGCTTTTCGACGATGAAGAAAAGGCGCGGAGCCGAAGCCTCACGCCTTTTGTCTTTCCCTTACAATAAATAAAACGTTGCCGTTCCGCTGCCGGTTTATTGACGGTTGCATGCCTTGACGGGAATCTTCTCGATGCGTCGCTGGTGACGGCCGCCTTCGAAATCGGTGGCGAGGAACTCTTCGACGAACTCCACCGCCTGGTCGTTGGTGATGAAACGGGCGGGCAGCACGATCACGTTCGCGTTGTTGTGCTGGCGGATCAGGTGGGCGATCTGCTTGTCCCATACGAGTCCCGCACGGATGCCCTGGTGCTTGTTGAGGGTGATGGCCATGCCTTCGCCCGAGCCGCAGAGTCCTATGCCGCGCTCCAGCTCCCCGCTTTCGATGGCATTGGCCAGCGGGTGTGCGAAATCGGGGTAATCGACGCTCTCCTCGGATTCGGGGCCGAAGTCGAGGACATCCCAACCCTTCGCAGCCAGATAACCTACCAGAAATTCTTTCATTTCATAGCCCGCATGGTCGCTGGCGATACCGATTTTCTTTTCCATAACGTATTTGTTTTTAGTTGATACCTCGTGTACGGCAATATTTCTGCCGCGATCGCTGCCCGTGTTCCGGGCGTTTTCTGAAAAACCGTTCGGACTTGTGTGCCATTCCGAATGATTTTCTCCATATTTTACAAAGTTACGGAAAATAATTCGAAATCGGCTGTCTTTCGCAGACTTTCGTATCGGGATAAAACGGCGACGGTAAAGTACGGCCGACGGACTCCTTTTTCGACGGAGCCCGTTCGGTGCAAGGCATGTTGAGAGACCTGTCGTTACTTTTTCCGTTCATTCGGGTGTTTGCGGCCCGATATGGTGCGAATGACGTTGCAAATCGTTTCTACGATCTGTTCATCGCCGGAGATCGAACTGTCGAGCATCATGTGATAGTAGTGACGTTCGCCCCATTCGCAGCCGGTATAGTGCAGGCAGTGTTCCCGCCGCTCCTGGTCGATACGTTTGAGCAGACTTTGAGTCCGGTTGTCAGCCACGCCGTATTCGGACGCTATGCGTTTCCGGCGGGTCGCTTCGTCGGCGTAGATGAAAAGATGTAAACAGGCGGGGCGGTCTTTCAGTACGAAGTTGGCGAGCCGACCGACGATAACGCACGGTTCTTGGCAGGCGATGTTGCGTATCACCTGGCTCTGTGCGCGAAATACGGCGGTCTGTACCGGGTCGTCGTACATCAGTCGTCCGCTCACGGTTTGTTCGCTCTCTTGTACGGTACTTTCGCCTAATCCGCTTTGCTGCGCGGTCAGCGAGATGAGTTCTCTGTCGTAGAATTTCACGCCCAGCCGTTGCGCCAACCGTTCTCCGATGCGATGTCCTCCGCTGCCGTATTCACGCGAAATAGTGATGACGAACGGCAAAGATTTACGGGCCGACAGGCCGGGACGGTCGTCATCGGAGTTCAGGCCCGTTCTGCGGTTCTGCGGATTGAACGACGAGGCGTGACGGCGTCCGAAGGCGTAGTAGTAGCCTGACGACAGCAGACACGGTACGATCATGCAGAGGAACATGGCGTCATAACCCAGTTGCTTCACCAGTATGCCTGCCAGGAAGCCGCCCGACGCAATACCGAAGTCGAAAGCCACGAAAAACGTGGAGCTTGCCGCCCCGCGCCGTTCGGGTGCTACGGCGTGCATCGCCATCGTCTGTAAGGAGGGCTGGATGGCGCCGAAACTGTAACCCAGCAGAAGAGCCGACAACAGGTAGCACGGTACGTTGTGCGCGAACACCAGCAGCAGAATACCGATCACGATGGCTGCATTGCCGGTGTAAACCAGCCTCGCTTCGCCGTACCGATCGACGGCACGCCCCAGCAGAATACGCGTGGCTACGGTAGCCAGTGCGATGAAGATAAAGTAGATTCCGCCTCCGGGCAAGCGGCAGGAGGCGGCGTAAATCGCCACATATACCTCCACTACGCCATACGCCATCATGAAAAAGAACTGCGTGACGGCGGCGGGCAGGGACATCGGCTCGAACAGCTCCCGAATGCGCAGCGGGGCGTCGGATACCGCGTAGTTGCGGGACCGAATCCCCATGCCTGTCAGCAGGGCCGCCAAAGCCGTCAGCGCAGCGATGGCGAACAACGGTCGGAATCCCCAGGCGTTCATTACCGCCAGCCCTAATGCAGGAGCTACGGCGGTGGATATGGCCATCGAAAGTCCGTACATTCCCAATCCTTCGCCCATGCGTTTGTGCGGGATGATGTCCGTCACCCAAGTGGAAGAGGCATTGCTCGAAGCTGCATGGAACACGCCGTGCGCCGTGCGCAGTATAACGGCCGTCGCGATGCCTGCCGATACGAAATAACCCATCGGGATGAGTGTCATGCCGATAAGTCCCAGTACCAATATCGCGTATCGTCCCCGCGTGTCGATGAGCCATCCCACGAACGGTCGCGATACGATGGAAGCGATGCTGAACAGTGCCGTTGCCAGTCCGATAGTTACCGCATCGCCGCCCAAGTAGGTGACGAAGAAGGGGAAAGTAGGCAGCAGCGCATGAAAATTTACGAAAATAAAGAGATTCACCAGGCAGATTCTTAAGAAAGAACCTGTCCACAATCGATCCTGTGTCGTTGTTCCTTTCATATTTTTTTCGGTTGAGTTATGGCAAAAAAAAAGTGTCTGAACAGATAAATCGCAACTGGATTTACGTGTTCAGACACTACTCGTTGTTCTCTTTAACGTCCGCAAAGATACGAATAAGCCGCGAGCAAAAGCAAATTTTTTTGCATTTTGCCGAAGCGAAGTATCTAACGCGAAGTCAAAGATACGAAAAAACCGAATGTAAAAGCGAATTTTTTGCAAATGACCGGAACGAAGCGTTTAAGGTCCACCCGAATATGAAAAAAACTTGTCGGGCGGACGTGTTTTCGCAAAAACCGCTAATTTTACTGCGTGAAAACTTTGGGAGCCATACTCGGAAGCTTCTTTCTGGGACTGGGTATCGTCGGTGTCTTCGTGCCGTTGCTGCCGACGACGCCTTTCCTGCTTCTCGCCGCAGCCCTTTACGTTCGTTCTTCGCCACGCCTCTATGCGTGGCTTCTGAACCAGAAGCATCTGGGACCTTATATCCGTAACTTTCGTGAAAACCGAGCAATACCTTTGCAGGCGAAGATCGTTTCCGTGTCGTTGATTTGGCTGACGATGGGGTATTGCATCTTTCGGGTCGTCGATGCATGGTGGTGGGCGCAGCTCGGGCTGTTTCTGCTCGCAGTCGGAACCAGTTGGCACATCCTTTCGTTCGCTACGTTGAGGAAGAAGGAGTAGTCTTCCCCGTTTTGCGTTGCGTGTCGAGTACGACGATGCTGACGGCCGCAACGACCAGTCCCACGCCCAGGGCGCTTGTCCAGCCGAACCGCTCTCCGAAGACCGTTGCACCGATGGCTACTGCCGTCAGAGGTTCCAGTGCCCCGAAAATCGACGTGAGCGTCGGCCCGATGAATTTGATCGCCCTGACCAGCGTGATGTTGGAGATCGCCGTGGCCGGGAGCGCCAGTCCGAGAATGGCGAGCCTCTCTTTTCCGTCGGTCACGAGCCGGACACCGCCCGTGAACATACCTCCGCAGAGAAACAGCAGAGCTCCGAAGGCCATGACGTAAAAGGTCAGGGTGGTCGATTCGACCTGCGCCGCGCGGCTCTTGCGTACGCCGATGATATAGCCGGCATAGGCGAATACCGAAACGGCGGCAGCAATGGTCCCCGCCGTGGTATCTCCGCCCCGGCTGCCGATTCCTCCGGTAGAGAGGAGGGCGACACCGGCCAGCGAAACGCCGATGGCCGCTGCCGTTCGCCACGAGATACGTTCGCGGAAAAAGAGTGCCATGGCCAGGGCGACGGCCAGCGGGTACATGAAATGGATGATCGAAGCGACCCCGCTCGAGATATTTTGATAGGCGATCACCAGACTCAATGATGTCGCGGCCCGAAACAGGCTCAAGAAGAATACCGTGCATAGCTCCTGCCGGGAGATGCGGAACCGGCAGCCGCCGGCGAGTCCGATGATTCCCAACGTCAGGGAAGCTACTCCCCAACGGTAGGAGAGCACTTCGAACGACGAGAACCCGTCCGAGAGCAGGAGAATCGAGAACAACGGAGCTAGTCCGAAGGTCGAGGACGACAATGCCGCATAGATGATACCCTTGAAATTCTTCATTTTATGCCAGATATCGTTCTGCGACGCTGATGAGGAATCCCAGCAGCAGGGCATTGAGCAGGATGACCGGAGCCGCCTTACGGTCTTTGCCCGTGAGGATCAGTACGACCGGCAGAGCCATCATGAGAGTCACGGCCATACCGTCCGCCCACCAGGGCAGGTAAGGCAGGTTGCTGTAAAAGACGATCGGTCCGGCAAAAAAATATTGGAGGAAGGCCGACAGGCAGGAGCGGAACGAGAGTTTTTGGGCGATCATCGGGATGATGTCCAGAGCGCCTGCCACGGCACCCGTCATAAGAGCCAGCGTGAAGTGATCCATGGACTATTTCGATGCGCGTTTGCGGTCTGTTTCGTTCAGCAGGATCTTGCGCAGGCGCATGGCGTGCGGAGTGACTTCCACGTATTCGTCCTCCTTGATGTATTCGAGGGCCTCTTCGAGCGAGAATACCTTGGGCGGGGCGATCGAGGTTTTTTCGTCCGATCCCGAAGCGCGCATGTTCGTGAGCTGCTTGGCCTTGGTGACGTTTACCGTGATGTCGTTCTGGCGGGTGTGTTCGCCGATCACCTGGCCTTCGTACACCTGTTCCATCGGAGAGATGAAGAAGCGTCCGCGGTCCTGCAGTTTGTCGATCGAGTAGGCGTAGGCCGTACCCGTTTCGCCCGAGATGATCGAGCCGTTGACCCGCATTTCGATTTCGCCCGTCCAAGGTTCGAATCCTTTCAGGCGATGTGTCATGATCGCTTCGCCGGCCGTTGCCGTGAGCATATTGGATCTCAGACCGATGATACCGCGCGAGGGAATCGTAAATTCGAGCCGCGTACGGTCGCCGTTGGTTTCCATGTTGGTCAGGGTCCCCTTGCGTTTGGTGGCCAGTTCGATCACTGTCCCCGAGTACTCCTGGGGACAATCGACGGTCATCTCTTCGATCGGTTCGCACTTCTTGCCGTCGATCTCCTTGACGATGACCTTGGGCTGTCCTACCTGGAGTTCGTAACCTTCGCGACGCATGGTTTCGATCAGCACCGAGAGGTGCAGCACGCCCCGTCCGAATACGATGAAACTGTCGGCGTTGGCTCCCGGTTCGACGCGCAGGGCGAGGTTTTTCTCCAGCTCGCGGTCGAGGCGCTCCTTGATATGGCGGGAGGTGACGTATTTGCCGTCCTTGCCGAAGAACGGCGAGTTGTTGATCGTGAAGAGCATCGACATCGTAGGTTCGTCGATGGCGATCGGGGGCAGCGGTTCCGGATTTTCGTAGTCGCAGATCGTATCGCCGATTTCGAATCCGTCGATGCCGATCAGGGCGCAGATTTCACCGCAGGGCACTGCATCGACCTTTTTCTTGCCCAAACCTTCGAAAACCATCAACTCCTTGATACGGCTCTTTTGCATCGTCACTCCGTCGCGTTTGGCCAGGGTGACGTTCTGTCCGGTCTTCAGCTCTCCGCGCGTCACTTTACCCACGGCGATACGGCCGATGTAGGAGGAGTATTCGAGCGAGGTGATAAGCATTTGGGGCGTGCCCTCTACGACGGCGGGTTCCGGAATTTCGTCGAGGATGGTGTCCAGCAGCGGAGAGATCGAGTCCGTCGGCTGATTCCAGACGTGGGACATCCAACCCTGTTTGGCCGAGCCGTAGATGGTTTTGTAGTCAAGCTGCTCCTCCGTTGCTCCGAGCGAAAACATCAGGTCGAAAACCTGTTCGTTGACCACTTCGGGACGGCAGTTGGGCTTATCGACCTTATTGATTACCACGATGGGTTTCTTGCCGAGCGAGAGGGCTTTCTGGAGGACGAAACGGGTCTGGGGCATCGTTCCTTCGAAAGCATCGACGAGCAGCAGTACGCCGTCGCACATGTTGAGCACACGCTCCACCTCGCCGCCGAAGTCGGCGTGGCCCGGGGTGTCTATAATGTTGATTTTACAGTCTTTGTAGATGACGGATACATTCTTCGAGAGGATCGTGATGCCGCGTTCGCGTTCCAGATCGTTGTTGTCGAGGATGAGTTCTCCGGAATTTTTGGCATTGTCGCGCAGCACGTGGCTCTGCATGATCATCTTATCGACCAGTGTGGTTTTGCCGTGATCGACGTGGGCGATAATGGCTATATTGCGAAGTTTTTGCATAAAGGGAATTTTAGGTTACAAAGGTAATGAAAATGAGAACAGAGTGTGATGGCCGTGTTCGTTTTTTATAGAATTCCTCTCGATTTTCTGCAAAAGGAGTGGATGTATCGGGGTGTCATGCTGCGGATTATGTCTCCCGGTCGCTTCTGTTTGCAGGGGCGGGCATATCGATTCCATCCTGTTTCGATGCGGGAGGCGTGGCAGGTCTGTTTCGTACGTTCGTTCCGGAACTCGAAATGCGGTTTCCCGCCTTTCGGTCCGAGCGACAGCCGGTCGGGAGCGTGTCAGACACAGCGAACCCGAACGCAGATGCGTTCGGGTTCGCTGTGTCTGACGTTGCGATTTATTTATACACGACTTCCGCCGCTTCGGGCTTTTCGAAAGCTTGCAAAAGCTGGTCCTGTCCTTCACTCATATAAATGGTTTTGAGCGATTCCATCGGGTTGCAGAAAAAGCCCCGAAGTTCCGGATTGTTACTTACGTCTATCGTTTCGAACTGGTTCTCATAACATCTGAGAAGATACAGGGCGGGAAGATTCGACAAATCCAAACTTTGGAGATCGTTGTTTTGACATTCGACCCAGGTTAATTCTAGACTGTTTAGCATCAAGTCCGTCAATTCGTTGTTGTTGCAGTAAAATTCTTTCAATTTGGAAAGATTGCTTGCATCCAGATTTTGTAATTTATTATCCGGTACGCGTAAATATTCGATTTTCTTGTTGTTCGTCAAATCCAATTCTTGCAGTTGGTTCTCGTCACAATAAAGTACTGTTAGTTTTGGGCATGCACTTACGTCGAGGGTGGTGAGATTATTGCTTTGGCATTTCAAAAGGTCCAAGTCCGGACACTGTAAATTCATATGAGAGATGTTGTTCCCACTGAAATTGAGCATTACAAGTTTTGTACAATTACTAAGATCGAGCGCAGAAAGGCTGTTGCCTTCTAAGGAAAGATGTTGCAATTCCGGACAATCGAGATAGAGTTCAGACATTTGACTTAAATTTGCCATTAGGACTTCCAGCTTATGGTTGTTGCTGCAATCGAGAATGGATACTTTATCGAAAGCAACGTATCCGTCTCCTCCGATTCTCAAATCTTTCAATTCCGGATTCGCAGATAAGTCCCATCTCTCAATTTCAAGAGAACAGGCATAACAATGCAGTTGCAAGAGATTCTTGTTTTGCGACACGTAAATTTTTCAGATGAGTATTGATTGAACAATCGAGCGTATCGAGCAGTTTGTTGTTGCTTACATCGAGTTTGGTCAGGTCGTTTCCCGACAGATTCAGGTAGCGAAGGTTCGTGCAGGCTTCTATGCCGGTCGCATCGCACATATAGGCCCCTTCTCCTGCATTTATATTTCCGGGGCAGTCGATTCGTACCACTAACGATGCTTCGTAGCGGGAGAGTTCTCCGTTGCGGTCGAAATCGAAATACTTGAGTAGGTAAGTGCGGAGAAATTCGTCGGGGATCGTTACGGCTTCGCGCCCTTCCGGGCTGTCGGGGGTAAGCGATCCATCCTGCGGAACGGGATCGTCTTTTGAACAGGCAGACATCAGGCCTGTAAATGCGAGCAATAACAGAGCTAATCTTTTCATGGTTTTGGGTGTAATTTAAGAAAGTTTGACATAAACGACGTCGGTTATTGCTCATATATATATATCCAAATATTTACGAAATAAAATGACGGTTTGGATATAATTTTTTTGCATCCTTATCGTTTCTCGATAAATTATCGCTCCATATACCTCCTCATGACTTCCTTTTTCGTATCGTTCATTCGTCGAAATAAACGGATTTATCGGATTGTTTTGTCAATGTGTTGGTCGATAAAAGGGTAAATATGATTATCGCCCGATACAGTTTTGTGGAGGTCGGTCCTTTATTTTGTCGGGTAAAGTAATCCAGCCGTCGATAGGTTTACCCGGGTTCTTTTCCGATAGCGGTCTTGCCCCCCTCTTCCGGCTGGAGCCGGTTTGTCAAAGTCGGGATTAAATGCCATTTCAAACAAAAAAGCGCCCCGAATAAATCTCGGGGCGCTTTTTTGATGCCGGTCCTGATGGGCAGGGATTCGGGTTTACTTTGTGTTTTTTACACGTCGGGTGAGCGACGCGGCGTAGGCGTCCCAATCCTCGATCTCGCGCCGTGCTACGCCCGATTCGATGGCTGCACGCGCCACGGCCGTGGCGACGACCGCGAGCAGACGCGGGTCGCTCGGTTTCGGAATCAGGTATTCGCGTCCGAACGAGAGCGACTTCAGACCGTATGTTTTCAGGACCTCCTGCGGAACCGGTTCCTTGGCCAGGCGTGCCAGGGCGTAGGTGACGGCCAGCTTCATTTCGTCGTTGATCGTACTGGCATATACATCGAGCGCACCCCGGAAAAGGTATGGGAAAGCGAGCACGTTGTTTACCTGATTGGGATAGTCCGAACGGCCCGTTGCGAAGATGATGTCCGGACGGGATGCCATCGCCTCTTCGTAGGTGATCTCCGGCGTGGGGTTGGCCAAGGCCAGCACCAGCGGATCGTGGGCCATCGTGCGGACCATTTCGGGTGTCAGGATCCCCGGGGCCGAGACGCCGAGGAAGACGTCGGCCCCTTGGAGGGCGTCGGCCAGCGTATCGACGTCTTCCCGGTCCGTAGCGAGTTGTTCCTTGACAGGGTTCAGGTCTTCGCGGCGGGTCGAAACCACGCCTTTGCTGTCGCAGAGAACGAGATTTTCGCAATTCAGGCCGAGCTTCAGGAAAAGGCGGGCGATAGAAACCGCCGCAGCGCCTGCGCCGTTGATGACCACACGGGCGTTGGCGATGGACTTGCCCGCGATTTCGAGGCCGTTCAGCAGGGCCGCACCCGAGATGATGGCCGTGCCGTGCTGGTCGTCGTGCATGACGGGAATGTCGAGCGCTTCACGAAGCCGGGCTTCGATTTCGAAACATTCGGGAGCCTTGATGTCCTCGAGGTTGATGCCGCCGAAGGTCGGAGCGATGGCCTTGACGGTTTCCACGAAACGGTCCGTGTCGGTCGCATTTACTTCGATATCGAAGGCGTCGATGTCTGCGAATACCTTGAAAAGCATGCTTTTACCCTCCATAACCGGCTTGCCGGCCAAGGCTCCGATGTTGCCCAGGCCCAAGACTGCCGTGCCGTTGGTGACGACGGCGACCAGGTTGCCTTTGCCCGTATATTTATAGGCGTCGAGCGGATTTTTCACGATTTCGAGGCAGGGCTCCGCCACGCCGGGCGAGTAGGCCAGCGAAAAGTCGTGTTGCGAAGTGAGGGGCTTGGTGGGTACTACCGCTATTTTGCCGGGTTGCCCTTCTGCATGGTAACGAAGGGCCTCTTCTCTCATATTTTTGTTTTGCATTGTTTTATGGGTTTGATGAACTTATTTTTCCGCAAGGATCGCGCCCGAGCCGGTATTTCGTTGAGAAAAATCGGGAAAGATCCTTCGGGATCAGATCCTGTTTATTGCGATCGGTTTTTTGTCTATGTAATTGGGATAGAGGAACAGCGGCATTCCGAGCGCCATTCCTGCATGTACCTTTCCTTGTATGCCGATGGATTTCAAAAATTTGCATTTTTTGTCCTGTGCCAGCGCCGAAAGGACGAAGCCCGTGTAGATCTGGCTGACACCGAGGCTTTCGGCCATCAGCGAACCGTTCTGATAGGCCAGGTTGGCATCTGCGGCTCCGAAACGGTTTGCGTATGGAGTGTGAATGAGAATCAGGGTTTTGGCTTCGCGCAGGATGAGGTCGTTGCCTTTGCCGTATTCGGCGATCAGACGCCGGAATCCCGGCAGGTAGGCATATAGCTCCGGACGCAGGCGTTTGAGCAACGGCTTGACGAACGGGTTTTCCAATTTGCGGGCGATTCCCGCGAAAGTATCCAGCGTGAAGCGGATGATCTTGTCCAGAATTGCGGGATCGGTGATGACGGTGAAGCTCACTTCCTGGCGGTTGCTGGCCGTCGGTGCCCGGTGGGCGGCTTCGAGGATTCGGTCGATCGCCTCCTGCGGGACGGGACGGTCGGAGAGCGCCCGGTTCGAACGGCGTGCCTTGCAGAGGAGCAACACCTGTTCGGGCGAGGGCAGCCCGTTGCGGTCGATCGGATGGATTTTATCGGGAGGAAATGAGCTGTGGCGGACCGAGCCGGTCGGGCAAACGGCCGCGCAATGTCCGCAGACGATGCAGGAGTCGATATTGCGCAGACCGATCGGGTCGCCGGGTTTGGCCTGCGTCATGATCCAGGCAGGGCAAACCTTGACGCATTTTCCGCATCGGATGCAGCTGGCGGTGTCGATATTGATTTGTACGTTCATCTATTTTGTCTGCGTATTGTGTGTTTGTTAGGTTACTTATTTGTATATTTTATCCATTCGAACATATTTTTATCCCCGGCCAGTTTTCTATTGATGTAATAAGTATCTCCTCCACATCCGTTCAAAATAATTTGGTCCGGAGTATGTGACATATAAGACCAATATATGCCCCCGTTCGGGTCGAAATAACAGGTTCCTGGCTTGAATCCATCCAAGTTAATTTCAAGTGCTCCCAATACTTCATTTTGGTTGTTCGGAGAAAAATAAACCGTCCGTTCTTTCGTATTTGGATTCTTCATCAAACGGATATTCTGATAGAATAAAGTACCTTCGTTCACATTCTCAATTCTCGCAGCACGCAAATAATACATGCCGTTTTCAATATTATATACGAACATATTCCTCGGGGTGTTCACTGCTGCATCGATGTCATTTGTTGTTTTATCAACTTTAACCCAAGCACCCAATCGCCACTCTGTTAATCTGTCGGCAAGTGCATTTGAATCATTGGCTGCTGTCATGTCGTAGGGTTCGCACATTTCGATAGTTTCAGCTTTGACCATTTTCTGTCCATTGACTATTATTTCGTTGGAAGAAATGTGCTTCATTGCAAAGTCTTCGGGAATAGATTGTCTGATGATTGTATCTTTACTGAAAAGCGTGCAATCTTCTGTAATGCTATCTACTTTAAGCATCACCAAAACGGCATCATCCGACTGCTTTTCAAAATACATCATAATCTTATCGGTCAGCAACAACTCTGCCTTGTCGCTAACCCAAACACCAGTTTGGTGTTCGATCACATCGTTATTGCTTTCACAAGCACACGTACATATCGCTATTATCAGTGTGCAAAAGCATATTACTAAATTTCTCATCTTCACTCGTTGTTTATGACCTCATTTAACATATTCGATTATAGTGTCTTTGGCGTCAGAACAGGGACTGTTCGCCATGGTCCGTCCGGGAGAATCCGAGATGTGCATAGGCCATTTCGGTCGCTTCCCGGCCGCGTGGCGTTCGTTTGAGGAACCCTTCTTTGATCAGGAACGGTTCGTAAACCTCTTCGATAGTCCCGGCATCTTCGCTGACTGCCGTAGCGATGGTGTTCAGTCCGACGGGGCCGCCGCCGAATTTTTCAATAATCGTCGAGAGTATTTTGTTATCCATCTGGTCGAGTCCCCGGGAGTCGATATTCAGGGCTGTCAGGGCGAACCGCGTGATGTCGAGGTCGATATGACCTTCGCCTTTGACCATGGCGAAGTCACGCACACGGCGCAGCAGGGCATTGGCGATGCGCGGCGTTCCGCGTGAACGGAGGGCTATTTCCAACGCCGCATCGCTGTCGATCGAAACGTCGAGAATGCGGGCCGAGCGGTTTACGATACCTTTCAGAACCGAAGAATCGTAGTATTCCAAGTGGCATTGGATGCCGAACCGGGCCCGCAGCGGCGAGGTCAGCAGGCCGCTGCGCGTCGTCGCGCCGATCAGAGTAAAGGGAGCCAGTTCGATCTGTATCGAACGTGCGGAAGGCCCCTTGTCCAGTACGATGTCGATCTTGTAGTCTTCCATCGCGGAGTAAAGGTACTCCTCGACGAGGGGACTTAAACGGTGTATTTCGTCGATGAAAAGTACGTCGCCGGGGTTGAGGTTGGTCAGAAGTCCCGCCAGGTCGCCCGGTTTATCGAGCACCGGTCCGGAAGTGACTTTCAACTGTGCATGCATTTCATTGGCGATGATGTTCGCCAACGTGGTTTTACCCAGTCCCGGAGGACCGTGCAGCAGCACGTGGTCGAGCGAATCGCCTCGCATCAGAGCCGCCTGGATGAAAATCCGGAGGTTATCCACGATCTTCTCCTGCCCGGCGAAGTTGTCCAGTTCGCGGGGGCGGATCTGATTTTCGAACTCCAGGTCGCTTTCGATGTTCCGGATGTTTTTTTCGGTGCTCATAGTCCATTCTGTTTCGGGCAAAGATAATGCAGCGGGTGGAATTTGTTCCCCATTACCGCTGCTATAATGAAAGGTGTATAGGCAATCGTGCGGGCTTGCACGCAAAGATTGCCGAACCGCCTCCTATCCTCTGCAAAGATACGAATAAGCCGCGTGCAAAAGCAAATTTATTTGCGTTTTGCCGAGGCGAAGTATCTAAGAAGAAGTCAAAGATACGAAAAGGCGGACGTAATTATGAATGTTTGCTTTCAAAAATTTCCGGGAGCGTCCTGTCTTCTGCAAAGATGATGCGAGGAGAGGACAGGGCCGAATTTGTTTGAGTTCCTTTTTCCCCTCCCTGCGGAGCCATGGTACGTAAAAGTACGTTGTTTTCGCTGCGAGCGTCGTTTGGACAACCGTATCCTGTTCTTTTTAAGGATGGATCAATTCCGATAATTGCAAGGGTGTGTCGAGCAGATAGAATTACCGGTCGTGGGCCGATAATGCTTTTCTAATAATATAGGTGGGAACGATTTTAGATGAATTAGATTATTATATAACCGTAATTTATCATTATATTTGTCCAAAATTATTATATTAGTATGTCGTAATGGGGGTATGCAATAAAAAAGGCGCCTTGAAGAAGGCGCCTTGGAAGTGATCCCGACGGGATTCGAACCCATATCGTAAGAACCGGAATCTTAAATTCTATCCATTGAACTACGGGACCGGTGGCACAAAGGTATAAAAAAAATTGAATTATGCGACAAAAAATGGATAATTGGCAAAGAATCGACAGCGTTATTCGCTGGGCGAATATGACTATCAACTACTTTGCACTCTATATTGGATTGCCGCGGGGTGAAAACCTCTATCAGATAAAAAAGGGAAATAATGGTATTTCCCGGAACCTGGCCTACAAGATCGTGACCAAATTCCCGGAAGTCAGCCTGGCGTGGTTGCTTACCGGCGAGGGGCAGATGTTTGTGGACGAGAAATTATGCGGGGTGCAAATTCCGTTTTATCAGGTGGATGTCGAATCCCATATCACCCGTCTTGACGAGTTGGCCCCCGATCGGGAGATGGTGATTCCCCAACTGACCGGCTGCGACCTGGCTATGCTGTATAATGGAAAGGCTATGGGGTGTTCTATTCCGTCCGGATCGATCGTGTTCCTGAAAAAAATGACGCCCGAGGAGATTATTCCCGGACTCGAATACGTGATTGTCTGTCAAAAAATCATAACTTTGCGAATAGTTCGCACTTCGGAGCGGGATTCCGAATGGCGGTTGGTTGCTGCGGACCGGGAAAATTTCGACGATATTTTCGTCAAGGCTTCCGATATCGAGCAGGTATATCAGGTCGTGGGCAAGTTGGAAATTAAAATCTAAAATCGAATTATGTTTTCAGGAATCGTGGAAAGAACGGTGACGCTCACCGATATCCGTATCGAACAACAAAATAAGACCTTCACTTTTCGTGCGGATTTTTGCGGGGAGTTGAAGATCGATCAGAGCATTGCCCACAACGGCGTATGCCTGACCGTGGTGGATATTACGGAGGATACCTACTCCGTAACGGCAATGAAAGAGACGCTGCTGCGCAGCAATCTGGGCCAGTTGCAGGTCGGCGATATCGTCAATGTGGAGCGTTCGATGCGGCCCGATGCGCTGCTCGACGGCCATATCGTCCAGGGCCATGTGGATCAGACGGCCGTTTGTACGGCCGTCGATGATGCCGAAGGCAGCTGGTATTTTACGTTCAAATACGAACCTGCGGGGGATAATTGTACGGTGGAGAAAGGGTCGATTACGGTCAACGGTGTCAGCCTGACGGTCTGCAATTCGCAGGAGGGACAGTTCCAGGTGGCGATCATTCCCTACACCTATGAACACACCAACTTCAACCGGATCAAACCCGGTACGTTGGTCAATCTGGAGTTCGACATTATCGGCAAGTACATTGCCCGGCTCATGAAAAATTACCTGAAATGATGCCTATCAAAACCAAGGAGTTCGCTTCGCTGCTGGTTGCGGCGGTGGCTGCGATCGTCGTCGCGGCGGCCATGTGGCTGCTCGAAGCGGTGTGGTGGCAGACCCTCTGCGTGGCTTGCGCCGTGTTTGTCGGTATGACGTTACTGACGTTGTTTATTATTCGCAAGTACGTGGCTTATAAGCTGAAGCCGATCTACTCGATCGTACTTTCGCGTAACGTGCATACGCAGGAGATTCTGGATGAGCTCAAGGACAAGCACGTCGAAAACATTTCCGAGGAGCTGACCGCCTGGGCGGATACCAACGACAAGGAGATCGCGCGGCTCAAGGAAACGGAATCGTTCCGCAAGCAGTATCTGGGTAATGTGGCCCATGAGTTGAAAACCCCGATTTTCAATATTCAGGGGTATATTTCGACATTGCTCGACGGTGGTCTGGAGGACGACCTGATCAACCGTAAATACCTCGAACGGGCCGAGAAGAGCATCGACCGTTTGATCGACATCGTCAATGATTTGGATACCATTTCCAAGCTCGAGAGCAATATGACGCGCCTGAAAATGGAGTCTTTCGACATCGCTGCCATGACGCGCGAGATTGCTGAACAGGCCGAAATCGAAGCCGATAAGAAGGGAATTAAGATTCAGGTAAGGGGGGCCGACAGCCTGCCTTCGCCTTTCTGGGTCTGTGCCGACAAGCATTTCGTCGGACAGGTGTTGGTCAATCTGATTATCAACTCGATCCGTTATGGCAAGGAGGGGGGTGTAACGCGGATCAAATTCCGAGATATGCTGGATAAGATCCTCGTCGAAGTCGAGGACAACGGCGTCGGTATCGCCAAGGAGGACGTGCCCCGTATTTTCGAGCGGTTTTACCGTACGGACAAGGGCCGTTCACGCGAGCAGGGCGGTACGGGGCTCGGACTGGCGATCGTCAAGCATATTATCGAAGCTCACGGCGAGCGAATCAACGTCCGCAGCGAGTTGGGAGTGGGAACGACCTTCTCGTTTACGCTCAAAAAGGCTCAAACAGGACATTCTCACTAATTTTGCATAACGTATGATCCTTCCAATAACCGTTGTCTGGGATTTCAATCCCGTCTTTTTTTCGATCGGATCGTTCGATATCCGTTATTACGGACTGATGTGGGTGCTGGCGATTCTCGGCGGCATGCTTTTCTTCGACCAGGTCTGTAAACGCGAAGGGCTGCCCCAGAAGGTTTCGGAGTCGATTTTCGTCTATGGCACGCTGGCCACGATCCTCGGTGCCCGTCTGGGACACTGTTTTTTTTATGAACCGGGGTATTTTCTTGCCCATCCCTGGGCTATCATTACGGATTTCCGCAACGGCGGCATGGCCAGTCACGGCGCTGCCGTCGGCCTGCTGATCGGTCTTTGGCTTTTTTCGCGCAAGAATAAACTTCCTTATATCTGGTCGCTCGATCGGATTATGCTACCGGTCGCTATCGGCGGCGCCATCGTCCGTCTGGGTAATCTGTTCAATTCGGAGATCGTGGGGGCGGTGACCGATGTTTCCTGGGGGTTCAAGTTCGTTCGGCTTTATCCGAATGTTCCCATCGACTCCATCCCCGTGCAACACCCGACCCAGCTTTACGAAGCGTTATGCTACCTGGTGATTTTCGGAATCCTTTGCTGGCTCTATTACGGACGTGACCTGGGCCGGCGTCGTCCGGGCGTGATGTTCGGCGTGGGGCTGATCGGGATTTTCCTGACTCGTTTTTTTATCGAGTTCATCAAGTTGGATCAGGAGGCTTTCGAGCAGGGTATGCTGTTGAATATGGGACAGTTGTTGAGTATTCCGTTCATTCTGGTGGGGATTTATATGATTTACCGGGGCATGCACCGCTCTCCGGTAGATCCCGATACGGTGCGGGTGGTTCGACAGCAGACTGTCCGGCAGCAGGGCGGCAGTTCCAAGCCACGTAAACATCGTCGTATGAAATGATGCAGGACGAGGTAAATAAGATTGTTTTCAATGCGCTGGCCGACGGACGGGAAATTTGGTTTCCGGGAGTCGGCTCGCTCGTTCCCGAATTTCGGAGTGCCTGGCGTGCATCGGCTCGGCAGTTGGAACGTCCTTCCCGGCGCATTGCCTTTCTCCTCTCCGAGCAGCGGGGCGTTTCCGTGATAGACCTGATTGCTCGGGCGGGGGCTTGCGATGTTGCTGCGGCCGAAGATATCTATTCCCGGTGGCTCGACAAAGCCCGGGTGGAGGACGGAATCTCCATTCCGGGAGTCGGGGAGCTCAATCACCGCTACTTTCGGCTCGATTCGCAGCTCGATGCCGTTCTCAATCCTCTCGGACACGATCCGCTGCCGCTGAAACGCCGATATTCCCGGCTACCCCTTTATCTGGGGATCGCCTTGTTTTGTACGGCGGCTGTCGGTTACGGAATCTGGCAGTACGGAGAGTGGATGCGGCTGCCGTTCGTGGGCGATTCTGAAAAGCAGGAGGTCCTTCCCGTTGCCGAGGTCGTTTCATCCGTCCCGGCAAGAACCGGGAGCGAAACTCCCGAAGCCACCGGAGGTGATGCCGAATCCGGTGCGATAGACTCCGAGCCGGTTGCTGAGAGCCGTCCCGTCGAAACGTCGCAGGATGATGAGGCGGCTGGCGTCGAAACCCTTTCCGAGGGCGCGACGGGTGCGGGCCGCGCCGATCTTGACGCCGACTACGAAGCGCCGGTTCCCGAGGTCGCCAGGATGATTCCCGGCAGAACGTATGTGGTTTGGGGCGTTTACAGCACCGAGGAGAATGCCCGGCGAGCCGTCGCCGAAGCCCGGGCCCGCCTGTCGGACACAAACTTCCGGATTTACTTTTTCGGGAAGAAGTGGATGGTTTCCGTTTTCGAAAGCGATTCTGCTGCGGAGTGCCGTGACTTTATGAGAAATGCGGGGGCCGGTCTGAAGGAAGTGTGGCCCTATACGAAAAAACGATGACTTTTGCACTGATCCTGCGGCGTGCGATCGACTGGTTTTATCGGCGCCCTTTTTCTCGTGTGATATCCGAAACGGTTTTCCGTTACGGGGCCTGCGGTGCGATCACGCTGTCCGTGGATGCGGTCAGCTATGCCCTGATCTATCATTTTCTGGTTGCAGGCCGTTATTTCGACCTGGGATTCGTGGTTATGTCGCCGCATATCGCCTCTTTGGTACTGGTTTTTCCCATTACGTTCTTCACCGGCTTCTGGCTGAACCGCTATGTCGCGTTCCGCACGCTGCCTGTTGCGGCGGGCAAACAGTTGGGGCGCTATCTATTGACAGTCGTAGGATCTATTTTGCTCAATTACGCCTGTATGAAATTTTTGGTCGAGGTGTGCGGTCTGTGGCCGACTCCTTCCAAGTGTATCACATCGCTCGCCGTAGCTCTTTACAGCTATCTGGCGGCCCGTTATTATACGTTCAAGGGAATTTCTTCGGTAAAATAGAAGGGATCTGTACTCGATTTATAGGCCTTGCTCTTCGACATTTGGCTCGGAGTTGTCGTTGCTCGCAGTTTTCGGGTGTTTGCAGTCCGGATTTTTCCGGAAATACTTTTGTGCTGTTCGTGAATCAGGTGTGAGCATAATTCGGTGCAGATGGCATGGATTGGGGATGATTACGAAGTAAACAGGCGAAGCGGGTTTGAAAACCCGCTTCGCCTGTTTCGGTTCCTACCCTTATTTGCAGAGTTCGAGGATACGGCGGGTCACGTCGCCCGTGATGTTGCCCGCTTCGCCCAGCCGGGAGCCGCGCTCGTTGAAGCGACGGACGATCTCGTCGATCGTATCTTGCCCGATCTGCAATTCGTGCAGGCGAGTAGCCAGTCCCAGCGAGCGGAAGAACTCTTCGGTGGCGCGGATCGTCCGGTCGATGCGCTCGTCCTCCGAGCCTTCACGGATACCGAACACCCGCTCGCCGTATTGCAGGATTTTTCCCTTCTTCTGTTCTCGCATTACGCTCATCAGGGCCGGGAGTACGACCACGAGGGTCTGTCCGTGCGTAACGCCGTGCAGGGCCGTCAGTTCGTGTCCGATCATGTGGGTCGCCCAGTCCTGCGGCACGCCCATGGCGATGAAGCCGTTCAGTCCCATCGTCGCGCAGAGCATGAAGTTGGCCATCTGGTCGTAATCGTGCTGATTCGCTCGGATTTTGGGGGCGATTTCGATCAGCGTTTGCAGAATACCTTCCGCCCAGCGGTCCATCAGCGGCGAAACGCCCGTGACGGTCAGGTATTGCTCCATGACGTGTACGAAAGTGTCTGCGATACCGCAGGCTACCTGGAACGGCGGCAGCGAGAAGGTGGCTTCGGGATCGAGGATCGAGAATTGCGGGAACGAGTGGTGGAACGCGAACTTCTCCTGCGTGGCGAGGTTGGAGATCACCGCCCCGGCGTTCATTTCGGAGCCGGTGGCCGGCAGGGTCATCACGTCGCCGAACGGAACGACTTCGCCGATTTTGTCTTCATCGAGCACCAACTCCCAGGCATCGCCGTCGTAGGGAATGCCCGCAGCGATGAGCTTGGTACCGTCGAGTACCGAGCCGCCGCCCACCGAGAGCAGAAAATCGACCTTTTCGGCTTTGCCCTGGGCAATGGCTTTGCGCAGGGTTTCGATTTTGGGATTAGGCTCGATGCCCCAGAACTCTACGAAGTCGCGGCCTTTGAGCGCTGCGACCACCTGGTCGTACACGCCGTTTTTCTTGACGGAGCCGCCGCCGAAAGTAACCATGATCTTCTTGTCGGCCGGAATCTCTTTCGCCAGCTTGGCGATGGAGCCTTTGCCGAAGATCAACTTGACCGGATTTTGGAAAGTGAAGTTGTTCATATTGATAAGGATTTAGAATTTTTCGATATTCAGTTCCGTACGCATCAGGGCATCTGTGCGGCAGAGTGCAAAGATGATTTTTTGATAGTGGCGAATGTCCGAGAATGTGAGTTTCTTCCCTATGCGGTCTTTCAGCCATTTCCGGGCAGGTTGATAGCCGCCTATGAAGAGATTCCAGGCAACGGGACTTACATTGCCGAAATATTGCCGATCATTGATGAATACTTTTTCATTTTCATAGCGGACTTCCGTGATTTCGTCCGTTCCGCATTCCGGATAGGTGACCGACAATTCCCAGCAGTCGGAATTTTCCATCAGATGCAGCCGACGCAATTCGGCACCTGTTTGTGTAAGGCGGTGGAACTGTCCGGTATTTTCAGGATATGGTACACGCGGAAAGTCGGCCTTCAGAAACTCCCTGTATTTTTCCCGATACGCCGGACAGTGCAGCACGGCATAGATATAATCGAGCAGGTCGATCGGGGCGAATTTATCCGGTTCTCCGCTTTTCTCCGGCTCGAACTCCAATCCGATGCTTTCGGCTATTTTTGCAACGATCTTCGGGTCGAGGTTCGGGGTGCGTCCGGTGTTCAGCAGGTCGGTCTGATCGGGATAGGTGTAGAGAGGAAAGGTATTGCAATTATCTTTTACTTCTACGAAAATAGCGGGGATTATATTTTTTGTGAGGAATATGTGTGTCCAATTTTCTTTTTTGGTTTGGCGGCATGCCGCCAAACCAAAATTTTTTTCGGCGGCAAAATGCCGCATAACCTGGAATCGTGGCCAGGCCACGATTCCAGTCGTTTTGCCGGTGTAATACAGATATTTGCGATCGAACGGCCGGTACTCGATGGGTGTGATTTTAGCCGTATCGACGACATTCCCTATATCCGCTTTTGCTCTTGCAACAGACCAATCCCGTGAGTCCTTGCCTATGTTGTACCTTGTTCTGAGTTCGGCATCTTCCATTGTTATGAAATCGCGGATGAGCGTTTCTACTTCTTCCGGACTGTCTTTTATCAGCAGTTCGTCCCGTGTTGTCACGATGCCCACGGAATTGACGGGGAACAGCTCTGTAACGGAGAAGCCCCTGTCGTACGCAGCCTTTGCTCCGTAATTTTTCGGCACGAAGAAATATTCCGGTGCGGACGGCTGAAGTTTCACGAACGGGATGTTCGCCACCGTATGCGACGACAAGTAATCGTATTTCGTCTCTCTTCGGCCGTATAGGTCGTGATGATATACTTCGGCAAGGGCATTCTTTGCCTTGCGTCCCGTTTTTACGAAGATATTGATTGAGACGCCCTGTTGTATGTCGAATACGTTTTCGTCTTTGCCGCCGTCGGGTGCAACCTCTTTTTTCTTGCTGTTGCCGTGCAGATCGATGATGTAGATTTTGTCGAAACTCCGCAGCAGATTCCACCGCATCCCTCTGAAAGAGGGGTTGTCGATAAAACTATGGTTATTGACATAAGCCAGTATCCCTTCGTTGTTGCGATCCACGAAGAACTGTCCCAAGCGTATGAATTTGCAATAGTCATCGTTGATCCATTTCGGATTCCGTTCCTTCAGAGGCTGGTTCGTATCGGGTTCTTTCTTGTAATCCTCCATCAGGCGCATAATCCATTCGCCTTTGTTTTTGCTTTCTCCGCTGTACGGCGGATTGCCCAGCACGACCATGACCGGAGTATTGCGCTTGATTTCGTTTGCGCCGTTGGCCTCGCGGGCGAGGAACTGGGCGAACAGTGTGCCTGTATCCTTGTGGTGTTCTTCCAGCGAATTGGTGAGAAACACCCGCAGGCGTTCGTTATCGTCGGCCTTGTAACCTGTCTCTGTGAGAATCCAGTCGAGTTTCAGATGGGCCATTGTATAGGAGGTCATCAGAAGTTCGAATCCGTTCAGACGCGGCAGCAGATGTTCCCCGACATAGCCTTGCCACATTCCGGCCTGTCCGTTGAACTTGTCATGGATTCGGCTGACGGCTTCCGCGAGGAACGTGCCTGTTCCGGTTGCCGGATCGAGGAGCTGTACCTTGTGGATTTTGACGGTCTCTTTCTTTTTGCCGTCGGAGAACCGTTTGTCTTTGCTTTGGTCGATGCTGCGTTCGACGGTTATTTTCGATGTGTCGGCCAAACCCATCGGCAGGTTGAATTCGGCTTGCAGAATTTCGTCCACGGTCTTTACGATGCAACTCACCACGGCCTGCGGTGTGTACCATACGCCCCGGTTTTTGCGTTGTTTCGGGTCGTACGCCGCAAGGAAATCCTCGTAGAAATGTATCATCGGATCGGTTTGCTGGGTGCGGTGTCCGAATCCGGCCATTACCTGACGCATATCTGCGGCTCGAAATATTTCGGCCGAATCATCCACGATCCAACTGATCCGATCGTCCAGGTCATATCCGGCGACATTCTGAAACAGTTGGCGAAGGAACGGGTTCGTTTTCGGGATGAGCGTCGCCGCCTCGTGCCGACTGAAAGTATCGGGGGTCGTGTCGTGCAGACGCGCGGCGAACATACCGTAAACAATAGTTTGGGCATAGACGTCGGCGAATTCTTTCGGCGTGATGTCGTGAATCAGGATGTCTTTGAAGGCCTCCATCTGCCCTTTAAGATTGCTGTCGCTATCGTCTTGCAGCAGCGCCTTTTCGATGACGTCGGCCATCAGTCTCGCTTTTGCCGCCATGATTCGGGCCAATTGTTTCGCAGACGTGATTCTTTGCGGGACGGCTTTGCCCAAGCGTTCGATGATGAGAACGAATTTCGTTTCGGCGCCTTCCACGGCGACGATTTTGCCTCCTTTGATTTCGGCCAAACGAACGCTGTCCACAAATTCGCCCTTCTCGTAAAGCCAGAAATCGAGATAATCGGTGAAAATAATGTTATCGAGCGAATGTTTATAACGGTCGAATTGCTCCTTGTTCTCCTTTTGTCCCGCAAGGTCTTGTGTCTGAGTGAAATCTTTTGCCTCGATGAAAGCTACGGGAATATCGTTTCGCAGTAGGATATAGTCCGGTGCACCACAGGCCGTGCGCTTGGGTTCATTGATGATCGTGAGGTCGGGCAGCAGTGTTTCCGACAGCGACTTCAATGCGGGACGATAACTGTGTTCCGTTGCATTTCCAGAGGCGTATTGTCTGTTCAGTTCCGAGATGTATGCTGATATGTTCATTTTTCGTTTTTCAATTTTTGCAGTTCGTACATGCGGTCGCGGAATTTCGCGGCGGCCAGAAAGTCCAACGACTTGGCCGCACGCTCCATCTCTTCCCGGGCCCGGGCGATCTGCGTGTCGATGCTCTCGGTCGAGTAGGCCGACGTAACGTCTGCGGCCAGCGTCTGCCGGTTGTCGGGCAGGGGGTAGATAATTCCATCCGTGACGGGTGTCTGAACCGTATTTGCCAGCAGGGTGCTCTGTCCCGAGCCGCTTTTCTGCGCCTGCCGGGGGAGCATTTCGTGCTCCATGTTGTAGCGCATCTGTTTTTCGCGGCGGCGGTTGCTCTGTTCGATGGCGTAGCGCATCGAGTCGGTGCAGTGGTCGGCATAGAGGATGACGTTGCCGTTCGAATGCCGCGCCGCACGGCCCGCGATCTGGGTGATCGAACGCACGTTGCGCAGGAATCCCTCCTTGTCGGCATCGAGGATCGCCACGAGGGCCACTTCCGGCAGGTCGAGTCCCTCGCGCAGCAGATTGACGCCGATCAGCACGTCGAACATGCCGGCCCGCAGGTCTTCGAGGATCTGCACCCGTTCCAGCGTGTCGATGTCCGAATGGATGTAGCGGTTGCGGACGCCCACTCGGTCGAAATATTTGGAGAGCTCCTCGGCCATGCGTTTGGTGATGGTCGTGACGAGTATTTTGTCGTCGTTGCGTACCCGCTTGTCGATCTCCTCCAGCAGGTCGTCGATCTGGTTGTCCGTGATCCGCACTTCGAGCGGAGGATCCACCAGTCCTGTCGGCCGGATCAACTGTTCGACGATCACTCCTTCGCTCTTCATCAGTTCGTAGTCGGCCGGTGTGGCACTCACGTAGATCGTGGTGCCGACCAGTTGTTCGAACTCCTCGAAGCGGAGCGGCCGGTTGTCTTTGGCTGCGGGAAGACGGAACCCGTACTCCACGAGGTTCTCCTTGCGGGCGCGGTCGCCGCCGAACATGGCGTGCACCTGGGGGAGCGTGACGTGGCTCTCGTCGATCACCATCAGGTAATCCTGCGGAAAATAGTCCAGCAGGCAGAAGGGTCGCGTCCCTTCTGCACGTCCGTCGAAATAGCGGGAGTAGTTCTCGATGCCGGGACAGTAACCCAACTCCTTGATCATCTCCAGGTCGTACTCCACCCGCTGCTTGATCCGCTGCGCTTCGGCCGGACGTCCCGCTTGCTCGAAGAAGGCGATTTGCTTGCCCAGGTCGAGGTAGATCTGCTGCACGGCCGTGTGTATGCGCTCCTTGGTCGTGACAAACAGGCTCACTGGGTAAAGGGTGAGTGCGTCGAGCGTTTGGATCCGCTGGCCGGTTACGGGGTCGATGCTCTGGATGCTCTCGACTTCGTTGTCGAAAAAGGTGACGCGGAAACACTGGTTGCCGAATTCGCCGAAAGCCGCCATGATGTCGATCGTGTCGCCCGTCACGCGGAATGTCGCGGGGGTCAGTTCCCGTTCGGTCCGGGTATAGAGCGCTTCGACCAGTTTGTAGAGGAACTGCTTGTAGTTGAGGATTTCGCCGACTTCGATATGAATGGCCATCGAGTGGAAATCGCTCGGATTGCCGCAGCCGTACAGACACGATACGCTGGAAACGACGATGACGTCCCGCCGCCCCGAGAGCAGGGTGGCGGTCGTACTCAAACGCATCTTTTCGATTTCGTCGTTGATCGAAAGGTCCTTTTCGATATAGGTATCCGTCGAAGGTAGGTAGGCTTCGGGCTGATAATAGTCGTAGTAGGAAACGAAGTATTCGACCGCATTTTCCGGGAAAAAGTTCTTGAACTCCCCGTAGAGCTGTGCCGCGAGGGTCTTGTTGTGACTCAATACGAGGGTCGGCCGGTTGAGCTGGCTGATGACGTTGGCCACCGTGAAAGTTTTGCCCGAACCGGTCACGCCCAGCAGCGTATTGTGCTTCGAGCCGTGCCGGATCGAGGCCAATAGCTGTGCGATCGCTTCGGGCTGATCGCCCGTCGGGGCATAGTCGGATACCAATTTGAAGTCCATAAGGCAAAGATAACGATAATTGAAAATTAACGTTCAAAAACAGAATATATTTTGCCTCTGTTTTTTCAGGAGTGTAATAGAATATGTTTTATGTAAAACATGTATTTTTGTATAAATTCAGTTTTGCGAACAATCTTTCCTGCGGCGGAAAAAATATACGACATGAAAAAAATAATTATTTTGATCGTTTGTGTTTTGTCGGCTTGTTTTGCCGCTGCACAAGAGCCTGTTCCGGTACTCACTTTAGGTACCTTTCATTTCGATTTTCCCAATCTGGATCAGGTGCAGTATGCCGAAAGCGAGCAAATAGATGTCCTGAACCCGGTTTACCAGAATGAGATCGAAACATTGGTCGGTTTGTTGGAGAAGTTTGCCCCAACGATTATCGTTATCGAACGGCCGGTTAAAATGCAGTTCGAGACGGACTCTCTGTTCCGTCGATATTTGGCGGACTGTTATGATTTGCAGCGAGGAGAAGACGAGCAGATCGGATTCCGGCTGGCAAAACGGCTGGGGATAGACCGGATTTACTGCGTAGATGAATGGGGAAAGCACTATGACGAAATCGATGAGTTATTACGCGATGAAAACAGTAAGGAGTATATCCGTTTCGAAACCAGTTTTTACGACCATCCGGATTCTATTAAAAGGTTTGTGCCCGAAGCTGTTTTCAAGGAGCAGGGAATTATTGCCGAACTTATCGAGCTGAACGACCCGGAGCATATTCGGCGTAGTCTGGGTAATTACTTGATCGGTCATTTCAAATATGAATTCTTCTCGAACGATTATATCGGTGTAGATTTTGAAACGGGAAGGTGGTTTAACCGGAATTTGCGGATATTCCGGAATATTCAACGGATCGAAACGGGGCCGTCCGACAGGATCCTCGTTATTTTCGGAGCGGGGCATCTGAATTTACTGAACTATCTATTCGAATGTTCTCCTGAGTATCGCCTCGAAGAGGCGAATAAGTACTTGATGTAATCCGTAATAATTGAATTATTCGTACCTTTGCAAAGATGATCGACCGGGAAACAATAGATAGGATTTACGCCGCTGCGAATATCGTGGATATTATCGGCGAATACGTGACGCTCAAACGAAAGGGTGTCAATTATCAGGCGTGTTGTCCGTTCCACAACGAGAAGACCCCGTCGTTCGTCGTATCGCCTTCGAAGGGGGTTTACAAGTGTTTCGGCTGCGGCAAGGGCGGCAATGCCGTCACTTTCCTGATGGAGCACGAGAATATGACTTATCCCGAGGCGTTGAAAGCCGTGGCCAAGCGTTACGGTATCGAAGTGCGGGAGAAGGAGATGACGCCCGAGGAGGTCGCCCGCAACGACAACCGCGAGAGTATGTTCGTCGTGAACAGTTGGGCGGCGGAGTATTTTTCGAATTACCTGCTCCATGAAACCGAAGGGATGAGTGTCGGCATGACCTATTTCCGGCAGAAGAGGGGATTTTCCGATGCGACGATCAAGAAGTTCGGGCTCGGATTCTGTCCCGCCAGGGGCGACCGAATGAGCTGGGCGGCTTTGGCTGCCGGTTATAAGGAGGAGTTTCTGGTTTCGACCGGACTTTCGATCAAGCGCGACGACGGTTCGCTCTTCGACCGTTTCCGGGAGCGGGTGATGTTCCCCGTGCATAACATTTCCGGCCGCGTGGTGGCTTTCGGAGGTCGCACGCTGCGTACAGACAAGTCGGTTGCGAAGTACCAAAATTCGCCCGAAAGCGAGATTTACAGCAAGAAACGCGAGCTGTACGGCCTGTTTTTCGCCAAGAAAGCGATCCAGCAGTATGATTTCGCGATCATGGTCGAGGGATATACCGACGTGATTTCGATGCACCAGGCGGGGGTGGAGAATGTGGTGGCTTCGTCCGGTACATCCCTTACGACCGAACAGATTCGCCTGCTCGGACGTTTTACCAGGAATATCACGGTGATCTACGACGGTGATTCGGCGGGTATTCACGCTTCGCTGCGGGGAATCGACATGATTCTGCGCGAGGGGATGAATGTCCGTGTGGTGCTGCTTCCGCCGGAAGACGATCCCGATTCGTTCGCCCGAACCCATACGGCTGCGGAGGTGCAGGAGTATATCCGGGCCAACGAGGAGGATTTCCTGACGTTCAAGGCCAAGCTACTGTTGAAGGATGCTGCCGGCGACCCGATCAAGAAGGCGGCGTTGATTAACGACATGGTGCAATCCATTGTGCAGATTCCCGACCCGATCCAGCGCTCGGTCTATATCAAGGAGTGCGCACGGATCATGGACATCGACGAGAACCTGCTGATTGCCGAAGTGGGGCGCAAGCGTATGGCTTCCACGGGCGACCGCGAAGCCGAGGAGTTCGTGCGGCGTCAGAGCGCCCGTTTTCGTGCCGAGCAGACTGCGCAGCGCCCTGAAACGGTTTTTGCGGGACAGGTGACCGGGGGCAGCAGTGCCGAAGCGCTCGAACGGGAGCTGACGCGTTATCTGCTCAAGTACGGTCATTGTTCGTTCGATTTCAAGGAGGGCCGGAATGTCGTTCAATATAATGTCGCCGAGGTAATTTTCGGGGAGTTGGACGCCGACGGTTTGGAGTTCCAGAACCGGGTCTTCAATGAGATTCTGCGGGTTTACCGCGAACAGTGGTGCGCTTTGGGATTGGGGGTCGAGGTGCCGATCCACCACTTTATCAATCACTCCGATCCGGAGGTGTGTAACGTGTCGGTGGATATCCTTACTTCGGAGGATCATTACGTTCCGAGCGAATTGTGGCGGCGCAAGGAGGTCCATGTCGAGAGCGATGCCGAGATGCTGGCTGTCGGAGTGCCGAAGGCCGTGACGCTCTACAAGTCGAAGGTGATCGAGCGGATGTCGCGGGAGCTTCGTGAAAAACTTCAGGACGAGAATCTTACGGACGACGAGATGCAGGACATTATGCAGCGGCTGTCGAACCTGAACAGGGGAAAGGTTTCGATTGCCCGGAAATTGCATCGGTTGATTCTGTAAAAAGAGGGGTCCGGGCGTACACGTATCACTATGCATACCGTGTGCAAACAGAAAATAAACAGAAAGATGTGTAAAACATATCAAAGATAGTCAAAGGCGAGAGCAGTCATGCGCGTTTGCACGCAAAGATTGCCGAGCCGCATCCTATCTTCTACAAAGATAAAAGAATTAGTTATCTTTCCCGGACACCCTCTGCGGTTGATTAATCAAATATGGTGCCGGATCGTCGGTTCCCGAACAGAGGTTCCGGCGGAAAAACAGAGAAATTGGATATGGCCGATTATAAGAATATTAACATACGGAACAAACGCGCGACCTTCGATTACGAAATTATCGAGGAGTGGATCGCGGGCATCGTGCTTGTGGGTACGGAGATCAAGTCCGTACGGCTGGGCAAGGCGTCGATCACGGACAGCTACTGTTATTTCGACAAGGGCGAACTCTGGATTCGGGGCGTGAATATCGCCGAGTACGGTTGGGGGACCTGCAACAATCATGTTCCCCGCCGCGACCGCAAACTGCTGCTCAACCGCAAGGAGTTGAACAAGATTCAGCGGGCATTGCAGGACAGGGGATTGACCGTGGTGGGCTTGCGGCTCTTTCTCAACGAGCGGGGGCTGGCCAAGGTCGTCGTAGGTCTGGCCCGGGGGCGCAAGGCCTACGATAAGCGCGAGTACCTCAAGGAGAACGACGCCAAGCGCGAGATGGACAAGGCGATGAAGAAATATCGGGCGTAACCTCGGAGAGCATCCCGGGGCCGATCGTCCTGCCGCTGCCTGCTGTCGGGTGGAATCGGATCGTACGGCTATTCGAAACGCTTTGCAGGGAGCGGTTTCCCTGCGGCGGCTTTTCGGATCGGAGAAACGGTTCGCATCCCGAGGGGCGGACTTCGGCGATCATTCCGCTTCCCGTTCGCTTCAGGGAGGGGGCGACAATGTCGGTGCGAAGGTCTGCCGGAGGTGTTTGGATTGAAAAACGAAAGAAAAAAGATATGTCACTTATTCTATGTATCGAAACCGGCACGGACATCTGTTCGGTCGGTTTGGCCCGGGACGGGGAGTTGATCTCGCTCCGGGAGAGCGATCAGGGGCGCGACCACGCCCGCCAGGTCGGAGTTTTCGTCGATGAATTGCTGTCGCAGACCGGGATCGCTCCCGAAGAGCTGGATGCCGTCGCTGTCGGCAAGGGGCCCGGCTCCTATACGGGGCTGCGTATCGGCGTTTCGTTCGCTAAGGGACTGTGCTACGGGTTGCGGATCCCGCTGGTGGCGATCGGTTCCCTGGATGCCCTGACCGAAGTTGCGAAAGAGGATTACGAAGCGGGGATTCTCTCGGTCGATCGCTGGGAGGAGGCGTGCCTCTGCCCGATGGTGGACGCCCGCCGCATGGAGGTTTATACCCGGGTATTCGATGCTGCGGGAACTCCTCTTTCGGACGTATCCGCCGAGGTCGTTACGGCGGAGAGTTTCGCGGCATGGCGCGGAGACGGACGTCCTTTCGTGATTTTCGGAAACGGTGCGGCCAAATGTGCCGGATTGCTGCCCGATGCGACGCTGATCCAGGTGGCGCCTTCTGCCCGAGGGCTTGCGCGGCTGGCACAGGAGGCGCTCGATGCGGGCCGCACGGAGGATATCGCGTACTTCGAGCCTTTCTACCTGAAGGATTTCGTCGTCACCCGGTCGAAAAAGAAGTTATTCTGAATTATAGAAGGGAATGCGTACCCGGTTGCGTAGAATAACGATCGGGTCTTATATTTTTATGGCCTATATCACTCTGCTTTGGAGCCTGATCGTTATATTCGCTCTTTGTTATTCGGATCTCGCGCAAGGTGAGGATCTGCTTTCGGGGGCAGACTGGTGTTTTGGTTTAATGCCTGTCGTTCTCTGGGCCGCTATTATCTTCGCATTTCTTCGTATTCGTACGTTCACGTTCGATGAGGCGGGTTTTACCGTATCTTATCCGTTGCTTTTTGTCCGAAAGCGGATCGCAGCCGAAGAGATCGGCTGTATCGAGGTTTTTGTAAAATTCTGTGGGAAAGGGCTTTCGTTTGCCTATCGGGTCATCCATATAAATTTAGCCGGGCAAAGGCCGGAAAATATTATGAATTGAGAGAACTCGACTATCTGCACTTCGGCGAGATATTGAAAGTAAAAATACTGAAGATCGATTACGCGAAGTGTCTGCGGCTGAAACGGGAGTATATTCGGGAGAATAGCCCTTCGATTTTTGATCTGATATTTTGGATAGGACTGTTTCTTTTCGGAGATTACCTTGTCGGTTGGATGATCTGTCAGCTTTTTACCCGTCATTATGAGGAGCTGCCTGCGGTTCCTCTTATTTCTTTTGTATTTGTGTGCGAGTGGCTTTATATCGAATTTCTGCTTCGGATGAGAAGAGAAAAAGAGCGGTTGAAGATTCGATCGTGAATTTTTACTCAATAGGCCCTGTAACTCCTCAGCTCCTTGTTGAGGAGTTTTTCTTTACCCCCGACCAGCCGGTCGAGCAGCGCATGGAAGCGGGGGGAATGGTCGTGGTGGACGGTGTGGCAGAGTTCGTGGAGGATGACGAAGTCGCGCAGATGTTCGGGCAGCGTCATCAGGTACAGGCTCAGCGACAGGTCGTTGCGCCCGTTGCAGGAGCCCCATTTGGAGCGGGTGGCCCGGATCGTTACCGAACGGTATTGCAGACCGGTTCGCACTGCGAGTTCCGCTACGCGGGACGGTAGTACAGCCACCGCTTCGCGCCGCAACTGTTCTCGCCGGCGGCGTTCTTCTTCGGGCGAAAGGGTGGGATGTGGAGGTTGCTGGGCGAGCCGTTCGGCTATTCGATCCCTGGCTGTCTGAATCCATTCGATACGGCTTTCCAGAAATTCCAAAGCCCGGGCGGTCGAGACGCCGTAAGGGTAGGAGAGCCGGACGGGGCCGGAAGGCCTTACGCAGAGTGAGATCCGCCGTGCCTGGCGGCTTTGCGAGAGGGTCACCTCTCCGACTATCGGATGGACGATCGTCTTTTGCCTGCGGGCGGGTTTTCTGGTCGTGGGCTTCGATTTTGGATTCCGGGTTGCCGGATGATCCGGCTCGGAGCGGAACAGGTCGAATAAGTCGCGCAGCAGGGACATCGTGTCGAGAGGTTGGAGGGCAGGATTAACCGATTCGCTGACGTACGATTTCGAACAGCAGCACGGCGGCAGCGGCCGAAACATTGAGCGATTCGATCTTACCGATCATCGGGATCGCCAGCTGTTCGTCGCAGAGCTTCAGCACCTCTTTCGAGATGCCGGTATCCTCGGCGCCCATAACGAGTGCCGTAGGCTTGCGGAAATCCGCGTCGTAGAGCAGCTTGCGGCTTTTTTCCGTAGCACCTACCACCTGGTAGCCTTCCGCCTGGAGCGCTTTGAGCGTGTTGCGGATCGAACCGACGCGGCAGACGGGAATGGCGGTCAGCGCACCCGCCGACGAACGAATCGCCTCCGAATTGACGGGAGCGGCATTCTTCAGCGGTACGATCAGCCCGTGTGCTCCGGCACATTCGGCCGAGCGGGCGATGGCTCCGAAATTACGCACGTCCGTCACGCCATCGAAGAGAACGATCAGCGGCGTCTCGTCTTCGGGCACTCGTTCCAGAATGTCGTTCAGTTCGACGTAGCCGATGGGGGAGATTTGGGCGACGACGCCCTGATGGTTGCCGCGCGTGAGGCGGTTGAGCTTCTCGACGGGCACCTCCTGTGTGCGGATGCGATACCGCAGGCAGAGGTCGCGCAGTTCGGTCATCAGCTGCCCTTCGGCGCCTTTGCGGATGTAGAGTTTTTCGATCTGTTTGCCCGCTTCGATCGCTTCGACTACGGGGCGGATGCCGAATACAAGGTTTTCCGTCATGGTATTGGTTGGTTCGTTAGTTGATTTTTTTTGTCTTTGTGTCGCGCGGCTTTTCGGATCGGGTCTGGAATTATGTTTTTCGGTGTTCTTTATCCGGACAGTCGAATCGGATGTCGCCAAAAGTTTTATTCTATTTTTCGAACGATTCTGCGGGTGCGTGCGGTGATTCGCCGGGCCTCCTTTTCGGAAAGTTTGCCGTTCATTTTCCGGGTGCCGGGGATTTCGCAGGTCCGGACTTTCATCCCTCCCGTACCCAATATTTCACGGATCGAACGGACGGCACCCCGGCTCTGCCGTGCGAGGATGTTGAAAGGCCAGGGCGTCGTACAGGCAGCGATGACGAGTGCACGTTTGCCTTTTTGCCGGGGCTGCGGAAGGCCGAGAGCCGATTCGCCCATGAAAACCGGAACGAGCCGTTCGAAGAGCATCTTCAGCCGGGCCGACATACCGCCCCAGTAGGTCGGAGTCCCCACCACGAGCAGATCGGCCTGCCGGATCCGTTCGCCGACGGCATGGGCCGCATCGCGGGGCAGCGGACAAACGTTCGTCGCGCGGCACTGCATACAACCCGTGCAGGGGCGGAACTCCGTGCGGTAAACATCGATCCATTCGATGTCGGCTCCGGCCTGCCGCAAGGTGTCGGCGGCGGTGCGGAGCGCCTGGACGACAACTCCCTGCGGGCGGGGCGATCCGTTGAGGATAAGTGCTTTCATGGTGCTGCTGGCTTTCTTCCGGCTCCGATCGTTACTCTCCTTCGGTGATTTCCAGTTCGTACGACGCCTTCTCCCATTCGTGCATCTGGTGGTCGTATTCGGCTTTCAATTCGTTGTAAGCCTTGTAGTCGGCTTCGTTGTATTGGGTCGCTTCGGCGAATTTGCGGTCGTAATCCGCGATCTTCTTCTCCAGATCGGCCAGCGACGCTTCGATCGTTTCGACCGCCTTGCGGAGCTTGCGCAGGAGTTTTTCCTGCTCTTTCTTCTGTTCGTAGGTCAGCTTGCCCGAAGAACTGGCTTTCGGCGCCGCCTCTTTCGCGGGAGCGTCCTTACGCTCCACCTCCTGCAAGGATTCCAGTTTGCGTTTTTCGAGGAAGTAGTAGATGCCGCCGAGGTATTCGCGTACGCCGCCGTTCCGGAATTCGTAAACCTTGGAAACCATGCCGTCGAGAAACTCGCGGTCGTGGGAGACGACGATCACCGTACCGTCGTATTTCATGATGGCGTTCTTGAGAATATCTTTCGAACGCATATCCATGTGGTTGGTCGGCTCGTCGAGGATCAGCAGGTTGTAAGGCTCCAGCATCAAACGGGCCATCGCCAGTCGTGCGCGTTCGCCGCCGGAGAGGACCTTGACCTTCTTGTCGATGTCTTCGCCCCGGAACAGGAAGGCGCCGAGAATGTCCCGCAGACGTGTGCGCACGTCGCCGACGGCTACGCGGTCGAGCGTGTCGTAAACCGTGAAATCGCCGTTCATCAGGTCTTCCTGATTCTGTGCGTAATAGCCGATGTTTACGTTGGCTCCCACGCGGATCGAACCTTCGGTGGGCGTGAGTTGTCCCACGATCATCCGGGCCAGCGTGGTCTTGCCTTCTCCGTTGCGGCCTACCAGGGCGATCTTGTCGCCCCGTTCGATGGTGAAGTTCGCTCCGCTGAAGACATGTTTGGAGCCGAACGACATCCCGGCCTCCTTGATCTCTGCGACGATCTGTCCCGAACGCGGGGCGGGCGGGAACTTGATGTTGAGCGTGGCGAGATCCTCCTCCTCGACTTCGATACGCTCCAGACGGTCGAGTTGCTTGATGCGCGACTGCACCTGGTTCGATTTGGTCGGCTTGTAGCGGAATTTCTCGATGAACTCTTCGGTCTTTTCGATCATCCGCTGCTGGTTTTCGTAAGCGGCCATCTGCTGCGCCCGCCGTTCGGCACGCAGCACGACGTATCGGGAGTAGGGGACTTTGTAGTCGTAGGCTTTGCCCAGCGAGATTTCCACCGTGCGGGTGGTCACGTTATCCAGAAAGGCCCGGTCGTGCGAGATGAGCAACACCGCGCCATTGTAGTTTTTCAGGTAATCCTCGAGCCACTGGATCGACTCGATGTCCAGGTGGTTGGTCGGCTCGTCCAGCAGGAAAATCGAGGGCCGGCGCAGCAGCAGTTTCGCCAGCTCGATGCGCATGCGCCAGCCGCCCGAAAATTCGCTCGTGGCACGCTGGAAGTCGCTGCGCTTGAATCCCAGGCCGAGCAGCGTCTTCTCGATGTCCGCTTCGCGGGTATCGCCGCCCAGGATGTGATAATGGTCGGTCGCTTCGTTCAGCCGGTGGAGCAGCGATTCGTAGTCGGACGATTCGTAGTCGGTGCGCTCGGCGATTTCGCGGGTGAGACGGGCGATTTCGGCTTCGAGCTTCAGCACTTCGTCGAAGGCTTTGGCCGTCTCTTCGACGAGTGTCGTAGTGTCCGCTACGCGCATCTGCTGGGGGAGGTAGCCGATCGTGCATTCGCCGTTGTAGGAGATCGAACCCGAGGTGGGCTGCTGTTCACCCACGATCAGGCGCAGCAGAGTCGTTTTGCCTGCACCGTTCTTACCGACCAGGCCGATGCGGTCCTTGGGGTTGATGAGCAGGGATATGTTATCGAAAAGCGTCCAGCCGCCATAGCTGACGGTGAGGTTGTCTAAAGAGATCATGGTTTCGTTTTCTGCGATTTTCCGTGCGTGCGGAACGCCCGGCTTGCCGGAAGTAGGTGCTTGGGTGAAAGGAGTCGGAGGTTAGCTCTGCAACATTCTCTCGATCTCCGCCTGCGGGTCCGGGGCGCCGAAGACGGCGCTGCCGGCGACCAGGGCGTCGGCTCCGGCGTCGAAGAGCAGGCGCGAGTTATGGGCAGAGATGCCGCCATCGACTTCGATCACTGCGGTAGATTCCGTTTCGTCGATCATGGCACGCAGTTCCCGGATCTTCTCCAGCGAATCGGGCATGAAAGACTGTCCGCCGAATCCCGGCTCGACGCTCATGACGAGCACCAGGTCGATCAGGGGTACGATGTCGCGCAGCACCTCGACCGACGTGGCGGGCTTGATCGAAATGCCCGCTTTGGCGCCTGCGCGGTGGATCAGGTCGATGCACCCTTTGGGGTCGAGCGTGGCCTCGTAGTGGAAGGTGACGATTCCGGCGCCTGCCTCGGCGAAGCGGGTGACGTATTTTTCGGGTTCGACGATCATCAGATGCACGTCCAGCAGTTTAGACGTGGCCTTGCGGATGGCCTTCATCACCGGGAATCCGAATGAGATGTTGGGGACGAATACGCCGTCCATGACGTCGATATGTACCCATTCGGCGGCGCTTCGGTCGATCATCTGCGTATCGCGTTCCAGGTGGCCGAAATCGGCCGACAGCATCGAGGGGGATATGATTCGTTGCATGGTTTTAGATTCTTAAAACTGAATAATAGAAACAAAGACAATTTTGGAGTAGAGTTTACCCAAAATACCTTGTTATTTTTGGCAAAGATAGTAAATTCGAAATAGAATGAGGATGTCGGGCAGGGGAATTTATTTGTAGTTGTTTGGCGTTGTAATATTTCCGGTCTGTTTATGCTTTGTATTACGGACAGTCTTGTTGTAATTATTTTAGTTGTTATGCTGGTTTTACAGGGATTCTGTTGAACAGGAACGAGAAGAGAGAGGCATTGCCTCTCTCTTCTCGTTCCGAAAAATACTTTTTTCTGTTGCAATGCTTGTCGCCGGTTTTAACGAACCGATATCGGCTCGACGGTATTCTGAAGACGATATATGTAATCCGGCCATTCCGTCTGTACGTTGGTACCCGTGCGGAAATATGCATTTGTTAAAGGAATGTTGGTCTGCATGTTCGAAAGCGACATCGAACTGGACATAGGAATAGGTGATGCACCTTCCTTGGAGAGCGGCCCAATCAATACTCTCTCTATTTCGCTATAGTTACCAGAGGCATCTTCGGCCATCGAGAGGAATGTGCCTTGCTGGTCGGCCGGGAAGAGAATCAGTGTGGACGTTTCGTCTTTGAGTGTCGCTTCCGTGCTGACGTTTGTCAAAATAGCTGATAACATCTCTTCTTCGGGATATTTGGTTTTGTCGGTGTAGTCGGCCGACAAACCTAGGAAATACCAGTGGGCCGCGTCGGAGCTATGGCTGATTTCGATGTCTATGGCTAGCAGGTTCTTGCCGGCTAATGAACTTAATTCGGGATCGAGTAGAGCCAGTTGGTCGCAGTCGTAATAAGCCCGCATCCAAGCTTTGGCCCAAGCGGACGAAACGGTTGCTTTTGGTGTCGTTAATTTCTCGCCGACAAAGACTTCACCTGCCAGCGTGCCATCGAAGTTCATACAGACAGCGAACGGGATATATTCCGTTTCCGGAGAGAGGAGTCCGGCAGGGCTTTCCGGGCCGAAAGACATGGTGACCGCACCACGAGCACAGAATCCGCGAACGATCTCTCCGATCGTGTAGCCCTGTTCCTCGTAAGTCGTGAATATCTGTTGCTGATAAGCGCGTACGGTCTCTTCATTCGATCCGTATTGTGCGTATTTTTCGGCAGGTAAGAGCTCATACCAGTATAATACGCTCGGGTCGCTGGGTGTGACGGAAACTTCCGCGCTACGGGCCGTCAATTTAGCGGGATCGATGCTGAATTCAAAAACTGTTTCGGAGGGGTCGCCAGCCGGAATAGTCTGGAACGAAGCCGACTCAACACTGGTTGTACGACCGGCTTGGTAACCGAATACCACGACGGAATAAGACGTGTTTGGGTCCAGTGCGTTTATTGTGCGGATTTGCGATCCCGTGTAAATATCGTAAAGTCCTGTGTTCATCAGAATTCCGTTCGCATCGATATAGGCGTCGGCGAGTTCCTCTGGAGTCCCTTGTGATGAAACGGCTATAAACCAAGTGTAGGGATCCTGATTGGTGGGAGTAATCGAGATTTTGGCTGATGCATAAGAGACGTCTTCGTCGGGAATCTTGATTGAGAATGTATTTAGGGATACCGGAGTCTTCTGGCTTTCGAATGTGTATTGGGAGACTTCCGAAAGCGGGTTACCCTCCTTGTCGATCGCAGCGGCCAACAGATGGTAGGTCGTCGATCCGAAAAGACTTTGGAGCGTGTTGTTGAATGGTCCTGTGTGGGTGATGTCGGCTACGGCACCGGCTCGGTCGAATCCTTCTTCCTGAATGCCGTACTCAATGTCGCTTTCGAGCATATCTTTGAATAAAGCGTCTTTATTTTTATTTGCGTCTGTAAATTCCTTGTCGGTAGCACGAGTCCAACACCATGTTTGTGTATTGTCTGATGGTGTGATGGAAATCTCGGCTGCATTCGGACTCAAGGTTTGGACATCGAATGTGAAAGTCATTTCGACGGGATTGGATTGCTCTCCTTCGGATGGAGGAGTTATGTCCGGCTCATTTTCCTTGTTGCAAGCGCCTGACAGGATTCCGCACAAGAATAGCATGTTGATATAAAGAAGTCTGTGCTTTATGTTTTTTGATATATGTTTCATGGCTTGGTGTTTTTTTGTTGGAAATATTTTCAGCCGTCATTAAAGAAGACGGCTGAAAATATAGATTACTTGTGTCTGTTTACAAAGCAGTGAAGCCGTCCATCGGACCGACATAGTCAGCTATTACTTTGATTTTGTGTCCGAGTGGAGCTACGAAGAAGCCTTCGTAGTGGAGCGTCCATTTTTGGCTTCCGCTGTCATAAGACAGATTCAGGTCGCCTTCCATGAGTACATACGGAAATATGGGATCGTCCAAATCCTGTCCGAGCGTGGCGTATGAGTAGCCGGGAATGAACTCGATCTGTGTGGGATCGAAGCCTGCGGCCGATGCATCCGGAGCACGATTAATAAAGAAGAGGCGCATGTTGGCTTCTCCTTCGGTGTCGGGTTGAAGGTCAATACGTCCAATATAGGAACGCTCGTAACCTTCCAAATCTGACGTAAGTCCGTATGAAACTACGGCTGGAGTATTTGAATAGGTGTCTTGCCATACATTATATTGAGGCTCCTCGGGATCTTCGCCTCCTCCTTGTTCCCCTATAGAACCTTGGAACGACCCAGTCAGCGTGCTTCCGTAAACGACTTGTGCCGACGCGTTTTCCTGATAGATAATATCGTATGAATCACGGGCGTCGATTGTGAGCGTGTATTCGTTGGTTTCCGGACTCACTTCAACTTTTATCGAGCCGGTTTTGTAGCCGATTTCCGACGGGCCGAGTGTACCGTTGATGTAAACGGGAGCGTTGGCGAAATAGGCTTTGGCCAACGATACGGTTCCTGCTTCTCCATTTTCGCTGATTGGGTAGTTACCCGTTGCGAGCGTTTCGGTTTCGGAATGGAATACCAGCGAGAACTGTTTCAGGTCGGGGTGAGCAGAACTGCGTAGCGGAAGGGCGATTGTCTTCTTTTCGGCATTCCATTTGGCCCCTCCGGTTTCGTCGAATACCACATTGTTGAGAGAATAGTTCTTTAACTCCATCTCGTGCGAGAGTATGCCGGAGAATCGACCGGTAAACTTGGTTTCGCTTTTGGATAATGTGCCTGTAATGGTCAGAATTACAGTGTTTGCCGTGCCTCGTTCAATTTTGACCAATGTCCCTGCAGGAAGGTTGTCGTCAATGTCGCTATTCCCTTCGATGTCTATCAGATAAGAGGAGGATACTGTTTTATAAAGGTCTTCTGCAAGCAGGCGGCTGCCGTTTCTCTAGGCGCCGTTGTTTTCGATACCTTCAAGTTTGATTTGGGTCTGATAAACACTTGTGTTGTCCGTTTCGAACAGGTTAATTAGTAGCATGCCGTTAGGCAGATAAAGTAATTCTCCTGTTGAAAAAGTGATATCGATTTGCTCCGGTTTCGGTTCGGGATCTTCCGTCCCTGGGTCTTCGTCTTTGAGCGGGGTAAGTTGTAATTTGTTGGAAATTGTCTTGCCCGTCTGGTTCGCAGCTGCAGCGATAACGGCATATGTAATCTGCTTGTCGACGGGAACTCGGATCGAAAGTTTGTTCTTGTCCGTGAGTTTAATGCTCGTTCCGGTTGCGAAAATTTCATCAGCAGTCGTGGGGAGCGATTCGTTCGCGTTCATGCAGACGTAAGCGCATTGCTCGGCATTTTCCACGTTGATCGAGAAGTTCAGTGCCCCGATTTCACTTTCTAAAGCAGAAATTGAGATGCTCGGTTCGGGGATAAGGTCTGATGTTTCGTCATCACTACATGCAGAGAGCATGGCTGTCAAAGTCAATCCTACCAGGAAAAACTTCATGGAAGCAAAGTTCATCATAGAGCATTTTTTTGGTTAAAGAATAATTTCAGAATAAATATATGGATAAAAAATGATTTTACAATGTTGTTTCGAAAATAAATTAGATTATATTTTTTAGGTTCTTTGCCTCTATTATAAAATGTAAATAAATTTGCTTTTGCATTTGACTTATTCTTATCTTTGTTAAAGATTGGATGCGGTTCGGCAATCTTTGTGTGCATGCCCGTACGATTGCTTGCATCTTTTGTTATTTTTGTTGCTGTCATGAATACCGGAATCGTTGTCGTTTTATTGTCGCTCGGCGTCGTTTGCGCCGTGCTGGGTTTGCTTTTGCTCTCCCTGCGTCGGGATAACGCCCGTTTGTCGGACGAACGGGCTGCTGCGGACGAAGCTCGCCGCCTGGCCGAGGAGTCGCGCCGGGTGTCCGAAGAGAAATCCGCTGCCGCCGAAATCGAAATCCGCACCCTGGTCGAGCGGAGTACGCTGGCGCAGGCCCGTCTGGAGGCGGCCGAACAGCGAATGGCCGAGGCACGTGCCGAACGCGAAAAGATGGAGGAGACTTTCCGGACCCAATTCAAGAACCTCGCCAATGACATTCTGGGCGAACAGTCGCGCACTTTCAAGGAGACCAACCGCGAAGCGCTCGACGTGTTGTTGAAACCTTTCCGGGATAACATCGTGGAGTTCCGCGAGCGGGTCGAGAAGATCTACTCCTCCGAGAACGAACAGCGGGGGGCGTTGCGCAACGAGCTTGAACGCCTGATGGAACTCAATCGCCGCATCACCACCGAAACGACCAACCTGACCAACGCGCTCAAGGGCAATTCCAAAGTGCAGGGCGACTGGGGCGAGATGATCCTCGAAACGATCCTCGACAATTCGAACCTGATCCGGGGCGTACATTACGATACGCAGCTCAATATCAAGGACGAAGCGGGAAACAACCTGCGGCCCGACGTGGTGCTTTATCTGCCCGAAGGCAAACGGATCGTCATCGACTCGAAGGTGTCGCTCACGGCATTCGTCGGATACGTCGGGGCCGAGGACGAGGCGACCCGGCGCCAGTATCTTGCGTCGCACGTCGCGTCGGTGCGGCAGCACGTCGTCGAACTGGGTCGCAAGGAGTACCAGCGATTGCTCGATTCGCCCGATTTCGTCATTATGTTCATTCCCAACGAACCGGCGTTTCTGGCGGCGCTGCAAAACGACAGCTCCATCTGGGCCGATGCCTACGACAAGAAAGTCATCATCTCTTCGCCGACCAATCTTTTCGCTTTACTGAAGTTGGTGGACGATCTTTGGAAGCGGAACGCACAGAATAAGAATACGGCCGACATCGTTACTTACGGTACGAAACTCTACGAGCAGTTGGTGGCTTTCACCGCTTCGCTCGAAGGGGTGGGACAGTCGCTCGACGCCGCCCGGGACAAGTACAACGATGCCTACAAGCGGCTTTGCACCGGTAACGACAACATCGTCCGCTGCGGGGAGCGGCTTCGCAAACTGGGAATTCCGACCAAGAAACAACAGTCTGCCCGGACTTTGCAGGCGGCCGATTTACCGGACGAAGAGTAGCTTCGGCAGGGGCGGGATTGCCCCGGCACGACAGCGGTGCGTAACCGGTGCGAGGGGTGCTTGAAAAAGCCGGATGTCGGGAGGAGGAGATGCGAGTTTCCTCCCGAGATACGATAAAAAAAATCTACCGGGATGCTCCGTCGCCGATCACTTATCGGGCAGGAAAATTCCGGCAGATTTGTATTTCAAATTGTCTAAAGCAGCTTTTGGAGCAATACTTCGTCCTTATACCCTTCGGGGGTACGGATCCACTCCTTTTTAACCCCGACCCGGCGGAATCCGGCTCTTTCGAAGAGAGTCAGGCTGGGGACGTTGTCCGCGAGTACGTTGCACCACAGTTGCCGCAGCCGGAGTACCGTGCGGGCATACTCTTCGAGCAAAGCCAATGCCTCTGCCCCGTATCCTTTCCCGCGCTGTGCCGGATCGTAAACCAGAATGCCGACGCCTGCCCGTTCGTGCTGCGGCTCGAAATCGAACAAGTCGATGGCTCCGATCGTTTCCCCCGCTGTGTCGTCGATCATCAACCGCAGTTGTCCGCATCGGTAAATACCAGCCTGCTGCTCCTGGATGAATTGTTCGATCGAATAGTGCGAGAACGGTTCGATCGTACCGCTGACTGTCCACAACGAAGGATCGTTTTCCCACCGGCAGAGCAGTTCGAGGTCCTGAGGTTCGACGGCCCGCAGGCTGCAAATATGGCCTCGGAGCATCATTAGCAAAGTCCGAGCACCTGATTGCGAATCAACATGGCAGCACCCCAGGCGCTGGCCGTCTTGCCCATTTTCGACAAGCGGAATTTGGTGTCCTTATAAACCAGATTGAGCGAGTATTTGTTGGTCGCCGACTTGAGGGGCAGCATCAGGTAGTCGCCCGCTTCGGCCAGCTCGCCGCCTACGATGACCGTTTCCGGATTGAAGGTGTTGATCAGGAAGGCGACGGCCTTGCCCGCCTTTTCTCCGACCTCCTCGATCAGTTCGATCGAGAGATTGTCGTCGTGCTTGGCTGCGTCGATGATCTCATCGACGTGGATGGCTTCGTGCTTGTTGTATTTTTCGCGCAGGATCGTATTGACACCCTGGCTGATAAGCCGACCGAACTTCTGTTCGATCGCGATTCCCGAAACTTCGGTTTCGAGGCAACCTTTCTTGCCGCAGGAGCAGATGATTTCGTTGTCGAAGAAGGGAATGTGCCCGAACTCTCCGGCAAAGCCGCTCTTGCCGTAGTAGAGTTTGCCGTTCATGACGATACCGATGGCCAGGCCGCGTCCGAGGTGGAGGTAGAGTACGTCCATCTCGTCTTTGGATTTGCTGTTGGTGTATTCGGCATAGCATCGGGCCCGGGAGTCGTTTTCGAGCAGTACGCGGATGCCGATGCGTTGTTCGATCATATCGCGCAGGGACTGTTCGCTCGAAGTGAAATAGCGGTAACTGCGTCCCGTCGTGGGATTGACGCGTCCGCTGACGCTGACACCCACTCCGAGGATTTTCGCGCGTTCCACACCGCACGTATCGATGAAATGTGCGATATTCGAGCAGATTTTTTCGAGGCATTGAGGGCGATCCTGCAGTTCGAAGTCGGTCAAGAGTTCCTCTTTGACGATATTGTTGTGCAGGTCCGTGATGAGGAACGACATGTTGTCCCGGCCGATATTGACGCCTGCGAAATAGATGGCCGAGCTGGCCAGTCCGAAGACGTTGGGACGTCGTCCACCCGGAGTTTCGACCTTGCCCAGATCGGAGACGATGTTCTCCTGAACGAGTTCCTGAACGAGCTTGGTGATGGTCGGTACGCTGATGTGCAGCTCTTTGGTAAGCTCCGAGAGCGTACACTCCCCGTTCACCGCCATATGTGCGATGATATTTCGCTTGAAGAGGTTGTTCTTGTGCGAAATACCTTTCAGATTGTCATCTTCCTGTCGGCTGAAAAATTCGGTTAACGATGTCATAGTTATTGATGTCGTTTGATGTCTTCTGTAATTTTTGTGCAAATATAGAAAGAATTCAATCGAATTTGGCGTATTTGATCTTGTGATATGAAAAAAAATTATAAACAAAATAGAATCGATTGCTTGTCAATCGATTCTATTTTGTTTTCGGAGGCGGGTTACAACGTCGATTTCGACTCTACGACCGCTTCGGGATTCACTTTTTTGATAAGACCCTGCAGGACATTGCCGGGACCGAGTTCCGTAAATTCGGTCACGCCGTCCGCAAGCATGTTCTTGACGATGTAGGTCCAGCGTACCGGTGCGGTGAGCTGTGCGATCAGGTTGGCCTTGATCGTCGCCGGATCGGTTTGGGGTTTGGCATCGACGTTCTGGTAGATGGGGCAGACGGGAGCCTGGAAGGGTGCTTCGTTGATCGCTTTTTCGAGTTCGACCTTGGCCGGCTCCATCAGGGGCGAGTGGAATGCACCGCCTACGGGCAGGCGCAGTGCGCGTTTGGCTCCTGCTTCCTTGAGTTTGGCACAAGCGGCATCGACTGCTTCGACGCTGCCCGAGATGACCAGTTGGCCGGGGCAGTTGTAGTTGGCCGCCACGACCACGCCGTCGATCGAGGCGCAGGCTTCTTCCACTTTGGCGTCGTCGAGTCCCAGGATCGCCGCCATCGTACCGGGTACGGCTTCGCAGGCTTTCTGCATGGCCATCGCACGTTTGGAAACGAGCCGCAGACCGTCCTCGAACGAAAGAGCGCCGGCCACCACCAGGGCTGAAAATTCGCCGAGCGAGTGTCCGGCTACCGCGTCGGGCTTCACGCCCAGCGCCTTGGCCATGATGACCGAGTGGAGGAATACGGCCGGCTGGGTGACTTTGGTCTGTTTGAGCTCTTCGTCCGTACCGGCGAACATGATGTCGGTGATGCGGAAACCGAGGATTTCGTTGGCCTGCTCGAAGAGAGCCTTGGCTTCGGGGACATTGTCGTAGAGGTCTTTGCCCATGCCGACGGCTTGAGCGCCCTGACCCGGAAATACGTATGCGTGTTTCATAGTTTCTGTCAAAATATTTTTTGGTTACCGGGCAAAGATAGCAAATATTTTCTTACATTTGCACTGCAACGGTTCACGAGGGGTTACGCCCCGTCAGATTAAATGGGAACGCAGTGAAAGTCTGCGACAGTTCCCGCTGCTGTGAGTCCTGCCCGACGATCCGAGGTGATCGGCCCGCTTGCGGGCGGTGTTTCGGATGCCCGGGTGTATTGCCGCGACACTCTTTTGCCACTGGTCCTGCGGGGTCGGGAAGGCGTTGCGGCGGGGACGAGTCAGAAGACCAGCCTTTGCCTGCCCGATGAACGGACAGTTCGGATGATATGCGTCTGCGGAGAACGGAGCTTTCGGAAAAGACCTGCGAGGCATCTTTTCGGTGGATTGATAACCTGAAGCGAGGCGGCTCTCTGTTTCCCGGATGAAATATTTTTCGAAACCGTTGTACGGCATGTGCCGAAGTGCGGAGTTTGTGCAGAAGAAGAGTGTCTTGCCGATAAAGGTTTCAGTCGTAATAAAGTAGAGATTAGTATGGACTGAAACAAAGAGGTCGATCTGTTGCCGGGTCGATCTCTTTATTTCTGGTGTCGGACGGAATGGGCTGTCCGGCTTCTTCCCTCGGGCGCGGAAAAACGGCTGTCGGGTGTCTGCGACGGATTCTCCCGACACAAAAAAGCAGCGCTTTATGCGCTGCTTTTTTCAATTTTCCTGATCGCCTATTTCTCTTCCACGATCTTGAAGGAATCCTTGTAGAGTCCGCAAACGGGGCATACCCAGTCGTCCGGGATGTCTTCGAATGCCGTGCCGGGTGCGATGCCGCTTTCGGGATCGCCCTTGGCCGGATCATATACGTAGTCGCAGGCGGTGCAATGGTATTTGCGGGGGAATACGCGGTCGGCCACCTTGTCCCAGTCGATCAGCTCCCAGTACGATTTGATGAAATCCGCACGGCGGTTGCGGTAGTCGATATAGTAGGCGTGCTCCCATACGTCGATCGTCATGACTGGCTTGAGGCCTTTGGTCATCGGGTTTCCGGCGTTGGATTCCGAGATGATCTGCAATTTGCCGTCCTTGTCGGCTGCGAGCCACGTCCAACCCGATCCGAAAAGTCCGGTAGCGGCTTTGGAGAACTCTTCCTTGAAGGCTTCGACCGATCCGAAGTCGCGGGCGATGCGATCCGCCAGTTTTTGGGGCATCGGCTTCTGGTCGGGGGTCAGCATCAGGAAGAAGAACGTGTGATTCCACGTCTGGGCCGCATTGTTGAAGATCGGACCGTCGGCTTTCTTGACGATCTCCTGCAGAGACATCGACTCGTAAGGCGTGCCGGGAATCAGGCGGTTGAGGTTGTCCACGTAGGTCTGGAGGTGTTTGCCGTAGTGGTATTCAAAAGTTTCTTTGCTCATTTTCGGAGCGAGCGCTTCCGTCGAATACGGAAGTTCGGGCATTTTGTGAACCATAATTCTTTCTGTTTTAGGTTTTGATATTGTTAAAGATTCGGTTTGAATTGTCGTCGGAGTCGTCGCCGGGGTGCCGTGCAGCAGGATATATCCGTTGAGGTAGGCGGCGAAGAGCGTCCAGAGCAGGTAAGGTACGAAGAGCCAGGCGGCAGCGCGGTCCCTGCGGCTCGCGGCGAAGATGTAGAGTCCCACGAGGATATTCAGCAGTACGATGTCGATGAATCCGGCCAGCGGATTGCGCAGCGTGAAGAACAGGATGCTCCACAGGAAGTTGGCGATAAGTTGCAAGACCCACAGCCGGATGATTCCTTTGTGCTGCCGACGCACGATGAGACGCCCGAGCGAAAGTCCCATGCAGAGGTACAGGACGCTCCAGGCGATCGGAAATACGATATTGGGCGGCGTGAGTGTCGGCTTGGTCAGCGTCGGATACCATTCGGCGATGGACGAAGCCTGGAAAAAACTTGCCGAGATTCCTACTGCAAAGCAGGCGAGGACGGGAATGAGGTAAGCCGCTATTTTTTTCATGCTTGGGGTATTGAAGTTTTTCTGATTCCGTGCAAGAACAGTGCAAATTACGCTGTTTTCTTTCCAAATTTAATAAAAATCGGATTCGCATCCAATTCCGGCTCCTTTATCGATGTGTTTTTTTGCCGGGGCGGATGTCATCTTCCCGGTATTCGTCGCGAACGTATCGATAAACGGTTTCGGAGATATCCGCTATGATTCGGGCATTCGTTTCTGGATTTTCCGCCGAATTTTTGATGAAGATGGCGATGGTATAGCGGGTGCCGTCCGGCAGGATGACGAATCCCAGGTCGTTGGTCCCGGCGAAGATGCCTCGTTCGTCGCGGTCGCTCGTGCCGGTTTTGTGTCCGATGACGGCGCCGGTTCCCGACAGTGGTTTCGGAAGACGGTCGGCACCTGTTTTACAGTTTATCAGGTTTTGCCGGATCATTTCCCGCAGTGTAGGAGTGAGAATCTGTTCTGTTACGAGCAGCTCCAGCAGAGCGGCCGCTTCGAGCGGCGTACTCCAGTTTTCGTAGCACGTTTGCGGATCGTCGTGCATCTGCTGTTCCGTTGCTGCGATTGCGAAATTGCGCAGTCCGAGCGACCGGACGTAGCGGTCTGTCGCTGCCGGACCGCCCGTGTGCTTGAAGAGGATGTCGCAGGCGTTGTTGTCGCTCAGTTGCATGCTGTACTCCAGCAGGCTGCGGAAGGATATCGGGATACCGCCTTCGGGAAATTCGTCCCGGAGGGGGCTGTACGTGTCGGGGACGAGCTCTTCTTCCGGAATGAATATTTCCGTGTCGGGCGTCAGTCCGTTTCGGTCCAGGTAATCTGCGACGGCGAGGGCCTGGTGGAATTTGAATACGCTCATCAGGGGGTAGCGGTCGTCGTTATTGACCGTTACCGTATCTTGTGCGTCGAGGATGACCGCAATACCGATTTCGGCTTTTTTATCCTTTATCACCTTTTTCAGCCGATACGACAGGTCGTCGTCCTGCGCTGCTGCGGCAAGCGGAAAGAACGAAATCCAGAGAATCGAGATCAGTGTACGCATATATTGTCGAGATTGATCGGAAACAAAAATAGGATAAATTTCGATTCCTTCCGGGGCGGATTTCATGATTTTTGCATCTCTTTCGATTATTAGGTTATGCCGGCGGGCGATTCGGGGTATCGTGTCGATGCCGTAAATCGTCCGATTCGCCTCGAATCGGTCTGCCTCGGTCGATTCTTTACGGCCGGAAGATCGAAACGCCGCTAAAATTATTAGTTTTGCGGACGGTTGATTTTGTGAATTATGAGAAAGAACTTACTGGCAGCAATCGTTTTGCTGGCATTGTACATTCCTTCTGTTTGGGCCGCAGCGGGGTATCCTGTGCGGGGCAGGGTTATCGACCGTCTTTCCCGGGAACCGGTCGCCTACGCTGCCGTTACGATCACCGGCCAGCCCGGTAAGGGCGCCATGACCGATTCGCTCGGACGTTTCGAGATCCTGCAGGTGAAGCCCGGCATTTACAGCCTGACGGCGTCGTTCATCGGTTACAGAACGGTCGTGACCCCCGAATACCAGGTGTCGGCCCGGACGCCTTTCATCGAAATCGAGATGGAGGAGGAGCCGGAGCATCTGAATGAAGTTGTCGTTCGTCCCTCGCCTTTCCGCCGTACGATCGAGAGCCCGGTCAGTATGCAGGTGATCGGGATGCGGGAGATCGAGAAGAGTCCCGGCTCCAATCGTGACGTGTCGCGTATCGTTCGTTCCTATCCAGGCGTGTCGTTTTCGCCCATCGGTTATCGCAACGACCTGATCGTGCGGGGCGGCGGACCTTCTGAAAACCGCTTCTTCATGGACGGGATCGAAATTCCCAACATCAACCATTTCGCCACGCAGGGTGCCACGGGCGGTCCCGTAAGCATCGTGAATTCCGATCTGGTGCGCGAGATCAATTTCTATACGGGTTCGTTTCCCGCCGACCGTGCCGGGGCGCTCAGTTCGGTGTTGGATTTCCGGCTGCGGGACGGCGATCTCGAACGGCAGACCTTCAAGGCGACGCTCGGTGCCTCCGAAGTGTCGCTCAGCGGCAGCGGACACGTGGGCAAAAAGACGACTTACCTCTTTTCCGTGCGGCAATCCTATCTCCAGTTCCTCTTCAAATTGCTGGGGCTTCCTTTCCTGCCCAATTACATCGACGGGCAACTGAAGGTCAAGACCCGTTTCTCGGAGCGGGACGAGCTGACTTTCCTCGGACTGGTGGGCATCGACAACATGAAGCTCAATCTCGACGAGAAGGGCGAGGAGAACGAATATCTGCTCAGTTACCTGCCTCGTATCCAACAGGAAACCTTTACTGTGGGTGCCGTGTACCGCCATTTCGCCGGCCGGCACGTGCAGTCGGTGGCGTTGAGTCACAACTACCTGAATAACCGCAATACCAAATACCGCAACAACGACGAATCGACTCCGGATAATCTGACCCTGCGTTTGCGGGGCGTGGAGCAGAAGACGACCCTGCGGTTCGAAAATCGCTCCTACCTGGGCCGGTGGACGCTGCGCGAAGGTGCTGAATTGAACTATTCTACCTATCATAACAAGACTTTGCAGCGGACTTATCAGCAGGAAGCCGAGCTGCTCGACTATCGCACTTATTTGGGGATTGTCGGCTGGGGCTTTTTCGTGGGGGCCGACTATGCCTCCGCAGACAAGCGGCTGACGGTTTCGATGGGCGTGCGGGCCGACGGATGCGACTATTCGACGGAGATGGAGCGTTTCTGGAAGCAGCTTTCGCCCCGTGTGTCGGCTTCCTATGCCTTGAGCGACAGTTGGTCGGTGAGCGGTAGCGCAGGGCTTTTCTACCAGTTGCCGCCCTATACGGCACTCGGCTATAAGGACAATACGGGCGAGTTGGTCAATCGGGGCTTGGAGTATATGCGGGTCCTGCAAAGCGCCGTCGGCGTCAATTGGCGTCTGCGTGACCGGTTGGTGGTTTCGCTCGAAGGTTTCTACAAATATTATACGGATATCCCGCTTTCGGTGGCGGACGACGTGCCGCTGACCTGCAAAGGCAACGACTACGGCACCTCGGGCGACGAACTGCTCGTTTCTTCGGCTCAGGGACGTGCCTACGGTCTGGAGCTGATGGTGCGTTGGCAGCTTCCCGACCGTTTCAATCTGGTCGGCGCCCTGACCGTTTTCAGCAGCGAGTACCGCAGCCGGCACGATGCGAAATATATTCCTTCTGCCTGGGACAATCGTTTCGTGGCGAACATCAGCGGTACGTATGATTTCTCTCGCGGGTGGAGCGTCGGTGCGAAGCTGAGCGCTATCGGCGGAACGCCTTATACGCCGTACGACGTCGAGAAATCGTCGCTCGTCGAGGCGTGGAACGCTTCGGGACGTCCTTATTACGACTATTCGAAATACAATACCGGACGTTTGGATGCCTTCGCCCAGTTGGACGTGCGCGTCGATAAGGTGTTTTATTTCCGTAAATGCATGCTGGGTATCTATGTCGATTTGCAGAACGTGACCTTCAGCAAGTTCCGTCAGCCCGACGTGCTGATGAGTACCGGCGTGATCGAGAATCCTTCGGCTCCGCCTTCGGAGCAGCGTTATAAGATGAAGTATATCCGCCAGGCGAGCGGTACGTTGGTGCCGACGTTGGGCGTCACGGTCGAATTTTAATCGTACAGCCATGAAAAATAACTTGCTCAGCGACAAGCTCGCCTACAACGGGGATACGAAAACACGGACTCATCTGCATCTGTGCAGTTATACTGTGGATCGGGTCGAAGAGGCTTCGGGAGATGATTTCGAGGAGATGAAGTCCCGCTTTCAGCCCGATGGCATCACTTGGCTGCAGATTCACGGACTGGAAGATACGGATGCCGTGCAGACGGTTTGTACGCATTTCGGGATCGATTTTCTGGTCATGCAGGACATTCTCAATACCGACCATGCCAGCAAGGTCGAGGAGCACGATCAGTACAATGTGATTATTGCCAAGCAGATTATGGGTGGCGAAGCGATGCAGGTCAGTCTGGTGCAGGGCGCTGATTTCGTGCTGACGTTTCAGGAGCGGGACAACGATTTTTTCGACGATGTGATGCGTGCCATCCGCAGTAATGTACTGAAAATCCGTACCCGACAGTCGGACTACCTGTTTTCGGTGTTACTCAATGGCTTGATAACCGGTTATATGTCGGTTGCGGCGGCGATCAGCGACGGGTTGGAGGAGCTGGAATCTGCATTGCTGGCCGATACCGGAGACCGGGACATCGGAGTACAGATGCAGGAGCTTCGGCGGGATTATATGCAACTCAAGCGGACGGTTCTGCCGCTCAAGGAACAATATTCGCGGCTGTTTCGTTCCGATTCGAGTTTGTTGCACCGGGTCAATCGGCCTTTCTTCAACGATGTGAACGATCACCTGCTCAACGTGGCGCAAAATATCGACATCTGCCGTGAAACCCTTTCGTCGCTGATGGATTTGTATATCTCGAACAACGATTTGCGGATGAACGATATTATGAAACGGCTGACTGTCGTATCGACCATCTTCATTCCGCTGACTTTTCTGGTCGGAGTATGGGGGATGAATTTCCGTAACATGCCCGAACTGGAGTGGGAGCACGGTTATATCCTGGCCTGGGGCGTGATGATCGTCATCGGATTCGTGACCTATTTGTTCTTCCGCACGAAAAAGTGGCGTTGAGGTGCGCAGTCGGTGCTTTTTTGGCGGACGATGCGGGGAAATTCCGGGATTTTGATTTTCTTTGTACCAAAATTCCGGGCGGTACCCGCGATTTAGCCGACATAAATCCTTGTGCCGACTGCGCGAACATTCCTATTGAAAACCGCCGATGAAAAAGATTTTCTCATTTTCCCTGCTTCTCATCCTTGGCCTCGTGGCTTCCCAGATTCTTCCGGGGATGCTCGGGGAGGGCTATCCTGCATTCCGGGCCGGGGCGACGACCTTTCTCTATGTCTGTCTGTCGTTCATCATGATCAATGTCGGCCGGGAATTCGAGATCGATAAAAAACGTTGGCGCTCCTATGCCGAGGACTATTTTATCGCCATGGCTACGGCAGCCGTACCCTGGCTGCTCATCGCTCTGTACTATGTTTTCGTGTTGTTGCCGCCCGAGTTTTGGGGCAATGGCGACGCCTGGAAAGAGAATCTGTTGTTGAGCCGTTTTGCCGCTCCGACTTCGGCCGGCATCCTGTTCACGATGCTCGCGGCCCTGCGGCTCAAGCGAAGCTGGATGTATCGGAAAATTCAGGTGCTGGCGATTTTCGACGATCTGGATACCATCCTGCTGATGATACCTCTGCAAATCCTGATGATCGGTCTGCGCTGGCAGCTTTTCGTCGTCGTGGTGATCGTCTTTCTGCTGTTGTGGCTGGGGTGGAAGAAACTCAGTACGTATGAGTTGAGGCAGGATTGGTGGGCGATTCTGACCTATTCGGTCGTGGTTTTCGGTGTTACCCAACTGGTTTACCTGCTTTCCAAATATTATTTCGGCGAGGAGGGCAGTATTCATATCGAGGTGCTGCTTCCCGCTTTCGTATTGGGTATGGTGATGAAAACCAGGCATGTCGAATCTCGCGGGGAGCGGATGGCCGCTTCCGGCATTTCGTTCTTGTTCATGTTTTTGGTTGGATTGAGCATGCCGTTGTTTATCGGTATGACTGCTGCGACTGGGGAAGCTGCTTCTTCCGTGACCGGTTCGCAGCCCATGATGTCGTGGGGCGTGATCGCATTCCATGTGGTGATCGTCTCGTTGCTGTCCAACCTGGGTAAACTTTTCCCGATGTTTTTTTATCGTGACCGGAAGTTGAGCGAACGTCTGGCCCTTTCGATCGGTATGTTTACCCGCGGCGAGGTAGGAGCGGGCGTTATCTTCATTGCGCTGGGATATAGCTTGGGCGGTCCGGCACTGGTTATTTCGGTGCTGACCCTCGTGCTGAACTTGGTACTCACGGGGATCTTCGTCGTTTGGGTTAAAAAACTCGCCTTGCGGACTTACGCTCCCGAAGAGTTCGATGCCGTATCGACGATCCGTTGAAAGACGGATTTCGCCGGAATCCGTTTCTGATCTTTCACTCCGGATATAAAAGATTGCGGGAAAAAAGGTTCCCTTTCCTTGTGAATATCGAATGCAGTTGGGGGCGTGTGGGCTACGAGGTTTGATTCTGCTTTTGCCGCAGCTGTCCTTCTGACCTTGTGCAGCAACAGTGGAGGGCCGCTTTCGGAGTGGCGACAGGCTTTTTCCCTCTCCCCTTCTTATCCTGTGTTGGGAGGAAAGTCATCAGTTTATAGCGTTGCATGTATTTTCTCTTTTAACTCCGCAGCATTTCCGTTTACCCTCCAGCGTTTTTTCTCTCCTTTTATAATAGTATAGGTGTATTGTCTTCTGAACCGATCGAAGGTGTTTCTCGCGATCCCGTATTCCTTGCAGATTGCCGCGATACTTTTTCCCTGATTCAGCATTTGGACGATTTCAGCTCTGCCGGTTAGCCGTGCGGATCCGATTTGTTTTCCTGTTTCCCGAAAGATACTGTATTTTTCCATATTTTGTCGCGTCGCATTTTATGAGTCGGGCGACTATTGCGGATTCTGTTTCGCCTGTAGGTACTCTGTGGTGGTATCGGCCAAGTGGTTTTTATTTTCAGTCTTGTCTGCTTTGAATCTCTGATGCTCCTTTTGAAACATCTGATAATTGCCATATTTGGTCATTATCTGTTCGATGGTCTGCATTGGCATTATGCCTTCGTTATTGTACGACAATACGATGTATCTGAACCGGGCGTTCCGGATCAAATCTTTGAATGTATGCTGTACTTTCGCCTTACTGCAATAATTCGATTTGTTGTATTCTCTTAGCTCCGTTTTTCCCTTCGGAGTAAATGATTTATAGTCGGCAATCGTGTTCAGCAGATGGTAGTTTGCGCTGTATTGTCGGGAGTTGTACGGTGGGTCGAGGTATAAAATATCGCCCTCGATCCGCTTAATCAGACTATTCGCATCTTCATTGTACACTTCGTGTTCGCCGTTGTTTATTTGGTAATCTGCGGGAGCGATAACGAGCGTTTTCTGTGCTGACTGTTTGAGATGTTTGAAAAATGCTCCGTATACGGATGCCGTATTGGCGCATTTGGCTGCGTTTTCGAGCAGACAGCACAGCCGGAAATAGTATAAATCGTCGGATATTTCTCCGGTTTCTGCCAATGCTCGATAGTCGATCTGATGGCATCTATTTTTGATCGTTGTCATCGGAGAAATACTGACGGTCATTACCCCCCCCCTCGACAATATTGAGAGTATATGAGACCATTCTCTGTCCCTGACAGCGAGTTCAGTATTTCTATATAATCGGCTTTGTTCGCAAGTTCGTAGCAGTTGCCTATATAGTTGCGATTGAGGACATAACTGTAATACTTCCAATTATTGGCTATTACTTTGCTAACTCGTGTTTTGAAATGAGCCCTACGATACACGTACCTGCAAAGAGATCGCAGAATACCATATCCGATGGATTATCGCCGACGACCTTTTTGATCGTATTGTCGATAAAATCCCGCAGCGAATATTTCGATCCTATGTAATTCATCACTCGTACATGATATTATTAAACTTCAGCATTTCTTCGTCGTCTGTAAATTCTATAATATTCCAAGGATAGGAGGTAACGTCTATTGGATTTTGTGTCGAACGCTCTGAATGCGTTGATGTTTTTTTGACCGAGTTCTGATTCCGGGCATATCAGGATTGGATGTATTACGCTCGGTCTGTTGGGAATATACTACTGTTCTATTCAGTCTATATATCGGGATATCTGTCTGGGATTAGTTACGGCCTTCAGTTCGATAGGTACGATCTATTTTGTTTTTTCATCTATTTTCTGCGAAAACATCACATCGATTCGCTGCATGCCGATGCCGCATGAAACCTTGTTTCCTAACTATTCTATGTTTTTGCAATTGACTTTAAGGGCCCGGTTCAAGATCGGATCCCTGCCGATATGTTGCGCCAAATACATCTGCAAATGTACTTTATAGGCTTTCCTGTTGCGTCTCTTGTAGATCAGTCGGGGCAAGATGTCGAACGCGGTCTGTGTTTCGTCGGCATATACTTCAGTTTGCAACATATTTTCGACTTGTCTTCTGTTTTCATCGGTGAAACTGTTCCCGTTGAGGGCCTTATGGTTATTTTTTCGAGCGGATTAAAGAAAACAACCGCTCTGCCTCATAGGGCATAAGCATGGTATTTCCGCGATTGCCTTTCAGCTTTCTGTATATCAAACTGCACAGCATTTGATAGGGGCCTATATACCTTATTATATCATCCAAAGCCTCCCATTCGGAAGCCCCTTTTGCAAATACTTCGTACGGTTTGCTCAATACCCGGAATGTCAGATTTATCCAAAGTTTCTCGCGCAAATAGTAACCGTCGGGTTTAAGGAAAGGGTCACTGGCGATCTGATATATGCCGTAAAATTTCCCTTCTTTTCCTTTCGATGTCTGCACGTAAAATATCGCATAATCGTTCGCGCGTACCCGGCTGAAATCGGCCATCATTGCAACCAGTGTATTTCCCGTTTGAGCAACTGATATATTGGAATGTGCTGATCGGTTGAAACCTACGGTTTTATTTCTGGATCTCGTGCCTGCGAACATGTGCTCCAGATGTACTCGGAAACTCTGCTCGGTTGAATAAAAAGTAGTCGCTTTTCAACGCTCTGTATTTCCAGATGTTTTGTGCGCCTAATTTACCGCGATTCCCTTCGATATTTTTAACCACGATGCCCTTTAACTTGACTTTCAGGTGTTGTTTTACGGAATCCATTATCTTGAAAGCCAAAGGAATCACTTCGCTTTTTTCAGAAATATCCCCAGGTGACTATCGCAAAATAACCGTTCTTTCTCAAGTATCGGAAGCCGTGGCTATTGCGTTCGACAATTTTTTTTAGAAAGCATCGATGTCCGAAATATTGGACTGGTCCCTGCTGTCGTCGGTGAATTTTACGATGTCCAGATAAGGCGGATGAGCGATCATAAAATCGACCTCCTCTCGGTGCCTTTCGCCCAGCTATGCTGCGATCGCCTCGGAAAACGGCTGTCGATCGGTGACATCGACACTCTTGATTGCGTAGTTGATCGAAGACCATTCGCTCATAATGCTATTGACATAATCGATAATTTTTTTGGGGGGGGCGAATCCGATGTAATCTTTGCGCAGGTTTTCATATGCGAACAGGGTAGTCCCGCTGCCTGCGAACAACTCCAGCACGGTATTTCCGGCATTCGTAAGCGTTTGAGTAGTTGGGGAACGAAATTGCCGTGATAGATATTCTTGTGCTTGCCTTGCCTATCTCTTTCGGGGATCAACCACAGGCTGTCCACATTTAGATCGATCTGCTTCCAGTTATCTTTATTGATCTCCATAACCTGTTTGAATTTATCTTTATACCTCGGCTGAATAAGGGACTTTGTAAAATTTTTTTATCCTACATAGATCCTTTACGGTGGGATCCAATTACAAAGATACACGAAACGGTAAGATATATCAGCTATAAGGGGCTGTTTGGACAATAAAAAAGGCGGAAAACTTAAGTTTTCCGCCTTTCCGTACCCCCTCAGGGGCTCGAACCCTGGACCCCAACATTAAGAGTGTCGTGCTCTACCAACTGAGCTAAAGAGGCGTTTGCAGGTGCAAATGTAGGATGTTTTTTTTATTTCTGCAAGAAAAAAATATTTTTTCTTCGTAAAAAATGCAGAGGAGGGCTTCGAAACGGAATTTTGCTTTTTTTTATCTTGTGTATATACTAAATAAAATATTATTTAAGTTATATAGGTGCATCGACTGGTTACCGAATTATTATGTTTCAAGATTTATTATTTCGGTACATCCGTCCAGGTGATGGAAAAAACGCCGCCTGTGGGCTAAAAATCATTTTTTTTGGGGGGGGGATTTTTTGTAGGTACGAATATTTGAATTTTAAATGTAAGATATTCAATATATTGTGATTTTTGATTTGCTTTTTTATTGAAAAAACTGTCTTAAAAAGTTGTTTAAGTTAGATTAATTTCCTACCTTTGAGAGAATTTCGGATTAAGAATTCGATTCCGAATGAAGGCGAGAATATTGATTCCGTTCGGTGCAGTTGCTTTATCGCAGGAATACGCTGGGGAACGGACGGGACAAAAGAATTGAATTTTGTTGGTTATATTGTGTATTAGGATTATTCTACGATACTTGCATGGTGGATTTTCGCTTTTTTATGATGTTTTTAATACCTAACTTTTAATTTTTATTAACCCGAAAGGGTGTCCGGATTTCGATCCGGTAGCTCTTTCACTAAACTACTTGTTATTTTTTTCTATGAAAAAGTATTTTTCTTTTGCGATGGCGCTTGTGGCGATGCTCGCAATGGTGAGTGCAAGCAGTGGCTGAAGCGACGATGGCGTGGATTACAGCGTCACCATCGTAGCTAAAACTACGCTTTCCTTATCGAAAAACGCTGGAACGGGTCGTTTGGCGTATGAAATTCAAGGGGCCGATAAATCGTCTATTGTCGAGGCAACGACGAACGTGGATTGGATCAAGAATTTCAACTATGCGGAGCCGGGATACGTCCAGTTTGATTACACTGCACTCGACGAGGGTGTCGAGTCTCGTTCGGGGCAGATCACCCTTTCTTATACGGGGGCAGCCGATGTAGTCGTTACCGTAAATCAGGGTGGTACCATGACGTTCGAACTTACGATCGATCCGAAGTCGATTACGGCAAACGGCTGTGCAATGCAGATCGTTCCTTCGAACGAGAGCGAGACCTATCTGTGCGCTTTTATGACTAAAGAATACGTCGATTCGTTCGAGTCCGACGAGGCTTTCATTCAGGCCGACTTGGAGGCGGTGAAAGAACAGGCCGAAAGTCGGGGGATGAAGTTGTCTGAATGGTTGAACATCTTACTCATGAAAGGTTCGAAGACCAATACCGTGGATGACTTGTCGCTTGCCAATACGGCATATTATGGGTATGTGTACGGTTGTACGTCCGAGGGCGTGCCTACTACGGACCTTTTCAAGGCGGAGTTCACGACCCAGAATGTCGAGATGACCGACCTTACGTTCACGGTTACTTCCAAGCAGGTCAATGCCGACCCTTATCCCGACAACAATCCTTACAACGTAGAGGTAACGATCACTCCGAGCAATCCGGATGCGAAGTGGATGTTCTCGACGATGAACAGTTATGTTTACAAGGTTGACGAGTGGACCAGCAAAGAGTATTTGCAGGAGTTGCAGTCCAGTGCGCGTAAGCAGCGTCCGACTCTTTATCAGGGCGAGCAGAAGTTCATGTTGAACACGTCTTTAAAAAACCGTGTATGGGGCGGTAACGACTACTATTTCTGGTGCTTCGGCATGGATGACAACTACAATATCAACAGCGAAAATGCCGAGGAATATTTCACGGTTACGACCGGAGAGATTCCTGTAACCGATAATTGCACGTTCACGGTCGAGAAGTTGAATGTGACAGCTCAGGATTGCGAGATCAAGATTACGCCCTCGAATCTGGAGACGAAATATTTCATCGGTATGTATCCCGGCGGCAGTGCCGAGAAATACGGTAAAAGCGTTTGTGTCGAGCGTCTGCTCCAGCGTCTGGATATGTATGATTCCGGTTCGGGCCTGGGTGATGGCACCCCTCCCAACTGGCAGACCAACGAATGGGTGCAGAAAGGCGAAATGACGACCAAGATGGGGGCCGATCAGGAGTGGCGTATCGAGCCGGAGAGCACTTACGAAATCTTTATTTTCGGTTTCGACAAATACGGACATCGTACTACCGATGTTTCGGTGACCGAATTCACGACTCCGGAATATGTCGCTCCTACAGATTTTAAGTTGGAATTCGAGTTCTCGGAGATCGAAATGCGTAGCTTTACTTGTAAAGTTACTCCGTCTCACGACGACGTTTGGTATCATGTCGGTATCATTAACGCAGAAGTCTTCGATTCGTATAACGGCAACTGGCTTAAGTTCCTCGACGATTTGATTCATGGCGATGGCGGCGGAGACTTGTCGCAGTATGTGGGTGAGGAGATATTGTCGACCGATTGTACGCCCGGTACCCAGTATGTAGCTTATGGTTTTGCTTATGCGAGCGGTACCTATCAGTCCGACTTGTCGACCGGCCGGGTTGAGTCGAAACCGCTGCCGCGTAATGATAACGCAACTGTGTCTGGAACATGGCAGGTTTACAACGGTGATGAACTTGCAGCTCGTTATCCCTCGGCTTGGAAGGACTATAAGGGAGTGCAGTATGTATGCGTTTACCAAGCGGAGCCGACTAGTGAGGAAACTGCTCACACGTGGGTCTTTGTCCATGCTCCTCGTGGTGGCGATCTGCCTCTGCCGGATATGTTGATCTTCGATTATTTCGAGAATTATCCGTTTGTAGCCATCTATAAGGATGCTAAGCACGGTCGTTGTTCCCCGCCGGGAGTAGGTCCTTGGGGCTTCTACTATGCAGGTCAGGATGCAACCGGTGCTTGGGGTGAGTTGATGTATGAAGAAATCTTGCTGAACGATCCTGACCACCAGGGTGATATCGATACTGCTCCGACCGATGGTTTCGATGATAAGCGCGGCGAGGTATCGGCTGTATCGACCGTATCGAAGGTGGATCTTTCTGCTCCGATTCGTTTCAGCCAGGCTTCGTTCATGCAGATCGAGCGCGAGCGTGCAGACCATGGCAAGTCTTCGATCCTCAATGCAGCTTCTAAAAAGGAGGTATCGGATAAATTGGATTTTGATGTAAGAGCACAGCTCAAGGCTGCTTCTGAAATCGTTAAATAATCCGAAACAAAACGGTTATTCGTCGAATTTCGACGAGTAACGGAATCCCGGAGGGGAAGAGAGCGATCTCTTCCCCTCTTTTTTGTGTATAAGGATCTTTGGAAGAGATAGACTTGGGGAAAGTCCCTTGACATTCGTTTGTATGTCGGGGAAAGTCCGGCGGCATTTGCGCCTGTTTTACGGGGACTGATAATGTGATTGTCTTTTGTTTTATGGGATTGATTGGGAGCGAGGTTTCTGTTTTGCAGGGAAGATCGTCAGTGCCCCCCCCCTCTCTTTGGAGTGTTCGAATCGTTTTTTATAGGAAGGTTGTCGGTGCTAAGAGTCCGATTATTGATAACGGCTGCTTGGGGCAGGAAATGACAGAGTCGGATTGGTGTTTGTCCGGGTATTTCATCCTTGGGCGGAGTGATTGGTGCTGGTGTCCCTATTCTTCGGTATTTTTTTCGTCGCTCCCGAACGGAAAGTAAAAAGTAATGGGCATTGCCGTCTTTCTATAGCTATCTATATAGTGGTAAATAGAAAAACCGGCCTGCAAATATCGGCGGAATGCTGAGTAGGGTTTTGTATTCCGTATAATGGTGTCGAATCGGGTGCGACAGGGTGGGAGTTTCAAAACCAGGGCAAGGACGGTTTTCAGAGATATTGGAAGGAACCCTTCGATAGCGGATGCTCCGTCACTTGTCGCTTGTTACTTCTCCTGTCATCTGCATCTATTATCTGTTGCCCGTTACTTGTGTCCCTGTTATTTACCTTCGTCACCTGCTGACTGTTTCAGCTATCCGTCGCTTGCCGTTGCTCGCCATTTGCCCGGTTGTACGCTGCCGGCCTTCTGTCCCCTGACTCATCGCCCGATTGCCTGCTACCAGCTTTTCCCGGTCGGTTGTTATCTGTAGTTGCCGCTCGTCACGTGCTACCAACTCTTCGTCGCTTGCTCTCTGCTCCCGTCGCTTGTTGTTCGCTGCCTGTCTTTCGTTACTCGCCATTTGCGCCTGTCACTCGCTTGCCGTTGCCTGTCTTTTGACCTGTTGCCTGCTGTCAGCACTCGTCGTCCGAGGGAGGTTTCTGTCGTGCGTGTTCGATCGTAAAACGAAACGATCCGACAAAACTTGTCGGAAGCGAGGTGTTTTAAGATGTTCTTGGAGTGTAGTACGAATGAAAAAAGGCTGTCTATATGTAGCAGACAGCCCTTTTTATTTTTGAGCGGCGAGCGGATTATTGTTCGGCCGACAGCCGGAGTTTGTCGCTGTTCCACTCTCCGCCGGCATCGGGGTAGAGAACCGGGCGCTCCTTTTCGAGGCCCTTGAGGTGGAGATAACCTTCGTAGAGGTTGATTCCGTTGGCGGAATCTTCGGCGAGCGAGAATGCTACGACACACGGATGCAGTTTCGTGGTGTGGTAGCTCTCCTCGATACGGGCGATATAGGCCGCCTGCCATGCGGGATCGTTGCTGGGATTCCCTCCCTTGCGGCGGGACATACCGCTGCGGCTGGTGTTGATCGGAGCCTGTTCGACGACATAGAAGCCATATCGGTCGCAAAGGTCGTACAGCGCACCGGATACGCCGCCTGCCGGAAGCAGAATCAGGTTGTACCCCTGTTCCTTCCATTCGAGCAGTTGGCTCGGCGATACGGTCGTACCCAGGTCGGGTACGGCCTTGAGTGCTGCCGGATACCCGTTGATCGCCAACTGCCCCCGGGTGTTGCCGACGGTGCGGAAGCCGACCTTGAGCGATACGTACTCCGTATAACGGCCTTCGGTCTGTGTCTTGAGCCGCAGGGTGTAAAGTATCGGGTTGCGGGCGCTCCATACCATCGTATCGGGAATCTGGGCGACCAGACGCAGGGTGTCTTCCCTGCGCATGTCGAGTTCGATCTCCTGGCTGCCGTATGTCACGACTTCGTCCTGCGGCGTCAGCAGTTCGTAGTGGATTTTCGCTTTCTTGGGATTCAGCGCGTCGGTTTTCACCACGATGCCGACCTCGCCGTTGAAGACGCTGCCGTTTCGGTACGTTTTGGTGAACAGGTCGCGGATGCGGATGGTCGGCTGGGAAAATACGTAGCAACTGCCTAACGCCGGTTCGGAGGGATGCGTCCAACTCTCGAGTACGGCGCTTGCTGGATTGGACAGCACCTTGATCGTCAGATTATTGACCCCTTCCCGGATCTGTTTGGTGAAGTTGTAATCCGCCGGATTGCTCCCGTTCTGGCAATACCCCGCGACCTTCCCGTTCAGGCGAATTTCGTAGGCCGACGAAGCCCACTCCACATGCAGGAGCACCTGGCGGTTTACCCAGGCGAAAGGCACCGTGAATTTCGTGGAAAACTCCGTGCCGGCTTCGGTCGTCGTCTTTTCCCACTCTGCCAGCGGGGTGAAGTATTTGGAGGCTTCGCGCGATCCGGCGGCGGCTTCTTCTGCCGTCGGATAGACGACGAAGGTGGTGCGGGAAAGCTCCTTGCCTATCTCGACCGGCTCCGGCGAAGCGTAATCCTGGGCGCAGGCCATCCATGCGGAAGAGAGAAGGAGCAAGGTCAAAAGACTCTTCATAAGGCGATAAATTTTTTATGCGGCTCGGGCGGATGCGGACGAGTTGGACCCGCCGTCCGCCTTTCGCTGTTTAGTTAAGTAATAAGATACGATCGGCACTCTTTGTCTGCGAACCCGTACGTTCGCTCCCGCTTTGCGCTGTGCTCTGCGGCTTGGCGCTCTTTGTACGCGGGGCGATACGGATTCCGTCGCCTTTTCGTATATTTGTCCCTGTAAAGTTACTAATTTTTTCCGAATATGACTCCCGACTATCCCCGGCTCAATTTTCCTGCCGTCAAATTGCGGATTTCGCAGCGCGGGGAGCAGACGACCGTCTGGGACCCGCTTCGGGGAATCTACCTGGTGCTGACTCCCGAGGAGTGGGTGCGCCGTCATTTGATCGGGTTTCTGATTTCCCATTGCGGAGCACAGCCCATGCGGATCGTTCAGGAGTATGCCGTAGCGATGAACGGATCTCCGCAGCGTGCCGATGTGGTGGTCGTGGACGATCGGGCCTGTCCGCTGATGCTCGTCGAGTGCAAGGCTGCCGGGATCGGAATAGACCGTCAGGTGCTGGCGCAGGCCGTCCGGTACAATTCGGTGCTGGGGGCCCGTTACGTGGTCCTGACCAACGGCCTGGTGCACTATTGTTACGAGTATGCCGAGGGGCGATATACCCGTATGGACCGTTTTCCCCGCTTGTAAGTCATAGGCTTTATGCGGGCCTGATGCGCATGGATTTTTCCCGATACTTTTGCATTCGGATATATTTTGGTTAATTTAATCAAAATATTTGGGGGGGGATTTTTATATTAGTTTTGTATAATCGGCAAAACGAGATGCGACGAAGTTCAGAACCAGATGCGACTTTTAGAGGGTTGAAGTAATCCAAAACGAAAAGCGACTGAAATTTCGCACACGCGCAGAATATATGTAAAGCAAATGCACGATCCGTTTACATATCGCGGGAAATATGTAAAGCGAATCAAGAAAACATACCGTTCGAATGGCGTTTAACTGCCGCTCGAACGGTTTTTTATTTCAAGATGAATCAATACCAGCTCCATCTATTCGCCTAAATACTCACCCTGGAACAGAGATGCCTGTGCCCGTTCCTCGTAGTTGCAGACCATCCACTCCTCTTGTCTGCGGCGATTTGATTTCGAGGCACTGATCGTCCGCTCGATACGATGGATAATCCATCCGTTCTTCCGGGCATACCGGTCGATCATATCGAACGGGAACATCGTGAGCATAAACTTTCCCTTGACGGTTTCAAGCAATTGCAAGAGTTGCTCCATATTCTGTTCGTTGAATGTATCCTCATAGTGTCCGCAATCGGAGTTCACATAAGGCGGATCGACGAAATGAAAGGTATCGGGAGCATCGTAGCAGTCGATCACGTCGAGAGCGTTTCGGTTCTCAATAGTCACTCGTTCGAGCCGCTGACAAAGCCGCTCTGTGAACTCATCCTTCGCGTTACGCAGTTTCTTGGTCATTGTGCCGCTGAAGTCATATCCAAATGTCCCGTCCATCATTGACGCAAACGACATTTTACAGAGCACCCATACGGCCCATGCCCGTTCGACGGGAGTAAAGAACTGCGGATAAGAGTTGATATGTCCGGCATGGGCGTGCAGGTCCCGGCTGTGTAGTGTTTTGTTAATCTCGTGTTTGAGGTCTGAATAGTAAACTTGCATACACCAGTAGAAGTTTGTCAACTCCATGTTGATGTCATTGATGATTTCAGCTTCGGAGGGCCGTTTGGCGAACAAGACGGCCGCACCGCCGCAAAATGCCTCTGTATAGATCTTATGCGACGGGATCAAAGGCAAAATGTGCTTGAGCATTGTCTGTTTGCCGCCATAGTAGGAAATAGGGGTTCTCATAGTTTGCTATTTTATTAAAATTAGTATCTTTGCGTATCTCATCTACATACCAGCCGTCCCCTGTACAGGAAACGACACAAAAAATTACTCGCAGCAGGAGGTTTTATCCCCCGGTCGCTGCGAGTAATCGTGCATTTGTTGGTATGTAGGTGAGATGACTGCTAACAAACCGGGGGATTTTTTGTGTCCTCCCCCGAAGGACTTTATTTGTCAGATTCGATGCTGACCGTCTACTTCGTCTTTCACTTTTCTGCCGACAACCGACGTATTCCATACATGGTCCATCGCAGCCATTAAAAATTCTTCAATTAATTTACGACTGTCTCCAATGGCGGTTCTCAAATCTTTGTCCAGGTCGTATGGTCGGTATCTCTCTTATAGACATACCCGTTTCGAATACGTAATCCGGCTTTTCCGATCAGGACTTCGAAAATATCTCCCGTGAATACCGCATAGTTGCTCGATCCTTTCACAACGGCTACTCCGTTGGGAGCGATCAGGTTCTTGCGGATGTCTTTCACGAAGTTGAATTGGGCGGCATTCATCGTTGCAGAGGCCGTAAGTTTTCCGGCTGCCGATGCTTCGACCGTAATCCGGATGTAGTACTTCTGGGCTGCTCCAGTGAAAAGATATGAAATCGTCTCGTCGATATTCAAATTCGTGTTTTGGGCTTCAGCCGTGCTGTTTCGGTACAGGGGATCGGCTTTCCCCGTCAAAGCGTTTACCACCTCGATCTTTACGCCCCCGCCGCCTCCTTCGGCATTGCCTGTGATGCGGCCTGTAATCCGGGCCGACATCTGTACTCCCTGTCCACAGGTAAACGGCGGACTTGATTCGTAAACATTTCGGATAAAAGGATTGCTTTGTCCCATAGCCAGTGCGCTCACTTCTTTCGTTTCTACGACACCCGGGACACTCGAAGCACCCAGGACCTGCGATACGGACGTAATTCTGTATGGGGTGAGTATGATTTTATCTCTGCTTGCGGCTGCATCGCTCACCTCTACGGAATCGCTTTTGACCTGCAGGATTCCGACGGTTCCTTTGGTTGCGTGTACTTCCCCGTCGGCGTGCACTCTGAACACGGCTTTTTTCCGGTTTGTATAGTCGGCTCCCGACCAGAAGGGCACATCGTCTTCCTGCAAGCCGCTCACGCCGGCCGTCACCTCGCCTTGCATGTTTTTCATCAACATTACGTTGGTCATCACCAGACCGCCTTTCACTTCGGTACTTCCGTCTTCCATAGCCTGCTTGAGGTACTCTGTCGATTTGATGGATTCGTCTATCGCTTCGTCGATCAAGTCCGACATGTTGCCGCTCAATTGATAATAATCGGCAAATACGTCTCTGAACTCTGTGCCGGTTATCTCGGATGTCGTACTCATATCGGCCAGCAGGGGCGCAAGGTAATCTTCGAGTCTCTTAAAATAGGCAGGGAAAGACCCCATGTCCACGCCATATTGGTCGGCCCTGGCCATTATACTCCAGTATTCACCCTGAATGCGCACCCATTCGTTGGCCACCTGCTGTTTGTCGGATGGCGTCAGGCTTGAATCCGAGGCGATGTAGTCCACATCCAGCTTCACCTGCTCAATCTGCGCCTGCACATCTTCTTCGGCCGTGATATATCCTGTGGGGGCCTTGTTGCCTTCCGTAAGCTGAATATCGTACAGGTAGATCGGGTTCCAGGTGACGACATAGAGGACTATTTTCTGCAAGGACTTGCCCGCTTTGGTCGTATAGACCGCTTCATACAGTTCGGATGCAGTCGGCGAAGGCGGCGTGGCCATAAATTGAAAGGTGTTATCGTCATAGACCGCGCAAAACATAACTCCCTGCTTGCTGTTGGGCTGCTTGATACGGGCCTTGAAGACATAGGACATACCGGCCTTGTAGACGATCTTACCCCCGAAGCAATCTTCAAAGGATGTAATACCATCGGCCAAAGGCGTGGCCACGCCTGCATTGCTCGCTTTATTGGCATCGATCCTCATGTATGCTCCATCCGTGTCCGTACCGGTCGTCACCACATCCGAAACACCCTCTTTGGCGCTGTTCCACGCATAGAGGAATTGTCGGGCTATATAGTTGCGGGCGCCGAACTGAAGATTAGCAATCTCGTCTTTGGCTTCGTTGGCTGCCGTATCATCGGTGTATTTAGATGCTTTGTCCCAATCCGAGCTCTCGAAATTACCCGTTGCACGGGATTCGATACAGCGCATGATGTCGCCACCTTCGCCCTGCGTCCAGATGTCACCCACATCGTAGGGTGTAGTCGGTGTTACGACGAATACACGACATTTGGCATCGGCCGTGTCCTGCGCCCGCGCCGCCTCTTGCAGGGCCTTTACCGCATCGCTGTCGGCGATCAGTGTCCATTTATAGGTTCCGTCCTCTTCTTTTACCCACCGCCACGATTTGCCCGCATCGGGGTTCGTCGTCTTGTCGCTCGATATGGTGAAGTGAATCTGCGGGTATTCCGCCGGAGTGATTTTGGCATTATCGGTTTTGCGGATGACAAAAGCTATGTAGGGATTGTCGCTTCCGACGGTATAGCTCTGGCTCCATACGTAACTTGCTATAACCGCTCCGGATGACGCTATCGGATTGTAACCCATCGTATAGCCTTCGCCCACCGACAATACGGCGCCTTTGGGTATTCCTCCGACCGGAGTTTTGAGCCGGATGCGGGTGCTGTCGGCGATTTTGATTTGATCCCAGGTCTTAATGCCGTCGATATAGGATGCACCGATGCTGCCCTGCTCCCAACAGCCTGCGTCCGTCGGGTCGAAATTCGCGGGCAGCGTATTGGTGAACGTGTCGCCGATATGGTTTTCCTGCTCGCCGTCCGCTATCCATGTTTGGGCCGGTTCATTGTAAAGCGAGGGGGTATAGGGATAAAACCAGTTTTCCACGACACCGTCCAGCCGTTTGTTGATCTCGGACAATTCGTCGGGCAGCGTGTTATCGATGTAATCCTTAGCCTGCTGAGCTTTGCGATCGGCGGAATTGGCAGTGGCCTGGGCTTCGGTGGCCGTCTGATCGATCTGTTCGATGTCGAACTCCTTCTGGAACTGTCCCGTTGCGGGGTCGTAGAGCTTGCCTTGCTTCCAGCCTGCCTCCGGGGTGAAGGCCACGCCGACGCCGTTGTCGCCGACCAGCCGGAACAGCTTGCTCCGGGTGTCCAGCAGCGCCTTCTTGTCCAGGCTGCTGATCATACCTTGCAGGTAGATATTATCCAGATAGGCCGAATAGCCCGACATCTGGATCCCGAAGACGGAGAGGTTCGTAAGGTCACCGAACTGCGCGGCGATATTCTCGGCCGTGAACTCCCAGTCGCTGACATTGCGGAGATAACGCTGGTAGGTGCGCGTCGAGTAGCGCGAGCTCCGCCGGGCGGTATTCGTGAACGAGCCGTAGGCTACGAAGGTCATCGATTCCATCGGATCGATCTGCTTGGTAAAGGTGGCCGACAGGGGGCGCAGCTCGTAGCGGAACCGCTCGTTGCGGTCGCCCAGGACCTCCGTGATACGGAAATAGACCGTTGCGAAGCCTGCGAAAGAGAAGTTGCCCCGGCCGTCGTCGGAATCTGCCGTCGCATTGTTCGACGGGTCGAAGTCGTGGAAGATACCCATGCAGATATCCCCGACAGCTACGGCGCCGATCTCTCCCTCTTCGAGTTTGAGCGTTACGAGCTTCTGCTCCTTGTCCACGCTCTCGATCACCCCGGCGCCCGGAGCGCTCCAGTCGTCCCCGACGCTGATGCCCACACGGTTGTACCGAAGCTCCGGAACCTCCAGAAAACGACGGATGAAGAGGCTCTCCAGCTCGCCGGCGCCTCGTCCGTCGATCTGTGCACCGAAGCCGGTGATGCCGCTGGCGAAGTCGCTTGTCCGGAATCCCTCGTCGAGTTGCTGCCGCTTAAGGAATCGGGTGATTCCTTCGACCGTACCTCCCCGGCGCTTGTTCAGAAATTCCCGTTCGCTCTTACGCGACGAATAGAGCGTCGTGTCGCTCGCCGGTGTTTCCTCCCACGATTTAATGATGTCAGGAAATTCCGATGAAACCTGCCGGGTTATCTGCGTCACTTCCGAAATCTGATTTTCGATGCGGGAAATACGGCCTGTGGAGAGGACATCGCTCATTTTAAGAGTCATGCTTCCGGGCTGAACGACGGAGCGACTGATCGCGACGATACGGATATCGCGATATCCGGTATCGGGAAAAAACTTGTCGCTTCCGAGCCGAATCCGTTGCCCTGGCTTCAAATCGAGGTTTCTTTTATCGACAACCGTAAAATCCGTCGATGCCTGGAACACGGATATATCTTTACGGCTGTCGGCCATAAAGGTATCTACCGCAGTTTTGAATTCCTGTTCGGCCGCAGGATAATAACTGTCCGGCATACTGATATTCCAGAGCACGTATTCGTTCCCGGGAGCCGGGACCAACGGTTCCGACGGCAACTGCATATCGTTGTCGTAGGGCCATTGGGTGATGATCTCGAATTCCTTCTTTTCCGAGTCGTAATTCACTTCGAACTCCCGTCCGCGAAGCTCTCCGGTCTGAAAGGTCACCCGTTTGACGAGGCCGCCTATTTCGTATTGATTGGGATCGAACGGAATGTCGGGATCGGTGAAATACCAGACCGTAAACGGCGAGCCGTCATCGCTTGTGCGCTCTTCGGACCGTACGGAACCGACCGTACCGATCCGGCGCGGATATATCGCATCGAACGCTTCCTGCTCGAAATATTCGATGATACCGAGGTGGGTATCCTGTTCGACGTACTTCGCCCCGTCGGGCAGTTGCAGCCGGGCATATCCGTACCGATCCGGATCGATGTTGCGGGAGGAGCCTACCGGGAAGAGCCGAGTGAAAAATTTCACGCCATCGGCCATGCTCCGTTCGATTCCTCCGGTCAATCCGTTGCCGTAAGACAACGGGACAGGCTCGCCGAACTCACAGCGGGATATGTTGAGCGTCATCCCGTCGAACCACCACTCCGTCCCGGCGGCAGACGACAGTTCCGAAAGAGCATCGGAGGCGTACTTTCCCGTATATTCGATATCGATGTACTCCGATACGACCACTTCTCCGACTTTCCATTCGGTCGTCCCCATTTTGCGGTTCATGTTAGCGATAATCAGCGCCGCATGTTCGCGTGCCGGTGCCGTGAGTGTCAGAATCGGATTGTCGTCATCATCCGGATTGACCATCAGGACCTGCGTGGTGAGTCCTTCGACCCCCGACAGTTGCACCGAGTAGCTCCATTCGCTGTCGCAGTTCATCTTCGGCTGATAACGTTCGAGAATCCAATAACGCCGTCCGAGGAAGTCCGCATAATCGTAAACTTCGAGCGTGACGCATTCGAAGGCCGTGAAGGAGAGCGAGAGGACACTCTCCTCCTGTATGCCGCAGGTTGCAGCACTGTTACTATCGGGAGAGGCCGTCAGCTTCAGATTCCCTTCTTTCGAATATATTTTGAGTTCCATTTTTTGAAGATTTGAACGTGACCTTTAGATCGACGCAGCGAGTTCGAATGTCGGCTTCGGCTCCCGGAATTTCACCGAGAAGGTCGCTGCGACCTCTCCCTTTCCGAATGGCGCCAGTTGTGAATAATCCGAAAATCCGGTCATATAAACCCGGAATTTCAGCCCTACGTCCGTCAGATGGAGCGCCAGCCACCCGTCGTCGCCCTCCTTGAGAAATTTCACGAACGAGGCGTAGCGCGTGAAGAACGAAACATCGTTCGAGGCGACGATGGCGAATCGCAGCGTGATATCGCGGGCTTCATAAGTCTGCGTCAGTATATCGGGCATACGGACACCGTCCTCCTCCTGAATGGAAACCTCCGCCTGCTGCTTGAGAGCCGGAGGTGCAAGCAGCGAATCGTAGTTGTCGTGTCTGTCTTCAGCGGTTTCCGCGAGGAAAGCCCCGAAACGGGCATATACATCCGTTTGGTTGATCAGCAACAGTCCTTCGAGTATTTCAGCCATAATCAGATCGCTTTTAATCCGTCGCGTTTTATGGTTTGCAACAGTTCATAGATTTGGGGTATCGGTTCGGTATTTTCCCGGATGGCATTCATCGCTTCGAGTGACCCTTTGAGAACCGGGACAATACCTTCGATGTTTTCGTCGATCTTCGCGGAATGGATCTGTACCGATGTGACCAGTCCTTCGACGCGGGAGAACGAATCCTGCGTTACGGTCTGAATGGCTCCTGCCTTACCGCTCTGCTGCGAAGTGCCGGCTTCCTCGTCGATTGAAAGTCCGTTCTCTTCTGCAATGCGGCGGAACTCTTCCCACAGACGATTGAAATCGTCCTGTTGCTCCATGGCATCCGAAACCAGCGATTTCATCGTTTCGCTCCATTGAGCGAACCGCTCTTCGTCGGAAAGGTCGCTCTGCATGACCTCTTCGATGCGTTTTTGGGCATCTTCGAATACCTTACCGAGCGTACTCGAATAGATCATATCCTTGGCCAGCGAGCGCAGGGCCTGCCCGACGCTGTCGGCAAAAGTATCCGCCGCATCGGTGCCGTTTTCGAAAGCATCCACCAAAGCATCGGTAAGCGTACGGCCCAGATCGCCGAAAATATCCTGCAAATAATCCCGGACCGCAGTCAATGCCTCTTCGTAGGTTTCCCAGTCGTCCACCATTTCGCGGAGCATCTCCTGATTCTCCCGTGCCAGGTGCTGGAAAGTTTCTCCGCCCTCTTCGACGAATTGCCGGAGCGCGTCCATATCGACTTCGCCATCCGTGAATAATTCGGGAAGCAGCGAACCGAGGGACTGATATTTTGCCGAGCGGAACCAGGTCGAGTGACGTGTCTGAACCTGCATGTTGGCGATCGAATCGGCAATGTTCTCCCAAGTTTTTTCATACCTGAACAGCCCCGAAAGTCCCGTGCCGGCTCCGCCTCGCCACTCTCCCGGCAACTGATATTTTTCTTCCCCGCGCGAGAGGATTCTCTCCCGGACTTTCTCCAGCTCTTCAAGCGAGGTGCGCACTACATCGATATTTTGCTTGTAACGGTCGTACACCCGATCCCCGAAGATATTGTCGAATTCATCGGAGTCGATACGGCTGCGCTCTTTCATGATCCGAAGTTCTTCGTTGAACTCGCGGGCCAGACGAAGGTTGCGCTCCATCGAAGTTTCACCGCCCTCGAACAAATTGACAATAGTGGTCAGCGCACCGATACCGGCAGATATGCCTCCGAGAATTCCGGAGGCCATGCCGAGCGTGTTCGATGCGGCTTGAGCTTTCCGGTATGCCTGAACGGCATTGATGATTTGCAGGGTAGAGCCGGCGATATCTCCTGCGGTGGCGATGATGGTTCCTCCGGCTCCCCCGACGGCATCGCCGACCTCATTGAAAGTGCCGATAACGTCGGTCAATACGCGGTGAAGCTCCGTCCAGGAAGTCGTATCGGTAGTTTCCTGTTCCGTTTGGTTCTGTTTTTTCGCCAGTTGCTGTTCGGCCTTGCGGAGTTTGGCCCGCGCAACGGCGATGGCATTACCATCATCCGGCGTCTCGCTTTGCAGGTTCTCCAGCTCTTCCTGAGCTTCGATCACCAGGCTTTCCAGCTTTTTGACCGAGGCAGTGACGACCCGGTCGGCCCAGGCTTCGAATTCCGGGAACTGGCTTGCAAATTGTTCCGTGAAGTCGTCGAGCGCTTTTTGTTTGGCTTCCCGAGCGAGTTGCTGGGCCTCCGGATTTGAGGCAAGAGCGGCAATATCCTGATCGTATTTCCGGGCGATTCGCAGACGCCCCTGCTGGTAGGTTTCGTACTTCTCCAGCAACTTGGCGTATGAAGCCTCCTCTTTCTTATCGACATCCGCAAGCTCTCTGTCCCGAATTTCCGCAGCTTGGGCTATTGCAGCGGCCGTGCCGGCCATAAAGGTTTTCTCCGCATTCGAATCGATATCGGCCCCCGACTCCCGGAGTTTGCGAATCAGCGCGAGCGTCTGTTGTTCCTGCCGCTCATATTCCTGACGGTTTTTCTCGTAATTGAGGCGGATCGCTTCCCGTTCCCGGTCGAATTCGTTTTCAATCAACTCGACCCGCTGGTCGTCGAGGCTCTGCTGTTGGCGACGTACGGCCGCCTTATACTGTTCTGTGAGTTGGTCGATGGAAGTCGGTTCGGGATCGGTCGTCGTGCCGGACGGGTTTTCCAGCAACTGGGCCTGCTCCGCCACGGCAGCCAATTTCGTCCGCTGCTCTGCGAGGAATTGCAGAAATGCCCCGAGGTTGCCATCGAATTTCTCCTCTATCTCATCGATAATCTCTTCTCCTCCTTTGTTCTTCCTGATCTCTTCAAAAATCCTTTCCTGCCAGTAAGAAACACTTTCTTCTGCATCTGACAGAATGTCTTTCGCCTGTAAGAGATCTTTGCGTGTTTGGGGATCATAGCCTGGTTGACGCCATGATTTCGCATAGTAGGTTTTCCGTTTTTCAGCAACATCCTTTTGGGCCTCGAGGTATTTGTCATTAGCCTTTAGGAATTGTTCGATATCCGGTATGTTATTGAAGAACAGCTCTTGCTGTTCGATATCCACCAGGCTCTTGAAAGCCGCCTGTGCTTTGGCGTATTTGTAAATGTTTTTGATCAGCTCCTTGTAAGTGTCATTCGCTTGTCCGAGCATGATTTGCTCGTCGGAAAGATTCTTGAAATAACCCGAAAACTCCTCTTTGAGTTTGCGCACGGCTTCCCGGCGATCGTCTGTGGCGCGGGCATTATCCGTTGCGGCCCGGTAGAGAAGATTCAATTTTACGACCTCCTGCTGAGCGTTCCGGGCCCCTTCAAGCATCGTATTCTGAAAACGTTCAGTCGCCATGCGAGCGGTGTCGAGCGCCTTCTTTCCCCGAAACAGATTCGTCACCCAGTTTCCGATCTCCTTGCCGTACGCAACTGCCAAAGTAATACCCACAGTCAATAAAGTCTGAAAAGAGCCTACGGAGGAAAGTATTTGTCGCCATACAGGAATTGTTTTTTCACCACTGGCAGCCAATAACTGATTTTCGGCCCTGGTACGAGCTATTGCATCCCAAAGAATAGGATAATTATTCGAAACTGCCAGAAAATACAACTGTAATCCCATTGCCAGCGACGGTGATTCACGAATTATTTGCTGAATAGCCATATGTAGGCTATTATAGCTCCTTACGGCTGCCGGAGCGCTTGCAGGAACCAGATCGGTGCGTTTGGTCGCGGCTTGCAAAGCCTGGAGCTGCCGCTGCAACGCTTCTATCTGGCGGATGTTTTCCGTCTGATCCATTTCCGGCGTCTGGGCTATGACTTTCTGAAGTCGCACAATTTCATCCTTCAAAGCCTGAATACGGCCTCGCGCCTGCGCGGCATCCTTGTCCACGGCATCAATCCCGCCGGAAACTCCGGAGAGTCCCTGGCGGGTATTGTTCTTTACGAGGAATTCTATCTCGACGGGTTTCATTGCAAGTTGAGTTTCGATTGAAAGAGTTGTGCGGTATCGGGTTTTCCCGTTGCACTCCCGGCTTCCGTACATTCGGCCGGGACGCTTCGATAATGCGGGGCATCGGCCAGCATCATGGCCAGTGTCTGGAAATTGACCTTCCACAGAATGTAATGCACCGACCATCCTGTTGCGGAGGCAATTTGCCAAACGATTCCGAAGGGGCTATGGGAACTCTCGTAAACGGTTCTTAACTCCCCTTTCCTGCTCTTTTGGGGCGGCTCGCTTCGTACCGGAAGGGATCGATACTCTCGGCCGATTCGATAATACTCGTAAAATCCCGCGTGCCCCGCATTCTGCGGAACCAGCGCTGGGCTTCGATCCGGTACTCGGAGGGTACCTTCCACCGGATCAACCAGGCCACCACGGGGGCCAGCAGGAGTCCGGACAGATAGCCGCGACATATCGTCAGCGCAAGGATCAGCGAAAGGCGTTTGGCATGCCGGTCGAAAAAGGCACGCTCCTCGTCTTCGGAGAAAGCATCCCATTCCCGGGCCGTGATTCCCAGCTTCAGGTAGTGGCGTACGATGCGCATCTGCCCTCCCAGGCAGGGGCGCCGCATCGTTACGCGCAGCACCCGCTCCCGGCCTCCGGGCAGGCGGAATCGGAGAAGAGGCAGCAGAATCCCCACATCGAGCAGAGCTTCCGCTGCCTCCAGTTCTACATTGCGTTTCATGGCTTAGGCATTGGGCTGCGAAAGCGATACGGTAGCTTTTGTTTCAGGATCGGACTCCAGGATGAATTCCAGTTGTCCGGAGCGGGGCGATTCCGTGGAATTGGCTTCGGCGATCACCGTGACGCGTCCGTTTATGACTTCCACCGAGAAGCCTTCGGGCACAGCACCTACCGAGAACGGACCCGATGCTTCGATATCGACCGGGAGGCTGCCGCCTGCCTGTTCGAAGGTCAGCGACGTCGGGTCGGCCTCGATGAAGGGCTCCGTCGGCAGAATCGAACCGGGCGAAGAGCCGTCCAGCGGGGCCAGGACCTTCAGTCCGAATTCGATGCCGAGGACGTTTTCGCCGCCCAAGCCGCCGCGAATCTTCGAGGCACGCAACGAAACGCGCTTGAGTTTGACGGTCTTACCCGTACCGGTCAGAATGCGCATATCTCCTTCGACACGCATCGAGCTGGCGGGCATTTGCCACTCCTCACCCGCGACTTTGCCGCCCATCAGATCGACGCAGTTCTGGGGAACCATTTCGATCATCTTTCCGGTAATCTCATTCGTCGCGGCTCGCGTTTCGATATCCAGCACGGGACTGGTCCGAATCTGTGCGGCCCAGAGTTCGACGGTCTGGGCGTCTTCACCGCCCCAGTCAAGGCCCTCTTCCGAAATGTTCCCCATGCGTCTGCCGTTGAAATAGACAGCGTCGAGCAGCATCAGATAGCCGTCGTTAGTTTGAATTACAGATCGTTTAGACATAATTAAATTGTTTTGAAAAGTTTTGCAAATAAGTTTGTTTTATGAGCCCACCAGCTGCCGAGACATCCGATAACGATTCCGAAAAGCATCCACCTTCCCCGATAGGCCGGGGACCGCGTTTGTTGTATTGCTGTTTCCGAAGATTGATGCCTGGAGACTTCGAGGAGTCGGTCGTATGCTTCCCGGGTTTCTGCCAGACTCTCCTTCAGAGAATCTGCATATCGGTCCTGCCGGGCCGAGGTCGCTTTGTAATATTCGACTCGTCGGGCAAGCGAATCGCTGCGTGCTGAAATGCGGATGGTATCCCCGTCACGCCGGGCTTCGAGCGTCAGCCGACCGTCACGGGCAACATAGGCCGCCCCCTCCGGCAGATTACGGAGGCTCTCCTCCGTCACCGTCACCGCTGCTGTCCGAAGCGGAATCGCCTCCGTCCGCAGCGCCCGCAGCACAGAGGTCTCCTCCGATCGAGAGTTCATTGCCGCTCGTGCGGTTTGCTCTACGGCGTTTTGTGCGCCGCGCTGCATGTGCGACACGGTATCCGTCCTGTTCTGTGTCCCTGTCGAGAGGAGCTTCTTCGTCGCAGTGCAACTTGCCAGCAGCAGGATGGAGAGCAGCAAAAAGAGTCTTGTCTTCATACGAATTTCGTTTTCCGATGGTCTTGCGGAGGCGCTCCACCTCTTTAGTCAGCCGGTCGATGCGTACGAGCATCTCTTCCTGGTTGGCCTTGAGGTCGATGTTTTCCCGCCGCAGTTGGATATTTTCTTCGAGAATCTTCTTGTTTTCGCCCGAAAGCAGGTTGATCGAACTCTGCAACTCTTTGAGAAAATCGTTGTTCTGTTTGCGGCGCGAGAAGATCCAGGTGAAAACGCTGCCGAGGAATCCCCCGGGAAGTGCGAAAGCGAGTATCTGCATCCAAATGCTGTCCATCGTTCAATCGGTTTTTGAAAGTTAGTTTACGCCCGTTCGATCATGCGTGCAATCTTCGAGATCAAATCCGCGTAGGCTGCGGGTTCTGCCGTACAGTACCCGGCCTTGGCGATCTCATAAGCGAAACGTGTTATGTCGTTACGATACGCCCAGGCTACTGCGTAGCGTTTGGCGGAAAGGACCTTCGCATGGTCGCGGATGCCCTCCTCCGGCGTGTCGTAGTCGCGGAACTTGCGATCGACCTCGTAACGGTAGCGTCCATCCGAAGTCCGGGTGATCGAATAAACCTTCTCGAATCGTCCGCTCTGCCGGTCATCCGAAAAGTATTCGAAGGTCCGTTCGGTTCGCCGCTTTCCGGTCCACTTATCTCCGGCCGTAATGCCGAAAAGATTATTTCCGATAGCATGATCGCCCCATCCGCTTTCGAGGGCGGCCTGCGCCGCAACAAACAGAGGATTCAACCCTGTTTCGGCGCAGACCCGCTCGATTGTCGGATAATAGGTGCGCTTGAAATCCGTCGGTTTCATGGCTTACTCGGTTGCGGTGCCGACCAGGGCCATTACACCTGCATTATCGCCGCGCATGATGCTGCCTCCGGCACGTACGAGGAAAGAGTAGACATCCCCATAATAGTCGGGCGCTTTCTCCTGCTCAAAAGCCTTGACTTCGCCCAAGGCGCGGCATACGGACTGATCGTGCCAGGCAAGGGCTGCGGCCAGGTCCGTGGCGGCACCGCTTTCGCCCCACCGCTTCGGAGCTTTATCCGCAGTGTAGAGCGTAGCTTGTGAACGCATCATGACGTTGAACGAGAAGAGTTTTCCGATGATGCCGTTCTGGGCATCCGCCGAGGCGAGGAATGCGGAGTTCTCATTGGCAGTGAGATCGCTCAACAGCTGTGCGTACATCTGCGCATCGAGCAGCAGGTAGCGGCCCTCCTGGGGAATGTTCTCGCTGTTGAATTTCGTCATCAGCGTCAGAATATCCGCCCTGCAAAGCCCTTTTCGCCTGCCTGTCGCCGAAGGTGTGTAAGCATCCACCGGTGCCCCCGTGGTTTCGATCACACGATCCGAGGCAGGACTCCAGGCGAACAGAAAATCCTTGGCCACAGCCTCATGCAGGGCGAGCTTGTCCTGCCGTAATACGGACTCGCGTTTGTTGTACGACAGCTCGACCTTGTCGGCATCGGGGATCAAAACGGGATCCGTCGTGAAAGCAGCCAGCTCGAAAGTTTTGTCCGTGTCGGTACGCTGCTTTACCGTTGCGGGTAATGACGTTCGGTTCTTCTCGACTTTCGAAGCGGCACCTGCCTGCGGGATATGCACGATCTTTCCCGCTTCGACATACTCGTCGGCGTTGAACGCTTTCGAAAGGAAGCTGTTGGGAGCGAACAGACCTTCGACGATCGATTTCTCCCAGATTTCTTTTTGAATAGCCATAATGTTTTTTGTTTTTGATGAGTTCTACATGTTAGGTTCGGTACCGAAGGCCGCTTTGAACTTCTCACGGAAGAGTTCCGGCGCCTTGTCCCTGAGTTCAACAAGGCGCCCTGCCTTATCGAGTTCTTCCCACGACTTGTTTACAAGGTCGGAGAGTTCGACCGACTGCCGTCGTTCACCCTCACGGATAAGCGCTGTGACGGATTTGCGGTGCGGAATGGCTTCGAGGGTGGCTTTGGCACTCTCGAAATCCGTATCAAAGAGTTTCAGATAAGCCTCCTTGCCTGCGGTATTGATCCTTCCGTCGGCAATGGCTGCATCCACGAGGCGAATCGCCTCGGACTTCCGGATCTCCTTGTGCTCGGACTCCGCACGCGCTGCAGCATCTCTGAGTTCCTGATTTTCACGTGTTAGCCGGTCGTTGTTTTCGATCAGCCGGTTCACAGCGCCGATAACCTCGGCATCCTGTGCTGAGTCCTGCAACTTGAGGACTTCCTTCAAAGTCTTGTTCATATTCGAATCGATTTTTGAGTGATTGAGCCTGTCCATAAGCCGGATGACAGTCGAAGCATCCGTGAGATCGAGAGGTTTTCCCGTTTGACGGTCGAAAAGTACCAGGGCATTGTGATTGGCCCCGATCGTGACAATGGACGCTTCACGGGCTGTCCAGCGCGTCACGGTCGGAAGCGTCTGCCCGGGAAGTTTCAACTCTGCGGCGTCACTCACCTCTTCGGGAGGCCAGGCTCCCATAGAAGCCATGCGCAGGAATCCGCCTTCGACCTTGTCGGCAATCTTCACCGCCTCGTCATCCTTCTCGTCGAAGAGGGCATCGGCAAGGATCTGCGTACCTTCAATACGGATGTTCTCCCAACGACCGATCGGAAGCTCCCAGTCCTTATGGTTGAGCAGGATCACGGGGTTCTTACGGAACTCCTCGAGATTAGCGCCGCTGGTGAGCATACGGAACCCGTAGGTATTGACCGTCTCGTCGTGCAACACGAATGTAAATCGTTTCATAAAAGCCATCATTTTTCGGCAAAATTGGATTGAAAACACCCGTCTTGCAAATTATATTGTATTGTTTTACAATTTATTACGCTTTAATTGCACTTTACATGCAGACCATTTATCCACGATTCGCTCCGTTCGGGTGAAGAGCTTACCTTTGGGGTGTAAAACAGAGATTTTTCATGACACAAGAGTTGGATAACAAGCAGAAGAAGGAGTGGGCGAAACTACTTTTCCTCACTACGGATCTCACCCAAGCCGAGATTGCCGTGAAGATCGGTGTCTCGAGGATTACTATCGTACGATGGGCCAAAGAGTGGGAGGGTCTCAAGTTGAATTTCCTCCAAACCCGTGAGGCACGGATCAAATCGACACTCATGCAGCTTAACGAACTCGACGAAAGCATCGCGGCGCGTGAGCAGGGTGCGCGCTATCCGACGGTCAAGGAGGCAGATATCCGGCGCAAACTCACCGCCGACCTCGAGGCGCTCGAACAGGAGGCCTCCGTGCGGGACATTGTCAATGTGTCAAGAGATATTCTCGACTATGTCCGAGCTATTGACCTGGAGAAGGCCAAGATGCTCTCGGACTATTTCGATTCATACATACAGGAACGGCTGAAATGGGTAAAGTAGATGACATGCGCGCCTGGAACGAATGGCGTGAATACCACCGTGCCCTGAAGCGCGACAAGGCGGTGGACAAACTCTCACCTGTGGAACGGATGAGGCGACTCGAGAAGCTCGAAAAGGATCCCGTTTCGTGGATGCTTTTCTTCTTCGCCGAATACACCCGGCATCCCTTCACTTCCTTCCAGAAGAAGGCGATCCGGCGGATCACCTCCAATCCGGAATGGTATGAAGTGCTCTCGTGGTCACGCGAGCTGGCCAAATCGACCATCGTCTTCATGTGCATCATGTATCTTGTACTGACGAAACGCAAGCGCAACGTGCTGCTCGTTTCCAACAGCCATGAGAATGCCACGCGGCTTCTGGATCCTTACAAGAAGTCCTTCGAACAAAATTCACTGTTAAAGGCTTACTACGGGGACCTGAGGGAGGCCGGCAACTGGACCGCCGACGAGTTCTCGCTGACCTCGGGCGCGGCATTCCGGGCGCTCGGTGCAATGGAATCGCCGCGAGGCACCCGCAAGGATGCCTTTCGCCCGGATACGATTCTCCCGGACGACTTCGACACGGATGCCGACTGCCGTAATCCCGACATTGTAAAAAAGAAGTGGCAGTGGTTCGAGGAAGCCCTGATTCCAACCCGATCCGTGAGCGGCGACCTGCTGGTCGTGTTCTGCGGGAACGTCATTGCCCGGGATTGCTGTGTGACGCGGGCCGGGGCCAAGGCCGACCATTGGGATATTGTGAACATCCGCGATGCCGAAGGCCGCTCGACCTGGCCCGAGAAGAACACCGAGGAGCGTATCCGCCGCATCGAGCAGACCATTTCCACCAAAGCCTTCCAGCAGGAGTATATGAACAATCCGCTTTCCGAAGGCGAGGTCATCAAGGAGGTGATCTGGGGAAAATGTCCGCCGATGCAACGGCTCCAGTTCGCAGTGGCCTACGCCGATCCTTCTCCGTCAAACGCCCGCAACAAGGCATCGAGTTTCAAAGCGGATTTTCTGCTCGGTTACTGCGACGGGACATTCTACGTCTATACGGGATTTCTCGACCATGTCACCAACGACGAGTTCGTGGACTGGTTCTACAACCTGCGCGATTATGCGAGCGAACGTGTGCAGGTTTATTACTTCATCGAGAACAACAGCCTGCAGGATCCTTTCTATGAGCAGGTGTTCCTCCCAATGTTCGCCGCCCGCGCCCGCGAACGGGGATTCATCGGCATCACACCCGACTGTCGCTGTAAACCGCCGAAATTCGAACGCATCGAGGGAAACCTCGAACCGTTGATCCGCCAGGGGCGCCTGGTACTGAATATCGACGAACGCGAGAATCCGCACATGAAACGCCTCGAAGAGCAGTTCCTGCTGCTCAACCGGCAAATGAAATCTCCGGCCGACGGCCCTGACTGCATCGAAGGAGGCGTATGGATCATCAACCAGAAGATCTCCACGCTCAACGAAGGATCCTATACCATCGGTCAACGAGTACGCGCATCAAAACGTTTCTAATATGGCTTTTCTGACACCTGAAGAGTTGCAGACGCATCTCTATAAAGAGAATATCGAAACCATCGCCCGAGAGGACGATGCGATCGTGGCAGCGGCTATCGATGCCGCCATTGAGGAGGCCTCGGGGTATCTCGGGGCTTATGACCGTAAGAAGATCTTCGGCACCGAGGGTGACGAACGTAACGCACTGCTGTTAATTTTTGTCAAGGACATCGCCGTATGGCACTTCATCAACCTGTGCAATGCAGGAACGGATCTCCAGCTCCGGCAGGATCGATACGAACGGGCCGTCGCCTGGCTGAAGTCCGTCCAGCGCTCGGAGATCAAACCCAACCTACCCGTAATGGAGGATGCCGACGGCGACGGAAAGCCCGACCCCGCTGCCGGAGAGTACATTTTCGGGTCGAACCCAAAACGATCACAACATTTTTGATTATGGCACAAATAGGTTATAAGACATCTTCCCGAAAGAGTTCAGGCGCGAAAGCCTCAAAGCCGATAGTGGTGCAGCAGATCGTTGTCCAGGCTCCGCAGCGTCGCGTGTACGACATCGGAGATTGGCGGTCAGCTTTGCGCTCGGCCGACAACGGACGGCCGAAATATCTCTACGACCTGTTCGAAGACATCTTGATCGACGGAGTTCTTGCCGATGCGATCAACAAACGTATCGAGGCCGTGCTGAACGCTGAAGTCGTCTTCATGAATGCCCGGGGACAGGAAGAACCCGCCATCGCAGCGATGATCGACACGACAGCCTGGGAAACGCTCATCCGCGAAATCATGCACCGGCTGTTCTACGGCAGGGCGGGCGTGGAGCTCTTTTTCAACGGCGGATTCCACGTCGAACCCATCAAACCCAAGTATATCGACCTGGACAACTGTCAGATTCTGCTGAACGACACAGGAGATCGATCGGTACCGTACGACCAGGATCCGAACCTTCTGGTCGTCGGTCGTCCCGGGGACTACGGGCTGCTGCTCAAAGCTGCACCCTATGCTATCTGGAAACGCGGTGGATTTGGCGACTATGCTCAATGGATCGAGCTGTTCGGAATGCCTCAGCGTATCGGAAAGTACAACACGTTCGACCCACAGAGCCGGGAACTGCTTAAGCAAGCCTTGGAAGAGGCCGGATCCGCACCTTATCTCGTCATCCCCAAAGAGGCAGACATTGAAACCAAAGAGGTAAATAGGGGGTCCGGCTCGTCATTCAATGAGTTCCGTCAGGCGACGAATGAAGAGATGCTTATCACGATCCTCGGACAGACGTTGACAACCATTCAGGGCGAGCGCGGAGCCCGCTCGCTCGGAGAGGTGCATCTGCAGGTCGAGGATTCGAAACACACGAGCGACCTGCGTTTTGTACAGCGTACGCTCAACGAACGGCTGCTGCCGGTTCTGGAGGCGTGCGGCTTACCCGTGAAAGGCGGCCGCTTCGTCTATCCGAAGGCAGCCGACCCGCTCTCCGTGGATGAAATCGTGAAGCTCTCGACGATCATCGACATCCCCGCAGCATTCATTCACGACAAGTATTCGATCCCCATGCCGGACAAAGGAGAGGTGATCGCCGGAGAAAAGTCGAATATGGTATTAGGCTCACACCTTGAAACGGATACGGATGTCGAGGAGAAGGTGCGGAATGCCGACAACCGGAACATCTGGCACCGCTTATGGGATTTTTTCGTCAAAGCCCCGCAGGGCGGGGCAATCGATGGCATAACCCTCATGCGGATGCAGGACAGTGATACGCTCGAAAAGAGGCTGATGGGACGTGTGGCCGCCTCGCAGCCCGCGTTCGACACGGAGCTATTTCGATTCCTCTCCGAAGACCTTTTGAAGGCCGTTCAACCGGAAGCTGACAGCATCGGGAATGCTGATATCAGGGTTGTGTACGGAGTACGTGACGACGCTTTACAGACAGCGATGGAGATTAACCTGTTCCAGTTCTCGGCAGCCAAAACCCTGGCCGAATTGCAGGAACTCAACCGCCTCTTCCGTGAAAGTAGCAATTTCGCCGACTTCGAACGTGAAGCCCGCAAGATTTGTACGGCATTCAACCGCGACTGGCAACGTACCGAGTACGACACGGCACTACTTACGGCCGAAGCCGCAAGCACCTACCGACGGTTGATGGGCAAGACAAAGCTGTTCCCCTACTGGGAGTACCGGACGGTCGGAGACGATCGTGTACGTCCGTCCCATCGCCAGCTCGAAGGGGTCGTCCTTCCCTACAACGATGCCAGATGGAAGAAGATCTTCCCGCCGAACGACTGGCGATGTCGCTGCCGGGTCGTGCCGCGGATGGCCCATGAGGTCAAGAAAGAGGCGGTCGAAGCCTCGCAACAACGCGTGGATGAGTTCTTCGGAACGGCGACGTGGAAGAAAGCCGCAGCGCAGGGTTGGGGCGTAAACCGCGCCCTTACCGGCGAGGTATTCACGCAGAACCAGTTCTACATCCGCCGCTTCCAGAACAAGGCTTCGAAGCTACTCGGCCGGCTCTACTACAACGACTGGGGACTCGACTCGTTTGCCAAACGCCTGGCGGCAGCGACGGAACCGATTCCCGAATACAGCGGTTCGGCCGCAGAATGGTACAAGGCTCACAAGACGCTGCACGACTACAAGGGCCGCAAAGTCGTCCTGGACGAGAAGGTGTTCCGGACTCATACGACCGGGAGCTATGAGAAAGTGCGGGTGCCGCTGCTGGCATGTGTCGAAGAGGTGTTGAAGAATCCCGACGAGGTTTGGCTGAACGATTATCACAGACCGTTCAGGAACATAAATTTCATAAAATTCTATGACGGAAAGGTGATCGACGTGATTTGTGAAGTGGATGAAAATCTCGAATATAGGATAACGACCTGGTTCGAGATCGTTCAGACTCCGAATTTGAAACAGAAAACGCGAAGCAGCCGCCACATTGACCCGCGATGGAGATACCGGCGGGGCTTGCTTATAAAAAAGTCGTAGCGGCATGTCTTTGCGTCCGGACGTACTGTTGTTTACCTTGGGAACACGTCCTGCAGGTATCCGCAACGCCTTGGATAGCCAGTGTCATACCGCTGCTTCGGGTTAACGTACTCATCCGCTGTATCAAGCCCAGACTTTGGTCCCATGCCCCCATCACCCGCGAGGGATAGCAGAATTCGATTCACCCCCGGAATTGTACGCTTCGGAACAAATATACAAAATTTTTATGAAAATAGAAATCGACAAACTCCTCGAGAAGCGTATGGAGGAGATCCTGCAGGGAACGGCTGAAATCGTCGCTGAAACATCCGTCGGATATTTCCAGGACACGTTCCGGCACAAGGCCTTTGACGGGAATCCGTGGGCACCACCCCGGGTCCCCAAACAATCGGGGTCACTGCTCGTGCAGTCCGGAGCTTTGCTCAACAGCATCCGGCCTGTCGTGGTCACGCCCGGGCGGATCGTCATCGCGGCCGGAAACGAGAAAGTGGACTATGCCCGGGTACACAACGAAGGATTCAAAGGTGCGGTTGCGGTTCCGGCCCATATCCGGCACACGCGCCGGGGTGATCAGAGCGTTCGGCAGCACACCCGAAGGGTGAACATTCCCCGGCGACAGTTTATCGGCGACGCCCGGGAACTCGAAACCGAGCTGCAAAAAAGAATCGAGACTTATGTGGAATCCGTATTAAACAACTGATTATGGAAAAAGAACTCTTCATCGCCCTGTGCGATCAGCTGAAAAACAAAGTCCCCGAATTGCGATGGATCGATTCGGATCAGGGACAACTCAATGTTTCGGAACGGCCTCCGGTGGCCTTCCCCTGCTGCCTGGTCGAGATGAGCTACCCGCAATGCACGACCCACATGGCCGGAAAACAACGCGTGCGTGTGAGATTTCAACTGCAAGTGGCATTCAACGTCTGGGGTACGGCAAACGCATCCGCACCGCAAGAGAGTCGTGAAAAAGCGCTTCAACAGTACGACACCCTGCAGAATATACACAAGGCGCTTCAATGGTGGTCTTTCGGACGCAAGATCAATCCGACATCCCGGGTGTCGGTCTTAACGGAGAATAGGTCGAACGGATTGAAAATATTCCGGATGATCTACGAATCGGAGTTTATGGATTAACCCCAGTCGAACCCGGGAAACATCCGACGCAACTGGCGTTTGGTCGTACGTTGACGGATCAGCTTGTTGTAGAACTCGTCCTCGGCGACCAGGGCGTTGCTGATCGTACGGTCCTCGACGAAAAATTCATTGTCGGCAAGGATCTTCAGCACATCGTCGAAACGTCGCCGCTCCAACTCTGTCCAGTAGTAATAACGGGCCGTCAGGAGGCGGTTGCGCTTGGCGATTCGGTCTGCACGCGACGTGATGTTTCCATCTCCCGAACGGGGCAGAGAACGTGTACGCCGCCGGTTCCCGGCTTTCTCAATGGTCGGGCAGTGGAAAAGAATGAGTTGATTGTCTGACGTGTTACCCATATTGCAAAGATACGAAATTTTGCACTGGAGGAAACAAAAACGCTGCCGATTTTCGATTCTTGGCAGCGTTTTTATGTTATCAAACAATCCCCACATTCAGTAGAAAATCAATGCGAAGACGGTTGAAATATGTGAGTTTTATGTCGAATTTACGATATTCCGGATCTTGTGCCTCCAAATATTGCCGGAGTTCCTCCTGACAGGCTTTGCGCATCGCATCGACCGAGAGATTACCTCTTGGTCGATAAAGGCCTTCGAGATAGCGTTTGCGATAGCCGGGCCTTTGCAAAATAAAACGCACTCTATACATATTTACATCGAATCTCGGGACAGGAATAAGAATTATCGCATATAAAAACGGGATAATTATGGTATCAACTGAATGACATTTGCTCCATTCTGGAGTTTTTCAATGGCTTCAGGCATCTGTTTTCCGATTGCCTTGAATCTGGCCCGGCACTCCTGCTTTATCGTTCCTATGTAGTCGGACGGCCCGTGTTGGATAACATGTAATCGCACCTTTTCGACAAAATCTTCAATTATCAATTTCTTGGCGCGATCCATATCTCCAGTTAAAACACAAGCCCGAAGTTGCCAATCAACATGCGGAGAATCATTGCCTTGTGCAATCTTCTTTACATTGTTGGTCATAGCCCATAATTTGAAAAACAGAATAATTTGGAGGAGTCCAAAAATGAAAAACAGAATTCCAAGAATTACGAAATAAAGATCCATAAAATTATATTTTTAGTTAAACACATACAAAGCTACAAAATTTGTTACTTTCCGGCAATGTTCTCGGCGGCGGAATCGAACCGCTGCAGACAACCGTTCGGGACTACTCCATGGCCGCCAACGAGAGCGGCAATGTTTGTTTCACACCTTTGTCGTCCTTGTAGGATACCGAAATGAACTGACAGGTATCGACGGGCCGGTAGGCGTTCTGGATGATGTCGGTGGCCTCGATCAGTTGCGGGTAGCCTGATTTGCGGGCGATTTCGCGCAGTTGCAGTACGCGGCTGGCCTTCAGATTTCCCTTGCGATCCTTCGCCAGCAGATTCATGACCATCTCGGTCAAAGCCGCCGAATCCTCGTCTTTGGCCAGCGATTTGATGAACGTTTTGACCTTATCGACCCCGACATTCACCGTATCGTCCCAGCCGTCGTTGGTGCGATAACCGAGTGCCACGGTGATCTTGCCGTCGGAAGTCGTGAATTGATTGCTGTGTCGGTCCGATTTGGTCCGGAACAACTCATCCTTAAGCGCGATCAGCGTTTCGGCATCGCCGAAAACCTCCTCTTTCAACCGGCGCATCTCCTCGCTCAACGCCTGCAACCGGCTAAACTTGCTGCGGCAGAACTCATCCACCGACGACTTGTATGCGGCAATACTCTCTTCGCGTTTCTGTTTCTCGGCACGCTCCTCGGCCTCAAGCTGCGCCTTCAGTTCGGCGCGTTGTGCTGCTGTCATTTTCGTAATATCCATACAATTTATAATTCGTATTTATCAATCCCTTCCGGCGCAGGATCGGGGAATATAAACCAATGGTCAAGCATTCGAAGAAGATCGCCCTCGATCCACTCCCCGTTGTCGAGGCGCTTGCCCCGGAATTTAATTTCTCTCATATTTCAAAATGTTTGAAAGGTTTCAAAGTTTTGCATCGAATCTCGTTGTTTCACCAACTCAAATTCGTAAACTACCCGTAAAGATCGTTGAACATTATCTTTTTCATATCTTCAATTTGCACTTTTTTGATAAAAGCCACTCGACCGCTCCGTACAGCAGGTTGATAAGCTGTGTCGACTGTACCGATAAGTAGTATTCCCTTCCTGCGCCGCCACACAGTACCTCATCGCTTCCGGAGGCCATCTGGTAGTACGAGAGGCACCAGATGTCCTCCCATTTCCCTATCTCCATATTGATCCACGCTCCGTCGGGCATTCGGCAATGACTTGGCAACGCTCCCAGCAAGTCCGCGACCGTGAAGGCAGGTACATGGCCAACACGATCTACCTGCCAACGTTTCGTATCCGTACTTGTGTCCCATTCCCTCAATATTGGATGTGACGCAAGGGATATAGTATCCCATACCATGCTGGCCATCTCCGCCGGCACGCCCAGTTCCAGCAGCCGCTTCGATTGCTCGATGCTTGTTACTTGATTTGTCATATCTTCTCGTATTCGTTTATCGTTTTAAAATCTGCAATCAGATCGAACCCGCCGATCCCGCTGAAAAGAGAGGCGTGGGTCATAAGCGATCATCGGTTATCCCCGTTTCCATCGATCACGCCGCGCTCGCGGCGGCTGGCGAGTTTGTCGAGGTTCTGCTGCATGACCTCTTCGAGCGTGAAGCCGAAGCAATCGGCAATGCCCGCGATAAACCACGCACAATCCCCGACCTCTTTCATCAGCTCGGATTTGTAACCCTCCGCCTCTTGCAAATCGCCCGTATTGAAGACCAAATGATCCATATCCAGCCGGCACACTCCCTTTCGGCGCCATTTGGCGATCTTATCGGCGATTTCGCCCACCTCGGCCATCAGGCCGAAAAGCATATAGATCGCATTCCCGCAACTCGGCAGCCGTGTACTCATCGCGCGTGTCTGATATTCGTTCGCCCGCATAGTTATTTCGAATTTTTCCTGTTAAACTTCCTCTCGACCAGATCGCATAAATCCAGGTACATCGCATCGGCATTCTTCGCCTTCACTCTCTCCCGGAACCCGGCTATATCCGACAGCCAGCAGCCGCAACGGACATAAATGCCGTCTTGCAGGTTGAAAAAGTAAACCTTGCTGCCAATCCGAGAGCCGAATCCGACAAAAGCCAGGAAAGGATAATCGCCGATATATTCGCCTTTCCCTTCGAAGGAGCACTCCTCACCGAAAGAGCAATCCTCACCGAAAGAGCACCACTTGCCGAAAGAGCACCACTCGCCGAAGGAGCACTCCTCACCGAAAGAGCACTCCTCACCGAAAGAGCAATCCTCACCGAAAGAGCAATCCTCACCGAAAGAGCACTGCTTGCTGAAAGAGCACCACTTGCCGAAAGAGCAATACTCACCGAAAGAGCACCACTTGCCGAAAGAGCACTCCTCACCGAAAGAGCAATCCTCACCGAAAGAGCAATCCTCACCGAAAGAGCACTGCTTGCTGAAAGAGCACCACTTGCCGAAAGAGCAATACTCACCGAAAGAGCACCACTTGCCGAAAGAGCACTCCTCACCGAAAGAGCAATCCTCACCGAAAGAGCACCTATCGCTGAATACTTGTATATCACTGTAATCTCCAGAGGGGCATTGTTTGATTCCGTCGATCACCTCAAAGGCATCGAAATCTGCCTGTGTGTATTTTTTCATTTTATTTTTATTTTATTGTTTACTCACACAATCCGTAAAAGCTCATGCAACTGGTCGCCGTATCGTCGTCGAACAAACTGCCCGTCGCGTTCTGCCATTGGACGTAGCGCACGACATCGTTTATTGTCGGATATTTCTCTCCGCTGGTAATTGCGTAGGAGGGAATCATATCCGGGCCAAAAAAAGAAGAGTGCAACTCTCTTTCGAAGTTTGCTATTTCCGCTATACGCTCGGGAGATTGTTGGGCGATATTGAGAATATCGCGCTGGTTTGCCATCACACACGGCCAGCAGCCGACGCGCTTATAGCCCATCCGGTAGAGAGGATTCGGCTCTAACCCTGCGGCGAGGATGTAATCGATCACCTGCTGCGCCGACCAGTCGAACACGGGCCGAAGCAAATCGTCGGCGAACTTTTCCCGAAATGCCCGGACATCCTTACCACGGTAGCTGTGCTTCTTCGGCTTACCGTTTTTGTCATAACCGTAGGGCTCGAAATAATATTTGAAGTACGTACATTGCGCCGACATCTTGGCTCGCGCCGGAGATTCCGCGCCTCTGATGCCCTGAATCATCAGCATATTGTCCTGAACTTCGTCCAGCACATAGTCAATCGTCGGTTTGGTTTTGAGTTCTATCGTGCAGAACCGCGCCCGCGTCGAGGCCCAGCGCTTTTTTTGCCGCGCAAGATCGACCATCCCGTCGTACTTCTTCGACTTCAATGTTACCAAGTCGAGGTGCAGCTTGTCGGCGATACGGTTAATATACTCATAGGTCAGTGGATGCTCCCAACCCGTATCGCAGAACACGGTGGTAAAGTTCTTGGTAATATGCTCGCGCACCCACAACAGCGCCGCAAGGCTGTCCTTACCTCCTGAGAAGGTAACGATTACTTTCATTTTCTTTAATCTGTTAAATTCAATTCGATAATCTCGTCGATCCTGTAATCCTCGATCCCGGTACACTCCAACAGAGCCGGGATGCGTACAAGAGGTTTGGCCGGGTTGAAGTCGTAGCGACCCGAAATCCGACCGTTGAGAGAGCTGATGATCCGGCACAGTGACAACACGATGTTGTAAGACCTTTGAGGAGCCTCCAACAGGATGCAGCCGCTGATGGTCCGATACGCCTCGTCTGTCTTGTCGTTGTACTGCCGGGCGGCCCGGTCGTCGATCTTGCGAAGCATCGACCACGCGATGCCGTGAGCCTGCGCGACCAAAGTCCGGGCCTGCGTATAACGGCGTTTGGTTTCGTGGCGGAACAAGCCGGAGGCCGTAAGTTCGGATTCAAGGTCGAGCATCGCGTAATTCAGACATCCGACCAGCGTCAGCATCCGCACCGCGAGCGGCACGTACCGCTCGTCTTCCGGCCGGGGGCCCCGCTCGATTAAGCGGGTATTCATCCATGCCGTATGTTTCATCAGCATTGCCTGACGGTAAGGTAGTTTGGTCATAATTTGACAACGATTGAGGTTCCGATTTGACGGCCTATCATTTTCCCGTATTCATTGTATATTTCACGCGGATAGATGCTTAAATCGGAGATATGTACTCCGTTATCTTTTTCGAACTGCATCAGCAAGCAGGATATTTGATCTTCAAGATGCTCCTTGGCATCTTTGACTTCAGATATCGTTTTAATTACAAGTTTCATGGTTAGCTCGGCAATTGGTTGGATCGAATAATAAGCGGAATTGAAACGGCGCACTGTGTATTTCGGATTTTGGGCTTGCGTAGAATCGCCTCCAGTTTGGGAATAAGAGACTGCAATTCCTCTACGGTCAATAGTCCGAACGGTTTGCCTGCGATACGTAAATCCATGCAGAATTCGTTGACCGGGGTAAATGAAGAATCAGTCGTATCGATACCGAGGCGTTGCATGCGTTTCAACACTGCCGAACGGGCTTTTCGTAGTCGTTCTTTGTGGTCTGCAATACTTTCTCCCATCATCTTACCCGACTGTAAGCACTCGCACATATCTTCGTACTCCGTCGGCATCATCTCCCGAAGCGATGAAGTACGACCATCCGTGAATTGCAATACCAAAGTTTCCTTGTACCGGTCGAGGTCGATGCCTTTCGCCTTGGCGATAGCATAGAACCGAGAGTAGCTACACTTTTTCTTTGTCATAATCTTCGAAAGTTTGTACGCTGAAAAATCCGAGTTTGGGCCGTACGTTCATAAAGACCGGCATTCGACGATGGAGGGCGATGCACAACTCGATGCGTGCACCCTCGCTCTTCTCGTAATCGTCCAACAAGTAGATGGCGTCACATCGAAGCAGCAACGAGATATCTTTGCCTATGTGCTCCGCCCAGTCGGCCTCCAGTGGAAGGCCGTTGTCGAACGGGCTGACCGGTTCGAACCCGAACCGCCGTATCTTCTCCGCCGCACTTCGAAATTTGGCGATCGCCTCCCGGACAGGCAGTCCGGTGATCTTTCCGCTGATGTAAATTTTCTTGATGTCCATATCGTTTTACATTTAAGGTTTATCCCCAGTATTTACGCGCACCTTCTTCGTAAATCGTACATTCGCCTGTCGGACCGATAAAACGGCCCTTACTGAAGGCTTTGTAACCTTCGACCCAGATTTTCAGCGAAGCGTCGTACATCACTTTGCTCGCAGCACGTCCGTCCGGACGTTTGCCGTCGGCATGGCTGACGAAAATCAGCAATTTGTTGCGATGCCGCTCCTTGAATGCGATGTATTCCTTGTAACTCATTTGGGTATATTGGAAAGAGTCGATGACAACGAAATCCCACGATCGGGGTTTCGACAGCCGTTCGTCCATTTCTTCGAAACTCATCGAATCGTTGTACTGAAAACGACTGCCGCATTCATCTGCCCGATAACGCCGAATAGCATCCTGTGTCGTTCCTCCCAGTCCCTCCTCCAACGGCAGATAAAGTACTTTGCCATGAGCGCACAGCGCCTTGCAAAAGGATACCACAGCCGAAGTCTTTCCGTTGCCGCTGTTACCCCAGAAGAACACCACACCCGTACGGTCGATTTCCCCCACGCAATCATCCCAGATGCCGCCCAAACGAATCGTGCGGCGTTTGATCGTCAGAACCTGTTTTGCAGATAGTGTCCGGCCCATTTGAATTGCTTTTGAACAAGACTATTTCTTGATTTCAGCGAGCTTTTTACTTTTGTGCACCGATTTCCGAACACGGCGCATGTCGTAATAGTCCCGCACTTGCTTCTTATCCCATGGATTTGCAGCTTTCGATACGACCGTGCGGGCATCTGCCAACACTTTGGAGATTGCTGCTTCGGCATTCAGCCCGTTTGCCAGACATACGGCCGTCACCTCATGGCTGGTTGCGGGAGTGAGGTCGATGAACCGGCGCCCGATACGTGAAAACATCTCGTCATAACCCTTTTTGTCGTACTCCAAGCCGATACTCATCCGCCGCTTGATGTATTCGGTCGATAGAAAGATGATTCCGCAGCGTCCTTCGAGCGCGTTGTAAATCGAAATGAAGTAGTAAAACACCGTATCCATCAACTTGTCGCCTTCGTCGAAGACGAGCAGCGGCCGGTCGAGCACACGCAATTCATCCGTTACGGCTTGGAGTTTCTCCCGCTGGCTCGTCTGGGCGAGTTTGAGCCCTATGACGCGGGCCATTTCACGAATAAAGTCCCCGCGACGCATGTCCTCCGAACACGAGATAACGAACACGTTTTCATGCTTGGCAGCATAATCGTGCGCGGTCGTCGTCTTGCCGATACCGGCATTTCCGACCACCCATGACACGTTTTGATTCGCTTGCGCATCCTCCAGCAAAAGAAATAATTCCCGGTAAGCCGTCGTTTCGCAGACAGTCCATTCCTCCGGATTCACAGGAGAAATTTGCGAGCGGATCCGCAGGAACATTTCGTCGCTGATGTTGTCGAATTTACCGTTCAGAATCGTACTAATCGTACCTGCACTGATACCGAGTGAATTCACCGCCTTGTTTTGGCTGGGATACTTGGATACATAGACCTGCAAACGGGCCTGAATATCCTTTTTCTCTTCGAGAGATAACTGTTTCATATTGGTTTGTAATTAAAAATTTACATTCGATTGAATATCGCCGTCGGATCGCAATCCAGATTGCTGACCGCCTTGGTATATTCGCCGACGGTCACCGGTTCGGAGTACTGCCCGGAGGGCACGACTACAACCGTATCGGCCAGGCGTTCGTACTCTTTTTCGCTGATGCCTTTGATCGCCGGTGTCCGCAGCCCGTGCTGTTCCGGTGCGACGCCGTGTTCCAGTTCCAACGCATGCGCCTCGATTTGACGGCGCACCCGCTCACGTTTGTTCGCTTCATCGTTGTAGCGAATCAGCTCCATATCGCTTTCCTGTTGTTCCTGAATATTGCGACGGACCGTGAGATAAGGATATGCTACGGTTTCGTAACGTAACCCCATCGGGGTCTGTTCGTAAAGCAATGCGCGATCCATGGACTTCGGATCGAAACGCACGAAGAATTCTCGGCCGGTATTCTCACTGCGCCATGCGTAATCGGGCGTACCATCGGAGGTCAATACCTCGTAAGTGTACTTGCGGTTTTGGTATTGGATCGTGATACCATCGGCTGTAAATATGCTCGGCCGCTCGGTTGTCAGCCAGAACAGATCGATCATATCCAATTCCGTTACGCGCTCCGTTGCAGGATTGACGCTCGTGCGGTACATCTCTTCGTGTGCAATCCCCGTCTGGTAGTGCTTCATCGCATTCCATTTGCTGCGGGCGACGGAGTAGGCCTCCAGCATCTCCTCGTAGGTGAACAATTTCTCCTTGTTCGCTTCGAGGAACTCCCGGTTGATCTTCCACGCCTCTTTCGAAGTGATGTTCCCGCCGGTGAAACGCCAATCCTCATGCAGTACCTGCTTTTGAAAGCGACCGAACACCGACTCGATACTTTTCGACGGAGCGTTATATGGTGCTGTCGGGCGATTGATGCGGCAGATATTCGCGAAGAACTTCTGAGCGATCTTGCTCCGCTGCCCGCCCTGATTGTCGGTAACGATTTCATACGGTTTGTGTCCGGCTGTTTCGATAGCCATACGGAATGCCCGAAACTGAGCGTCGAAATTCTCCGTATCGCTGACCGCATAGCCGAGCAAGGTTTCGCTGTAAGCGTCGATCACTTCGTACACCGATGCGGAACGCACCACCGTTTTGCCGTTCTCGACCGCCTTGTAGAAGAGGTTGAGCTTCGTTCCGTCACCGTACCACAGCGAATCGCGCATCGTCGGCATTTCGGTCTTGTTGCGGCGTGCATAGAGCTGTTTGGCCGCCAGTTCACCATAAACAGCGTCGTACCACAGCGGCTTGATCTCCGGCCGTTCGAGGTATTGCACCAGCGACGACTGCGAAGCGAGCCGTTTCCAACCGCGACGTTCGGCGATGCGGTTGAATTCTTCGAAGAGCTGCTTGGTCGTATAGACCGGGACGCGACAACGACGCAGGGCGACGATCTGACGTCCGGCCGCTTTGGTAATTTTCAGCGTGTTCGCATTGCAGAACTTGCCAGACACGAGGCAGGCATAGCCCTCTTTCGTATATTGGCGGAGCTTGTCGCGCAGACGAGCTTCACTCTTGGGCAGGGTGTGTCCGTAGGCTTTGCGCAACTCCTCGGCCGCAGCGAAGATGTTAGACCAGATGACCGGCGTATTGTTATTGCACGCACGACGCATCGCTTTTTGTGTCCCCCGCATTTCCCGAAGAGCATTCAGCACCCGCGCATTCAGCGTGTATTCTGTTTGTTTATCCTCCGGTAAATGTTCGCCGTTCGGCAACAGATATTCATGATAATACTTTTGTGCTTCGCTATCGACTGCAAGCGGCATATCTTCCTGTTTCATTATCTTTTCAGGATTACCGTATTTCGCTTCAAAACGCAGTCGGAACCGTTCAGGTAGCGAGTGGTACTCGATCAGAGCATACGACCCGAGTCCCTTGCCCGGACGTAGAACATTTACCCGGCCCCGCGTCACGAGATGATCGTAAGCACTACGACTCATTACCGCCTCGCCATCGTCCGACCGCGTCAGCTCGTGCATCGTTACTGCTATTATGTTTCCGAAATATTCCATCGCTTCGTTGTTCTCGATCCCGCGCCGGTATCGCTCCGGGCAACGCCTTCAGCGTTCGTGGGAAAATCGCTATATTTGTGTTGCCAACTACAAAATTTCAGCGATTATGTTACCTGCCGATCTATATATCCATTTCATTTGCCCGTCGGAACAACTGATGTTCCGTACTCGTGAATCGATGTCTCCTCAATTGCGCCAGTTAGACGTGAGATACAGAACTGATAAATCGTATCCTCCCGAATGTTACCGATTTGAACTTTCCATTCCTGCCGTGGAGGAGTACACGATGACCTTTCGGGTGTGGATTGATAAGCATGATCCCCGGATTGAGCAGATCCTGACGGCTGCACACAACGTTGTCGAAAGCGTTTCAACAGAGATACGTCTTGAAATAGAAAGGTGATCGTACCGTCGGCTTCGTTCCAGTCGGACTCTCCGAGACCGTATCCGCTGATCGATTCCAGTTCTTCGACCGCCGCATGCAATAGCTCATTCAGACGCTCTTCGTGACGGGAAATAGCCTCTCTTTGGTGTTTGGGTATCATAAGCCTACCTGTTTAATGAATCCGTGAGGCTTTGCGCCTCGAATACGATGTTTCCCCAGTCGCGAACCTTGACATCGGAGAACGTTTTTACGGCACGATTATCCCGACTGATGCTGGCTGTGCACGTCGCGTTGTCGAACTCCACTCGAACACCGTTCGAGAAGGTTTGAATGATCCGTTGTACGCCGCCGATATCATGTACGAAATCGATCTCGCAATTCGGCATGAAACCTTCCGTGACATCGAGCTTGATCATTACGCGTCCGCCATTTTGCACGGCCATGCGGCGAATCTTTTCTGCCAACTGGCTCTGGGTCTGGAAGGTCAAGGCCGACCACAGCGTTACACGGCTTACCCCCAACGCCCGACAGATGCGAGCTTTTTTAGAAGTCGATAATTCGATATATTTCATCATTCTCTTGGTTATGTTTGGTTCTACAAGTAGTCAGACAGTATCTCTTTGAAATGCCATCATCGGGATATCGCCGGGTTATTTTACTTCATTGATGCTCGGTCTCAAGGAACAACCGTAAGCCGTTACCAAAGCGTCGAACATGCGCTTCACGAAGGAAGCGGACGCTTCGAAAACAATTCCGGACTTCTCCGTATAACTGAATGCGATACCGCGTGTAATCAGGTAAAAACAGACCTTGTTCTTGTTGCTTTGCGTTTGCCACTTCTTCATTTCCTCTTTCATAGCCATAATTCAAAATTTTCACTATCTTTATAGCGCCTTAATATGTTAGGACGATGCAAATATAAACGAGATATTTCGACTATGCAAGAAAATAAGCAAGAAAAATCACCTATCAAGCGAAAAATATTGTTATTCCTTTCGGAAAATGGTATAAGTCAGTATGATTTTTACCGAAAAACGGGTATTACAAGGGGGATTTTGGGACAAAATAATGGTATTAGCGAGGATAATATGGCGAGATTTCTTGCTGCATATCCACAAGTATCGGTCGAATGGTTATTGACAGGACGAGGTTCAATGCTTCGAGATCAAGATATCCAACTTGCCACGCCTGTCGTAAAAGAACAATTCCATCTGCGAACGGATCACAAAGTAGGATTGCAAAGCATCCCCCTCTATGAATTGGATGCAACAGCCGGTTTAGTGGAACTGTTCAGCGATCAGGCCCGCCAAACACCCATTAGCCATATACAAATCCCCGATCTTCCGCCATGCGATGGAGCTCTTTACGTGCGAGGGGATTCGATGTATCCATTACTGAAAAGTGGAGACATAGTTCTATATAAAGAAATTGCAAATAATTCGTCTGGTATATTATGGGGCGAAATGTATCTTCTATCGTTCACACTTGACGGCGAGGACTATATTACTATCAAGTATATACAAAAAGCCGATGACGACCGTTTCGTCCGGCTCGTTAGCCATAACCCACACCATTCACCGAAAGACATCCCCGCCGACTCGATCCAAGCACTGGCATTGGTAAAGGCGAGTGTGAGATTCAACACGATGGGATAAAAGCGTGTCACGCGCACTTTTTCAAACAGCAAACAGCGGCAACTTGAGCAGTTGTTGCTGTTCTTTAGACGATTATACAAAAATAAGCGATTGAAATTTGTAAAAAGTGTGTCATTAAGGGGGTACATATACCGCCATTTTTCTGCATTTTTGCACGGTTTTGGTAGTTAAAGGTTAGTTTAGGTGCATCTCTTTTTCACGTTTTTGGCAGTCTTAATGGCTGTTTAACGTGGATATTTCGTTTTGAAACACGAAAAAACAGAGGCAGTTTTAACGGCCGTTTTTGTGGCCGTCTAAATCTCAGATCATAGAACATGACTGCCGAAATGGCAGAACGACCTTGCTTTGTTTGGTGAGGGTTTGAACGGCCGTTTGAACGATAAAAATACGATACTCGACTGGCGTCACCTATACACGCCTACCAATGGCTGAAATCGCAGCACAAACAGCCTCAGTCGCAAATCCGACCTACGGTCGCAGATATCAAAAAGCCTCCGAAATTTGACCGTTTTTGGCCGTTTTCGGAGGCAATGTAACATCGGAGGTCGAACACCGCGTTCAAATCTGGTTCAAATGTAACACGAAAGTATCACCGAAGTAACATTTGGTTTCGCGGTGCGTCCGGGGGTGTCGCGCTGCTAACCTTCTGATATATACCGGATATCTATCTTTCTGTCGCTGCTCTTCTTTTGTACATTTGGTTTTTACCCCCATATTTGTACCGAAAAGAGTAAAAGCCCCCCCCCACAATAATTTATTGTAAAAATATCGGAATCTTCTGCATATAGTAAAAGACATTATTTCGTATCTTGGATATTATTTCGTAACGATTGGAAATCAACTCTTTTACATCACTTCAAATTCATTTGCTATGAAAAAAATTATTCTTTCGTGCGCTGCCGCTCTGCTGGCGATAGGAAGCGCCCATGCAACTCCCAAATTTTTGAGTTTGAACAACAAACACGGCAAAACAACTATCAAAATTGAAATCCCTGCATCCGACCGTGATGAAACCAACGGACTTTCAATCGAAGATGTGGTGCTTTATAACAGTGGTAAAACCTTCCAGGCAAAGAGTGTCGATGCAATTTGGGGCGATAATTCCACCGTTATTTTGCAGTTCGAGAAACTTACCGCTTTCGAGGATTGCACACTCTCTTTTTCTCTCAACGGTGAGCCGGTCAGTCTGGATATTCAGAGCTGCCTGGCCGATCGCAAATAAGATTCGCCCCTCATAGTCGGGGTTGGTGGCAAGCGTGCCTGCGCTCTGGGAATGCAGAGTTTATATTTGGGGGTCATGTCTTTCCGATGTACCCTTGGCCAACGATCGCGGCATCGAGCTTATTTGCGGTCTGTGCCGCTTCTGTAATGCCGACACGCCCTTCCTCTCCAAAGAGGGGAAGGGCGTGTCGGCTTCCAATAGCTCCCCGAAAACATATAATCGCGTTTTGTTATTTGTTGCCGGGCGGTCGAATGTCCGTTCGGAACGGTGCGATTTCTCCTGAAGATATCGACTTCGGAGGCGATTCTCCGTTATAGATTCTGGTAATGAGCTTCGATGTATCGTTGGAACGCCTCCCGGTAATTTTCGCCGATCGGAACGTATTCGCTGTCACTTATGAAAACCCGACCTTTCACGTAGCTCCTGATACGTTGCAGGTTGACGATGTAGGAACGGTGGACCCGCATGAACATTTCCGACGGCAGGGCCGCTTCCATGTTCTTGAGCCGGAAAAGAGTCGTGATGGTCGATCGGTCGTCCAGATGGAGCCGTACGTATTCGCCTTCGCTTTCCAGATAAACGATGTCGCTGATGCGTACCAGCGTCGTTTTATAATCGGCTTTGATCGAGATGTACTCCCGGTCGCGCGGGGTGGCTTCCGGGGCCGGGACGTCCCCCTGTGTCTTCCGATAGGCCAACAGTTCATACAGCGATTGCGCTTTGGTTACCGAACGGTTGAAATCGGCGAAGCTGAACGGTTTGAGCAGGTAGTCGATCGCATCGAGTTTGAATCCCTCGACGGCGTATTCCGAATATGCCGTCGTGAAGATAATCATCGGGCGGCTGACGAGCGACCGTACGAACTCTACGCCGCTCAAATCGGGCATGTTGATATCCACGAAAATCAGGTCGATCGGATTTCCGGCCAGATATTGCTGGGCTTCGATGGCGTTGGTGAACGCTTTTTCGAGCTTCAGAAAATTGATTTTGGCGATATAACCCTGTAATTGCCGCAGTGCCAGCGGCTCGTCGTCTATGGCGATACATTTCAGCATGGCATGATGGGGATTATGAGTTTGACGGTATAAACGGCCGGATCGGAATCGTCGATAGCGAGCGTATAGTTGTCCTGGTAAATCAATGCCAGCCGTTTTTTGACGTTTTCGAGTCCGATGCCCGTAGTACCCGACCGGGATTTTTCGTGACGGCTGTTGCTGATGACGGCCGTTACCGCATCATCCCGGTAGCCGATTCGGATCTGGATGAACGAGGCGTGGTTATAACTTACTCCGTGCTTGAACGCGTTTTCGACGAATACGATCAGCAGCAGGGGCGGGATGGCCACTTTATTCGGGATCGAGTCCGGATAGTCGAAACGGATGTCGATGCTGCTGTCGTAGCGGATGCGCATCAACTCGATGTAGTTCTCGATGAATTGGATGTCCTTTTTGAGCGATATGGTTTCGCTGCCCGATTCGTAGAGAACGTACCGCATCATCTTGGACAGTTCGATGACGGCGCTTTTCGCGTATTCGGTATCTATGTCGATCAGGGCGTGGATATTGTTGAGCGTATTCATGAAGAAATGGGGGTTGATCTGGTATCGCAGATAATCCATTTCCGCTTGCAGGTTCTGACGTTTGAGCTCCTCCATTTGCTGTTCGTCGCGCAGGGAGCGATACAGCAGTTTGATACCCATGTTCAGGCCCGTCATGAAGAATCCCAGCAGGATGTTCCAATAGATCGCCAGATCGGTGAATGACGCTTTGCCGTTCAGGATGTAGGGTTCGGTGTCGTATGGAGCGTATTTTTCATAAATGGCGACCAGCGAGAAAACGGCCGTAATGGTCAGCAGATTGACGACCAGATACCATACATAACGATGTTTTCGCAGTAACAGTCTGGGAGCGATCAGGCTGTTGTGGATGATGAAGATCAGCAGATAAGGTGCGATTTTTAGCCAGGCGATCAGGATGTTCTCCAGACTGACGTGTACCTCTTCGAGCATTTTCGAGTTGAGGACCGGTACTAGGATAATCACCATCCATACCATCAGGTACAGGAGGTTTTCTCCGATCATTTGTTTGCTGCTGAATTTCATATTGGCAAAGATAGCGATAAGCCGGAGGCAAACGCAAATTTATTTGCATTTTGTCGAGGCGAAATGTTCGGTGTCAGAGATAGTGAAAGGTGAGGTCAATCGTGCAGGCTTGCACGCAAAGATTGCCGAACCGCATCCTATCTTCTACAAATACAAAGATAGTGAAAGCCGAGAAGAAAACGGGAACTTGTTCATCGTTTTCCGAGGCGCATCCTGTTTTCTGCAAAGATAGTGAAAGGTAAGGACAATCGTACGGACTATTGCGAAGATTTCCGAGGAGCCTTCGAAACAGCTTGCCGCCTGAAAAGGCGGCAAGCTGTTTCGAAGGGAAACTTGTCGGATTGTCGGCGGAAAACCCTTCGATAGCGATTTTTCGTGCGTCATCGAATCGGCCTATTTCTCCAGCAGAGCCGTATTGTATAGGTAGCGCTTGATGCTGCGTTTGGGCGTCTTTTCAAATTCGGTGGGATAGACCGTGATGCTTGCGACCTGTTCGTAGGATGCCAACAGTTTGTTGAGTTCCTTGAGGTTGTTTTCCATGATTCGGGGCAGTTCCTCTTTATCGATCCCTTCGAGCTCCGCCTGTTCGAAGTCGGGAACGACCAATGCCGTCAAACGACCGTTGTGCTCCAGAACCAGCGATTCCTGGACCATATACATGTTGTTGAGTTTGTCTTCGATCTCTTCGGGGTAAATGTTCTGTCCGCTTCCCGTGAGTATCATGGTTTTCGAGCGGCCGCGGATGTAAAGCGTGCCGTCCGGATCCATCGTGGCGATGTCGCCCGTATGGAGCCACCCTTTTTCGTCCAGGACCTTCCGGGTTTCCTCCTCGTTCTTGTAGTAACCCATCATGACGTGCTCGCCGTGCACCAGGATCTCGCCCGCGACGTGTTCGGGATCGGGCGAGTCGATCTTCACCTGGATAAATTCCGAGAGGAAACGCCCGCAGGAACCGGCCTTGAATTCGTTGTCGGGAGTGAAGCTGATGAGCGGAGCGCATTCGGTCATGCCGTATCCAATCGTGATCGGGAATTTGATACTCATCAGAAATGCTTCGGTTTCCATATTCATCGGTGCACCGCCCACGATGAAGATGTTCACCTCTCCGCCGAACGATTCCATCATCTTCTTGCGGATTACCGAGCGCAGGGCGGTATTCAGCAGCGGAATCTTCATAGCGATACTCATCGGCCCCTTTTCGAGCAGCGGCAGTACCTGTTTGCGATAGACTTTCTCGAGAATCAGGGGTACGCAGCAAATGATCGTGGGGCGCACGACCTGCATGGCTTCGATCAGGATCTTCGGAGTGGGAATTTTGCCCAGCAGGGTGATGTGGCCTCCGACGGCCAGCGGCGCGAGAAAGTCGAATGCACAGCCGTAGGCGTGTGCCAGAGGCAGGAACGAGAGCGTGCGTCCGCCGCGCTGGAAATAGTTCGTGCCGGTTTGGGTGTTTATGGCTCCTCGGGCGAAGAGCACGTTGCCCGTCAGGTTATTGACCGAGAGCATGACGCCTTTCGAATATCCGGTCGTTCCCGAGGTGTAGTTGAGCAGGATCATCCGGTCGTTGGGAATCTTGTGAAAGCGGATATGCTCCGGTCCGAACCCTTTCGGATAGGCTTTGCGGAAGTGATTTTCGCGGTTCTTCTGGAAATCCGTCAGTTTCTTCGGATCCCGGCGCTCGTAGATCGCGTTCAGGTCCGTGAGCGAGAAGACGGCTTCGACTTTCCGGATCTGGTCGGCTTCGATCGCGTCCCAGAACGTGTCGCCCAGGAAAAGCAGTCGGCTTTCCGAATGGTTGATGATGTGGATCACGTCGTTGGCATGGAAATCCTGCAGAATGGGCACGATGACCGCGCCGTAAGTGATCGTGGCGATGTAGGTGATGCACCAGCGGGGATTGTTGCGGCCGATCAGCGCAATTCGGTCGCCCTGCCGGATGCCCGCCTCGTCGAAGAGCAGATGCAGCTTGGCGATCTCGGCGCCCATTTCCAGGTAGGTGAAGTTCTCCTGCTTGAAATAGTCGGTCAATGCCGGCAGTGCATAGTTCTCCCGGAAGCTGGTTTCGTAAATATTAATCAGGTTTTCGCGTAACATAGAATTTTCGGTATCAAGTAGTGGATAATTCAATTTTTAGGGCGAAACGCCTGTCCCGGGGGGACTGGTGTCCGGCCGGATTCGGGTTATTCTTCTTAACCTCTTCCGGCAAAGATAATATATGCCGGGAACAAAGCAAATTTCGTGTGTTTCGCTTTTTGACAGTTCGTACAAATCGGTATTCGTTGCGAGCAAATATATGAAAATCTATCCAATCGGTAAAATACCCGTTTTTTGTCGGAAGAATTCGGGGATGCCTTCGTTTTTATTTTACAAGGCCGTTTCAGCCGGTTTCGACAGATCGGATCGCAGCGGAAACAGACACAAATAGATCGAAATCGGACAATACAAGCGTGTTGAATAATGGCGATTTCCGGCTCGCTATTTACCGTGGATTGAAAGTCCGATCTGAAACGGGCGGATGAAGCGATCCGAATGACCGTTGGGGCAGGAGATGGAGCAGTCGGATTTTTTTGTGCCTATTCGGATATGGTTCCGGTTTCGGACCTTATTCGATAAAAAACGATTCGCCAAACAAGCGAATCGTTTTTACCGTGCTATTTGTCCGCTTTTCGATGGGGCTTCCAGATGTATATTTTGGATTCCGTGCCGTTTTTCAGCCGAACGATATTTTTGCGGTGGGTGTAGAGCAGCAGAACGGCCGTGACGAACGAGAAGACGATGAAAGGCACCGATTGGTTCACTTTGGGCGAAGCGATCGTGAAGACCGGAAAGCAGCAGCCGGCCACGATCGAGGCGAGTGAAACGTAGTGCGTCATCATCAGGATCACGACCCATACGGCGAAGCAGAGCAGTACTACCGGCGGATAAATACCCGTAATCGCCCCTACCAGGGTCGCCACGCCCTTGCCGCCCCGGAATCCCGCGAAAATGGGGAAGATGTGTCCGAGCACGGCGGCGAATACGGCGATGATCTTGATATTTATCAGCCACATATCGTTGATGTAGGCGTCGTATTTGAGGATCTCGGTCAATGTGACCGCGACGAATCCCTTGAGGAAATCCAGCAGAAAGACCGGCAGGGCTGCTCGGCGTCCCAGTACCCGCAGCATGTTGGTCGTACCGGCGTTTTTGCTGCCGTGTTCCCGGATGTCGATGCCGTAATATTTTTTGCCTATCCATACGGCGCTGGGGATCGAGCCGAGCAGGTAGGCGATGATTATCATCGTGATAATGCAATAGTAAGTCAGTATCATGCCCTTTATTTGTCAGGATTGTATATGCAAATATAAACGAAAAAAATTTAAATACTGCGGCTTTTGGGGAAAATAGTCCGAAGCGAACGGGAAATCCGGGAGTTTTTCGTATATTTGCAAAATTAAATCAATTATTAACCGCTCTAAAATAGTTAATTTTATGATCAATACGAAAGCTTTATTGGAGCCGATGGGGTCTTGGGCCTGGTGGCGTTCCTGGATTCAGTTGTTTGTCGGTTGTGCGATCATGGGATCCGGTTTCGTTTTTTTTATCAATCCTTACAATTTCGTTCCGGGCGGAGTCTATGGCGCCGGCATCGTATTGCATAATATTTTCCCGTCGATCCAGGTCGGTACTTTCGGCTATATGTTCGACGTGCCGCTGATGATTACCGCCGTATTGGTTTTCGGCGGACAGTTCGGCGCCCGGACGGTGGTGGCTGCGCTGTTCACGCCCGGTTTTATGAATATCCTGACGCGGTTGGTCTATTCCGATGCGGCATTTACGGCCGACGGTATCAATCTCGATCCGGCGCTATTGCTGGGCGGTTCGCTCAACTTGTCGAACGATCTGTTGCTGACCTGTATCATCGGTGCGGTCGTTATCGGCGTGGGGCAGGGTATGGTCGTGCGGACACAGGCTACCACGGGCGGTACGGACATTATCGCCATGTTGCTTCAGAAGTATGCGGGCATCAAGTTTTCCACGGGTATCTTCCTGGCGGATTGCGTGGTGATCCTTTCTGGCTTGGTGGTGATCGGTTTCGGTCTTGGTACGGGCGATAGTTCGGGTTCGGGCTGGGTGCTGACACTCTATTCGCTCATTACGATCTTCATCTGTTCGCGGGTCGTAGCCCGGGTGATCGACGGTGCGTCGTACGACAAGTTGCTGTTCATCATCAGCGATGAAAACGAAAAACTCCGGACATTCATTCTGGAGGATCTGGAACGCAGCGCTACTTTTATCAAGGCACGGGGTATGTACTCCGAGGAGGAAAAGGATATGATTTTCCTGGTGGTCGATCGCAAGGAGGTGCATGCGGTACAGCGTAAGGTACAGGAGATCGACCCGAAAGCATTCTTCGTGGTTACGGATGCCTACGATACCTACGGAGAGGGCTTCAAGCCTTTCCCGGAAGCGGGTGCGATTCAGGCACAGTAATTTTCAGAAATACCGGGGAAACGGGAACCGCGATCGTCGATTCCCGTTTTTCGGTCCTAATTTTACCGGGCGAGTCCGGTTTTGCAACTATGAATAACGAGAAGATAAATACTTTGCGTCCGCTGCAGGGTGCGGGCCGTAAACTTTTTGTCGAAACATACGGCTGTCAGATGAACGTCGGCGATACGGAAATCGTCGTTGCGATCATGCAGCAGGAGGGCTATGTCTATACCGACAAGATCGAGGAGGCGGATGTCGTTCTGATCAATACCTGTTCGATCCGAGATAATGCCGAACAGCGCATTTGGGGACGTTTGCGGGAGATGGCTCATCTGCGCCGCCGCCGGCCGGGACTGCTCGTCGGTATTATCGGTTGTATGGCCGAACGTTTGCGGGAACGGCTGCTCGAAGGGGAGAACCCCGTGGATATCGTCGCCGGTCCGGATGCGTACCGCGACCTGCCCCGCCTGGTGCGCGAAGCGGGCGAAGGCGGCCGGGGCGTCAATGTCCTGCTTTCCCGCGAGGAAACCTACGCCGAAATCGCTCCCGTGCGGCTCGATCGCAACGGCGTGAGCAGTTATATCGCCATCATGCGCGGGTGCAACAACTATTGTTCGTACTGCGTGGTGCCTTATACGCGGGGCGTGGAGCGCAGCCGCGATCCGCAGACTATTCTGAGCGAAGCCCTCAGCCTGTTCGAGAACGGTTACCGGGAGGTGACGCTGTTGGGACAGAACGTCAATTCGTATCGTTATGGAGCGGTCGATTTTCCGGAGCTGATGCGCCTTGTGTCCGAAATTTCGCCGCTGTTGCGCGTTCGGTTCGCAACGTCGCATCCCAAGGACATGAGCGACCGTCTGCTCGAAGTGATGGCGTCGAAACCCAACATCTGCCGCTGCATCCACCTGCCTGCCCAGTCGGGATCGTCGCGGATGCTCGAGAAGATGAACCGCAAATATACGCGCGAATGGTACCTCGACCGCATCGCCGCTATCCGCCGCTATATGCCCGATTGCGCGATTACGACCGACCTGATCGCCGGATTCTGCAGCGAAACGGACGAGGATCATCGGCAGACGCTTTCGCTGATGCGGGAGGTGGGGTATGAATTCGCCTATATGTTCAAGTATTCCGAGCGGCCCGATACGTTCGCTCAACGTCACATGCCCGACGATGTGCCGGATTCGGTCAAGACGGCCCGTTTGAACGAAATCATCGCCTTGCAGAATACGCTTTCGGCCGAAAGCAACGCCCGCGATGTCGGCAAAGAGTTCGAAATTCTGGTGGAAGGTACTTCCAAGCGCAGCGACCGGCAGCTTTTCGGACGTACGTCGCAGAATAAGGTGGTGGTCTTCGATCGCGGCGAGTGCCGGATCGGGGATTACGTGCGGGTGCGGGTGACCGCCTCCTCGTCGGCGACGTTGCAGGGAGAGTTGGTCGAAAGAACCCGCCCGTTTGAAGTGTAATAATTGGAAAAGAAAGAAAACGCATAGTATGAGATTTGACGAACTCGATCTGGAAGACGAGGTGCTGGACGGCATCGACGCCATGAATTTTCAGGAGATGACTCCTGTGCAGGAGCAGACCATTCCGATCATTCTGGACGGGCGCGATATTATCGCCTGCGCCCAGACCGGTACGGGCAAGACGGCTGCCTATACGCTGCCGCTGCTGAACCGGCTGCTGCTCGAAGGCAATGAGAAGAACGTCGTGAAATCGGTCATTATCGTACCCACGCGCGAGTTGGCACAGCAGATCGACATGCAGTTCCAGGGCTTTTCCTACTATATGCCCGTTTCTACCGCCGTAATTTACGGCGGCGGCGACGGCCGCGGCTGGGACCAGCAGAAGCGCGGCCTGCAAATGGGTGCCGATGTGGTGATCGCCACGCCCGGACGCCTGATTTCGCACCTGACCAACAGCCGGGTGGATCTGTCGCATGTGGACTACCTGATTCTGGACGAGGCCGACCGTATGCTCGATATGGGTTTTTACGACGACATTATGCAGATCGTCTCCTATATGCCCAAATCGCGACAGACGCTGATGTTCTCCGCGACGCTGCCGCCCAAGATCCGGCAGATGGCCAAGCAGATTCTGAACGATCCCGCCGAGGTCAATATCGCCATTTCGAAGCCCAACGAGGCGATCGAACAGGGTGCTTATATTTGTTACGAGGGCCAAAAGCTGGGGATCGTCCGCGAGATGTTCTCCCGGCCTTCGGAGTCCAAGACTATCATCTTCTCCTCGTCGAAGCTAAAAGTCAAGGAGCTGGCCCATACGCTCAAGCGAATGAAGCTCGACGTGGCTCCCATGCATTCCGACTTGGATCAGGAGAAGCGCGAGCAGGTGATGCTCGATTTTAAGAATAATAAAGTGAGGATTCTCGTAGCGACGGACATCGTCGCACGCGGTATCGACATCGAGGATATCGGCATGGTCATCAATTATGACGTGCCGCACGATCCCGAAGATTATATCCATCGCATCGGCCGCACGGCGCGGGCCAGCGCTACGGGGCGGGCCGTTACGTTCGTGAACGAGGAGGAGCAGGGTAAATTCCACCGTATCGAGGAGTTTATCGAGCGGGAGATTCCGAAATTGTCCTTGCCGGAAGCCGTAGGTGCAGGCCCTGAATATAACCCCGCCGCTTTTTCCGGTCATGGCGGCCGCCGGGGACGCAGTGGGTCGGGCCGTGGCGGAAACGGACGCAGCGGGGGACGTGGTCGGAGCCGTGGACGCGACGGTGCGAAGAGTGCCGGTCCGGTACCTGCAGAAGGTGTCGTCGCGGCTGCGAATGTGGAGTCCCGCCACGGAGAAGGTCGTGGCGAGGGTAATCGCGGCAGCCGGGACCGGGGGCGTCGTCGTAACCGAAATCGCAACCGTAATCGCAATAAAGGCGGCGACGATACGCCGCAGGCATAGTGCCTTTTGAAATTCGCAGCGCCGGATTGCGGCTCCCGAAAGTGCGGGATCGCAGTCCGGCATTGTATTTTACGGAGCCGGCCAAGACCCCGTAAAGGTATGTCCAATGTCCCGGAACGATGCTGGAATACCGTCCTTGATTGCCTCTTGCAAGGAAACCGATCCGCTTGTGCGGACCGGCCTGTCGATGTTGTCGCCGGGAGCAAGGTGTCGGCTGGCATTTTTCGAAGTATCGTTGTCGAGGGGAGAAAGCCTGCGGAGCCGGAAAGAGTGGCGGAGGCGGAGGCGTCATCGATCCCATCGTATGAGGCTTTTCGCGTCGGGCCGTTCGTGCCGGACGGGCCTTGTTTTGCGGGGCGTTCGGACAGGGTGAAGAGGACGTATTGCGTAAAATCCCGGATGAATACATATTCATCCGGGATTTTGTAGCGATCTTAACGAAATGGAGGAACCTCCTTTCGGTGCGTCTGCTGCGAATCACTTTTTGTTGCGGGGATCCCACGTCGGGTGTGCCGGGTCCTCCGCTTTCAGGGCTTCCTCATAGTCGATACCCAATGCCTTCGCCACGCCTTTGCCGTATTCGGGATCGGCGTAGGAGCAGTTGCGCACGTGCCGCTGTTTGATGAAGAGGGCGCTGTCGCCCATCGCGCGGGCCGTGTTCTCGCACGTCGCCCGTTGGTCTTCGGCCGACATCAGCCGCCAGAGCTTGCCCGGTTGGGTGAAATAGTCGCTGTCGAGTTCCCGTTCGTCGTAATTGTAGATGGCACCGTTCACCTCCAAAGGCGGTTCTTTCAGGTTCGGGCTGTCCTGCCATTCGCCGTAGCTGTTCGGCTGGTAGGGGATCGTCGCTCCGTAATTGCCGTCCGTGCGCATCTGCCCGTCGCGGTGGTAGTCGTGGAACGGACAGCGGGGTTTATTCACGGGAATCAGGTTGTTGTTCACGCCCAGCCGGTAGCGCTGTGCGTCGCCGTAGGAGAAGAGCCGCCCCTGCAACATCTTGTCGGGCGAGAAGCCGATGCCTTCGATGACGTTCGCAGGGTTGAACGCCGCCTGTTCGATTTCGGCGAAGAAGTTGTCCGGGTTGCGGTTCAGTTCGAGAATACCCACGTCATGCAGCGGGAAATCGCCGTGATACCACACTTTGGTCAGGTCGAAGGGATTGATTTTGTAGTTTCGGGCCTCCTCTTCGGTCATCAGCTGCACCTGCATCAGCCAGCGGGGATAATCGCCCCGTTCGATCGCTTCGAACAGGTCGCGCTGGTTCGACTCCCGGTCTTTGGCGATGACCGCCTCGGCTTCGGCGTCCGTGAGGTTCTTGATGCCTTGCAGGGTGCGGAAATGGAATTTGACCCATGTGCGCTTGTTGTCCTTGTCGTAGAAGCTGAAGGTGTGGCTGCCGAAGCCGTGCATATGGCGGAACGAGGCCGGAATGCCGCGCGGACTCATCGTGATCGTCACCTGGTGGAGCGCTTCCGGGAGGAGCGTCCAAAAATCCCAGTTGTTGTTGGTACTTCGCATGCCGGTGCGCGGATCGCGTTTGATGGCGTGGTTCAGGTCGGGGAATTTCAGCGGATCGCGCAGGAAGAAGACCGGCGTGTTGTTGCCTACCAGGTCCCAGTTGCCCGTGTCGGTGTAGAATTTCATGGCGAAGCCCCGGATGTCGCGCTCGGCATCGGCGGCGCCGCGCTCTCCGGCTACGGTCGAGAAGCGGACCAGACAGTCGGTCTTTTTACCCACCTGCGAAAAGATCGAGGCCCGGGTGTATTTGGTGATGTCGTGCGTCACGGTGAAGGTCCCGAAAGCTCCCGATCCTTTGGCGTGCATGCGGCGTTCGGGGATCACTTCCCGGTCGAAATGGGCGAGTTTTTCGAGATACCATACGTCTTGCAGCATGGCGGGGCCGCGCACGCCGGCGGTTTGGATGTTTTGGTTGTCGGCAATGGGTTTCCCGTTTTCGGAGGTCAGTCTTTTCTTGTCCATATCCTATTGTTTTTTGTCGGCATGCAGAAAATGCCAGACCGGTTTATGATTGAGTTTCATATCGTTGTAATTCAGAGCAAAAACATTGCCATACGGATTGGCGTTGCCTCTTTGGGGATATGTTTTTTCTGCGAGGAGCGGACTGTCGGAGTGAATTTTTCAGGAAATCGACTCTGTTTTTCGAGGATTTGGAAAATTTCACTATATTTGTCCCGCTAACGGGGGATTAGCTCAGTTGGCTAGAGCGCTTGCATGGCATGCAAGAGGTCACGAGTTCGAGCCTCGTATTCTCCACTTCGACCCGAAGACAAAAAAGGGTCAAACGACGACAAATCCCGCAAAATCAAGGTTTTGCGGGATTTTTTCTTTCTCTCGTCGGACATCCGAAAGACACGAAAAAGCCCCGAAAAGACGAAGTCGCGTTACTAAAACCGTTACTAAAACGGCTGACGAATTTTAGTAACGATTTACGACATAAGTCGCTGATTCGTCGCCTATTGTCCTGAAAGTGTCTGCTCGTAAACCAATTATTAACCGTTCCTTTGCCGAGGACGATCGTTACTGAAATCGCCCGGCAGGAGCAAAACAAGGAGGTATTATGAGCAAAAGCACATTCACGATTCTTTTCTACGCGCGAAAGAATCAGGTAAACAGGGCGGGCAAAATCGGCATTATGATCCGCGTGTCGGTCAATGGCGAATCCGTACAATTCAGCTCGAAGCTGGACATCGAGCCGGAGCTGTGGGATGCGACGAATCAAAAGATGCTCGGGACGACGAAGGCCGTGCGCGAGTTCAACGCGCTGCTCGACGACATTCGGATGAGCCTGCGCAACCACTATCGGGAGATTGAGAAATACGAAACCTATGTAACGGCCGAAAAGGTACGTAACGCCTTTTTAGGAATTACCGTTCGCCAACAAACGCTGCTGGGAACATTCCGCAGACATAACGAAGATGTACAGAAGTTAGTAGGCATCAGCAAGAGTGCGGCGACCTATCGCAAATATGACCGCTGCTTCCGAAGGGTGGAAGAATTCATTCAAGCGAAGTATCGGGTCAAAGACATTGCGTTAAAAGAAGTAACGCATTCGTTTCTTGTGGGATTCGAGCAATATCTGCGGACGGAAAAACAATGCTGTCAAAATACGGCGGCCAAATTTCTGCAAACGCTGCGGATGATTATCATCGAGGCGAAGAACAACGGATGGATATTCAACGATCCGTTCGCCAATTACCGCATCCGGTTGAAGAAAGTAGACCGCGGCTACCTGACCGACGAGGAATTGCAACGCATCCTGCAAAAGAAGATGCCGTGCGGACGATTGGAGCAGGTGCGCGACGTATTCATCTTTTCGTGCTTTACGGGATTGGCCTATATCGACGTGCGGAATCTGACCAAAGAGAATATCCGCACCTCATTCGACGGCAAACTATGGATCATGACGCACAGACATAAGACGCAGACGTCGGTAAATGTACCGCTATTGAAAGTACCTCAAATGCTGTTGAAGAAATACGAAGGAACGCTGCCCGACGGTCGATTGTTGCCCGTATTGAGTAATCAGAAACTCAACTCGTATCTAAAAGAAATTGCTGACCTATGCGGCATCGAGAAGAATATTACGTTCCACCTTGCGCGCCACACGTTCGCGACGACGATGACGCTGGCCAAAGGAGTGCCGATCGAGACTGTATCGAAGATGCTGGGGCACACGAATATCGTGACGACCCAAATCTATGCCCGCATTACCAACGACAAGATCGGCCGGGATATGCAGGCGTTGGCGGGACAATTAGGCGAAATCGAAAAAATAGCGTTGGAGGCATAGCTATGGAGCGAGGAACCATTACCATAGAATCCGGCCGCATTGCGATTATTCCATCTTCGGATAGAACTGTATGGGTGACCGTCGAAGAAATCGCTTCGATATTCCATATTACGGGAGCGACCGTAAAGCGACATATCGAAAAGATATTCGCCGCACACGAGTTAGACGAACGCGAAGTGCGGACGGAACAAAGTATAGTGCGTAATGGATGCCGATACGTTGTCGAATACTATAACCTCGATATGATTATTGCACTCTGTTTTCGAATCGACACGCCTTCGAGCAAGGCGTTCCGACGATGGATTACAGAACAAGTCGTCCGATCGTTACAGCCGAAACCGACAACGCCTATCTTTCTGCGATTCGAAGAAGCGAATGATAGAATGAATTGAAACCAACGAAGATAGGAAGTCGTCGTGGAAATAAAGCTCACTTTCGGCGCGATTTTTAGTGCAAATACGCCCGAATCGAGCTTTATTTATATATATTTGTGAGCTATAAATTATCTACGATGAAAACCGGTCGTCTCAATTCCATACTCGCCTACCTGCGCGACAATCCGCAATCCTCGTCGAAAGCGATTTTCGACGCGCTGCCCGACCTCGGCGGCTATGCCACCGTCAAAAGGGAATTGGCAAAAGCTGTTGCGGAGGGAACCGTCGTTGTTACAGGACTGCGGAAAGCGGCCCGCTATTCCGTAGCTCCGGGGTTCGGACTGCTACAATCCATCGACTTGGAGAGCTATTTCAGTAAGGAAATCGACGAGCGAACCATACGCGAATCCTATAATTTCGAGCTGATCGACACCCTCGCGAAGGCATCGCTGTTCACGCCATCGGAGACTGCGGAACTCGGTTCGCTGCAAAACACGTTCGCCGCGAATCTGTCGAAGCTTTCCGCTGCCGAATACCGCAAAGAGATGGAGCGGCTGGGAGTGGACCTGAGCTGGAAATCGTCGCAAATCGAGGGCAACACCTATTCGCTGCTCGAAACCGAACGGCTGCTGCTCGAAAAGGAGACGGCCGCTGGAAAGAGCAAGGACGAAGCCGTGATGCTGCTGAACCACAAGGAAGCGCTGGATTTCATTCTCGACAATCCCGACTACCTTTCGGAACTGACCGTGGCGAAGATCGAGAACATTCATTCGATACTGGTCCGGGAGTTGGCCGTAGACCGCAATATCCGCGTGCGCCGCGTCGGCATCACCGGCACGAACTATCGCCCCTTGGACAATGAATTCCAGATTCGCGAGGCTTTGGAGCGGACATGCGCATTGGTGAACGGAAAAGAATCCGTTTTCGAGAAAGCGTTGATAGTGTTGTTGCTGTTGTCGTACATCCAGCCGTTCGCCGACGGCAACAAGCGCACGGCGCGTATCGTCAGCAACGCGCTGCTCGTCGCCCACGGCTATTGCCCGCTGTCGTTCCGCACGGTCGATTCGATCGACTATAAAAAGGCGATGCTGCTGTTCTACGAACAGAACAACGTGTCAGCTTTCAAACGGATTTTCATCGAACAATTCGCATTCGCGGTCAAGACCTATTTCTGACGAGTGCAAGCGAAGCCTCGAAGCGGCGGAAGAACATCGAATTCTTCCGCCGCTTTTTCATTTATACCCCTTTCTTGGGGAAAATCATTCCCGTGTCGTTACCGACCATAGAACCCGCCGTCCGGCAATATCGGATTTTTGCTGCAAAGAACAACATGCAGCAGAAATGGAAATCATCACTTTCGACCACAAGGTCTATCAGGATTTAAGCGAGAAAATCGAACGGATCGCCGATTACGTCTTCAAGAAAGAGGCACGACCGCAGCAGACACCGGAAATCTGGCTCACGAGCGAAGAGCTGGCCGACCTGCTGAAAATAAGTACTCGCACGCTGCAACGGATGCGCAAGGAGCGGGTCATCCCCTACACGATGGTGCGCAGCAAATGCCTCTATCGCCTCTCCGACGTGGAGGCATGCATCTCCCGCCGCATCGTTGCCTGCACTCCGCAGACATTGGACGAGTTTCGCAAGAACTACTATCTCACCCATAAATCGCCGGCCTTATGATACTCGACACCGAAACATTCGAGCTGTGGATGTCGAAGATCATGGAACGCTTCGACCGCCACGAGCGGATGCTCTGCACGCTTACGGGCAAGGAGATCAAGGAGGCGATGTATGTGGACGGCGAACGCCTCTTGGACAATCAGGACTTGTGCCAGCTCCTGCAAACGAGCAAGCAGTCCTTGCAACGCTACCGCAGTTCGGGGATGCTGCGTTATCGGAAGCTACGGCACAAAACCTACTACACGGAATCGGACGTACAGGAGTTCCTGAAAAAACATTTGGAGACGTTCTCGGCAGGTCGCCGCTCCTCCGCTCCGAAGCACTGACGACGCCACAAGCTATCAACCCGACGCCACAAGCTGTCCGGCGCGACGTAAACGGCATCGGCGGCTTATTCCGCAGCTAATTTCGCAGTCGTGCATCGTGCACGCTTATAAATCAATCATGTATGGAACAGAAAAAGAAAGACCAAGATGTTCTGATCGTCCGAGACGAGCAGACGGGTGAAATCGGAGTGGTCGCGGGGCTGAAAAGCGACGGCACGCCGAATCTGCGCCCCGCCAAAGCAGAACACGCGCAGGACTTCCTGCGTTTCGACAGGCACGGAGACGTGCTGGACAACTTCTTCGCTAATTTCTACCGCCAATGCAAGGAGCCGAAACGCTTCGGCTTCTACCGTGTCGCCGCAGAGGGTGTGGAGAATGTCGTGGCGGTAATGAAAGACCTGCTGAAAGACCCCGTCGGCTTTCGGGATGTACTTGCACCGCACAAGGTCGATACGACCAAGTACGAACAGGTCGCTGCGCAGCAGGCGCAGGAAACGCCGCCCGAACCCGAAAAGGAGGAAAAACGACAGGATGAGAAGTATCGGCCTATCGACGAAGCGCAGGTCGATAGCGAAGCGTTCGAGCGCCTTTGGGGCGTAAAGATCGAAGACCTGCGTCAAGCCGGATACTTGGATCGTATGCTCGGCCACGGCAAATCGCCTCTTGTAACCTGTTATCCCGAAATCGGAGGCGTGCGTTTTCCGGTCGAAGCGAGATTGTCGCTGCGCGAGAATCCCGACGGTACGGTTTCACTCGTGCCGCATCCGCTACGGCGAGAGCCCGATCTCAAATCTTACGAGAACATCGAGTTCACGGATGCGGATCGGGAGAGCCTGAAAAAGACGGGCAATCTGGGACGTGTCGCCGAGGTGCTCGACAAGAACACGGGCGAACTCGTCCCCTCCTATATCAGCCTCGACCGCCAGACGAACGAAACGATCTCCGTGCCTGTCAGCGCTCTCCGTATTCCCGACGAGGTAAAAGGCGTCAAGCTCGACAAGGAGCAGCAGGAGGCATTGGCCGCAGGCAAAGGCGTCTATTTGGAGGGCATGACCTCCAAGAGCGGCAAACGGTTCAATGCCACGATTCAGATCAACGCCGACAAACAAGGATTGGATTTTCACTTCGGCGGACAGCGGCAAACGCAGCGCGCCGAACAGCGAAACGGGCAGACGCAGGATGACGGACACAAGGTCTATATCGGTAAAACGCTGCTCGGGCTGCCGATTCTCAATGAGATGCGACAGGGCTGGGCACAAAACAAATGGGTGCTGATGGAGGGGCTTACCGACAAGAAAGGCCGCACGTTCAATGCCTACGTCCGGCCGAATCACGAAAAGGGCAAATACGACTTCCGTCGTACCGTAGCCGACAAGTCGCAGATCCACGAAATCAAACCCGTTCACGCTTCGGAAGCACAGGTGGCAGTCAACTCGGAGGGTAAGACGCACGAGGCGACCAAGTACACGGGCGAACCGATGAAAAAGGAGCAGACCGCGCCTGCCGACGCAAAACAGCAGGAACGGCAGGAACAGCGGGAGAACCGCAATCCGAACATCCGAAAACGGACGGGAATGAAGATATGATCCCGACATCCAACGAAATCGGAACTTTCAGTCCTACACCACTAAATCCACAGTAAAATAAATCGAACATGAAAACGATCATTGCAGAAAAGCCGAGCGTGGCGCGGGAGATCGCCCGCATCGTGAAAGCGACCAAACGCGAGACCGGCTATTATGCCGGAGCGGAGTATAATGTAACATGGGCTTTCGGGCATCTGGTGCAGCCCGCCTTGCCGGACGGCTACGGCATCGAGGGATTTCATCGCGACAACCTGCCGATCATCCCGCCCGTCTTCCAACTCGTGCCGCGTCAAGTCAAGGCTGATAAGGGCTATAAGCCGGACAGCGAGGCGGCGGCGCAAATCAAAATCATCGCGCGGCTGTTCCGCGAAAGCGAACGCATCATCGTGGCGACGGATGCCGGACGCGAGGGCGAACTGATCTTCCGTTACCTGTACGAATACATCGGATGCGCCACGCCGTTCGACCGCCTCTGGATCAGCTCGCTCACGGACAAGGCGATCCGCGAGGGGCTGGAACGCATCGAGAGCGGCAACAAGTACGACAACCTCTACTATGCGGCCCAAGCCCGCAGCGAAGCCGACTGGCTGGTGGGCATCAACGCCACGCAGGCCATTACGATAGCCGCCGGCCGCGGGACGTATTCGCTCGGCCGCGTGCAGACGCCCACGCTGGCGATGGTCTGCGAGCGGTATTGGGCGAATAACCGTTTCACGCCCGAGGCTGTGTGGCAGGTGCATTTCGCCACGCCCGGCGCCGAAGCCGATACGGTCGTCAAGTTCTCCTCCGTCGAGAAGTGGAAAGAGAAAGCCCCTGCCGAAGCCGCTTACAAGGCCCTCGATACGCAGCGAGCGGTCAGCGTTACGAAAGTCGAGCGCAAGGAGACCGTGCAGGAGCCGCCCCTGCTCTACGACCTGACCACGCTCCAAAAGGAGGCCAACACCAAGCACGGGTTTTCGGCGGAGAAGACGCTCTCCCTCGCCCAGAAGCTCTACGAGGCCAAAGCGATTACCTATCCCCGCACAGGCAGCCGCTATATTCCCGAAGATGTGTTCGGAGAGATACCCGCCCTGCTGCGCGCACAAAAGAATAACCCCGTGTGGGCGAAACGGCTCGCGCTTGTGGGCGACACGCTCTCGCGCCGCAGCGTGGACGACAGCAAAGTTACCGACCACCACGCGCTGCTGCCGACGGAAGTGAAGCCCAAAATGCTTTCAGCCGACGAACAGACCGTATACGACATGATCGTCGGGCGTATGCTCGAAGCCTTCGCCGAACGATGTATCAAGGACGTGACGACCGTCACGGTCGTATGCGACGGTGTGGAGTACGTCGCCAAAGGGACGATCGTCCGTCAGGCGGGCTGGCGCGGCATCTACGGCGAGGAGGCGGAGGATACCGTACTGCCCGAATGGACGGAGGGCATGACGCTTCTTGTCGGCGGCTGTTCGATGACCGAGGGCAAGACCAAGCCCAAACCGCTGCACACGGAGGCGACGCTGCTGGCAGCGATGGAGACGGCAGGCCGCGAGATAGAAGACGACGAAATGCGTCAGGCGCTTAAAGCGTGCGGTATCGGCACGCCTGCGACCCGCGCGGCGATTATCGAAACGCTCTTTTCGCGAGAGTATATGGTAAGACAGAAAAAGTCGCTCGTGCCGACCGAAAAGGGACTGGCACTCTACTCGGTAGTCAAGAATATGCGTATCGCCAACGTGGAGCTGACGGGCGATTGGGAGGCTGCGCTCGCCAAAATCGAGCGGGGCGAGATGCGTGCCGAGACATTCCGCGAGGCGATCGAGATCTACACCAAACAGATTACCTCGGAGCTGCTCGCCTCGGACAAGCTCTTTGCGCACAAGGGGTCGGACTGCCTTTGTCCCAAATGCAAAACGGGACGGATGCAGTTCTACGGTAAGGTCGTGCGCTGCGACAACGCCGCGTGCGGACTGCCCGTGTTCCGCATCAAGGCGGGCAAGACGCTCTCCGATGCGGAAATTACCGAGCTGCTCACGCAGGGGAGAACCGGAGTAATCAAGGGCTTCAACAGTAAGCAGGGCAAGGCGTTCTCCGCCGTCGTCGCTTTCGATGCGGAGTTCAACACCGTTTTCGAGTTTCCCGAAATGAAAAACGAACCGCGCAAACCCAAGAAAAGGAAATAATGCGTATATTCGCCACTGAGTTCACGGTCATAGGTCATTGCGACTACTCGATAGCCGATACCGATTTATTCTCTGTGGATTTAGTGGTGGCACTCGGAGGGATACCGAGTGCCTTTTTCATTAGATCATACCCATTATTTTAGTCGCACAATTGAAATTGTCTATACGTTGTGCAGCAATAGAATTACTTTTAGATTTAGGCTCGAAATGATGAGATGGATATGCTTTTATCGCATCTTTGATTTTCTGTTTACTTGTACCAACGGTACAAGCACAAACAGCAACATCACAACCTAATGATTGTAAGTATGTAAGATGATTTTTAACGGAATAATCACCAATAGCGTAATCTCCTTGTGTTACGATGCCGACAGTTTTCTCAGAATTTTGAAAAACATCTAAACAATCATCGTTACACAAATCTTGAAAAACGCCGGGAACTTGCGTATATCCAGCTTGTACTAAAAGAGCATAGACAAGATTTAATGTTTTGGTTTTTCCGCTATTAGGATCACCTTCCAATGCAATCACTTCCATAATCGTGCAAATTAATTTAATTACAAAATTAGCAATAATCCACTAAATCCACAAGAATATGAATCAGAACAACAAGCCTGCGGAGTTATCCTATTACGGGCTTTACCTGTTATCCTACCTCAAAGAGAACCATCCCGACAAGGCGCACGACGCGGCCTTCATCGAGGAGCGTGCCGACCATGCCGCCGACGTATTCGAGCAGGCTCGACGCGAGGGCTATCTGCCCGAAGGGGCGCAGGAGCTGGCGATGGCCGCCCTGTTGGAGGGGCTTCGCTTCTCCGAGTACGACACGATCATCGAGGTGCTCTGGAACGAGTTCTCGGATGAGATCGCACAAAGCGACGCACCTGCTGTCGCGCTCCGGCTGCTGCCTTATGTCGAAAGCATCTTCACGCAATATCCGCTCTCGGACGATTTCGCCTACTCGCCCGAATACGAGCAGCTCTACACGGAACTTACGGGAGCCGTCTCGATCATCCTCGAAGAAGATGGCATTTAACCGTAAAGCCAAGCTGCGGGATAACATCGAGGCGATACGCACGGCTTTCGAGTTGGACGGCGCACGGCGGGCAGCTACTCCCGAAGAACGGGAGCGGCTTGCCCGCTACTGCGGGTTCGGTGGATTGAAATGTATTCTCAATCCGGCCGCCGATCTGACCGATGCCGTGCAGTGGGCGAAATCCGACCTCGAACTGTTCCCCATGACAACGGAGCTGCACCGCCTGATCCGCGAACACAGCGCAAGCGACAACGAATACAAACGTTATATCGACAGCCTGAAAAGTTCCGTGCTGACGGCGTTCTACACACCTCCAGCCGTTACGGAGGCGTTGGCCGACGTACTGAACGATTACAACGTGCGTCCGCGCCGCCTGCTGGAGCCCTCCGCAGGACACGGCGCGTTCGTCGAGGCGTTTCTCCGAAAGAACGCCGATACCGATGTCATGGCCTTCGAGAAAGACCTGCTGACGGGTAAAGTCCTCGCGCATCTCTATCCCGACAAGAAAGTGCGGGCGGAGGGTTTCGAGCGCATCGAGAAACCGTTCGACGGCTATTTCGACGCGGCTGTCTCCAACATCCCGTTCGGGGACGTGGCGGTGTTCGATCCGACCTTCTCCGCAAGCGAATCGGCTGGTCGCCGTAACGCTGCGAAAGCCATCCACAATTACTTTTTCTTCAAAGGGCTGGATGCCGTCCGCGACGGCGGCATCGTGGCGTTCATCACCTCGCAAGGCGTGATGAACTCCCCGCGCAACGAAGCGGTGCGGCTCGAAATGCTCCGAGAGGCGCACCTTGTCTCGGCGATCCGCCTGCCGAACAACCTCTTTACAGACTATGCCGGAACAGAGGTCGGCAGCGACTTGATCGTCTTGCAAAAGGATACCCACAAAGAGGGGCTGACGGAGGACGAAAAATCGTTTACCCGAACGGGAACGCTGCATGGTGTAAGCACCAACCGCTATTTCATAGAACATAAAGAGCAGATCATCTATACGAGTGCGGTGCTGGACACCGATCCTTACGGCAGACCGGCAATGGTTTACGAGCACGACGGCGGTGCAGAGGGCATCGCAACGCAGCTGCGTGAGCTGCTCGACCACAACCTGCATGCGCGGTTGGCGATGAGGCTCTACTCCGGCGGTATTCGGAATGCACGACTGCAAGAGCAGCAGCAAGCCAAAGTAGAAGCGACCGAATCGCCCCTGCGCACAGAGCTGTCGGTAGAGGATTTGGCCGCATTCGGGGTGTGGGCGAAAGAGAAAGAGCAACGGTTATGGGACGAACAGCCACCGCAAGCGGGTGTTTTCGAGGAGACGACCGTCGTCGAAGAGACGGTGCAGCCGCCTACCGCAACGGTTCGGCAGGAAACGGAACGGACTGCCGTATCTTCCAAAGAGGAGAAACCTGAAATCGAGCCGCCGGTTATGAGCCTCTACGATCTGTTCGGCTTCACGGCGGAGGAGCGGCGTATCGCCCAGACGGGCGGCAAGCCCCGCCGACGAAGCAACCGTCCCAAACTGGCGCAGCCGCGTCAGCCATCGCTCTTCGATACGCCGACGGAAGCGACAGCGAAAACGGCGCAACCCGTCCAGACCGCAACGGTCGATCAACCTATCGAAAGCGGTCATAGCAGGCTGGTATCGGAGGCCGAGCGGCAGCGCAGACACGAGGAGGAGATGAAGCCCCGCCCGTTCGACGGATTGCTCGAACCGCACCATCGTGAGGGATCGTTTGTCAAGGTAAACACCGTCGGGGCAGGTTACCAGATCGGCTACCTGAAAGACGTCACCCGCTACGGAGCGACGTTCCACCCGCTCGATCTGGGAAAGGAGCAGCGAGAGAAGATTGCAGCTTACACTTCCGTGCGCGACGCTTACGAGCGGCTCTACGCTTACGAGGCGGAGTATCACGATGAAGGGTCGGCGCAGCGCGAGGCGTTGAACACCTGTTACGACGAGTTCGTCGCCCGTTACGGGAATCTGAACGCCAAAGCGAACGTCAAGCTCCTGATGATGGACACGTCGGGGCGCGACATCCTCGCCCTCGAACGGGCGGAGAACGGGCAGTTCGTCAAGGCCGACATTTTCGACCATCCCGTAGCGTTCGCTGTGAACGAGACGACGCACGTCGATACGCCCGAGGAGGCGCTTTCGGCCTCGCTCAACCGCTACGGCGGCGTGAACTTCGACTACATGGAATCCCTCTCGGACAATAGCCGCGACGAGCTGATCGACGAGTTGAAAGGGCGCATTTTCTACAATCCGCTCTCCGGCGGCTACGAGATCAAAGACCGCTTCATCGCAGGCAACGTAGTGGACAAAGCGGAGCGCATCGAGGCATGGATGGCCGAGAACCCGCACGGCGAACGCGAAAAGGAAGCTCTCGCCGCCTTGCAGGAAGCCGCGCCGCGCCCGATCACGTTCGACGAGCTGGACTTCAACCTCGGCGAGCGGTGGATTCCGACGGGTATCTACTCGGCATACGCCTCTTATCTGTTCGACACGAAAGTAAGTATCGGTTTCTCGGAGAGCATGGATGACTACGCCGTCAAATGCGGCGTGAAGAACGCCAAGATTCTCGACCAATTCTGTGTCAAGGGGTATTACCGCACCTACGACGGTATCGCCCTGCTGAAACACGCCCTCGTGAACACCGTGCCTGACATGACCAAGAGCATCGGCAAGGACGAGCACGGAGGCGACATCAAGGTGCGCGACAGCGAGGGCATACAGCTCGCCAACGCCAAGATCGACGAAATACGTAACGGGTTCGTGGAGTGGCTCGCGGAGCAGTCGCCGGATTTCCAGAAGCGGCTGACGGATATGTATAACCGCAAGTTCAACTGCTTCGTGCGCCCGCAGTACGACGGCTCGCACCAAACCTTTCCCGACCTTGACCTGAAAGCCCTCGACCGACGGTTCGGAATCAAGGACGTGTACCAAAGCCAGAAAGATTGTATCTGGATGTTGAAGCAGAACGGCGGCGGCATCTGCGACCACGAGGTCGGCACGGGAAAGACACTGATCATGTGCGTGGCGGCGCACGAGATGAAGCGGCTGGGGCTGGCGCACAAACCGATGATTATCGGACTGAAAGCCAACGTCGCGGAGATCGCCGAGTGTTACCGCACGGCCTACCCGAACGCGAAGATACTCTACGCTTCGGAAAAGGACTTCACGCCCGAAAACCGCGTGCGGTTCTTTAACAACATCAAGAACAACGATTACGATTGTGTCATCATGTCGCACGACCAGTTCGGCAAAATTCCGCAGTCGCCCGAAATGCAACAGCAGATTCTGCAAGCCGAGTTGGACACGGTGGAGGAGAATTTGGAGGTGTTGCGCAAGCAGGGCAAGGAGATTTCGCGGGGGATGCTGCGGGGATTGGAGAAGCGCAAAATCAACCTCTCGGTAAAGCTGGAGAGTATCGCCCACGCCATCAAGTCGCGCACGGACGATGTGGTGGACTTCAAACAAATGGACATCGACCATATCTTCGTGGACGAAAGTCATCAGTTCAAGAATCTGATGTTCAACACGCGCCACGACCGCGTGGCGGGGCTGGGCAATCAGGACGGCAGCCAAAAAGCGCTCAATATGCTTTATGCCATCCGCACTATACAAGAGCGCACGGGCAAGGATTTGGGCGCGACGTTCCTGTCGGGTACGACCATCAGCAATTCGCTGACGGAGCTGTACCTACTGTTCAAATACCTGCGACCGAAAGAATTGGAGAGACAGAGTATCAACTCGTTCGATGCGTGGGCTGCCATCTTTGCCAAGAAATCCACCGATTTCGAGTTTTCGGTAACGAACAACATCGTGCAGAAAGAACGCTTCCGCTACTTCATCAAAGTGCCGGAGCTGGCGGCGTTCTACTCCGAGATTACCGATTATCGTACGGCAGAGGATGTCGGCGTGGATCGTCCCGACAAGAACGAGATACTCCACAATATCCCGCCCACGCCCCAGCAGGAGGAGTTTATCGAAAAACTGATGCAATTTGCACAATCGGGCGACGCGACGATACTCGGACGCGCACCGCTCTCCGAAACGGAAGACAAGGCCAAGATGCTGATCGCAACGGACTATGCCCGCAAGATGGCACTCGATATGCGGCTGATCGACCCCAGCTACGACGACCACGTGGACAACAAAGCGAGCCACTGCGCCCGCATGATTGCCGAATACTACCGCAAGTACGACGCGCAGAAAGGAACGCAGTTCGTCTTCTCGGATTTGGGGACGTTCCAGCCGGGACAGTGGAATGTGTACAGCGAGATCAAACGTAAGCTAATCGAGGATTACGGCATTCCCTCCTCGGAAATTCGCTTCATTCAGGAGTGCAAGAACGAGAAGTCGCGCAAGGCCGTTATCGACGCGATGAACGAGGGTAAGGTGCGGGTGATCTTCGGATCGACCTCCATGCTCGGCACGGGTGTCAATGCACAGAAACGAGCCGTTGCGGTGCATCATCTCGATACGCCGTGGCGCCCCTCCGACCTCGCGCAGCGCGACGGACGCGCCGTGCGCAAGGGCAACGAGATCGCCAAGCAGTTCGCGGGAAACAAGGTCGATGTAATCATCTATGCCGTCGAAAAATCGCTCGACAGCTACAAGTTCAACCTGCTGCACTGCAAGCAGACGTTCATCTCACAGCTCAAAAGCGGGGCGATGGGTGCGCGAACCATCGACGAGGGTGCGATGGACGAGAAGTCGGGCATGAACTTCTCGGAATACATGGCTATCTTGTCCGGCAATACGGACTTGCTCGACAAGGCGCGGTTGGAGAAGAAAGTGGCGGCGTTGGAGAGCGAGCGAAAGTCGTTCCACAAGGCCAAGAGCGGCTCCGCGTGGAAATTGGAGGAGTACACCAAGACGCTCGCCCACAACAACGACTGCATCGTCAAAATGTCGGCGGATTACGAGACGTTTCTTGCACGGGTGCAGACCGACAAGGAGGGCAACAAACTCAACGCCCTGCGGCTCGACGGGCTGGATGCCGCCGACCACAAGAGCCTCGGAGCACGCTTACAGGAGATTGCCAAGAACGCCACAACGGGCGGCGAGTACATGCGCGTCGGCGAGCTGTACGGCTTCCCGATTCTCGTCAAGACCGAATCGTCCCTGAAAGATGGTAAGGAGGTCAGGCAGAACCGTTTCTTCGTGGAGGGGGCATTCAAGTACACTTACAACAACGGACAGATAGCGATGGCCGACACCAAAGCGGCGGCGATGAATTTCATCAATGCGTTGGAGCGCATACCCAAGCTCGTGGAGCAGTACCGCGAGAAGAACGTCGAATACGAGCGGGATATTCCGATTTTGCAGCAGACCGTCGGCGGTGTGTGGAAGAAGGAGGATGAGTTGAAGCAGTTGAAATCCGAAGTAGCGGCATTGGAGCGTAAGATTCAGTTGGAGTTGGCTCCGCCCAAGCCCGAAGCCGCACAGGAACAGCAGACCAATGGCGAAACGGTACAAACACAATCACCACTGACCGGAGAACGGGCGACAACGGAGCCGCCATCCGATGCGTCGAATAAGTCGCAGTTCCTACGGGAGCACGTGCAGTTCGTCAGACCGATGGAGGTGAACAGTACAGTAAAGGGGATAAAAATGTAGCCGCAAGGGCCGTCCGCAGCGATAGGACGGCCCTTTAGTTCGTTTATCAACAGTCGTTTTCTCTCCTCGGCATAGCCTGTGCAGGTTCGGCTCTGCAACTCGGCTTATCGAAAACGTTGAATTTCATTCGTCTATTTCTCGCCTCGGCATAGCTCGCGCAAGCGCAGCTTTGCACTCGGCTTATCGAAATAGTTGCTTTTTGAGAAAATAGACGGATGTTCCGGGCGGGCAGTCTTCCAGTTCCCCGAAAACAGAGAATCCGTTCTTTTCGTAAAACCCTCTGGCTTGAAAATTCCACGTCTCCAGCCTTATTCCGGTCAGGCGTTCGTTTCGGCAGAACTCCTCGACAAGACGGATCAGGCGTGTGCCCACGTCTTGTTCTCTGTACGCCTCCTCCACGTACAGCAAATCCAGAAAATACCAGTTATAGGCAACGAATCCTACGATTCCGCCTATCAGCCTGCCGTCGTCGAATGCCAGAAAGTCGGCATATTCCGGTTTCCTCTCCGGGTCTTGCAGCGGCGAATGGTCTTTCAGCCACGGGCACATCTCCCGATTGTATTTCCCCAATCGGGCATGGATCGCCTGCCGTTCCTTTATGCCGTCGTCACGGCGGAATTCAATCATCTTTCAGTTCGTTGTGCCGGACGTATGAAAATACCTCGGCCGTTAGACTCTTTTCTCACTTATCCTATCGTAAAAATAATAAATATTTGCGACTATTTCAGGAGAAGGGTAAGTATGGAGTGTCGTTTCATTGTCGTTGAATGGTCTAGTTTTCATTATATTGCATTCGACGAAGCAGCGCCCGACGGCAAGCACTCGACCTTATCTGGTTGCTTATTGTTACATCAGATTCTTTATCGGTAAGTCAGAAATAAAACGAGTTACCGATAAAGAATCGATATTTTTCGTTATCTTTGCCCGAAAATCAAGCGTGTTGCAAGATGGCAGATACGATCATAGGCAGAGCCGCCGAGCAAGAGATCCTGCGCAGGCGTATAGAATCGGAGTCGTCGGAGCTGATAGCTATCTACGGTCGGCGCCGAGTCGGCAAGACCTTTTTGGTGCGTCAGTATTTCAACGATGCATTCGGTTTTTATTCTACGGGGATTTATCAGGGCACCAAAAAGGAGCAACTCGGGGCATTCAACCGGCAGTTGGAATACTATTCGGGACGCAAATGGAAGGCCGCGAAGGACTGGTTCGAGGCATTCGCCCAACTGCGTGAGTATCTCGAATCGTTAGGCGGCGATAAGCCCATCGTCGTCTTCCTCGACGAGCTCCCGTGGATGGATACTCAGAAAGGCCGTTTCATAAAGGCATTCGAGTATTTTTGGAACTCGTGGGGAGCGGCGAACGACCGGTTGAAGCTGATTGTCTGCGGCAGTGCGACGACATGGATGCGCGAAAACGTACTTTCCGACAAAGGAGGTTTGTACAATCGTACTACACGCAGCATCTACCTTGCGCCGTTTACGCTGCATGAGACGGAGCAGTATCTTCTCTCACGCGGCATCAATTGGAATCGTTATCAGATAGCGGAGTGTTACATGATTCTCGGCGGCACGCCTCTATATCTGCGAATGCTCGAACGCAATCTGAGCCTCACGCAGAATGTGGATAACCTCTTTTTCATACAGAATGCACCGTTGGCGCGGGAATACGAATTCCTGTTCCGGTCATTGTTCAACGAGGCTACGTTACATAGGCAGATTATCGAAGCACTGGCAAGCAAGGCGATGGGGATGACCCGAACGGAAATTATGGCAGTAACAAAAATTGAAGACGGCGGAGCCTTGACAAAAGCCCTGCGAAACTTGACCGACTGTGATTTTATCCGTCCGTACACGGCATTCGGCAAGCGAGAGCGCGGAACGATATACCAGCTGACCGACTTGTTCTCGCTGTTCCATTTGCGTTATGTCAAAGGCTATCGCGGACAGGACGAGAACCATTGGCAAAATATGATCGACTCGCCCTCACGCAGGGCATGGAGCGGATATTCCTTCGAGCAGTTATGCCTGCATCATATCCGCCAAATCAAACGGAAGTTGGGTATAAGCGGCGTGCAGAGCGATGTCTGCGCATGGAAAGGCGACGGCTCTCAGATCGATTTGTTGATCGACCGCCGGGACCAGACGATCGATCTCTGCGAGATGAAATTCTCGCAAGGCGAGTTCGAAATTACCAAACAGTACGATGCGCACCTGCGCGAACGGGCAGAAAGTTTCCGCTCGGCGACGAAGACCCGCAAGGCCCTGCATCAGACATTCGTCACGACATATGGAGTGAAGAAGAATATGTATAGCGGGAACGTACAGAGCGAAGTCGAACTCGACGATTTGTTCGCCGAATAATCCGCTCGGGGACTTTACTGCCAAACATATCCATCGTGTCGTAGCGTATTCTACCGCTCTTCACGCATAACCCCGCGTTCTGTCACGAAAATACTTTACTTTTTGTGGCAAAATACTGCCTTGCGGAATTTATTTCCCTCATTCTCGATACGGAATCCTTTCTCCTGCCGTCATAATTTACACCAAGGGCGTGTAAGAATCCGCCCCGATGCAACGCATTAAGGGCGCGAGGGGACAGTAGTTCGCCTGTCGCAAATACCTGAGCCCATATCCCGCCAATCACGCAGCAGCGTACAGTTAGACACACCGTCATATTCCGATTCGCTGTTTGAGCCTGCATTAATTAATAGGATATACAGAAACTTCGCCCCTCTCCCGCACACGTTAAGACCTCCTCACGCGCCTTTCCCTTTACTTTTGCCAAGTACAACTAAAACTTCAGTATCATGGCAAGCGTAAAATTGATTTTGAACCGCCATCGTGCTCTCAAGAGCGGGGCCTACCCGCTGGTTTTCCAACTCATCGAGTTCGGCGTGATGATCATCGCCTTCAAGTCGGCGTTGAAATCCGTCCTCGCCAATCCGTGGGCGGCGATCGCCATCGGTGCTGCGATGGTCGCGGCGGCAGCCGTGATGACGGCGCTCATCAACAAGAATGCGGAGAAGAGCGAGCCGGCGCTGGCCAAAGGCGGTCTGGCATACGGCCCCACTTATGCAATGGTCGGCGACAATCCCAATGCTGGCACGGATCCCGAAGTCATCGCGCCGCTGTCGAAGTTGCAGGCGATGCTCCCGACGGGCGGCAGCGCGCAGAACCTGCGAATAACCCTCGGCGGTCAATTGACTGCCAAGGGTCGGGATCTGGTGTATGTTCTCGGAAAAGAGAACTTCAAGTCGGAGGTGTTGGGTGGGTAATTTTCTTATCACTTTATCTCGGTAACATCATCGAGCGACCTGATACGGCCGTTGACACGCCATCGGATTAGTGTTCCTTTTTTGAATGGACAGAGACAGGTTTTTCGAAATCGCACGAACGTAGTTCGAGCCACTCCGTATTGGCGGCATATTTCCGCGATAGGACGTCCGCAGTTCATCATTACGGCGATTTCGCGTCGATTGTCGAACAAGAGTCGGAGTTTGGTATATGTGCCTTTCTTTCGGCCCAGCGGTATTCCCTGCTCGCGTCTGAGGGCCAGCGCCTCTTTCGTGCGCAGGGAGATGAGGTTTCGTTCGAGTTCGGCGACGAGTCCGAATGCGAAGCAGAGCACTTTGCTGTTGATGGTATCGTCGAAGGCATAATGATCCTTGGTGCTGTAGAGATGCACCTGTCGTTCGAGCAGTTCGCCGACGATGGCCATGATGTCCGTGAGCGTGCGGCTCAGACGCGACAGCTCGGTTACGATGAGCGTATCGCCCTTGTGCATGCGGCGCACGAGCGCCCCTAATTTGCGGTCGCGTCCTTTCTTGCGGCCGCTGACGGTTTCGGTGACCCACCGATCCACCGTCAGATTTCTGCTTCGAGAGAATTTGGAGATTTCGTTCTGTTGGTTGGCGAGCGTCTGCTTGCCGGTACTGACCCGTAAATAAGCTATGACCATTTTTCGAGAATTTGATGGGCATATTATAACTCAAAAAACTCCCGAACAAAAAACGGGCGGATGCCGCCCGTGGGACCGACAAAAAAACGTTCGATTCTGGGTACAAAAATAGCAAAAGAACTCAAAAAAATGCGAATTCGGATGTAAAAATGTATCAATTAGGTATTTATACTACTGCAACCGGTTTTGTAATCTCTTGAAAATCACAAAGAACAATATACGTTATAAATCGAACGCTTAAAAGTCGTTCACAAGTCTTGGGTGTTTGATTTACAATTATTTGCATAAGTATAGACGAAAAAGGAGACGATACCGTATGAAGAGAGCCTTACTGACCTTTTTATTTTTCCTGCCGCTGTGGTGTGTGGCGCAGGGCCGGTCTGCTGCCGAATACCCGCTGGGGGATACGCTTCGCTACGACCCCGTGCCCTACGAAGTGGATTTGAAAACGAACCTTCTGATGGACGCCACTGCCACGATCAACCTGGGCGTGGAGTTCCCGCTGGGCCGCCGGTGGTCGATGGACGTGTCCGGCAACTACAACGGGTGGACGCTGAGCGATAACCGCAAATGGAAACATTGGATGGTTCAGCCGGAGTTCCGCTTCTGGACCAAGACCCGCCAGCGGGGCCACTTCATAGGTATCCACCTCTTGGGCGGGGAGTACAACCTGAACCGGATGCACCTGCCTTTCAAGATGTATCCCTCGACGGCCGACCGTCGGCACGAGGGCTGGGGCGTCGGCGCGGGCTTCACGTACGGTTACCGGTGGAACTTCTCCGAGCGGTGGGGCATGGAGGGCCAGCTTGGTCTTGGATGGATCTATACCGAATATGATAAATTCTGCCCCAAAAATTGCGGGGTCCGCGTAAGCTCCGGTTCGAAGCATTGGTTCGGCCCGACGAAGATCGCCCTGAACCTCATTTACCGTTTCGGGAAGAAGAACCGCATGGCCGAGGCCGCCCGCCTCGCTGCGCTCAACGCTCCGAAGCCCATCATCGAGGAGCGCATCGTGCGCGACACGGTTATCATTCGTGATACCGTCGTTATCCATGCTTCTGAGCCAGCCCGAATGTTCCGCAACGAAACTTACATCCTGCATTTGCAGTACGAGGCTGGCAGCGCCAAAATCGTGCGTACACTGGCCGACAATGGGGAGCGCCTGGCCGCTTTCAAAGAGTTCATTGACCGGATACAGGGAGATTCGACAGTCGTCATCCAGCGTATTTCTTTGACGGGTTACTGTTCGATCGAAGGTACGGCCCAATACAACGACCGGCTGTCGAGCACCCGTGCACACAGTCTTCAGGAATACCTGCTGGACTTCTATCCGTGGATGAAGGACATCATGTACACGGACGGCCGCGGAGAGGATTGGAGCGGTTTGCTGCGTCTGGTCGAACAGAGCGACAATACGGCGTGGAAGAACGCCATCGAGCGCATCATCCTCAATACGGGCGTTTACGAAGGCCGCGAACGCAAACTGATGGATCTCTATGGCGGAGAGCCTTACCGGTGGATGTTCCGGGAGTTCTTCCCCGAACTGCGGCGCATCGAGTGCAAGGTGGAATACGCGGTCAAGACGGAGTGACGGGCCCCGTGCGGGCGACGGACGAACAATCCTGACGACAAGATACATTAATAACCATTTTTCACTAATTTTTAATTAATTTTTATGAAAACCAAATCGATTATCGCTGGCATGCTTTCGACGATGCTGCTGGCTGTAGGTTGCAACAAGGAAGACGGTGGCAACCGTGTTACCCCGGAAGCCGGAGTCAAGACGTACGCTTCGTTCTCGGTGTCTCTTCTGAATCAGAGTACGCGCGCCACTTCCAACGATCCCAACGCCGTAACAGAAGAGACAAAAATCCACGACCTCTACATCTACATCTTCAACGGCGGGGTCTTGGAGACTAAGGGCCAGATTATTCTGAATACAGACAATAAAGGCACTTCGGCCCTCGCTACGACTACCGGCACCAAGACGATCTACGCCGTGGCCAACTACAACAATGCTAAGGGAGATATCGGCTCGTTGCAGAGCGATTTCGAGAAACAGTTGATCGCTGCTACGGATATCGCCGAAGAGAACGGCTTCTTCATGGCCGGTAAGACGGAAGCTACCCTGACCGAGCGGACGGAGGAGGAGGCTAAGCAAGAAGCCAATCTCATCCAGATCTCCGTCGCTCGCGGCGCCGCCAAAGTGCAGATGCAGTTCGGGACTAACGTTCCCGTGAAGCCGGTCGTTAATGCCACCGTCACCAATGCCAGGTTCACGCTGGCACAGCAGAATTCCCATACGTACCTCGCCAAACTCATTGTAAACGGGTTCTCGTCCAAGGGTAAACGCGTCGAGCAGACCGATGCTGACCGAGACGGCACTTACGACCACCTGACGAAACTGCCCACGACGGATAATGAGTTGAAATGGATCAATGCCGTGACGACGTATGACAATGCCTTCGACAATTCAAAGTACCTGGCCGAGAACGTCAACGAGAATCCGACTACCGGTAATACCTCTTACGTGCTGGTCAGCCTGCAGGTTACTCCCCAGACAAAAGCAGACGATACCGGTGCTGTAATCGCGACTCCCTTGACGCCCGGCACAACGTTCTACGTGCTGGCCAAGAAAGAAGCCACTTCGGGTAAGATCACCTTCGCTACCAAAGAAGACAAGATCCTCTATTTCGAACGAGAGACCGATGCTGCTACGTACAAGAATGCGCAGGTCGACCTGACTACTTACGAGGTGTTGGCATATACCAATGGTATTAGCTACTACCGCCTCAATATCCGCGACATCCGCGAGACCGATCTGACCAAGAAGTACGCTGTGAACCGCAACCATTACTACAAGGTCAATATTACCGAGATCAGCAACCTGGGCTTCAATACTGCCGCTGGTACGATTCCGACCGATCCGACCACTCCGCTGGAAACCCAGACCTTCATCTCGGCCGACATCACGATCGAAGCGTGGACGGTAGTGGATATGAACGAGCCGCTGGGCTAACCAATCCGCACAACTATGCAGAAAAAGGCCTTGTATGTAATGAGAAGAGCGCTCCTCCTTTTCGGAGGGGCCTCCTTCCTTTGCGGTTGTGTCCGGGATAACCGGGACGACTGCCTTTTTCCGCTTCGCCTGCAGTTCAGCTATACCTACAACCGCGAAGGCCGGGACCTTTTCTCCGCCGAGGTCGAACAGGTGCGCCTGTACCTGTTCGATTCCCGGAGCGGGGAACTGAAAGCCTCGACCGTCGCCCGCAGCAAGGACCTCGGGCCGGACAATACGTTCACATGGAACGTGGCCCCCGGCTCCTACCATGCCGTAGCATGGGGATGTTCGGAAGGCGAACGATACCGGGTCCTTTCGAGCGAACGGTTTCCGCAAAGCCGCCTGTCGGTGCAGACCCTCTCTGACGGGTCGAGCGTCGAACAGAAGCCCGAACACCTGTGGTACGAGATCGGCCGCGGACTGACCGTCACCGGCGAGTTGCAGGCTCCGCATCCGATGGACCTGCACAAACTGAGCAACGACGTGCGCGTCGAGGTTTCGGGTCTTCGGGACGAGCAGTTTCCGAGGCTCTCCTGCACGATCAGCGCGTCGAACGGGACGTACGACTTTGAGGGCCGCACGCGGGACGAAAACCCCGTGGTGTGGCTTCCGGAATCGAGTCGGGAGAGCGACCGCTCCATCCATAAGTTCACGGTGCTGCGTCTGGCCGAGGGCGACGACTCGCGGCTGCACGTCGAGGTGCTTCCCGACGACAGCGGACGGGGCCTCTCCGGCGTGATCTTCGACGGGAGCCTCTCGGAACTGCTGATGGCCAATCCCGCCGTGGACCTCGACCTGGACGACGAGTTCGTCATACGTCTGGAGTCGCAGCTTCAGCCCGACGGCAACTTCAGCGTCTCAATCTTCGTGAACGACTGGCACGTCATCGACATGAACGGCGGTCTGGGATAGCCGGACACAGAGAAGTGGACTAACAGAGAACAAGATGATAGACATTAAGAAATATACCAAAGGCAAATGCACATTGAGATGGCTGATCGCCGTCTTGTGCGTTCTCGCGGTTTCGTGCGTGCGCGACGGCGAAGATCCGATGCCGGACGGTCCCTCTGCGGGGAACTCCGTGCGGGTCGAGATCCTGCTCCGGGCGCCCGAGTCCGGGAGCATCAGCCGTGCGCTGACCGTCGGGGACGAAACCCGCATCGACAACGTGCTCGTGCTGTTCTTCCGGAAGGACGGGATGACACTGCATTCCGTGGCCGAGGGCAGCAAGCTGACCGCCAAGTCCGATGACGACAAAACGTACACGTTCGAGACGAGCTTCTCCGTAGAGAGCGCCCTCGCCTCCGAGCCGTTCACGTGCATCGTGCTGGCCAACGTCGCCGACAGGTACGACGCCGACGAGCGGCGGTCTTGGCGCTTGCAGACCTACAACGACCTGCAAGCGAAACTCACGCAGCAGGTAACCGACAAACTCCACACGAGCAACACCGGAGGTTTCGTCATGTGGGGCAAGGCCAACAAGGACCTCATCCCATCGACACCGCAGCAGAAACTTTCCGTACCGCTGCTTCGCAGCGTCGCCCGCGTGGACGTCGCCGTGGATGAGAAAGTCTCGAACTTCACGCTCGCGGAGGTTCACATCTACAAGCCCAACAACAGGCTGTCGGTGATGCCTAAGTTGGACAGCTACGATGCCTCCGGACACAAGGTTACGACCCCGTCCGTACCTGCCGAAACGACCATACTCACCCCGAACTGGAAGTACGTCGTTGCCGGAAACCGGATCGACTACTCGATCTATATTCCGGAATCGGACGTCATCCTGAAGGGCGACGGCACGCCCGGGGACGCCAACCACCTGAACCGCTGCGCCATTGTGGTGGGCGGGAAATACCCGGATGGGAACGCCCCGACCACCTACTACCGCATCGACTTCAAGGAGGGAACCCTGGCCAGTGGCGGCACTCCGTCGGGCAAGCTGATGGACGTGCTGCGCAACCACCGTTACAACGTCCGCATCACGCAGGTGATGGGACGTGGCGAGGAGACTCCCGACAAGGCTTACGAGTCCCGGACGGCGGACGTCACCGCCGAGATCATCACCTGGACGGACAACAACCAGAACATCGCCTTCGACGGGACGAACTGGGCGTCCGTGGAGCGTAAGGAGGTGCACCTGAACGACGGACAGGGCGTCGAGGCGCTGCTGCAACTGCTGAGCAACGTCAAGCCGTCGCAGTGGAGCATGCAGTTCTCGCTGCCGAACGGCGCTGCCACCAGCGAGGAACTGACCGATACCTCCGTTTCGGGCAGCCACTTCGAGGTGACCAAGCCCGCCGACCGCCCCGACGCCGCGACCGAACAGGGAGGCAAGCTGACCATCCGTACGAAAGAGGCCTTGCCCGCAGGCAGCCAAAAGCGGCACGAGGTGCTGACGATCTGCATCGGACGGCTCGAAGTGGTGGTCAACCTGTACCAACATCCCTATTCGGAGACCGAATGGGAGAACGGGGGCGACGTCGAGAACGACTTTTAGACACCCTATCCAGATCAATGAATATAAAAAAACATTAGAATGACATGCAAAACAGAATGAAATACCGATTCGGCAGCCGCCTCGGCAAGTTCCTCGCGGGATTGCTGGTCTCCGCCGCCGTTGCGGGGTGCGTGCGGGACGATACGGATCCGCTCGCAGGCCCCGATACGGGCAGTTCCGGGATGTTGCGTATAGCTTTCTCGATCGACGGCATGGAGGCGGACACGCGCGCCGTGGCCACCGACCCTCACGAACGCAACCTGAAGGACGTGCACGTGCTGTTCTTCACCCAGGATGGCAACTACATCACCTACCAGCACGCCAACGTCACCGCCGGGTCGAGCTACGTCTCGTTCCCGATCCCGAAGGGTCTGACGGCCGGTGAATCGTACCGGACGCTGGTGATCGGCAACGCCCACGACCACGTGCCCACGGGTTACAGCACCTTCGACGCTTATCTGAACCATTCCGCCGCCAGCGGCAGCTATCAGACCATCCGACAGGACCTCTACGCCGTGGTGAACTCCGTTCACCTGGAAGGTTCGAGCGCCTCGGGTTCCATCGTCCTGCCCATGTGGGGCGAGGTGCAGGACGGACTGGGCAACGCGAGCGAACTGAGCTTCTCGGGCAACGCCCAGTCGGGCTACACCTTTTCGGGCACCCTCCGCTTCTGGCGGAGCGTTTGCCGCCTCGACCTGCGTCATGACGCCGCTAAAGACCTTATCATCGAGAAGGTCAAGCTGGTGCATTTCCGCAAGGGAGGCTACTACTTCCATAACGACGTGCCGTGGGCTCCCGCCAGCGGGGAGGAACTGGGCGGCATCAACGACGGCAAGTGGATCACCGTGGGAACTCCTGCCGACCTGACAGACGGTTCCAAGCGTCAGGAGGTGAAGGCACAGATCTACGCCTTCCCCAATATGGTTCCCGTCGTCGTGCAGAACGACAAACAGACGACTTACCTGATGATCGCCGGTTATTATCAGGACGGCACCGACAATACGACCGCGAATCCGAGAAATAAGTTGACTTATTATCGGTTCAACATGGCCGAGAACGGCCGCAGCCAGCTTCTGCGCCGCAACCACTTCTACCGGGGCATCATCACCCGCGTGAGCGGGCCCGGGGCTCCGAGCGAGAGCGAGGCCGAGGACGCCAGCGCACCGTTGCTCGACTACACGGTCAGCGACACATGGAAGGACGACGACAATACGACCGTCACCGACGAGCGGGGCAACTTCCTGACCATTTCCCGCGCCATGGTTTCGTTCGCCGGGGAGAAAGACCTCAGCGAGACGGTCAAGGTGCAGGTCAAGGAGGGTCTTTCGTGGTCCGTCGAGTGGGTTCAGAACGCTGCCGATGCCCCGGACTACGCCAAGTTTACCTACGTGCGCAGCGACGACGGGTCGTTCTCGATCCGCACGAAAGATGACAACGCCACCGAATTTTTACGCAAGGCGCGTCTGGCCGTCAAGGCTACCGGCGGCACCGTGAGCTCGAGTAGTCCGCTGACGGCCGTGATCGACGTAATGCAGCTTTCGTCCAAGGACGAGATAAAGGTGCTGATGGTGGACAACCAGATCGGGACCGTCCAATACAGAGCTCCCGGGTCGGGCGGCACGCTCCGCATGCAGGTGCAGACCGGCTCCAAGCGGTCGCAATGGAAGGTGGCCGACGTGGATAACAGCTGCAGCAGTATCGGCGTCACATGGACTGCATCGGGCGCCAACGGCGGTATGCTCGAAGTGGACGTTCCGACCAACATTTCCGCTGGTGAGAGAAACTTCTCGCTGAAAGTCACCCGAATGAATTATACCGGGAGCTTGGACTCGGAGACCACTCCGGTGACGCTGAGCTTCGTCCAGCCCAAATCGGACTACTTGCTGACCGTGACACCTTCGGTTCCCGAAGGTCAGGACGGACTGGTCATCGACGGATTCGACCCCACGGTCACGACGTTGAAGAGCGGCATCTCGGTGCAGAAGAAGTTCATAGTCAATCTGGCCGATCCCATGAACTACCAATATAGCGTGGAATCCGACTTCAACAAGGATTACGACTTGTTCCTCTCCAAAGACAGGGCTGACAACAGCACGATCACGGCAGGATGGGCCGCAAATTCGACGTGTTTAAACAAACTCACAGGATTACAGAACGGCGAATCGTTCTACGTCAACGTGTTCCGAACGGGCCCCGGTGACCCTACAATCAGAGGTACGATCACGATCAAAGCCGAACCGAAACGCCCGGATAAAGGCCAGGCGCAGACACTCTCCATAACCATTTCGATCAAGACGTCATGCATCGTAAACGACGTGTTGATTAAAAACGGGACGGATTACCTGTTGGTTGCCGACCGGAACGTAGGTACCCCTATGCGTATCGCCAACGATAGGTTTACATACGCAAAATACTATACCAATGATGTGAAGGTGGACATTACTGGCGCCGGGAAGCAAAATGACAACAAAGACTGGAAGGGCGAGTATTATCCGTGGAGTGACGCAGGCGGCAAAATCGGCGCCGGAACCGCGAGCTTTGTCGAGAAGTATTGGCTTATCGGGGATGCCGCCGACGGCAGCACGAACATGGATGAAGAGGGCAAGTTCTCGCCGTGGTATAAGACCGCCGACAAGTCGAAATGGGTCGTTCCGACACAGACTCACTTGAATTTGATCAACACGAACCTTATTTTCTCCAAACAGCGTGCGTTCCTCGTTTCCGCAACCAGAGATAAGGTGTCGGGCGATTATATTGGCTGTTACTTTCCTCTTGCCGGCTACGGTAGCAGCCCGGCTTACGTCTACGGCTATTACTGGTCGGCTACGACCAGCTACGGCACCTGGTACGACGCGTACTACCTGGGCCTTCTCCCTAGCGGTTCATCGGTGACGCCCTACGGCAAAGGCTTGTATTCCGTGCGTTGTGTCCGTACCGTTACTGCGGACGAGTTCACCTCGGCGCAGTAACGTGCGCGAGAATTCGATTGATTGGATTATTACCCTGCGGCTTGTAGGCCGCAGGGTTGAAATACGCCCTTTGGGCGTCGAAAATATTTTTGAAAAATGACCATTCAGGAAAAATTGTCCTCTTTCGATGTCGAAGAGCCGCGTCTGCACGTTTTTCACGAGGGAATGTTCGCCAAACTCTACAACGAGTCGGCTTTTCTTTTCACCGAACACGTGCGGCGCTACAAGGTCAACGTGACGGATTGCAAGCGGGGGCGTTACTACTCGCTGGGATTTCCGTTTTTCGCCCTCGACGAGGTGTTCGGCGAAAACTCCGAGTGGATCCAGACCGAAATCAGCGAGGATTATCGGATTTACGGCGCCCCGGCCTTGGGATTCGATGCACAGGAGTACGATGCTTGGTGCCGCGAGGCCGAGCGTGCCGCTGCCGAGGCGGATGCCCGCAAGGCGGCCCGGACCCCGAAGGCGGCGAATGCCGCACCGCAGGCCGAAGTGCGCTCCGGGAAGGAAGGCGGGGATACTCCTGCCATTCTCCCGCAGACCTGCACGCCGGATTCGATGCGCGCTATCCTTGCCGACGTGCTGCGCTTCCGCTTGGAGAGCGCCTCGCCGCTGGAGTGCATGCTGTTCCTGCAATCGGTTCAAAAGAGATGCTATGGCGCACTACCAGAATCTTCCGGTATTTAAGGATGCCTACGATCTGCTGCTGCGCGTCTATACGGTCAGCCGGACGTTCCAGCGCGATTTCCGCTACACGATCGGCGAGGATTTGAAAAAGGTGCTGATGGAGATGATGCTCTGCCTGTTCCGGGCCAACCGAAGCCGCGCAAAACTGGGCGAGGTGGCCTCGTGCAGGGAGCATATCGAGGAGGTGAAAATCTACCTGCGCATCCTCCACGATCTCAAACAGCTTTCGCTCAAGCAGTACGTGCTGCTCTGCGAGCGGGCCGAGGCGATCTCCAAACAGCTGGCGGCATGGGACAAATACCTGACCAAAAACGCTGTCGTCCGCAGGGACGGGGGCGAATCGAACGATCTTTGAAAACACTTGCAGAGGGTTTCGTGCCGGAATCCGCATCATCCTGCGGGGTGTATGCGGAGCGAGCCGTGCCTGTTCAGTAACCCGCCGGAGTTTCAGCGGGCGTTTCCGGTCCCTTTTCGGTTCGGCGACGCCCGCTGCTTTTCAGCTTCGGTAATGTTTCGTCGGTTTTCCCGGCGGAGTCGGCGCGATGACTCTTTATGCGGTGGGGGCTTCGCTTCCGCCGCCGTTTCGTCGCCCGAGCTCACAGCGGTTGCTTCGAGTTTTCCTCTTGCCGGCAAGGGTGACACCCCGGCTTACGTCTACGGCTATTACTGGTCGGCTACGACCAGCTACGACACCAGGTACGACGCGTACTACCTGGGCCTTCTCCCTAGCGGTTCATCGGTGACGACCTACGGCAAAGGCTTGTATTCCGTGCGTTGTGTCCGTAGCGTGTGCGCGAGAACAGGCAAACCCTCTTTTATAGCTGCCGCCTGTGCGTGTTTTTTTGAGTTTTGAGAATTTTTAGGATGATTGATATGCGATTACAGAGGGTTTCGTGCCGGAATCCGCGTCATCCCGCGAGGTGCATGCGGAGCGAGCCGTGCCTGTTCAGTAACCCGCCGGAGTTTCAGCGGGCGTTTCCGGTCCCTTTTCGGGTCGGCGACGCCCGCTGCTTTTCAGCTTCGGTAATGTTTCGCCGGTTTTCCCGGCGGAGTCGGCGCGATGACTCGGTCCGAGACCATGCCCCGCGTATGGTTTTCGCCGTTTCGTCGCCCGAGCTCACAGCGGTTGCTTCGAGTTTTCCTCTTGCCGGCAACGGTAGCAGCCCGGCTAACGTCAACGGCTATTACTTGTCGGCTACGCCCAGCTTGTACGGCGTCGGTGTCCGCGGCGGGTACTACCTGAGCGTTACCGCTACCGATTCCTCGGTGGAGGCCTACGGGACGGCCTTGTATTCCGTGCGTTGTGTCCGTAGCGTGCGCGCGAGAACAGGCAAACCCTCTTTTATAGCTGCCGCCTGTGCGTGTTTTTTTTGAGTTTTGAGAATTTTTAGGATGATTGATATGCGATTACAGAGGGTTTCGTGCCGGAATCCGCGTCATCCTGCGAGGTGCATGCGGAGCGAGCCATGCCTGTTCAGTAACCCGCCGGAGTTTCGGAAGCGCCCCCGTCCCTTTGCGGATGAGGGTGCAGCTTCCGGCTTTTCAGCTTCGGTAATGTTTCGCCGGTTTTCCCGGCGGAGTCGGCGCGATGACTCTTCCTGCGGTGCGGGCTTCGCTCCCGCCGCCGTTTCGTCGCCCGGGCTCACAGCGGTTACTTCGGGTTTTCCTCTTGCCGGCAACGGTGGCAGCCCGGCTAACGTCAACGGCTATTACTTGTCGGCTACGCCCTACAGCGACGCCTACGGCTCCTGGGCGTTCTACCTGAGCGTTACGCCGACCGCTTCATCGGTGAAGTACAACTCTAGGACTTGGTTGTATTCCGTGCGTTGTGTCCGTAGCGTGCGCGCGAGAACAGGCAAACCCTCTTTTATAGCTGCCGCCTGTGCGTGTTTTTTTTGAGTTTTGAGAATTTTTAGGATGATTGATATGCGATTACAGAGGGTTTCGTGCCGGAATCCGCGTCATCCTGCGGGGTGTATGCGGAGTGTGCCGTGCCTGTTCAGTAACCCGCCGGAGTTTCAGCGGGCTTGTCCGGTCCCTTTTCGGGTCGGCGACGCCCGCTGCTTTTCGGCTCCGGTACTGTTTCGTCGGTCGCCCCGGCGGAGTCGGCGCGATGACTCTTTATGCGGTGGGGGCTTCGCTTCCGCCGCCGTTTCGTCGCCCGGGCTCACAGCGGTTACTTCGGGTTTTCCTCTTGCCGGCAACGGTGGCAACCCGGCTAACGTCAACGGCTATTACTGGTCGGCTACGACCAACAACAACAACGCGTTCTACATGAGCGTTACGCCTACCGGTTCATCGGTGACGAACAACAACAAGACGAACTTGTATTCCGTGCGTTGTGTCCGTAGCGTGTGCGCGAGAACAGGCAAACCCTCTTTTTAAGAACGCAGAATTATGAACTACGATCTTTTGGATACCCTATTCCAAGCGTATTTCGATGTCCGGAAAGGCAAACGCAATACGGTCAATCAGCTCCGCTACGAGCTGAATATGGAGCACGAGCTGCTGGAGCTTTACGACGACATCGTCTCGCGTCGGTATAATCCTTCGCGCAGCATTTGTTTCCTGTTGACGGAGTTGGAGATCAAACGCGAGATTTTCGGAGCGAATTTCCGGGATCGCATCGTTCACCGTCTGATCCATGACCAGATCGCTCCGCTTTTCGAGCGGACCTTCATCGCCGACTCCTATTCGTGCCGAAAAGGGATGGGGACGCTTTACGCCATTCGGCGGCTCGATCATCATATCCGCAGTTGTTCGCGCAATTATTCGCGGCCGTGCTGGGTGCTCAAACTCGACGTGCAGGGCTACTTTTTCTCTATCGACCGCAAGATCCTCTACGCCATGCTGCGCAGTTATCTCGAACGTCATTGGACGGCATATTGCGCCGCGCAGCCGGCCGGACGTTACATGCTCGATTCGGAGCTGCTGTTCTATCTGCTCGAACGGGTGATTTTCCACGATGCTACGCAAAACTGCATCGTGCGCGGATCGCGAAAGGTGTGGGCCGATTTCCCTCCGAGCAAAAGTCTTTTTCACGCTGCGCCCGACTGCGGTCTTCCCATCGGCAATCTGACTTCGCAGTTGTTCAGCAATATCTACATGGATCGCTTCGACCAGTGGATGAAACGGGAGCTGAAAGTGCGTCATTACGGCCGTTATGTGGATGATTTTTATATCGTGCACGAGGATGCCGGTTATTTGAAATCGTTGATTCCCGTGATCCGCGATTTTCTGCGCGAGGAGTTGCATCTGACGCTTCATCCCCGTAAAATTCACTTGCAGCGCGCCGACCGGGGCGTATTGTTCGTCGGCGGCTATGTCAAGCCCGGACGGATCTATCCGAGCCATCGTGTGGTCAGCCGTTTCCGGCAGATGCTCGATGTCAATCGCGCTCGTTGCCGAAAACAGCAGGCGCCGAAATTCGCAGCTTCGATAAATTCCTATTTGGGAGGGATGAAACATTTCCGGTGTTATCGCTGTCGCCGCCGGATCATCGAGGCCAACGAGTGGATATACCGCTACGGGTGGATGCGAACGGACTTTGCGAAGTTTATGCTCGATCATCGGGTTCGGGCGCATGCTCCCTGCGCCTTGGTTTCAGATTCGCTCCGAAATCGTTTGCGACCTTTGCAGCGTGGACTTTCCGGAACCCACGAGAATTTGGATTATTAACCTAAAACCATTTAGTTATGAAAACGATCGCAAAATTACTTTTTATTGCCGTTCTGGTATTCGGAGGTCGGTTGTCGGCCCATGCCGACGGCCGTGAAGAGCCTATTGCCTTCGACCGCCTGCCGCAGGCTGCTCAGACGTTCCTGACGACTCATTTCAAGGACCTCACGCTGGCTTATATCGTCGCCGACCATAAGATTATGACCGTCGAGTACGAGGTGACGTACACCGACCGCACGGAGGTGGACTTCCGCGCCGACGGATCGTGGGAAAGCGTCGAGCGCAAGTACGCTCCGGTTCCCGCGGCCATCGTTCCCAAGCAGATCGCCGATTTCGTGGCTTCGAACCGGCTCTTTGCAGGCCAGTTCATCCGCAAGATCAAACGCAACCCCTACACATGGGAGATCGAGCTTTCGGGCGGCGTGGAGGTCACCTTCGACGCGAAGTTCAACGTGATCGACTACGACGACTGATAAACATAAATACAACCTCCTATGGACAAGACAAACCCCATACACGCCTGCCGGGCTGCAACGGACCCTGCGGACACGGAGAATACTCCGGCCGCATCCGTTCCGGACGCCGCGGATGCCGTGAGCGCCCCGGTGGCGGCGTTCATCGGGACGCATTACCCGGACTCGGAGATCGTATGGTCGCGGCTTCGTTCGGAAAAGGGCATGGAATGCCGTTTCCTGCACGTAGGCATCCGGCATGAGGGCCGCTGGAAGAACGTGCTGTTCTACGATGACGACGAGGGCCTCTATTGCTGGGTGAGCACCTCGTGGCAGCTCCGGCCCTCGGAACTTCCGGAGCCTGTCCGGGTGCGGCTTGCCGCCCACCCGTGGTCGCGCTGCGAGGCGGACAGCCTGGAATATATCCGGACCCCGCAACGGGAATACTACTTAGCGGCGCTGGCCGACGGCCAGCGGACGGTGGACCTGCGCATCGGGGCCGACGGAACGACCTTTTGACCTGAGCCGCCATGCACTCCGAGACTTCACCCCAAAACTCCGCCCGGCCCTCTTCGAGGGCACGGTGGCTGCTGCGGCTGGCCGAATGGCTCAGCGAGCGCTTCCACTGGTATCCCGCGGAGGAACACGACGGCTTCGAGAGCGACCTGCACCGCCGTCATCGCCACGACCGAATAGGTTATACGCGACGGGAGAGATGACGCAGGGTGCGAAACTCTTTCAAACGGCAGGAGGATACTCCTGTGGCATTTCCCGGGAAAAGGAAAACTGCCGGCCGGCAGGGCTTGCGGGCCAGACCGACCGGATATTTTAAAACGATTACGAGGGATGAAAGTTTTGATCATAGAGGACGAGCCGTCGCTGCGCAGCCTGATGAGCGAGGAGTTGCGCCGTGCGGGCTACGTCGTTCAGGAGGCCGAGACCTTCGGGGATGCGACGCTGAAGCTGCGTCTTTACGAGTACGACTGCATCCTGCTGGACATCATGCTTCCCGACGGCAGCGGCCTTCGGATCCTCGAAGAGCTCGAGGCGCAGGGGCGGCGTGCGAGCGTCATCATCATTTCGGCGCGCGATGCGCTCGAAGACCGTATTGCGGGTCTGGAGAAGGGCGCCGACGACTACCTTCCCAAGCCTTTCGACATGGGCGAGCTTCTGGCGCGCATCCGCAGCGTCCTGAGGCGGCGCCGCGGCGACTCTCGCCGGGGTATCGTGCTGGGCAACGTGCGCCTCGACCCCGAGGGCCGGCGCGTGGAGGTCGAGGGCCGTGAGCTGACGCTGCTCAAAAAGGAGTTCGACATCCTGAGCTATCTCATGCAGCGTCCGGGCCACATGGTGGACAAGGCCGCGCTCGCCGAGGCGGTGTGGGGCGACCATGCCGACCAGGCCGACAGCTTCCAGTTCGTCTATTCGCAGATGAAGAACCTGCGACGCAAGCTCGCCGAGGCGGGCGGCAGCATCGAGATCGCCTCGGTCTACGGCTTCGGGTACAAATTGCTCGCAGAGCGGTAAAGGAACCCTGGGAGATGAAGCTGATCACACGTATCGCGCTGCGTCTGTCGCTCTCGCTGCTGCCCCTGATGGCTCTGTGGGCCGCGGTGTTCTACTATGCGATGATCGACCAGGTGAACGACGACACGGACGACGTGCTGGAGAAATACTCGGAGATGATCATTATGCGCATGCTTTCGGACCATCCTCTTCCCGAGAAGCGCGACGGGAACAACAACAGCTACACGCTCACGCGCGTGAGCGAGGACTATGCCTCCAAGCAGACGGGCTATGTCTTCCGCGATGCCGAGGTCTATATCGCCGAGCAGCAGGAGTGGGAGCCGGCGCGTCTGTTGACGACGATCTTCCGCAGCGGCGACGGAGCGTATTACGAGCTGATCGTGTCGATGCCGACCTTCGAGAAGACCGACCTGCTGGCGTCAATCCTGCAATGGGTGGTGTATCTCTACGCCATGCTGCTGCTGATCGTCCTGGGCATGACCACCTGGGTCTTCAACCGGAGCCTTGGCCCGGTCTACCGGCTGCTGCAATGGCTGGACGGATATACCCTAGGTGGCCGGAACGAGGCGCTTCCCGAAGCATCCTCGATCGACGAGTTCCGGCGGCTCTATGCCGCTGTCCATCAGACCATGAAACGTTCGGAGGAGGCTTTCGAGCAGCAAAAGCAGTTCATCGGCAACGCCTCGCACGAGTTGCAGACGCCGCTGGCCGTGCTTCGGGCACGCCTGGACTGGCTGCTGGACCATGCCGCGCTGGAGAAGGAGGCCGTGGGACACGTGGTGTCGATGCAGCGGACGCTGAGCCATGCCGTGCGGTTGAACAAGACCTTGCTGTTGCTCGCCAAGATCGACAACAACCAGTTCGCGGATTGCGTGCAGGTGGACCTCGCCCGGGTGTGCCGCGAGCAGGTAGCGCTCTGCGGGGAGCTCTTCGAGGGGCGCGGCCTGCACGCCGGGGTGCGCCTGCCGGAGCGTTTTACTGTGTTGATGAACGAAACGCTGGCCGAGGTGCTTGTCTCCAATCTGGTGCGCAACGCCTATATCCACAGCGCCTGCGGCGCCTTTATCGACGTATATACGGAGGGTACGACGCTCGTGGTGGAGAACGACGGAGAGCGGAGGCTGGACGGCGACCGGATCTTCGAGCGCTTCTACCAGGGCTCCAAACGGGAGGGCTCGACCGGACTGGGTCTCGCGCTGGTCCGGGCCGTGTGCAACTGCTACGGCCTGCGTGCGGAGTACGACTTTCGGGACGGACGGCACCGCTTCCGCATCGTGCGGCCCTGACGTGCCGCAGACCTCCTTCCGTTCAGAGAACCGAAAACAAAAACAACGAGCCGATAACCGGACCTTCCTGTCCGGCATTCTTTCCAAAGCAGCCCGATATGTCCGAGAAACCAACGAAAACAAACGCCCGTAAGCACGGCCCCACGACCGAGACAAAGGCCAAGTACGGCGCTGCGGAAAGGCTTTATGCGGCCACGACACTTTCGTGCCGGGCGATATGCGCGCTGTGCGGTGTGTCGCTGGGCGGGTTTACCTCCTATCTGCATCATCACCGCCGGGATCTGCTCCTTGCCCGCTACGGCATCGATGCCGGAAACACCGATACGGCTGCCGTCAGGCTCCGTGAAGCGTTCGGACAGTCGCCCTCCGCATACCGCAAGTACCGGCAGGCCGTCGAAGCATGCCGGGACAGCTCCTGCCTCGAATACAACATTTCGCAGATCGCCCGTAAGTTCCGTCTCGACGGCACGGCATTGGCCAACCAGCTGCGCGCCCATTTCCCCGATATACCCGTGCTTCGGGAGATAGAGCGATGGCGGCGGGGATTGAACGACAACCAGCCGCGCGGCGTGCGTCCCCAGAGCGTGGTCAAATATGCCGAAGCGGTAGAGCTGCTGCGCACGGGCAGCATCACGGTAAGGCAGGCGGCCCAGGTGTGCGGAGTGTCGTATAGCGGATTGCGGCAGCATGTGCTTTTTTATCACAAGGATTTGGTCGTCCAAAGACGCGCCGGCAGAAAAAGCAGCCCGCAGGCGGGCCGTCCGGGAACGCCCCGGCGGAGCGGCGGCATACATGCGCCCTCGGCGTCGGCCGTGGAAAAATACCGCCGGGCCGTGGAGCTCTACCGCACGACAGCGCTGACCGCCGCTCAAATCGCGAAAAGCACGAACGTCTCTGAAAGCGGGTTGCGCTACCACCTGCGGACGTGGCACCGGAACCTGATGCTCGAAAGACGCGGGGGCACGGTGCCGGATACGGCCGATTGTATAGATCTGTCCTCGCAAAAACGCTACCTCAAAAGTACGGCGGAGAAATATGCCCCGGCGATCGAACGGCTCAGAGCGGGCGGAATGCCGACCGCCGCGGCCGCCGCAGAATTCGGACTGCATCCGGAGACGTTTCGGGAATATTTGTACGAGCATGAGCCGGAGCTGGCCGCTCTGCTCGGCAAGACAAGACTGGACAACGGGAAAACGGTCTTGCGCCGCAGTGCGGAAAAATACGCCGAAGCGGTCCGGTTGTACGAAACGACGACCGAACCTCTGAAATCCATCGCCCGCAAACTCGGACTTCAGTATAACAGCGTGGGAGGTTTCGTGCGACGCAGCCGCCCGGATGCGATAAAATCCCACAATCGACTGCTCGAACAGCAAAACAGACGGCTCCGGGACGAAGAGAACAAAAGGCGCGAAAAGGAGCGGGCGGAGGCGGCCTCTGCCGTCATGGAAAAGGAGGCGGGGATGAAAGAGCGCATCATAGAGGCTCTGAAACAGACAGGCAACCATAGAACGAACGCGGCGAAGCTGCTGGGCATCGGCAAATCCACGCTGTATAACAGAATGAAATCATTCGGCCTTATATAACGCCGGCGATAATTGGCTTAAAGGGAATGGAGCGAGAAAATGCAGCCATGAATCATGAAGAGCGGGATACGGCTTCCGGGACGGACGGCATCGCCTCCGCACGGTGCGGCCCTCATGCGCCGCAGGGCTTGCCGGGCCCGGCCGAAAAAGATTTTTTCGCCTCGGGACCGGAATTACAGATTCGCGACAGAATTGCTCCTGATATTTGCACCATGAAACGTCCGGGAACCATGAAAAAGACGATGCTCGTGCTCTGCCCGCTGCTGCTGATCCTCTCGGTCGGGATGCTGACCGACAACGACCGTGCGGTCGCTTTCGGACAGCTGCCGCCCGCGGCGCAGCGGTTCATCGAGTCGTTCCGCCCGGCGGCCGGGGTGGCCTATGCCCTGCGCGAGCGGGAGTTCTTCGAGGTGGAGTACAAGGTGGTGCTGACCAACGGCGTGCGGATGAAGTTCCGCCGCAACGGATCATGGAAGCGGATCGACTGCCGCTACGGGCAGGCGCCCCGGCAGGCCGTTCCGCCGCAGGTCGCCCGCAGGATCGGGGAGCTCTATCCCGGAGCGCGGATCACGGACATCGACCGCGGTGAACGCACGACGAGAATAAGACTCGACAATCGGGCGACGCTGACGCTCGACCGGGAGTGGAACTTCGAGCCTGCCGATACCGAGGAGCTGAAAAGGCCGTGACGGTAATCCGAGACCCTTAATTATTCAAATCAAGATAAACTAAATTGTAAAGGTATGAAAACAAATCTTTTTCTTCTGACGATGCTTGCGGGAACGCTTCCCCTTGCGAGCTGCGATAAGAACAACCCTGCGGATGAACTTCCGGGACCCCAGCCGCCTGCGGTGAGCACCCAGGCCGAGGCGGCCCTGAAGGCCAAATACCCCGCTGCGACGAACGTCGTATGGCAGACCAAACAGGGCTACGTGGTGGCCGACTTCTCGCTCGCCGAGGCCCGTGCCGCCGGAGCTGCCGAACTGTCGGCCTGGTTCGACAACGGCGGTGCGTGGTACATGACCGAGACGGATATTCCTTTCGCGGCGCTTCCCGAAGCCGTGCAGACGGCCTTTAACGGGAGCGAATACACCGCCGCGCCGTGGCAGGTGGACGACGTAGACAAGCTCGAACGCGAGGGCGTGGAGACGATCTACGTCGTAGAGGTGGAGAAGCGCGAGAACGGTAACAAGACGGAGGTGGACCTCTACTATGCGCCCGACGGCGTGCTGGTCAAGAAGATCGCCGACGCGGCCCCCGACTACGACTACGGGGACTACATCCCCTCGAAACCGGCCACGGGCATCGAGGAGTATATCCGTCAGAACTACCCGAACGCCCGCATCACGGAGATCGACCACGAGAGAGGCATGACCGAGGTGGATATCGTGGACGGCCGCACGCCGCGCGAGCTGCTGTTCGACGGCAGCGACTCGTGGCTCTACACCAAGACCGAGGTACACCGCACGGAGGTTCCGCAGCCGGTGATGACGGCGTTGCAGAACAGCCAGTACGCCTCGTACTGGATCGACGACATCGACCACTACCTGACCCCCGACAAGGAGTTCTGGCGCTTCGACCTGGAGTCTGCACAGGGCGACGTGAAGGTGGACATCACCGCCGACGGCACGCTCTCGCTCAAGCAGCCCGGAGGCGGCAATACGGGTGGTAATACAGGCGGCAATACGGGCGGCAATACGGGCGGCGGCAACCACGGCCAGGGCAACGGCGGGATGGTGAACGCGACGGCAGCGGAGTTCATCGCCCAGAAATACCCCGGCGCGCAGATCATGGAGTACGACCGTGAAGACGGCTTGCTGGAGGTGGAGATCTGGCACGAGGGACGCGAGAAGAACGTCTACTTCAACGGCCAGAACGCCTGGGTCTACACCGAGTGGGACATCCACCGCAGCGAGCTTCCCGAGGCCGTCACGGCGGCTATCCCTGCCGAGTATGCCTCGTACACCATCGACGACATCGAGTACGTTCAGACGCCCGATGCGGAATACTACCTCGTGGAGTTGGAGTGCGGCAAGCAGGAGATCGAACTGCGCATCACGGCCGAGGGCCGGGTGCTCTGAACGTCGCCCGACGATGAAAAGAATCGGGAGATATACGGCAGTCTTGGCGGCGATCGTCGCCGGACTGCTGACCATGACGGGATGCGACGACGAGGAGCGCATCTCCTACGGTAAATTGCCCTCGGCGGCGCGGGCCTTCATCGAGACGTACTTCCCCGCCGAGAGCTGCACCTATGCCGAGCGGGATCGGGCCGACGGCCGCCGCGAGTACAAGGCCGTGCTCTCGAACGGCACGGAGATCGAGTTCGATGCTGCGGGCCAATGGACGGAGGTGGACTGCAAGTTCTCGCTGCTGCCCGCGGGCATCGCGCCCGAACGGATCGTCTCGGACTTGGCCGCCCGTTATCCCGACGCAGGAATCTACAAGATCGAACGCGCCCCGGGCGGCTACGAGGTCACGATCGGCAGCGGGCTGGAGCTGATCTACTCCGCGGACGGGACATTCGTCCGGGAGGAGAGATACTGATCGAAAACGAAGAGACGCTTCGCACCGGACGACGTCTGCCGCAGAGAAGGAGACGAGGCCGAAATATGACGCACGGGGCCGTCCGGCAGGCGTCCGAAGGTGCGGAGCGTCTTCATTGAGAAACACGGGCCGGAGATCGAACCGGCGAACGGAAAACCCGGAAACACATGAAACCGAAACTGACGATGAAACATTACGCGATGATCGCGGCGGCGCTCGTGGCCGGCGTGCTGCTCTTTACCGAGTGCGCGTCGATGCGCATCCCCTACCGGCGTCTGCCTGCCAAGGCGAAGGCGTTTATCGAGACCTATTTCCCCGCCGAGCGCTGCGTATATGCCGAGCGGGACCGCGACGACGGCCGCCGGGAATACGAGGTGAAGCTCTCCGACGGCACGGAGATCGACTTCCACGCAACGGGCGACTGGAAGAAAGTGGAGTGCGAATACTCGTTCGTGCCAGCAGGCATCGTCCCGCAGACTATTACCGAAGACCTCGCACGGCGCTTTCCCGGCGGACGTATTACCGAGGCCGAGCGGGAGACGGGCGGATACAAGATCACGACGGAAGGCGGCGCGAAGGCGGTCTACTCCTCGAACGGAACCTTCATCCGCGTGGAGTACGATTGACACCCGAACCTATTCGGTTTCGGTCCGGTCCGGAGCGGGGCGCCGTGGGGCGACCCTGAAGTCTCCGGCCGGCACCGGGGCCGATTCCTGCGTTATCGCAAAACCTTCGAATAATACCGACACTCTCTGCCAATTATGTTTTTTACATCCATCCTCCGCTTCTACATCGACGGCTTCCGGGAAATGAAGCTGGGGCGCACCTTGTGGCTTATCATTCTCGCCAAGCTGTTCATCATGTTCGCCGTGCTGAAGGTCTTTTTCTTTCCAGACCCTCTCTCAGGAAAAGACGACGTGCAGCGCCGGAAACATTTTCTTTATGAACTGACCTCCTGAAGGCAGACACTAATAACCGCACCCGACCTTAAAATGTCTATGACCGAAACCGTTACCAGCCTCCTGCCTTTCCGCACTACGATGCCTGTCCTGCTTGCAGGCTGCACGCGCCATTCCGAACGCCCGTCTCTTTCGGGCGGCGGTGCCGGCGGGTATCGCCTCTATGGCATCCCGCGGCGGCACGGGGCCGTTCCTCCCTGCTTCCGCCTCGGTATGGGAGACCGGTTATCCCTAAATGGCGGCATGCCGCCAGCGCCGCACTTCGGTTTTCCAGATACCTCGCACGCGGACAGACCTTTCTGATCGGCAGGGCTCCGGGCTGCCGAAGTTAAGAAAATATAGAAATACATATACGAGAGGAAAAACCTATAACAACTATTATCATGACAGACTACTTATCCACTGTCGATTGGTCGCGTGCGCAGTTTGCTATGACGGCCGCCTACCACTGGCTCTTCGTGCCGCTGACCCTCGGTCTCAGTTTTATCATCGCCATCATGGAGACTTGCTACGTCCGCACGGGCGATGCGTTCTGGAAACGCACCACCAAGTTCTTTCTGGATGCGCCTCTTCGGCATCAATTTCGCCATCGGCGTCGCCACGGGGCTGATTCTCGAATTCGAGTTCGGCACCAACTGGTCCAACTACTCGCACTTCGTGGGCGACATCTTCGGCGCTCCGCTGGCCGTCGAAGGCATTTTGGCCTTCTTTATCGAATCCACGTTCATCGCCGTCATGTTCTTCGGCTGGCGAAAGGTCTCCAAACGCTTCCACCTCGCGGCTACGTGGCTCACAGCTATCGGGGCAAACCTATCGGCGTGGTGGATTCTGGTAGCCAACTCGTGGATGCAATATCCCGTGGGGTGCACTTTCAACCTCGAAACCGTTCGCAACGAGATGACCTCGTTCTCGACTGTGGCGCTGTCGCCCGTGGCTGTCAACAAGTTCTTCCATACCGTCACCTCGTCGTTCGTGCTCGCGGCGCTGTTCGTCGTGGGCGTCTCGGCATGGTACCTGCTGCGCCGGCGCGAACAGCGGATGGCCCGCAAGAGCATCGCCGTCGCCTCGGCTTTCGGCCTTGTCTTCGCGCTGGCCGCAGCGGTGACAGGGCACCGCTCGGGGGCTATCGTAGCGCATGTGCAGCCGATGAAGCTGGCCGCGATGGAAGCCCTCTACGAAGGGCAGGAAGGAGCGTCGCTCACCGCCGTGGGTTTATTGCAACCCCACGGCCGCCCGGTCAACGGCGAGGCGTTCCGCTTCCAAATCGGCATTCCCAAACTGCTCTCATGGATGAGTTTCGGAGACAAGGAGGCCTATGTACCGGGTATCTACGATTTGATCGACGGCAACGAACAGCGCGGCATCCTGTCCGCCGAGGAAAAGATGCAGCGCGGTCGCGTGGCCATCGCCGAGATGCCCCGCTACCGTGAAGCACTCGTTGCGGGCGATACGACGACGGCCGACGAGGTACGCTGCCGCTTCAATCCTGCGACGGAAGCGGGGCAAGAGTTTCTTCGGGAGTATTTCGCTTACTTCGGTTACGGGCATATCGATTCCCCGCAGCAATTGATACCCAATGTTCCGATACTCTTTTACTCGTTTCGCGTGATGGTCGGCGCGGGCAGCTTCTTCATCCTGCTGCTGGGCGTCGTCTGGTGGCTCAACCGCAAAGACCGCCTCGCCGACAAACGCTGGCTGCTGCGGGTGGCCGTGTGGTCCATTCCTTTGGCTTATCTGGCTTCGCAGGCAGGATGGATCGTCACGGAAATCGGACGCCAGCCGTGGGCCATTCAGGACCTGATGCCCGTGGGCGTCGCGGCCTCGAAGATCCCCAGCGGATCGGTCTCCGTGACCTTCTTCCTCTTCCTGGCGCTCTTCACCGCGCTGCTCGTCGCCGAGCTGAGCATCATGTTCCGGCAGATCAAGATAGGACCTAAAAACGACTAATTCATGGATACGATCACACTGCTCCAACACTACTGGTGGTTCATCATTTCGCTTTTTGGGGCCCTGCTGGTCTTCCTGATGTTCGTGCAGGGCGGACAGGCGCTGCTCTACGCGCTGGGGCGCAACGAGCGCGAACGCAACCTGCTGACCGGCGTGCTGGGCCACAAATGGGAACTTACTTTCACCACGCTGGTGACATTCGGCGGCGCGTTCTTCGCCTCGTTCCCGCTCTTTTACTCCACGTCGTTCGGCGGGGCGTTCTACGTCTGGATGGCCATTCTCTTCTGCTTCGTGCTGCAGGCCGTGGCCTACGAATACCGCCGCAAACCCGCCAACGTCTTCGGCGAGCGGACTTTCAACGCCTTTCTGCTGATTAACGGCGTTCTGGGGCCGCTGCTGATCGGCACCGCCGTGGGGACCTTCTTCACGGGAGCGGAATTCACGGTCGATCGCCTCAACCTCGCCAATCAGGGCGGCGCGGCGGTCATCTCGCAATGGGCGACGCCGTGGCACGGGCTCGAAGCCATCGCCGAGTGGCGCAACGTCCTGCTGGGTGCGGCGCTGGTGATGCTTACCAAGACGCTTGCATGCCAATACTTCATGCACCAAATCGACGACGAGGCGATTCTACGGCGTGCACGTCGCGGTGTGCGGATCTTCGGCCCGTTGTTCGTCCTGCACTTCGTCATCTGGACCGCAGGATTGCTCGTCGCTGACGGATGGACGGCGAACGCCGCGGAGATCATCTCCGTCGAACCCTGCAAATACCTGCACAACCTCATGGATATGCCCTATGTGGCAGTTATACTGCTTGTCGGCGTGGCAGCTGTGCTGTGGAGTCTCTTTCTGGGATGGCACGGCAAGCGGCAGGCCATCTGGTTCGGAGGTGCCGGCACGGTCCTCACGGTGCTGTCGCTGCTTCTGCTGGCCGGGTGGAACGGCACGGCCTACTATCCCTCGCTGACGGACATGCAGTCGTCGCTGACGATCTCGAACTCCTCGTCGAGCCTCTTCACGCTCAAGACGATGGCGTGGGTATCACTGTTCATTCCCTTCGTGGTGGCCTACATCTGGTATGTATGGGGAGCCTTGAGTCGCAAAACCGGAGAACGGGCATCCGACGGCGAAGGCTATTGATAATTGCGGGGCTCGGTCTGTCGAACCGAAGGTCTGGTGGACTCTTGCTATAACGAAGCAGATCGGGTCCTGCGCTTTTTTCGCTCGAATGAAATTGTCCGCAGCAGATCGACAGGTATGCCGCGTAATACTGAAAATCGATAGTTATGTACGAATCTTACGAACATGACGCTCAGGCTGAGATACTTGTCCCTGTCTGTTCAGCCGTGATTTCACTGCTGGCCCGATTTGCCGCCGGAATAATCGTCGTTGCGGGGATATTCCTGCTGCTGCGACAGTTCTTCTCTGTATTCACGGCATTCGTTGCAGGGCTGACGCTTACGAATCTGTTTCTCGTCGGGCTGCTCCTGAACAAACGCAGAACGTGGCGATGTGGCGTGGAAGGAACCGATCGAATGAAATCCCGAAAATGACAGTCGATTCTGCAAATAAGAAAACTTGTCCGCCGAGACCCACGGTTCGAAGCGAGACGAAATACCGCGAGGCTGTGGAGCTGTACGGCAGCACCGGACTGTCGTGCCGCGAAATATGCCGAATCTGCGGTCTTACACCGTCGGGGTTGAGCGGTCATATCGGTAAATATCACCGCCACTTAATGCTCGCCCGGTATGACATCGCGTGCGATAGCGAACAAGCCCTCCATATCAAGATGGGCGGTTTACGCGGGCAGCGTCCCGCTACCCGAGCCAAATACCGGAAAGCGATCGAGGCATGCGAACGCATGGAACATCTCGAAAAGAACCTCTCGGAGTTCGCCGGCCGTTTCGGCGTGGACGGTTCGGGGCTCGCCCGCCAGTTGCGGACGCATTATCCGGGAGTGCTCGAGCGGCGCGAGGCGGAACGCCTGCGCTTAGGCTACGACGACCGTCTGCCTCGCGGGAGCCGACGCTGTTGTCGGGAGCAGTATGCCGATGCAGTCGAACTGTTGCGAGCGGACCGTTACGTCACGGTACGGGAAGCCGCCGAGTCGTGCGGGGTCTCCTGTTCGGGACTGGAGCAGCATCTGCTCTTCTATCACAAGGAACTCGTAGCCCGACGCATCGGAATTCGGAAACAGGCCGTCGGGCAGCAGCGTAAAGGAGAGATCACCGGCCGCGGAAGCACGCACGCTCCGTCGCCGGCCATCGTGCAGAAATATGCCGAAGCGCTGCGGCTCTATCGCACGACCCCGCAGTCGGCCGCCCGCATCGCCCGGCAGACGAACGTGTCCAAGAAGGGCTTTTATGCCTATCTGCAAAAGTGGCACAGGGAGTCGATCTGCGAGCGAAAGAATATCCCCTGCGAGGAGGGGCGCCCGGTGGATTGGTCGAAAACACGCAAATACAACCCCGCGACGAAAGCCAAATACGCCGGCGCGATCCGACATTTGAAAGAGAATAATTTATCGACGGCCGCAGTCGCTGCGATATACGGATTGCATGCGGAATGTTTCCGCAGCTACCTCAAAGAGCACGAGCCGGAGCTGTACGCAAGGCAAGGAATGGTAAAGGACGCCAACGGACGCATGGTGTCGCGCCGCAGCATGGAGAAGTACGCCGAGGCGATCCGTGTCTACGAAACTACGCCCGAGTCGTTAAAATCTATCGCCCACCGCTTCGGTTTGAACGATTGTTCCTTCAGGGATTTCATCAAACGACATTTCCCGGAGTTGGAGGAACAACACAAACGATTGTTTAAGCACAAGGAAATGCAACGGGCAGGTGTCGCGAGCGCATCCGAGATGCAAGTCGGAACGGAAGAAAGCGTACACGTGCTCGTTATTAGCTAACAACTAAATTTTTTCCCGCATCTGTTCAGAGAAACAAATCCCCACCTCGGCAATTTGTCGAAAAACGGTGTATGAACGGATTTATTTACTCGAAAACAGAAAAACATGACAAGACATATCAGCGAAGATCTGCTGTTCCGTATGGCGGCCGAGCCCGTTACGGATGCGGGTCAACGACAGGTTCGTCTGGCGCAATTAGCCCGGACCCTGCATAAACTTTATGAAACCACAGAACAGGACATCGAACTGTTCAGGACCTTGCAGCATACCCGCATCCGGTTGGATGCTTGGCTCGACGATCCGCAACGTATCGACATGACAGCGATACGCCCGTTCGATCCTACGGTACAGATCGCAATCGGATATATCGATACCGAACTGGAGCTGCTCGCCCGTTACGGCGGTCAACCCAAGCCATCCGTACCGCGTATCCGCTGGACGGGAACACTCGTCGAATTGGTCGAACTGATCTACGGTTTGCAGGAAATGCGCTGCATCAATGACGGCGAAGCGTCGATCAACGAGTTGATCGCTCTCTTCAGCTCGCGGTTCGGGCTGGAGATCAACGTTCGTAATTGCTACGACGCCTATTTGGATATGAAACGCCGCAAGAACGACAGCCGGACGTACTTTCTCGACAAGATGCGTGAGCGACTGAACCTGCGGATGCAGCGCGACGATGAAAAGGAACGCGAGCGCCGCAAATAACCCTTGTTTCCAACTGCGCGGGACAGCAATCTGTCCCGCGTTTTCGTATCTCCTGCGATAATAAGAGAACCGGATATGTCTATCAAAATGACATATTCCGACTTTACGTAATTATGATACGCCGAAATTATATGAAAATCAATAAATTACGGCGAAATTTCGGTGTTTCAGCACCCCATAGTAGAGTAAAGGAGAGTATAGTAGAAATATATTCCAATGAAGATATTCGTAAAATCTCCTGATATTGTCAGGCAGCAAAACCTGAAGTAATGAGCGACAAAAAACAAGTTTATACCGTTCCTGTTCAGTACGTGTTCAGGGGCGAGTTCAAAATCAAAGCCGACAGCAGAGCGCAAGCAGAAGAATATGCCGAGAAACATTGTAACATGGATGAATTAAATAAATGAGAACGAAAACCCAGTACAAAGCAGACGGAGAACGTCTTAAAATCGACCAGTTTCCCTATTACATTACTGGCAGCATTACTGGCATGAAAAAGATGTTCTATGGCAAGGATGCCTTGCTGGTACGTTGTGGCAGTTGGATTTACAACGTGCCGAAAGAACCGATGATTTATCAGATAGCACATTAGTTATGAATCGAAGTTATAATTTCTACATTGGAAAGCTGAATTAGAAGCGAAACACGGTAAGATGATTTACGTTCATCTCTGGGACGTGATAAGCACAAATAACGATTTAGCCGTCGGTGATACGATTATGTTTACCAACGATTATAGGGTAGCGTTCTGTCCTCATGAAGTGTTGGGATTTTGCAAGCCGGATAGTTTTCTGTGCCCGCATCGTTATCCCAAAAACGAGGATTCGGCATTGTCTTTTTAGATAGCGACGCATATTGGTTTCCTGACCGTCTCAACCAACTGATGCTGGTATCGAAAGGAGGGCAACAATGAGTGAATTGGAATTTATCTATCTTGTGGCGTTCAATAATTTACTTGCTTCATTGTCGGTAATATACGAGAATTTCACGCCCGAACAGATTGGTTGCAAGGCGTCCCGCCTGTGAAATTTGAAAATCACTCCCGATAATCCGGACAATGCTCGGCGGTGTCGCATCGCAAAAGAACCCGTGCAGAGAAAAATACGGAGTAAATAGGCACATTTCTTGTAACAGATTTGTACAAGTGTAACTAATTAATTACTTTTACATTGTAGAAATAACGATAAGAATGAAACGAAATTTGATATTTTCGCCGGAATACATTGATTTTGAACAGAGTTAGAGCCCTCGCACCCGTGAAAAACTGCGCTATGCGGTATCAATTTTAGGAACCGTACGGCCGATACCGACCAAGTTCGTGAAGAAATTGATGAATACTGATTTTTACGAGTTGCGTGTTTCGGTTGATAATGAAGTTCGGGTTATCCTGTTTTCGGCAGACAATGAGAATATCAGCCTCGCATCGAGCGTTATCCTACTGAACGGCTTTGTGAAGAAAAGCACAAAGGATTACGACAAAGAGATTACAAAGGCTATCAACATTTTAAGGAAATTGCTATGAGTACGACAAACAACCGATTAACAGCAGAGGAATTGCAGAAACTCCGGCAGACGGATTTCAGCAAGAAACAGGGGTTCGTAAAGGCCGAAACGGTACTCGGCAAAGAGGTTGGCGAGGTCGGCACTCCGGAACGGGAGGAGTTCGATGCAAAGGCTCGTGCATGGTATTATGGCGAAATGCTGCGGGAGCGGCGCAAAGAACTCGGTATGACGCAAAAGGAACTTGCCGAACGTGTGGGACGGGAACGCACCTACATCAATCGTATCGAAAAAGGAGAAACCGATTTGCAACTCTCCTCGTTTATTCGCATCGCATCTGCGTTGGGTATCATGTTACGCCTCGACGTGATTTGGGCGTGAGCGACGGAATCTGAAAATAAGGGCGGCCAATGATGACCGCCCTTATTTTGTGCTTGTGCTACCATATTCTGTTGTATCTCAGGAAATAAGGATGTGTCCTATTCTTGGTTGCCTTTTGAATCCTGTCGTGGTTCTTGTTTATCCATACCTTGAAATTCGACGACACGTCTGACACCTTATTTGCGCTTTCTTCATTCAGCGGTTGTCCGAGCATTAAACTTATCGAGAATTTCGCTACCTTTGTAAATCAATTCATTCCGGATGAAAAACGAAGATCGCATATTGTTATATAACGCGGATTTCATCGGCGAAATCAAACGCATCGTAACACAAGCCCGTCAAAAGGCATACACCGCCATTAACTCGGCGATGGTCGAGGCTTATTGGCAGATGGGCAAGCGCATCGTGGAGCAGGAGCAGCAGGGTAAAGACCGCGCCGATTATGGTTCGCAGTTGTTGAAATCGCTCTCGAAAGAACTTACAGCGGAGTTCGGCAAAGGGTTTTCAGTAAACTCGTTGTACTATTTTCGACAGTTCTATCTCGCCTTTCCCGAAAAACTCCCCACAGCGTGGGGAATTTTGACATGGTCGCATTACAAGCGGTTGTTGAGTGTTTCCAACGTCAATGCCCGCACGTGGTATTTGAAAGAGGCCGCCGAACAGATGTGGAGCTACCGCACGCTCGACCGCAATATCGGTTCGCAGTATTACGAACGGTTGCTGCTCTCGCAGCACAAAGATACGGTCGAGGGCGAGATGAAAGCACTGACCGCTCCGTTCGATAAAGACCGCATGGAGTTCATCAAGAACCCGACCGTCGCGGAGTTCATCGGCCTTTCGCCCAACAGTGATTTTACGGAAACGGAATTAGAAGGAGCCATCATCGGCAACCTGCAAAAATTCCTGCTCGAATTGGGCAAAGGCTTCTCGTTCGTCGCGCGGCAGAAATTAGTCCGCACCGAGAAGAAAGATTATTTTATCGACCTCGTGTTCTACAACTACATTCTTAAATCGTTCGTGCTGATCGACCTCAAAACGACGACCATCACGCACCAAGACGTCGGGCAGATGGATATGTACGTGCGGATGTACGACGAGCGAGTGCGCGGCGAGGGAGACAACCCGACCATCGGCATCGTTTTATGCTCGGAAACGGATGAGGACATCGCCCGCTACTCCGTGTTGCACGACAACGACCGTCTGTTTGCCTCGAAATATATGCTCTATATGCCCACCGAGGAGGAGTTGCGCGAAGAGATCGAGCGGCAAAAGACGTTCTTCCGCCTGCAACACGATAATTCCCCAAAGGAGGAGGTATAGCCATGTACTATGACGACGAATCTGTCTTCGACGATGCAGACGTGGATAATATGCCTGTCTTTTCGGAAAGCAGGCGTTTTTCCCGCCTCGATAGTTACGAGAAGATGTTACTGCGGGATTATATCCGCTCGTGTATCCGGGAACATCGGGAGTATTCCGGCAGGTTCCCGACAGAAAACGAGTTGGTGGAAATCCGCAAACGGGCGATAAGCGTGTTGGAGGACGAATGGCATATCACCTTGAGAAATGACAAGCAGTGGCGGCAGTTCTTTCAGGACAACGCGAAGGCGGCTATCGCCAAACTGCAAAAAGAAACGGAGGGTAACGAATAATCGACGCCCCTCCGTTTTTCAGTTCCGGCTATTTCTGCTGCAACAGATGCGCCAGCGCCGGATCGTTCTTGATGCGTTCCAACTCGTCGGTGACAATCCGTTTCACGTCGGCCTTGATCCGATTGTAGTTCTCCTGAATCTGCTCTTTCATGCGGTCGTTGCCCTCCTCGTCCGTGAAATCGGTAATGACGGGTATGGGTTTGTAGGCTTTCTCTTCCCGCTTCACCTTTTCGGCGTCCACGACGATTTCGCAGTGGAAAATCTTTTGCTCGATCCGCTCGTCGAACGTATCGGCTACGGAGCCGACGAACATCCCCTGCGTCAGAGAGGAAATCTTCGAGGGCGGGATGAGCGAATCCATCTGCGTATTGATGGATGTGGACTTGTCGTTGCGGTTGATGGTTATGCTCTGCCGCCGCTGCAAGACCTTTCCGAAACGTTCGGAGAGCGTTTTGGCCGTTTCGCCTACCACCTGACCGGAGAAGATGTTGCCGACGGTATTCATCACGACTTTGGCCTCTTTATCGCCGTAATCACGCACTAACTGGCTGAAATCCTGAAAACCCAGAAGCACGGCAACCTTGTTGCTTCGCGCTGTTGCGATGAGATTGTCAAGACCTTTGAAATAGATGGTCGGCAGCTCGTCGATGATAATCGAGGATTTGAGTTTGCCTTTCTTATTGACGAGTTTTACGATGCGCGAATTGTACAAGCCGAGCGCCGCTCCGTAAATGTTCTGCCGGTCGGGATTATTGCCGACGCAGAGGATTTTCGGCTCCTGCGGATTGTTGATGTCGAGGGTAAACTCGCTGTCGGACATGACCCAGTAGAGCTGCGGCGAAATCATACGTGAGAGCGGAATTTTGGCCGATGCGATCTGACCTTGCAATTGTTCCGCCGCCCCGCCGAGCCATGCGTCCATAAAGGGTGAGAGGTAGTTTTCGAGTTCGGGATACGAAGAGAGAATCGGGAAAATATCCTCGTAACGGCGGTTCAGGAACTCGACGGCGTGCGGGAAGGTACAATACTTTCCGTCTTCATAGATTTTGAGATACCAGATAATTGCCGCAAAGAGGATAATCGGCGATTCGACGAAGAAGTCGCCCTGCTTCTGTACCCACGTCTTGTTGAGGTTGAGCATGATGGTGTAGGCACTCTCGTAAGCATCGGTTATATCCTCCATGAAGTCGGGGTGTATGGGGTTGCAGCGGTGCGACCGTCGCGGATCGTCGAAATTGATTACATAGAATTTCGGCTTCACCGCGTATCCGTCCAAGTGGTTCAGCAGGTGGTTGTAGGCGATGGTTGAGAGGTCGGGAAACTTGAAATCGTAGATATACATCGAGTACCCCTTCTCGATCTGTTGCTTGATATAGGAATTGACCACCGCGAACGATTTGCCGCTGCCCGGCGTGCCCAATACGATGGACGCACGCTGCGGCAAAAGAATGTTGATCCAGCCGTTGTGCCACCTCTTTTTGTAGTAAAAGCGGGTGGGCAGGTTCACGGAGTATTCATTGGTCAGAAGGCGTGTCTCCTGCATGAACGATTCGTTTTCGTTGTTGAACGGGTCGTCCATCAGGTTGTTCTTCAACAGGCGGCTTGCCCATAATCCAGCCATCAGCAGGCAGACGTACCCTGCGGCCATCGTAGTAATGTAGAGCAGCGTTGTCGCCATAAGCGGAAGCGGCAGAGTCAGCAACCACCAGTTCAGGAAAAAAAGCACGAAGCCCGCCACAAGAGCCGTGCCGATGCGCGGCCACGTGATCTTCTCGTCTTTCACTCCGGTCGTGCCCAAGCACGAGAGGCCAAGCAGCACGACGGCAAAGAGCTTCGTGTAGAGTATGGAGTGGAACAATCCCGCCGTTCGGTCGAAGTTCATCAGGATTCTATCGACCACGCCGATATTCACACCCCACGAGAGAATCGCTTCGTAACAATACCAATAGATATTCATCACGACTAACAATATACTTACGGCACGCAGAAAATCCATGATTTTCGCCAATGCTCTCAAATCATCTTCTTGTTGCATAATTTCGATTTTTAGATTTTACGTTTATTCCTCCTTTTCTTTTTTCGTCGTTGCATTTCGCGCATGAAGGCTTGCTCCTCGGCATCCGTTGCACCACCCTCTGCCGTGAATAATCCCCAGCCTCCGGCGATGGTGTCGTCATCGAACGGGGTTTGTACTTGCTGCCCGGTATCGGGTGTGTCGGACAGCGGTAAGGATATTGAAACGGGGATGCCCGGATGCGGTGGTTCGAAATGCGTTTGCAGGGCGTTCGCCGAAAGCTCCTTACCTAAACGGGAACCGTTCAGCACGCATCCCGTGCGGTGGTCGATGAATGTCGCACCATAGATGCGCCCCGTGTCGGTCTCGCGTAGCACGACGTCCACTCCTTTGGCTTTCAGCAGAGCGATGAACTCCGCACGGTCTTTCGTGCGGCGTGAGGCGGCCATCGCCGTTGCTTTGGTCATGTCGCCGAGTTTTCGCTCTTTGATCTGCTCCTTACTCGCGGCGCACCACCGCTCGAACGCTTCGTACCCGTACCGTTTGCCAAAGCGGGAGGCTTTGAGCGGCGTGCCGATTTTCTCGCTTCGGTCGTCGGTCACGGAATAGACGAAGCCGCGATACTCCCTGCCGCGCACCTCGCCGCGACACTCCTCGACGGTGAGATTGTATAGCGAGAGCAGGGCGCGGTACTCTCCGAGCGTCTGGAACTTGTACCTGCCGGATATGCCTTTCAGAACGTTCCCGACCGGCCGTTTCACGTCGCCTGCCACCGCATCCACCGCGCGGAGCGGTTCGGCCTGCGTCTGCCGCTTGCGCTCGGCGGTATGCAACCCGTACTGCTGCTCCAACGCGCGCGTAATGTTCTTGCTTCGGCGGTGAATGAAGCTGTCGCCGATCTTTCGTCCCGTTTCGTCCACGCAGAGCGTAACGATGTGCAGGTGGTGGCGGTCGATGTCTTCATGTTTGAATATGGCATAGGGCTGACCGCCATAACCGAGCCGTGCGAGATACTCCTCGGCGATGGCCGTCAGTTCCGTATCGGTCAGACAGTCATCGGGGTGCGGATTCAGAGAGATATGCACCACCGGTTTCAATGTGCGCACCTGCTCCGGCAGGTAACGGGCGAAGTCCTCCGCCGCCCGCCGAATGTCGAGGCGACCCGTCCCTTCATCGAAGATTTTGTGCGTGGCAAGCAGCCGCCCCTGCCCCTCGTTGATCTTCTCGCCATTGTAGGCCAATGCCCCGTAAAGCGAGCTTCCTACGTTAATTTTGGCAACCATCGCTGCTGAAATTCATTCGTTAAGGCGAGGATCTGACGGCTTAATCCTGCCAGCTCGACGGTCATTTTTTCCAATTTGTAGAGCAGAGCCATTGCCTTTTTCTCCGAAAAGCGGCTCTTCAACTCCTTCACGGTTTGGTTGTAATTCACGCCGACGGCACGGTATTGGGCGTGCAGTGAGGAGAGGCGGGTGTAATAATCGACGAGCGTTTTATCGACTTTCAGCACGCGAAACTCCGCACCGAAAACGCGGGCTTTGATAAAAACCGCTTTCGCGTACACGCCCGACTGCTCGTACATGGCGAGGAATCGGGCGTATTCCTCGTCGTTGAAGCGCACCATCACTTGGTGGCTGGCCTTGTCGGGTTTGGGCGGTTTGCCCCCGACGTTTCGTTTCTTACCGTTCATACTTATGTGGATTTAGTGGTTGCGCGACATAAGCCACCACGCCTTTACCGACCGCAGGTTCGAGATCAGGGCTGCCCGACTTCGGAGGGACAGCCCCGCCCCCTGCAAGGGCAAGGTTTTCGGGAGTAACCCGAAAAGTATCGAGTTACTCGATACACACCTTGCTATGTTCCGACGAACATAAAAATCCGTCCGAAGACGGATTGCGGGAGAACCGATTTCGACCGCAGCACGAAGCCGCGCGATGCGCCCTGTCGCTCGGGGCAAAGGTAGAGGCTTCCGAGATGGTTTTTCCGAGGCCGAAAACGCCAAAGGCTGTCATTCCGACGCCACAAGCTATCATCCACTTTCAGAGCGATAAAAACTGCGATTTTTCCTTGTTTATTTGTCATACGAACCAACGAATGACGGTCGGTCGCGACGAACGGTGATTGAGCGGTACAGGCCGACGGACAATCGGCAGATTCGCCCGACGAACATACGTCGCAAGGACGATTGCTACTGACGGCCCAATGTTGCAACCAACCGATGTCGGGCCGTTGGGCTGTTGGGCGGAACATCTGTCCGCACTTACGGCTGGCCATCCGTCTAACGGTAGAAACAAACGTTCGCAGAAACGGATAACTCTATGTATAACAATTAAAATTTACAACGGTATGAACAAGCCAACCTATGTAGCTTTTTCCACGCAAAAGGGAGGAGCCGGAAAAACGACCATCACGGTGCTGGTCGCAAGCTATCTGCACTATGTCAAGGGGTACAACGTCGCAGTGGTCGATTGCGACTTCCCGCAGTACAGCATCCACGATATGCGCAAGCGGGATATGGATATGACCATGAAAGACGACCACTACAAAGCAATGGCCTACGAACAGTTCAAACGCCTCGCGAAAAAAGCCTATCCGGTGGTGTGCAGCAAGCCGGACGATGCGGCGGACGCGGCGGTGCGCCTTGCCGAATCGGGTGTCCCGCTGGATTTCGTCTTTTTCGACCTGCCGGGCACGATCAACAATCCGAGCGTAGTAAAAACTATCGCAACTATGGATTACATTTTCTGCCCCATTGCCGCCGACCGAGTGGTCATGACGAGTTCCATGCAGTTCGCCACCGTCATCGACGAGCACATGATAAGCACCGGCAAAACAGCTATCAAGGGACTGCATCTGCTGTGGAACATGGTGGACGGACGCGAAAAGACGGAACTGTATGCCGCCTATGAGAAAATCTGCGCCGAATTGGCGCTGCCCATTCTGAAAACCTTTCTGCCGGACAGCAAGCGATTCCGCAAGGAGGCGGCGACGGAGCGCAAAGCGATATTCCGTTCGACGCTCTTTCCGGCGGACAAGTCCCTCGTGCGGGGCAGCAACCTCGATGCGCTCGTCGATGAAATACTGAACATCATAAAACAATAGAGACATGGCGAAGAAACCGAATATCGAAGAGATCGATGAGAACTTCATCATTAACTCATTCCGGCAGGACGATTTGACGATTCCGCCGTCGGCGCGGGCTACGGAACTACCCTCCGGCAACGATGAGCCGGAACCGGAGCCGATACAGCGGGAAGAATCTCGCCGCCGTAAACCCAAAAGCAGGGAGACGGATTACCGCTCGCTGTTTCTGAAAGAGGCGGCCATCCCCGCACGCATCGGCAAAACGGTCTATATCCGCAAGGAGTACCACGAGCGGATACAACTTATCCTGCGGGTCATCGGCAAGGACGAAGTGTCGCTGTTCAGCTACATCGACAACGTGCTGGCGCACCATTTCGAGACCTATCAGGCCGAAATCACCGAATTGTACAACGAGCATAACCGCTCCATCTTTTAGCCTATGGAAACACTGTTGGTATGCCTGCTCGCGGGCTATGGCGTGTGGCTGGCGGCGTATCTGCTCTGGGAGAAGCGGCAGTCGGGACGCCCCGCGCCGCAGACGGATGTCGCGCCGCCGAAACGCGGGGACGACGTACCGGATATTGTTGGCAAGAGCAGTTTCCGCATGAAGCCGACGACGCCAAAGCCTATCATTCCGATGCCACAAACCATCACGCCCGCAGAAAAGGAATCAGCGGCGGAAAAAGCGCCTACATTTGCCCCCGAAGCCGAAAGGCGAAGCCCCGCACGCCTCACCGACGAAGAGCTGGACGCGGCGTTCGAGCATCTGGAAATCCCCGACGTTCCGCTCGAATACGAAGACGACGAGGCGGTAGGTGCGGATGAAGAGATGCCGCTTGCAGTACGCTCTGCTGGTTATGCCTCCGGCGTGAGCTTCGAGCAGATCGACCGGGCGGTCAGAACCGCTTCCGACGCTTCGGCGACCGATGCGGAGCGCAGGGAAGCGGGACGGGTCTTCGAGCAGATAGAGGGCACGGAGCTGTACGACCGTCTGGTCAGCGGCTCCGCCGCTGTCGGAGAGAAAATATCGGGGTTAATGGACTGCTATTTAAGTCAGCCGATCTCGACGGAAGGGGACGCGGGGACGGCAGCCGCCCGATCCCGAAACAGAACGGATGCGCCGGACGATACGGACGGGTTCGACATTCGGGATTTTGTGTAACGATTAAAAATGAACGAGCGAATGAAAGAGAAAGAGTACGGGTAGCTGTCCCACGACAAAACAGACCACTAAATCCACGAGTAAAAATCAGTATCGACCCGCCGGACGGACTATCCACCCGTCCGGCACAATCGAAGAACAATCTATGACGAAGAAACATTTTCTTTTCTCGGCAGCTCTTCTTCTGGCTGCATCCTCCGCTTTCGCGCAGGGCAACGGTCTTTCGGGCATCAACGAGGCCACAAGCATGGTAACGAGCTATTTCGACCCCGCGACGAAGCTGATCTACGCCATCGGCGCGGTGGTGGGCTTGATCGGCGGCGTCAAAGTGTACGGCAAATTCTCGTCGGGCGATCCCGACACGTCGAAGACCGCCGCCTCGTGGTTCGGCGCGTGTATCTTTCTTATCGTGGCGGCGACGATTCTGCGTTCGTTCTTCCTCTAATCCGACAGACGATGGCAGAGTACCCTATCAACAAGGGGATCGGCCGTTCGGTAGAGTTCAAAGGGTTGAAGGCGCAGTACCTCTTCATCTTCTGCGGAGGGCTGCTCGCCTTGTTCGTCCTGTTCGTCATCCTGTACATGGTCGGCATCGACCAATGGCTCTGTATCGGCTTCGGGGCGGTGTCGGCCTCCGTTCTGGTGTGGCAGACATTCGCCCTGAATGCCCGATACGGCGAACATGGACTGATGAAGTTAGGCGCGCAGCGCAGCCGCCCCCGATACCTCCTGAACCGCCGCCGCATCTCCCGATTATTTACCCGTAAAAAAGCAACGAATGAGAAATACACTTAAAGCTGCAACACTCGAATCGAAATTCCCGCTGCTGGCCGTCGAGGAGGGGTGCATCCTCTCCAAAGACGCCGACATCACGGTGGCTTTCGCTGTGGAGCTGCCGGAGCTGTACACCGTAACCTCCGCCGAGTACGAGGCGATCCACGCTGCATGGTGCAAGGCGATCCGTGTGCTGCCCGATTTCAGCATCGTGCACAAGCAGGACTGGTTCGTGCGCGAGGAGTACCGCCCGGAACTTCAGAAAGAGGACATGAGTTTCCTGTCGCGTTCGTTCGAGCGGCATTTCAACGAACGACCCTACCTCGACCACACGTGTTATCTGTTTCTGACGAAGACGACCAAAGAGCGCAGCCGCCGACAGAGCAACTGGAGCACCCTCTGTCGGGGACATATTGTCCCCAAAGAGATACGCGATAAGGACGCTGCGGCCAAGTTCATCGAGGCGACGGAGCAGTTCGAGCGCATCATGAACGATTCGGGCTTTATCCGCCTGCGCCGCCTGACGTCGGACGAGATTACCGGCTCGGCGACCGAAGCCGGACTGATCGAGAAATACTTTTCTCTTTCGCCGGAGAACACCGCCTGCTTACAGGACATCGCCCTCGCACCGGACGAGATGCGCATCGGCGACAATATCCTGTGCCTGCATACTCTCTCCGACGCGGAGGATATACCCTCGTCGGTGGCGACCGACACCCGCTACGAGAAGCTCTCTACCGACCGGAGCGACTGTCGCCTGTCGTTCGCCTCGCCCGTCGGGTTGCTGCTTTCGTGCAATCATATCTACAACCAGTACGTGCTGATCGACAACAGCGAGGAGAACTTGCAGCGGTTCGAGAAAAGCGCCCGCAATATGCAATCGCTCTCGCGCTACTCGCGCTCCAACCAAATCAACAAGGAGTGGATCGACGAGTACCTGAACGAAGCCCACAGCCTCGGCCTCACGTCCGTCCGCGCCCACTTCAACGTTATGGCATGGTCGGACGACCGCGAGGAGCTGAAACATATCAAGAACGACGCGGGGTCGCAGCTCGCGGCAATGGAGTGCACCCCGCGCCACAACACCATCGACTGCCCAACGCTCTTTTGGGCGGCCATACCGGGTAATGAGGCAGACTTTCCCGCCGAGGAATCGTTCTACACCTTCATCGAGCAGGCGGCCTGCCTTTTTACCGAGGAGACCAACTACCGCTCGTCGCTTTCTCCGTTCGGTATCAAGATGGTGGATCGCCTCACGGGAAAACCGCTGCATCTGGACATCTCCGACCTGCCGATGAAACGCGGCGTTACGACGAATCGCAACAAATTCGTGCTGGGACCGTCAGGCAGCGGCAAGTCGTTTTTCACCAATCACCTCACGCGGCAGTATTACGAGCAGGGAACGCATATCGTATTGATCGACACGGGCAATTCCTATCAGGGGTTGTGCGAGATGATCCGCCGCAAAACGGGCGGCGAGGACGGCATCTACTACACCTATACCGACGAGAATCCCATATCGTTCAACCCCTTCTTCACGGACGACAAGGTGTTCGACATCGAAAAGAGGGAGAGCATCAAGACGCTGCTGCTCACGCTGTGGAAGAAGGACACCGAGCCAGCCACCCGCGCCGAGGAGGTCGCACTCTCGAATGCCGTCGCGCTCTACATCGAGCGCATCAAGTGCAACGCCAGTATCGAGCCGTCGTTCAACACGTTCTACGAGTTCGTAAAGACGGACTACCGTGCTGTCTTGGAGGCGAAGCAGGTGCGGGAGAAGGATTTCGACATCGCGGGATTTCTCAACGTCCTCGAACCCTATTATCGCGGCGGGGAGTACGACTACCTGCTGAACAGCGACAAGCAGTTAGACCTGTTGCAGAAGCGGTTCATCGTCTTCGAGATCGACGCCATCAAAGACCACCCGATTCTCTTTCCCGTAACGACGATTATCATCATGGAGTTGTTCATCAACAAGATGCGCCGTCTGAAAGGCATCCGCAAGATGATACTTATCGAGGAGGCGTGGAAAGCGATCGCTTCGGCGAACATGGCCTCTTACATCAAGTACCTCTGTGCGCCCGTACAAGCTGCTTAGTAAATATCCCACTGGCAAGGGATTAGGTAAGTGTTCTTTGAAAAACCTATCATCACCCGACTTATCCGAAAGGGAAACCGGACGGGGAGTGTAGCATGTCGGGAACGTCGTAAGTCAGTCAGTTACCAGACTGCCACTGAACGGCAAGATGAAACGATGGATATGAGGATGAAAACCGAATTGTTTGAACGACAGTCCGAGCTGCTCTACTTGAAGGCTATGACGTAAGGTAACTGAAATCGTCATACTGCGGTACTGCTCCGGTGTATAGGTACGGACGCAAGCAAGAACTTGCCGCAGAGCAACCATGATAAATGGTAAAGGACGGAAATCGCATCCGACAATCCATCATGCCAACAG